>Ga0315298_1000045_pt1 | contig 229511 bp, 180 predicted proteins | sample WHS_1_MG_FD_203077 | JGI IMG/M metagenome (GOLD analysis project Ga0315298, IMG submission 203077) | Extremophilic microbial mat communities from Washburn Hot Springs, YNP, Wyoming, USA - WHS_1_MG | ecosystem: Environmental > Aquatic > Thermal springs > Hot (42-90C) | place: USA: Wyoming... | reverse complement strand
TTTCAAGAGTGGTTTCAGTGGGCTGAAGTGGTTTTACGCCATGGCGCAGGACTACGGGGGCCTGCAAAGCACCTGGCAGACATTGGGGAGCTGGACGGTACCGGGTTCATGAACAATCTGAGCTAGCGGCGCTGCCGGACCCCAAGCCTGCATTAGCTTGCTACGCTCATTGCATCCCGGCCGCCAGCAGAATGGACAACGAAACTAACGCGACTCCCCAACTGGTTCGGTCCGTAAGGGTGAACAGCACCGGATCTTCCTTTACTTGCCCGCGCCTTGCCAGCAGCCACAGGCGACTGGTCCAGTAGACCAGAATCGGCACCAGCAGCCACAAGAACGGAGGCCGCTTGTACAAACGCACCACATCCGGGCTGTTGATATAAAGGGCCAGGACCAGACATGATAAATAAGCGCTGGCGCAGCCAAACGCTTCCAGCAATCCGGTATCCTCTGGGGTGTAATCACGTCCGGGTACGGGTTGATTCGGCGCCGATGTTGCCCAGAGCTCCGAACAGCGCTTGGCCAGGGCCAGGCTCAAGAACAAGAACAATCCGAAAGCTGCCAGCCAGGGGGATACTGACACGTGGGCCGCTGCTCCGCCCGCCCACAACCGGATGGTGTAAAGTCCTGCTAGCACGATGACGTCAAGCAGCAGCCTGGCCTTGAAAAAACTGACGTAAGACAGCGAAAGCAGCGCATACACCAGCAGCCACAGCAACAACTCCCAGCCGATCCTGAGGGCGAGCAGCACCGCAACAGCCATAAGAGCTGGCGACGCCACCAAGGGAACCGCGAGGGGCAAATCCCCGGCTGCGAAAGGACGCTTAGATTTGACAGGGTGGCAGCGATCGGCGTCCAAATCTAGCAAGTCATTGATCATGTAAAGCGCCGAAGCGTACAAGCCGAAGGCCAGGAAGGCCGTTAGCACGTCCAGAAAGCGCTTGGGGTCTGTGAACTTGTGACTGAGAAGAAGGGGCACGAACAACAGGACATTCTTTGACCACTGCACTAGACGCGCCGCCCTGAGCAGAGCCTTACCAAGTGGCGGCCGGTCATCAAGAATTGAGTCGGCGCGGATCTGACCGCGCCGTATAGCCCTCCTCAGCCGCAAGCCGGGATTGACCGCGACTACCCAGCCCGCACGCCGCCACAGCGCAAGATCGCCCCGGCCGTTAGACACATAGCCCCAGCGGCTGTTTGACAAGTACTTGAGCAGCGCCTGTGATCTTGTCGCGCCCTTGCGATTCACACTTGCCTCTGAGGCGAAGATGGAATCAAAACACCCGGCATGCTGCGCCACGCGTTCGGCGATGAGTCTGTCGCTTCGGGTCACCAAGACCAGGCACGCTCCAGCTTCGCGCCTGCCACGGAGCCAATTCAGCAGCCCCTCGCGGTAAGGCAGATTTTCCACTCGCAAATCCGACCGTCTGGCAACTTCGTGCTTGAAGGCCGCCCAACCGCGGAGCAGCCACAGCGGGAATAGTAGGGCGCTCAAAGGCCTGCGCGCCAGCAAGGCGAAAAGACATTCCAAGAAGGTGTCAGTGCGCACTAAAGCGCCGTCGAGATCCACACAAATCGAAAGATCGGCTTCAGGGGCGAGATCGGGAAGCAGAGATTGCCAGGAAGCGCTCATTCATTTTTCCCCGGATAACCCGCCCGGTCGCGGGGGCCACCCTGTCCTGGGGGGATAGTCTCGATGACCAAGTTCTTGATGAGAAAGGCCAGCAGCCGCGGATCTTGTGAGGAAATGCGTTCGGGCGCCTGATCGCAGGAAAAACGCACTCGGAATTCCCGCTGATTCAGGAAAATCGGCTGCGAGACGAACGTGCCCCATCCCGGCTCCATGATAATCGGGATGCTGAGGGGAGGATTGGTATCTTCCAAGGTAATCTGCACCCGCCGGCGCCTGACTGCGGGCAAGTAAGTGAACCGGAGCCTAACCCAGGCAGGCAGCTCCCCTCTGACCCGATAATGAAAAGCCAGCGTGTCAGCCGTCCACCGCCACCATCCGCTGCGGTCTGACTCCTGCGCATATCCTCCGGCCACCCCAACCAACGTGACCTGCGTGCCCGCTGGTGATAGCTGCAAGTTAGGAGGCAGGCATTCTACTTCACAAGCACCCCCAGCGGGAACTGGACGCAAAACCCAGAGTGCCTCGCTTAAGGGCAGCACCCTCTGCTCGACGGGCAAGTGTCCCACCAGGTAGCCGTCATCGGACCAATCTGAGAGTAACTTGTAGTCCATCAGGAAGTAAACCAACATCTGCCGGTGCTTGTGGTGGGCCCCGCCCAACCCTGCCAAATAAATGCCGTCGTCTTTGCGAACCTGGAGCAAACTGTCCCGCACATACTGGTAATACCGGAAGGGTGACGGGGATTGCGTCTGTTGCCGGATCGGGGCCGTGCGGCTACCCGCAAGGGCACAGTTCCAACAAAGACCTGCGCCCATCCACGCTCCCAGTAGAGCCGTAACCAAGCGCCTTGACCAACGATGAAAGCGCGCAAAAGACACGCAGCCGGCCGCCACTAGGAGGACAAGAAAGGGCGAAGCCCAGTTGGAAAGCTTGAACTGGCTCCACGACTGGCCCACACCTTGCTGCCAGGGCGAAGGTGTGACGTAACGAAAGTACAGGAAACCCGCCACTGCCACGAGCAAGAAAGAGACGCTCGGCGCCAGCGCACGGAGCGGCATCTTCTTTGGAAGCGAAAGCAGCCCGGCAATGCTGGCGGCCAACATTAGCAGTAAGAACGCGTAGCTAAGGAGGGTGATTCCGAGCAGCGTGACAGGCGGATCCCAGGCGCCTGAGGCGAACCCTGCTGCGTGTGCTAGAAACCTGGCAGGGGACCAGGGTACCGGAGTCCCCACAACGACCTTGGCCCAGGTGGGCAAAGAGTGGAATAGTCTAATTAGCTCGAAATTAAGCAAAACAAGTGTAAGCGCCCCTACTTTGGATAACCACGAAAGCTGGAGCCGGAGCTCGTGGCGGCGAAACAGCAACACCGCGTAAGCCAGCACGACCGCTCCTGCTGCAAACGGCAAGATGGCGTGGTAAGACAATGCCAAAGCGGCCAGAAGCACCGCGAGCGGAAGTGCGCTGCTCCACTTCCCCGGCGCAGCGCCGCCTGGCCGAGCCAAATGGAGGCCAATTAGTCCCAGGCTAGCGGGCGCGAGCGCCAAAGCGAATGTCTGCGGCAGGAAGCCGTGCGTGGATCCGAAACTGACTCCGTTGAGCCCTGTGGCGACAGCCGCGCCGCCGAGCAAACACAAGCTCCAGGAACCACGGGTGAGAAACCGTATCATGCCAGCCACGGCCAAGCCGCAGCATACCAGCGGCACGCAAATCACGGCGGGAAAGACCAGGTACGACCACTGGGCCCCGAAAGATGCCTGCACCCAGGCTAGCAAGAACGAGGCGCCCATTGGCCAACGGTTGGCTTGAGCAACCTTGATCTGTGTAAGTGCTGGGTAATATCCGGAAGGGTGAGCTTCTTCACGAAAAGAGTGATTTTGGGACCACTGGGCTTGGGTGAGGTAAATAAAGGCGTCATTGTAAGGATTGAAGGCGTCGTAACGGGCGAGGGTGTATAACCAAGGGAAACTGCAAATCAGGCTGAAAAGCAGCAGCAGCATGATCCGGCGCGCTGAGGGCCGCGGAATGGGCCGCCCCGCAAGCCCAAGCAAGCAAATCCCAAGGCTCAACCCGAAACCAAGCCAGGTCCTGAAACCCGGCCCGGCCCAACCCATCAAAGACGCGATCAAGACAAGGATTGCCAAACCGCCGGCTGGAGCATAGGCGGCCCGCGCATGCGGCCGCAGCCGCTTGGGTGTGAGCGATAGCAACCATAGCCCAAGGCGATCGGCCAGCAGCACAATAATTACAAGGACTGAAAAGGACGAGAGGTACCACATAAGCTCTCTGGTGAGGTGTTCAAGCGACGGCAGCAGTGCGATTGGCCTCGCGAGCGAGGCTTGGGCGGCGCAGTGCCCCTGTGCCTTTGGCTGACGCAAGAGGGGCGGCTAAGCCGCATTGCGCTGGTTGTCTGGCTCGCTATCATCGCTGCGGCCTGTGCGCGCCCGGCGAAATTACGACCTCCTCAAGCATGAACGAAAGCCGGCGAGAATCGGCGCTCATACCCAAGTCTACCGGACGGAAAAACTTCTCCGGAGTGACATCCAGAACAACGACGTTGCCTGGAGAGCATTGCAGCGTGCTTGCCAGTTGAAAAGGGCCTGCTTCCTCGATTACCTGGCTGCGCGCGGGCCCCTCGCCGCACTGCAAGCGGATGGTTTGAGGTAGAGTGCGGCTCCATGCAGGTATTCGGCCGCTGAGTCGCACCGACAATGCCAACCAGTCTCGCTTCGCAATGGGGATCCGGAAGCCCGTGTCGGTAACCCACTTATCCGGCGTCACGCCCGCCAGTAATGCTAGCTGGGCCGCGTTTTCGGTTCTCAAATCGGCTGGCAGTTCCAGCACAGGTCCACCTCGTTCAGCGTAGAATGGCGTGGCGGCTGGTTGGCGCACGGCCCAGCCCTGAGCTGGAGTCCATGCAGCGTCAAAACCGGTTACAAGCCAGACACTGCCGTAAACCGCCGGGATGCCGAGTTCACGGCAGTGCGCCGCGCGGCCCGGCTCTTCCACGCAGTCATTATAGATGACCGCGCAGGGATTGGGCGGATTCTTGCGGTACCACCCGCTGAATCTTGGATCGGAAGAAAGGTAAACCGTTTTGATGGGACCCAGACCCACGTTGAGCCAATGAAGCAAGGGATAGATTTCGAAAGGTCCCGTCACGTCCAGGCCTATTTCGCGGCAGGGAAGGCGCAGCAGCGCTGAAGCTAGCGCGCGCATCTGAACGGGGGCATGATAGAACTCATCGCGGGGCGCAGAAAATAGGCTTTGGCTTGCAGAAAGCAGAGGACGCACCTCATTTGAAACCGCGAAGGCAAACGCGATCATGAGGAGCACTACGTTGAGGCCGGTAGTTCTCGCGGATCCCAGAAGCAGCTCGCCAGCCCTGCCTACAGAGGGCGCCAGCATGACAAAAAACGGCAGGTGCAGACGGACGTGCCAAGGCTGCCAGCGCACCAACCAACAGAAAGCTGTAAAGCCCACTACGGCTGCGCAAACTAGAACCAAAGTGGCCGGCGCCTCCCGCCTGCGAGCCGCCAACAGCCATATGACGCACCCGATGGCCAGCACCAGGTGAAGCGGATTGCCGGCTTGTGCCTCGTGCGTGCTAAACGGGGGTGGGCTGAACTTCTCCCGGGTCCACGTGGTCCGAGGATCTTGGGGGTCGGCTCCCGCCAGGCGGACCAGGGCCGTGCCGGCCGCGTAGGCAGCTCGGTTAATCCCAGCCATAGGAGTGGTAGCATGCAGCACCACGTTGCGCACCAGGTTTGAGACAAGTGAGCTGGGACTGAAGTCGGCATTGGTGAACTTGTACAGCTCGCCGCAATAGGCGGCGGGGCAGCCCAGCGGGGAGCCGAACAGGGCCAAGTTGCGGGCATAGTGAGGCCCGTTGATGGCCAGCGAAGCAATCACCACTATGGGTGCGGCTCTTAGCAATGCTGGCCAACCCGCTCGCCCCTTCGCCAGGAACATGGCTGGCACAGCGACAGGCGCCCAGATGTACGCCGTGGCTTTGGTCAGCAGACTCAAGCCAGTTGCCAAGCCCAGGTAGACCGCATCGCGGAACGCGAATCGGCTGGCGCAGCGCACCGCGAAGTATGCGGCAGCCACCAGCCAGAACACCATGGCGTGGTCGTTTTTCGACCCCGAGGCCGCTAGCACTCCCTGTGGGAGGGTTAGAGCGAAGACTGCGGCCGTGAGTTGCCCTAGCCGCTGGCAGCCAAGCAGTCCTGCCAGCGAGTAAACCGCCAGCGCGCCTCCCAAATAAAAAGCGAAATGGATCAGGTTTATGAGGCGATCTCCGCCGCTTAGCGCGTACAGGTGGAGCGCGGCAAATTCTGCCCACGGAGGCTGGAAGAGCTGCTGGTGGTAGGTGGTCGGATAGTGCGCCAGCGAGCGATGCTGTAACCAAAACAGCACCCGCGGCATGTGATAAAGATGTGCGTCGGCCGGCCCGGGTGGGCTCAGCACCGCGGCTATCCCGACAGCAAGCACCAGCAACGAAACCCCGGGCAGCAACGCCCCCAGCGGACCTTGCACAGAAAAGAAGCGGCCGATTTCGAACAGGCCACTGCGTAGTGCGCGGACGTCGGCCCCCTGGCGCCCCGCCCAGACCCCGGCCGCTGCGCAGGCCAGTGACCAGAGCAAGGCGATCCAGCCAGGGCTCAGCAACCGTAGCACCCCGAGAATCTCAACGCAGAGAAGCGCTAACACTCCCCAAACAACGGCGGCCCTTAGCAGGCTATCGCGCAAGCCCTCCCCGCTGCGCCGATATAGGCTCCACACTACCAGGACCAGGAAAACCAACGTCAGGGCCGCGGCCATAGCAGCATTAACCCGCCGTGTTTGACACGCCCGCCACCACTTCGGAGCGAGGCGCTTACATCTGATTCTATTCAGCTCGATCGCGGCGAGTAAACAAGCTCACTGGCCTGAGCTTCGCTGCCACGCCTGCCTGGGAGCGCCAGGCGGGCGCTGCCAGCGTCTGTCGGTACAGCTCCAGTAGCCGCCGCGCCGATGATCGCCAGGAAAACTTCCGCGCCTGAGAAAAACCCAACTCACGCAACCTGTCGCGATCAACCGACCCTTGGCAAAGCTTGAGCATCTGAGCAGCCAAAGCTTCCGCGTCCAGCGGATCCACCAAGAGTGCGGCGTCGCCCGCGATTTCCGGCAACGAGCTGGTGTTCGAGCAAATTACCGGAGCGCCCAGGCTCATCGCTTCCAGCACCGGCATGCCGAAACCTTCGAACAAGGAAGGGTAAATGAAAGCGAAGCAGTTTTGATAGAGCCAGCGCAACTCTTCGTCGCTAATGTAGCCGGTCAGCAGGACGCGATCGCGCAACCCCAGGCGGTCCAAGCTCCGCTCAAACTCACCCCCCAGCCAACCCATACCGCCGGCGATCACAAGAGGCATTGGCTCCGCCCGCTGTGAGCTCACACGGGCGTAGGCTTCTAGCAGCCGGGGATGATTCTTTCTCGGCTCTATGGTGGCCACGTTGAGCCAGAAGCCGTGCCGTTTCAAATGCGCAAGCTTTTCTGAAGGCGGGGCATCCTCGAATTGATGAAAGCGGCTAGCCGGATAAACGACGAAGACTCTTTCTGGCGGATAATGGGGAAAAATTCGGAGGAAGTGGCGCCGCGAAAATTCCGAAATGGCGACGATGGCGTCGGCGTATAGGGCGGCCTTGAAGACGCCGCTGAAGCAACCGCTGCGGTTGGCTTCGGTGGTCCAAGCCGGTTCTTCCAGAAAGCTGAGATCGTAGAGGGTATACAGCAAACGAGCTCGGCGGAGGCCTTCCGGGCAAAAGAAGTTATTGGAATGAAAAACGTCGGGATTGCCAAGCTGGAGCTCGAAATCCGCCGGGGGATTGCGCCAGAAGCGCTGGGATTCCTCAAAGCTCTTGGGCGCCGGGGCTCGCTTGAAGTTAGCACGAGCAGTTTGGAAGGTTGCTCGGTCGCAGTCGGGATCCCAAAACAAGTCGCCCACCGCAGGATAAAGAATGTACTCGTTGGCCTCGTCCAGCTCGGCTAGTTCGCGGATGAGGTTGTATGCGTAAAACCCGCAGCCGGCCTTGAGCTGCCCCGTTTGGCTGACGTCGAAGCCGATTCTCATGTGATCCTCTTGCGCAGCAGCCCCGCGCTCAATCCCGCACGCGTCCACTCACGCACCGTAGCTAACATGGCACGGGTAATGCTGCGGTTCCACCGGAGCGCCGCCAGCAGCGAAAAAAGCGACACCAAGAAAATGAAACGAGGGGTGTCGCGCGAGACTCCCCAGGCGTCTAGCAGGGCGTGCGCGTAGTTGAACAACCACCGGTCCGGCACCTTCCCTAATCGCCTTCGCAGCATGCTGTTGATCTCGCGGTGCACGGCGACGCGCTGGCCGAGCGTCTTGCTCGCCTGGTGCAGCCGCGATCCCGCCAGTACGCGACGCAGCCAGGCGAACTTGACGCCGCTTTGGCCCAGCCGAAGCCAGTACTCGTAATCCATTGAATAGCGCAAGCGTACGTCCAAACCGCCGAATTTCTCCACCACGCGGCGACGAAAAAAGACCGCGGGCTGGCAAATATAGCAAACTTGGGTGAGGCGGGCAAAGTCCCAAGGCTCGGTCGGGTAAGGCTCGATCACAGCGTCGTGCTCGTCAATGTGGCAAGCATCTCCGTAAACCACGTCCACTTGCGGATTGTCCCGCAAGAACTCGCACACAGCGCTGAGGGCGCCGGGATAGTAGATGTCGTCAGAATTCAGCCAGCCCACAATCGGGGCGCTGGTCAAGCCGATGCCTTTGTTCACGGCGTCGGCTTGCCCGCGATCCTTCTCGGAAACCCAGCGCAGCCTGCCTTGGTAACGCTGGAGTACGCTCAGCGTTTCATCGGTGCTTCCGCCGTCCACCACTACGTATTCCAGCAAGTCCGAACCTAGGGGGGCTTGGTCGAGGACACTGAGGATAGTGCGTTCGATGAACCGCCCTTGGTTGTAAGAAGGAGTAACCACCGCGATGCTATAAGCCATGAGCCACGAATTCAGGGGTTCGGGAACTCCCATCAGGGTAACGTAGTTGTGCGCTCAGAATGCGGCAGCCGAGCCAGCGTGAATCTCGGCCTAAACCCATGGCTCTGGGTTGAAAGACGGGCTCGACGGCGATTTCCAAGGAGCCTGCTCCTGCCGGGAGCGGGCATTCCACCGTCCTGGTTTCGCCGCGGGGCACATAAAAGGGCGCGCGGCCATTGGCTCCTCCTGGCAGTGTTTCAGGAACTTCGAGGGTCACTCCTGCCCCAGGCAGCCAACCCGGCGCCCGCACGGTGAGCGAAAGGCGACGGCCATGCGGGCCGTCGTCAAAAATGAGGACCACCCTCCGGCCGGTCCAGCCGTCCGGATAGACACCGTGCAACGCGGTCCGGAAGGCCACCGGCTGAGCCGCAGCTTCACTAAAAAGCTGCCAGTACTTGCCCGCCATAGCCTGTTCGTTGCCTAGCTCGGCCGCTCGCGCCCGCCCGCGCCGAATTAGCTCTGCAACCCATGCTTCATCCGTCTCCACTCGCTCGATGGCTTGTACTATTTCCTCCGGCCTACGGGGGTCAAACAGTGCTGCCGCCGTTCCGGTCACCTCCGGCAGGCTCGTCAAGTTAGAGGCAAGGACCGGCTTGCCGGCGGCCATGGCCTCCAGTACCGGCATACCGAAGCCCTCATACAGCGAGGGAAAGATCAAGGCCCGGCACCCATAAAGCAAGGCTGCGAATTCCTCGTCCGGCAAGAAACCGGCGAAGATCACGTACTCACTCAAATTCATACGGGCGGCTGCCGCGCGCAGGAATTCCATGCGCGGCCCAGGTGCGCCCGTAAGCACGAGCCGCAGGTGGCTCTGCGGACGCCTTGCGCGGTACATGCCGAAGGCGGTCAAAAGCAACTCGTGATTCTTGTGGGGCCAGAAGTTCGCCGGGTAGAGCAAGTAACCGTTGTAGTCGAGTTGCCGTCGTTTGAGGGCCGCCAGCATCGCCTTTTGCGAGGGACGCGGTAGCCTGTTGGGCGCCGTAATGTGCACCGTATGCACCCGTTCGGGCGGAATCAGACCTTCGCGCAGTACGCGCTGGCGGACGAAATCGGAAATACAAACCAGGCGGCTCGACAGCAGGCACGCTTGGCGGAAAGCGCGATCCCGGCTGGCTCGTTCGTCTTCGTCGAAGAACTGCGGGTAATCCAGGTATTGCAAATCGTAGATTACCGAGACCACGGGGATGCCCGGCTCATAGAAAAACGGCGCCGTGAACGGGCAGAACAGCAGATCAGCCTTCAGCCTTTGCAATAAGCCGTCGGAGGATGCATTCGCCAGTGCCTGTCTAAGATTTTGGGAGAGCCTTGCGACGGAGGAGGGCGCCAATCGCCGCAAAGCCGGTTCGATAGCCGAGATCAACCAGGCCAGCGCCCGGCGGCAGCGGCTCACGCTCCGGTCCGCCAGGCAGATTCGTTGGACGTTCCTGCTCTCGAGCCGGGCCAGCTCATCGTGGCAGCGCGGCAAGGTTAACAACAAGAAACGGCATTGTGGGGCTAACCGACTGAGCTGCTTGACAAGCTCCAGCGCCAGAAGCTTCGCGCCACCATTTTCCCCGCCCGGTAGTAATGGCGTGAGGTCCACCACAATGCGTTCCAGACGGCCTGTGCCGGGTGCGCGCTTGGAAGAATTCAACTCCTTGCCGGAGCGCCGCTCCACGGCTACTGCGAGCCAGTCCCACAGATGAGCGGCTCGCATCGCCCGGTAGACTAAACTCTGGCTGAAGCGATCTAAAACCGCGCGCAGAAACTGTAGCTCAGCTTTTGCCCCCCGGACTGCCTCCTGCGCGAGTGCCCTCTCAGTTTGCGCGGCTTCGAGGCTTTCCTGGAGGCGGCGGGCCTGCTCGGCCAGCCTGTTGCGTTCGGCTTGCGAGGCAGCCAGGCTTTCGCCCAACTGCTGGAGCTGTTGCGCGAGCTCGCTGCGCTCGGTTTCAGCGTTTGCGAGGCTTTCCTGGAGGCGGCGGGCCTGCTCGGCCAGCCTGTTGCGTTCGGCTTGCGAGGCGGCCAAGCTTTCGCCCAACTGCTGGAGCCGTTGCGCGAGCTCGCTGCGCTCGGTTTCTACCAGCTTCAGGCGCTGGTCAAGATCCTCCGCTTGGCGCTGCAAAGACTCTCGCACGGCTTGGGCAGCGGACAGAACTTCGCGCAATTCTGCTATCTCTTGCCGCAGTTCGCCGAGCGTCTGCTGCGTTTCGCGCAGCCGCTGCTGGGCTTGGCCGAGGGTTTCGCGTACGGCCTCACGCTCTGCTTCGGCGGCCGCCAAGCGCATCCGAGTTTGGTGCAGCTCCAGTTCAGTTTGCTTTCGCGCGGCTTCTAACTCTCCCAATTGCCGCCCCTGGCGCTCGATCACCAGCAGGCGGGCCGCGCGGTCAGCCTCAGCCGCGCCTAAGTGCTCATGCAAATCAGCCAGACGGTGATGGAGATCTGCGACTGTGTGGTCGGCATCGCGCAAGCGCTGCTCCAACACTCGGATGGCATCCAGTCGCGCGGCGCGGTCCGCTTCCGCTGCTGCAAGCTGAGCTCGCACCTGGTGCAACTGCTCGCTTGCTTGATCGCGGGCGGCTGCCAGCTCGGCTATCTGCTGCGCCTGCTGGCGAATCACTGCCAGGCGTGCGCTTCGATCAGCTTCTGCCTCGCTATAGCGGCGCGTCAGCTCTCGGACATTCTCATCGAGATCGAGCAAACTTCGCACCAGCCGCGCCGAAGGCGCATGGGTCAGGCATTCGGCCACTTGCGCCGGGCTATATCTGGCTAGCGGACGGCGCCCCGCTACCAGGAACATGTCGTAAGGGAACAAGGGTGGGAGGAAGTCAATGTATTTGAGGTCCAAGGTAGCCAGCAACTGCCTGAGAGCGGACTGACTGAAAAGGAACAGGTGATCGGGCGCCGTCATCATCTTCAGAAAAGGCGCTTGCTCCTGCTCCAGTTCGGCTAGCGATCGGCCTTGCGGGTAACAGGGCGTTTGCAGTATGAGAACGCCTTCCGGCTTGAGCAGCCGTGCGCAGTGGCTGAGGGTGTAGACGGGGTCGGGCAGGTGTTCCAGCAGATCCATCAGCGCGATCAAGTCCAGCGAGGCAGGCGCAATGTTGTGATGCTCGATAGGCCCCAGCAGCATGGGTACTTGGAAAGTCCGCGTGGCGAACTCAACCAGCCACTGGCTAACCTCCAGCCCCGTGGCATCGAATCCGGCCCAGCGTAACAAGGCTACAAAGCCGCCGTGGGCGCTGCCCAGCTCCAGTGCGGTGGCTGGTGGGAGTTTGTAGCTGAGAAGGAAGCGCAACCAGTAAAGGCACCGTTCGGAGAGGTCATTGCGCGCACGCTCGGCCAGGGTGGGGAAACCGTACTTGTCCACCAGGTAACGCTCGTAGTACTCGCGCCCGTAAAAGCCGCTTTCATCCCGAAGCGAAATCAGTTCCTCCGGCTCCGGCATTCGCCGCGCGACCAGCGTCTCGCAAGCGGGGCAGCGCAAATAATCCGGCGCGTACTCCTGCAAATGCCGGTTGCCACACCAGCACTGCGGAACGGCTCGACTCAGTGCTCTGGCTCGACCCTCGCTCACCATTTCAGATTCTTTTCGTACCCTGTGGCTACCAGCAAGCCTCCGTAGCGCGCCTTAAAAGCGCGTTTTACTCTCTCTGTAAAATGATTGCGCCAGTCGCCGGGCACGGCTTTGCGCTGGTGCGCGGAGACATCCTCGACTCCACGGCGGCGGCCGCCGGTTTGTGCCTCGAAGCGGTTGGCGGCCACAACCTCCCGCAGGCGCTCGCGGCTCACTGGCAAGCCACAGCGGTCGATCAGGACTTCGCTCAGCAGGCCCAAGTCGTCTCGCAACAGGTGCTCGTACTTCAGCAGCGGCTCGCCCGCCTCGAGCCAGCTTAGCTGGATACGTGCGCATTTTTCCAGGAAATGGTCCATCAGATAAAGAAACCCAGCTTCTTGATCAATCTCCCACAACTTTTGCCGCAGGCTGGCGAGCTCGCTACCCAGCACCGGATGGCTGATCTTGAAGCTGAAGTAGGCCGAGACCAGGGTGTCGCGCAGGTCGCGGATGACGACGAACCAGCGCGTGTTTTCGGGAAGCGAAAGAGCTTCGAATTCCTCCCTGCTCAGGTACACTGCGGGGTAAACAAAGCCCCTCTGAATCGGGTAATGGCGCACCTGCGCCTCCCCGAGTTCCGGCTCTATGATGCGCTGGCCCATGCAATCCCGCAGGATTTGGGCGATCCACTGGGACCCTGCCTTCCAGTGCGTGATGTGCAGCACAGTAGGCCCGTTCGGCGCTGGGTATTCGGGCAAGGGGGGTGCGGGCTCCGCCGGGAGGCAGTCCAAATGCAGCTCACCGGGCAAATCGGCCAAGCCGTGGTGGGACAAGGCGCCGTTAGCTCCGAAGCTGACCTCCAAAGCTGCGGCCCGCAGGAGGCGGCAGTGGTCCTTGAGCCGCCTCGCAAATTGCTCATAAGGCAAATTGCCTGCCAGGTAATGGCGGCAGACTTCCGGCTCCGCGCTGGCCAAGCCCACGTTCAACTGGTACCGGCCGGGGGCCAGCCATAACTGGAACGCCTGGTGAAAACGCAGGCGCGTGCCGGCAGCCAAAGGCTTTAGTTCCAATCCTGGGTACTGGTAGCAGGACTTGCCGTGAACCACGACGCCTTCCGGCGTAACCAGCTCGGCCCCCCCGGCAGGGACTCCGATGTCCCGCAATAGCTCGAACTCGTAGAAAAGATGCGCTGTCTCCCCCTGCCGGAAGCGGCTGCTGGGTCGCCCTTCGGCACTACAGACCGCCAGGCGCACGCAGCGCGCACTGCCATCGTTGAGCTGGAACTTGCGCGACACGTCAATGAGGCAGCTTGAATCGGGCCAACCAATTTGCGGGCTCATGACCGCAGTGCGTTGCAAGCTGATGATGTGATTGACGCCGGGCCGGCAGTGCTCCGACACGCCTCACGCTAGTTCCGCCTCAGGTGGCGCGACGGCGCCACGCTGGTTCCTCAGGCGGCACTAAAATGGCGAATTTCGCGGATTGCTGTGCGCTCGCTGAATCGCTGGCTGTCGGCGCCACTTTACAGCCGGGCGACACCGCTCGGGACGCCAGCGCCGCTGTTGCCACCGAGGCCACCATCTTAGCACCCTCGGTGGTCACCGCAAGGATTCTCGTTAGCCGTGAGCAGGTTAGCGCCCCCGGCCGCGCGGCCTGACAAGCCTATGGGCGCCAAGGCAAGTTTTCAGCCGCGCCTCACGGCAGCCGGAAGCTAGCCATATAGGCCGTGATGCCGGCCTCAGATTCCCACCATCGCTGGCGGAAGTGCCCTCCCGAGAAGCTCCAGTATTCGGTGGTGGACAACGTAGGGTTCGGCGCGGGAATGAAGGGTGCGTACCACAACAGCGAGCCTTGGTGGGCGTCCTCGGGCAGGCGTGCCGGTCGCACTACAACCCGAGAAACTCCGGCCACGCTAATTGCCACCCGTTCGCCTTCCTGCTCGATGGTAATGGGCGCCGAATGTACGCTCTGGATGTCACCCAACACGGCGCCATAGTATTCCTTAAGCATGGCCAGCACCGCCTGCTGAGCCGGTTGGCTACTGCCGTGCGTGAACACCACACTTCGGCGCGGCACGCCTTGCAGGCCTAGGTTGCCGGCCCCTTGTACCACAGCTACGGCCTTCACTCCAGCCAGGGCCACATCTTGATAAGCCCCTTCGCGGATGTCCCAAGCCAGGATAGCCTCTCGCCCGCCGGTTACCTGCTCACCCGAGTAAAGGCACCCGCACGTATAGACATGATTGGAGCGGACCTCCACGTAGAAACCCGTGATTGCCGGCGTTGCGGCGCAAGCGCCGAAGGCAGCCAGCATGAGCACGGGAGCTGTCTTGCCCAGTCGTACCATATGGAAAACCTCCCTTACCAGGGATGATAGCACGCCCTTCACTACCCCGCCGGCCGATACAGGCTCAGGAACCGCAGGGCGTCTTGCTTCATGAAGACGTTGTTGAACAGCACATAGGCGGCACGAGCGTCGCTTTGCTGCTCAAGCATTTCGGCCAACCAGCGCAGTTCTTCGTCTGAGTATTGGTAGCGGTATCCGCCTCGGCCGTGCAGCCTGAAATAAATGACGGCGCCGTAAAGCGGCCTTGCCTGGAACGGATCTACGCAGTGGATCAGATCGTATGCGCGACACAGGGCGCGAATGGTTTCTGCCGGCCAGGCTCCCCGTGGCTCCCAAGCCAATTGCCAGCCGCCGCGCTGGACTCTGGCGAAGAACTGCTCCAGGTTTGTTATGTTCCGCGGCTCCGGGCGGAATGAGGCCGGGCACTGAAAGACGATTACCTCCGCCCGCAGCGCTGCCGCTACGGCGGCGGTCTGTTGCCAGGCCTTCCAGACTTGCTCGCTGGGCTGGAAGAACCCGCAAGCCGTCCGGTCCTGCTCAGCTAGGGGTTGCTTGAGGCGCCGGTAAGTAGGGCTGGAAGGGGGATGGGTTATCAACTGCCAGGCTTTCATCGTGAAACGAAAGTGCTCGGGAGCTTCCTGCCGCCATTTAGCGGCCAAGTGAAGCGAGGGGAGCTGGTAGAAAGTATCTTGCAGTTCCACTAAGGAGAAGTGCTGATAGTAGCTGGAGCGGGCTTCCGGCCATCCACAGCAGCCCACGCGGACATCCGTCATGATCTTGAACCGGGTTTGCTACCATTCCGGCACGAAGACCGTGCGCGCCTTCCTGGCGAACTTCAAAATGAGATTGCCCGCCACGATCGAGCGGGCAGCGAACTTGGGCTTGCGATAAACCTTCGAAAGAGGTTCCACGCGGACCAGCCGCTCGATGAACGAGCTGCCGGGCGTCAGCTCGCCCTGGAAAATGCGTTTGGCCGTCTTGTAGTTGCTGAAAATCGTAAAATCGGGTGCGTCAGCCGGCATTTCGGGGCTGATTTGAAACCGGCGTACGGTGCCCTTCTCCAGTTGCACAAAGACAACCGCCTTCTCAGAGCCGTTGTAATAGCCGCGCAATTCCCTAGGCAGGTCTTCGATCACATAAGCCACTTTCAAAGTGAAGCCGGTAGCGAGGCGCCGAAAACTCTCATTACTGCGGCGGGCGCATTGCACCAGCCGCAGCACTTCCCGGATCCATTCGGGGCTGAGGAAAACATAGCCATCCATGGGGGATGGAGAGGGGCTAACCTCCAATTCCTCAGCCGGGCCTTTGGTTCCCCCCTTTGCCGTCATCCCATCCTAGGAATTTACGATGGTCCGCTGCGTGATGCAAGCAGGGGGCCGGAGGTTATGGGCTCTCGGCCTACCCGTTAACAGGTAACAGCCGCTGGTACCGCCGAGGCCGGTCTCACTTGCGGGCTCCCCGCTGGGGGTTCTTCAACCGTGCCTGGCGCAGCTTCTTGCGGTTGCGCTTGGGCTTGCTAATAATAAAAGTGCCGCTGCCTACGTAAGTGGCTGCGTAGGTCCTCTCGTCCTGCTCCATCCGTGTTGGAACTCCTTCGCTGAGGGCGGATGACGCCCGGTTGAGTGACAGGCGGGGCGCCTGCCAGCATCAATTTTAGCGCAAGCGGGAAGGCTGCGTTGAAACCGGCCCCGTGAACTATCCTGGAAATTGGCCGAGTCAGCGACTCCCTTGATCCCCGCTCCCGCCGCTCCGCTGGGGGACCGGAAGTGGCCGGAGCTGTTTCGCGCCCTCCGTCACCGCAACTTCCGTCTGTTCATTTGCGGTCAGTTGGTCTCCCTGGTGGGGACTTGGATGCAAAACGTGGCTCAAAGCTGGCTGATGTACCGGATAACCCGCTCGGAGTGGCTGTTAGGCGCCACGTGGTTCTGCTTGCAAATTCCCGTGTTCCTGCTGGCGCCGTTGGGTGGGCTGGCGGCGGACCGCTATTCGCGTCACCGCATAGTCATCTTGACCCAGACTGCGGCCATGCTCCAAGCCTTCGCTCTGGCGGCCCTGACTCTGAGCGGAGCTGTCCAGGCCTGGCACGTGCTGGCCTTGGCCACCCTGTTGGGTGTGATCAACGCTTTTGACATGCCGGGGCGGCAGGCGCTCTTGATCCATTTGGCGGGCAAGGAAGACTTGCTCAATGCCATTTCGCTAAACTCAGCCATCTTCAACGCTGCGCGTGTGTTGGGCCCGGCCGCGGCCGGTTTGCTGGTGGCCCGGTTAGGCGAGGGCATTTGTTTCGCTCTGAATGGTTTCAGCTTTTTGGCGGTGATCGCAAGTCTGCTGGCCATGCGGGTCTCGCTGCCTCGTTTACGCCCGCCCGAATCGCCCTGGCGCCACCTGGTAGAGGGCTTTCGGTATGTTCATCACTCGCCGCCGGTGCGGACGCTGTTGCTGCTGATCGGCGTAGCCAGCCTGGCGGGAGTGCCGCTAATCGTGCTGATGCCGTTTTTCGCCGACGGCATTTTTCATCGCGGCTCGCAAGGCCTGGGCCTGCTTATGGGCGCTATGGGCGCGGGTGCGGTGGCAGGTACCTTGTGGCTGGCCCGGCATGGGCAAACCAGCGCCCTGCCCGGCGTGGTCCTGCTGAGCTCTTCAATGCTGGGGTTGAGCTTCTTGCTGTTCGCTGTTTCGCCTTCCTATTACTTGGGCCTGGCCTTGATGCCAGTGGTGGGCTTTGCGGTAATGCGGCAGAATGCCTCCGCCAACACTTTGATCCAGACACTGATCCCGGACGAATACCGGGGGCGCACCATGGCCTTATACGCGATGATGGTGGTCGGCATGGGGCCGTTTGGCAGCCTGGCTGCGGGCGCCCTAGCTCAGCAGATCGGAGTCAGAGCGACGGTGTTTGTCAGCGGGTTGCTGTGCCTGGCAGGGGCGGCATGGTTTCAGATGCAGCGCAGGGTCTTCAAAGCGCTGGTAGGTGTGCTGCTGGCACTGTTGGTGGCGACACCGCGTGCAGTTGCCGGCGCAGCGTCGCTGGAGCCCGCTGCGGTGCGCGAGATCATGCGCGAGCTGGAGCAGATTACGGGGCTTAAGCAACGCGCTGCGGTGGACACCGAACGCATCCCCCGCGACCGCGTCAAGGCGTTCCTCGAGCAAAGGGTCCGGGAGGAGCTCAAACCCGAGGAAATACGGGCCGAGGAAGTTGCGCTGAAAAAATTCGGGTTTCTGCCGCGGGATTTCGATTTGAGGAAAACCATGCTTGATTTGCTCAGCGAGCAGGCGGCCGCCTTCTACGATTTCCGGCGCAAACGGCTTTTTATGATCGAGGAGACGGCGGGCGAGCTGCAACATTCGGTCCTGGTCCACGAACTGGCCCATGCGCTGGCCGACCAGAACTTCGGCCTTCGCCGCTTTGTTGAGCGAGCCCGGCACAGCGACGACGCCTCGCTGGCCCGGCTGGCGGTGATGGAAGGTCAGGCGACCTGGCTGATGTCGGAGTACCTGGTGCGACGAACCGGGCAATCGCTCCGCGACTCGCCGGTGCTGCTGCGCATGATGAGCCGGGCGGCGGAACTTTCTGCGGGTCAGTACCCGGTATTCGAAGCGGCCCCGCTGTACCTGAAAGAGACTCTGATGTTTCCTTACACCCGCGGCATGCTGTTCCAGCACGCAGTGCTCGAAAAATTAGGCGCCGAGGGCTTCCGGGCGGTCTTCCAGCATCCGCCCGAGTCCACGCAGCAGATCCTGCATCCGGAACGCTACCTCGCAGGCGAGCGCCCACGAACGCCGCCGCTGCCCTTAGCCAGATTGCCGAGGTATTACAGAGTTCTGGTCGAGGGTACAATCGGCGAGTTTGATCACGCCGTTCTGTTGCGCCAGTACGTGGGCGGAGCGCAGGCTGAGAGCCTGGCGGGTTGTTGGCGAGGCGGGCGGTATCGGGTTCTTGAGCATCGAAAGACAGGCCGTACGCTGCTGGCTTACAGTTCAGAGTGGCAGAGCGCAGCCTGCGCTGAGCAATGGTTCAAGGCTTACAGCCTGATAGTGCGGAGCAAGTCGTCCAAGTTCGAAACGATCCGGGCCAGCCCTGACCTGCTGGCAGGCCACAGTGATGAGGGTTACTTCTTGTTGCGGCGCGAAGGCTCGCGGGTGAGCAGCCTCGAGGGGCTGGAAAGCCTGCCTGCCGAGAGCCTTGCAGGCGGCTATAAAGGGGCCGCTTGCGGCCGATAGGTGCATAAGGAGGCTCAAGGCGGGCAGCGCTCAGCCATGGCCGTCGTTGCTCGATCCCCTGACCGGGGAAGCAAGTCGCTCTTAATCTGCCCGGACCGCGCCAAGGCAGAGGAATTGGTGCGCGCACTAGGCCCAAGCACCCCGCTTCCGCTATGCCATCATGCCTATCCCTCAGGTGCCGTGCTGATCGGATTGCTTAGCCGGCCGGAGGTGGAACTTTGCTTCGTGGATGCGGAAACCGACCGCGAGACTGCCTTGCGCCTGATCGCCGAGATTGCCGCCCGTGCGCCGGAGTTGCCCATCGTAGCCCTGCTGGGCGTTAACGATCCGGATCTCATCCTGCGCTGCTTGCGCGCGGGCGCGCGGGAATTCCTGTTGCGGCCTTTCACCCAGGACCAATGGGAGACCGTGCGCGAAAGAGTGAGCTCAGGGCCGGCCCGGAGCCAACCCGGCTCGCACAAGTTCGGCCGGCTGATCCTGATTGCGCCCGGCAAAGGCTCCTCCGGTGCCACCAGCATAGCCTGCAACTTGGCTTTCCAGCTCAAGCGGCAGGGCTTCGAAAAGGTACTTTTGGCTGACCTCGATCCGCTAACCGGTACTATCGGCTTCCTGCTCAAGCTTAAGTCCAGCTACAGCTTTTTCGACGCCCTGACCCACGCGGACCGCTTGGATGCCGACGTGTGGAAGGCACTAATCTCCCCTTGTCGCAATGTGGACGTTTTGCTTTCCCCGGAGGATCCCCTGGTAGCGGACGAGGACCGGGATCCGACAGCGCTCATGGAGTTTTGCCGGCGCAGCTATGACATCTGTGTGCTGGACACCAGCGGCGCTTTCGGCGAGTGGAATCTGGCGCTGGCGCGGTGCGCCGACGAGTTGCTCGTGGTAACCACGGCTGACCTGCCCGCCTTACACGCCACCCAGCGGCTAATGTGTTACTTCGAAGATAACGGCATTGAGCGAAGCCGTTTCCGATTAGTGCTGAATCGTTACCCGCGTCCCGGCGCCCTCACAGCGGACCACGTGCAGGCGGCGCTGGCTTGCGAGGTATATCACACCGTGCCGGAGGATGCCGAGAGCCTGCAAAGGGCTTTGATGGAAGGCAAGCCAGCACCCCCGGGCAGTCGTTTCGCCAGGAGCTTGGCCGTGCTGGCTCGCAAGTTAGCTGGACAGGGCGACACCACGGGCACGCCTTCGTTGCTTTCCATGTTGCTGGGCAAGCGCTAGCGCTTCCGCGGCTTGGGTAGGTTGATGGTCCCCCGGCAGTTGGCGGAGCCGCAACGGCACGGGATGGGATCGTGATCGTGGGAAAGCCGATAATCCACGGTGAGCTCCTCGCCTGGGGCGATGGCTCGCCGGCTCATGTAAAGTACGTGGCCTTTCAAGATGACGGCGTACAGATTGGGATCGCAGGAGTGATTGATGAACTCGGCGCCACTGCCTCCCACGGCGCCATCCACACACCAATAAGAGTTCAGCTCGAACAGGTAAACATAAGGTCGCTGTGAGCGGCGTTTGGCTTCCCGCCGGCTGATCCGCTCGCCCGTGTATTCGATCACCTTGCGCCGCGGCGGGATCCATTCCTCCGCAAATACGCCCCAGCGATGGATCTTGGATGGGCCGATGCGGAGGCGAAAACAGGCATAACGGGGATCAATACGGGGTACGAGCGGCTCGTCCCTGCGTGCCATGGCATTCGCTCAATGCCTTGCATGCTCAGTTTACCCATACCGGGCTGGCCCAGGCCTTGTTGGTGTCCAACTGCTCCATGCGCACATAGTAGTAATCGCCCGGCTTCAGCGGCTCCCGATCCTCGTAATCAAACTGCGCATCCAGCGGGCCGGCCGGGTTCACCAAGTCGCATTCGATGAAGAGCGCCGGCGGCACGCCCATTTTTTCCATGTAGGCGTGCTTGACGTTCTGCTTTGGGGGCAGGCGCAAGTGCAGGTATCCCCGGCCCTGCAACTCCGCCAGCGGCAGCTTGATTTCGAACAAGCCCAGCGTGTCGGAATCGTCCAGCCGGAACAGCAAATATTCGCCTTCGACTTCCGAGATATCGGCCAGAAAGCCATCCCGATCGTTAGAGACTGCGGCGGTCTTCCACCGAATGCTTTCGCCTTCCTGCCAGACTTGCTCAAAGGCCTGATCCAGGTGAAGCGGCGCCCGCAGCCGCAAGCGTCCCCGCTCGGCCCTGAGCTCACCCTGGCGCAGGCCCACGGCGGCTCGCCGCTGATAGAGATTGTCGCCCCAAATTACGCGTAGGAGCTTGCCCGCCGCCCGCGAAGGGTGAAGAGAGTAAATGACCCGCGAGTTCTTCAGCAGGTCAATGTGCAGGATTGGCGCCTCTCCGGAAAAACGCGCGCTGATGCGCGCCCGGGGCGTCAGGCTGGCGCTGATTTCGCCGCCCATCGGTTCCCCATTGACCTCGAAATAGACCAAGGCGCGCGTGTTTGCGGAGCAGGCGAAGGTGCGCCGCTCATGCAGGGCGTTCCATATGTCGCGACGACTCTTGCTCAGCGCGTATACGCCCGCCAGTCCATTGGCCATGACGAAGTTCAGGCCGGGATATGCGATGCCCATGGTGCTGGTGTGAGTGTCGCCGGCGGCGATCACGCCTTGGCGCAGCCCGGCTTGAAGGTGCTTTTGGTAAGATTCCTCGAACACGCCGTGCACGGAGGCGATCTCGAACAAGCGTTCCACGCGCATGTCGGGCGGATGCATCCAGTCCGGCGGACCGCCTCCTATGTGCGGAATCACCAGCGTCGGCACCTGTACGAAGCGCAGCGTGCGCAGCATCTTGGCGATAGGCGCCATGGGATCGGTGGGATCCAGTTGCATGGTGGTGGGAGCTTCATCGCCGTTGTAGTAGATGTTGTGGTGACCGCCTACGGCCGTGGGGACGCTGTACTCATAGCCGAGGATAGTGACCAACCCTTCCCAGCCGTTCATCATCTTGGTGGCTTTGGCCAGGGCAGGCCAGTTCTCGCTGGGCCACCGTTTCTCCCCCAGGTGGAAGGAAGGGCCGGTGACGCTCATGGGCATGTGGTGGGGAGTTACGGCGGCGAAATCCAGCAAACCTACCCGGCGCGCATGCAGGTATAGCTCTTCGAACACGCCACGCCCATCATGCAGGTAAGTATGCTGGTGCAGCTCCCCGTAATAAACGCGGCGGGTTGGATTGCGCTGCACCCAGATCGGGTTGCTCACCCCACGCACGCGGCCTTCATCGGCCTCCACTGCAATGCGCAGGATGCCCTCCTGATCAGCGCGGACGTCCCGGGCCACGTAATGCATCAGGTCTTCTTCATAGCGAAAGTGCCCGCCCGCCACCTCACCCGACACGATACGCAAGCGGAGGCCGCGGTGATCGCGGGCCAGTGAGACCCACTCATCCAGCGGCACAACCTCAACCGGAAACGTTTCGCCCACAGCCACCACCGCCGGAGCCAGCACCTTGAGCTTGCGCAGCGGCCCGCCAATTACTTTCATCGCCGCGTCGCCGGCGTAGCCCACCGGCTTGCCATCCCGAGTAATGACCACGCGGAAGTTGAACAAGTTTTCCTCGTAGTGCTGCATGCGGACGCCCTGCTCGCCGCCCAGATCGAAGATCACCTGGTCGCCTTCCTTCAACCTTCCTTTTTCCAGCACTACTGCGGCGCACTTGCGGTACGGGAAGACCTCCGGGGTGTTGCGTTGCTGCCAGTTAGTGAAGCTAACGGCGCGTGCCGCCACACCGGGGGCGCTGAACTGAGCGGCAAAATAAGCCGGCTGGGAAGGGTCGCTGACCTGAAATTCCTCCACGTCGCTGGTGAAATGCTTCCAGATTTCCAGCGCCATGCCGGTTTCAACGGGTATGTCGCCCACCGTATATTCGATGCGCACACGCGTGCGTTGTCCCGCTTCGACCACCGGCGCGCTCAACAGGCGCACCTTGCCGTGCAAAGGGAAACCCTCCGGAAAATACCCACCCGGGCGGTACTCGATGCGCAAGCGGGCCGGATTTGGGACCGCGGCGTCCTGCTCGCCGGCGGCGCCCCGGGCTAGCAGCACGATGCCCGCAAGCCCCGCCAGCAGGGCGCAGACGCCGAAGATGCGTGCTGATCTCAAAAGCGTGCGTCGCATGGCTGAGCTAGCTCCATCCAGCTTCTCGCAACATGGCCTTCAGGGTGTCCACGTCGCGGCGCATAATGGCCAGCAGTTTTTCTTTCGGGATAGAGAAAGTTCGGTTGCCCCGATCGGCGCCGGCCAGCTCCGCATACTCCATGTGAAGCTGGAGCGGGCCGCTGAAGCCGCTCTGCTTGAGCATTGCGAAAAACTGCCTGAAATTCACCATGCCCTCGCCCAACGGCCGCCAGCGCGGCGCCCAAAGTCCTTTCTCATTGCGCTGCCAGAGAAAATCTTTGACGGCCACGCCCTTGGTGTAGGGCAGCAACAGGCGCGTGGAGTGAATCCAGCCGCCATAGCCGCCCTCCACCGTGGCGTGGCCAATGTCAAAATTGACGGCCACCGCCTCCCGATCGGCGTCCTTCAGCAGCAAGTACAAGTCCCACATGCAAGCACCCACCCGACCCGGCCCGGAATGGGTGTGGTACATGGCACAGACGCCGTAGCGGCGATTGAGCGCGGCAAGCTGCGCGATGCGCGCGCGAAAACCTTCCAACTGCTCCGGCAGCGGACGTGAAACATCGTAGCGGAAACCATCCCAGCGATAGCGGCGAATGCCCAGCGCGGCGCAGGTCTTGATGACTGTTTCAGCATGCGGCGAAGCGGCGTCCACAATGCCGCTGGTAATCATGGGCAGCTTCAAGCCGGCCTTGGCGATGATCTCGGCCGCCCTGGGCAGATCTTCTTCAACGCGCGCGGGCTCGACGTGTCCGCCGGGCCGCACGGTGAGATCCACACCCTCGTAGCCCAACGAGGCTACCGTTTCTGCCATCTCCGGGATGCCTGCCCACTGGAAGTGTTTGGAGAAAGCGCAAATCACTGGGCGAGTCTCGCCCGGAGCCAGAGCAGCCACCCCACTGGCCAGCCACTCTCGTCGCGTCATCATCATAGTTCCACCCTCCTGCTCGCCGCGTTCCATTTTACCCGGCGGCCGTGCCGCAGCGAGAGGTTGGCCATCTGCACTACCAGCGCCGCCTGGAAACCCAACCGGATGGGGGCGGTGGGTGTGCGCCGGCTGCGCACGCACTCAAGAAAGTTCCGCACGTGCAGCACGGTGGCGTAAGCAAACCCGCGTTCGGAGCGCTTTACCATAGCCGGCGTCTCTTCGGAGCCTTCCAGGAAAACCTTGAACTCTTCGCGGCCGATATCCATGCGGGCGCGGTCACCGTCAAGCTGGTTGAGCTGGTCGTTCTGCGTCTTGTAACGCATGGCGGCATAGTTGATCGAGAACACGCCGATGAAATCTTCCGGGTACTCAGCCACCACGACCACCGATTCGGGCGTTTCATAGGCGGGATGGTGAGGTTTGCCGGCTGCCGCCGTTACCGCCAGGGGGAAACTGGCGTTCATGAGCATGTGCATGCCGTCGAAGACGTGCGCGCCCTGGTCGGCCACGATGCCTCCGGCGTAATCGTAATAGAACCGCCAATGCCGGAAGCGATTGGCATCGAAAGGCCGCCTGGGTGCCGGACCTTGCCACTGCTCCCAATCAAGCTTGCCTTCCAATTGGGAGACCGGCTTGCTCCGCAGGTAGTTGTTCAGCCACCAGGAGCGAATCATGCGGACGTGACCCAGGGTTCCTGCCGCCACCACCTCGCGGGCCTGCTGGTACAAGTCGTAGCTGCGGCGTTGCATGCCCACTTGTACGATCTGCCTGGAACGGCTTTCGGCCTCCATCAACTCGACGCCCTGCTCCGGCGTCTGGCAGAGTGGTTTCTCCACGTATACGTCCTTGCCCGCCGCCAGCGCGTCCAGCACCATGCGATGATGCCAGTGCTCGGGTGTGGCGATAATGACTGCGTGGATTTCTTTGTCCTCCAGCAGCCGGCGGTAATCGCGATAAGCGGTCGGAGTGCGCCCTTGGGCTTTGCCTGCTAAAGAAAGGGCGCGCTCGAGGTTGGGCTCGTAGACGTCGCACACCGCGGCGATGTGCGCCGAGGGCTCGCTCTGAAAAGTGCGCATCAACAAAGTGCCGCGCCCTCCGGCGCCGATGAGCCCCACCGCGATGTCGTCCGAAGAAGCCGCTGCCAGACTCACACCAGCACCCGCCAAAAACTGCCTTCGGCTAGCTCGCATAGAACCGCATCATAGCGCGTTTAGCCGCGTTATGATCGCGGGTAGAAGTGCGCGTGGCGGCTCTGGCTGACGATACCAGCGGTGCGCTCGAGGTGGGCGCGCAATTTGCAGGTCAGGGAGTGCGTGCGCCGGTGATGCTCGAGCTCGAACTTGTTGGCCAGCCGCTAGAAGCGGGGGCACTGGTAGTTGATATGCAAACGCGGCACTTCGAGCCTCAGGCGGCCCGCGAGCGCGTCGCCCAGATACTGGCTTGGGCGCGTGCCTGGGATCTCGGCTACGTGTACTTGAAAACTGACTCTACCCTGCGGGGACCCATCGGGGCCCAGTTCGAGGCTTTGTTGGATACGTGGCCGGAACGCCCCCTAGTATATGTGCCGGGTTACCCAGCCATGGGGCGGCAGGTGAGGGATGGGGTCTTGCTGGTCGAGGGACGTCCGCTGGGTGAGACCCCCTTTGCGCGGGACCTGCTGAACCCCGTGCGCGAGGGCGATATTGTGCGGTTGCTGGCGGCGACTTGCCGCGCGCCCGCCATGTCCGTTCAATCGGCCGAGCAGTTACGCGTCTTGTTGCAGCAAGGAGATGGGAGAAAAGTGTTGGTATGCGACGCCAGCACGGAGAGCGAGCTGGAAGCAATCGCGGCTGTACTGGCGCCGCACGCACAGCAAGTGCTGGTAGCCGGCACAGGCGGCTTTGCGGGGTATTGGGTCCGGAATCTGCCTGTTGAACGGCAACTGCGGTCCTGGGGGCTCGGCGTGCGCCGGTGGCTCGTGGTCAACGGTAGCTTGCACCCGCGCTCGCGCGAGCAGATTGCCAGGGCCTGTTTGCCGGAGCTTGAGTCGGGAGGCACAGCGACGAGCGGCTGGGGTTGGGCCGTGCTTCCCAAGCCTGCCCGGCCGGGCGCCTCGCCTGCGGAAATCGCCTCTGCCTTGGGCCGCGAGGCCGCTCGAATCATAAGAGAGCAGGCAGTGGGGGGCGTTGTAGTTTTTGGCGGCGACACAGTGCGAGCGGTGCTGCGGGCGTTGGGCGCCAGCCTCATTGAGCCTTGCGGGGAACTGCTTCCCGGCGTCCCGATATCGCGCCTGCCGACAACGGATCTGGTGCTGGTCACTAAGGCAGGAGGTTTCGGTCCGGTAGATGTGCTGCTGAGGATCCGTGAGGAGGTGGATCGTCGAGCATGCTCTTCGGCGTAACCATGGGCGACGCCGGCGGCGTGGGCCCGGAAATCCTGCTAAAGTCTTTCGGCCGGCGCGAGCTGCACCATCCGGTAGTTGTTTTCGGCGATCTGGGTGTACTTGAGCGATGCAATCGAGAGCTGCACTACGGTGTCCCGCTGCGGCGTGTTTCGAGGCCCGGGGATTACATAGATGGTCCGCTGAATGTGTTAGATCTGGGCCTGCTCAGGGCTGAAGATGTGCGGGTTGGGCAGATTGACGCGCGCTCGGGAGCAGCGGCCCGCGAGTACGTAGTAGCGGCCACGCGCGCCGCGCTGGAGGGAGAAATCGCTGCTTTGGTCACATTGCCTATCAATAAAGAGGCTACCCAGGCCTCGGATCCTTCCTTCAGCGGCCACACTGAGCTGATCGGCGCCTTGTGCGGGGTTAAGGAGCCGGTGATGATGCTTGCTTGCGAGCAGCTCATCGTGACACACGTCACCACGCACATTCCACTGCGCGAAGCGGCGGCGCGCATCAAGCGCGAGCGGGTGGCGCGGGTTCTGGAATTGACCTGGCACGCGCTCGGACGCCTGCGCCCGCAACCGCGCATTGGCGTGGCGGGCTTGAATCCGCACGCCGGCGAACACGGGCTTTTTGGCCGGGAAGAGCTCGAAGAAATCGCCCCTGCGGTGGAGTGGGCCCGCGGGCGAGGCTGGTCGTTCGAAGGACCGTTGTCGCCGGACACGGTTTTCTATCAAGCGGTCTGCAAGCGGCGCTTCGACGCGGTCGTGGCCATGTATCATGACCAGGGCCACATTCCTGTGAAGCTCTTGGACTTCGAGGGCGGCGTCAACGTGACGCTGGGTCTGCCTATTGTCCGAACTTCGGTAGACCACGGCACCGCCTTTGATATCGCCTGGCGAGGCGTGGCCTCGACGCGCAGTTTCGTGCGCGCCTTGGAGCTGGCTGCGCGCCTTGTCGCCGCCCCGGCTGCAAGTGAGCCAGAGCTCTGAGATCTCAGCCTCCCAGCAGCCGTGCAAAAGCGTCCGGTGGCAGTTCTGCCAGCGAGCTGACTACGAGGTCCGCGGGCGCAGTCAGACCGCCCCGGCTGATGAACACGCTGTGCATGCCGGCCCTGCGTGCAGCTTCGATCCCGGCGGGCGCGTCCTCGACCACGATGCAGCGTTCAGGCGGCGCCTCAAGCCGCGCGGCGGCCAGCAGGAAGACTTGCGGATCAGGTTTGCCCGCGCTGACGTCCTCGGCGGCCACCGTGGCTTGGAAGCAATCGCGCAGCCCCAAGGCATCTAGCATCACCTCAACGTTCTCGCGGGGAGCCGAGGAGGCGATGGCTTGCCGCCAGCCCTCCGCATGCAGCCGCCGCACCCATTCCAAGGCTCCGGGCGCCGGATTCAGGCCCACTTGCCGGACTAGCCGCCGGTAACAGGCTTCCTTGGCTTCGCTGACTCGCACCACGCGCTCAGGGGTAGCTCCCGCACCTAACCAGCGTGGAACGAAGGAATCGTTGCGCTGGCCGAAGGTAGCTTGGAATTGCTCACGGGTAATGGGCACACCCTCACCCGCCATAGTTTCGCGCCAGGCTTGCCAATGCAGCTCTTGGGAATCCACCAGCGTCCCGTCCAGATCCCAAAGGACTGCACCAGGCATGTTTCAGGGAGCCATCTCCGGGGGCACCGGTAAAGTCACCTTCCCAGTCGCTGCCCACTCGGCACCTCGGGCGAAGGTAACCGCAAACGGAACGGTGCTGGTGGCGGGGACGTCGTGACCAAGAGCGGTCACGAAAACGCGACCCTTGCCGTACTCGACCACCCACAACATAGGCTGGTGCAAGCCCGGACCCGGGGTGGGCTGTTTGGCTTTGCCCTGGTATAGGGAATGATCATCCCAGGCCGTTGCCAACACGTGGTAGGAGCCCGCGGGCTGCCATTTGAGGTTGGCGTAAAGCTCATCTCTGGGCTGCAAGAAAGATTTCTTCAGCCCGCGCGTGATGGGATGTTCCAAGTCTTTTATTTCCACTGTGAAATCGTGTGCGGGCGAGTGATGTCCGTGGTCGGTCCGCCAGTTGCCGGCGCACATTTTCTCGTATTCCTGCCAGCCGTCGAAAGCAGCCACGGAGAAGTGGTAGATCACCAAGCCTTTGCCGGAACGCACGAAATCCACCAGAGCTTTTTCAGCGCGCTCGCCCCAGCGCAGCTCCGGGCGCCGCCGGTCGTAGTAATTGATGACGACCAAATCATAGGGGGCCAGGGTTTCCGGACCTGCGCCGCGGAATTCTTCGGTGACGCGGACCTCGAAACGCCCGGTGTCTTCCAGGATCTTGCGCAGCACGGGTGTGGTCCCCCGCCAGTCGTGCGCGTTCTGGCCGGTGATAATAAGCGTCTGGATTTTCGGCGGGCCTGCCGGCTGCGTTTGTGCGCCGAGCAGAATAGAAACCAGCAGAAAAAGCAGCGGCCTCATGCGTGTGACCTCCATTGGCCCTGATGCGGGCCGCAACTTGATTATAGCCCAGGCCGCGCTTCACTCATGTTTGAAGGCTTTGGGTAGGACGGCTTCTTGCTTTCCTGGGTTGCGCACCAGCACGTCGTGCCAGCCGCTCGAGTTGCGATAAGTTGTGCCGGTGATCTTTTGGGGACTGACTACCTTCACGTTGCGGAGAAACCGATCCCCGATCTTCACGGCTAATCCGGGTAAGAAATTATCGCCCTCAATGGTCACTTCGGTGCCGCCCCAGCTTGGCCCCCTGTCGGGCGTGATACGGTCCACCCGCGGGGCTGTCACGGTACCCGAAATCTCCCGGGCTTGCGGCGGCCCGAACTGGCGGGCATCGTAAGGCCGCACTTGGAACCAGTAAGTGCGGCCAGCTTCCAGGTACTCAGGCTGGTAGCTGGTCACGTTGCCCACGTCAAACTCCAGGGGGAGGTAATCGGGCGAAGTGCCTGCGAAGATCTTGTAGCCAATCACGTTGCGCGATGGGCTGCGAGACCAGCTCAGGCGCAAAGATCCCGGCGTGATGCTCACTGAGGGTACCGGCTGCGGCGGCGCCGTGCCGGCGGCGATAACGGGATCGCCCGCCACCGTGATCTCGGCGATGCCCGGCGCGTTACCCTCCGTGTAACTGACCAGTTGCACGTGAATCCAATTAATGGGCCCCGGCTTGGGAACGGTAACGATGATTGGTTCTTCGGGTTGCTTGGGATCGCTGCGAGCCGACAGCCGGGTGCCATCGCTCAAATAAATTTCCAGCTCGCCGAGGGGATCTGCCACGCCCGGCCGCGGGTAGATTTCTATCTCCCGGGCAATGATACGCTGCTCCCAGCTCAAGCGCACCCACGGCCACAGATCGTTCGCCGCAGGCACCCATTGGTAGTAACCGCTGGCCAGGCCGATGTGGCCATCGTTAACCCGCGTGGCTTGCATGTAGGAGGCGTTGCGCGTTGATGAGGCTATTGCATAAGCCAATCGCGCCAGGTTGGTCTTGGCCCTGGCGCTCAAATCAGGCCGAATCATGTGACCGCGATGGCAGCCGGTGCACCGCAGCACTTCGCCGGGACGCAACTGCTCATGCCCGAAAGCGGGCGTGCGGGTCTCTCCCAGCGCTCCCGGGTAACGCGCAGCCACTCCGGTGGGTCCGCGCAGGTAAAACACCAAAGGGCGATCCGCCGGCACTTCGGCGCGGAACGACCCGTCGGCGTTGACCGGAAATGAGCGGAAAAAGCGCGGCATCTGTTTGCGGATCAGAGGAAACTCAGGCACCGTGAAGAAGGTTTGCGAATCATCGTAAACCTCCACGGAGACCACCGAGCCGGGCAGCGGGGACTGAATGTGAGTAAACCGGCGGTCCAGATCGGCGTACACGTTGGCGTTTTCCAGAACTGCGAAGCCAGTTATCGGGCCTGTGGGATCTTCGGGCGGAACACTGCGCACCTGATCGGGCAGGTGACGCGCGGGGCGTCTCCAGACCGCTACCGGGTCCAGTTCATCAGTACCGGGATCGTTGTAAACCAGACGCAGGTTCTTGAAATCCCCGTCGCAAACGTACAGCCCGAAGTCAAAGGAAGCGAACATCCGATTGCGTTCGTCCGTCCAGACCTTGCTTTCGGGTGTGTAAGAGAACAGTATTCGCCCGTCCGGCAGAGGAGTGGGGGTCAGGGCGTGTGGGGCCTCGAGGTTGCGCGGGTCGCCGATGCCTTCGATGGAGTTACCCGTGCCGTCGCCGGGACGAAACTTGGCGATTGAGCAGGCCAGAGTTGAACCGAGGAAGTTGCCGCTGGCGCGGCGCGTGTAAACGATCTCACCGTTAGGCATTTCGCGGTAGTGCATACCGCCCCCGGCGCCATGGTCGAGCCGGCCGGCCAAAAAACCAATGCGCCCGGCATGTGTTCCATCGGGGTGGCAAGCCCAGGGCTCGAAGTAGCTGGGACCAAAGTTCGCGTCAGGCTCGAGCGGTTGCAGCCCTTCGGTGTAAAGGGAGGGTATGTTCATGTTGTCCACCCACATAGCAAAGAGCACGCGGCCATCCTGCATCACCCAGGGATGCATCGCTCCCGAGCGCGTGGAAATAATGCGCCGCAAATCGGTGCCGTCCGGATTGATCACATAAAGTGTCACCGTGCGGTGACCGCAAGAACCGCTCACGCCCGGATAACGCGAGGAAGCGAAGACGATGCGACCGTCAGGTAGGTAAGCCGGTGAAAAGTCGCTGAAGCGGCCGAAAGTGGCTTCGTTCTGGCGCGGCCGCTTGGGATCATCGGGTATCGCGACGTCGCGGCTCTCAGGCGTGATCTGCCGCAAGCCCGTACCGTCCAGCCCAACTTCGAAAATGCGCCACATGCCGTTGCGGGTTCGCACCCCGGAAAAAACCACGCGGGTGCCTTCGAAATTGACCATCGGCCGCTGAGCGTCGTATATTCCGTTGTGCGGACCGGCTAGCGTGACGATGCTGCCGTCCGGGCGCAACAGCCGTAGCACCCCACCTACGGTCATTTCGCGTCCGGGTACGTCAACCGGCGGCCCCACGTCATAGTTGTTCAAGGTGTGAATGTGACTGCGTGAGACGAAAACGATAGGAGGCAACAATTCCTGAGCCGGTTCCCCGCCACTCCTAACGGCCAGCATCGCCCTGCCCGCTATGAGGAGTGTGCAGGGCGTCAAAACAGCCAGGACGCGGCGCATCCTTCGCGCCTCACATAACCTAAACCGCATGGCGCAACCCCTGTTACTATTAAAACAGCAGGCGGAGGCCGTTGTTCGTACTTGTTTACCGGGTCGGGGCTACCGTCAGAAATTTCGGTTTTCGGCTAACGTAGGGGTGGATGACCCCTTCCGGTGAGCGCAACCTGCCCCGAGGGCTGGAGCTGTCGGAACCGGAGAACCGGTTGCTGCGGCAACAGGAGCGCTGTTACGGCTTCGAACTGGCCTTCCATCAAAGCTGTTCGGGGCACCTGCTGCGGCGCCGCCGGGAGCTGGTGCAGGTGGTTTCGCCCTCCCCGGCCCGAACAGCGCGCTGTGGACGGAACTGGTCGGGGGCTACCACCACCCGGGCTACCGGGTGCCGGTGGGAGCGCGGTTGCGTTATCTGGTGCGCTCGGGGCGCACCGCCGATCAGGTCCTGGCCTGTCTCCATTGGAGCAGCGCCGCCTGGATGATGGCCGTCGGCGACCACTGGATCGGCTGGAGCCATGGGCAGCGCGCGGGCTCCGCCCTACATTCTGCGGAGGACGGTTCAGGGCTTGATGAATTGCGTTACCACTCCACTACGAAGCGTCCCCGTGGGAAGCGGACTACAGGCGCTCGGCGTGAGCTTGTCGGCGCCCGGGAAAAACGCCTCCGGCCCACTCCAGGCTTTCCTCGAGCATGTGTAGTTTTGCACCGCCGGCGGACCGTCGGAATACACGGAGTACTTCAGAATCTTTTCCGTTCCGGTAAAGCCGCCGGTCGGAACCTCCACCGGCACATTCCGGACATCCCACTCCGTCAGTTGCTCCACGTACTCTATCATCGGGGTGAGCTTTTGGTCATATTTTCGATCCTTCTTCATGGACTCTCGATAGTGCAACTGAGTAAGCGTTTTGCCGTCTGCCGAGAGAGCGCCGTTCACGGAGTACTGCCAGGTAGTACTGGGAGTAGAGGCATCGGTGTACTTGTAATCGACACTGAAAGCGTTGCCGCTCCAGCGCAAGCCGCTTATGTTCCCAGCCGCCCAGGTGCCCGCCTGAAACTCGGCGCCGGTGACCGTGTTTCGGCACCAGATTACGTGCGACATCGATGTCGTAGAGCGCAGCATTTGCCAGAGGTCTACTCCGCTCTCTTTTTTCACGGTGAAGGTGAGCTGGGTGCTCCCTTGGTACTTTCCGCGGCCATTGCCGTTGCCCACCAGCACCACCAATTGTTCGCCGTTAGCGGCCATGGTCTCTCCGTCCTGAAACTCTTGGGGCCATCGCGTCGCCGCCACAAACGTCCACCGCCCGCCGCTGGATACCCTCCAGATCATCATTTGGGCCATCCCGCCGGGATCGGACAACTCCAGCTTCAGCGTCGTCTTACCCGGCCACTTCTTGAAGAGACGCACGACGAACAGGCGGGCGCTCAAGTCGGGAGCGGACCAGGTTTGGGTAAAGGAAGGCGGGTCGTCCGTGTCGGTGAAACTGAAACGTTGGGCTCCCAGTTGCAGCAGGTGAGCCTGGGTGGGAAAGGCGCCCCCGTAGAGCGGACCTCCCCAGACGCGTTGGCAGAACTCCAGCCACTCGGAGTTGAGATCCCGCGCGGTCTTGCAATCCAGCACAGCGGCGGCCAAGGCCTCCGCAGCGCTGTAGCGCGGCTCCATAAACAGTCCCGGGGCGCGGTACCGGTACTGATCGAAAGTCTTCCAAACCAGGGTGCCGCCACACTTGCGCGTTAGCCAATTCAAGAACATGGACGCGCCGTAGCCATGACCCTGTACCTCCCCTTGCGGGCCGGCCGTCATTTCGAGTCCGTGCTGGGTCATAAAGCCCCAGTTGCTGTTTTGCACCGTGGGCGGCAAGTAATTCGGGTCATCCACGGCTAGGCCCTCAAACCAAGTGGAGGCGGCTTCCAGCATCCACAACCAGGCGGGCTGGCTCCAGGCGATTGCGGTGCGCCGGCGGGGATCGTAGAGATCCTGCAACAGGTGGAACAGTTCATGGCCGGTGGTGGCTTGTAACTCCCGAGACATGCCTGTAGGGAATTTGGTGGAGTTGAAGTGCAAGGTCGAATATTCGGTTCCCCACAGCGACGTCCGGGAGTAACCGAACTTGTCAACGTCCTCTCCGCTAAAAGGATGAAAGACCACGTTGATCGGCCAGCGCTTGCGGCGCGTCCAGTCGAAACCTAACTGAGCCAGTTTGCCATAGGCGCTCTCCAGCCCCGCGCCTACGTCCTGGGCGTACCGGTCCAGTCCTTGGTTTTTCGGGTAGAAGATGCGGAAATGCTGGCCGGCGCTGTCGGTGTGCGCGTAGAAGCTCGTGATGTAGAAGCCGACATCCCCCGTGCTCAGCGAGTCCTGGGGAGGCGCCGATTCCGCCGTCCGCGGCGGGTAGCCGGCCGCGGCGACGGGGAAGAGAGTGGCTGGAGGATCGACGGTGACAGGCAGAGTGAAGACCGCGGAATCGCCCTCCACGCCGGCCTCCAGGATGATCTTGTCCACCAAGGCGAGCAGAGGCTCGCTGCCCGGCTGGGCACTGAGCTTGACCCGCACGGTGATGGGCGCCTTGATGTCTTCGGGGAGCCCGGATAGGGTGAACGCCGGCGTGACGGCCCCCTGCGGCTCGATCCCCCGGCCAATGCCCAGTGTCGTGGTTCCAGTGAAAGCTCCTGCCGGGACTTCAACGCGGATGCCTTCCGTAGCCACGACGCCGCCCGCGGGCCCCACCGCCGCGGTAACCTCGAGGCCGCGGGCGGCGAAGGCCGCCGTTACCCCATCCTGCGAGGCGCGATTGGCGGAGCGCACCACCACGGAGTGCGTACCCGCCGGCAGATCAGGCGGCGCCTGCACGTTGATCTGGTATATGCCGGGAAATCCTGGCATCAAACCCGCAAACAACACGGGGGCGTTCTTGCCTCCAATCGTAACCGTGACCTCGTTGGTGCAGTAGTTCAGCGGGCCGTTGGCGCCGTTGTCCCCGCCCGGACGCCCGGCCGCAATGGCGGGCCTGATCGGGCCGAGTCCGGTGACCATCAGCAGCAGGTACTCCCCGGGACGCGCCGGGTAGGAGGGCTCCACCCACCTCCAATCTGTGGCGTGCACCATCGTCGGGGTGCCCTTGCCGTCCATAGTGAGCGTGAACAGGGCGGGCGAGGTGGCCTGCAATGCGACGCTCTGCCAAGGGCTTTCCCCGGCCGGGTTCACCACACGCACCTCGACGCTGGAAGCAGTGAGGCCAAAAGGCATCTGGAAATTGATCTGCCCCGCGGAAACGAAATACAACGGCGCACGCACGGGGTTCTTGCCGGCTTCCCGTATCTCCACCCGAACTCCCTCCAGCTCTTCGGGAAGCGGCACGGCAGATGCCGCCACCGTCCGCGCCGCCAGCCTCTGACCGTAAAGCGCCACCATCGCGCCGGCCGAGATAGCGGGCGAGTAACTGGCAGCATTGACGATGCCGCCCGAAGCGATGGCAGGTCCGCCGGCTGCACTGATAGTGAAGGTGAGCGTGAACAGCGACGCGTTGTTCCAGAACACCTTCACGGTCCAGGTACCTTGGATCGCGGCGGGGTTGCCCGAGACGGTGAGCTTCTCGCTGAAGCAATAGGCCCCGGGGGATTCCAGCGCCTCCCAGGGGCCGCCCGGTCGGCTCAAGAGCTGGCCGTTCGGGTCGAACCACTCGCTGCGGGCCACATCCCCGGTCGCGCCCTGGCTGATCTCAAACCACAGCCAGGCGGCGGCATCGTTGGTGGAGAAGGACGTTGTCGGCGTGGGCGTGGGTGAACACGCGCCCGACGGCACCGCCTTGGTCATGAAAGATCTGAGCAGTTGGACAGCGCCGTCGGCCGGAACCGCCGCGAGCCCAAGCGCCACCACGCTTAGTCGGTAGAGTTTCACGGGGAGTCTCCGTCTGATACGTAACATTATACTGCGGGCCCCGCGCGTTACGAGAGGTCAAACCGGGCCCCAAGACGACAAGCTACGACACGATTCAGCTCTGCTCGCCCACCATCTGAAGCAGCGCCCGGATGTAGCCGAAGGCCTGCCGGCCGCCCGCGTCCCCGGCGATCCGGGGCACGTGGTCCGGCATCACCATCCCGTCGTAGCCCACCTCCTGGTAAGTGCGGATGACCTCCAGCATGTTCACGTCGCCGTCGTCGGGAAACGTCTCCTGGAAGTTAATAATGCCCGAAGGGCACTTCTGGGGACACCTTCCCGTCCTCCCGCACTCTAGAAGCTCGAATCTTGACCGCCCGGCTTTGGTTGCTGCGGCCTTGGCCCCCGCTATCCCGCCGGCGCTGGCAACGCCGGGGCGCCCTCTAGGCCCAGCCCGGAACACCGCCTGCTTGCCCTGCCGATCAGTTCCCGGTTGATCCGCGCTCAGGCGGCGAAGTTCCCCTCTTCGGCCAACATCTCGGTCTCGAAGGACTGCAACCGCGAAGTCAGCGCCGCGCCACGCTCGGGAGATCTTCTCCGAGCCGATCAGCCGGAAGGTCGGATCTTGGCTCAGCCGCTCGGCGTCATTGACATCCTCGTAACAGGCCAGGCGACTGTAGACGGACTGCCGAAACAGATCGGCCAGCGGAAACTGGGTGTTCTTGCCGCGGCGCGGGTCGCGCAAATGCTGTTCGATGAGCCCGCCCAAGCCGAGCCATTCCTCCAACTCCCGCACCAGAATCAGGCCCCCGTCGGAGGTGACCCGCGATCCTTGGAAATCGACCTTCAAAGCCGCGTTGAAGGAAAGCTGAAACGGCTGGTTCTGTCTCTCACCCATCGGGCTCCAGAAGGGGTTGATCATGCTGGGACCCGCATGAATAAAGACGTTGGAGAATCTTACAAAGCTGCACCCAAATGTTTAAAACGGAAATCCGGGCTAGAAGGGCCCGTTGCTTAGGTCGGGAGCTGCCCAAGTGACCGTGTACGACAGCGGCTCGTCGGGGTCGTAGAAATCCAAGCGCTCTGGTCCTAAGTGCATCAGGTGAGACTGGGGCGGAAAAGTACCGCCCTAAAGTGGGCCTCCCCAGATGCGTTCGCAGAACTCCGGCCACTCGGAGTTGAGATCGCGCGCGGTCTTGCAATCCAGCACCGCAGCGGCCAAGGCCTCCGCAGCACTGTAGCGAGGCTCCATAAACACTCCCGGGGCGCGGTACCGGTACTGATCGAAAGTCTTCCAAACCAGGCTCCCGCCACACTTGCGCGTAAGCCAGTTGAAAAACATGGACGCACCGTAGCCACGCCCCTGGACCTCAGCCGCCGGGCCGGAAACCGGCCGCGCCGGGGAGCCAGCCGCGGCTACGGGGAAGAGATTGGCAGGAGGGTCGAGGGTGACAGGTAGAGTGAAAGCCGCGGAATCGCCCTCCACGCTGACCTCAGGGTGAACGCCGGCGTGATGGCCCCCTGCCGCTCGGCCCACCGCGCAATGCCCAGTGTCGTGGTTCCAGTGAAAGCTCCTGCTGGGACCTCAACGCGGATGCCTTCCGTCACGGGGTGTGTGCCCGCCGGCAGGTCACGCGGGGCCTGCACCTATCCTACCGGTCCTATTGGGCTTGAAAAGACCCCGCAGGCTGTAAACAATTACCCTTGTTCAACCAGGCTTGGGCCTCAATGCGAACGCCAGCCATATGTTGGAAGTACTGGTACGTCGTAAGTCAAATAAAATCTTGACCAGCTTCTTGCCGCAGCTTAGAATCAAGTTGTGCGAAGTGAAAGAACTTGCGTTTTAATTATTTCGAGCCTCCTTTTTGGGCTGCCCGCTTGCGGGAATCTGATTACTAACGGGAGCTTCGAAGAAGGCACTTATTCGCCCACTCAATGGGGTTGGCAAACCTTGGTGGCTGGGAATAACTCCATTACCGGCTGGGTGGTCGGCAACGGTTCAGTGGACTACGTCGGCGCTTACTGGCAGCCAGCACATGGCAGCCGCAGCTTGGATCTGAACGGCGACGGCTCCCAGGGCACAATCTGGCAGGTTTTCTCTTCGACTCCAGGCCGGCTTTACCGAGTCACTTTTGCCCTGGCGGGTAACCCGGACGCGCAGCCGCGCACCACCACCCTCAGGGTCTGGGCGGACGATCCCTCCGCAACTTTTGCCGACTTCAGCTTCACAGTTAACGGACAGACCTACAGCGAAATGGGGTGGACCTACCATAGCTGGATTTTCAGTGCCACCTCTGGCCAGACCAGGCTGGGTTTCACCAGCCTGGATGCTTACAGCGGCCCGGTTTGGGGTCAAAACTGGGGCACCTCATTCGGCCCGGCCCTGGACAACGTGACGGTGGAACCTCTGGGCGGCGAGCATCTCCCTGAGCCGGGCACGCTGATGTTGGTCGGCCTGGGGCTAGCGGGGTCTGCCTGGCTGCGTCGGCGTTTCAAGCCAGGGTTGTGAATCGGATTCGGCTAGGGTACGCGCCAGCGCGGCGTCGGAATTCCAGGCGGGTGGCCAATTCACCGCAAGCGGGTTAGAATTTTCGCTCCTTCGAGGGTACCATTACCCTCGCGTGCGTCCCGCTAATTGACAGCGCGCGGGCCCGCGGGCTACAATAAGGCTGTGCTGACGAAGCCTCGCGCCATAACCGGCTTCTTTCTGCTCGGGGTGCTTCTGGCGCCTGCTCGGGCAAACCTCATAACCAACGGCAGCTTCGAGACTGGGACCTTCGTTCCCAATCAATGGGGTTGGCAAACGCTTTACACCAATGACCCTTCAATTCCCGGCTGGACCATCGGCCCGGGATGCATTGACTACATCGGGCCTTATTGGACCGCAGCTCAGGGGAGCCGTAGTATAGACTTGAGTGGCGACGGCTCTCAGGGTACCATTTGGCAGAGTTTTCCGTCTACGCCCGGGCAACTTTACCGCGTCAGCTTTGCTTTGGCGGGCAATCCCGATGCGCAGCCGCGCACCACTAGGATCAGGATCTGGGTGGATGATCCGGCAGTGACATACCGGGACTTCGACTTTGTGGTTAACGGTCAGAGCCAAAGTAACCCCGGTTGGGTATACTTGAGCTGGGATTTCACGGCCAGCTCGACGTCCACGAGGCTCGGTTTTAGCAGCCTTGACACTTTCGACGGCATCGTTTGGGGCCGAAGCTGGGGTTATTCTTTCGGTCCCGCCTTGGACGACGTCAGCGTGGAGCAAGTCATACCGGAGCCCGCTTCGTTGCTGCTAACGGTTGCAGGATGGCTGGGCTTGGCGTTGTTGCGGCGGCGTCGTGCTTGAGCGGTCGGTGAGAAAGGCAGCGGCAACGTAGCTGATTCTCACGCCCGCGGGTTGGGGTCCGTTACACTGGGGTGATGCCCTTGCTGCGACGCATTGCGTGTTTGCTGGCTCTGATAGCTGACACGCGCCAGCGCCTTTACTATTACAACACCCACTTTCCGCACCGGCGTGAGGATGAGCAAGCACGGCTCAAAGCGGCGCGCCTTATTCTCGGACGCATCGAAGCGGTAGAGCCTGGCGTTCCGTTCATCCTGACCGGCGACTTCAACGCGCCGGCGGGCGGGGAAGTGTACCGACTGTTTGCAGATCGCTTGGCGGACGCCTGGGTGCGCGCCGAGCACCGCAGCGGGCCTGAGTGTACCTTCGGGGCTTCAAAGGCTTCACGCAGGGGGCAAGGATTGACTGGATCTTGTACCGCGGGCCTTTCCGTGTCCTGGAGGCCGAGACCGTAACGCGCAACTGGGAAGGGCGATATCCCTCCGATCATTATCCGGTGTTCGCTTTGCTTGAGTTTACCCGGCGCTGACTCATCCAGTCAGAACTGCCGGCGCGCACCGTGACATAATTGAGTCATGCGCTTGCTGGTTGTGCTTACCCTGGGCGCTTTGCTTATGCGCGCAGCCGACCGCCGGGTTTTTCCTTATGCCTTCGACCAGTACGATCTGCCTAACGGCCTGCGCTTGATCACTGTTCCCACTGACTATCCCAACGTGGTGGCGGTGTACATAGTGGTCCAGGCCGGTTCGCGCAACGAGGTCGAACCCGGCAAGAGCGGCTATGCCCACTTGTTTGAACACATGATGTTCCGCGGCACCAAGAACTACCCGCCCGCACGCTACGAAGCCGTGCTCAAGGCCGCGGGCGCCTCCTCAAATGCGTACACCACTGACGATCACACGGCTTATCACACCACTTTTTCCAAGGAAGACCTGGAAACAATTTTGGCCATGGAGGCTGACCGCTTCCAGAACCTTGAGTATTCCGAGGATGTCTTCCGTACCGAAGCTCTGGCGGTGCTGGGTGAGTACAACAAGAACAGTGCCGACCCGCTCAACAAACTCTACGAAGTTCTCCGCGATACGGCATTTGATCGCCACACTTACAAGCACACCACCATGGGTTTCCTTAAAGACATCCAGGATATGCCCAATAACTACGGCTACAGCCGACTGTTCTTCGAGCGCTATTATCGGCCGGAGTATACAACCATCATTGTGGCGGGTGACGTTAAACCCGAGCAGACGCGGCGTCTGGTGGACTAGTATTGGGCCGGCTGGAACAAAGGCGGCTTTCGGGTTGAGATTCCCCAGGAGCCGCCGCCCGCGGGTCCGCGTCGTAATCACGTTAGCTGGCCCGCGCCTACCTTGCCCTGGGTGGTGGTGGCCTTTCGTGGGCCCGCTTACTCGGACGCGAGGCTCGATAAAGCAGCACTGGACCTGATCGCATTCATGGGGTTCGCCGAGAACTCCGAGCTTTATCAGAAACTGGTGATCCGGGAACAGAAGGTGGACATCTTGGAGGCTGAGAATCCCAATCGGGTGGATCCTTACCTGTTTACCGTTTGGGCCCGGGTCAAGAAAGAATCCGATGTTGAGCAGGTCCGTGACGAGATCCTGGCCACCTTGGAAAGATTCCGCAGCGTGCCGACCGACGGGGCACGCCTGGATCGTGTCAAGCGCCACCTGCGTTACCGGTTCGTGCTCAGCCTCCGGGACAGCGAAGCCATAGCGGCTACTGTGGCGCGCTATGTGGCGCTAAGGCGCACGCCGGAGACCATAGACCGTCTTTACGCCCTGTATGAGAAAGTGACGCCAGCCGACATAAAGGCGGTCGCCGAAAAATACTTCACCGAGCGGGACCGCACGATAGTGACGCTGGCAGGAGGTAAGGCGCGATGAAAATGCTGCTTCCCGTGGGTTTGCTGGCGGTAGGCTTGGCTGAAGCCCAGCCGCAGCTCATCATCCTGCCCAGCTCGTCTCCCCTGGTGACTTTCCGGCTGGTTTTTCTGAGCGGCGCCGCCTCGGATCCTGCCGGCAAAGAGGGCTCGGCATTCCTGACCGCAGCCATGTTGGCTGAAGGCGGGAACCGCCAAATGAGCTACCAGGACATCCTGGATGCGTTCTTTCCTATGGCGGTTTCCGTCCGCGCCCAGGTGGACAAGGAAATGATCACCTTCTCGGCCACCACGCACGCGGAGAACCTGGAGGAGTTTTACAGAATATTTCGCTCCATGCTGCTGGAGCCGGGCTGGCGCCAGGATGACTTCAAGCGCTTGCGTGATGACGCGATCAACTTCTTGCGCGTCACCTTGCGTGGTAACAACGACGAGGAGCTAGCCAAGGAGGTTCTTTACAACGAGATTTATCGTGGCCATCCCTACGGTCACCACAACGCCGGTGTGGTCTCGGCCTTGCAAAAACTTTCCATCGAGGATTTACGCGCTTTTTATGCCAGGTTTTTCACGCGGGGCAACCTTATCATCGGGCTGGCCGGGGGCTATCCGGAGGGCTTTGCGGAGAGGGTAAGGAAGGACTTTTTGCGCCTGCCGCCGGGTCCTCCGCCTGAAGTGAAGCTACCCGCGCCCCCTGCCATCCGCGGCATGCGGGTAACGCTCATCGAAAAAGAAACCCGATCCGTGGCTTACTCGATCGGTTTCCCGATAGAAGTGCGGCGCGGCCATCCGGACTATCCCGCCCTGCTGGTGGCGCAATCGTATTTCGGCCAGCACCGCATGAGCGGCGGGCGGCTGTACCAGCGGATGCGCGAGTTGCGCGGCCTTAATTACGGGGACTACGCCTATATTGAGTATTTCCCGCGCGGAATGTTTCAGTTCGAGCCGGACCCGAACCTTGCCCGCCGGCAGCAGATCTTCCAGATCTGGATACGGCCGGTGGAGCCGCAGAACGCCCACTTTGCTCTCCGCTTGGCTCTTTATGAGCTGGATCGGCTGGTGCGCGAGGGTCTCAGCCAGGAGGAGTTCGAGCGAACGCGCTCGTTCTTGTCGAAGTACGTGAACTTGCTCACGCGCACCAAGACCGCCGAGCTAGGTTATGCCATTGACAGCCACTATTATGGCATCGGCGAATATAACGCCTACCTGAAGGCCGCTTTGTCCCGGCTTACCCGAGACCAAGTGAATCGTGCCATTCGCAAGCACCTGAGGACCACGGATCTGTGCATAGTGGCGGTGGCGCGCAACTGTGAACAGCTCCGCCAGAAACTGTTGGCCAACGAGCCCTCCCCCATGCGCTATAACGCGCCCAAGCCGGCCGAAATCCTTGAAGAGGACAAGGTGGTCGCGCACTGGAAGCTGGACTTGAAGCCTGAGAACGTGCGGATCATACCTGTGGAAAGCGTATTCGAGTAAGGCTTACCCCCAGCGTACCAGCGTTTGTTTGCGGATGCGAGCCGGGTCCAGTTCGATGCCGAAACCCGGGCGCTGCGGCAGCCCCAGGCGCGAGCCTTCCAGACGGAGCGGCTCTCGCTCGAAATGGTGCCACGACTCCATCTTTAAAACCAGATACTCAACCAGTGGACAGGTCATGGGCGATTGCGCGGCCACCACGTGCAAGGCGGCGTGCAACGCATGCCCGTGAGGCACCACACGCACATCGTAAATTGAGGCCAGGGTGCAAATCTTGACCAGTTCGCTCACGCCGCCGCACCACTCCGGGTCGCATTGGAGAAAGTCAAGCGCCCCCGCATCGAGATAACGGTGCGCTTCCCAGCGGCCGTAAATGTGCTCGCCCGAAGCCACCGGGATCGAAGTGCTGCGCCGCAACTGCACGAAGCTATCTATCTTCTCGGTAGCAAAACACTCCTCGATCCAGTAAGGCCGCCAGCGCTCGACTTGCCTGGCCCAGGCCAGCGCGTAGTTGAGATCCCATCCCATAAAGGCGTCAAACATCAGCTCGGTGTCCTCGCCAACGGCCTCGCGCAGCAAGCGCACCAACTCGACATTACGCGCCATTCCCTGCGGGCCGCTACCCGGCCCGTAGGCCAAGAACCATTTCTGGTAGCGAAAGCCCTGCTGCTTGAATTGCTGGGCTCTTTGGCGGAGACGTTCCGGCTCCAGCGAGAAGCCCAAACAGCTTGCGTAAGCCTCCACATACTTGCGCGTGGGCCCGCCCAGCAATCGGTACACGGGCACCCCGTAGTAGCGCCCGCGCAAATCCCAGAGGGCATTGTCCACGGCGCTGATTGCCATCATGAAGTGCCCGTGGCGCGCGTGCCGGTTCAAGCGGTACATCTGATCCCACAGCGTCTCGCCGGCCAGCGGATCTTTGCCCACCAGAAACGCACGCAGTTGTTGATCCACCACAATCGCCGCTTCGCGATCTATCGGCCCATAGATGCCTTCCAGCCCCTGATCGGTCTTGACTTTCAAGTAAAGCGCACTCACCGGCACCAGCTTGCGCTCGCCCTGCGGCGGATCCTGGTAAGGCGCCGGACGGTGCTCCTCATAGATGTGCAGCGGGTTAGCCTGATATTGCCGGTTAAGCCCGACGAAAGCTTCGCGCTCCCCTTCCAGTCGCCAGATTTCCAGTCCTGTGATTTTTAGAGAACCGTTGCGGCGCTGCTGGGCGAAGGCTGCCGGCGCGGGCGCCGCCGACGCGGCCAGAACGGTCAAGAAACTGCGTCTGCGCATATCGGGCAGTGTAACAAACCGGCGCCGCAGTATCGCGGCCGCACGGGGGCACCTGAGCGGCCGGCATATAATATGACCAGTACGCCGCGGCCCGTCGGCGAAGGAACCTGTGCATGGCCTCTGGTCCGCTCTTCGAACAAGCTTCTTCCTTTGATCGCCACCGGCTGGCGCAAGCCCTGCGCGCGCTGGCCGAAGAGGGGATTTTTATAGGCACGAGTTCCTGGAAATACGAGGGCTGGCTCGGCCAGATATATACACGGGAGCGGTACCTGGTCAGGGGAAGCTTTTCCTTGAAGAAGTTCCAGGCGGAATGCCTGGCAGAATACGCCGAAATTTTTCCGGTCGTGGGGGGAGATTTTTCCTTCTACCAATTCCCTTCGCGGGATTACTGGCGGCGGCTGTTTGCTTCAGCCCCGGAAAGCTTGCGCTTCGGTTTGAAGGTGCCTGAGCAGATTACTGTCAAGATGTGGCCTCAGCACGCGCGATACGGCGGACAGGCGGGCCAGCCAAACCCTTCTTTCTTGAATGTGGAGCTGCTTGAAGCAGCTTTCCTGGAACCTCTAAGACCATACCGCGAACGTGTGGCGGTGCTGATTTTCGAATTCGGCGCTTTCTCAAAACAAAGCTACGCAAGCTTGCAAGAGTTCTTGAGGGACCTAGATCGCTTTCTGGCTGCGCTGCCCGGCGGCTTCCGATATTCGGTCGAGATACGCAACCCCGAGTACCTGCGACCTGAGTACTTTGCTTGCCTGCGTGCCCGAGGTGTCGCCCACGTGCTGAATGCGTGGACGCGCATGCCCGAGCTGGAAACCCAGCTTCGCCTGCATCCGGTTTTCACGACGGACTTTACAGTCTGCCGGGCCCTGCTTCGCCGGGGGCGCACCTACGAAGAAGCGGTGAAGTTGTTTACCCCTTACCAGCAAGTCAAGGATCCCTATCCGGGCGGTCGGCGGGCGTTGCAGCAACTCATGGAGGCCAGCCGGCGCGACCGCCGGACCGCCTTTATCTTCGTAAACAACCGATTCGAGGGCAACGCGCCGGGAACCATCGAAGCGATCGTCGGCCCCTGAGGGCTGAACTGAACGACTAGCGCCGCGATAGTGTAAAATGCCCGCCATGCTGGTCACTCGCCGCCAATTCCTGGTTTTGTCCTCAATCTGGTCGCGGCTGTCGGCAGGCCCGCTTCGACCGCCGCGGAAGGATTGCTTTTTCGGCATACACCTGGATCTTCACCCCAGTGACCGCGACCGCGCCCTCGGGCGCGATCTGAGCGAGGAGATGGTGGAGCGTTTGCTGGAACGTGTGCGTCCGGACTTCGTGCAGTATGACTGCAAGGGTCATGTCGGTTTCCTCGGTTATCCTTCTCAAGTCAGCCGCTCGGCGCCTATTGTGCAGGACTCGCTGGCGATCTGGCGCAAGGTCACGGCTCGTCACGGAGTGGCCCTTTACATTCACTTTTCGGGCGTTTGGGATTCCCTCGCCGTGCGGGAACACCCGGAATGGGCGCGCCGGCGCCCGGACGGCAAACCGGACGATCGCCAGACCTCAACCTTCGGGCCGTATGTGGATGCGCGCATGATTCCGCAGCTGAAGGAGGCCATTGCCCGCTACGATCTCGATGGCGCCTGGGTAGATGGCGAGTGTTGGGCCACCAACCCGGATTACGGCAAAGCCGTGGCGCGCCTTTTCCGCCAAGCCACCGGCATCGGCAAACTTCCCAAAGGGCCGGCCGATCGTGGATGGCTCCAGTTTCTTGAATTGAACCGCGAGCAATTCCGGCGTTATGTCCGGCACTATGTGGAGGAAATCCATGCCTTCCGTCCCGGATTCCAGATCGCCAGTAACTGGCTGTACTCAACTTACGTTCCTGAGCGTCCCGACTTGCCGGTGGATTTCATTTCCGGTGACTATCTGGGCAACGCTTGCATTTCGGCGGCCCGTCTCGAGGCGCGCTATATCGCGCAGAATGGCAAACCCTGGGACCTGATGGCCTGGGGTTTTCAGAGCGCGCGCGGCAATCCTGTAGGACCGCTGCACAAGCCCGCCGTGCAGCTCTGCCAGGAGGCAGCCGTGGTGCTGGCGCAGGGAGGAGGGTTTCAGATCTACTATCAGCCTACCCGTGCGGGCCGGATTGACGACCGGCATATCGAGGTCATGGCGCGCGTGGCGCGTTTCTGCCGGGCCCGCCAGTCCCTGGCGCATCAATCAGAAACGGTGCCGCAAATCGGGTTGCTGTTTTCGACCACGAGCCTTTACACGACCTCCAAGAAACTGTTTGGCGGTTGGGGCTCCGCAGCGCATCCGGCTCGCGGCTTGCTTGACGCTTTGATCGAGAATCAGTATTCGGTTGACGTAATCCCAGAGTGGAAGCTCCAGGATTGCGCCGCGCGGTACCCCTTGATCGTCGTGCCCGACTGGCCTAATTTGGGCGCACCCGTGCGCGACCTGCTGGTGGATTACTTGCGCCGGGGAGGCAACTTGCTGGTGGCGGGAGCCGAGAACGCCAGCCTGTTTGCCAGCGTACTGGGCGTCAGGCTGGTTGGAAAACCTACCGATCAGCAGGCTTTCATACCGGCTGAAGAGGTTTTCGCTAACGTGCGTGGGTTGTGGCAAGACGTGCAGCCGACCGGCGCGACGCCCATCGAAATGCGCTATCCCACCTATGACTCTGCCGGCGAAGCCAAAACGGCCGCCACCCTGGCACGAGCGGACCAGGGCCGGATATTGGGCTTTTACGGTCCGCTGGGATCGGATTTTGCCGCCACGCACGCCCCCGCTTTGCGCGAGGTAGTGCGGCGCCTGGTGCGGCGTTTGTTTACGCCCATGGTTGCAGTCGAAGGCCCGCCGACCGTGGAAGTGGTGCTGCGCCGCAAAGGTGGCCTGCTGTTGGTGCACTTGATAAATGCCACCGGCATGCAGGTGGCCGCCGATTATGCAGCGATTGATTTCGTGCCTACCGTGGGTCCGCTGCACGTCGCCATGCGCTTGCCTGCCCCGCCACGCAAGGTACGGCTCGAGCCTGAGGGTCTCATCCTGGCGGGTTCCTGGGAAGGGGGTCTGTGGAAGACTGAGATCCCGCGCTTGCACCTGCACGAGATCCTAACTGTGGAGCTCTGAGGCAGGCCGCTTGCCGCGGGACTCGCTTTCAAGCGGGTTCACGAAGCTTGTCCAGCAGATGATACAACAATAGAGCTGCCGTTGCGTTTAGCAAGCCGAACAACAACGTAGTCTGCAATTCAAATGGGCTTTGCTGGGCCAGCAAGGCCCGCACTACCAGCCAGTAGAAGAACTGGTGGAAGAGAAAAAAGAAGCAGGCTAGCGTCCAGCGCAAGACGGGGTGGTCAACATCGAACCGCAGGGACACCGAGCCGGCAAAGTACCCTGTCAGAGTCTTCACCATGCCGAAGACACCCAAGGGTTGGTGGGAAAGCGAGTCTTGCGCGAGGCCCACCGCGGCGCCGAGCAGGGCCCCCTGCACGGGACTGCGCCTTAGCAGGGCAAAGTAGACGGTGACCAGCAGGGGCAATTCCAAGTAGGCCAGAAAGCCCGAAAACAAAGGCACGTAGACTTGAAACAGGATGGCGATGCAGACGGCCACCGGCAGCACCCAGCGGCGTAAGCGCGATACCCGCCGTCGTCTCGGCCCGCCCATCAATAATGCGTCGTCCACTGTATTTCCAGTCTATTTGAGAAAGAGGTCGGCGGTATCAAGGGCCGAACAGGCGCTCAAAGAAGTCCCGCGTGCGCTCCCGAATATGGGCCAGCTCAAACTCGATCGGCTCGTCGTGCAAATGCTCGGGAGTCCAGCGGCTGACCAACTCGGTCAGCATGGCAAGCTGCGGACCGCCGCGCGGCAGCGTCCCGGCGGCCTGTCCCGTAATCACGCGCAGGCCATGGTCCACGGCGCGATAAAAGGTGGCAGCATCGCGCAGGAAAGCTGCGTCTTGCCGGTCCAGATGGCCGGTTTCCTCGATTACGTTAATGCGCGCAGGCGTGTTCAGGGCTCGGTAAAAGATGCCCGCGCCTTTCAAGCGCAGGTACATAAGTGCGAAGTCTATGTCGTAGTAGCCGCCCCGTCCCGCTTTCAGCGGGTTCTCGGCCCCCTGTTCTTTCTCAATGCGCCGCCGCATCTGCGCCAGCCGGGAGCGCGAGCGGGCGCTTTGTCCGTACCGGCGCCAATCCACGCGCTGTAATTCCTTCAGGAATGCGGTGGCGCGCTCGAGGTCTCCCGCCACGGCCCGCGCCTTCATGTAGGTAATCCCTTCCCAGGCTTCGGCCCTCTCAGCGAAGTAGCTCTTGTAGGCCGATTCAGTCTGCACGAGCGCCCCTTCGCGGCCGTCCGGCCGCAGGCGCGTGTCAATGGCAAAAATGGTCCCTTGGCCGGTATAGGCGCTCACCATGCTCATCAGGCGCTCGGCCACGCGCGTCCAGAAGACCAGCTCGCTGGCTTCCTCGTCGGGCAGGACGAAAACCAGGTCAGCGTCGGAAGCCAGATCGAATTCGCGCATGCCCAGGCGCCCCAGGGCGATGACGAACATCTGATCCCGCGGCTGGTATGAGGGGGAGGCAGGCGGATGCGTCGCGGTGAGTTCTTGCACGGCAAGCCGGTAAGCCGCCGCCAGCACCGCGTCCGCCAGATCCGACGTCTGTTCCAAGGTGGTGAAGATGGGTGTGCTGAGGCAGATGCTTTCGGCCTGAATGCGGAACATCTCCCGGCGGAAGAATCGCCGCAATTCGTTAGCGTCGGGCATCTGGCCCACCACCGCCGCATACGAAGAACTTCCGCTCGGACCTTCTGGCAGGCCTTCCAGCTCCCGTATCAGTTCGGGCGCCCGGATCAGCTCCTCGCTGAAATAAGGGCTGTGATCGAACAGATCGAACAGATAGCCGCTCAGCACGGCGTCCTCGTCCACCTTCCGCAACAGCTCTGCCCGCGCGACAAGGCGTTCCAGAAAGTGTTCAAACAGCACGCGTCCCCGGCGCAGGCTGCCCCGCTTGAGTGATCTGGCAAGCTCGGGCGCCCGTTCATCCAGCCAGCGGACAAGGTTGCTGGCGCCGGGGTCAACGCTGGCCGTAGGCTCTTCCGGGGCCGCTTCTTGCTGTGGTCTCGAGGGTGGTGCGTAGTAGGCGGGCTGCTGGGCGTGTATCACCCGCTCGTAAATCTCCTGTACTTCCTCCAGGTGACGGTGCAGTTCGCTGAGCAGCAGTTCCGCCGTGGGCGCCTGACCTACCTGGCTGAGGGGCATCCGCCGGGCCAGCAATTCCAATTCGGCAGGCTCGCGCGGAAGCGTATGGGTTTGCCGGTCTTCAGCCATTTGCAGGCGGTGCTCCAAGTGACGCAAGAACTGGTAGGCAGCGGCCAGGCGGGAGTACTCCCGGGGAGAGAGCAGGTTCTTGTCGCGCAAACGGAACAAAGCCAGTAGCGTGCCGCTGTGCCGGACCCAGGGCTCACGGCCCCCGTGCAAACGCTGCAAGCACTGCACCAGGAACTCGACATCGCGGATGCCGCCCGGCGCCAGCTTGATGTTCAGCTCGCCTGAGCGCCGCGCGGCCAGCTTCTCGCTAATGCGCACCCGCGTGGCGCTGGTCGCTTCGACCACCGAAAAATCCAGGGTGGTCGAGTAAATCAATGGCTGCAATAACTCCAGCAAGCGCGCGGCCAGCGCCCGATCTCCCGCCACCGGCCGGGCCTTTATCAGCATTTGCAGTTCCCAGTCGCGCGCTCGCCGCTGGTAATAATTCCTGGCTGCTTCAAAGGAAGGTGCAATCTCACCCAAGCTGCCGTCCGGACGGAGCCGCAAGTCAACGCGGTAGCAAGTGCCTTCCGGAGTAAAAGCTGAAAGCAATTCCGTAAGTTGGGTGGCCTGCTTCTGAAAGAATTCCTTGTTAGTAATAACCTCCGGGCCGTCGGTGTGCCCGTTGGCGGAGTAAATGTACAGCAAGTCTATGTCCGAGCTGTAGTTCAGCTCGCTGCCGCCCAGCTTGCCCAAGGCAATTACGGCAAAAGTGGCTGGATCCGGGCCTTCGGCCTTCTGCTCCGGTCGCGGCTGGCCGTGCCTTGCCACCAGAGCTTGCCGGATACGCTCGCAGGTAATCTGCAAAATGGCGTCGGCAAGGTTAGACAGTTCCAAGGTTGTCTCAGCCAGCGCCGCCAGTCCCATCACATCGCGAGCGACGATGCGGAGAAGCTGCTGGCGGCGAAAACGAGCCAGCGCGGCGGCAGACGGTACGCCGGGGGGAAGGCTGGCCTCGAGCTTCGCCTGGTAGTCTTCGACGGTAAGCAGCCTGTTTAGTTCGGCCGAGCCTATGATTTCCTCGACCCATTCCGGGTGCTTCAAAAGCGCTTCGGTGAGGAACCGGCTTGCGGAGAAAATAGCTGCTAGCACCGGCATTGCGCCCGGCAAGGACGCCAGCCGGCAAAACGCCTCAGGCTGTTGTGCTGCGAGCCGCTCCAGCCCGTCCAGTACCCCGTCCGGATCCGCCGCCGAAGCCGCCAGTGCTTGAACGCTTTGGAGCTGTTCGGCCGCCAGCAGTGCAGACAGCCGTGCCAGTCGCTGTGCAGCGGCAGCGGGATCCCTGAAGTTGACTTCAGCCGAGCCCGGGACGGTCACTGGGGACTGCCTCCCCACCGCTGATTATAGCCCGCCGCCGGGGACGTTCCAGCAGGCTGGAGCCTAAATGTCGTAATAAAGCGCAAACTCGTAAGGATGCGGGCGCAGCCTAATCGCGTCCACTTCGTTTTTGCGCTTGTAGTCGATATAAGTCTCCAGCAGCTCTTCTGTGAAGACATCGCCCTTGAGCAGGAAGGCGTGATCCTGCTCCAGGCAATCGAGCGCCTCTTCGAGCGAGCCGGGCATGGAGGGCACGTCGCGCAGTTCCTCCGGGGAAAGGTCATAGATGTCCTTGTCCAAGGGCTGCCCGGGATCTATCTTGTTCAATATACCGTCGAGGCCGGCCATCAGCATGGCCGCGAAAGCCAGGTAAGGGTTGCAGGAGGGATCAGGCGGGCGGAACTCTATTCGCTTGGCCTTGGGATTGGGCGAGTACATGGGGATGCGGACAGCCGCCGAACGGTTACGCCGCGAGTAAGCCAGGTTGACGGGCGCCTCGTAGCCCGGGACCAGGCGCTTGTAGCTGTTGGTGGTCGGAGCGATGATGGCGGCCAAGGCGCGGGCATGCCGCAGCAACCCGCCGATGTACCAGAGCGCCAACTGGCTCAGTCCCGCATACCCGTCACCCGCAAACAGCGGCTGGCCATTCTTCCACAAGCTCTGGTGTGTGTGCATGCCGCTGCCGTTGTCGGCGAAAATCGGCTTGGGCATGAAGGTTACCGTCTTGCCGTACTGGTTGGCTACGTTGCGCACGACGTACTTGTACTTCATCATGTTGTCGGCGCAGCGCAACAGGCTGTCGTAACGCAAGTCTATCTCGGCCTGGCCGCCGGTGGCGACTTCATGGTGATGGCACTCCACGTTGAGGCCGATCCGTTGCATGGTCTCCACCATCTCGCTGCGCAAGTCCTGGTAATGGTCGGTGGGCGGCACCGGAAAGTAACCTTCCTTGTAGCGGGGGCGGTAGCCTAGATTGTCCTTCTTGCGCCCGCTGTTCCACCGGCCTTCTTCAGCGTCTATGAAGTAAAAAGCGGAATGCTGGTTCTGCTCGAAACGAATGTTGTCAAAAATGAAGAATTCCGCCTCGGCGCCCATGTAACAGGTGTCGGCTATGCCTGAGTTTTGCAGGTAGATTTCGGCCTTGCGCGCTATCCACCGCGGGTCGCGTTCATAATGCTGGCGCGTGATAGGGTCTATAACGTCACAAATCATCACCAAAGTAGGCGTCTCCCCGAACGGGTCCATGAAGGCGGTGTCCGGGTCGGGCACCAGAAGCATGTCGCTTTCGCTTATAGCGGCCCAGGCGCGGATGCTGGAGCCGTCGAACCCAAACCCTTCCTCCAGGGATTCCCGGCTTACCTCGTGGATGGGATAGGAGACGTGGTGCCAGATCCCCGGGATGTCGGAAAAGCGCAAGTCGACCTGCCGCGCCTGATTCTCTCTGGCGAAATTCAACACTTCGCTTATGTCCATCCTTCCTCCTGTTTGGTCTAACGGAAGCTTCGGCTTCGGCGCCGCGGCGAAACCTGCTATTAGAATAACGGAGGGCGGCCGCGAGCCGCAAGGCGATGCAACAAATTGAGCTGCCACTGGAGCCCGAGCGCCGCATCTATACGGTCAGCGAGTTAAACGCCGCGCTGCGGGAACTGCTGGAGCGGGAGTTCCATGACATCTGGGTAGCGGGCGAGATTTCGGGCGTCCGGACTGCCGCCAGCGGCCACGTCTATTTCGCCCTCAAGGACGATGAGGCGCTGCTGCGTTGCGTGATCTTCCGTTCCACGCTGCGTTACCTAGCGTTCAAGCCTCAGGACGGCGTGGCCGTGCTGGCGCGGGGACGTTTGGATTTGTTCGAGGCCCGGGGCGAGTACCAGATGCTGGTCGAGTATCTGGAGCCGCGAGGGCTCGGGGCCTTGCAATTGGCCTTCGAGCAATTAAAGAAGAAACTGGCGGCCGAAGGCCTTTTCGATGCGGCGCGCAAGCGGCCTTTGCCGCGCATTCCGCACCGTATCGGCATTGTGACGTCGCCGGTGGGAGCGGTCATACGCGACATGCTCAATATTCTGGAACGCCGTTTCCCCGGCCTGCATATTCGGATCTATCCCGCCTTAGTGCAGGGTGAAGGCTCGGTGGAGGAAGTTTGCCAGGGCCTTGAGTACTTCAGCCGCACGCAATGGCCGCAGGTGGTGGTGCTGGCCCGAGGTGGGGGTTCATTGGAGGACCTGTGGACGTTTAACGAAGAGGCGGTGGCTCGCGCTATCGCCGCTTGTGCGGTGCCCGTGGTTTCCGCGATCGGGCACGAAACCGACGTCACCATTGCCGACTTCGTGGCCGATCTGCGGGCGCCCACGCCCTCGGCGGCGGCAGAAATCCTGGTGCCCACGCGCGAGCAAGTGCTCGAGCAGATAGGCGTGTGTGTGCACAAGATGGCGCAGGCCATGCGCTACCGTCTGGCCCAGGCAGCTCGTGCGCTGGAGCAAAGGGGCCTGCCGCGGGTGCTTTCGGTGCTCGAGCGGCGCTTGGGGCGCTCCTTGCAGCGAGTGGACGAGCTGGAGTGGCGCCTGCGTGAACAAGCACGCGCCCGCATCGAGCTTGGCCGGCGCCGCTGGGGAGAGCTTGACGCTCGCCTGCGCGCGCGCGATCTGCGCCTTCGCCTCTCACAAGCTAGCCGTCGGTTGGAGACGCTGGCGGGATTGTTGCAACGCAGCATCAGCGAACGTTTGATGCAAGCCCGCGCACGCTGCCAGTCTTTGGCCGCCCAACTGGCGCAGCTTAGCCCGCTGGCCGTGCTCGAGCGCGGCTACGCCATCGTGCAGGACGAAAGCGGGCGCATCGTCAAGGAGGCCCGTCGAGCCCCGGCCGGCGCGCGGCTTGGCGTGCGTTTGGCTCGCGGTCGCCTGGAGGTTACGGTCAACCGATCGCATCCTGCTTGAGTCCCGCGGTCGCCGTCAGCTTGCTTTCTTCTTTGCTAGGATAAGTGCAGGCAGGAACGATCAATGAGATGGCCGGCAGCTCGTGCGCAGTATCTTGCTGTGTGCGCAGTGGCTTCCCTTTGCATTGCCGTCGCCTCTGGATGCAAGCGCGGTGGCAAGCCCGCGGCTGCGCTGGGCGTTTTTCAGATGGGCGAGCGCGTGCAAGTAGGTCCGCTCATTTACACCGTGCTTGACACCGAATGGCGAGACCAGCTCGGCGAAGGCGTGGAAGCACGTTCGCCTCAGCATCGTTTCCTTCTTATACGCCTCAGCGTTACCAATAGCGGCATCCGCGAAGCTGACATCCCGCCCATGAGCCTGGTGGCGGCGGGCGATCGCTCTTATCCGGAGGTCAGCCAGGGAGCTGGCGTGCCCGAATGGCTGGGGTATTTGCGCTCGGTGAAGCCGGCGGCCACCGAGCACGGGCGGGTGGTGTTCGATGTTCCCACGGGCAGCTACCGCCTACGGGTGGCCGCGGTAGCTGATGAAGACGAACAGCCTTTCGCGCTGATCGAAATCCCTTATCAGGTTCCCGCCACGCCTCAAGTGCCCGTAACGCCGCCGGCGGTCTCACGTTAAATTTCGCCATGGGCGGGCATGCTCATCTGGGCGCAGCCCTAGCCGCAGTCCTCGCTACCCCTGCCTTTGCCCAACTGAGCATCGTGGGCGTCACTTTGCACCAGTATGAGGGCGGGCCTCCGCTTCCGTCCGATTTTCGCTTCGGACGCGGCGAGACCGTTTTCGTGCGTGGCCGCATACAAGGCTTCACCAAATCAGCTCAGGCGCGTGTGCATTTGATTTGCTCGCTGGACGCCCTGGATCCCCGGGAAATTCCCTTGCTGGAGACCTTGCACAAGCAGATCGAAACCGAACTGGCGCCGCAGGACAAGGATTGGGTTCCGGTGGTGCAGTTCGAGTTCATGATTCCACCTCTGGGGGAGCCCGGTCGCTACAAGATAGTGCTAAGGGCTGAGGACAAGCTTGCCGGACGCCAGGCCCGGGCGGAGATCCCCTTCTTCGTGCGGGGCCCCGTGGTCGAACCCAGCGATACTTTGGTGGCCCGCAACTTTCGCTTTCTTAGGACCGAGGACGGGCCCGTGATTGAGGAACCCGCGGTTTATTCGCGCGGCGAAAGGCTCTGGGCTCGCTTTGAAATAACTGGTTACAAGATCGGGCAGAACAACCGCATTGAAGTTGACTACGGGCTCAGCGTCCTTGGTCCCACGGGCAAGGAAGTTTACTCAGAGCCGCAAGCCGCGGTCGAGCGCAGCACACCCTATTACCCGCACCGTTATCTGCCGGGCATCCTGAGCTTGGATCTGGAACGGGCCCAGCCCGGGGCCTATACATTGGTGCTCCAGATCCGGGACCGCGTGGGCGGCCAGCAATACGAGTCCCGCCACTCCTTCCAGGTACGCTAGTGCCGCGCCGGCACCCCGCTCAGGATGCCGCCCCGCCGGCTAGGATACGGCTGACCAGCTCAACGTTCTCGCGAATTTCATCCTTGAAGCGGGGGAACATTCCCACGATGATGGCGTCCTGCGGCTTTATGTGCGTAAGGACAAAACGGAAGGCGGCCTCAAGCTGATCAGGACGATTTATGTTGCGTCCCGCCCCCAGCACTTTAAAGGCGAAGCACGTCCGGCGTGTCTTGCGAACCACCGCACACATGCGCTCAGGATCGCGCTCCATGTAGATTTCTCCCACCGGAGCCTCGCCGAACTCACGCCTGGCTTCCTCCGCCGTCCGCGTGACGCGGTACATGCAGGTCATATAGTAGTCAATGTCCCAGCCGTGCTCTTCGATGTATTCGACCACCGCAGGGTTGTGCGTGGAGACCCCGGCTCGAACTCCGGCGTCGTGAACGGCTTTGGTGAAATCGCGGACCACTTCCATCTGGCCGGCCCGGAAACGCTCGTCAGTGCGGTTGCCATGATGGGCGATTCCGATGGGATTCAGCCGCGCCACTTCGGGCAATAACTTCCAGTTTTTCATCAGCTCGAAATCCGCCAGCAGAAGCCAGTGCATCTTGCCGCCCTCGGCCCGGTACCGCTTCAGATCTTCGATGGTAGGGTCGTTGTAGTGTACTTGCCAGGTGTTTATGCCGCACTGCTCGGCGCGGTGCAACACTTCCAGACGGCGATCCTGCGTCATCCACTCGCGCATGAGCGAGTCGAGGATACGGTTGAAGTGCGAATAGCCGTAAAGGGGGTTGGAGCCGATGATGAGTCGGGTAATTTCGACGGAGCCGAACTTCACCTTGGGTAGCGAGCCGGTGGGCGGAGCGCCAACGGCCATGGACCCCGCCACCCCCAAGAACTGCCGGCGGGTCGCGCTGATCTCAGCTAGCATAGCCACGCATTATAGCACCCCTCCCCTTCCTTGCTTCGGCTATAATAACTCGGCCGCCGGGGCGGATAGGCGCCAGCCGAGCGCCTTGGAGGCTTCGCCTCGGCGGTTGGCCCAGGCAAGCCGGGAGCATCGAGATACTGACGCAGCAGGGGGCCGTAGCGGGCGAGGACTTCCAGTTGGTCGAGGATCCGGGTCTGCAAGGGACTTTCAGCGTGATCCTGCGCTCGCCGCGCCCGATCACATCGGCCCATCCCGCAGTAGTGCTGCGTCATCGTGGCAAACAGTGCGCCGCACTGGTCGAGGCCGTTGAAGGCACCCAGGCGGAGCCTCAGATTCTGGTTGACGGGCAGTTGAAGGCATACCGTGCCGGCAGCGCATCTTCGCCCACCGTTAGCTTCACCGCTTTCGCAATCGAGCCGGCAAAGCGGGTGGAATTACAGATCGCTGCCAGGCTCGCAGGTCAGACCTCTTATGAAGCCTGGATCAAGAAGCGTCTCTTGGGTAAGCCGCTTACCCAGGGTTTGGAATTCAAGCTCTACGCCTTGCTGGGCGGTGAAGCGCACGAAGTGCCCGTTCGCGTGGCAGCCACCGAACCATCGCCGTTCGCGCAACTGGACCGCGACACCGAGGTTACCTTCAAGCCTCTGACCAGGGAGCGCGAGAGCGTCATTGGCACGCGCTGGTCCGACATCGGGGGCTTGGACAAAGCCGTCATCACGGTGCGGGAACTGGTGGAGTTTCCCATGCGCTACCGCGAGATGATGGCTGAAATCGGCATCGAGCCCCCGAAAGGCATCTTGCTATACGGGCCTCCCGGGACCGGCAAGACCCTGATCGCGCGGGCTCTGGCCAACGAGCTGGACGCGCACTTCTTTTTCATACAAGGCCCCGAGATTCTCAGCGCGTACTTAAGCAGGCCCGCAGGAAGCCTGGCCACCAGAAAGCAGTGGCTCGGGCCTCGGCCGCACTGAAAGCGCGGGGCTATCACTATGCCACAGTTGTCCACCCCATACGCAACCTTGCCGGGGAAACACTTGAAGCCATCACCGAGCGGGTGAAAGCGATCAAGCAGGTGCTTGAAGAGCACAAAATCGCTTTCGACGAGCTTGAAAAAAACGACGAGACCGCTTAGAGGAGGAGCGAGCGCGGGCCTCCAAACGAGCTCGCTCGCTCGACTTCAAGCACGCCACCGAGATCCAAGGGCACCAAGGAGGGGTAACCAGCCTGGCGGCTGCGCCCAGCGGGGCTTGGCTAGCAAGCGGGGGGATGGATGGTCGCATTAACTTGTGGTCTATCCCCGGGCTCGCGCTGCACCGATCCCTTTCGCTCGATGCTCCGGTTTATGCGGTGAGCTTCGGCGGGCAGTGGCTATTCGCAGGCTGCGAGGAAAAAATTCAAGTCTTCTCGGTTCCCGAGATGCAGCCGGTGCACAGCTTACTCGGCATTGAAGGCAAAGTCTTTGGGCTTGCCTTCGATCATCAACACTGTCGTCTCTACGCCCTCACGGCCGACTTCGAGGACCCGCTGAACGCCGCCGTTTACGTGTGGGAAGTACCTGAGGGCAACCTGGCTCCTCGATTTGAGCGGCGGCTCCGACGGCGTCTGGGTTTGGGACTTCCACCGCTTGATGGCACGGGTGCCCGGGACGGGCGAAAAAGCTTCCTGAGCGCGGTCCGGCTTGGGATACAATAGGCACCCGAGGCAGGCAAACAATGACGAATGAATCCGTATCGCGCAGATCTTTCCTGAAATCCTCCGCTGCCAAAGGAGCAGCGGCTTCCTCCTTCTTGATCGTCAAGCCGGAGCAGGTGCGCGGGGTGGGCCCGGCGGTCTTGCGCGCCGGCTTGGTGGGCTGCGGCGGACGCGGCACGCAAGCGGTAGAAAACATACTGGAGGGCTGCCCTAACGTAGAGCTGGTGGCCATGTGCGATATCTTCGAAGATCGCCTGGAGAGGTCTTACCGGCAGCTCAAGGAGTCACAGCGCAACGCTAAGATCGCCGACCGCATCAAGGTCAGCCCCGAACACCGCTTCGTAGGCTTCGACGGCTACAAGAAGGTTCTCGCCAGCGACATTGACATCGTGCTGTTGGCCACGCCCCCTGGTTATCGGCCGGAGCACTTCGAAGCGGCCGTCAACGCCAAGAAGCACGTTTTTTGTGAGAAGCCTTTCGCCACCGATCCGGTGGGCTGCCGGCGGTTCATGGCCGCCGCCAAAAAGTCCGAAGAGCTGAAACTGACGGTGAAATCCGGCGCCCAGCGCAGGTCCCAGCGCGAATACGTGGAGACCTGGCAGAAGGTGCGCGACGGCGCCATCGGAGAGATACTGGCTTGCTATGCATACTGGATCGGCTCGCCGGTGTTGCAATTTCTGAGCGCCGTCTGGCCGGGCGAAAAGGGCAAGCGCGATCCGCGTTGGGGCGACATGGAGTACCAGAATCGGAACTGGTATTCCTACGTCTGGCTGTGCGGCGACCAGATCGTGGAGCAGCACATTCACAACATTGACGTTTGCAACTGGTTCATGGGCGCGCACCCGGTAAGAGCGGTGGGTTCCGGAGGAGTGGCCTGGCGCCCGCGGGAAGAGTTGTACGGCAATATCTACGACCATTTCTCGGTTGATTTCGTCTACCCGAACGGCGTGCATATGTCAAGTTACTGCCGGCAGTATCCCAATCTCCCCCACATCCATCGCAATGTAAGCGAGCTGCTGGTGGGCACCAAGGGCAGGACAAACTGCCGCGACATGGGCACCCAGGGTATCAACCCTTACGTCCAGGAGCATATTGACATGGTCAACAGCATCCTGGGCAAAGGCCCCTATATCAACGAGGCAATGGCGGTGGCGGAAAGCACCATGACTTGCATCATGGGGCGCGAGGCGGCTTACTCAGGACAGGAAATTACCTGGGACATGGTGATGAATTCCAGCCTCGATCTTTATCCCAAGCAATTTGACTACAAAGCCAGACTCGATGTGCCGCCGCTGCCTGTTCCGGGCAAGTACAAGTTCATTTGAGGAGGTTTGTATGTCGGAAACGATCTCACGCAGATCCTTTCTAGGTAAATCGGGCGCCGGAGCCGCCACTTTCACTATAGTTCGACCAGAACTGGTCCGCGGCTGGGGCCAGGCCAGGCTCAGGGCGGGTCTGATCGGCGTGGGCGGCCGGGGCAGCGGCGCCGTGCGCGATATTTTGACGGGCAACCCCAACGTAGTCGTGGTCGCCATGGCTGATATCTTCGAGGATCACTTGGAAAAGAACCTGGCGAAGCTGAAGGCTGATCCCAAGTTTGGCGATCGTGTCCAGGTAGATCCCGAACACCGCTTCATCGGCTTTGACGCTTACAAGAAGCTCATTGCCTCGGATGTGGACATCGTTATGCTTTGCACTCCCCCGGGCTGGCGCCCCATTCACTTTGAGGCGGCCATCGAGGCCGGCAAACACGTGTTCACGGAAAAGCCCGTGGCTACCGATCCGGTCGGTTGCCGTCGCTTCATGGCTGCGGCGCGCAAGGCCGCGGAAAAGAAGCTGACGGTCATGTCCGGGGCACAGCGCCGGTCCACCCAGGAGTACATAGAAACGGTACGCAAGATCCAGGACGGGGCCATCGGGGAGATTGTGGCCCTTTATTCTCATTATCTGAGTGGGCCGGTCATGCACGCCAAGGCGCGCGACCCCAAGTGGGGCGATATGGAATGGCAGCACCGCAACTGGTACTCTTTTCTCTGGCTCTGCGGCGACCAGATCGTCGAGCAGCATTTTCACAACATTGATTTCATCAACTGGGTCATGGGGGCACACCCCGTGCGCGTGGTGGCCTCCGGCGGCGCGGCTTGGCGCCCGCGTGAAGAGCTTTACGGGAACATTTACGATCACATGTTCTCGGATTTCGTCTACCCCAACGGGGTGCATTACTCCAGTCACTGCCGTCAGTACCCGCAAGGCTGCTTCCGCAACGTGGACGATTTGATCGTGGGCACCAAGGGCCGCTCCAATGGGCGTGACATGGGCACCAAAGGCATCAACGGGCAGGTCCAGGAGCACATCAACATGGTCAAGAGCATCCTGGGCGAGGGACCCTATATCAACCACGGCATGGCGGTGGCCGAAAGCACGATGACTTGTATCATGGCGCGCGAGTCGGCTTACTCCGGACAAGAGATCACCTGGGAGATGATCATGAACTCCCAGCAGGATCTGATGCCCAAAGAGTTCGGCTACGACGTCAAGATGGAAGCGCCGCCACTGCCGGTTCCCGGAACTTACAAATTCCAGTGAGCGAACAAGGCAGGCTGCTGCGGATCATTAACGCCGTTGCCCCTATCCGGATCTGCGACAACGGCGGCTGGACCGACACCTGGTTTGCGGTTTACGGCAAGGTGTTCAACATCGCCGTCTATCCCTACGCCGAGGTCCAGTTGCGCGTGCGCGAAAACGCCGGCCAATCCGCGCGCATCACCATCTTTGCCGAGAATTACGGTCAGCGGTATACGATCGAGCCTCCGCGGGGGGTGTATGACAAGCATCCCTTGCTGGAAGCCGCCATAGAGTACATGCGCGTTCCCGAGGATCTGGCCATTGAGGTGGCCATCTATAGCGAGGTCCCCGGCGGTTGTTCGACGGGGACCTCGGCCGCCGTCAGCGTGGCCTTGGTCGGCGCGTTGGATTGCCTGACGCCGGGCCGCATGACTCCCCACGAGGTAGCCATGGCCGCCCAGCGGATCGAGACCGAGCTGCTGCGCCAACAATGCGGCATTCAGGATCAGATCGCCTCAGCTTACGGCGGGATCAACTACATCGAGATGTTCCGCTATCCTCACGCCAGCGTGAGCCCAATCCGCGTGCCCGATCCCATCTGGTGGGAGCTGGAGGCCCGCCTCTCATTGATCTTTGTCGGAGAAACACACGCCTCCTCGGAGGTGCACCAGATGGTCATCCGGTCGCTGGAGAATGCCGGCCCCGAGGCGCCGCAACTGAAACCGCTCCGCTTGACTGCGGAAAAGTCTCGCGACGCCCTTTACGCCGGCGATTTTGTCGCTCTGGGGCGGGCGATGATCGAAAACACAGAAGCCCAGCAGAACTTGCATCCGGCTTTAGTAGGACCCCATCACCGCCGCATTATCGAGATCGCGCGCGAACATCGCGCTCTGGGCTGGAAAGTCAATGGCGCCGGGGGCACAGGCGGCTCGCTCACAATACTTAGCGGTCCCGATCGCGCCGCCAAGCGGGCCATGATTCGTGAGATTGAGGCGAGCGATTCCCGCTACCGCAACATCCCCATCTTTCTCAGCCGCTTCGGGTTGCGGCTTTGGGAGACCAGACTTCTTTGAGCCTGTCTCACGGCAGGCAGGGCAGGGTCACACGTAGCTATATCCTTCCAAGTAAAGGACAGCCTGTCCGCGCAGCATTACACGCTCTCCGCGTAGCTCGCAAACCAGCTCGCCGCCGCGCCGCGAAAGCTGCCGAGCCCGCAAGACGCTCTTGCCCAGGCGTCGCGCCCAATAAGGGGTGAGCGTGCAATGGGCCGAACCCGTCACTGGATCTTCGGGAACCCCCACCGCGGGCGCGAAGAAGCGCGAGACAAAGTCCACCTCGCGGCCAGGAGCGGTCACAATGAGGGCGAACATTTCCACGCGACTCAGTGCGGCCATGTCGGGCTGCAATTCGCGCACCTGTTCTTCGGCTTCGTACACGGCCATGTAGTCGCGCGCCTTCCAGAGCTCGCGCGGAGCTGGACCAAGGGCGTCCACCAGCCCTGGGGGCGGCTGCGCGGGTTCTGCCGGCCTGGCGGGGAAGTCCATCTCCAGCCAGTCATCCCGCCGCTGAACCGTAAGATCGCCGCTGCGCGTCAGAAACCGCACTGCTTCCCGACCTGGTTCCAGACGATGCAAGACCGCCCACCCAGCGGCCAGCGTGGCGTGCCCGCACAGGTCCACCTCAACGGTGGGCGTGAACCAGCGCAGCTCGTAGCAGCCTTCCTGCGGCACCAGGAAAGCCGTTTCTGAAACGTTATTCTCGCCCGCAATCGCTGTTAGCTGTTCATCTGGGAGCCAGCGCTCCAGTACGCAGACTGCCGCCGGGTTGCCTCTGAAAAGGCGATCGGTGAAAGCGTCAATCTGATAAATGGGAATGCGCACCGCTGCCGCCTCGCATTGGCCTCTTGCGGCTGCGCCTTTATTTGCCCGGCGTCCGCGGCAGCCACCCGGTGTAGATGAGCTTGTCCACCACCGCGTCCAGCTCGCTGGTGTCGGCTGCGATGGCGGCCGCTATTTTCAGGGGCACTTCTGTCTGATCGAAGTAGCCGGTGAACAACAGCGCACCCGGCCCCTCGGCTGACAAGGGTAGCGTCTCGTACGTGTGGTTTCCGGTGCGGAAGCCCACTGCCAGTCGCTTGCGGCCCTTGCCCCCGGTCTCCCGATTCTCTGGGTAGCCGTCGCCATCGGCATCAATGTAATCGGGAAAGCCGAAAGTCCCGTAAGCATTCACATAGGTCTCGGCAGGCGGCCCCGTACGGCCGCTGCCCATCGAACCGTAAGGAATCATGGCCCGCACGTTGGCGTTAACGTCCTTGTAAATGGTGGCGGTGTGCGTGCCGATAGGCGAGCTGACGCTCATCCTCAAATTGCTGGTGCGATCGAAATAATCGGCATCGGGGATATCGGCCACGCCGATGATGACCATAGGCTGCCCGTGGTCAGCCGTGACCACCATAAGGGTGTCGCGCGGCCGGCGCGCGGCGGCCCACGCCCGGCCCACCCCGACCGCCTTGTCGAGCTCGATCACATCCCAGGCGGCGCCGGCAAAGTGGTTCGAATGCGACTGCTTGTCAATTGAGGCGGCCTCGACCATCAGAAAGAAAGGCTGCTTGCCGTCCGGACCGGCGAGCACCTCAATGGCCTTCTGCGTCATCTGATCCAGGAAGGGCTGGTCTTCCCAGCCTCCGAAAGAGGGTAGCGATTCGCTGCCCGGTCGCGTCAGCCGCAACTTGTCGTAAGCCACGTTCATGTGCGCGGTGGAAGCGGCGCGCACCCCGCTGGAATGGATGGTGGTTTGAGCAGTCTTGAAAATTCCCAGCACCCGCCGGTCGCTGCTGCTTACTCCTCTCAGCTCGGTGGCGGTTTTGACAATCTTGTAGCCCTTGGCCGCGAACTCGGCCCACATATCACGCTTGTCCGCGCGAATGGCCGATTCGAAGCTCTCGCCGCCACCACCCATGAGCACGTCGGCTACGGGCTGCCCGCCCAGAAAGGGATTCTCCAAATACTGCCTGACGATTTCGAATGCCGTATCCCGATCCCCGGTGTGAGCGCCAAAACCGGCAGGGGTGGCGTCGGCCACCGAGGCCGTAGTCACGATGCCGACGCGATAACCAAAGCGCCGCTTCAGGTACTCGGCGATAGTTTCGATGCGCGGGTTGTCCAGCGTATAGGGCAAGGTGCTGGCATCGGAGGCGCTGCCGAATGCACAGTCGGTGCCGTCGGGGAACACGCCGAGGCCTCCGTCGAAGGTCTTGTTGCCCGTGGCCAGCGCGGTGGCGGTGGGCGCGGAATCGGGGATTAGCTTGTCCAAGCTGTGATGCATGATCGCGCCTGAGATCGGCATCCGGTCCATCTCGAGCAAGCGGTCATAGAAACCCTCACGAAGTCCCGGCACGCCCGGCGCGGTTTCCACGCTGCGACTCACGATGCGACCTGCATCGCGCCAGGGCTCAGTCATGCCGTCTCCGATGTATAGGATGACGTTCTTGAAGGAGGCCGGGCGCGGAAACGGCTGCACCAGAATGTCGCGCACGTCGCGGAAGGTTCCTTGCGAAGTTGCCAGCCTGGCTTCCAGGCGAATCCAGCCCGGGGTGTTGAAGCTGACCATCTCCGCGCGCCAGACCGCGTCGCGGGTTGTGTTGCAGTCGAGGTCAACCAGGGTCGGTCCGGCGAATTGCTTGGTTATGTCTACGCCGTTGACGGTTACCGTCAAGGCTCCGCTGGTCAGATTGCGCGCCTCGATCACCAGATCCAGACGCTGGTCCTCTAGCAGGCGCGTACGCTCGGGTAAAGCGATGCTCAATAGTTGCGCGTGGGCCAATCCTGTCCAGATCAGCACTGCTGGCAGCCAGATTGCGCGGAACTTGAAACTTGTCATTTGGACCCCCAATCTCGAAACCACTATCACTTGCGGCGGTCTCTTGTCAAGCAGCCTCGTCGGCCTCGCTTTCAGGCCCGATCTGGCTTCATCAGCAGCAAGCTCGGGGCTTAGCTTTTTCCACCGATTACCACTCCAGGCGCACGACCAGAATGGAGTGGGTGCGGCTGCCGATTTCGGCGAAGTTGCCCACCTCGGAGGTGAAGCGGGCGAAGGTCCCGGGGCTACGCATGTCATAAGTCGTATTGGGCCGCCCAAGCTGAGCCCGCTTGAAAATGTTATTCATGTCCCAACGGATGATAAACTTTAGCCGCTCGCCAATCGGCACCACTTTAGCGAGCGATCCCTGGGTCCAAAGCATACGTGGTCCGTTAAAAACATTCCTGCCCAACCCGCCGACCGTGTAAGCCGGAGGATAGGAGAACGCGCTCATGTGCAAGAACGGATTCTGCGCGGAGGTGGGAAAGCGGTTAGGGCCCATAGACCAGTTCTTTACCTTGGCCTCCTGGTAAGTCCCGGAGATGTTGGGGCGGTTGCCGCCAGGCAGGTAGCGGTAAGGACTCCCGCTGAAGCTTAGGCCGAAGGGCAGGCCGCTCTGAATATACTCCACGTATGTCAGGTCCCAGTTGCCAATCAGCCGGCTCAGCAGGCCTCGGTTGTTGAGAAATCGGCGCCCGTGACCCAACGGCAGCTCGTATTGAAACGTGGTTACAGAGCGGTGAGTAATATCGTAACCGGCGCGGCCCTTCTCGAGTGAGCGCTTGTAAAAGGTGATGCCACCCGCGCTCGCTTCGCCGTCGGCCTCATCCAGCGTTTTCGAGAACGTGTAGAAAGTGTTGAGCGTGATACCTGAAGAATAGCGCTTCTCCAGGCGGACAGTGAATCCGTGGTAGGTGTTGTGGCCGTAATTGCTCCAGTGCGTGATGGAGCCGAACTGCGGGTAAGGCTTGTAGTTTTGAGTCGCCTGATAAATGCGGTCTAGCACAGTTCGATCGGTCGAAATATCAAGCGGGATGGCGTTCACATCCCAAGCGTTCAACAAGCCCACGCCGGCCGAACCCTGGTAAATCAGTTCCAGCAGCCAGGCGGAAGCCAACTGGTGCTGAATGCCGGCCGACCAGTTCATGATGTAAGGCATGCGCATGTTGGGGTCGTACCAACTGGCGCTGCGGCCGCTGTAGTTGGTGCCCACGAAGGGGACTGTGCCATCCGGATTAAGGATGTAGGTTATCCGGGGCGGGCCCTGCGAGAGCAGGAACGCGATGCGCGGATCGCCCGGAGGCGGCTGCACGGAAGCGCGTGCGTAGTATTCGTCGAACATCAAGTTAGCGACGGGGCTGAGCAGGTCCTGCGTCATCACGCCGAAATTGCTGCGGAAAACCAGCCTGGGCCGGAAAGTCCAGGCCAGGCCTACGCGCGGCTGAAAATTGTTCAGGTCCTTCTTGGCCAGGGGACCTTTCGGGTGTATGATCGCGCCCCGCAGCCCGGTGAGAGGATCCGTGGCCGTGGGGTCGAATTGGGACTGCTGGTCGTACTTGGTCCGATAGGGCGATTCGTAGGACCAACGCAAGCCCAGGTTGAGAGACAGTCCCTTCAGGGGCTTGTAATCGTCTTGAAGGTAAATGCCGTGCGAAATCCAGCGGGGCAACCAGGTGGCGCGAGCGCTGGAGGCAGCGATCCTCTGCCGAGCCATGGAGTTCGTTGGTGCCGCTCTTGAAAACTGCCACAAGCACGCCGGCGCCCGCGCGGCCGAACTCCGCGGGTACGCCGGTGGTGAGAAGCTTGACCTCCTGAAGAGCATCGGTGCTGGTCTGCACTGTGTCGGTGTGGCTGACCGAGGTAGCGAACACCGGATCCTTGGCGCTCACCCCGTCCAAGGTGTAGCCCATCGAGCGGCTGCGCTGGCCGATCACGTTAAAGGCGTTGAAGCCGGTAACAGCCAGCCCGGGCAGGTAGATCATGATGTTGTAAGTGCGCATTTGCAGGACAGGAATGCGAATGAAGGTCCGGTTTTCCATCAGCCCGCCTGCCGCGGCGGTTTCAGTCTCCAGCAGCGGCACCGCGCCGGTGACAGTGACGCTTTCGGTGATGTTGCCTATTTCCAGTTGGATGTCTATGCGCGGCGATTCTCCCACCCGCAGCACAATTCCGCTGCGCACGTAAGTTCTGAAACCGGCGGCTTCCACCTTGAGTTGGTAAGGCCCTGGAACTAGGTAAGGGATGTAGTAGTCGCCGTTGGAAGTGGTTTCGCCGGTGTAGGTGAACTGTGTTTCGGTGTTAACGACGGTGACCTTGGCCCCGACCACGAACGCGCCGCTGGGATCGGTCACGGTACCCACCAGGGTGGCCGTGCGGGTGCTCTGGGCAGCAAGTGTTGAGACCGTAAACAGCCAGACCGTCAGTATGCGCGACACGAAAACCTCCTTGCCCAGATTATCCGGCGCTCTGGAGACCCCGTCAAGCCCGATTTCACGCTCTGCTTCCTCCCGGATTGGCCAGCTCACCCCAGGGCCGCAGGGCCCGTCGGCTTGCTTCCGGCCAAAATGGCATTCCCCGCCGGCGCTAAAATAAAGGTGCGGCATGGGTGCCGTCCGGTGGCTGCCGGCTGCGCTGGCCCTCGGGCTTGGGCTGTGGGCCGGGGGCGGCGAAAGCCGAGAGGCGCCCTCCTACTCGGCGGCTGGCATCGTTAACGCAGCTAGTAACGTAGCGGGCCCGCTGGCTCCTTACGCTATCGTTTCTCTTTACGGCGCGGGGCTGGCTTATTCACGGCGCGCTGTCAGCGAAAAGGATTTGCGGGCCAATGTGCTGCCTACCGAGCTCGACGGGGTGCGTGTGGTGGTCGAGGGATCGGCGGCCCCGTTGTATTACGTCTCTCCGGAGCAAATCAACTTCTTGATCCCTTACAACACGGGCGCAAAGTTTCCAACCGAGGTAAGCCTCACCGTCTGGCTTGACGGCAGGCGCGGTCCTTCCGTCCGTCTGCCCTTGCAGGAGGCGGCGCCAGCCCTGTTCCAACTGGACAGGGAGACTGTGATAGCCACGCATGCCGATTGGACGCTCGTTACCAAAGGCGCTCCGGCGCGACCGGGTGAAGATATCGTGCTGTTTGCCACCGGGCTGGGGCGCACGCAGCCCGCCGTTGCTTACCCCGAGCTTCCCCGCGGGCCGATTCGCATCGCCAACTGGCAGCGCTTCCGGGTCCTTGTTGACGGCAAGCAGCTGGATCCAGGCTCCATTGCCTATGTAGGTGTGACTCCGGGCTTCGCCGGCCTGTACCAGGTTAACCTGCGCCTCCCGGAGGATGTGGGCCCCAACCCCGAAATACGCATCGGCATCGGCGATCTGCTCAGCCCAGCCGGCCTGCGCCTGCCAGTAGCCCCGAAAGCGCCCAATTAGTTCCGCTCGCATCGCAACTAGAGCTGAAGCGGCCGCGTTTATACCAAACAGAGGGGTACACTCGGCAAAGGAGGAAAAATGCGGCGATGGTCACTCCTGGTGGCAATGCTGGCGGCGGGGCTGCTATGCGCGCAGGAACCCGTCCCGCCGGCGGAAAACAGGGAAGCAACACAGTCGGGCTGGCGCCGCGTGGAAGAACAGGCTCCGGGACGATACGTGGTTGAGCCCGGAACCCGCATTCCCTTGAGCTTGATCAACAGCGTGAGCACCAAACACTCCAGTGAGGGCGATCGCGTATATCTGGAAACCGTATTCCCAATCCTTGTGAACGGGCGCGTGGTCATCCCGCCGGGCAGCTACGTGGCCGGCACCATAACACAGGTAAAGCGCCCAGGCCGCATCAAGGGGCGTGGCGAGATTTATTTGCGGTTTGACTCGCTTACTCTGCCCAATGGCGTCACGCGCGATTTCCGAGCGCGCATAGGCGGCCTGGACGGACGCGGCAATGAGGAGCTTGATCGGACCGAAGGTAAGGTGCGCAGCGAAGCTAACAAGGGCGGCGATGCGCGAACCGTGGGCGAGGCTGCGGCTGCGGGAGCTTCCGTCGGGGTGATCGCGGGCCACGCCGCGGGCCGCACCGGGATGGGCGCTGGCATTGGCGCGGCTGCCGGAGCCGCGGCGGGTATGGTTGGTGTGCTGCTGTCGCGCGGTCCTGACGCGATCCTGGCCAAGGGCTCCACCATAGAAATGGTCCTCGATCGCCCCATCGTGTTTAGCGAGCAAGAGCTGGATTTCAGCCGGCAACTTTGGCAGCCCGCCCACGTGCCTGGCGGCGGCCCCGTCGAGAGGCAGCATAACCGCCGTTCTATCCCCATGCCTCGCCGGCCTTGGCCTTTGGGCCGGCTACCTCGACTATAGCCGCAGGCGGTTAAGCCGCAACGCGTTGCCCACCACCGAAAGCGAGCTGAACGTCATGGCCGCAGCCGCTACAGCCGGGCTCAGCAGCCAGCCAAACAGCGGGTAAAAGACGCCAGCCGCCGCCGGCACCGCTACCACGTTGTAAAAGAAAGCCAGGAAAAGATTCTGGCGAATGTTGCGCAGCGCAGCCCGACTCAAACGGCGCGCGCGGACCACTCCCATCAGGTCGCCTCTGATCAAGGTCACAGGTGCGCTTTCGATGGCCACGTCGCTGCCTGTACCCATGGCAATCCCTACGTCAGCTTCCGCCAGGGCGGGTGCGTCGTTGATGCCGTCGCCCGCCATCGCTACGGTCCGCCCCTCCCGCTTAAGTTGCCTGATTGCCTCGAGCTTTTCCGCCGGCAGCAACTCAGCAAACACGTCGCCGATCCCGAGCTCGCGGGCTACCGCGGCCGCGCTGGTACGGTTGTCACCGCTGAGCATGATGATTCTCAGGCCTTCAGCGCGCAGCCACCGGAGCGCTTCGCGCGCGCTGGGCTTGATCGGGTCCGAGAATGCCAGTAATGCCGCCACTTCTCCGTCCACGACCAGCCAGGCCAACGTGTGTGCAGTGGCCGCGAGCTCCTCGGCACGCTGCTCCCACTCAGCTCCAGCTTCCCCCAGTTCTCGAATCAGGCGGCGGTTACCCAGCGCTACTCGCCGTCCCTCTATCACGCCCATGAGCCCCCGCCCGCTCAGTGAAGCAAACTCTGCTACACTCGCCGGCGTCACGTTGTGTGTGTGGGCCGCTTCCAGCACCGCGGCGCCCAGCGGGTGTGCACTTGCGCGCTCTAAGGTAGCCGCTAGCCTCAGTGCTTCGCCAGCAGGCAATCTGCCCAAGGTCTCCACCGCCACCAATCGTGGCTTGCCCTCGGTGAGGGTCCCCGTCTTGTCAACCACCAGTGTGTCAACGCTAGCCAGGGCTTGCAGAGCCTCTGCACTGCGGATCAGTACTCCGGCCAGCGCGCCCCGTCCCGTGGCAACCATGACCGCCATAGGGGTCGCCAGTCCCAAAGCGCAGGGGCAGGCAATGATCAGCACCGCCACTGCGTTCACGAGCGCATGGGCCAGTCGCGGCTCCGGCCCAAAAAATCCCCAAACCAAAGACGTCAGCCCGGCTGTGGCGATCACTGCGGGAACGAAGTAGCTGGCCACCCGATCCGCCAGGCTCTGTATGGGCGCCCGGCTGCGCTGGGCTTCGGCCACCAGGCTGACGATTCTGGCAAGCAACGTTTCCGAGCCTACCTTCTCCGCCCGCATCAAGAAGCTACCCGCTCCGTTAAGGCTGCCGCCGATCACCCGCGAGCCGGCCTGCTTTTCCACCGGTATCGGCTCACCCGTGATCATGGACTCGTCAACGAAGCTGGTGCCTTCCAGCACGACCCCGTCCACCGGGACTCTCTCCCCCGGTCGAACGCGCAGCCGATCACCTGGCATCAGTTGATCCAGCGGCACTGTGCGCTCGCTGCCGTCCGCCTCAACCAGCAGGGCTTTTTCCGGAGCCAGCCTCAGCAAGGCCCGTATCGCACTGCCAGTGCGCCGGCGGGCGCGCAATTCCAAGACCTGACCCAACAAGACTAGGGTCACAATACTCGCCGCGGCTTCAAAATAAACCGGCGGCCGACCCTCGTGCGTGCGAAAGGAGGCAGGAAATGAAGCCGGCGCCAGCGTTGCTGCCACGCTCGATAAATAAGCCGCTGCCACGCCCATGGCGATAAGGGTGAACATGTTCGCCTGCCGCAATTTTAATGAGCGCCAGGCACGCGCAAAAAAAGGCCACCCGCCCCAAAGCACAACTGGGGTGGCTAGCGCCAGTTGCACCAAGGCGGCAAGCGGGGCCGGCAACCAACCCGCGCCCCCCATGCCAGCCATCGCCAGCACAACCAGCGCAGTTGTCAAGACAGCGCTCAGCCAGAAGCGGCGGCTCATGTCAGCCAGCTCCGGGTTGGCTTGCTCGCTCGCCGGCACCACTGCTTCGAGCGCCATCCCGCAAATTGGGCAGTTACCTGGCTCCGGCTCCCGTACCGCCGTGTGCATGGGACAGGTGTAGGTCGCGGCAGCTCGTGGCGCAGTGCCTGGAATGAGCCCGGCTAGATACCTTTCTGGGGCGGCCCGAAAGCGCTCCAGGCAGCGCGGGCAGCAAAAATAGTAAACACAGCCACCGTGTTCCGCGCGTCCGCCGGCCTGGGCGGGATCAACCTTCATCCCGCAGACCGGATCGGTGAAGCTGAAAGCAGGCTTTCCCCTGCCCTCGATTTGGACCAGCGGTGTCTGCTTTCCCCCAGGCAGCTCCACAGTTGTTCAGACTCGAAACCGGCTCCCGGGGTTGCCTGCTTTAACTGAGTGGCGAATTTCCGATATCCCCCAGCACCGCCCGCGCCGTTTCTAGTACGGTTTCCAGGCGGAGCGGCTTCTCCAGCGTGGCTTGGGCGCCGAGCAGCTTTGCCATCCGCAAATATACGCGCCCGGCCTTGCCCGAGACGGCTACGATCTTTGAGTCGGGAAACTGCCGGCGCACTGCTTGGATGGTTTCGATTCCTTCCTGCTCGGGCATGAAGATATCTACCAGAAGCAGTTCCGGCCGGTGTTCGGCGCAAACCTGCATCGCCACACGCCCGTTAGCGGCCTCTAGGACCTCGTAGCCGGCGCTCTCGAACATCCGCCGGAGAGCTGTTCGCACGTCATCGTCGTCGTCCACCACCAAGACTCGCGGCGGTCCAGCTTGCTCTGCCATGGTTCAATTACCTTTCGAATTGGCACTGCCCCGATTCGGGCTCCACCTAACACCTACTTATCGGCCGATCAAGCCGGTCGTGGCAGGGGGACCTCAACTGCCCGATGCAGTGCCGCCCCTTAACCGCCGCCCGCGCGAAGGAAGGCCAGAAACTCGCCGGCATCGCGCGTCAGACCGGCGAAAGTGCCCAGGACCTCTTCCTGCGGCGACAAGACTGCATAAAAGGGAATTGCTACGGTGCCGAAGCGAGACTGCTGCAAGCGCTGGTTCTGGCCAGAGGCGGCATCGGTTCCGTCCGTATATAGCTCGAGCAGCACGAAGCCCTCCAGCGCCGCAGCTATTTCTGGTCGCGTGAACATGTTGGCTTTCATCCACTGGCAATTGGTGCAGGCATACCCCGTGAAGCTCACCAGCAAGGGCTTGTTTCGCCGCCGCGCCTCGGTAAGCGCCTCGTGGTACTGATTCTTGATCCAATGCAGGCCGCCAGCCCCGCGGCCTGCCTTTACGCTGCCTTCGGAAGCCAGCGGCACGTAAGCATCCAGTTCCCCCAGGCGCGCGCCAAACATGCCCGGTAGGAGGCTGAGTGCGAAAGTCAGCAACGTGGCTGCCACCAGCATCCTCACCAGGCCGAGAGGTTCATCCGGCTTTGCCCCAGGCAGGCGCACCAAGCCGAGCAAGTACAGGCCCGCCAGACCGAAGAGCACAATCCAAGCCGCCAGGAATCGCTCCCGGGTTAGCCAGTTCCAGCCCAGTACCTTGTCCACTGCGCTCAAGTACTTGAGCATGGCCGCCAATATGAACAGGCCCAGAACGACCTTGACCTGTTCAAGCCAACCCCCGCTCCGCGGCAAGCGTCCCAGCCAGGCCGGGAACAAAGCCAGCAGGAAAAAGGGCGCCGCTAGCCCGGTGGCAAAAGCCAGCATACCCAATGCCGGCCTCCAGCCGCCCTCGGTGAGCGAGGCCGCCAGCAGTGTTCCGACGAATGGGCCGACGCAGGAAAACGCCGCCAGCGAGAACGTCAAGCCCATAAACAGCGTCCCCGTTATGCCACCGCTGCGCGAGGCCCGGTCGAGCCGCGTAAGCACCCCCGAAGGTACCCGCAGCTCAAAAGCGCCCAGCAAGCTGAGAGCGAAAACCAGGAAAACCAGAGCCACAAAACTGTTCACCCACGGGTTTGAGCCGAGCTGCACCATGCCGAACGGACCGAGCAGAGCCGTCACCAGCAAACCCAGCCCAGTGAAAAGCACGATGATCCCCAGCGAAAACACCCCTGCATCCGCCAATGCCCAAGCGCGGCTCAGGCGCGGCTTGTTCAGGAAAAACGAAACCGTCACGGGAATCATGGGGAATACGCAGGGAGTCAGAACCGCCGCCAGGCCGAACCCGAACGCGACCAGCAGAAACAGCGGCGTTCCTTGCGAGCCGGCACTGCTACCGGATTGCCGCGCGCCAGTGCCGCTCGCACTGGGTGTGCCGGCGAGCGTGTAGCCGGGGGGAATCGCAAAGCCAGGCGCCGGTGCAGAAGGATCCACGCGAAGGCTCGCGCTGGCGCTGGCGCGGCGCGGTGGCAGGCACTGGCGGTCGTCGCAGCTTTGGAAGCGAACTTCGGCCGTCAGTTTCAATTCACCCGGCGCTGCCCGCTCCGACAACTGCACTTCGAGCAGGAAAGTAACCTCGCCTTGGAACGTCTCAGTTTCGGTGCGGAAGTTAGGGTCTGGCTTGCGCTCCGGTTGTGGTTGGTAAGCGCGGGCGAAGGCAACTGCGGGATCTGGCGCCAGCTTGATGGAAGTGGCGATGGGCGGACGCGGTGTAGTGAGCGAGTATAAATGCCAGCCCGGCTCCATGCGCGCCCTCAGCTTTGCCAGCACGCGCGCGCCCGGGGGCGCTGCCTGAGGCTCGACGACCATACTCCAGCGCACCGGCTCCAGGGGAGCTGCCAACGTAATCGCGCTGAGCGCCGCCAGCGCCGGGATAAGGGCTGCTTTCACACTTATTACGATGCCCTCACTTGCCGACTGGTAACAATGTGGTGGGCATGGCCTTGAGCTCATTCTCCAGCCGGCTGTCGATGTTAGCGCTGGCCAGTTCCGCGGCCACCCGGATCGCGTTCTTGATGGCCTGGCCGTTAGAGCGCCCGTGGCAGATTATCACCACGCCGCGCAAGCCCAGCAAGGGCGCTCCACCGTACTCAGAATAGTCTACCCGCTTGCGGAAGTCCCGGTAAGCGTTGCGTGAAAGCACATAGCCCACTTTCCGCTTGAAGGTGGCCTTGAGCGAGACTTCCAGCAAGTGCATGATAACGTCCGCCATGCCTTCGCTGGCTTTGAGCGCGACGTTGCCGATGAAGCCGTCGCAGACGATCACGTCCGCCGCCCCCGTAAACAAATCGCGGCCCTCCACATTCCCGATGAAGTTCAGAGGCAGGCTCTTCAGCAAAGGCGCTGCGCTGCGCGTCAGTTCATTGCCCTTGTGCTCTTCTTCACCGATGGAGAGCAAACCCACGCGCGGCCGTTCGATGTGGAAAACGATGCGCGAGTAGATATCCCCCATGAGGGCGAACTGGGCCAGCATGCGCGGGTTGCAATCCACGTTCGCCCCCACATCCACCATGACGGCCGGCGTGCCTTTCAGGGTTGGAAAAGCCGAGGCCAGGGCCGGGCGCATCACCCCGCGCACCACGCCCTGCACCATCTTGGCCGTGGCCATCACCGCGCCCGTGTTGCCCGCCGAGACCATTCCTTGCGCTTGGCCGTCCCGGACCAGCCGCGAGGCCACGCGAATCGAACTATCCCGCTTGGCCCGCACCGCTTGCGCGATGCTGTCATGCATAGTCACGCGTTCGCTGGCGTGCACAATGCGTATGGGAAGGCTGGCCGCGCCGTCGTGTGCGCCTAGCTCTCTGGCCAGCAAGTCCTGCGGCCCCACCAGCAGCACTTCTACGCCCAGCGTCTTGGCTGCGCGGACCGCGCCCTCCACTTCGGCTTTGGGGGCGTGGTCGCCGCCCATCGCGTCCACCGCGATCCTGATCATCTCTGGCCTGGCTTTATTCGGGGGTCACCTCGATGACTTCGCGCCCCTTGTACTGGCCGCAGTGCGGGCATACCCGGTGCGGCAGTTTGGGCTCGTGACAGTTCGGGCACTCAGCCAGACCCGCCGGCCGCAAGGCGTCGTGCGCCCGCCGCTTGTTTGTGCGTGCCTGCGAGTGCCTGCGTTTTGGGTTAGCCATACGCTATCCTTATCCAAAAATAAAACTTGATCCAAGAATAAAACTTGCCGCCCAGCGGTTCATAGACTGCGCAGCGCAGACCAGCGGTCGTCCTGCCACTCCCTGCGGCAATCGCAACGAACCAGATTCCGATTCTGCCCGCACACCGGGCACAGGCCAAGGCACTCCGGGTGGCAAAGACGCCGCATGGGCAAAGCCAGCAATACTTGCTCCCGGACTACGTCTACCAGCTCCACGCCCAAGCCGCGGTAAAAGGCGATCTCGGTGTCCTCTTTGCTGAGAACCACTTCTTCGGCCATCCTGGCGGGCAATGGCTGGTAAATTAGATCAAAATCCACTTCCACCGGGAAGCGGGCCGCCTCCAGGCAACGGTCGCAATCCGCCTCCATGTCCACGCTCAGCCGCCCGCTGACGCGGATTTCCATGGTGGCCGGGCGCAGCTCCGCGCTCCCTGTGACGTGCAGGTCGCTGACCTGCCGGAGCGTGGCATCGAAGAAATCAATCGAGCCCGGGCGGAACACTTCCGCGATCGGGAGCTTGTGGAGCAGCAACTCCTGAACGTTCAACAGCATGCCACACCCGCCCCGCTATGCGGCAAAGTCCTATTATACCCCGCCGCGCCCTCGGCCGCCTTGGACTGCGCTCCCCGGCTAGCGAACAGCAAGATCACCTGGCAGGCTCCCGTGCCCAAAGCCGGCGCCCTGGTGTGCTCAGAAACCGCGCCGCCGGCTCGCCGAGCCTCAGCCGCTTGCTCATGGTGTGCCGCGCCCCTTCTCCTCCAATCTCTTTTTCAGGTACTCTTCGTACTCCTTCTTGAGAGCGGGGTCCGTGGGTGAGCCGTAGATCTCGCTCGACTTGTACTTGCCCGTGCGCAGCTTCTGCTGGGTCCATTCGTCGTGGATGCGTGTCCGCTCGGCCATGGCCAGAACCTTCTCCACCAGGTGCGGCGGGATGAACCAAACGCCCTCCCGATCGGCAAAAACCACGTCGCCCGGCATGACCACTGCCTTGCCGATACGCACGGGTATGTTGTAGCCGGTCAGCATCACGTTGCGGATCGCGGTGGGATGCGCCCCGCGGTAGTAAACCGGCATGCCCAGGGGGAAGATGCCCTCCAGATCCCGGATGCCCCCATCCACTACCAGACCAGTCCCCGTTACGGTTTGAATGTAAGTGGCGAGGTTGTCCCCGACGAGAGTTCCCTCTTCGACCTTGCCGAACAAGTCCACCACCAGCACATCGCCGCTCACAAGCTGGTCAATGACGCGCTGATTCGGGCTGCGCCCACCCAAGCGCGCCTTTCCTTCCGCCTCGGCCACTTGCGCCACGTCGGCGCGGAAGGGCATGAACTGGGCGGTGACGGCCCGGCCCACCAGTTTCTTGCCTGGGTGCAGAATTTGCCAGCCGTCTTCGTACTGGTTGGCGTAATCCGGCTTGGGCAAGGCTGCCCAGACTTCTTCAGAGGTCAAAGCCTTGAATCGCTCCAACAACGCGTCGGGAACCTTGGGCCGGCCGTCGGCGAAGCGCTCGTAAGGATTCTTCTCGGTGTACTTGATCATTTGCTCGCGTGTGAAAGTGAAAACCTGGCTGAGGGCGGCTTGCGCGAGCACAAGCGCCAGAATGGCTGCTGGTCTCATGCACGAGAATGTATCACAGCCCAGGGGAAGGAAACTCGGCGCCGCCCAGCGTAGCTTGCCAGCGCTGGTAGTATTGCTGGCGCATCCGCTCCAGGTCCTGCTTGACCAGATTCAATCCGAACACGCACAGTTCGAAAGAGTCTGACAGGCGGCGAAACAAGGGAGCTTCGTCCCGGTACTCGAACTGGTCAAAGCACGAGACAATGCGGTAGGATTCCTTGCCTGCTTTTAAATAATCAATGAAGGCGTCCACGCGCAGCCCGCGGCGAGGCAGCGAGGCCACATACTCGGGGAACAGGCCGGAAAGGAACAGGGTGTAGTCGCCGATATGCTTGCGCACCTCGCGCTCGCGATCGAAGGATCGGCCTTCCAGCAGCGGGTTGGACTCGATCAGCATCAGGCCCACATCTTCCAGCCGCCGGCCCCGAGCGTCGCGGATCTTGTACAGGTTTTTGACGTGCGCGAACTCCACCAGAAGGTTGGAAACGTAACGCGCGATATCAGCGTCGCGCAGCATGGCGTCGCCGTAGAAGCGGCGCACTACCAGCTCGCGGAATAGCTTGCACAAAGGGTGATCGGGCGGAATCCACATCAGCCCCTCCCTGAGCAGGCTCGTTCCAACATTATTCTAGCCCGGGCGGGCGCCCCCCGTGTCTCTGCTATACTCCCTGCCATGATGCCGCTTTGCCTTGCTGCCTTGCTCTTGTTTGCCGGCACCGCCTGGGCCGGCAAGGTCCCCATTACCCACGAAGACGTCTGGCTGATGCCCCGTGTGGGCGCCCCGGCTGTCAGCCCTGACGGCAAATGGGTAGTCGTCCCCCTCGTCGAGCCTGCTTATGAGGAGAGCAAGCAGGTCTCCGATTTATGGATCGTTCCGGCCGACGGCAGCGCTCCCCCGCGCCGGCTGACCAGCACGCGCGGGCCTGAAAGCGACGTCGTCTGGTCGCCGGACTCCACCCGGATCGCTTTTGTGGCCAAACGTGAAGGCGATGAGGCCCCGCAGATCTACGTTCTCTCGCTGGCCGGCGGAGAGGCCCAGCGAGTAACCTCGCTTGCCACGGGAGCTTATAGTCCCCAGTGGCGCCCGGATGGCAAGGCCCTGCTGTTTCAAAGCAGCGTCTTTCCGGGAGCGGCCGACGACGAGGCTAACAAGAAAATCCTAGAGGAACGCAAGCAGCGCAAGTACAACGTGCGCATCTTTGAAAGTTTCCCCATTCGCCGCTGGGACCGCTGGCTGGATGAGCGCCGACCACACATCTTCGTGCAAACCCTGGAGCCCGGTGCCAAGCCTCGCGACCTGCTTGCCGGGGCTCGGCTGGCTGCGGAGCCGGGGTTCGGCGGAACCACAGGGGGTATGAGCGCGGACGAAAATTTGCAAGCCGTGTGGACACCGGACGGGCAGGGCATCGTCTTCGCCGCCACTCGCAACCGCAACGTGGAAGCCTACGACTTTTCGAGCATCCACATTTACCGCATGCCCGCCTCGGGCGGCGAGCCGGAAGCGCTGACCTCGGGCCGCGACAGCTATTCCCAGCCGACCTTCCGGCCTGACGGTCGCGCACTTTACATGCTGCATACCCGGCGCGACGAAAAGCGGCTCTACAGCCTGCACCGCTTGGCCACGCTACCTTGGCCCCCACAGGGCCAGCCCCGCCTGTTGAGTCCTTCCTTCGATCGCTCGGTAGATAGCTTCGCTTTTACCCCGGATAGCCAAACCATCTACTTGACCGCCGAAGACGCCGGGCACGACAAGATCTTCAGGCTGCCCGCGGAGGGTGGCCAGACCGGGTTGGCTTTCGAGGTCACGCGCGGCTGCTACTCAAACTTGGTTGTGCCGGAAAAGGCTTCCCAGCTTCTCCTCATCGCTAACTACACAAGCATGATCGAGCCGCCCGAAGTGGTCAGGGTGGATCCGGGGGCCGGCCGCCACTACGCGCTGACTGCGTTTACTGCCGAGCGAGCTTCGCGCATTGACTGGCAGCCGCCGCGGCATTTCTGGTTCAAAGCTTCCACCGGTCGTCGCATCCATAGCATGATCGTGCTGCCGCCCGCTTTCGACGAAAACAAGAAATACCCCCTGCTGGTCTTCATGCATGGCGGGCCGCACAACATGTGGAAGGACCAGTTCTTCATTCGCTGGAACTTCCACTACCTGGCCTCACCGGGTTACGTGGTCCTGATGACCAACTATACCGGCTCCAGCGGCTTTGGCGAAGACTTCGCTGAAGCCATCAACCGCGACGCCTTGCGAGGACCCGCCACCGAAATCAACGAAGCCGCCGACGAGGCCATCCGCCGCTTCCCCTTCATAGACGCGCGACGGCAAGCCGCCGGCGGGGCCAGCTACGGGGGTTATCTGGCCAACTGGATGCAGGGCCACACCTCGCGCTACCGGACCATTTTCAACCACGCGGGCCTTACCAATAACGAGTCCATGTGGGGCACCACCGACGGCGGCTACTTCTGGGAACGGCGCTTCGGCAGCCCGCCCTGGGAGGGGGGCGCGCAGTGGCAGGATCAAAACCCGTTCCGTTACGCCAAGAATTTTCGCACGCCCATGTTTATCTCCCACGGTGAACTGGACTTCCGCGTGCCCATTTCGCAGGGACTTGAGATTTACAAGTTGCTCCAGCGCCTTCGCGTGCCTGCGAAATTGCTTGTCTTTCCGGACGAAAACCACTGGATCTTGAAGGGCGAAAACAACCGCTTCCTGTTTGAAGAATTGTTTGCCTGGCTGAAAAAATACCTCGATCCGGAGACACCTCAGCCCTAGCCGCTATGACCTCCAGCACGGCTAACTCCCAACAGACTAACATTGTCTGAATGCGCACTTATCACATCGCGGTCTTGCCCGGCGATGGCGTCGGCCCGGAAGTTATCGGTGAAGCCGTCAAAGTGCTCCGCGCCGTCGAGCGCCGTATTGAAGCGATCCGTTTCGAGCTGGCCTGGTACCCGGCAGGGGCCGGGGAGTACTTGCGCAGCGGCGAGGCGCTCCCGGCTGCCACTTTGCAGGCCGTGCGCCGGGCCGATGCCACTTTACTGGGCGCCATGGGGTTGCCGCAGGTCCGCTTGCCCGGAGGAACCGAAGTCACGCCGCAAATTGATCTCCGCGAAGAGCTGGATCTTTACTGCGGACTCCGACCCGTCCGGCTGTTTCATCCCCAGGACTCCCCGCTTAAGTCACCCGGCCGCATAGACTTCGCTTTAGTTCGCGAAAGTACGGAGGGCTTGTTTTCCGCCCGGCGGAAGCCGCCCGAGCCCGGCGCCCACGAGGCCTTGGATATCTTGCGCGTGACGCGCCGAGGCTCCGAGCGCCTTTTCCGCGCTGCTTTTGAGCTTGCCCGCCGCCGGCGGCGCAAACTCACCCTGGTGGACAAGGCCAATGTGCTGCCTTCGATGGCTTACTTTCGTGCCGTCTTCGACAGGGTGGCGCAAGAATTTCCTGATGTCGCCACCGAGCGCATTTACGTGGATGCGGCCGCCATGTATTTGATTCAGCGCCCGGAAAGCTTCGATGTGCTGGTCACCGAGAATATGTTCGGCGACGTGCTCTCTGATCTGGCCGCAGCGCTGGTGGGCGGCATGGGCATGGCTCCTTCCGCGGACCTGGGGGATCGCCACGCAGTCTTCCAGCCCGCACACGGTTCGGCCCCGGACATCGCCGGGCGGGGCTGGGCTAACCCCACGGCGGCCATCCTCTCAGCGGCCATGATGCTCGAGTGGCTGGGCAGTGAAGAGACCAAGCGAGGAGCAGAAATGATTCAGCGCGCCGTTGAGCGGGTTTATCAGGATCCCACGGCGCGCACCCGCGAGCTGGGGGGCGAGCTCTCAACCACAGAAATGGGCGATCGCATTGTAGGCGCGCTGGAGGCCTGAGCCTTACAGCACCTCCAGGATCAGACACTTCAGATAGTGCGTCTCCGGCACCGTCAGCAGGATGGGATGATCGCGCGCCTGCGTGCGTCGCTCCAAAACCCTGAGCGTGCGGCCCGCGTCCAGCGCCGCCTCGGCAATGATCTCAAGCAGCATCGCCTCGCTGACGTGCTGCGAGCACGAGCAACTTACCAGAACCCCGCCCGGCTCCAATAGTTTCAAGGCCCGGTAGTTGATGTCCTTGTAGCCGCGCGCCGCCCCCTCCAAATTGGCCCGCGAACGAGCGAAGGCCGGCGGATCCAGCACGATTATCGAATACCGCCGCCCGGCATTGACGTAGCCGGCGAGCAGTTCGAACACGTCGGCCTGTCTGAACTGGGTGTTTTCCAGGCCGTTTGCCTTGCGTGCCGCTTCGGCCACTTCCAAGGCCAGCTCGGAGCTGTCCACCGCCTCCACCCGCTCGGCCCGCCGCGCCAGATGCAAGGCGAAGCCCCCGGTGTAGGTAAAGCAGTCCAAGGCACTCCCGCGAGCGTAGGCTTGTGCCGCCCGGTAGTTCTCCCGCTGATCCAGGTAAGCCCCGGTCTTCTGGCCGCGCATCAGGTCAGCCTGAAAGCGCAGCCCATTCATTTCGAACCACACCCGCTCGGGCACCTCTCCCGCCAGCGTGCTCACGCTCAGCGGGAGCTGTTCTTTTTCCCGCACGGCGGCATCGTTGCGTTCCAGGATTCCCTTGGCCGGCACCAGCTCCCTTAGCAGCGCCACCAGCTCCGCCTTGACGCGTTCCATGCCCTGCGTGAGGGTTTGCATGACCAGATAGTCCCCGTAGCGATCCACGATAAGGCCCGGCAGTTGGTCACCCTCACTGAAAACCAGCCGGTAGGCTTCAGATTCGGCCACCACGCGCTGCCGGTGCTCGAGGGCGCGGAGCAAGCGTCGCCGGTAAAACTCGCGGTCCACTGCACGTACCTCCCGCGTTAGCATTCGGAGGGTGATCTGGGATGCCGACGAGTAATGGGCTACCCCTAGCGCTCTTCCGCGCGCATCCAGCACCTGCACCACTTCGCCCGGTTCGGCCTGCCCGCGATCTTCCACATCGGAAGCGAAGATCCAGAGGTGGCCTGAACGCACACGGTCCGCGCCTTTGCGCGTTACGCGGACCGCTTTCATGAGCTCAGAGCGAGCGCGGCGCCAGCACGGCCTGAAGGCGCCGCACGCGCTCCTCGATCGGCGGGTGGGTCGAGAACAGACGCAGCAAAGCGCCGCCGCCCCCCAGCGGCATCACTATGAACATATGCGCCGTGGCGGGCGAGGCGTCCATGGGGATGCGCCGCGCGTAAGCATCCAGCTTTTTCAAGGCCGAGATCAAGCCGAAGGGTTGCCCTGCCGCCTGCGCGCCCGTGGCGTCGGCAGCGTACTCGCGGGTGCGCGAAATCGCCATTTGGATCAGCAGGGCGGCGATGGGCGCCACGATCAGCATCAGCAGGCCGCCCAAAGCGCTTCCGGAATCCTCCTCGCTGTCACGCCGGCCTCCGAACCAAAACGCCATGCGAGCCACGAAAGTGATAGCGGCGGCCAGGGTTGCGGCAATGGTGCTAATCAGAATGTCGCGATTGCGCACGTGACCCAGCTCGTGCCCCAGGACCCCTTCCAGCTCCCTATCATCCATGAGCTCGAGCAACCCCGCTGTGACCGCTACCGAGGCATGCTTGGGATTGCGCCCTGTGGCAAATGCGTTGGGCGAGGCCTCCGGAATCAAGTACAGCTTCGGCATGGGCAAGCCCATGCGCTGACACAGGCCCCTTACCAGCGGCGCCAGGCGCCGGTAAATGGACGGATTCTCGGTTTCGCTGACGGGTTGGGCCGAATACATCGCCAGTGCAATGCGGTCGGAGAAAAAGTAGCTGACGAAATTCATCAGGATGGCGAGCATCAAACCCATCCACAGTCCGTCACGCCCGCCCAGCGCTTCACCGGCCAGCAAGAGCAACCCGCTGAGCAGGCCCAGCAAAAGCACCGTCTTGACGTTGTTCACCTCTACTACTCCCCTCGTTAACTATTCTGCCACATGAAAAGCGCCGGCTCCGCGGGCTGGGGTAGAATTTTCGCGATGAGGAAATTTTGCCTGCCGGCAATTCTGATTTGTGCGGCTTTGCTCGCGCTGCCTCGCAGAAGGCCCCCGGAAATCGCCTTCCAAAAACACACCCTGGACTTGGGCGCCAATGAGACTTGCGCTATCGCCGACATTAACGGCGACGGCCGGTTCGATATCGTGGCGGGCGAAAACTGGTTCGAGGCGCCCGCCTGGCAGCGGCACCAGTTTCGCGAGCTGCCTTTCCTCAACAATTACATAGACAACTTCAGCGATCTCCCGCTGGACGTCAATCAGGACGGACGTCCGGACATCGTTAGTTGCTCTTGGTTCTCCCGGCGGCTCGCCTGGTGGGAGAATCCGGGGCGCACCCAGACAATCTGGAAGGACCACACGATTGATGCCGGATTCCCGGTGGAATTCTGCTTCCTGGTGGATCTGGACAATGACGGGCGCGCTCGCGAGTTGTTGCCGCAGTTCGGCAACCAGAAGGCTCCGCTAGCCTGGTATGAGCTGCGCGCGGGCGGGTTCGAAAAGCACGTCGCCTGGCCCACCAGCTTCGGGCACGGCATCGGCGCCGGGGATGTCAATGGCGACGGGCGGACTGACATCGTGACGCCCCGGGGCTGGCTGGAAGCCCCCGCCGACCCGCGCACGGGAACCTGGGCTTTGCATGAGGACTTCGAGCTGGGCAATACCGGCTTCATCCACGTGCTCGATCTCAACGGGGACGGCCGCCCTGACTTGCTCACCTCTCTGGCACACGACTACGGCATTTTCTGGATGGAACACACGGCTGAAGGCCGCTGGGTTAAACACGTGATTGATGAAAGCTGGTCGCAGGCCCACGCCCTCACCCTGGCCGATTTGGACGGCGATGGCAAGATGGATTTCGTGACCGGCAAGCGATACATGGCCCACAACGGTAAGGATCCAGGTGAACGCGAACCCCTGGGCGTTTATCTTTATCGCTGGTCGACCAGCGATGACGGCAAGCGCGTTGAGTTCTCGCGCCACATCGTGGACTACAGCTCGCGCGCCGGCGGCGGCATGCAGATTTGTGTGGCTGACCTCGACGGCGACGGGGACCTGGACCTGGTAACCCCCGGCAAAAGCGGCCTGTTCCTTTTTGAGAATCTGACGCGGACACCCCGTCGCTGAGCCTTCAGCCTTCGGAGCGGAAGAACTCGCGGATGGCCTCCGCCGTGTGGGCGATTTCCTCCTCCCCATGTGCTGCCGAAACGAAAGCGGTCTCAAATTGCGAGGGAGGGAAGCAAATGCCATGGTGGAGGAGCCAGCGGTGAAAGCGCGCGAAGCGCTGCGTGTCCGAACGGCGCGCCGAGGCATAATCGGTCACCGGTCCGGCGGTGAAGAAAAAAGTAATCATCGAGCCAAGCTGGTTCACGGTGATGCCCGGGGCCGCCGCGGCCGCCAGCCGGCTGGTGCGCTCGGCAAGCTGGTCGTACAGCTCCGGGTGCTTCTTCAGGTGGCGCAACGTGGCCAGCCCCGCCGCCACCGCCAGCGGATTACCGCTCAAGGTGCCGGCCTGGTAAACCGGTCCTGAGGGAGCCACCAGGCTCATGATATCGGCCCTTCCTCCATAAGCGCCGATCGGCAATCCGCCCCCGAGAACTTTGCCTAGCGTGGTGAGGTCTGGCGAAACGCCGTAAAGCTGCTGCGCCCCGCCGAAAGCCACGCGGAAGCCGGTAATGACCTCATCGAAGATAAGCAAGGCTCCGTAACGGCTAGTCAGCTCGCGCAAAGCCGGCAGGAATCCCGGCGCTGGCGGGACGCATCCCATGTTGCCCGCCACCGGCTCCACAATGGCCGCTGCGATTCGGTCTCCGTAACGCGCAAAGGCGGCCTCGACACCTCCGATCGAGTTGTACGGCAAAGCGAGCGTGGTGTCCGCGAAAGCGGCGGGCACGCCCGCCGTGTCCGGGATGCCGAGTGTGGCTACGCCGGAGCCGGCTTTTACCAACAGGGAATCTACGTGCCCGTGATAGCAGCCTTCAAACTTTACGATGAGATCGCGCCGGGTGAAGGCGCGGGCTAGGCGCAAGGCGCTCATGGTGGCTTCGGTGCCGGAATTCACCAGACGCAGCATTTCTACCGAAGGCATGGCCTCGCGCACAACTTCCGCCAGCTCGATTTCCTGCTCGGTCGGCAACCCGAAGCTGGTGCCGCGCCGAATGGTTTGCTCCAGCGCGGCGACGATCTCGGGGTGGGCGTGGCCGAGCAACAGCGGGCCCCAGGAGCCGATGTAGTCAATGTAGCTGTTGCCGTCGGCGTCCCATAGGCGAGCACCCAGGCCCCGGACAATGAAAGGCGGCGTGCCTTCCACGCTGCGAAAAGCGCGCACCGGCGAGTTCACGCCTCCCGGAATGAGTCGGGCCGCCCGCGCCAGCAAAGCTTGCGAGCGCGCCAGATTCATGAATGGGCCTCCCTGGGAAGTAACCGGCTCACAAAGAAGTTCATGACGGTCTCAAACAGGGTGCCGTGAAAGTTCTTGAGCAGCCGCTGCTTTAGATCAAGGTATGATTGCGTGCCCGCTATCAGGTCTTGCATCAGAGCATAGAAGCGCGGGCTGCGCCGCATTAGTTGGACCATCCGCTGGGGCACTGTCCCGAAAAGAAATTTGCCCAGGAACAGCCGCTTGGCCAGCCCCGCCCCAAAGGCCAAATCGGCCGCAAAGTCCCGCAGGAGCTGGTGGCGATAAATTCGCGGCTTCTCCTCGGCCGAATGGGATTCGGCCAGCAAGACTTGACTAGCCAGATCCGCCGAACGAATCGCGTAATAAAGGCCTTCGCCGGTGACCGGATCCACCAGGCCGGCCGCATCCCCTACCGCCATCCAGCCCGGGCCGGCCACTCGGTTACGAGGCCAGGCCGCAGGCTCGAGCGACGGCAGTAAGTGCGCGTAAAGCTGGCCGTGGCGCCAGTTCAAGCCCCGGCGCTCCAGGTAGCGCTCGAGCTTGGCTCGCAGCGCGGGTACGGGTGTGCCCTTGCCGCAAATGCCCGCCGAAACATGCCCGCAGCGAGGGAACACCCATATATAGCCTTCCAGAAAAGGCAGGAATTGAATGTCCACGTGATCTTGCTCGTCCGGCAAGTAGTAGCCCACCGTGTACATGAAGTCGGACGTCCGCCACTGGGTCCCGAAATGCCGCAAATTGTTACGGGCTCCGGTGGCCACGATCAAGAAGTCGGTTGGCATCGCGCCGTCACGCGTCCTGATCAACCAGCCGTGACCGGCCGGTTCCACCTCCAGGACGCGTGTCTGCTCCAGGTGGACTCCCGCCCGCTCGGCCCGCTCCAGCAGCATGCGGTTCAAGTCTCGACGCGAGTAAATCAGTAGGGGACGATTCAGTGTCAAGCGCGCCCAACCCGCTCCCGGCGCCGCCAGGCGCGTCTCGGTGACCATTTTCTTGGGAAAATCGTTTTCGAGCAGGAAGGGATATCTGCTATAGGCCCTGAAGGGAAGGCCGCCGCCGCAGGGCTTTTCCCAGACCAGCTTCTCGTCGATCAGGGTAGTTGACAGGCCCGCCCGGGCCAATCGTTCGGCCGCGAAAGCTCCCGCTGGGCCGCCTCCTACCACGACCACCTGCTTCATAGCGCCTTGTCTGGCCGCCACTGGCCGGCGGCCCGACTTCATCCCTCGATTATATCGTCCGCTCCTCCCGCAAGCCTCAGCCCCACGGCGGTATCATCTGGCTGATGCGTCTGGTCAAAACTACCCTCGCTCTTTGTCTGGCCGGCCTGAGCCTTCAGGCTGCCGAGCCGCTTTACGATTTACTGCTTCAAGGCGGTCACGTCATTGACCCCAACAACAACATAAGCGCCCGGCTGGACGTGGCCGTCAGCGGGGGCAAGATCGCCCGAGTCGCTCCCGGCATTCCAGCTTCGCAAGCCCGGCGGGTGGCCGACGTTAGCGGGCTTTACGTGGTGCCGGGGCTGATTGACATCCACGTGCACGTGTATGCGGGCACCGGCGTCAAGGGCGTCATCGCCGGCGATCAAAGCGTCTACCCGGATGGTTTCAGCTTTCGCACTGGCGTTACTACCATGGTGGATGCAGGCAGCGCGGGATGGCGCAATTTTGCCGACTTTCGCCAACGCGTGATCGAGCGGGCACGCACTCGCGTACTGGCTTTTCTGAACATCGCGGGCGGGGGCATGGGGCCGGAAGGCGAAGACGACCCCAAAGAGCTGGACGCCGAGGCTGCGGCCAGAACCGCCAAAACTCACCGCGACCTTATCGTCGGCTTCAAAACCGCCCACTACGCCGGACCCGGCTGGATTTCAATCGAGCGCGCCGTTGAAGCCGGCAAGCTGGCCAACTTGCCCGTCATGGTGGATTTCGGCTATCTGGACGCGCAACGTAATCTGGCCACTCTGCTCACCGAGAAGCTGCGCCCGGGCGATATCTACACCCACGCCTACTCCGGCCACCGCGAGGAACTACTGCCGGAAGGCAAACTCAATCCCGCCATGCACGCCGGCCGGCGCCGCGGGGTGCTGTTCGATCTGGGCCACGGAGCGGGTAGCTTCTTCTGGTATGTGGCGGTGCCCGCTTTTCGGGAAGGATTCTACCCCGACACCATTTCAACCGATCTGCACACCGGCAGCATGAATGCGGGCATGAAGGATCTGACCAACGTGATGTCGAAGGTATTGAATTTAGGCGTGCCGCTCGAGAAGGTCATAGCGATGGTCACGGTCAACGCCGCCCGCGCCATCCGGCGGCCTGAGTTGGGTCGCTTGGAGGCAGGCGCGGAAGCCGACATCACCGTGCTCAGGCTTGATCGCGGCCGCTTCGGCTTCGTGGACTCGGCCGGCGCGCGCATGAGCGGTTCCCAACTGCTGGTGGCGGAAATGACCCTCCGGGCCGGGCGCATCGAATGGGACCTCAACGGCCGGGCCGCCCAGGACTGGAAGACATTCCCTTACAAGAAAGGCGTCTGGCGCAAGTAGCCTACCGGCCCAATTCAAACGAATCCAGCAGTCGCCCTTCGGGCGTGAAAGCCTGGAAACGCACCTTGCTGCCGCGCACGTCCGCCTGCACGAAATTCTCGACCGTTTCTGCCTTTAATGTGATTCCAGGCAGGGGTGCATCGGCGGGATAAAGGGGCGCCCCGCCCCCTCCCGTGACTATATAGTGGACGCCGTTCTTCAAATGGTGCTGGTAGTTATGGTCGTGCCCGCAGAAAACAGCGTGGATTTTATAGCGCTCGAACACAGGCACCAGATCACGCTCCACGCGGTTGGGCGATTCGCTCTGCCGGCGCTTTACGGCTGTGAAAGGGGGATGATGCATCATGACGAACCGCAAGTCGGCTTTCTGGGCGCGGGCCAGATCGCTTTCCAGCCAGCGAAGCTGTTCGGCCCAGAAACGCTCCCGGCCGGCTTCGGTGCGGGCAGCGTTTGAGTAGTCGCTGTTGAGTGCGGCCACGTGCACGGCGCCCCAGTCGAAACTGTAATAAGGCTCGGCTTGAAAGAATTCATAATAGTAGCCGGCGCCGCGCTCGTGGTTGCCCGGTGTGGGGAAGAAAACCGTCTTGCGCAGCAAGTCGCGCTCAATGGAAAAGAACACTGGCCATTGAGTGACGGCTTCCCCATCAGCTACCAGATCCCCTGTGTGCAGCACGAAGTCAGGCTCGGTCTTGGCCACCGCTTGGACGACTTTGGCGTGGACTTCGTGGCGCGTCCGGGTGTCCCCGAAGACCACAAAGCGGAAGGCCGCCTGGCCGGTGGGTGGGGTTTTGAAGCGGCCGCGTCCTTCATCCAGGCCGAGCACATCGTAGTAATAGGTGCGGCCGGGCCGCAATCCCGTGAAAATGATCCGCTCGGTCTTCAGCAGCGGGGCAAGCATGTTGAGCTGATCGGGCGTTTCCCCCAGGCGGGCTTGCTGCGTCTCGACGATCCACACCACGGTGGCGCGGTCGGCGCCGACATTGACCACCAGGGGGCCGCCAGCCAGCTTTTCGGCCGCTTGGGCCAGGGCCAGCCCCGCCAGGACCAAACTCAGGCAAGTTCTGCGCAACATAACCTTTCAGAGTACGATACCGGGGTGGCTCGGTGGGTCTCCTGCACGCCGGCTGCGGCCCTTTCGTCATAGCTGATGTGAGCTGGCGAGCGGTTTGGGTGTGCCTGCTGGCGGTGCAAGCCTTGCCAGCAGCCGCCGATTTACAGGCAATCCTGCGCGGCATCGAGAATCGCTATAACCGCGCCCGCACGCTGGAAGTTCGCTTCGAGCAGACTTACCGCGGCCAGGGGCGCGCCTGGAAGCCCGAGCGCGGCCGGCTGTGGTTGCGCAAACCCGGCCGCACGCGCTGGGAATACATCGAGCCGCCGGGCAAGATCTTCCTCACGGACGGCAAATTTGCCTATCTATACAGCCCGGGCGCAAACGAAGTGGAGCGAACCCCGCTCAGGGACAGCCCCGATTGGCGTGCCGGCATGGCTTTCCTTTTCGGCCGGCTTGACTTCCAGCGCGATTTCAGACGGTTCACCTGGCGGCAGCAAGACGCCGATTATTGGGTAGTGGCCCAACCCGCCGCCCAGGGCTCGATTCTCGATCAGGTGGAGCTGCTGGTGGACGCCCAGTACCGCATCAAACAACTGCGTCTGGTGGGCCAGGATCGCTCAGTAATGGAGTTCCGCTTTGACGAGGAGAAACTCAACCTGCCCTTGGGGGAAAGCCTGTTCGTGTTCCGCGCGCCGACCGGCGGCAGGCTGATCGAAACCAGCCAGTGAGAGGCAAAGGCAATGGCCGAGTTTATCCTTAAATACGCCGACAGCCGCGGGCAGGTTCACCAGCAGGTGGCCGAAGCGGACTCGGAGCGCCAGTTGCGTGAGCGGCTCACCGAGCAGGGCTACCTGGTCTACTGGGTGCGACCCCGCGTCCGCGTGGGCGCCTTGGCCGGCACTTGGCGGCGGCCCAAACGAATAAACCTCGAGAAGTTCCTGATCTTCAACCAGCAGTTCGTGACCTTGATCCGCGCCGGCTTGCCCATATTGAAGGGTTTGGATTTGCTGGCCGGCCGCATGACCGACGCCAAGCTGGGCCGCTGGATCTCCGCGGTCAGGGACGAGGTTCGCAACGGGGCCTTGCTTTCGGAGGCCTTCCGGCGCCAGGGAGTATTCCCGCCCGTCTACGTCAGCTCGGTGTTGGCGGGGGAGAAGAGCGGCAACCTGACCGAGGTGCTGGACCGTTACATCAGCTACCAGAAGCTCGCGCTGGCTGTGCGCAAGAAGCTGCTGGTCTCCTTGATTTATCCTTCGCTTTTGGTTTTTCTGGTCTGCTGCCTGGTGGTGTTTCTGGTCACCTACGTGGTGCCGAACTTCGCCCAGCTTTACGAAACCATGCAGGCGGAGTTGCCGCGCATTACGCAGATTCTGATTGCGGTGGGAACTACGGCGCGGGCCTACGTGGTAGGCGGTTTTTCGGCCCTAGTGCTGGCTTTGCTGCTTTTCCGGCTGTGGGCGGCGCGCGAGGCCTCCCGGGAGAAACTGGATCGCTTGAAGCTGAAGTTGCCGCTGGCGGGTGACATCTGGCTGAAGTACCAGGTGGCGCAGTTCTCGCGTGTGCTCAGCACCCTGCTGCTGGGCGGCATCCCGCTGGTACAGGCCTTGGAGACAGCGGCCGAATCGCTGGGCTCGGGTCTTCTGCGCAAGGCCCTGGCCCAAGCCGAAAAGTTGGTGCGCGAGGGCCAGCCGCTTTCCGGGGCTTTGCGCGCCACAGGGATCTTCCCCGAGCTGGCTATTGACATGATCGAGGTGGGCGAGTCCACCGGGGCTCTGCCCGGCATGCTGGGCAGCGTGGCCGAGTTTTACGAAGACGATGTGAGCACCCGCCTGACGGCGGCTTTGTCGTTGGTTGAGCCGGCCATCATGATCACCATGGGCGTGTTCGTAGCCTTCGTGCTGGTGGCCTTGTATCTGCCCATATTCTCGCTGGCTGATACGCTCAGGTAAGGGGCGCTTGGAAGGAGGCGGTTATGGCAAGCGAAAGAGCTAAGACGCCGGATCCGGCCGAGGAAATGGCGCAAGCGCAGGCGCTGGCGGCACGCTACCGTTGCGAGTTCGTGGATCTCAGGCTGGTTCACATTGACCACGAACTGTTCCGCTCCGTGCCGGTAGACCTGATGTTCCGCTACAATTTCGTCCCTTTGCGCGCCAGCAACGGCTGGCTGGAGATCGCCCTGGCCGATCCACGCAATCTCAACTTGATTGACGAGCTTTCCATCCTGCTGCAAAAAAAGCTGCGCGTGAAAGTGGCCGCCCTGAGCCAGATTTCGGACTTGCTCAAGAAGACCGAACAGTCGCAGCGCGTGCTGGAAGAAGTCACCGAGGGATTCACCCTGGACGTGGTGGCTGAGGAAGAAGGGCAGGACGAGACGCTTTCCATTGAGCGCCTGACCTCGGCCGAAAGCGACATAGCCCCGGTGATTCGCCTCGTGGATACCACCATCTTCAACGCCCTCGAGCGCCGGGCCAGCGATATCCACATCGAAACCCGCGACAACGAGGTGGCCATCAAGTATCGTATTGATGGCGTGCTTCAATACGCCATGCCGCCCATCGCCAAGGAATGGCACTCCACCATCATTTCTCGCATCAAGGTCATGAGCGAGCTGGACATCGCCGAGCGCCGCGTCCCGCAAGATGGCCGCTTCCGCGTCCGTTACAAGAACCGCTTGATTGATTTCCGCGTTTCCATCATGCCCACCATCCACGGCGAGGACGCCGTGCTGCGCGTGCTCGACAAGGAGTCTTTGAGCGAGAAGTTCGCCCGCCTCACCCTGGACGTAGTGGGCTTCTCCGAGCACGATCTGGTCAAGTTCCGGCGCTATATCAAGGAACCTTACGGCATGGTTCTGGTCACCGGCCCCACCGGCTCGGGCAAGACCACCACACTTTACGCGGCTCTGATGGAAATCAAGAACGACGAGGACAAGATTATCACCATCGAGGACCCTGTCGAGTATCAGATCAAGGGCATTACCCAAATCCCGGTGAATGAAAAGAAGGGTCTGACGTTCGCGCGCGGGCTGCGTTCCATCCTGCGCCACGATCCGGACAAGATCATGGTGGGCGAAATCCGCGATCAGGAGACCGCGCAGATCGCCATCAACGCCGCCCTGACCGGGCACCTGGTCTTCACCACCGTGCACGCCAATAACGTTTTCGACGTGCTCGGTCGCTTCCTGAACATGGGCGTCGAGCCCTACAACTTTGTCTCCGCCCTCAATTGCATCCTGGCCCAGCGGCTGGTGCGCGTCATTTGCGAACACTGCAAGAAACCGGTGCGCTATCCCGATGAGTACCTGATCGAGAGCGGCCTGGATCCGGAGCGCTGGCGCGACGCGCCGTTTTACGAGGGCGAAGGTTGCTTTGAGTGCGGGGGGACGGGCTTTCGTGGGCGTACCGCCATCACCGAGCTGTTGGGTCTGAGCGAGCGCATACGGCAGATGATACTGGAGCGGCGCCCGAATTCCGAAATCAAGCGGGCCGCGCGCGAAGAAGGGATGGTGTTCTTGCGCGAATCGGCGCTGGAGAAGGTCCAGCGGGGAATCACCACCTTGCGCGAAATCAACAAGGTGACTTTTATCGAGGAGGCGCCTGCACGGTGATTCGCGCCCTGCGCCGCTTGATTCAGGATCCCCCGCCGGCTTGGGGCTTCGAGCTGTCCGAGGGTGCCGTGGCCGCGGCGCGCCTGGGCAGGCCGGTGCGTTTCGGCCTGCGCCCTTTGCGGCCCGGCGTGCTCCAGCCTTCCCCGGTGCGCGACAACGTCCTTGAGCCCGATGAGCTGGCCGCCCAGATCCAGGCCCTCACCGCCTCGCGCCCCGGCGGCAAGCGACAAGAGGCCGTGCTTATCCTGCCCGACGCCAGCGTGCGCGTGTTGGTGCTCGATTTCGACGGTTTTCCTGCTGACCCGGCCGAGCAGCTTTCCCTGGTGCGTTTCCGCATCAAGAAGGGCCTGCCGTTTGAGCTGGATTCGGCTGCTCTCAGCTACGCAGTGCAGCCTGCCCCAGGCAAGCGCGCCGACGTGGTGGTGGCGGTCACCCCGCTGGAAGTAGTGGCCCGCTACGAAGCCGTCCTGAGCTTGAACGGGCTGAACCCTGGCTGGGTAACTACTTCAACGCTGGCCGCACTGGAGCTGGTGCGCCACGATGGTCTGGCAGTCTTGGTCAAGCTGAGCGGGCGATTTCTCACTGTTTCCGTGCTCCAAGGCGGACGCTTGAAATTGTTGCGCTCGATCGAGCTGGGCGAGCTGTGCAGTGAGGAGGTTCTGGCTCCCCTGTACCCGACCATGGCTTATGCGGAGGATCAGTTGGGCGCGCAGGTGGAAAGGATTCTTTTGGCAGGCTTCGGCGAGGGGGCCGAGGATTTCCAGCTCGTTTTCGAGCGCGAGCTGGGGGCGCCGGTCGAGTTGCTGCACTCGCGCTACGGTTCGGTCGAAGCGTACAACGCCGGCCTGCTGGGCTGGCTGGAGTCTTTAGGGGAGCGGCAAGCTGGATGAGGATCGCGATCAATTTGGCTTCCCAGCCCTTCCAGCCGCGCCGGCCGGTTCTGGCTGCCACCGCGGCGGGGGCCGTGCTGCTGACGGCTTTGCTGGGCGCCCTGATTTACTTGGGCCGGGCGGAGAGCGTACGCCAGGCCTCTGCGCGCGCAGCGGTAGCGCGACTGGAGAGCGAAATCCAGGCGCTGGCGGCCGAGCAAAGCAGACTGGAGGCCGTTCTGCGACGCCCCGAGAACGCCGAGGTGCTGGAGCGCAGCCTGTTTTTCAACGGCTTGCTTTATCGCAAGGGGATCAGTTGGACGCGCTTGTTCGACGATCTGGAACAAGTGATGCCGCACAACGTGCGCCTGATTTCGATTCGGCCGCAGGTGAACGCCAGAAACGAGGTGCTGCTCGACATGGTGGTGGGCGCGGACTCAAGCGAACCGGTGGTCGCTCTGCTGTCCCGGCTGGAAAGCTCGCCCCGCTTCGGGGAAACTTACGTGCACAACCGCATCCCACCCTCGCAATCCGAGCCGCTATTACGCTACCGAATCAGCGTGAAGTATGAACAGAAACTCTGACCGCAGCCTACGTGTTAGCTTTAGGGTCTGGCGGGGCCTGGCCCGCCCGGGCTGGCGCAGGAATGTGCGCTTGTGGGCCAGACTGGTGCTGGGAACGTTGCTCGTGGCCGATCTTGCTACGGCGCTGTTGGTTTTCAAACCCTGGGGCGGATCGCGGCAGGACGTTGAGGAGCGCCTGGTCGGCTTGCGAGAGGAAGCCGCGCGGCGCAGGCAAGTCGTGGAGAGGCTCCGGGACGTAGTCGCCAAGGTCGAGGCAGCGCGCCGCGAGGCGGACGATTTCCTCCAGAGTTATTTCCTGGAAAGGCGTACGGTTTCATCCACCGTGCTGGGCGAGCTGGACTCCATGGCCAAGCAAGCGGGCCTGAAGCAAAAAGAAGGCTCTTATTTGTTTGAACCCATTGAAGGCGGCGAGGGTCTGAGCATGATGACCATCCTGGCCAGCTACGAAGGCTCCTACGGCGACTTGATGCACATGCTAAACTTGCTGGACCGCTCGCCGCGTCTTCTGATTCTCAGCGATTTGCAAGCGGCGCCTCAAGCCTCCGGCCAGACGCTGAACGTGACCATGCGATTGAACGCCTTCGTGCGAGACTACAAAGAGAGGCCGCCGGGCCGCGAGGCGGCGCAAGGGGAACAGACGAACCTATGAAGCTCGGTGCAGAGCCGCGCAAGCTCGCCTTGCTAGCAGCGCTGATGGGCGTGCTGGCTGTGGTGGGCTACCGGAATTTTTCCAGCGTCGAGCGGCAGCCGCCCGTCGTGCCCGGCAACAAGCGGGGATCGGCCAGGTTCTCTCGCACGGCTGCGCCCACCGCCAGTGCGCCGCCCACGCGTCCCCTGCTGCGGGAGTTCCGGCCCTCTCTCAAGCTTGACCAGCGAGAACAAAGGTTGGATCCAGCGAGCATAGATCCGACGCTGCGGCTGGACTTGCTCGAGCGCGTGCGCGCAGTCGCGCTAGCTGGCGGCGCGCGCAATCTGTTCCAGTTCGGCCCTGCCCCGGCACCTCCAAAGCCGGAGCCTAAAGTGATCCCCAAGCCAACGCCGGCGGCAGAAGCGCCCGCGGCGCCCCAGCCGGCCGAGTCCCTCAAGCCCCCTCCGCCTCCCATCCCTCTGAAATTTTTCGGCTACGTAGCGCCGTCGCGGGCGGGTCAGAAGCGAGGTCTGTTCTTGGATGGGGACGACATCATCGTAGCGGGCGAGGGTGAACTCGTGAAGAAGCGGTACAAGGTCCTGCGCATTGGCTTGAATTCCGTCGTTGTAGAGGACGTCGAGCTGAAGCACCAGCAGACCCTTATCTTGGAGGAGCCGTCATGAAAAGCCGGCAGGCGGGCTTTGCCTTGCTGTTCGTGTTCGCCCTTGCGGCCACCGTGGCCATAGCGTTTTACCTGGAACTGCCACGCATAGCCTTCGAACGACAAAGAGAAAAGGAGCAGCTTCTGATTGAACGCGGCGAGCAGTACCGGCGGGCCATTCAGCTTTTCGTGCGCAAGTTCAACCGCTACCCCACCGACTTGAAGGAACTGGAGAACACCAACAACATCCGCTTCTTGCGCCGGCGCTACAAAGACCCCATGACGGGCAAGCCCGACTGGCGTCTGATCCATATCGGGCCGGGCGGGGTCTTGCTGGACTCGGCATTAAGCAAGCCGCCGGGCGCTGAAGGCGAAAAGCGAGAAAGCGCGCAGGCCGCCCAAACCGGCGCATTCCTCGCCGCTGAGGGCGGCGGCGGTCCGCAAGCCGTGGTTCGTCGCCGTCCGAGCGAACTGCCTGAGAACCTGCCGGCGCCAGGCGCAGTCTCTGAAGGCATGCCGGGCGCGGCGGGCAGCGCGGACCCTACGGCTACCCAGATGATTGTTTCCGGCGAGCCGGCAGTCCCTGGTCAGCGTCCCTACCCTTACCCTGCGCCGGCGGGTGTCATCGCGCCGGGAATGGTGCCCCCCACAGCGATTGCGCCGCTCCAGCCGGGGCAGCTTGCTCCGGGCTGGTCGGTACAACCAGGCGCTGGTGCGGCGGCCAACCAGCCTCTGGTGCCCGGTCAGACCGGTCAGGCGCCTGGCTTCGCCCCGGGCGTAGTGATTCAAGTGCCTGGCGTCCCGGGGCAGTTGCCGTCCGCGCCGCTGGTTCCAATCACGCCACAAATGCCCGGGGCGGGCAGCCAGCAGCAATCGCCTTCCTACCCGACGCAGAATGTGCCGGGGTTGCCGATGCCGTACGGGCAACCCGGCGTGCCTTCCATGGGTGCTATTACGATCACACCCGGGGCGCCTACGACGCAAGTAGTGGAGCCGGGCGCTGGCCCTGCTTCCGCACCACCCTATTCAACCCAGCCGGGTGTGGCCGGTGCTCCCGCGCCCGGCTATTTGCCTTTCCCGCAACCTGGGTTGACACCATCCCCCAGGGAGCCAGCTCAGAATCCGGCGGTACAGCTTATACGCGAACTGCTTACCAAGCCGAGGCCTGGCGGACTAGCCGGCGTGCAGGCGCAGCAAGCCGTTGCCCCAAGCGGGACGCTCATGGGTGGTGGGATTGCCGGCGTCGCCAGTACGGCCGAAGGCGAAAGCATCATGGTTTATAACGACCGCACCAAGTACAACGAGTGGGAGTTTGTTTACGATTTCCGCAAGGATCCGCTGAAGATGGGTCAACTGGGCCTGCCCGCCGCAGCTTCGCAGCCGAGCAAGACAGTGGTGCGGCAGCCGGACTCCTCGGAAGCAGCGCAGCCCGCGGGTAGCCGAAGGAGGTGAGGGTGAGGCTGGCCCCACTGCTCTCGATGTACGTAGTATCTTGTCTTGGAGGCTTTGCAATGGCTGCCGAGGTGCGGCCCCGAGCCAGAGATCTCGGGCTGGTGGTTGGCACGCTCCCGACTGGCCCGCTCAATGCCATCACGGACGTCGCTGGCGTTGCCGTCGGCCATGCCACCCTTATCCGTGGCGATGACGTACGCACGGGTGTGACCGCCGTGCTTCCCCATATGGGTAACATGTTCAGGGAAAAAGTGCCGGGCGCCGTTTTCATCGGCAACGCCTTCGGCAAGTTCATCGGGGCGACGCAAGTCAACGAACTAGGCGAGATTGAAACGCCCATTCTGCTGACCTCTACCTTGAACGTGTGGCGGGTGGCCGACGCGTTGGTTGATTACATGCTGGGCTTGGAAGGCAACGAGCAGGTGCGCTCGATCAATCCCGTGGTAGCCGAGACGAATGATGGGCTGCTAAACGATGTTCGTAGTAGACCGCTCGGCCGCCAAGAAGTCTTCGCCGCGCTCCGCAGCGCCAGCACCGGCCCTGTCGAAGAGGGGGCTGTGGGCGCCGGGGCCGGCACCATCGCTTTTGGGTTCAAAGGAGGCATTGGAACCGCTTCACGACGGCTCTCCCCTTCTCAAGGTGGTTGGACGGTGGGAGTGCTGGTCCAGACTAACTACGGCGGCGACCTCAGGATCTGTGGCGCCCCGGTGGGCCGAGAGCTGCGGGGGGTGAGCTCGAGCGCGGACGGCTCGGTCATAGTGGTCATAGCGACCGATGCTCCGGTGGATGCGCGCAACCTCAGGCGGATGGCGGCGCGGGCGATGCTGGGCTTGGCGCGGACGGGCTCGGCCGGCGCCAATGGCAGCGGGGACTACGCCATCGCGTTTAGCAGTGCGCCTGAATTGCGGATTCGCGCAGTCGGCCAGGCGCAGCCGGCCCGCTTGCTTTCCAATGAGGCGATGTCGCCGCTTTTTCTGGCGGTTATCGAGGCTACCGAGGAAGCGGTATACAACTCGCTGTTTCGTGCAGTTACCGTGAGTGCGCGGGGGCGCACCGTGCCGGCGCTGCCGCTTGAGCCTACGCTGGCGATCCTGCGTCGCTATGGGGTGTTGCGGTAGGGGCGGCCTTTAGCGCATCATATACTATGCACGAGGCTCCATGACCAGCGCCCAAATCGCCGACTTGATGCAATTGCCGCTGGACGAGCTGCGCCGCCGGGCGCGTGTCCCTTTCCGCCTGCTACCCGATATCCCCTCGGTGCTGAACCATTTTGCCCGCTCGGTCGCAGACGAGATCTCGAGCCGCAACCAGCGCGGCCAGCCCACGCGGTTAATCCTGCCCGTAGGTCCGGTAGCTCAGTACCAAACTATGGTTGAAATCTGCAATCGCGAGCGGATCAGTTGGTCTAACGTCTACACCTTCAACATGGACGAGTTCCTGGACTGGCAAGGCCGGCCCATTCCTACCAGCCATCCCTTGAGCTTCGAAGGCTTCATGCGACGCGAGGTATTCGCCAGGCTCGATCCCGCCCTGCGCATCCCCGAAGACCACTGTTTTTTTCCGAACCCTTTCCAGCCCGATGAGATCAGCCGCAAGATCCAGGAGGTCGGCGGCATAGATTGCTGTTACGGCGGCATCGGCTATCACGGTCATATCGCCTTCAACGAGCCACCCATTTCGCGGTGGTGGCGAGTTTCGGTGGAGGAATTGCGCAATTCCCTGACGCGCGTGGTTGTGCTGGCGGACGATTCCATAGTGGTGCAGAGCATCGTTTGCGCGGGAGGTAACGCCGCTGCCATTCCCCCAATGGCAGTCACCCTCGGCATGAAGGACATCCTGGCTTCGCGCAAGATCCGGCTTTACTGCGCGGGTGGGGAACGCCACCGGGCGATATTCCGGATCACCGTGGCGGGCGACGTCAGCACGGACTTTCCTAGCACGCTCGTGCAGGATCACCCTGACGTCGAAGTCATCACGGACGAAGCCACCGCCCAGCCCGTTTACGCACGGCTGCGCTAGGCGGGACTTGTCTGGAGACTCGGCTAGCATTGCCCGGGGCGCAGGCCTACTTGCCCACGAATTTTCGGTAGAGCGCCCAGACCGCGAACAAGGCGATGGCGAAGACCGCCAGCGACAAAAGAAAGCCCAAGTAAGGTGGACCGATGCGTTCGGTTGTGCTCAGCATGGCTAGCATGGCGGTTGCTCCCGGCCGGGCGCGTTTGTGCCGCCCTTAGCGGTCTTATTGGCCTGCCTGCCCCGCTTCTTGTACGCCCACATGGCAATGAACATGCCCGCCAGCGAGGCCAGATACGCAATCGTCATGCCCAGAACAATCGCCAGGTTCTTATTCATCGGCCTGCTCCCAACGGACGAGCTGCTCCAGTCGCGCCAAATAGCCGGCTTGTTTCTTCTCGTACTCGGCTGACACGGCGTCCAGTTTAGGTCGGATCACTCGCAGCATCAGCGTTCCTGCTGCTAATGCCACCCCCAGTAGCAGAAAGCCGGTCGGCCGCAGCAGAAAAGCGAATGGAACGCCGAATGAAAACGCGGTGAAACAGATGACCCCCAAGGCGGCCGCGATCGCGTCCTCTTTGGTCCATTCCTCGGCTTGCGCCGGCGTCCAACTGCGCTTGAATTTGAACGCGCGCACCAGCCTTTGAGGCCAGGCTGCTGGCGGGTGCTCGGCAGCGGCGGAGGCTGCAATCAAACCCTGGCGCACGGCCTCGCGCTTCACCGGGCCCCACCACCCAATGGGCCGCGTCATCACGTAGAAACGCACCAGGTGAGGCATGCTTTCAGGCTTGGTCAGTAGCGTGATCGGAACGTAGACCAAAGCCCCCAGCCCGAGCAGGATCCAAAACTCCATATAATCCGGCATTGCCGGCAGGATGCCGTAGGCAGGCAACACCCACACGACGAGCCAGCTAAGAATCAAGCTCGAAACCCAGGCCGAAAGATACCCCCAGGCGTTGAACCTCCACCAAATCACTTGCAGGACGTTCGGCAGCCACACACCCGCGAACATGATCCACATGGCGAACACCAGCCACTCGGTGATTTGCGTGATCATCAAGCCGTAGGCGAACGAACCGAGCAGCAGCAACAGCGTCGAGACCCGCCCTGCCCAGACCAGCTCGCGCTCGCCGGCCTGAGGCCGCAAGTAATGGTGGTAGAGGTCTCGCGTGGCATACATGGCGCCGAGGTTTAGCCTGGTTGAGACCGTCGAGAGATGGATGGCTATGATGGCTGCGGCGAACAGGCCCACGGCGCCCACAGGCAAGTAGCGAAAGCCGGCCAAATACCAGCTCATCTCGGCCTGTGTGGTGCTGGCGATATGTGGCGTCAGGGTGAAAAGCCCCAGGATGGCTCCTACCCAGATACCGTTGCGGAGTACTATGGGCAGGCCTCCCCCGAGCATGGCGAAGGTGGCGCTCTTTAGTGTGTCGGCGGATTGCATTCGCTGGGCCTCGACGAACCAGTCGGAATTGGTGCCCACGCCCAGCCCGCCGAGAATGGCCATCACAAGCATGGTCAGGAACCAAGCCAGCGGAAACTCCCCGCCTGCCCAGCCCGAGAATCCAAAGGGGTCCAAACGCCAGGCTTGGCCGTTGTGCAAGCGGTCCGATACCAGCTTCCAGGTTGCGCCTCCGTCAGGCGAGAACCACAGTTTCAGGTTGCTGGCCTCACTGAGGCGGCTCCATACCACCTTAACCTGAGTGCCCGCCCGCAGCACGCTGCCTGGGCGGGGAAACAACACTTTGAAGTCTTTTGCCTGTTGGTACAGCTCTGCGGGCGTGGCCTGATCGCCGGACGCTGATTTGCTGGCAGCTGGTTCAATCGTGAAGTAGCCCTCACTGCGGGCTGTAAGCTGCCCCCCGGCGCCTTTTCCGCCGTTCGCCTCAACGCGCAGCAGGCAGCGATCCAGTCTAGCCGGAACCTCGGGCACGGTCCAGGTGTAGGCACTGTTCATGGTCTCAAACTTGTGGATGATGCTGGCCGGTCCGCCGGCGGCCAGTATCGCCCAGATCGAGACCACTAAGATCACAGCGAAGGCGATAACTCCCTGCTGGAAGTCGGCAACCACCACACCCCAGTAGCCTGCCGCGAGCACATAGACGGCGCACAGCGAGGTCAGCCCCACCACCCCCACCCAAGGTGGCCAGCCGAACAACGCGGCGCAGACCTTGCCCATGGCAGCGCTGACCCAGCCTAACACGAACATGCTCATGAAAAACTGCCAGCCGGCGAACCAGCCGCGCAGCATCTCCGCGCCCAGCCCGCCGAAACGCAGGTTCTGCCACTCGGCAATGGTGTAGGCCAGGGAGCGCCGGAAAATCCGGGTTGAGGTGAAGGCGCTCACCGCCACCCAGACGGTAAAGATCAGGTACCACAGCCCCGCCGCGCCGTAAAGGAAGATCAAGCCGGTTACGTAGATCGCCGTATCCGGCGCGGTGTGCGTGGCGAAGACCGATATCGCCGGCAGCCACCACGGCAGCCGTCTGCCCGCCAGGAAGAATTCAGCCTCAGATCGCCGGGCCAGCCGGTAAAAAGCCAACCCAGTCCCGATCATCAGAATCAGGAAAGCAATCAGCCAAGCCCAGTCCGCAAGACTCAGGTAACCGCCGGCTTCGCCTCCACCCACGCTGCACCGCCCTTTTTCACACTCCGAATACGCGGCGGATGTAAGCCCTATCAGGCCCTAAGGCAGCCCTCCTGTCGGTCGGCGATACGCCTCCTTCTTCCACAATCAGCCAGCCCGTCCAATGCGTCTTGCGGACGGCCGCGGCCAGCGCTTCAAAGCCAAAATCACCTTCCCCCAAGGGGACCTGACCGCTGACTTGCTTGCCGCGAAAAGTCTTCAAGTGGATGCCGTAAACCCGTCTTGAATGCCGCTCGATGAATGCCGCCGGATCGCCGCCGCCCAAATACCCGTGGCCCGCGTCCATCAGAAAGTGCACCAAGCTCGGATCGCTGTTCTCGGCCAGGCCGTTGATTTCGGCGTTCTGGTTGGCGAATTCCGGGCTGTGGTTGTGATAGGCGAGCAGCAGGCCGTGTGCTTTTACCAGCCGGGCGACAGTCTCTATCTGGCGGACCTTTTCAAGCAGGGCCGCCTTCGTGAACTGTCCCTCCGCCGACAAGCCCGAAGCGCTCATCACGATGCATTCGGCACCCAAGGCGGCCACGCCTGTGGCGATCTCCGGTCCGCGCGCTCCAAGCATTTCCTTCAGGTTGGTATGGGCGCCGATGAACTTCACTCCGGTGGCCTGGATCTGCTTGCGCGCCTCTGGCGCGCGGCTGAACTGGTCTTGCACGAAGCGGCAGTTGCACTCGAATCCCTCATAACCCAAGCGCTTCAGGCTTTGCAGTGCATCCAGCAACTGGGCGAAGTCGCCGGGCTTAAGCGGGAAGGCGTTGGTCTGGCAACCGACGCGGATACGGGCACCTGCGGCTGGCAGGCAAGCTGTGCCGAGGCCGGCAATAAAACTGCGTCGCGAAACAATCGTGTGCATCAAGTTCTCAGTCCTTTCTCAGCCTAAAACATCAGGCGCAGCGAAAGCTGGATGTTGCGGGGCCGTCGCGCCCCGCTATAAGCGCCGAAGTTGGGATCAACCTGGTTGCCCGCCGCGTCGAAGCGGGCGGTGGTGTAGACGCCGGAGAATTGTGTGTGATTGAAAGTGTTGAAGGTCTCGGCGCGGAATTGGACATAGCGCCCCTCTTTGAACAGCGGGAAGCGTTTGGTCAGCGACAGGTCCCAGTTGTTGACGCCTGGCCCTCGCACCAGACCTACCCCCGCATTGCCGAAGCTGCCTTGCGGCGTGCGCCGGAACACCTCGGTCCTAAAAGTTCGATAGAAAGTCTTTTCGCTCTTGGGCAAAGTCGGATCGCCGGTGACTGTGATGCGCGCGCCGTCGCTGGATCCGGTTATGTCCTGCCCGTCCACAGTCGTAAAGCCCGGTGTGAACGGCTGGCCGCTCATGAAGGCTGTGATGCCGCTAACCTGCCAGTTGTCCAGAACCCACTTGGCAGGCCGGAGACCAGTCCGAGATCCCAGCTTGGGCAGGTCGTAGATGTAATTGAAAACGAAAACGTGAGTTTGGTCGAAATCGCCCGGGCCGTAGTTCCACGACCGCATCGGGAAGTAAGCGCTGACGCCACCGCTATCACCGCTGGAGACCGTCAACACTTTTGACCAGGTATAGCTGGCGCCCAGTTGCAGGCCACGCACGAAGCGGCGGTTTACAGAGGCTTGCAGGGAGTGGTAGTTGGAAGTGGCAGCGAATCCACGCTCGTTGATGTTGCCGTAGCCCAGGTACGGCCTGAGGAAGTTGTCCGGCAACGGCTTGCCTGTGGTCACGTCCAGGTTCCGGGCATCGAAGCGCGCAAACATGGGGATGGGATTGATGTTTCTTTGCATGGACAGATGTCGGCCCAAGCTGCCTACGTAAGCCAAATCCAGCGTGAAGGTCCGCACGCGCTGCTGAACGCCAAGGTTGAAGTTCATGACGCTGGGCAAGGGGTGTTGGCCCCACAAGATGGTGAGGTTGGAGGGGGCGATCACGCCGGAAGCGCGAGCGTAGGTATCGAGCGTGCCATAAAAAAGCGTGGGCGTGAAGGTCACCGGAGGATTCGGCGCGCTGCCGTAACTCGTGTTTCCGGTAACCTTATCAATGAACACACCGAAGCCTCCGCGCAGAGCCGTCTGGCCGTTGCCGAACACGTCCCAGGCAAAGCCGAACCGCGGTCCCCAGCCGATCGAGGGCACCGTATACAGGCTGAGGGGGATTCCGTCGCCGGCTTTGCGACAGCCGTTGGCATAGTCTCCTGAGCCTGGTACGAAGAAACCGATCAGCACAGCCGGCGCCTGGGCCCCGCTGATGGGATCTTGCGCCACGCGCTTCCTATTGGCGTCGAAAGCGGGTATATAAAGCGCGGGCGCCTTCGCTCGGTCGTACAGTGTGGGGACGAAGGTCGCCAGCGCGCCGCCGTAGTCTGCCGTGGCCGGCATGTGGTACATGCGCAGGCCGAAATCGAGCGTCAGCCGCTTCGCCACGCGCCAGTTGTCTTGTATGTACCACTCAACGTCCCAGAATTTGTAGTCGCCCCTGGGCTGGTTAGTGGCTTCGCTGTAGGAGGTGAAAACGCCCACCATCGGGTTGGCGTAGCCATGCCCGGTATCCAGGGGATTGTTTGTGTCCCGGGCGAAACTGAAGGCCCCGCGGATCTGGGTGCCGGCGGACTGCCGCTTGTTGTTGAACTCGGCGTAAAGGCCGGCCTTGAAAGTATGGGCCCCGCGGATCCAGGTAAAGTTTTCGGCGAGTGTATACCCTGGATCCGGGATGTCACTGGGTAGCGTGGCCGTCAGCGTAGTGTTAGCTGGGTTTACCGGTACGCTGCCGAAGGTCAGCGCGGGAATGAAAGCCGGCTTCTGATCGCGGAACCACTCCGGCGGGTTCCCCATGCGACCGCGATCGAGTAGCTCGGGCTTGGTGGGATAAATGATCACGTTGTTGAAAGTCCGCGTGAAGGCGAACTCGTGGACCATGGCCTGCGAAATCACATGTGTCCCGCGAACCACCTGCGCGCGAGCGGGGCGATCCCAGATCACCGGCGAAAGCAGAAAATTCACACTGCCTGCCGGCCAGCCCTGCGAGCCGAGCTGAAGCTCCAGCCGGTTGTAATCCTGGATCAGGCGGTAATAGAGCTGGAAGGCCGGGGAGAAGTTGTAGTCCAGGCGCAGCACTTCTTGCCGCAAGGGCCAGGGGCTGGAGCCAACGGCGCGGTAGTTTCTGCGGTAGCGCAGGCTTGGCTCAGGGTCGGTGTAATTGGGCAAAGGCAGGAAATTCAGCATCGCCTGGCCGAGCGGGCTGATGCGGCTCTGCGGAATGAGATTGCCGGGAAAAGGCTTGCCCGTGGCGGGGTCCTTGATAGGGATGAGGGCCCCATTTACGTCCAGGCTCCGCGAGAAATCCCCCTTGCGCTCGAGCTCGGTAGGCATGTTGACGAAGCTGGTGGCGCTGACTTTCGAGCCCACGAACTCTTGCGAAAGGAAGAAGAACGCCTTGTCGCGGTTCCGGTTGAAGCCAGTCTTGGGGATCAGGATCGGTCCTCCGATCGAATAACCCGTAATACGGTAGCGATAGGGCGGCTTCGGCGTTCCCGTGCGGTTATTGAAGAAGTTGTTGGCGTTGAGTGACTCGTGCCGGTAGTAGTTGTAGGCTGAGCCGTGGAACTCTTTGGTTCCTGATTTGGTGGTGATGGCGACCAGCCCCCCAGCATTGCGACCGTATTCGGCCTGGTAGTTGCTGGTCATGATCTTGACTTCCGCGATGGCGTCCATATTGGGCTCTTGCGGCACGCCGTTGTTGCCGGGATCCATGCTGCCCATGCCGTCCACGGTCATCAACACCTGGGTGCTGCGGCTGCCGTTGATGTGCAGTCCGCTATTGGCGTTGCGCGCCATCGCTTCGCGCCCCTGCCAGTTTTCGTCAATCACGCCCGGGATCGTAATCATGTAGGACATGAAGTCGCGCCCCCTGACGGCGATGTCGGTGAGCTGACTGGCTGTCACCAGCCCGGAGCGCTCCCCGCTGGCCAACTGAACGGGAGTCCCTTGCGCCTCCACGGTAACGCTTTCCACTACCCCGCCTAGCTCGAGTGTGAGCTTGCCCAGGGTGCGTATTTCGCCGGCCGTCAGGACAATATCCCGCATGGTGAACTTCTTGAAGCCCGCGGCTTCGATAGTGAGTCCGTAGGTGCCGGGCTGAAGGATGGGCACGACGAAGCTGCCATCCGAGGCTGTGGAGAACGTCCTGAGGGTGCCGCGGGTTTGATCGGTGAGGGTGCCGCTGGCGCCCACCACAGCCGCGCCGCTGGGATCCAGAACCACGGCGGTGATGGTGCCTGAAGATTGTGCAAGGGCAGCGCCGGCCGCCACGAGCAGGCAAGCCAGCGCGAGGTATGCCGTTCTCATAACCGACCTCCTCTGTGGTTGGGCCGCGCACGCCGGAGTTGACACGGGCCGGAGCGGCGACCTATAATAAGGTATACCATATTACGTTTTATAGGTCAACGCCATGTCGCAACCTACAATCAGCCGTCGTCACCTGCTCGCCGCACTGCCCGCCAGCGCGGTCCCCATCCAAGGCCCCGCTATCCAGCCCGTCAGGCTGCGCCCCGGCGAAAAGCTCCGCGTCGCTATCCTGGGCTGCGGTAACCGTAGCCAGGGCCACTTGGCTTCGCTTGCCTCGATTGACAACATCGAAGTGGCCGCACTCTGCGATATCGTGCCCGAAAAGATGGAAGAACGCGCCCAGCTCGTCAAGCATGGCAAGCCGCGCCGCTTCACCGACTATCAGAAGATGCTCAAAGAGGCCGACATCCACGCCGTCGGCATCATACTGCCCAACACCCTGCACCGCGAGGCTGTTATCGCCTGTTTGCAAGCCGGCAAGCACGTGCTCTGCGAGAAGCCGCTGACGCTGAACGTGCCGGATTGCCAGGCCGTGGTGCGCGCTTTCGAACAGTACCAGCGCGTGGTGCAGGTAGGCACGCAGCGCCGCCACGCCGCCGCTTACCACGAGCTGGCGGCCAAGCTACGAGAAGGCTTGATCGGCAATATTCTTTATGGCTGGTGCAATACCTTCCGCGCCGACTGGATCAAGCTCTACCCCGATCCCGCCGAAGACTCGGCCAAGAACTGGCGCATGCACCAGAACGAGGGCGGCGCAGTTGTTTATGAGATGGGTATCCACGTGCTGGATCTGTTCAACTGGTTGATTGACAGCGCGCCCGTGGAAGTGTCCGCCATGGGTGGGGTGCACAACAAGCGCTTGCAAAAACGTGATTCCTGGGACCATTGCGGCGTGCTCGTCCGCTATGCTAATGGCGCCTTGATGACCTACGGAGGGCATTTGTATTCCTCGGCCGGCTCGCCGCCTGATTTCCTTTACGGCGACAATGGGACATTGCAGGTGCCTTCTGAGAACGCGCAACTGGCACGAGTGCTCCGCGCCCCTTACTGGCGTCCCTTCCGAGAGCGTGGCGAGTCCCCGAAGGCGGAGGAAACTTCGGTTCCTTTGCCCCCTTCGGGTAACACCACCACAGCCCAATGGCAGTATTTTTATGAATCCGTGCAAGGCAAGAAACCGGTCTTTCCTTCCCCTAAGCATCACCTGCCGGCCATCCAGATTGCTCACGGTTCCCTGGTTTCGGCCGCCCAGCGCCGTCACATCAAGGTTTCCGAGCTTGGGTGAGCAGTGGCCGGCAGCTTTGCGATCCCTTTCGGACGGCAGCTCGTAAGCATCGCGTTGGCGGGTGAACTAATTCAGCCCAGGGCGGCCCCGCCAGTGGACGACGAGATCGCGCTGCTCAGCCACGCCATGCGGCATCCGATTGGCACGCCGCCCTTGGAGGAGCTTGTCCGGGGAGGCGAGCACGTAGCGATTGTGGTTAGCGACATCACGCGCCGGGTGCGCGCCGAGCTGGTGTTGCCCATTATCTTGCAGGCTTTGAATCGGGCGGGGGTACCCGACCAAAACATCTTCCTCGTTTTCGCCTTGGGCAACCACCGACCGCACACCCCGGCCGAGCACAAGCTAATTGTCGGCGAACAGATTTACGGTCGTTTGCGACTTTACGACCATAACGCCTGGCGAGAATCTGAGCTGGTGAAAGTGGGCGTCACGCGATTTGGGAACGTGGTTGAGATCAACCGGCGCGTGGTCGAAGCCGACCGGATCATCTTGACCGGCGGCATTGTCCCCCACCGGATTGCCGGTTACACCGGGGGCCGCAAGAGCGTAGTCCCGGGGCTCGCTGCCGCGCGTACCATAGAATTCAACCATCGCATGGTGCTCGACCCTCGCTGCCGGCTTTGCGCCCTCGAGGGCAACCCTGCTCACGAGGACATGCTCGAAGGCTGTTCAATGGTGAATCCGGACTTCATTGTGAACGTAATCCTGAATCCGGAAGGGACGCTGTTGCAGGCAGTGGCCGGACACTTCGCGCTTGCTCACCAGCAAGGTTGCCAAGCCGCCGCCGAGCTGCTCGGCACACCGCTTGACTCGCACTTTGACTTGGTCGTCGCGTCGGCGGGCGGCTGGCCTTTCGATATAGACTTGCGCCAGGCGCACAAAGGCATGGAGCATGCCTGCTTGGCCTTGCGGCCCGGGGGCGTGCTTTACTATTACGCCGAGTGCGCTGAGGGTCTGGGCAGCCCTCACATCGAGCGGTACTTGAGCCTCTATGGCGATGCGCGCAGCATTGAGCAGGCATTGCGTGAGCGATTCGAAGTGGGCGCGCATAAGGCGCTGTGGCTGGTCCAGTTGGGCCAGCGCTACCGGGTGCACTTGGTCACCCGGCTCGACCCCGAGCTGGTCCGCCGCTGCGGCTTCAACCCGGTGCCGCCCGAGCGTCACCAGCAGCGCCTGGAAGAGCTTCTCAATGCCGAGCCCGGAATGCGCGTCGGCGTCATGCCTAACGCCGGCTCCACTATTGCCTGGGTGGAGGCGGACCGCGCGCGGCCGGCCGTGAGCTGGCCGCAAAATATCACCGGTCGGAGGATATAAACGCTTATGCAATTGTTTCTGGACACGGCAAACGTGGATGAAATAAGAGAGGCCTGGCATTGGGGCGTCATTGACGGCGTGACGACCAATCCTACCCACATCGCGGCCACCGGCCGTAGCCTGGAAGCGGTACTTGCCGAGATTTTCCAAATCGTGGATGGGCCCGTCAGCATCGAGGCTGTGGCTACCGACGCCCAAGGCATCATCGAGCAGGGGCGCCGCATTGCGGCATTGCACCCCAACGCGGTGGTAAAAATCCCTGTCACGGTGGAGGGACTGCGGGCGGCCAAGGTACTCTCGCGAGAAGGCATCAAGACCAACGTCACCCTCTGTTTCAGCCCACTACAGGCTTTCCTGGCGGCGAAGGTGGGCGCTACCTATATCAGTCCTTTTGTCCACCGCTTGGACCTGGTGGGCCATGACGGCGGGGAGCTGCTTCGCCAGATCCGCAGTATTTACGACCACTACGGTTTCAGGACCAAGATTCTGGCGGCCAGCATCCGCAGCCCCAAGCAAGTGCTCGATGCCTTGCTGGCCGGCGCAGACGTGGCCACGCTTCCTTTTGCTGTTTTGCGGGCGCTTTACGATCACCCGCTCACGGAGACGGGCCTGACCCTTTTCCTCAAGGATTGGGAACGCGTTCCCGCCGGCTCACTATTGGCGCGGGGCCAGGCATCCCGGTAAGATCGTTATGCAGTTGCTACAGGAGGTCAAAGGAGCCTGATGATTGATTTCATTGTACACGGCAAAGATGACACCGTAGGCGTCGCGGTCAGAGACGTGGCTTCGGGTGAAAGACTCAAGGGCTGGAACATGGAAACCGGCCAAACGCTGGAAATCGTAGCGGCCCAGCCGATCCCGCTCGGCCACAAGTTGGCCCTGAAGCCGGTCTCTGCCGGCCAGAGCGTGATCAAATATAACGTGGCCATCGGCAAGGCGGTGGCGGAAATCCAGGCTGGCCAGCATGTGCATACCCACAATCTGAAGAGCGCGAGGTGGTGAATAGATGAGAGAAGAGACTTTTTACGGTTATCGGCGTGCCAACGGCAGGGTGGGAGTACGCAACCACGTCGTGGTGCTGCCAGTGGATGACATATCCAACGCCGCGGCCGAAGGGGTGGCGGCCCTTATCAAAGGCACGCTGGCCTTGCCCCATGCTTACGGGCGTTTGCAGTTCGGCGAGGATCTGGAGCTGTTTTTCCGCACCATGATCGGTGTGGGCTCAAACCCGAACGTGGCGGCCTGCGTGGTCATTGGCATCGAGCCCGAGTGGACGCGCAAGATAGTCGAGGGCATCGCCAGCACGGGCAAGCCCGTGGAGGGTTTTGCCATCGAAGGCCAGGGCGATCTTAAGGCCATCGAAACCGCCTCGCGCACGGCCATGCGCTTCCTGCAACAAGCCAGCGAGCTGCGCCGCGAGCCTTGCCACGTCCGCGAGCTTTACGTTTCGACCAAGTGTGGTGAGTCCGACACTACCACCGGGCTGGCGTCATGCCCCACCGTGGGCAGCGTGCTGGACCACTTGGATTCGCTGGGCGCCACCATGAGTTTCGGAGAAACTTCGGAGCTAACCGGCGCCGAGGACATTTGCGCTTCTCGCGCCGCCACGCCCGAAGTAGCTGAAGAGTTCCTGCGCATTTTTCGGGCTTACAACGAATTCATCGTTTCCCAGGGTGTGGACCTGCTGGGCTCGCAGCCTACTCAAGGCAACATCCGCGGGGGCCTGACGACGATCGAAGAGAAGGCGCTAGGTAACTTGCAGAAGATCGGCCGCAAGTGCCGCTTTGTAGGCTGCCTTGGCCCCGCCGAGTCGCCCAAGGGGCCGGGGTTGTGGTTCATGGACACCTCATCGGCCGCCGCTGAGGCCGTCACGCTGTGGGCAGCCTCAGGCGCCGTGGTTCACCTGTTCCCCACGGGCCAGGGCAACATAGTGGGCAACCCGATCCTGCCGGTCATCAAGCTTACCGGCAACCCCGTGACGGCCCAAAAAATGAGCGAGCATATCGACGTGGACGTCTCCGGCCTGTTGCAACGCCAGTACACGCTGGAAGAAGCGGGTGATCGTCTTTGGGAGATGATGATCCGCGTTTGCAACGGCAGGCTGACCTGCGCCGAGGTGCTGGGCCACCGCGAGTTCGTGCTGACGAAACTTTATCGCAGCGCCTGAGAGTTGCGGCCGGCTGGCCGCTGCGCCCGATACGGTTAGAGGCTCGTTCTGGCAGCCCCGGGTTGCCGGCCGGTCGCCAGATGGAGCGAAGCCGGGGGTTGCGCCGGCTTGTGCGAGCCCTCCTCTTCGAGATGCGCCACCAGCCTTGCGCAGACGGTTGAGATGTGCTCGCGCATTAGCTTCTCGGCCTGCTGCTTGTCGGCTTTGGCAAGCGCTTCTGTGATGGCGGCGTGAGATTCGATAGCCTTTGAGCGAGATAGATCGTAGGTCTTGCGGCGGAACAGCCACACCTGTTGCTGGAGGTTTTCCAGCGTCTTCACCAGCAGGGCATTGCCGGTGGCCAGGGCGATGCGGTTGTGGAAGCCCACGTCTTCCTCTATGTAGCGCAGCTTATCGTTGAGCTCGAGATAGTGCCGGGCGCGCTCCACGCTGCTGCGCAAATGTTGGATAAGTTCTTCGGTAATCACTGCCCGCGCGACGGCATGCGCTTCTAAAGCCTCGCGCAAATCGTACAGATCCTGGATTTCCTTGATTGAGTAAGTCCGCAGGTAGGCCCCTCGCCGAGGCTCGATGCGAATCAGGCCTTCGCTTTCCAGGCGGTTTAGAGCCTCGCGGATAGGGGACTTGCTGATGCCCAGTTGGCGGGAGAGGAATTCTTCGGTGAGGTGGCCGCCTGTATCCAGATGTCCCTCCCAGATGTAGTTGCGGATGGTTTTGTAGGCGAGCGTGGTGAGGGTATCAGGGATTTTTATCTTCCTCATATCTAACATTCTAAGCCTTCGCCCGCCCCGCCACTCGCCTTGGCGCGCTATGCTTGGGCTGATGCGGCTGGTGGTCATCGGCGGCTCGGCGGCCGGCATGAGCGCAGCAGCACGAGCTCGCCGCCTGGATGCCTCACTGGATATCGTGGTGCTTGAGCGAGGCGCGCACGTCTCCTGGGCGGCTTGCGGCTTGCCCTACTACTTGAGCGGGCGCGTCAAAACGCTCGAAGAGTTGATCATGCACACGCCCGCCTACTTCGAACGCGAGCGCAACATACGCGTGCGCACCGGGGCCGAGGTCGTCGCCATTCAGCCCCAGCGTCGCCAGCTCGCTCTGCGCGGGCATGAGTACCTCGCCTACGACAAGCTGGTGATCGCCACCGGCGGGCGGCCTCAGCGTCGCCTCGCGGGTGCCGACGCGCCCGGTGTCTTCACCTTGCATAGCCCCGAGGAGGCTCGCTCGATCCGTGATTTCATTGAACAGCATCGGGTCCGAAGGGCGGCGGTGATTGGCGCCGGCTACATCGGTGTGGAAGTGGCTGACGCTCTGGCCGAGCGCGGGCTTTCCGTCACCCTGTGGGAAGCCGGCCCGGATGTGCTAGGCAGAAACGATCCGGAACTGACCCGCCGCCTGGTAGAGCACCTGAGCCGCCAGGGCGTTGAAGTACGCTTGAATGCTCCCGTGAAATCTATCCCGCTGGACATATCCGCGGAACTGATAATCCTCGCTACCGGCGTGATGCCGAATGTGGAGCTGGCCGCCGAGGCCGGCATTGAGCTGGGACGCACCGGCGCCATACGCGTAAACGAGCGCATGCAGACCAATCTGGCCGGTGTCTTCGCAGCCGGGGACTGCGCGGAGACTTTTCATCTCATCACCGGGGCGCCGGTCTACCTTCCCTTGGGAACCACGGCTAATAAGATGGGACGCGTAGCCGGGGCCAACGCCGCCGGAGCACGCGAGCGCTTTCAGGGCGTTGTGGGTACCATGATCGTTGCCTTGCGTTCCCTCACAGTGGCGGTGACCGGCTTTTCCGCGGCGCAAGCGCGCAAGCAAGGCTTTGATGCCGCTGCGGTGCGCATCGTGGCCCAGGATCGTTCCCAATACCTGGGCAGCCATCCCCTTGAAGTGGAACTAGTCGCCGACCGCCGCAGCGGGCGCCTGCTGGGCGGCGCCGTCATAGGCCAGTGCGGCGTGGCCGGCCGCATAAACGTGATCGCTTCCGCGCTGACCGTTAACATGCCGCTCGAGCAATTTGCCCAGCTTGATTTGGCCTATGCGCCGCCAGTGGCGCCGGTCTGGGATCCCTTGCTGGTGGCTGCGCACGAGTTGAGAAAGGAGCTTTCCTGAGGGCGCTGGTGCGGGTGGAGTTGCTAGACTGAAGACGAGCGGAGCATGGCTGAACTGAAGCAGATTCTGGATGCGGCGGCGGCTATCGCCCGTGGCATGCGCGTGACCCTGAGGGAAATGTTCTCCCCTTCGGTCACCGAGATTTACCCGGATGAACCGCCGCGCTTTCAAGGCCGCTACCGGGGCCGCCACGTGCTGGAGCGAGACGCCAACGGCCTGGAAAAATGCGTGGCCTGCTTCTTGTGCGCTGCCGCCTGCCCTTCCAACTGTATTTACATAGAGGCAGCCGAAAACACGGCCGCCCAGCGCATCAGCGGCGGGGAACGCTACGCCAAGGTTTACAACATTGATTACACGCGCTGTATTTTCTGCGGCTACTGCGTCGAGGCTTGTCCCACCGATGCCATCACCCACGGGCACGATTTCGAACTGGCCAGCTATAACACCTGCACGCTGATTTACCGCAAAGAACAGCTCTTGCGACCCGCTCTCCAGGCCCACCGGCCAGCCACACAAACCTCCGCCCCGTAATGGGCGGCTTCGGGAGGCCTTTGCTTTCTAGCGGCGGCGGCTTGCGGCGGGCATGAGAAAGGGGCGCTCGCGCGCCCCTTCTTGCCGCGTGGAAATGATTTGACCCTGAGTTGATGCTTTCCTGGTCCCCTTCGCTTCGGGGCATTCATAGGTTAACACGAGGCCACTGGCGCCGGCAAGCCACTCGAGGCCCTGGGTTCGCTGGCCGGGGCTAGCCCGCGAACGCCCGCCGCACGATAATGGTAAACGTGCGTCGTGCGTGGGCAATGATGCTTGGCTTCTGGCTGGCGGCCGCGACAGCCGCTCAGACCGAGTTCTACGTTTTCCACGTCGAACAGGACGATTTGCAGGGAGCCCCGGATTTCAGCCACCTCAACCACCCGCTGGGACCCGCCGACCGCATCTTTGTCCGCGACGGTCATTTTTATCGGCTGGGCCCGGATCTGATCCCCAACACGCCCGATGACGAGCGAGTGCGCTTCTTCGGCGCTAACCTTTGCTTCGGTGCCAATTTTCCCGAGGAAGCCGACGCCTCGCGCATCGCCCGTCGGTTGCGCCGCTTGGGCATTAATCTGGTGCGCCTGCACCACATGGACAGCCAGCCTGACGCCAACCCCGCCAATGCCGGCAGCACGCTGACCAGGGAACCTTACCCGAGCCTGAACCCAGTGGCCATCGCGAGGCTACGAGCTTTCCTGGACGCGCTCAAAGCCGAAGGCATTTACGTGAATGTCAACCTCCACGTGGGCTACCAGTTCCGGCCCACGGTGGACGGAATTCCTTCCCATCCGGCCTTCCCCAGCCAAAGCAAACCTCTGCACATCTTCTATCCGCGCATGGTGGAGCTCCAGGTTGAGTACGCTCGCCGCCTGCTGGAAGCTCTCCAGCTTTTTGAGGATCCCGTGCTGGCCATGGTTGAGATAAACAACGAAAGCTCGCTGGTGCGTGACTGGCAGACAGGCAGTTTGGAGCCGGTGTTGACGGGAGAGTATCGCGCGGAACTTGAGCGCCAGTGGAACGCCTTCCTGCGCCAAAGGTACGGGTCCACCGAAGTTTTGCGGGCCGCCTGGGGACCGGGCGAGGAGGACGGCCCTAATCTGCTGCCCGGCCGCTGGACGGTCGAAAACCATGCTCCTGCCCGAGGCGAATCTCCCGAGCCGGTGGAAGCAGACGGCCAACCGGCCATAGCGGTGCGGGTCACCGCCGGCGGCAATTGGGTCATCGTGAAGCAGGTGGGCTTCTCGCTTGAGCGCGGCGCCCCTTATGTAGCCGAGATAGAGCTGCGCGCGGATCTGCCGGCCGGTGAGCAGCGAACGGTCTATTGGGACGTCAAAGAGGACGTCAGTCCCTGGCGCACGCAGCGCGGCATCAACGTTTCAGTGAGCAGCCAGTGGCAAAAGTATCGGATGGCTTTCACCGCGAGTTTCGGCATCGAGGCTCACGGCAGATTTGCAGTCTCCGTCGAGCGGCTGGCCGGAACCACCGTCTACATTCGTAACTGGAACCTGCGGCAGGCGGGACGCCGTTCCCTGGCGGAGGGTCAAACCCTGGAAGCCGGCGATGTGGCCTTGGTGGCGGATAACGAAATTGCGGTCGAGCCTCGCGTTAATGATTACTTGGAATTCCTGGCCGATCGCGACCGCCGGTACTTGCAGGCCGTCGCGGAGGCCATCCGCGCTGCGGCCGGCGCGCTGGTGCCGATCACGGGCACGCAGATGGGTTACGGCGGCCTGCTCAATCTGGATTCGCACCAAGACATGGATTACTTGGACAACCATTTTTACGTGGACCACTACAACTTCCCCAACGTTGCCTGGGATGGGCGCGACTGGCGCATTCGCGACTCCTCATCAGTAGGCAGCGGGCTGAGCAGCTTTCAGAACATGGCCGTTTCCCGCGCCTTCGGGCTGCCTTTCACCGTGAGCGAGTATAACCAGCCCTGGCCCAACCGGCAGGGAGCCGAGATTGATCCTACCCTGGCGGCTTTCGCCGCCTTTCAGGATTGGGACGCCATAGTTCACTTCGCTTACGATCATGCACGCAGTTGGGATGTGGGCGTGCCGCACGGCTTCAACATCAACGGCGACTGGACCAAGTTTCCCAACATCGGCCAGGCAGCCTGGCTGTTTCGCACCGGCGTCGTCAAGCCCGCGCGCCAGAAGGTCTTGCTGCCTGTCAACCGCGCGCAGCGGTTACAGGCGAGCCGGGAAAAGCGCAACTCTGCCATCGCAGCCTTCTTGAATAGCCTGACGGGCTTCAATGCCGCCATCTGCTTCGTGCACGCCTGTGGGTTGGTCAAAGATGGCGAAGGCGAGATTCCTCGGGAGGCGCGCGGCAGCCTTTCCCCGCCTTACCTCTCTGATACGGAAGAAATTAGCTACGACCCCAACGCCCGCCGGCTGCTCATTCATGCGCCCTTAGCCGCCGGCGTCTTCGGTTACATAGAACGAGACGGGGTTGAGGCAGGTGCCATTAAGGTTGAACTGGCGCCCTCGGCCCGGGGCTTTGCAACCGTGCTGGTGACCCCGCTGGATTCGACCCCGCTCGAGCAGTCCTCCCGCCTGCTGGTTTCGCTTCCCGGCGCCACCTTGCGTTCGCAACCGGGTGCGGAGCCCGCGCGTCCCCAACGTCTGGTTAACTACCCCAACACGCAAGATTGGTTCACGCTGGAGCCTGAGCCGAGTTATCCCAACAAACCTTCCGGAAATCTTAACGGCGGCGTGGGGCCGGTATGGATGGAACGCGTCGAGACCTACCTGACCTTGCGCACGCGGGCAGCGCGGCTGCTGGTGTTTCCGCTGGACGGCGCAGGCCGCCGCACAGAGCCCCTCGAACAGCAATGGATTGAGCGCATCGAGGGCGGCTTCCGCATTCACCTTCAGGCCGAGGGACAGTTCCTCACTCCCTGGTACGAGATCGTAGCAGCCAATTGAAGGACTTCAGCAGGCTGCCATTCGCTTGAGAAACTTCACGCCCTCAAAGGCAATCAGCTCCGGGCTGGCTTCCAGATCGCGCCAGATCGAAGCAGCAGCCGAAATACCTCCCAGGGCAAAGCCGAAGCTTTCGATGGTCAGCCAGCCGTCATAGCCGATGTCCCGCAGTGCGGCAAAGACCGCGTCCCACTCGACGTGTCCCGTGCCCGGGGTGCCGCGATCATTCTCGCAGGCGTGCACATGCTTCAAACGGGGGCCCGCCCGCCGGTAAGCCGCCCCCAGATCTTTCTCCTCGATATTGAGGTGGAAGGTGTCCAGCAGCACGCCGACGCGCGCATGCCCCACTGCATCCACCAGGGCGATGGCATCGCCGACGGTGTTCAAAAAATACGTTTCGAAGCGATTCAGAGGCTCGATGGCAAGGCTAACGTCGTGGGCTTCCAGCACGGGCCCCAGCTCTTGGTAAGCCTCCACTGCCCATCGCCATTCATCCAGCGTGCGCCGACGCCCGGGTAGATAACCTACCGGTGAATAAAGCGGCCCCGCCAGAATGTGTCCGCCCGCCTCAGCCACCACCTGGATGGCCTCCTTCAGATGAGCAAGCGCCTGCCGGCGCACGCTGGCATCTTCCGCTATCAGGCTCAGCCCATCCACCATCACCGCGCTCACCGTACACTCGAGGCCCTGCTCTTCCAAGCCCCTGCGTATGGCCGCCGCGGGAAATTCAGCCGGGCGGAATAACGGGATCTCAATGCCATCAAAACCATGCTCCTTAATCAAAGGCAGCAGATCCAGGTTGCTCTCCTCGAAGCTAGCCGTCCAGATGAACGCGTGTACGCCGAATTTCATATCCGGATTCTAACATTCGGGTGAGCCGGCCGCCGCGCCTGCCCCGTCGCCCATCCGCTGCGCTAAAGTTCCTTGTATGCTGAAGCGAGCCATATTGCTTGTTTCCGTTTTGCTGGGGGTGGGTCTTATGAACGCCCAGCAGACTATGCGTCCCGTGATCCGCGGCCGCCGTTACGCGGTAGCCTCCATGAAGCCGGAAGCCACCCAGGTGGCCGAGCGCATTTTACGCGCCGGCGGCAACGCTTTCGATGCCGCCGTGGCCGGACAGGCGGTGCTGGGGCTGGTGGACGCGCCTAACAACGGCGTGGGCAGCGACGCCGTTATCCTGCTCTGGGACGCCCGCGCCCGGCAAGTCATCTCGATAAACGCCGAAGGCACGGCGCCACGGCTGGCCACCATTGAGTGGTATCGCGCTAACCAAGGCGGGAAGATACCGGTGGACGACACGCTGCTCTCAGGCACCGTGCCGGGCGTTGTTGACGCCTGGTACTTGCTGCTTGATCGCTGGGGCACTATGAGCTTCGCGCAAACGCTGGCCCCGGCCATCGAAATGGCCGAGCAAGGATTCCCCCTCAGCAACCGGCTGGCGGCGTCGCTTAACAACACTCGCAAGTTGCGCAAATACCCCAGCAGCGTCAAGCTGTACTTCCCCGACGATCGGCGCTGGCAGCCCGGCGATATCTTCCGCAATCCGGATCTGGCGCGGACCTTGCGGCGGCTGGTGGAGGCCGAGCAACAGAACCTCGGCAAGGGCCGCCATGAGGCGCTGCGGGCAGCGCGCGACCGCTTCTACAAAGGAGACATCGCGCGCGAAATGGCCCGCTTTTCCGAACACAATGGCGGCCTGTTTCGCTATGAAGACTTCGCCAGCTACTCAGCCAAGATTGAAGAACCGGTATGGACCGACTACCGCGGCTATCGCGTATACAAGAACGCTTCCGCCTCGCAAGGTCCCGCGGAACTGTTCGCTCTGAACATCCTGGAAGGCTATGACCTCAAGGCTATGGGACACAACTCGGCGGAGTACATTCATACGGCCGTCGAGGCAGTCAAGCTGGCCATGGCCGACCGCGACAAATACCTGGGCGATATGGACCGGATCCAGATACCCTATCAGGGATTGCTTTCCAAGCAATACGCCCGCGAGCGCCGCAAATTGATTGATCCCGATCGGGCCTCGCTCGAGTACCGTCCGGGCGAGCCCGAGCGCTTCGCAGGCCTCGAACTGTTGCCGCGCCCGGCCGACTACACCGTGGCGGGGCCCGGCGAACACGAAGGCGATACTAGCTATCTGGTCATCGTCGACAAAGATGGCAACGTGGTCAGCTTCACACCTAGCCTGCACACGTCATTCGGGACCGGTGTGGTCATGGGTGATCTTGGCTTCAGCTTCAATTGCCGCGGCGACTATTTCTCGCTGGTCGCGGGCCACGCCAACGCGCTCGAGCCCGGCAAGCGCCCGCGCAGCACGCTGCAATCCACCCTGGTGCTTCGCGACGGCAAGCCGGTGATGGCTATGGGCAGCCCCGGAGGCGACGATCAGTGTCTGCGCACCATGCAGACCTTCCTCAACATGGTTGAGTTCGGTATGAACGTGCAGCAGGCTATTGAAGCGCCGCGCTGGACTACGCGCAGCTTTCCCTCCTCGCCTTTCCCGCACAGAATGTACCCGGGGGATTTGGGGCTGGAAGAGCGGATTGCTGAGCCGGTGCGCAGAGCGCTGGAGCAAAAGGGGCACAAGCTAAGGATGTATGGGCCATGGTCGCTGGGATCCAATGCGGCCATTGTTATTGACCCTCTGAGCGGGGTCATCAGCGCCGGCACCGATCCACGCTGCGACGCATACGCGCTGGCCTGGTAGCAACCGGGAACCGGCCAAAAGCAAGAAGCCCCGAGCTGGGCCTCGGGGCTTCACTCAGAGGGGCTGGCGACGAGCTGGGCCTCGTCGCCGGGGATGCTATTGGGTAGCAGGTTTGCCTTTATTATACCAAAAATTTCGGCTCTCTTTATCCCTTTCGTTGATTAAAATCCTTTCAAGCTGCGCGCTATCGCCTCCACCAGCCCTTCGCTCGTGTATACCTGAGCCTCCGCCGCCACTTCCAGTCCAAACCGGCGCACCGCGGCAGACGTCACTGGGCCGATCGAAGCTATGCGCACATCACGTAGGCTTTCGGCCCCCACCGCCGTTAGCAGGTTCACCACGGTTGAGGCGCTCGTGAAGGTCACCCAGTCCGGCTTGGGCTGCGCGCCGAAGATCATGCTTGCCCGCCGGGGCAAGTCCGCCGGCGGTAGCGTCCGGTAGGCTTCCACAACATCAACCCGCGCACCTCTCTGCCGCAGCGCTTGCGGGGCCAGTTCCCTGGCGGCGGCTGCCCTCGGCAACAATATCCTGCGGCCCTCAAGCGGATATTCTGCGAACGCCTCTATCAGACTTTCGGCCACGTACTCGCGCGGCACCAAATCCACCCGCAGCCCGGCCTGCTCCAGAGCCGCCCGGGTGGCGGGTCCGATGGCGCAGATCCGTGCGCCGATTAGATCAGGACTGCCACCGAGCGCCTTCAGGCGCTGGAGGAAGAAACGCACGCCGTTAGCGCTGGTGAAAACGAGCCAGTCATAAGTGTTCAGTTGCGCGATGGCCGCGTCTAACCCGGTATAGTCTTCGGGCGGACGGGTTTCGATGGCGGGCAACTCGATCACCTCGGCGCCTAGCATCCGCAGTCTTGCCGCCAACTCTGAAGATTGTTCGCGGGGGCGGGTGACCACGACCCTCTGGCCGGCCAGCAGCTTGCCTGAATCAGGAGGGATCGAGCAGCTCATTTCCTAGACACTGCGCGCAGTATGGCCTCGGCGCCCGACGCTCGCAACTGAGCGGCCAGTCTTTCCCCCAGGGCGATTGCCTCCGTCAAAGCTCCCTCAATTTCACCTTGCACCAGGCCCAAGCCTTGCGGCTCCACGACCACGGCGTACAGCCGGAGGCGCCCGTTTCGCGCTTCGGCGTAAGCGCCGATGGGAACCTGGCAACCGCCGCCCAGCGCCGCCAGAACAGCCCTTTCAGCCGCCACTGCTGCGCGGCTAAGCGGGTCTTCCAGCAACTGGCAGGCCGCGGCTGCCTCGCCATCCACGCGCGTCTCAACGCCTAGCGCACCCTGCCCTGGGGCCGGACAAACTTGCTCGATGGGTAGGTATTCAGCAATGCGGTCCTCCCAGCCCATGCGTTTGAGGCCGGCGGCCGCCATCACCAAAGCGTCGTAGTGGCCCTCAGCCAGCTTTCGCAGCCGGGTATCCAAGTTGCCGCGCACCGGTTGGATGAGCAGATCCGGTCGCAGGCGGCGTATCTGAGCCGTGCGTCTCAGCGAGCTAGTGCCCACCCTGGCCCCTGGGGGTAAATCGGCCAGGCGCCCGCCCACAATCACGTCGCGGGCGTCCTCGCGCGGAGGCACTGCGGCCAGCCGCAAGCCGGCAGGCAACTCCGTGGGCAGATCTTTCAAGCTGTGCACGCCCACGTCAATGCGCCCTGCGAGCAAGGCTTCCTCGATTTCTTTGGTAAATAAACCCTTGCCCGGGATGCGCCCCAAAGGTGCGTCTCGAATCTTGTCGCCGGTGGTACGGATGATTTGAAGCTCGGTTTGCCAGCCCAGCGCGGCCAGCCGCTCCGCCACCCAGCGTGCCTGCCGCTGCGCCAGTTCCGAGCCCCGGGTGCCTATGAAAAGCATGACTCACTGGTCCAGGCGAAACGCGCGCCGTATGATTTCAATCGCGGAAAAGCCATCGGAACGCTCGGCCTGTCGCCGGAGCTCGGCAATCGCTCCGTGTGCAACCTTGTTGATGATGCCGCGGGTGAGCGCTTCCAGGGCCGCCTCCTGCTGGGCTGTCAAGCTGCCCAGTCTGGCCCGGAAGCGTGCCATTTCGGCTTGCCGGATCTGTTCCAATTGTTCCTGGAGGCTAACGATGGTGGGCGCCAGTTCCCGGGTCCGCAAGCGTGCCATCAAGCGCTCGACTTCTTCGGCCACGATGCGGTCAGCCTGCTCGGCGCGTCTGCGGCGCTCACCCAGGTTGGCCTCCACCACTCGTTCGAGGTCGTCTATGTCGTAAAGGAAAACATTGTCCAGCTCGTTCACCGCCGGCTCAATGTTGCGTGGGACCGCGATATCAATCAAGAACATGGGACGCTGCCGGCGCAGCTCGAGCACTTGCCGCATCTGGTCTTTGCGCAGGATGTAAAAGGGTGCTCCACTGGAGGCGATCAATATGTCCACTTCGGGTAACACCTTCAGGAAGCGATCGTACTCGACCACCACGCCCCCGCAACTTTCCGACATGGCCAGGGCGCGCTCGAGCGTACGATTGGTTACGAAGATGGTGGAAACGCCTGCGCGCCGCAAGTGTCGCGCGGCTAGCTCTGACATCTTGCCCGCTCCCACCACCATCACCCGCTTGCCCGCCAGCGAGCCAAAGACCTCGCGGGCCAGCTCCACTGCTGCCGAGCTGACCGAGACCGGATTCTCGCCGATGCCTGTCTCGCTGCGAACCCTTTTGGCCACGGCGAAGGCCCTTGTAACCACCTGCTCCATCCAACCCCCTAGGGCGCCCTCGGCTTTGGCGGCCGCGTAAGCGGTTTTCAACTGGCCCAGAATCTGCGGCTCGCCGAGCACCATCGAGTCCAGGCCCGCGGCTACGCGAAACAAGTGCCGTACCGCCTCCTCCTCTTGGTAGTGATAAAGATACGGGGCGAGCCACTTTCTTTCCACCTTCCGGTTCTCGGCCAGAAACTCCTCTAACACGGGCCGGCAATCGAAGCCGTCTTGCGCCGCTACCGCCACCTCTACGCGGTTGCAAGTGGACAGTATCAGGCATTCCGTGACGCCGCCGATGGAAAGAAGCCGTGCGAAAGCGGCTGGCAGCGCGCTGGCCTCAAAGGCTAGCTGCTCGCGAACTTCCACAGGCGCGCTGCGGTGGTTCAGGCCTGTGATGCAAAGCTTCATCGCTGTAGCAGCGTACCCAAGCTGGTATGGGCAGCCCACGTGAGCGCCGAACAGCCCACCACCGAGATAACCATCAGGGCCGCTTTGCGGCCTCGCCAGCCGGCGCTAACCCGCAAAAAGACCATGAGCAAGTAAGCTGCCCAGGTGAGCAAGGACACGACGATGCGGGGATCGCCTATCCAGCGCACCCCGGAACCGATCGAAGCCCAGATGCTGCCCGCTATTACTGCCAGCGTGACGAGTGCAAACCCGATTGTCATGCCGCGCCCGATCAGCTCATCCAGCGCTCCCAGCGCGGGCGCGTTCTCGCCATGCAAACGCAGGGGCTTCGCCTTGAGCTGGCGTTCGCGCGCCAGATAGGCTAGCGAAGCCACGGCTGTGATAAGCAGCACGGCGTAGCCGGCCAGCACCAGGGTAACGTGCACCAGCAGCAGCGCGTCCCGCACCCTCTGGTCCGCCCAGTGGGCCGGTGAGCTGCCCAGCGCACCCACCAGCGAAAGTACGAACACCAGCGGGAACACGAAAGCGCTTAGCGACTCCAGGCGGTACCGCCACCAGACCCACAAGTAAAGCACTGCGCTCAGCAGCCCACACAAGGCGGCTGACTGATAGAAATTATTCGCGGGAAAATGCCCGGTCAGGACTGTCTGCTCGACCACCGAGACCACTTGCAGCACGGCGGCCAGGGCGAAGGCCGCTAGCGCCGCCCGAAACCATCGCCGCCGCCCACGCACAAGCGCCCCCAGCGCGTGGGCCAGTCCTATGGCGTAAAGTGCGCAGGCGACGCGCAGCCAGAGGATGCTCATTTCGGCCATAACTAGGAGAGCCCCAGGCCGTGATCTCTCATTATACCCGCGGCCTCTCGGGGCTCTCAGCCCTGGCCACCTGCGGACTACTAGTTGGGCGCGAGGATTGCGTGGCTCACACCATCGGTTCCATAGAGCAAAACGGGGGGCCGCTTCAGCGGCCCTCCCCTAGAAGTTGAACCGGAGGCCGAATAGCACCTGCCGGGTGCGGTTGACGCGCCCGCGCGAGTAGTCCAGATCGCTGGCCTTCTGCCCTTCCGGCGCGGCGGCGTAGTCGTAGTTCAGTGCGCCGAAGCGGGCGGTCAGGCCGCCGTAAATGTTCGAAGGCGCGTGGTTGAACAGGTTGTAAAAGTCGGCGAAGGGGATGATCTCCATGCCCTCCCGCAGGCGGGCCAGCTTGATGGGCCGGTCCAGCCGCACGTCGGTGGTGAACACGTTGTGCCACGGCCAGGGATTGCTCTCCGGCACCAGCGGGATGGTGGGGATCACGGCGCCCAGGCGCTTGAGCTGGGCTTCGGTGAAGATGCCCGCGCGCACCAGCGCCTCGCCATGAGGCGTCAGCTTGCCGGCGTAATTCTGATTGAAGTTCTGAATGATCTGGTTGAGCTTCTTGAAGTCTTTGATGCTGCGGCCAAAAGCCCCCGCCTTGGTCCCGGGCAGCAGATCCGCCGCCGGCGTGGTCCCCCGGCCGCCGTCGCCGTTGAGATCGGTGCCGAAAAAGCCGTTGGCCCCGGAGATGGCGCCGCCCAGGTTGGGCACCGTCAGGTTTTGCGCCTGAGCGGTATTGAACTGCCAGAACGAGTTCAAGCGGAAGCCGCCGGGTACGGTCATGACGAGAGCCCAGCGCAGGGTGTGCGTCCGGTCGAGATCGTTCGGACCGAAAGCCTCCCTCCAGTTCCAGCGGCGATTGTCAAAGGGCGTAGCCAGGAACTCGACCCGGCTTACGGCGCTGGCCGATTCCCCGCGCGCCAGCGCATAGCTCAAGTTGTAACCCACATCACGAATGCGTCCGAAGCTCCGCCCGCCGCCTCGCAGGCTGACCTGAAGGCCGCGGTAGCGCGTGAAACCGCCAGTGAAGAAACGAGCCCGGATGTAGTCGGGGTACAGGCCCATGTAGGTGGTGTCGCTGATCAGACCGAAGGCACTGATATTGCGAGTGGGATTGGCGGCAATCCATTCGTCCACCGTTCTTCCGCCGAGCACCGAGTTGACCCGGGCACGGGCAGCCGTCACGTTGAGCGTTTCGGCGTCCCGTCGGCGCTCGTAGTCCACCAGGAAGTTGGGCAGGCCGATGGCGTGGTTGTGAACGTAATCAACGCTCAGTACCGTCCCTGGCACGATCTCGCGCTGAAGGCCCACGTTGAACTGCACTGCGTACGGGATCTTGAACTGGTTGCCCGGGATCACGCCGCCGTAAGTCAATCCCTGGGACTGCTTGAAGAACGAGGTGCCCTTTTTGGGATCGAACTGATAGTTGGCGTAAGCCGCATTGAGGGCCTCGTGGATCTGGCCCAGCAGCCCCACCACGTTCTTGATGGGCGTGCCGATGAGATCTTCGTAGTTGCCGTCGGGGTGCCGGCCGTCAACGTTGATCGGTTTGCCGTCCGGGCCGGCCACGTGGCTGATGTCGTAATACTCAGGCCCCAAGCCGGGCGGCAGCATCGAGAACTCATCGAACATCGTGTTGTTCAGGATGTTCATCTCGTAAGCCTTATAAAAGCCGGCCCGGATGACGGTCTTGCCGTCGCCCTTCAAGTTCCAAGCAAAACCGATCGAGGGCGAAAAAGCGTCCTTGGGGAATTCCGAGTAGGTGGAAAAGCCTCGGCCCCAGCGCTCCAAATCCGGTTCGCGGGGCACTTCCCTGCTTGCGAAATAGCCGCTGTCATATTGCCAGCGCAGGCCCAGATTTAGGGTGAAGTTCCGGTGCAGCTTCCAGGAATCTTGCAGGAACCACGCCGTGCGCGTCACGAAGTGGCCGCCGTGAGGCAAGCCGTGGGCCGGCGCCAGGTTGAAGAAGCCGTTCTGGTTGCCGGTGGTGAAAGACCCCAGGGGATACTCAAGCGGATCTTGCAGATTGACGCCTTTCGCCTTGAGGGCAGCGATGGTGGCCGCGTCGTAGGTCCCGTAGATGCTCAGCGGCCCCGCGAAGTTGGCGAATCCGCCCAGGATCACGCGTCGCACGTCGAAGCCGTAGCGGACGGTGTGCTTGCCCTGGAACCAGCTCCCCTCATACGAGTTCTGGTAGTTGTCCTGATAGGTGGCTTGGGGCGCCAGCGAGTTCGGCCCCGCTGCGTAGGGACCCACGCCCAGGTAATATGGGATACCCTGCGGCGTCCGCAGGAACTTGTACTTCAGCTCCTGAGACTCGATGCGGTTGTTGAAGTTCACGTAGCCGAAGCGATAGGCGTGCGTCAGGCGCGGGCCCGTGTGATCCAGCCCGAAAGTAAGCAGGTTGGTCCAGTTGATGGTTTGGAAGGGCGAGACCGCGCTGCCGCCGGTGGCCAGGTTCCAGTCGTGATGGAACTTGCCGAAGAAGCGCGTATTGGAGGTGATGTTCCAGTCCAGCCGATGGTCCGTGAAACGCAACCCTGCCGGCCATGACTGGCTGATGTTCAGTTGCGGGAACTCGGGTACACGCGAAGTCCGCAGCTCGGTCTGATAGTGCCGCTCCCAGTTCACCAGCCAGAACAGTTTGTCCTTCTTGAATGGCCCGCCGACAGTGCCGCCCGTGCGATTGCGCTTGAAGGGGGGATTGCTGCCGCCGAATTCCTCCAAATCCTTCTTGGTCAAATAGTGAGGCCGGGCGCCCATGTCTTGGTTGTAATAATCCCAGAACCAGTTGCCGTGGATCTGGTTGCCGCCCGTACGGCTGATGATGTTGATGGCTCCCGAGGACGTGAAGGAGGTCGACGGATCCAACGATGAGCGGGTCAGTTGGAACTCGTTGATGGCTTCGGGCGAAAAGTTGGCCACCGTGGTACCCACCGTCTCGTCGGTCACGTCAATGCCGTCAATCTGAACGCGGGTTGCGGTTCCTGAGCGCCCCACGACACCCACCACACGGTAAGCGAACTCCTTAGTGGGGTCAATCGCGCCCCCGTCCCGGATCCAAGTTCCCGGCGCCAGCGCCGCCATGTCCAGAAAGTTGCGCGAAAAATACGGCAGGTTCCGCACCTCGGTTCCGGTGATCACCGAGTCTACCGTCTGGCGTGCCGTGTCCACCGTGACCGCCTCGGCCACCACAGAGACCACCTCGCCCGTCTTACCCAGCTCCAGCTTCATGCTCGCGTTGACCACCGCGCCGCTGGAGACCGAGACCTTCTCCAGTGTTTTCGCTGCGAAGCCAGCGGCTTCCGCCGTTACGCTATACAGGCCCGGCAGCAGGTTGCGGACCACAAAGCGGCCCTCCGCGCTGGTGTTCATGGACACCGCCCGGCCGGTGGCCAGTTCCGTCACGGTTACCTTGGCATTGGGGATCACCGCCCCGGTCGGATCGGTGATTTCACCCTCGATAGCCCCGGTGGGAGTTTGGCCCGCCAATGGGCTGGCTAACGCAAACATCATGAGGAGTCCCACAGCCGCCAAGCAGAGCGCACGGCTGGAAAGATCAAAAATTGCCTTCATGTGTTTCACCTCCATGGAACTAGTGTCTACCGCAGCCCGGTCGCCCGATCGGCGCTCCGGGGAAAAGCGAACATAGGCCTAATATACACTCGGCAACTCCCCCTGTCAATGCCCTGCATGCCCGCACTTTTCCTGCCCAGGCACATGCTGACCCACCCCGGCTGAGGTTGTTTAAACACGTTGTTTTCCCTCGGCAAGCGGCCCCACCGCTCCAACTAGCCGAGCAATCTCGAGGCCGCGTTAGCATCTTCCTTGTGGGCCCAGGATCTAGCCGGACTTCCCAGCCGGGCTTGAGGTATTCTTTGAAGAAGGCCAACCGGGCAGTCAGTGAGCATGTCGCGGAGGTGAATTGGTGGACGAGCAGAGCGAGCCGGCCGGCGGCTCGCAAGGTGTGAAAGCTGCATCAGAGGCACAGGAGGACGCCGACCAACAGAGTACAGCCGGCAAGCGGCGGTCTTTCGGCGAACACTCCTACCAGAACCTGCACCGACCTTGCCCCCGCTGTGGCTCGGACAGAGTTCATAGATCTCACCGGCGCGGCTCCCTCGAGCACGTGCTGCGCTTAGCGGGCTTCAAAATTCGCCGCTGTCACGCGTGCGGATTGCGCTTTACGCGCTTCGGCGGGTCGGTGATCGTGATCTCGGATTTGAGGCGCGCGCTGTTGCGAATCGCGCAAATCACACTGGCGCTAGTTGCCGCCGCGCTAGTGCTGGCAGTAGTCCTGTGGTTTAGCATGCGGCAGGCCAGCCCGCCGTCATCATTGAACGGCCAGTAGATAAGGCAGCGAGGTGCGTTCACCGAAGGAAACGGTGAGCGGCACTTGCGGACCGGGGGCTACACCCTGCCCGAGTACAAAGACCACCAAGTGCGTGCCTGCCTGCGGAGCAGCCGTAACCGAAAGCGCCTGGTGTTCTACCCCGCCTACCGTCACCTTTACGGCGCCCGGCGTTATTTCCACCCCTGGCTCAGCCAGCCCTCTCACGCTGAGCGTTAGCACATCACCCGGCCGCGCCGGACGGGGCGAAGCACCCGCGCTTGAGTTGATGACGGCGTTCACCACCGGCGGCGGCATGTCAATTGATACCACTACCGGGTAACTGGCTTCACCCCCACTTTGCAACCGCAGCACGGCCGGCCCCACAGGAAAGTTCGGCGGCACCTGGAAAACCACCTGAGTGGGTGTGACTGACTGTATGGGCACCGGCGTGCCATCCAAACTAAGGCTAACTGCGCCCGCAGCGACCGAGAAATTTGAACCGGAAAGAACTGCCAGCCCGCCCGGATAAACGCTACTCCGGCCTGTCGTGGGGTCCCTCAGCACTGAGCTGACCACTGGCAAGCGCGGGTTGAACGGCTCAATCTGGAAACTGAACGCCTGGGAGAAAACTTCCAGGCCGGTGAGGACGGTTAGCACCGTAGTGGTGCTCGGCGCCGAAGCAGAGACCACCACGTTGGCCAGCAGGCGCGTGGGGCTCAGCACCCAAGTCCGGCGCACCGTGATGTCGCTGGTGCCAAAGCCCAACTGCGTGTCCTGGCTGAAGCTGGTGTTAAGCCCGTTGACTTCGATCATCGCCTCCACGCCGGCCGGCAAGCTGCTCACCGACAAGGAGACAAAGGGCGGTTCGGCAGAATCGTAGGTGTAAGCGGGCAGTGAGCGTCCTTGCAAGAAAGAGGAAGCCTGGCCGTCTTCGTTGAGGGCTACCACATTAGCCCGGTGCCCGCCTGAGGCTGGGGGCGGGACCACAACCATGCGTCCTTCCTCCACGCTGCGAACCGTAGCTTCTGCGCCGTCGAAGAAAATGCGGGTTTGCGAACCCAGACCAGAGCCGGTCAGCACCGCTATCCGCCTGCCTGCTGCATCCAAGTCCGAGCTAACGCCGGTGATGGAAGGGGGCTGGCGGTTGACAACATTGAGGCCCGAAGGCAACACGTACAAGTCGTTGTTGTAAGAGAACACCAGGTGCCTCGGGCCTCCTCCGGCAAGCGGGTTGAAGCTGAACCAGATCTGAAGATAGCGCGGATCAGGCCCGTAAGCGCGCATTTCGCTGACCGCCGCCCCGCCGCTCAGCACCGAGACGCTCAGGCCGGGCAGGGGCGCCCCGGCCGCTGTCAGCCCCATGCTCTCGCTCGTCGCCAGCAAGAACCAGCGCGAAACCGGACCGTTTGTATTCACGAACGCCGGCTTGACTGCGATCGAGCCCGGAAAACTGTAAGTCGTAACACCGTAAAGCTGAACCGGGCCCCTGCGTTGCACCCGGAAGTTGACCCCCTCAGTGACTGCTCCTGCGCTGACGCTTATCACGCCGGCCATTTGCACGTTCTTCGTGCCGGGGAAGAACAGCGTTTCGAACGGCTCGCTGGCGGCAAACGTCCTGCCTGCGGAGTCTACGGGGAGCACCAGGCCGTAAGGTCCCAGCTCGGTTGGCGGGAGCGGATGGACGTAGACGAAGTACTGGCCCGGCGCCAAGCCTTCGATCCGATAGCTGCCATCAGGATGGGTGAGCGCGCTGACCGCCTGGCCACTGGGGTTCAAAGCCACAACCGACGCCAGCGCCGCCCCCTCCCCCGTGCTCATGCGAACCTGCCCCGCGATACTGCCTGTGCGGCTGGCAAAATCTTTGGCCGGGTACAACAGGCTAAGTCCCGCTATGTCATCGGAAGAGAGCGGATGGGCGCGCGTTACAGCACGCGTGACCTCGGTGGACATCAAAGATGAGGTCGCGGCGTGCTGCAAGCCCAAGGCGTGACCCAGCTCGTGGAGCAAGGTCAGAAAGAACGCATCAGTAAAACTGGGACGCTCCGAGAGATCGCGTTGGAGAACCACCACCGAGCGCTGGATCGGCACAAAGGCCCCCGGTCCACTCCCCACCGGCTCGGCCCGCGCCGTGGGGCCGCCCATGGCCAGCACGCCTGGCGGCAACTCCTCAAACAGCACGTCTATTGAAGGCGCATTACGCGCCGTGTCCGGGGAGAACAAACCGCCGAAGCTCAACTTGAGCTGGGAACCAGGGACCGTGCTCCAAACCTTGGCAGCCAGCCGGATCTGACTGATAACACCGGCCAGACTGTCGTTGGGCGCAAGCCGACTTGGTCCCTGAGCAGAGACAAAATACGACACCGAACCGTCGGGCAGGGCAGCCAGATCGAATTTTTCCGGGATCGCCAAGAAAGGACCGCTGCGCCCGGCGTAATGCACAAAGTGATAGTAAGCGTAAGCCGATCCTGCCAAGCTGAGGCCTGCCCCAGCCAAGGCTAACAACCGTGCCCACGCTCTACCCATTTCTTACCTCGAAGCGGCTCGGAGCGCCGTCTGCACCCGCTGGCTCAATTCCTCCACTTTCATGCGCAAAGGCTGGTCCCGCAGGCTGCGGCCGGTGGCCGGATCCAGCAGTATCTCCGACGTGCCCGCTCGGACGGCCACCACACCCCCTGCGGCCTCGCGTTGAACGTCGAACACCCCTTGCGTGAAGCCCAGGATGTGGGTTAAGCCGCTGGAGCCGGTCCAGAGAAACAGCACGTATTCATTGCCTTCGATCAGCTTGGGGACGCCGGAAAAACTTTGGCGCAACCCGCCCACGGCGCCGCCGGGCACGACTACTTCGATCTGGCTGCCAACCGAGCCTTTCCAGCGTTCGGAGACTTGGATGGCGTAGTGGGTGTAAATCAGTGTCCCCCGTGCAGCCGCCCAGCTTGCCACTACGCGCCCGCGTACGATAGCGGTGGCCTTGACCGCCATTTCATCCAGCGATAGCCGCTCGAGCGTAACGGCGGGGACCACGCGCGCGGTCAGCAAAGTCAGGATCGCAGCCCGAATGAGGCGCATTGGCCGTCTCGCTTCTGCCGGAAGCAGCCAGCGTGCCAGGTACCTCGCCCTTTGTTTTCCGGCACTTGTAGGCGACGCCCGGTGCCCGCTTGTGTTCAACCTACCCAGCCGGAGCCCCACCGCGTCTCACTGGCCGGCACTGGGAGGCCCCGCCTCTGGCACGATTAACACCGGCACGCCCAAAGCATGCCTTACAGCATCAATTGTATCGCCAAAGACCAAGTCCTGGAACCACTTGTGGCCGTGCGCCCCCATTACTACCAAATCCGGGCGTACCTGCCGGGCAAACCGTACGATTTCCCGCCGCGGATCCCGGGAGTAGACCAGCACGGCTTGCGCTTCCACTCCATGCTCCCGCAGTGCCTCGGTGATCTCTTCCAAGTACTGCCTGCCCGCTTCCACCTCGATGGTCTGCGACAAATCACCGTAAAGCTGGCTGGTGATGTCCTCCTCCACGTGGAGCAGGTAAAGTTTCGAGCCATGCTCCCGCGCCAGGCCGGCGGCCAGGCTTACGGTCTGCTGGTCTACTTCAGTGTGATCCACAGGAACCAAGATCCTCCGGTAGGCAGGCAGGCGCGGTTCCAACGCCACCGGCAGGGACACTAGCTCCGGCCGGCCCCAGCGCCGCACCCTGGCCGGCAGCCAAGGCTCGAGGCTTACCCAAGCCAGCAAGGCTCCCAACCCCAGCGCCAGTGGCATTGTTAGAAGCTCAACCAGCCAGCGCCAGCTACCGGCCGCCGCCAGCCAGCCTTGGAAGGTTTCCGCCACTAAACGCAAGTTCAATCCCACCACTATGCCGGCGATGACCCAAGCCAACAGGCGAACCCAGCCGGGATTCGCGAACACACCCATGCGCTGCCGGTCGCTGGTGAAGTGGACCAGCGGGATTATCGCGAAAGGCAGTTGCAGGCTCAAGATCACCTGGCTGAGGATCAACAACCCGAATGTGGCCTGCTCACCGCTGAGGGCTACCGTGAGAGCTGCCGGGACGATAGCCAGCAGGCGCGTGATGAGCCGGCGCAACCAAGGCCGGAGGCGTATGTTCAGGAAGCCCTCCATCACGATCTGTCCAGCCATGGTGCCCGTCATGGTCGAGGACTGCCCCGATAGCAGCAACGCAATAGCGAAAGCCGCACTGGCCGCGCTGGTTCCCAACAGGGGAGCCAGCAACTGATGCGCTTGCTGGATCTCGCTCACCACTATGCCGCGCTTGAAGAACACGCTGGCCGCCAGAACCAGTATGGCTGCGTTCACCGCCAGCGCCCCGTTTAAAGCCAGCGCCGAGTCGAGCAAATTGTAGCGGCAGGCGCGGCGCTTGTCCTCGGTGCTGCGCCCGATGCGGCGAGTTTGCACCAGGGCCGAATGCAAGTAAAGATTGTGGGGCATCACCGTCGCCCCCAGCATGGCAATGGCCACGTAAAGGCTGTCTGGAGAAAGCCGGGGGACCAACCCGCGCGCCAACTCGGAAAGCGGAGGCTTGGCTAAGCAAATCTCTATGAAAAAGCAGCCCGCGATCACTGTGATCAAGCTGAGGACCAAACCCTCCATCCAGCGAATTCCCGAGTGCGACAGCCCCACCAACAGCAGGGTGTCGGCAGCGGTGAGTAAAATTCCCCAGAGCACGGGCAGCCCGAACAGGAGGTTCAAGGCGATGGCGGCGCCCAGCAACTCCGCCAAATCGCAGGCCGCAATGGCTATTTCACACAAGACCCACAGGGGCAGATTTATGAAGGACGGGTAGGTTTCCGCGCAGGCCTGGGCCAGATCGCGTCCCGCCACGATGCCGAGCCTGGCGCTCATGGTTTGAAGCAGCAGGGCCATCAGGTTCGACATCACCAGGACCCAAAGCAACTGGTAACCGAAGCGGGCCCCGCCCGCCAGATCCGTGGCCCAGTTGCCCGGGTCCATGTAGCCGACGCTGACAAGATAGGCGGGGCCGGCAAAGGCGAACATGCGCCGCCACAACGAGGGATGCGTGGTGGCGACACTGCCGTGCACTTCAGGCAGCGAGCGAGGCCGGCGTGGGATGGGGCGCGTGCGAATCATGGCGATCCTCAGCCGACGCGGGCGGCAGTGCGGCGCCGGTCAACCCACGTCAGCACGCTTGCTCCGATGATCCCTAGCAGCGTACCGAGCGCACCCAAGCCCACCGAAGGCGGCCGGTAGTCCAGGCGAATCCGGTGCAACCCCTGCTCCACCACCACCCCGCGCAATGCAGTGTAGACCTCATGGATGGGTGCAGGCTTGCCGTCCACAGTAGCTCGCCAGCCCGGAAAATAGTTCTCGCTCATCACGACCATCCCTTTGCAAGCCATGCGGGCCTCGATCTCCAGGCTTTGCGTATCCCGGCGGAGCAAGCGCACAGTATCGGGCTCCGCGCAGGATTCAAGGGCCGGCAGGGGCGCCGTCATCCAAGCGGCGCGGGTAAAGTCAAAACCCGGATCGTCCAGCAGAGCCCGAGCTTGCTCGGCCCCGGCCACCCGCACCAGGCTATGTACATTCCAAACGCGGGGCAAAGCCTGCCGGTTTTCGTAAACGCTCAACCCGCTCTGGCTGCGGAAAACTTCTTTGCCGGCCTGCTCGGGCGGCTTGCTTGCCACATAGTAGCCCACGCCCATGAGCTGGTGCACGCGCGGCGAGTGTATGCCCAGTCTTAGAAGGTTATCGGGCAAGCTGGCCACATAGCCGCCGAAGACGTCAATGCCGTACCAGTCGCCAAAATTGTAGGCAATATCTTGATCGCTGATGGCCACGCGCAGCGGCCAGGGTTGCGCGCGCAGGAATTGCGCGATGTCAGCGTGCTGGGCCATCTTGTCCAGGTAAACGCTGCGGTTTTTTTGGCGCTTGTGGGCGAAAGAGAAGCCGGAAACATTGCCCAGCTCGATTAGCGCCAGCGCCAACAGACCAATTAGCGCGGCCCGGGCGGAGATTTGCCCGCGATGGCGTCCGTAGATGAGCCCCGCCGCCAACAATGCGATGAGGGCGGCCAGCGCGTAACGCTCATCAGGCTGTTTGCCTGCCATCAGGATGGTGGCGCTGCCCGCCAGCAACACCCCACCAGCCGCCAGCAAAGCCAGCGCCGCCCGGCGCGGCCAGCTGCCCGACGGAGCGCTGCGCAAACTTTCGGCGCCGCACGCGCCCAGAATCGAGACCCCGAAATGGAAGATAAAGACCGCCATCGAGGGCGTCCGCGCTTTTTCTACCAGCGGCACGACTGCGTAAATAAATCCGTGAAACACGTTGTGCTCCCCCAGCGCAAACAAGAAGCCCGATGCCGCCAGTACAGCCAGCAGCCTGACTTGGCCGCGGCGGAAACCCGTCGCCACCGCCAGCAGGGCTAGGGTCGTCACCGTGATCCCGGCAAACGGATCCGCATGCCGGCGCACACCCGGTATCAGAACACCCAGTAGCGATAATGGATCCAGCGAGTACTCGGCGTGCACCACGTACGGCACTTTCTCTGCCCAGCCCACCGGCTCCTCCACCCCTACCCAGCGGCGCGCCAGCTTGCCGTATTCGTAAGCTGGAAGGATTTGCAACGCTCCGGTCAACAAAGTGAACAGCAGAAAAACAGCGGCCAAACGAAGCGACCGCCAGTCCGGGCACCCGTGCTGAAAGATCTTGAAGGCCCATACGCCAATCGCCGCCAGACTCATGTATATGGGAATCTGGTGGTGCCCGCTCAACCACGCGATGCCCAGGAACATTCCCGACAGCGCAGCACTGGCCCGCGGCCTGATGCCATTGAGCGAGCGGATCAGAAACAGGAAAACCAAAGGCGCCCATATTGCCCCGTTCAGCATCTGGGGCCAGTCGGTGGTGCCTACATAGCCGCCGAAGCCGAAGGCCACGCCGCCCAGCACCGAAGCTGCACGGCTGCAACCCAGCTCGCGCGCCAACCGGTAGGCAAACACCACAGCCAAAAAATGAACCAGGACAAAATACCAATGCAAATAAACCAGCCGCACCCAGCCGTTGCGCAACGGCAACAGGAACAGGATCCAGTTCAACGGGTAAGCGGCCCCCGGTTGTGCTTGACCCATCAGTGACTGGCCGCCCCACAAGTACGGGTCCCAAGCTGGAAAAGTCTTCCTGTGCCATTCGCCCGCTTGGTATTGCAGCCAAGGCAAGACCTGATTGGCTAAATCCGGACTCTCCAGCCAGGTGTACTGGTCGCTTAAGACGAGCTTCCAGTAAAAGCCCACGGTGATCAACCACAGCAGGGCCAGCACAGCAAGCGATTGCAGCCCCTGTGGTGCAAATGAGCCCCCCTGGTGGTTTTCAACCGCCGGCATAGAGACCCATAATAGCCTAACCGGTTTTGGAATCAAAGGATTGAGTTTGGAAGTCGGCGTGCCCTATCGCTAGCGGAAGCCCGATCTCAAGGAGGCGGCCATGCGCAACAGCATCAAAGTTCGACTGGCACTGGCGGGGTTAATCGCCGCCATAATGTACGCGCAGGAGGAGGACGGCCCTGGACGCGGCGTAGCCCGCTTGAGCCTCATCAACGGCGACGTCTCCGTCCGGCGGGGAGATTCCGGCGATTGGGTGGCAGGAGCTGTCAATGCACCCTTGGTAGTGGAGGACGCTGTATTAACCGGGCCTGGCTCGCGCGCCGAGATACAGTTTGACTGGGCCAACATGTTGCGCCTCGGCTCCAACACGGAGGTTAGGCTGAGCGAACTGGAACACCGACGGTATCAGGTCCAGCTTGCGCGGGGCACGGTAATCTTGCGCGTCCTGCGGGACATTGATGCGGAACTGGAAGTGAACACGCCCAGCGTTTCCGTGCGGCCAGTGAACCGAGGCGCGTTTCGCGTCACGGTTACCGAACAGGGCGAATCCGAAATTACCGCCCGTTCAGGGGAAGCCGAGATCTACACGCCGAACGGGGTGGAAAAGCTGCGCTCCGGGCGAACCATGCTGGTGCGCGGAACGCCATCCAGCCCCGAGTTTCGCACCATTGATGCTTTGGCGCGCGACAGCTTCGATCGCTGGAGCGAGGACAGGGATCGCTACCTGGAGCGTACGCGCAGCTACCAGTACGTGAGCCGCGATATCTACGGCGCCGACGAGTTGGATTATTACGGCCGCTGGGTCTGGGTGGCGCCGTATGGCTGGGTTTGGACTCCCTGGGGCGTAGCCGAGTGGTGGGCGCCTTATCGCCACGGGCGTTGGGTCTGGATTGACTGGTACGGTTGGACCTGGCTTAGCTATGATCCCTGGGGCTGGGCGCCCTTTCACTACGGTCGGTGGTTCTGGAGCCCGCCCTACGGCTGGTGCTGGTATCCAGGTCCGCGCCATTACAGGCACTTCTGGCGTCCCGCCTTGGTAGCCTTTTTCGGCTTCCGAGTGGGCGGCGTACACTTGGGCTTCGGGTTCGGGCGCATCGGCTGGGTGCCCTTGGCGCCATACGAGCCCTTTTACCCTTGGTACGGACCGCGTTACTACCGTGGCTACAGAAACCCCACCTACATTGACAACAGCGTGCGCATAGTCAACAACGTTCACGTGGTTAACGTGTACCGGAATGCGCGCGTTGTCAACGCCGTCAGCGGGGTGGATCATGACGGTTTCGCCCGTGGCGGTCGCATCGAGCCCGTTCGAGTCCAGGAAGGCGAGTTCCAGAGGGCCAGTCTGTTGCAGGGACCAGTGCCCGTCGTGCCGGCCGCCGAAAGCGTGCGTTTTGCCGACAAGCCTGTGCGGGCCAGCAACTTTCTGCCGCGCCGCGAACCTGAGCGGTTCTTCGCCCGGCGACCGGCTACGCTGGTTGAGCGAGTGCCCTTCGAAGAGCAGCGCCGCGGCGTTGAGCAACTGGTGCGGCGCAGCCTGGCAGGCCAGGGCGAAAGCGCTTCGATCGCTGGCGGCTCTCACCCCGTAGCTGATGCTGCGCCGCGGGCCGAAGGAAGCGCCTTGCGGCGGACGGAAGCCGATGCCCGGGGCTGGCGCAGGGTTAATGAGCAGCCCGGCCCTGCCCGCTCTAACGAAGAGCGCGGCTGGCGGCGTATCGGGGAGCCCGCGCGCCAGGCGGGGCCGGAAGCTGCGGAGACCCAAACGGACAGGAGCGGCTGGCGGTGGGTGGGCGAGCCGCGCCGCACCGAATCCGGTAATTTGCCTCGCACAGGTGGCGCCGATCGGAGCCAGTGGCGCCGTTTGGGCGAAACGGAAGCCGGCAGGCCTGCTGCGGGGGATCAGGCCGGGTGGCGGAGGTTTGGCGCCTCCGGCGCCCCCGCAAGCGAAGCGCAGAAGCCGGAAGAGCTTAGCGGCCCGAGGCGTGAATCTCCGCGCTGGTTGCGGACCGAGCCGCGCTCGGAGCCACGCCGGTCCGAGTCCTATCGCGCCGAGCCGATCTTCATTAACCCGCCGATGGTGCGTGAACGGAACCCGCACCGTGTTGATGGCGCTTACCGCGGTCCGGCCCCGGAGCGCAGCGGCGGCGCACCGCATGAGGGGAGTACGGTTCGTGGCGCGCCCTCAGCGCGTAGCGAAGGGTCCTCGCGCTCCGCAGAGGCTGGACCTCGCGTCGGCGGCCGCGCGGGCCGCATTCGCTAGTCGAGTTCTCGCTTGTTCTCTTCCCTCGCGGCCTGCTCCCCCTGGCGGGGAGCAGGCCCTTTTTTGACTGGGCTGTAACCTGTGTAGCGCGCCAGCCGTAGTCTCCTGGCTCCAGCTCAGCCCATCTGACCCTCAAGCCGGCTGCCCGGCACGATAGCGCTCCATGATTTGCAGCATTTGATCCTTAAGCCGCAGCTTCAACTTCTTGAGCTGGCTCTCCTCCAGTTGCTCCTCCGGACTCAGGTAAGGCCGAGACGCCAGTTCCTGAAGCCGCTTCTTGTACTGGCTGTGTTGCTCCGCCAAGCGGCGAAATTCCTCGTCCGTCTGGATCAGATGCGCTTTGAGTTCATCATCGCTGAGGTGCATCAGTGTTTACTCCCTGAACACATCGCCGGGTGCCAGCCTCTCCGAGCACAGCGGGGCCACTTGCTCGGGGATGCAAAGCAGGCGGTTCGAGGCCGGCAGGTAATGGCGACGGTCGTCATCGAGCACGAAGCCAGCGGCTTGGCCACCAGCCGCCAATTCAGACATTAGCACGAATCCCGGCGCATGACAACTGCCGATTCCCCGGTGTCGGTGTAATAGCACGGCCGCCGGCCGGTCTCACGGAAGCCCAGTCTTTCGTAAAGTCGCCGGGCGGGCAGGTTAGATTCGCGGACTTCCAGAAACCAGGAGAGTCCCGGGATAGCCAGGACCGACTCCATTAAACGGGTGGCCACCCCTCGGCGGCGATGCTGAGGCCACACGGCCAAATTCAAAATCTCCCCTTCCCCAGGCCCGGTCAGTCGCCAAACGATGAAGCCGGCCACCCCTCCTTGCACCTCGGCAACGCGGCAAGGATAGCGCAAGTATTCTTTGGGATCCCACATGGCGGCTTCCGGGGAGGCTACCACGATGCGCGCAAGGTCGGGCAAATCCTCCGGTTGGGCCTCCCGGATACGCACACCCGGCCTCAACAACTCCTGCCACAGGGCGCACTGGCGCAAACCTAACCGCTGCCAGCCGAAACAGTAGACCGCCCGCCGTCGCGCCGCCAGCGCCAGGCTTCGGCGCAAGGGTTCCTCCTCGAGCAATCGGATCGCGGCTCGGGCGAACTCATCGGGCTGCTCTGCGATCCAAACCGAGACGCCGTGCTGCAACCCCAGCCCCGCACAGCCGCAGGAGGTCGAAACAACGGCGCGTTGCATGGCCATCGCTTCCAGCACCTTCAAATTGGTGCCAGCCGAGACCGGCGTAGGAACCACCACCAGGTTGCACTCCGCATACAGAGGACGTACATCGCGCACGAAGCCGAGCAGCCGGACTGCTTCCGGCACTGGGATAGCCGGCAGGCCTGTGTGTTCGCGCCAGTAAAGTTCCGGGTCCGGGCCAGCAACCACGGTCAAGTGGGCCTGCGGCAGTCTGGCCCGCACACGCGGCCAGATTTCCTCGGCCAAGAGGCGGTAAGCGGCGGCGTTGGGGAAGTGCCGGAACGAGCCCACAAACAATACTTCGTAGCCGGGCTTTTCCGGCTCCGGGGAAAAACGATCCAGATCCACCCCGTTGGGGATCACTTCAGTCCGGGCTCCAGGCAAATGCACGGCGTCCTCAGACGACATGACCACCACCCGGGGAAAACGCCGTACCGCCCGCCGTTCGAAATGTCGCCATCGCCACCAGTTCCACCAGTTGGAAAGCGATGGCCGCTGCCGGTATATTTGCTGGTAAAGATCGCTGGTGACGTCATGGGCAACCAGGACGTGTCCACCGTAAGGCGCTAGATGCGTGTACTCGACCTGTACCAGCTCGACGCCCCACTTCGCACAGACCTCACGCAGGGCGCGCCGCATGGCGGCGCAACGGTACTCGCAGACCTCCGGGGGCGCCAGCGAGGCCCAGCGGGGCTCGCGGTAGCGCGGCTTGCTCACCAGCACTATCCGCGCACAGATCTCAAGCAGCGGCCCGTATTCTTGTTGTTCAGCCTCGGTGAAGGCAAACAAATAAAGGTCGAACTGCCGCGCAGCTTCTCGCAACAAGTGAAAGATCCGGACCGCGCCACCGTGGGCAAGGGGCCAGGGCAAATAGGGCGAGAGCACCGCCACCCGCCGCCGTCCGGGCTGCGGCGGCCTGCCCTCCAGCTCACGCCATGTCTCTGGATAAACTGAGCGATCACGCTTGAAAGGAAACAGCCAGCGCGGGCGCAGAAAGATGCGGTCCAAGGGCACCCCGCGCAAGAAAAGCACAGAAGCAATGCAAGTGCGCAGGTGGAGGTGATGCCGTTCCAGCCGCGCGTTGTAGGCTAGGATGCGCGTGGGAGCGAGCAGAAAAGCCGCCCAGCGCAGCTTGGAGAACCGTGGCTCACCCGTAAACAATACCGGGGCCATGCCGACGCGATAAGGGCGGAAGATAACCCGCAGGCTGCGCCACAGCCGCCAGACGCCGGCCGGCTCCAGCGTAATAGGGGTGACGCCCGGCCTTTCGGGAACCTGGCCCAGGGCCACCGCAAAGTGGCGCCGCTCCGGCAGCAGCCGCAGCACCTCGTCCAGCATGGCCGCTGATGTTTCGGCGTCGCCGGTAAGAAAGCTGACCACCACCGCTTCGGGGTCCTTGCCGAGCAAGCCGAAAACCAGATGCTTAATCCGCTGTCTCAATTTCCCGTTCCAGGCGCGCAACGCGCAGCAAAGACCAACCCGCCAGGGGCAATACCGACACCGCGATGCATAAAGGAGCGAACCCGTAGCGATCCGCCAGCCAACCGTAGACGGGCGAGACCGCCGCTTGTAGGAACCCGTAGGCGCCCGTCAGCAACGAGGTAGCAAAGGCCGCCCGCTCCGCCCCGTATAGATCAAGCGGCAAGCTATAAAGGTTGACGCTCCAGGCCGAGCATAGGAAAAAACTCAGCGAGATGCCTGCAACGGCCAGCACCGGAGAGCTAGCCAGCGGGATCAAGGCCGTAGCCAGCAGCAACAAGGCGCACAGCAAGCACACGCGCATGCGAGCGCGCACGGGAGCTAAACCACGTCTGGTCCACAGCAGCGAAGACAAGCCCCCGCTCAGACCGCCCAAATTGGAAGCCAGGGGCGGCAGGGCTGCCCAGCCGGCGGTTTGCTCGAAACTCAGGCCCTGGGCCTCCACTAAGTAGAGCGTGGTCCAGTTGCTCCATAGCGTGTAGACCGTCATGCTTAATAACGCTGCTCCCACGATGGCCCACAGGCCAGGCTCTCGCACCAGCAAACGCAGAGGGATCCTCGGATCCCCAGCTAGCATGCGCCCAGGGGCCCAGCCCGCAGCACGATTCCACACAGGCAGCCAAAGCAAACCTAAGGCCCCGGCGAAAAAGAAAGCGGCGCGCCAGCCCCAGCGAAGCGAGACCCAGACCGCCAACGGCGGGGCCAGCACAGCGCCCAGAGTTAATCCCGTCTGGCTCAGGGCGTGGCCCAGTGCGCGTTCCCCGGGCCGCAGATAAAGGGCGATGGCCTTGCCCACGGCCGGCACACCCGCGGCCTGCGCAATCCCCAGCAATCCGCGACACGCCAGCAAACCCTCCAGGCTTTTCATCGCGCCCGTCGCCGCGCCGGCCAGTGACCACAACGCGACCGCCGCTCGGATGCCGCGGCGCAGTCCGATCCGATCCAGCCACAGGCCCGCCGGCACGGCAAACGCCGCGTAGCTGAGCGAAAAAGCTGAAAGCAGCGCACCGTAATCGCGGTTGGCGAGGGCAAATTCCCTGCGCAGCAGCGGCGCCGCCGCAGGCAATAGCTGACGGTCTAAGTAGTTAAGAACCGAAGAAAACACCAGCACGCTTATGACCCGCCAGCGCTTGTTGTCGTTCGCGGGCCTGCGGCTTTCAGCGGTACTCAACGGTCGCCACCTCCCCACTAGTGCCCAGCGCCGCGTCAGCCTTCGGGAAGTACTCAACCACCACCGTGCGCACAGGCTTCTGCTGGCCACAAACCAGCTCAAGCTTGCCCCCACCGAGCACCACCACCTGCGCCGGATCGCGCACTGCAAGACGGGTTTGCCTGCCCCCAGGAGTCTCGATCACAAGTCGTGCCACCCCGCGCAGGCAGTCTACTTGCCGCAGGCGGCCCTCAACGCGAGCTGGTGGGCGGGGACCCTCGAACCATGGCTCCACCTTCGCGGGCGGCGGGCCAGCTTCGCGATTGGCCCTAGCCTCTGCCTCTCGAATCCGCCTGATGGCCTCGTCTTTAACGCGCGCCAGCTCCCGCTCTTTCTGCTCGGCTTCGCGCTTGCGAGCCAGTGCTTCGGCTTCGCGGCGCCGCTCATCCAGGCTCCGGCGCATCCGCCTGAACTCGGCCCGCGCGGCCTCATCGGGGGCCGCCTGCTCGGCGGCTGCCCATGAACGGGCAGCACTCCGGAAGTCGCCCGCGCTTTCCTGCGCTTCGGCCAGCGCGCGCCACAAAGCAGCATCTCGCGGGGCCAACCTGGCGGCCGCGCCCAGCGCTTGCAGGCGCTTGTTTGCGTCCGGTTCGCGCTCCGCCAGCAAGCGCAACGGCTCTGCCCAGCCCGGGTTCAACTCAGCGGCTTTGCGCAGCATGGCGCTAGCTTTGCCCCAGTCGGGTTCGCGGCGTGCGGCTTCCAGCCAGATGCGCGCGTTGCGGGTGCCGGAGGTCAACGCCGCTTGTAGATGTTTGAGGCCTTCGCGTTCCTCACCGGCGGCCAACGCCGCCAAGGCCAGCCCTTCCTGCGGCTCCGGTGCGCCAGAACGGCTTTTCAAAACCGCCTCGTACAAGGCTCGGGCTTCCGCCGTCCGGCCCTGGGACAAACGCAGGTCGGCGAGCAAGAGCCCGCCGGAGCCCGGATCTACGGGCTGGGGCCGAAAGTCGGCACGGGGATTCATGGGGCGGCCGGAGACGGTTTCAACGCTGAAGTTGGCGCTGCCGAGGTAGGCAGCAGCCTCTTTGCGAATCTCGTCGGCGGTCTTGCCCGTCGCATTGCGCCAAGCCGGCTCAGGATCCAGGCTCTGCTCCAGATTGTACAGCAGGGGACGTAGCTTGCCGTAGTAATCCGGATGCAGGCTTAGCAGGTGAATCACGGCCCAATCCAAACTCGGGTGGAGAGGCGGCTGGCCTACCGTCACCCGCACGCCTTCGATCTTGACCATCGAGTAGTAGTCCAGCAAACCCTCCTCGATGCCCGCCGGCAAGCGCCGCGTGTTGGCTTCAAGCAGCATGCGCGCGCAAATTCGCAGCCATTGCGGGGAAGGGTGAACATCCGCCACCACCGAGGCGACGAAGCTATCACGACCGAGCGCAGGGGGCGCAGGAGGCTCGGCGGTCCGTCCCTGCCGCCACACCAGGACCCGCAACGGCCAGGGCAAGCTCAACTGCTCCCGTGAGAGCGTCCGTCCTAAAACGAAGCTGAATTGCTCCAGCCGCCCTAGCGTATCCTGGGCCGCCCGCTCGCCGGCTTGCGAAAAAACCTCAAAAGGGCCGGAGCGCACACAGCTCCAGCGATCCTGGGCGGCTAGCGACAAAGGCAGGATCAGCCAGAACCAACGGGGCTTCACTTCAACCCACATGATAACGCCTGGGCCACGGCCAATCGCTGCCGGCTGTCCGATAGGTTCCCACCGAGGCCGTATACTGGCCGTATGGAGCGGGTTCCCGAGCAGCTTTTGGAACGCATCAACGCCTTCCGAGAGAGCCGGCTGCTATTGACGGCCATCGAACTGGACGTCTTCACAGCGGTGGGCGAGGCAGCCACAGCGGCGGAGGTTGCCACGCGGCTGGGCACCGACCCGCGCGCCACCGAAATGCTGCTGAACGCGCTGGTAGCGGTGGGGCTGCTCTGCAAAAGCGAGGGTCGGTTCCGCAACTCGGCCGTCGCCGCACGCTGGCTCACGCAGGGTTCACCCGAGAGCGCGCGAGCGGCCCTGATGCACGTAGTCCATCTTTGGAACAAGTGGAGCCTGCTGAGCGAGTGCGTACGCAAGGGCCGCTCACCGCAGGCCGGGCGCCGTCGGAGCCGGGCCCAGACGGAAGCTTTCATCGCTATGATGCACTACAACGCGGAGGGCCGGGCTCCTGTGGTGATCGAGGCCATTGGGCTAGAAGGGGTGAAGCGCATGCTGGATCTGGGGGGCGGCTCAGGAGCTTACTCCATCGCATTTGCGCTGGCCTCGCCCCAGCTCCGGGCAGACGTGCTGGACTTGCCGCCCGTGCTACGCATAGCCCGCCGCCACATTCAAGCGGCAGGTGTCACCGACCGCGTCAAGACGCGGCCGGGCGACCTGCATCAGGCCTCTTACGGCTCCGGCTACGATTTGGTGTTCATTTCGGCCATCTGCCACATGCTGTCTCCGGAGGAAAACCAGGCCATGTTACGCAAGAGCTACCGGGCGCTGGTCCCCGGCGGGCGCGTCGTGATCCAGGATTTCATTCTCGAGCCCGACAAGACCAGTCCCCGGGCAGCGGCGTTGTTTTCGCTTAACATGCTCGTAAACACGCGCCGCGGCGCGGCGTACAGCGAAGCCGAGTATCGGCAGTGGTTGGCGGAAGCCGGCTTCAAAGAATTGCGGCGCTTGAGTGTGCCGGGTCCGGCTGGATTGATGGTGGGAGTGCGCCCGGCTGACGCGGCCGCACTGAGAACGCAGGCGTGCTAGCGTAAATAGTAGGGGTCTGCTGGTATGGCAGGCTCGAGTCAAGTCGCGATCCGGGCGATTAGTCTAGAGAAGCGATATCGCTCTGGCGACGGTGAACTGGTGGTTTTTTCGGACCTTGACTTGGAGGTAGAGTCTGGCGAACGGCTGGCGGTGGTAGGGGAGTCCGGCGCGGGCAAATCCACCCTGCTGCATTTGTTGGGGGGATTGGAGCGGCCCACCAAAGGCGAGATCTATTTTGGAGAAAAGGAGCTTACCCGCCTGGGGGATGCTGAGCTGGCCGAGTTCCGCAACCGCGAGATCGGTTTTGTCTGGCAAAGCCATTACCTGCTGCCGGAGTTCACTGCTCTAGAAAACGTCATGATGCCGCTGCTTATCCGGGGCATTCGCAGAGAGGAAGCGGCGCGGGCCGCCCGGGCCAGGCTGGAAGAAACCGGCTTGGGGCGCCGGGCTTCCCATCGTGCGGGAGAGCTCTCCGGAGGAGAGCAGCAGCGTGTGGCGCTGGCCCGTGCGCTGGTGGGGCAGCCACGGGTCTTGCTGGCCGACGAACCCACCGGCAATCTGGACGCACGTACCGGCGAGATGATCATTGCCCTGCTGGCTGAACTGCACAGGGCGCATCGGCTGACCTCGGTTTACGTGACGCACAATCTTTCTTTCGCGCGGCGCTGCGACCGCGTGCTGAAACTGGAAGGCGGGGTTTTGTCCGGCCTCGGTTGCTCGCCCGGGCCGGAGACAAGCAACTGGGAGGGCGGAGCCAGCTATGTTTGAGCGGTATACGGAAAAAGCCCGGCGAGTGATCTTCTTCGCTCGCTACGAAGCAAGCCAGTACGGCAGCCCTTACATTGAGACCGAACACCTGCTGCTGGGTCTGCTGCGGGAAGACAAGGCACTGGCCAGCCGCTTCTTGCGGTCCGCAGCGGCGGTGGATTCCATACGCAAGCAGGTCGAGGCCCACACCACCATCCGCGAGAAGGTGCCCACTTCGGTTGACTTGCCGCTCAGTCACGAGTGCAAGCGTGTGCTGGCTTATGCGGCTGAGGAAGCTGAGCGGCTTAACCACCGCCACATTGGGACCGAACACCTGCTGCTGGGGTTGCTGCGCGAGGAGAAGTGCTTCGCGGCGGAGCTGCTGCACGAGCGCGGCTTGCGCCTTTCCGCGGTGCGCGAGGAAGTGGCACGGGCCTCCTCCGAGCGCACCTCCAGCCGCCCCAAGGAAAGCTCCCTGCTGGCGGAGTTCAGCCGCGACTTGACGCAGGCGGCGGCCGACGGCTTGCTGGACCCGCTTATCGGCAGGGAGTACGAGCTGGAGCGGGTGATCCAGATCCTGTGCCGCCGCACCAAGAACAACCCGGTGCTGATCGGCGAGCCAGGGGTGGGCAAAACGGCCATCGTGGAGGGGCTGGCGCAGCGCATAGCCGAGGGCGATGTCCCCTCTTTCCTGGCCGACAAGCGCATCCTGGCCCTGGATTTGTCTTTGATCGTGGCCGGCACCAAGTACCGGGGCCAGTTCGAGGAGCGGCTGAAGACCATCATGAAGGAGCTCATGGAGAGCCAGAACGCCATCATCTTCATTGATGAGCTCCACACGCTGGTGGGCGCCGGTTCAGCCGAAGGATCGCTGGATGCCGCCAACATTCTCAAGCCGGCTCTCTCACGCGGCGAGATCCAGTGCATCGGGGCCACGACCCCGGCCGAGTACCGCAAATCCATCGAAAAAGATCGTTCGCTGGAACGGCGTTTCCAGGCCGTGAAGGTGCCTCCGCCCAGCGAGCAGGACGCCATCAAGATCCTTTACGGCATCAAAGAGCGCTACGAGAAATTCCACGCGGTGGTTTACACCGACGAGGCCATCGAGGCAGCGGTTTACACTTCCAGCCGCTTCATACCCGACCGGTACTTGCCTGACAAGGCCATTGATTTGATTGACGAGGCGGGCGCTCGCGTCAAGCTGCGCCAGACCACGCTGCCGCCTGAGGTGGCCGAGGTGCAAAAACGCATCAAGTTCATCGTGCACCGCATGGAGAGCGCCATCGCCAACCACGAATTCGAGAAGGCGCGTTTTTACTCCGACGAAGAGCGGCGCGAACGCGAGAACCTGCGCCAGTTGCGCGATCGTTACAACTTGGACGATTCCTCGACCGGCATCGTCACCAAGGACGATATCGAGGAAGTGGTGGCGCGCTGGACGGGCGTGCCCATGACCGCCATCAAGGAGGAGGAAGTCACCAAGCTGCTGCGCATCGAGCAGGAGCTGCACAAGAGGGTGGTCAGCCAGGACAAGGCCATCTCAGCGGTGGCGCGGGCTATAAGGCGCTCGCGTGCGGGCCTGAAGTCCCCCAAACGCCCAGCCGGGTCCTTCTTGTTCCTGGGCCCCACGGGCGTCGGCAAAACCGAGGTAGCCCGGGCCCTGGCCGAATTCCTCTTCGGCAGCGAGAAGGCGCTGGTGCGCTTCGATATGTCCGAGTTCATGGAGAAGCACTCGGTCTCCAAGTTGATCGGCTCGCCGCCAGGCTACGTCGGCTATGAAGAGGGCGGCCAGTTGACCGAGCGCGTGCGCCGCCAGCCTTACTCGGTCATACTGCTGGACGAGATTGAAAAGGCGCACCCCGACGTCTATAACATCCTGCTGCAAGTTTTCGAAGACGGCCAGCTAACCGACGGGCTAGGCAACACGGTGGACTTCAAGAACACCATCATCATTATGACCTCGAACCTGGGAGCCCGCTTCTTGGAGAAACGCACGGGCATGGGCTTCTCTGCTCCCGCCAGCAGCGGCATCCCACAGAAGGTCGAGGATATGGTGATGGCCGAAGTCAAGCGTGCTTTCAATCCCGAATTCCTGAACCGGCTGGACGAAATCATCTTGTTCCAGCCGCTCACCGACGAGGACCTGTTGAAGATCATTGACCTGCTGGTCGGGCAGATCAACCAAAACCTGGCCTCGCGACAGATTCGCGTCCGGCTGGCGCCGGAGGCCGCCAAGTACATTCTGGAGAAAACCTGCGCTGATCGCAGCTTCGGCGCCCGTCCTTTGCGCCGGGCCTTGCAAAAGTACATTGAGGATCCGCTCTCGGAGCTGATCATTCAAGGCGCTTTGCCCCAGCCTTCCGAGCTGGAAGTGTTTTTGGGTGATACGGGCATATTCTGCCGGCCGCTAGCTGAGCCTGAACCGGCTACGGTAGGCGCGGCTGCCGGCGACAGGGCACCCACTGCCTTGCCCTTGTACCGGTTCTGAGGCCATTAAGCTGAGAGAAAACTAGCTGCCGCGGCATACATCAAGTTAAAAGGAGGTCAAACGTTCACATGAGCAGGTGGTTGTGGACAATGCTTGCAGGGCTCGGGCTCGGCTTCGCCCCACTGTTGGCGCAGGAGACTGAGCCCGGAACAGCCGAAGTGACTGGCTTTGCCGGTTTCGTGAGCGGGATCGGCACCCACGGCACAATTGGGGGCGATCTGGCTTACGCGCGTACGAAAAGGCTGTTGTTAGTCGGAGAGTTCGCTTTCATCCCTGCCGGAAGTGAGGCGGCCGGGGTGGTTAAAGCCAGCGCCAAGGCCTATGATTTCAACGGCGGCATACACTATCAGTTCAAGATCAAGGAGCCCAAAGCCGTGCCGTACGTGGCGGGCGGTCTCGGCGTGTTGCACAGCACAGGGTCCGTCAAAGTAAGCGGCTTCGGGGGTGCGTTTTCGCAGAGCGCGAGCGCCACCGACTTCTATCTGAACTTCGGCGGGGGCCTGCGCTATTACATTTCCGACCACTGGGGTATAAGGCCGGAGCTGAAGATCTACGCCGGCGATGATACCTTCATGCGGCTGGCGATCGGGATCTTTTACCAGTTCGGCAAGCGGTAAGCTGTGCCGGCTCACGAGCTCGGCAAATCTTGGTGCGGCGGGGCGGGCGAGGGGCGCTTGATCTCGCCGCCCGCCCACAAGAAAAGCCCCGCTGCGCCAACCAAAACAAGCCCAGAAAAAGCGGCGAGGGCGAGCCGCGAGATTCCATAAAGCAGGCCCATCAGAGCGCTTCCAGCGAACCAACTGGCGCCGAAGGCGGCCTGAAAGGTGCCGTAAGCTGAGGCACGGCGGTCAGGGGGCGTCAGGTCGCCGATAGCGGCGCGCAGGATTGACTCTTGTGCCCCCATTCCAATAGCCCAAAGTCCGAGGCCCAGCAGAGCGAGGTCTCGCCCGCCCAGAAAGCATAGCCCCGCAAAAGGGGCAGCGGCGAGCGAGGCTGCCGCCAGCACTCGAATGCCCGCCCGATCATACAGGCGGCCGAGCACCAGCGCGGCCATCCCATCCAAACCCATGGCGGCCGCGTACAGAAGCGCAATCCGGGAATCCGCGAGCAGGGTCGAGCGCTGGAAGTGATAGGCCAGCAGCGCAAAGTCCGCGTAGCCGGCGGCAAACAGCGCAGCCCCCGCCAGATACAGCCAGAACACGCGGGGCAACCCACGCGTGGCGAGTCTCGGGGTCTCGACCTCCAGCTCCCGCGGCTGCGGGAAAAGCAGGCGCGCCCAAGCCAGAGCCCCCATAGCCAGCCCAGCCGGAACCGCCAGCATAAGGAAAGCCCGGCGGTAAGGCCAACGGGAGGCCAACACCCACGCCACCAGCAGTGGACCAAGCACGGCGCCGATTTGATCCAGCGCCTCGTGCAAACCAAAGGCGCGCCCGCGGCCCACAGCAGCCGCCGCGTGCGAAAGCATCGCGTCGCGCGCCGGAGTTCGCATCGCCTTGCCGGCGCGTTCGAGCACGATCAGCAGCCCCGCGGTTTCCCAGCGACCGGCCGCTGCCAGCAGTGGGACTGCAGCCAGATTCACCGCGTAGCCCGCCCCAGTGAGCGCCCAGTAGCGCCCCGTGCGGTCGGCCAGCCACCCCGAACCGAGGCGCAGCGCGTAGCCGGCCATTTCGCCGAAACCGACTACGACCCCTACAACTAGAGAGCTGGCCCCCAGCCACGCCAGATAGGGACCTGTGATGCCGCGCGCACCCTCGTAAGTAGCATCTGCGAAAAGACTCACTATCCCGAGCAAGACGACAAATTGCCAGTTGCCGCGCTTCATATCCAAGGCTCGCTACTGGCCCGATTCTCCCACAACCACGCCTCGCGGTAATAGCTGGAGCAAGCCGGCCGCCAGGACCCTCCGCTTCACCGCCCAGAGTTGTCCGCCGGTTCTGCTAGATTGAGATTCTTGGATGCTTTTCCATGAGGGCGGGGGACGAAATATCCATCCGGCAGTTAACAACACCCGAAGAATACGAACAGGCTGTCGCCTTGCAAAAACAAATCTGGGGCTTTGGTGAGCTCGAGCTGTTGCCTACGCGCTTTTTCATTGTGGCTTCGGGAGTGGGAGGCCAGACTTTCGGGGCCTACCACGGCACGCGGATGGTCGGATTCCTGCTCGCCATCCCGGGCCTGAAACCAAGCGGCAAACTTTACTTGCACAGCCATATGACAGGCGTGCTAGAGGAGTACCGTAACCGCGGGGTGGGCCGCCTGCTGAAGATGCGCCAACGGGAGGACGCCCTGGCGCGCGGCTTCGACCTCATCGAGTGGACATTTGATCCGCTGGAGCTGAAAAACGCTTACTTCAACCTCGAGCGCCTGGGCGCCGTGGTCCGGCGCTACGTGCTTAATCAGTACGGGACGACCAGCAGCCCCTTGCATGGCGGGCTGCCTACCGATCGCTGCGTTGCGGAATGGTGGATCCGCAGTGCGCGCGTGGAGGCTAGCCTCAAAGGCCGGCAACCGGAGCGGCCGCCGGTGGAGGCTACTATCGAAGTGCCAGTCGAAATCGCGGGCCTGCGCCGGGAAAACCCGCGCCTGGCGCGCCGCATCCAGGAGCAGGTAAGCAATCGCTTCCTCGATTTGCTTGCGCGCGGCCTGACGGTCGTCGGCTTCGAGCGCGGCGGGCGCTGCGGCGTCTACCTGCTGGGGCGCTGGAGCCCGGAGTAACCGGCAATGAGTTTCAAGATCGAGCGCATCCTGCTGCGCGAGATTCGCATGCCTCTGCTGCACCCGTTTGAAACCAGCTTCGGGCGTACCACTGAAAGGCGGATCGTGGTAGTCGAGGTGATTGCGGACGGGGTCTCGGGATGGGGCGAGGTGACAGCGGGGGAAAATCCCTTTTACAACGAGGAGTGGACCGAGTCGGCCTGGCTGATATTGCGCGACTATGCGGGGCCGCGCATCCGCGGCGAGTGCCTGGAATCCGCCGCCGAGGTGTCGGGACTGTTAAAGCACATCCGCGGGCACAGGATGGCTTGCGGGGGCCTGGAGGCTGCGGTCTGGGACTTGGAGGCGCGGTTGAAAGGCCTCCCGCTATACCGGCTGATCGGCGGGGTGCACAAGCAGATTCCCTGCGGGGTTTCGATCGGCATTCAGAGCTCGATCCCGGCCCTGCTTGAAAAAATCGAACATGAGCTGGCCTCCGGCTACCAGCGGATCAAAATCAAAATCAAGCCGGGCTGGGACGTTGAGGTGGTGCGCGAAGTTCGCCGGCGTTTTCCCCAGATCCCTTTGATGGTAGACGCCAATTCGGCTTACACGCTGGCTGACGCAGAGCATCTGCGCCGACTGGACGAGTTTTCCCTGATGATGATCGAGCAGCCGCTGGCGCATGACGACATCGTGGACCATGCGACCTTGCAAAGCAGGCTGCAAACCCCTATTTGCCTGGACGAATGCATCCGCTCGGGGCGCCATGCCGAGCAGGCCATCCGGCTGGGAGCTTGCCGCATCATCAACATCAAGCTGGGCCGGGTGGGGGGCTTCTCCGAAGCCCGGCGCGTGCACGATGTGGCCCAGGCCGCCGGGGTGCCGGTCTGGTGTGGGGGCATGCTCGAGGCCGGGATAGGGCGCGCGCACAATGTCGCCCTGTCCACACTGCCGAATTTCAGACTTCCCGGGGACGTATCAGCCTCCCGGCGTTACTGGGCGCGCGACATCATACAGCCGCCGGTGGAGGTGAGCCCGCAAGGCATCATCACGGTGAGCGAAGCGCCCGGCTTTGGTTACGAGCTGGATCGGGACTTCATGCGCAGCCTCACGGTACGGGAGGAAGCTGTTGGATGAGCGCCGCAGAGGCTAGTTGGTGCTTGCAGGCCATCGGGGTGGTGCGTTCGCCGGTGAAGGAGCGCAAGCAGATGCCGCCGCTGGGCGTACCGGCTGCGATCGAGCTGTTTGCCCGCTATGCGCCCGGCCTGCTGCACATCGAGAAGCACTCGCATATTTGGGTGCTGGCCTGGCTGGAGGGCGCCGAGCGGGATCTGCTTCAGGTAGTCCCGCGCGGGGTGCGCGGGGAAGAGCCCGGGGCATTACATGGGGTCTTTGCGGTGCGTTCGCCGGCCCGGCCCAATCCCATCGGGTTGACTGCCACGCGCGTAACGGGCGTTGAGGGCACGCGCATTGAAGTAGCCCGGCTGGACTTCATAGACGGCACCCCGGTGGTGGACATCAAGCCGTATTTCGTCACCCGGGACCTGATTTTTGCGGCCACCAACGTGCAAATCGGTCGGCCGTCCAGCCGCGCGAGCCTGCGCGAATCGCTGCTGGAGCAGGCGCTGAACTTTCACGGCGAGCTGTGCGAGGAGCTGGCGCTGGGGGTGCGGGTGCTGGAACATTTTCGCTGGGAAGTGTTGAATCTGCGCGACCCCCAAGCTTGCCGCGTCGCCCTGCCCTTTGAACGCGGCTGCCTGCTGGACGCCTTCCTGGGGATGACCCGCGTCAGCCCGGGACGAGGGACTCTAACCAGGCTCGACGGACCCTACGTGCGCTTGCAACACGCCGACACCACTTGCCTTTACGAACTGCTGGCTCCCCCCGGGCTGAGCCCGGAAGCGGTGTTGCAAGCCCCAGAGGCCACCCTTTTCAGAATCATCCCAAGCTAGCTGAACATCCTCGCCGCCAGCCACCACGCCAGCCAGCCTGCCGCAAAGATCCCCAGAAAAGCCAGCGCAAGGCTTCGCGCCAGTCCTCGCACGCCGGCCCCCGCCGCTATCAGGGTCTTGACGGCCGCATTCATCACGAGCGCTGCCAACACGCCCGCCGAGGCTGCCTCCAGGTTCAGCGAGCCCTGACGGCTCAAATCCGAAAGCGACAGCGCGGCTGCATCGGCGTCAAGCGATCCGCCCAGCGCGCTGACGGCCAGCACCGCGGCGCTTCCCAGGACCAAGGCTGCGCCTTTGCCCAGCGCCAGGATTACCGTGAACAGTGCCCCGAACTTCAAGGCGGGCGCCAACCGGAATGGGTTTCGCACCTGCAACGGGGGCCGGCTGCCCTCCATCTGCGAGGACCGGCCAGCCAAATAAGCAGCCAGCAGGCCAACCGCCGTCATTACCGACAAAGGCGTAGCCAGGGCGAGAGCCAGTGGCGCGTTAACCGCGGCCAGAATCAATACCACGCGCGGGAATTGCACCGCATTAGCCAGCAAGATCGCCTGCCAGTAAAGCGAGCGGTTTGCCGGTTCATCGGCGCAGGTCCGGGCCAGCGAAGCAGTGGCCGCCGTCGAGGAAGCCAGGCCGCCCAGCACGCCCGCCAGCCGCAGCCCGGCCCGCGCTCCCAGGAACTTCTCCAGAAAGTAGCCCACGTAGGAAACCGAGGAGACCAGGATCACGAAGACCCAGACATGGCGGGGAGCGAAAGCGCCCGCGGGACCGAAGGCGCCTGCCGGCAGGATCGGGTAAATGATGAAGATCAGGGCCAGGAAGCGGAGTGTGTCAGTGAATTCCTGCTCGGTGAGAGTCTGGCGGATGAAATGGTGCAGCGCTCGCTTGGCTTCCAGCAACATGGTGATAGCCACTGTGAGCCCGATGGCGAGGGTGGGCCCGAAGCTAACGCTGGGCGTGGAAGCCAGAAACCCCAGGCAAAAGGCAGCCACCGCCGCCATCTCAGTGGTGATGCCGGTGCGTTCCGAGCTTTGGAAATGAAATACGCCCAGCAGCCCGGCGATGGCGGCCAGCGCCGTCACACTCAGCCACGCGTTTCCCAACAGGCCGCAAATGCTGCCCACCAGCGCGATCAGGATGAAATCACGGACGCCGGGTTGCCGCTCGCTTTCGGCCCGGGAGAACTCGCGCTCAGCGCCGATCAAGAACCCGATCAGCAATGCCACCCCGGTGGCGCGCAGGATCTCAGGTGTCGTCACGCGGCGTTCCTCACCCTCGATTAAAGCAAACAGGGCCCGCCGTCACAAGCCAGGCTCATTCGTAGCGCAGGGCTTCCGAGGGATTAAGCCGGGCAGCGCGGTTGGCGGGCAGCAAACCGAAAATCAAGCCCACGGCGAAAGAAACCAGAAAGGCTACTGCCACCGAGATTAGGGAAACAGGCACCCGCAGTTCAGCAAACAAGTAACGCACGGTAATGGGCACCCCCACGCCCAGCAGGATACCCAGCACACCGCCCGAGACGCTGATCAGAACCGCTTCCAGCAAGAACTGTTGCAGGATATCGCGGCGGGAGGCTCCCACCGCCATGCGCACGCCAATCTCGCGCGTGCGCTCGGTGACTGTCACCAGCATGATGTTCATGATCCCGATGCCGGAAATCACCAGCGCGATGGCCGCCACCAGGATCAGCACTACCGTCAGCGCCAGAGCGATCTGTTTGGCCGCCGCCAAAATGGCGCTAAGGTTCTCCACCGTGTAGCGCGCGCCGGGGCGATGGCGACTCTCGATCAGGGAGCGCACCTCGGCGGTTACCGGTTCCACGTCTTCGGTGCGCCACACTTGCACGTAAAGAGGATCAATGCGCTCCACGCTGGCGAAGTAGCGCAGCACCGTAATCGGGATCAGCACGGTTTCGCGCGTCAACTCGGAAAGCCCGAAACTTTCAACCCTCTCCTTGAAGACGCCGATGACGGTGAACTGCAAGCCGTGGATCTTGATAAGCTGGCCCACAGCCATTTGGGGGCCGCCGAAAAGGCGCCGGGCCAGCCTTTCGGTGAGCAAGGCGACCTTCTGGCGCAGCACCACGTCCCCATCATCCAAACCTCTGCCCGCCAGAAAGACCAGGTTGCGTACTTCGGCATAGTGCTGATCGGACCCCACGATGCGGACATCCTGCTCGCGACCCTCGATCGTCATGCGGTCGAAGCTGGTCATAACGCCTGTCACCGCCCGGATGCGTCCGTCCAGGTCCCGGCGTACTGCTTCGACGTCAGCCCACTTCAAGAAGTCGGCCTCTACCTCGGGGGAGCTTTGGGTGGCGGCTTCATAATAGGCGTAAATCATGTTGGAGCCGACGCCTTGGATTTGCTCCAGGATGTATTCGCGGCTGGTCAAAGAAATGGTCACTACCAGGATCACCGAGGCGTTGCCGATGACCAGCCCCAGAGCGGTCAGCGCCGTGCGGAGCCGGTTGGCGCGGAGCGCCTCAGCGCTGAAGCGCAAAGCCTCGCTAAGCAACATGAGCCACCCGGTTCGAGAACCCTCAGGAAAGCCGTTTCAGCAACAATTCGGCTTCCCGGCGGGGCGGGTCCTCCGGACTCAACTCCGATTTCAGGTATTCCTCCAGCAAGCGACGAGCTTCGTCCAAGTTGCGGCCCGCCTGGATGTAAAGAGCCGCGCGCTCGAACTTCAGTCGCGGGCTGCCTGGGGCAATCTTCTCAGCTTGCGCTAACAGCGCCTCACCTTCCTCAAAGCGACGCTGGCGAGCGAGAAACTTCGCCAGGTCTACAATTCGCCCCAGTTGTCGCGGCGCCGCTTCCAGGGCCCGCCGCAGTTGTTGCTCGGCCCGGGCGAATTCGCGACGCTTCTCAGCCAGCCGCGCCTCGGCGTAGTGTCCTTCGGCCGGGTCCAACCGCCGGATGCGTTCGAGGAGCGTGAGGGCCTTCTCCAATCCCCCGCCTAGAAAACCCGGCGCTTGCAAGTAATACTCGAAAAGGTCGCTGATAGCCTCCAGGTTGTTGGGATCCAGCTCGACGGCCTTCTCGAAATGCTGGCGGGCCTTGCTGGCCAGCCCCGGCGCGGTAAGGAAGCTGGAAGTCTCCGCGCGCTTGCCGTAAGCCCGGCCCAGCCAGTGGTGGTAGCGGGCATTGCGCGGCTCGGCAGCGATGGCTTTCTCAAAGTACTGGGAAGCCTTCTTGTAATCACCCTCCATGTAGTAGGCTTTCCCGATCAGCTCAAGCACGGGGCCGTCTTTGTGCTTGAGGGGCAGCAGCAGTTCCAGCACCGCCTTGTATTCGGTGCGCTCATAGTGGCGAAGGGCGCGCTCCAACTCCCCGGCAGGCGCCGAGGACAGGCTTGCCGCCAGCATCAGCAACGTCAACTGAAGTACCCTACGCCGCAACATCCCCATTGTATTAGATGAGTCCTCAAGGGGCGAGGGTTCCGCCAGGCACTTGCGGCCGCGGCGCGTAAAATGAAGAGGAGTCCTCCGATGCGCAAGACCGCCCTCCTGCTGTTGCTGCTAGCGACGCTCTTGCCCGCCCAATTCCCGCGCGAAGAGCCGGAATGGAAGTTGCCCAGCGGAAAGTCGCAAAGGGAGGAAATCCTCAAGGCGGATTACGAGCAATCGCTGCGGGATGCCGAGCGCCTGCTGAAGCTTTCCGAGGAGCTCAAGAGCGAGCTGGAAAAGCAGGGCCGCCACGTGCTTTCTGTGCAGACCCTGCGCAAAATCGAAGAAATCGAGCGTCTGGCGCGGCGCATCCGCTCCAGGCTCCGCCGCTTCTGAGGCCCGGTGATGAGCGCTCTAGTCTGGGTAGCCGCAATGCTTCTGGCTGTGTGCATGGAGGAACCGGCGGTGTTGCTGTCGCCTGTGAAGGGCGCTCCGATAATGGTGCTGCTGCCGGACTCCCCGCAGCTCGCTCACCAGGCCTTCCAGCGCTGGGAGCCGGCGGTGAGCAGCCACGGCTGGAGCCTTTTGGCGCCAACTACTGCGGATATGCTGGCGCCGGCCGACATGGCGCTTCGAGCTTTGGAAGCGACGCTCGAGAAGGTGCAAGCACGCCTGGCGCCGGATCGGCAACGAATTTATCTGGTTGGGGAAGGCGCCGGAGCCTCAGCGGTGTTTTACTTTGCCAGCCGCCGACCGGACTTGTGGGCGGCAGCCGCGGCCATAGGCGGTAACCCGCGCTCCGCTATCGAGACCAACCGCCTCTTCGCGGCCAATACGCTCCACGTGCCCGTGTTGTGGCTGCCGCCGGAGCAAGACCGACTGGCTGAAAGCCTGCGGGCGCGCCTGCTACAGGCAGGCTACAACCTGGCCAAGCCCACCAAGGCGCCGCTCAGCCAGGCCGAGCTGTTAACGTGGCTGGCGCAGCACACTCGCCCGACACACCCCAACCGCATTGATTGCGAGACCGGAGATCCCGCCTTCGGGCGCTGCTACTGGGCCCAAATCACAGAGCTGGATTTCAGCCATCGCAACGATGTGCTGGGCAGCTCACGCGTGAATCCCGGCTCGGGAGCATGGCTGGATCTGGGTCGCGGCTTCAGTGTGGACGCGGAAGCTGTGGGTCCCGGCGCAGTGGTATCCGGACTGGCCCAGGATTACAAGGGCCCGTTACGCGTCGGGGACCGTATCGTGGCCATAGCCGGAAAGCCCATCGCGGACGGCCGCGCCTATTTGGAGTTCATGGAAACCCAGCGTGAGGAGCGCAGCGTGGGTGTGATCGTCGAACGGGGACCTCAGCGCTTGCGCCTGGAAGCACGCATCCGGTTGCCTCAGCGGCAGGAACTGAGTACCGCACGAGTGCAAGCCGAGTACCTTCCCGAGACCGCTGAACTGCTCATCGTGACCCGCGGCGTGGCTGCCCTGCGCTTGCACATCCCGGCATCTTGGGCGGCGGCCCGCGTAAACTGGAACGGCTTGGAGGCCGGGACACTAACCAACGGCGGCTGCTGGCAATTGCGGGCAGGCGCTGCCGCAATTCCCTGCCCACAGTGAGGCGGCCTCCGTCTGTGTTACCCTGTCCCTCGGACCGGCACCGGCTATGATCGCCACCCGCGAGAAAGCCCAAATCATGAGCGCCTCGGAAATCGAGCGCACCCTGGTCCGCCTGGCTCATGAGATTCTCGAAAAGTGCGAGGATTTGGACCGGCTGGCCTTCGTCGGCATCCGGCGCCGGGGCGTGCCCATCGCCCAGCGGCTGGCGGCCAAGATCAAAGAGTTGGAAAACCGCGTCATCCCCGTAGGGATCCTGGACATCACGCTTTACCGCGATGACCTCTCCAGCATCGGCTCGCAGCCCATCGTGAATGCCACTGAAATTTCCTTCCCGGTCACAGGCAAGGACATAATTCTGACCGATGACGTTCTCTACACCGGGCGCACGGTGCGCGCCGCGCTGGATGCGCTATTCGATCACGGCCGGCCGGCGCGGGTGCAACTGTTGGTGCTGATTGACCGCGGGCATCGCGAACTGCCCATCGAAGCCCGCTTTGTGGGACGCACTATTTCCACTACGCCCGATGAAATGGTCGAGGTGAAGTTCAAAGAGATTGACCAGGTCGAGAAGGTGGTGCTCATCGAGCGCGCCGATTAAGGCAGGCCATGCCGGGGGAGGAAGAGCCGATGGCAGCCGGGCTGCTGGGGATCGAACAACTGGAACGCTCGGAGATCGAGGCCATTCTGGAGCGGGCCAAAGCTTTCCAGCCCGCGCAGAATCAGCCTTTCGTCAAGCTAGACACCTTGCGCGGCAAGATGATCGTGAATCTGTTCTTCGAGGCCTCCACGCGCACCCGCACCAGCTTCGAGATCGCCGCCAAGCGCCTGGGCGCGGATGCCATTTCCATAACTGCGGCGGGCTCCAGCCTTTCCAAGGGCGAATCCTTGGTGGACACGCTTAACACGCTGGCTGCCATGCGACCTGACGCCATCGTCATGCGTCACTGGGCTTCTGGAGCGCCTCACTTTCTGGCCCGGCACCTGCCCATCCCAATAATCAACGCCGGCGACGGCACGCACGAACATCCCACGCAGGCGCTGCTGGATGCACGAACGATTCTGGACCACCGCCCGAGTTTGGAGGGGTTGCGAGTGGCCATCATTGGCGACATTGTCCACAGTCGCGTAGCCCGCTCCAACGTGTTCCTGCTCTCGAAATTCGGCGCCGATATTGTGCTCTGCGGTCCGGCTTCCCTGGTGCCACCTGAGCTGGCTCGTCTGGCCCCCGGCGTGCGAATCACTTACGACATGCGCGAAGCCATACGGGACGCGGACGTAATCATGATGCTGCGGGTGCAGTTGGAGCGTCAGCAGGAGGCCGCCTTCCCCGAAGGCGAGTACTTCCAGTTCTACGGACTGCGCCTGGAGCATCTGGCGCTGGCCAAGCCCGACGCCATCGTCATGCACCCGGGTCCCATTAACCGCGGACGCGAAATCTCCTCGGAGGTAGCCGACTCACAACGCTCGGTGATCCTCAATCAGGTGGAAAACGGGGTGGCCGTGCGTATGGCGGTCTTGGAGAGGATCCTGGGATAAAGATGCCGAAGCTGTTGATCCGCAACGGGCGGGTAATGGATCCGGCCTCCGGCTATGACGCCGTGGCCGATGTGTTGATCAAAAGCGGGCTCATCGTGCGCATCGGGCAAGAGCTGCATGCCACCGGGGCCATTGTCTTCGATGCCTCCGGCCTGATCGTGGCGCCCGGTTTCATTGACTTGCATGCGCACCTGCGCGAGCCCGGCTTCGAGCATGCCGAGACCATCGAAAGCGGAACCAAGGCGGCGGCGGCCGGCGGCTTCACGACAGTGTGCGCCATGCCCAACACCCGGCCGGTCAACGACGATGCCGCCGTGACCCGCTACATCCTTGAGCAAGCCGAGCGCTCCGCCGTCACGCGCGTGCTGCCCGTCGGCGCCATCACCGAGCGCAGCGAAGGCGAGAGACTGGCCGCTATCGGTTCCATGAAAATGGCAGGGGCGGTGGCCATCTCCGACGACGGGCGCCCGGTGATGAACTCGCGCGTCATGCGGCGAGCCATGGAATTCGCACGCGCTTTCGATCTGGTGGTGATTGACCATTGCGAGGATCTGAATCTTTCCGCCGGAGGGGACATGCACGAAGGCGAACAGTCGGTGCGGCTGGGCTTGCGGGGGATCCCTTCGGTGGCCGAGGACATCATGGTGGCGCGCGATCTGCTGCTGGCTGAGGTGACCGGTGCGCGGCTCCACGTGGCGCACGTGTCTTCGGCGCGCTCGCTGGCTATGATCGCCGAAGCCAAGGCTCGCGGTGTGCCTGTGACTTGCGAGGTAACCCCGCACCATATGGCCCTCTGTGACGCGGACCTGAGCGGCTATGACAGCAACTTCAAAATGAAGCCTCCGCTGCGCTCACTGGCTGACCGTACCGCACTGCTGGAAGGGATAGCCAGGGGCGTGGTGGACGCCATCGCAACCGACCATGCGCCCCATCCGGGCAGCGAAAAAATGCAGGAGTTCGAGAAGTGCCCCTTCGGCGTAATCGGGCTGGAGACGGCTCTGGCGGTGGCCTTGGAGGTTCTGGTGCACACAGGTCGCATCTCCCTGATGCGCTTCATCGAGCTGTTTACCGCAGGACCCGCGCGCGTACTAGGCTTGCCCGGCAAGCGCCTGGAGCCGGGGGCGCCTGCCGATTTGACTATCTTTGATCCCGAGTTGGTCTGGACCTATGACGTTAACCGGTCCTTCTCCAAAAGCAAGAATTCGCCTTTCCACAATCGGACGTTCCGCGGCGGCCCGGTAGCTACCGTGGTCAAAGGCCGCATCGTGTGGCGCCGCGAGACCGAAAGGAGCTGACATGTCGGGCTTTGAGTTTCCTGAAAGCGTCCGCGGATTACCTGCTCCGCCGAGGAAGTGGGGTTGGACGGCGGTGCTGGTACTGGTGGCGATACTGTTGCTGAGCGCCAGGGCTATCGCCTCGTTTTTCCTCGAATACCAGTGGTGGAAGGAGCTTGATCAGTTGCCCACTTGGATTGACATGCTGATCTACGCCGCCAGCCCGGTAGCACTGGGCACGCTGCTCGGCTTGGCGGTCTTGTGGGCAGCGCACACCCGGGGGGCGCGCTTTGCCGGCGTGCGCCTGCGGCGCCATCGGACCTACCGGCGCGTGGCCCTGGTGGTGCTGGCGCTGGTGTCCTGGTGGGTGGCGGCCACCAGCGTGGATACTTGGGCGGTGGTGCGCTTTTTCGGAGGCAGTCGCTTGCCCGAGGAGGCCCTTGCCTGGCGGGATCCCATTTTCGCCAAGCCCTTGAGCTTTTACTTGTTCAATTTGCCGTTTTATTCCATTTTGTGGAAGTACCTGCTGGCCTTGGCGGTGACGGCCATTTTGGTCTACTGGCTGACGGCCCGAGGCTGGCAAATCCGCGAGCGGCTGCCCGAATTGCGCGAGGCCCAGGAACTGGACTTGCGCTTCCTGCGCCTGGAAGGAGCTCTGGAATCGCGTTTTCTGAAACTGGCCGTGGCGGCTGCGCTGGTTGCGCTGGCCTTTCGCTTCTTTCTGGGCCGCTACCAGATGCTGGTGAACGACCACGGCTTCATGGTGGGCATCAACTGGGTGGATCACCGTCTGGGATTACCCTTGCAGTGGCTGTTGATTGCGGCCTGCCTGGCGGCGGCAGTTCTGGTGTGGATGGGCCGCTGGCGGTGGGCGGCGATGATGGTTATCGCCCTGCTGGTGCGGCTGCTGGTGCCGGCGGCGGTGGCCGCCATTTATGTGCGGCCCAATGAGATCTCCATCGAGCGCCCCTATATCGAAAGGCACATTCGGGCTACTCGCAGCGCTTTCGCCCTGGATCGGCGCACGCGCGAGTTCGAATACCCGGCCAAGCTGGAAACGCGTGTGGATCTCAGCGAACACAAGCTGCTGTTGGACAACATCCGGCTCTGGGACTGGCGGGCTTTCCACGACACCGTCACGCAGATACAAGCCCTGCGGCCTTACTATCGGTTCGCCGACTCCGACGTAGACCGCTACATCATAGACGGCCAGTTGCGGCAGGTGCTGCTGACGCCGCGCGAACTGGATATCTCGCAGTTGCCTGAGGCGCGCACGCGCTGGATCGTTCCCCACTTCATGTACACCCACGGCTACGGGCTGGTGATGGCGGAGGCCAACCGCATCACGCCGGACGGTCTGCCGGTGCTGATCATCCAGGATGCGCCTCCGGAAATCAAGACCAAGAGCCTGAAGCTGGTGCGTCCGGAGCTTTACTACGGCGAGTCGACCCACGAGCCTGTCTTCGTCAACACGGCGCAGGCCGAGTTCAGCTATCCATCGGGGGCGGAAAACGTTTTCACTCGCTACCAGGGACGCGGGGGCTTCCCGGTCCACTCCTGGCCCGTTCGCCTGGCGGCAGCGCTGGCGCGCGCTGACGTGAACATCGTGCTCACCGGCTTCTTCACGCCGGGCAGCCGCATGATGATCCGCCGCAACGTACGCGACCGATTGCAGCGGCTGGCCGGCTTCATCAGTTGGGATCCGGATCCTTACCTGGTGCTGACGGACTCGGGACGCTTGGTTTGGACCGTGGACGGCTACACCACCTCGCAAGCGCACCCTTATGCCCGCAGCATCAACGTCCCCGGCATCGGCCAGCTCAATTACATGCGCAACGCCGTCAAAGCCACCGTTGACGCTTACGACGGGACCACCGACATCTACATCTTCGACCCCGCCGACCCCATCATCCGCGCCTACCAGCGCTTGTTCCCGCGCTTGTTCAAGCCCGCCTCGGAGATGCCGCGGGAGCTGCGCATGCATGCGCGCTATCCGGAGACCTTCTTCCGCGCCCAGGCCGAAATCTACCGCATTTACCACATGCTGGACCCGCAGGCGTTTTACAACAAGGAAGACGTTTGGGACATCGCGCGCAACATCCAGGGCCAGGGCGGGCAACCCCAGATGGTCGCGCCCACCTATGTGGTGGCGACGCTGCCCGGGGAGTCGCAGGCCGAGTTCCTGCTCATTCTGCCCTTCACGCCGCGTAACAAGGACAACATGATCGGCCTCATGGTGGCGCGCTGCGACGGCGAACATCTGGGCGAGCTGCTGTTCTTGCTGCTCTCCAAACAGGAGCTGATTTACGGTCCCATGCAGATTGAAGCCCGCGTCAATCAGGATCAGATCATCTCCAAAGACCTTACCCTCTGGAATCAGCAAGGCTCGCAGGTGTTGCGCGGCCAGATGCTGGTGCTGCCCATGGGGCAGACTTTTCTTTACGTAGAGCCCATATACATACAAGCCTCAGAGGCCCGCATGCCGCAGTTACGCAAAGTCGTGATGGCCATGGGCAACCACTTGATCTACACCGACACTTACCAGGAGGCCATCGCCGAGCTGGATGCCATCATGAAGGGTGCAGCGCCGAGTCCCCGTGCCGGCGCTGCGGCCGCCTCTGCTCCCAGCCCCGCGCCCGCGGCGGGCGAAGACCCGCGCTTGGAGGCGATCCGCAACCACTTGCGCCGTTACCGCGAACTGGCCGGTCAGGGACGCTGGGCGGAAGCCGGTCGCGAACTGGAGGCTATAGAAGCCGCGCTAGGCAAGCGATGAGCAAGGCCGAGCGTCCGGTGAGGCTGATGGCTCGATGCCGGGCGAGCATCAGGGCTTGTCGGGCGAGGGCTCGAACTGGTGCGGCGGCTCGGCGCCCTGGCCGAAGAAGTACTCCTCCATTTGCTTGAGCAGGAATTCCTGCGCCTGCCGGCTGGCCAGGTTCAGCCGGTACTCGTTCACCAGCAGCTTCATGTATTCGATCCACGTCCGCCAGGCCTCTTTGGAAACGTGTTCGTAAATCTTCTGGCCCAAAGGATGCCCGTCGAAGGGGACTTCGTCCAAACCCGGCAACTCGCGGCGGAGCTTGACGCAAAAAACCGTACGTCCCTGCGGCCTATCAGGCCCCTGGTCCTGCCCGTCTTGTGTGCTCATGGCTCTCGGCCTCCTACGCCTGGATCCAGCATAGCGCAGCAAGTGCGGGTGGGGCCTTTCACAGCAGGGCCTCAGGGTAGGTGCCGTATTGGTGCAAGATGTAGCGCGGCCCGACCAAGAAACGCCCGCTGATTTCATCCGGCACCACCAGGTTGAGCAGGAAGCCGATGAGGCCGTGCGCGAGGCCCAGCACCAGCAGGCTCCGGTAGCGCAGGAAAAGCACGGCGGCAAGATACCCCCCGGCGAGGCTCACGGCCATCAAGAACCAGTTGGGTAAGTGGGCAAGCGTGAATAGGGTGGCAGCCGTGAGCGGCGCCCACCGCCCGGCGCCCCCTTGCAGCAGGCGGTTCAACAAATACCCGTTAAGCAGCCACTGCTGGACGAGGCCCCAGACCAGGTACACGCCAAGCGAGCCCGGCGCTCGCCGCGCCACCACCGGATTGATCGTACCCAGCAGCGCGCCCGTTCCCAGCAAAGCCCCAGCCAGCAGAACCACCCACGGACCTACACGCGACGCCCCGCGCCGGAACTCATGCCAGCCCAAACCTAAAGCCCGCACTCCTTCCCGGCGCGTCGCGTGCGAAGCGATTACCAGGCTCACCACGATTAGCCAGCGCCAGGGGTGAAACAGCCTGATCCGCCAGATGTAGAGCAGGATCAGCCAGAAAACGCTCAGCGCCTCGATGAGCGCCGCTCGATCAGGCGTGTCCCAGCCCTCGCGCATGGGCTTTCGGTCAGTGCAGGTATGCCTTTTACGCCGCCAGGAAGAGCCCCTGGAACTTCACAATGCTTCGATTTGCCGATAGATCGCCTTCAAAGCAGGGTAAAGGGCCCGGTAAACCGAGTGGCCGCGGGCGTAAAAGCCAGCCTCTGCCGGGCGCGGCTCAACGGATTCTACTTCGCGGATTGCGGTTCGGCAGACTTCGGGCACCGAACTGTAGACGCCCGTGCCCACCAGGGCCAGCAGTGCCGCGCCATAAGCAGACCCCTCCTGCGTCTCCAAAACCACCACGCGCTTGCCAAACACGTCGGCCAGCAGTTGCCGCCAAAAGGCGCTACGCGCGCCGCCGCCTGAGACCCGCACCGATTGCACGCACACGCCCAGTTGCTCGATCAAATCCAGGCAGTCTTTCTGGCTGTAACTGACGCCTTCCAGCAAGGCACGAATCAAGTCGGCGCGGCTATGTTTGGCGGTCAGGCCGATCCAGCCGCCCCGCGCCCCAGCGTCCAAGTGCGGAGTACGCTCACCCATTAGATAAGGCAGCCAGAACAAACCGTGCGCGCCGGCCGGAGCGGTGGCGGCTTCCGCGGTCAACTGATCGTAGTTGACGCCCGGGGCGAGTTGGTTGCGGAACCACTGCAAGCTCAGACCCGCACCTTGGGTTACGCCCATCACATGCCAGGCGCCGCGCACGGCATGGCAGAAGGTGTGCACCCGGCCGTCAGGATCGTAAGCAGGTGAGTCCATATGTGCGAAGACCACTCCCGAGGTGCCCAGCGTGCATGAAACGATGCCGGGCTCGACGATCCCGTTGCCGACGGCGCTGGAGGCCTGATCGCCGCCCCCGCCCACCACGGGCGTCCCTGCTTTAAGTCCGGTGGCCTGGGCGGCCGCCCCTGTAACCGTGCCGGTAATATCGCTGGACTCGTAAACCGCCGGCAGGATGGAGCGATCCAGCCCCAGCCGGTCCACCATCTCATAAGCCCACGAGCGGTGCACGACATCGAACAGGGAGGTACCGGAAGCATCGGAGACCTCGGTGGCGTACTCGCCGGTCAAACAGTAGCGCACGTAATCCTTGGGAAGCAGCATCTTGCGCAGGCGCGCGAAGCTGGCGGGTTCGTTATCGCGGACCCAAAGCAGCTTGGGCAGGGTAAAACCGGTCAGCACTGGGTTGGCGGTGTAGCGCAGCACCGCTTGGCGGCCCAGCTTCTGGTTCACCCAATCCACTTGGGCTTGGCTGCGCTGGTCGCACCAGATCAGCGCCGGCCGGATTACCCGCCCGTGCTCGTCCAGCATCACCAGCCCGTGCATCTGGCCGGACAGCCCCACGCCTCGCACTTGCTCGCCGGAGACGCCCGCCTCGCGCAACACACCCCGGATGGCCTCCTGGGCAGCCTCCCACCAGTTCTCGGGGCGCTGCTCGGCCCATAGAGGCCGTTCCATACGCATGTCTTCGTGCGGCGCAGTAAAGCCGGCTCGCACCCGACCCTGCTCGTCTACCAGCAAGGCTCGCGTTCCACCTGTGCCAACGTCAATTCCCATCCAGTACATGAGAAGCTCCCCCTCACTTGCGACTTGAACCCCAACTCGGCTTTAATGCTCACCCGGCGCCACCCGCCCGTTGCGCCTGAAAAGGCAGGTAAGCAGCGCCATAAAGGCCTGCCTCGTTGCCCAAGATGGCTTTTTCGATGCGCGTATTAGTATTTCGGTAAACAAAAGATCGGCGACGGCACTCCTCAAACATAGCAGGCGCGAAAAAGTCCCAGGCCGGCAGCATGCCCCCGCTCAGAAGATAAAGCGGGAAGTTGAAAGCATTCACCAGATTGGCCAGGGCAGTGCCCAGTGCGCGTCCCATCATTTCAAAAACCACGCGCGCCTTCTGGTCGCCTTTCACCGCGAGTTGATAAACCTGCTCCGAGCTCAGATTGTCTCCCAAGCCCATCAGCCTGGCCATGGTGCTGACGGCGGTGGCCGAGGCGTGCTTTTCCAGGCAGCCCGTGTTGCCGCAGCCGCATGGATTGCCTGTGGGCACCACCGTCATGTGACCCAGCTCGCCGGCCATGCCCACGAACCCGTGGAGCACGCGCCCGCCCACGATCACCCCGCCGCCGATGCCGGTGCCCAGCGTCAACAGCACCAGGTCGTCCACATCGCGGCCGGCCCCCATCCACTTCTCGCCCAGCGCAGCGGCGTTGGCGTCGTTCTCCAGAATCACCGGGGTGCGCAAGCGGCGCTCGATCTCGTCGCGGATAGGATAGTTCTCGAAGTCAGGCAAATTGGGCGAGCCGGTTATCAGGCCCTTTTCCATGATGATGAAACCGGGCGTGCCGATGCCTATTCCGGCTAGATGCTCGCTGCCCAACTCCGCCCGCAGCTTCTCGATGGCTGCTACCATGTCGGCGACCACCGCATCCCGACCGGCAGAAAGCTTGGTGGAACCGGAAATCTTGCTGAGGATCCTGCCTTGCTCGTCAATGGCGGCAGCTCGCAGGTTAGTGCCGCCCAGATCAACTCCGATCGAATATTTCACCATCGCTCGAATAATAACAGATGGAAGGCGAAGAAAGCCTCACTTCAGCGCTGGGGCTCAGGCGCCACAGGCTGTCTGGTTTCCTGATCCTTGTATTGAAGCTGGTACAAGCGCCAGTAAATGCCCCGCTGGGCCAGAAGCTGTTGGTGTGTTCCCTTTTCTCGCAGGCGCCCCTTGTGCATCACCAGTATGCAGTCGGCGCGCTGGATGGTAGAAAGCCGGTGGGCGATGATGATGGCCGTGCGGCCTTCGGTCAAGCGTGCTAAGGCCTCGCGCACCCGAAATTCAGTTTCTGTGTCCACGCTGGAGGTGGCTTCGTCCAGGATAAGAAAGCGGGGGTTATGGGCCAGCGCGCGCGCGAAGCTGACCAGTTGTTTCTGCCCGGTGGAAAGGCCGTCGCCGCGCTCGCGCACCGGCTGGGCAAAGCCGTGGGGGAGGGCCTCGATGAAGTCGCGCAAGTTGACCTGCTCCACGGCTCGCTCCAGGTCTTGCTCGCTGATGGACTCGGTCCCCAGGCGGATGTTGTCGGCGATGGTGCCGGTAAACAGGTGCGGGTCCTGCAAGACCACGCCGAACTGCCGGCGCAGCTCGCGGGGGTCCAGTTCGCGAATGTCAACGCCGCCGATGCGTATGGCGCCCCGTTGCACATCATAGAAGCGCAGCAGCAGGCTCACCAGTGTGGTCTTGCCCGCGCCGGTATGGCCCACCACGGCCACGGTCTGGCCCGGCTCAATCAGGAAGCTGACGTCGCGCAGCACCCATTCTTCATCCTGGTAAGCGAACCAGACGTGATCGAACTCGATGGCAACGGGGCCGGGCGGGCAGGGGCGCGGCGCGGGGGGAGCGGTTATGGTGATGGGGGTATCCAGCAGGCCGAAAATGCGCTCGGCGGCAGCCATGGCCGATTGCAGCAAATTGTATTTTTCGCTGAGGTCCTGGATGGGCCGGAAGAATCGCATGCTGTACTGAAAGAAGGCCACCAGCACACCCAGGGTCAGCGAACCGGCCTCCACACGCACGCCGCCGTAGGCCAGCAACAAGGCCAGCGCGAGCATAGCCAAAAACTCCACCGCCGGGTAGAACCAACCGTAGGCAATGATGGCCTCCTTGAAGGCCAGCATGTGGTCGCGGTTGACGGCCGCGAAACCTTCCAGACTTTTACTCTCCCGGTTGAACAATTGCACCACCGTCATGCCCGTGACATGCTCCTGCAAGTAGGCATTGATGCGGGCGATGGCCAGGCGTATCTTCCGGTAGCTGGAGACCGCGCGGCGGCGAAACAATACGGTAACGCCAACGATCAAAGGCAGGACGGTCAGCATCAGCCCGGTAAGGCTCGGGCTGAGGCGAAACATGACGGCAAGCACCAAGGTAAGAGCGAGCACGTCGCCGATGATGGTGATCAGGCCGGATGCCAGCAATTCGTTTAAAGCGTCCACGTCGGTGGTGACGCGGGTGACCAGGCGCCCCACCGGGTTCCGGTCATAGAAAGCCAAGTCAGCCCGGTGCAGGTGCTCCATCAATTGCCGGCGCAAATCCAACATGGCCCGCTGCCCGGTCCATTGCATCAGGTAGGTATGGGCGTAATCCAAAGCGAAGCCCGCAGCTATGACGAGCAAGTAAAGCAGGGAAATTTGAGCGAGGCCGGTAACTGCATCGCGAGAAAGCCAGCCTTCCAGCAGGCCGGCGGGACGGCGCACCGGGGCAAGGTAGCGATCTACAGCGATCTTGGTCAGAAGGGGCCCGCTCAGGTGCAAGCCGGAGCCGGCGAGCATGGCCGTCAAGGCCAGCAATATGCTTACGCGATAGGGTCGCAGATAGGCAAGCAACCGCCGCATCAGGCGGCTGTCATAAGCCTTCCCTATTACCTCCTCGTCCACTGTCACCAATCTAGCAAAGGCCGCCGGCCGGACAGGTCCCTTGCTCTGCTAGATTGAGAATTTGTGGACGGAGTCGTTATCCTGGACAAGCCGTTGGGCTGGACTTCGCACGATGCGGTAGCCAGGCTGCGCAAGCTCACTGGCACGCGCCGTGTAGGGCATTTGGGAACCCTGGATCCGGTAGCCACAGGCGTGCTGCCTTTGGTCATCGGGCGCGCCACCCGGCTGGCGCAGTTCTACCTGCGCAGCGACAAAGTTTACGATGCGATCATTCGCTTCGGATACGCCACCGACACCTACGACTCCGAGGGCAAACCTATCACAGCAGTAACCGAGCCGGAGCTGGAGCGGGAGCAGTTGCTTGCCGAGCTGAACAGGCTGCGAGGCACCATCCAGCAGATGCCGCCGCCCATCTCGGCCAAAAAGGTGGGAGGCATACCGGCTTACCGGCTGGCCCGCAAGAACATCCCGGTCGAGCTGAAGCCGGTCGAAGTAAGCATTTATAGCATCGAGTTGCTGGATATCAGCGGCCCCGAGGCACGCATCCTGGTGCATTGCTCGGCCGGCACCTACCTGCGCACGGTGGCCCACGATCTGGGCATGGCCTTAGGCTGCGGGGCTCATTTGAAGACGCTGCGCCGCACGGCCACCGGCGAGTTCACCATCGAGCAGGCTCGCACCATAGAAGAGCTGGAAGAGCTGGCCCGCCAGGGACGTTTGCAGGAAGCTTTGATACCCATGGCGCGCTTGCTCCCTGAGTTTCCCACCGAAATCGTAGATCCGGTCACCGCGGGCCACATCCGCCACGGGCGCGATTTCCGCGTTTCGCCTTTCCATGTACGGCAGGGCACACGCTATGTCAAGGCCGTCACACAGGACGGGGATCTGATAGCCATCGGGGAGGCGCGGTTGCCTAACCTTTATCACCCGATGCTGGTTCTCTAGCCGCGCGCCGCTTCTTCACCCACCCTTCTTTGATAACCTGGCGGGCCCGGCCCAAAGCCAGCGCGTCGGGCGGGACCGGCTCCGTAATGACCGAACCCGCGCCCACGTAGCAACCCTCGGCCAGCTCTACGGGCGCCACCAACGTGGCGTTGCTGCCCACGAAGACGCCATCGCCGATCCGCGTCCGATGCTTGCGCTCGCCGTCGTAGTTGCAAGTAATGGCGCCCGCGCCGATATTGACGCCTGCGCCGATGTCGGCATCCCCCAAGTAGGCCAGGTGGTTGGCCTTGGAGCCGGCGCCCAGCCGCGCGTTTTTCACTTCCACGAAGTTGCCGACGGCAGCCCCCGCGGCCAAGTGCGTGCCCGGGCGTAAGCGGGCGTAGGGGCCGGCGCGGGAGTCATCCTCCAGGTATGCTTCCTCTATGACGCTATAGGCTCGCACGTCCACCCGATTGCCCAGGCGGGCGTGGCGGAGTAAGGCCCCTGTACCGATCCGGCACTCCTCGCCGATCACGGTGCGGCCCAGCAACTGCACAAAGGGTTCGATGACGGTGTCCCGGCCCACTTGCACGTCGGCGTCAATGCTCACGGTCTCAGGCAGGCGGATGGTTACTCCCTGCAACATCAGCTCGCGGGCCTTGCTGCGGCGCAACCAGCAGTCCACTTGCGCCAGCTCGACGCGCGTATTCACGCCCAGCACCTCGGCGGGGTTGGCTACCAGCATGGGCTCGACGGCGAATCCGGCCTGGCGCAGGATCCCGATCACATCGGTGAGGTAATACTCGCGGGCGGGGTTGTCCGGTCGAATGCAGGCGATATGCTGCCAGAGGGGCTCTGCGCGGAAACAATAAATGCCGGAATTGATTTCCTTAACCGCACGCTCCGCCTCGCTGGCCGCTTTCTCTTCCACGATGGCCCGAATCAAGCCTTGTTCGTCCCGCAGAATGCGCCCGTAGCCGTAAGGCTCATCAATGACGGCCGTCAGCACGGTGGCTGCCGCCCCCGAGGACTGCTGCCGTTCGATCAAACGGCGCAGCGTGTCAGCCGACAGAAGCGGGCAATCCCCGTACAGAACCAACAACAGGCCTCCTAGCCGTTCCAAACGCTCGCGAGCCGCCATCAAAGCGTGGCCGGTACCCTTCTGCTCCCGTTGCTCGATGAAACCTACCCCATAGGATTCCACCGCGGCTCGCACCGCTTCGCCCTGGCAACCCACAATCACGAAAACGCGCTCCGGCGGCGCCAGCCGGATAGCAGTGCGGACCACATGCTCGATTAACGGCAGACCGCCGGCTTCATGCAGCACCTTGGCCTTGCGGGACTTCATGCGGGTCCCCAGACCAGCGGCCAGGATAACCACATTCAGGCAAGCTGGCATGACCTCACTGGCTCCTTGAAGTAACCTCCGCCCGGCGTTGCCTGCCCGCCAAGGCCAGCTCCACGGCTACGCGTGCGCTGGCTTCCGGATCGTGTCGCACTTTCTCACCTTCCTGAAGCAACTCGCGGGCCACCACCTTCACCCCAAGCCTTTCCAGCCGTTCCAAGTCCACCGCCACCGGCTGTGCCCGGCGACGCGCGTAGCGAAGGCGGAGGGATTCGCTCACCGGGCGTGTGTTCACAATCACGTAGTCGAGCAAGCCCTCCCCGGCGTGGCGGAAGATCGCCTCAACGTGATCCGCCGCAGTGAACTGGCTAGTCTCGCCGGGCTGCCACATCAGGTTCACGAAGTAAGCCTTAACGGCGGGTGAATGGCGAATGGCGTCAGCCACGCCCTTAACCAGCAAATTGGGAATCACGCTGGTAAACAGGGAACCCGGGCCCAGGCTGATCAGGTCGGCCTCAGCGATGGCGGCCAGCGTTTCCGGCAGGGGCCGGGCGCGCGGGGGCTTCAGCCGCACGCGCTGGATGCGGGATCGGCTGCGACTGATGCGAGTCTCCCCCAGCACCCTAGTGCCGTCGGCCAGAATAGCTTCCAAGATTACGTTGTGGTCGGTGGAGGGGTAGATCCGCCCGGCGATAGCCAGCACGTCCGAGCTGACTTTGACCGCTTGCGGAAAATCACCGGTCACGTTGCTCAAAGCAGTGAGAAACAGATTGCCGAAGCTGTGCCCCTTCAAGCCCCGGCCGGAAGGAAACCGGTACTGGAACAGCCGTGACAGCAGAGCCTCGTCCTCAGATAGCGCCACCATGCAATTGCGAATGTCGCCCGGGGGAAGCACGGAGAATTCGCGGCGCAGCCTGCCAGAACTGCCGCCGTCGTCGGTTACGGTAACCACGGCCGTAATGTCCACCAATGGCCCGGGCTGGGAAGAGGTTGCCCGCTCATCGCCGGGCAGGCGGGGTGCGTAGCGTTTCAGGCCATGCAACAAGGCGCTCAGGCCGGTACCACCCCCGATGGCCACAACGCGCAGCAACCCGGGCGAGCTACTTACGTGTCGCGAAGCCTCCATGCGTTAAACCGGCAAACTAGCCCCTTCGCGCAGGTTCGTTAGCCTCAGGCGACAGGACCTCCGCCAGCGGCGACTGAGTGAGGAACGGTGCAAAATCCGGGTCATTGCGGGCGGCGATCCGCTGAGCCGGATCCAGCTCGATAGCCCGCCGCATGTATCGGGAAGCTCCGGCCAGATCGCCGCACCAGCAGCGGCAAAGTGCCAGTGCGTAGTAATAATGACTGTCCTGCGGCTTCTCCGCCAAGGCCTTGTTCAGGTGGACTTCAGCTTCAGCCAGACGGCGTTGATTTAGCAACCAGATGGCATAGTTGTAGTGATCCTCGGCGCCGGCCAGCACCGGCTCGGATCGGGCCATGCGCTGCGCGCACATGCGGGCCCGTTGTAAAGCGGCGTGCGCCAGGTCAGCCAACGGTCCATGGGCGGCGCGTTCGAACCAGCGCTGGGCCTCAGCGTACCGCTGGGCCTGTAGCAGAGAGACGGCGTGTTCGAAAAGGCGGGCTTGCTCCGCCGCCCCCGAGGCCTCAAGGGTCCCGGGCTGCGACTTCTCGCCCCCGTCGGAAGGCCCGTTCGCTCGGGAAGTTTCTTCGGAAGCGTCTTCCTGGGACCGCCTGCTCGCGCCAGAAGATCCTTTCCTCATACGCGTGTCTGCACCCCTGCGCTCTCTGCGCTCGCCTGAGCCACCCACCAGGCCCAAGCGCCCAGCTATTTCCTTCTAGCAAACTGCCCTGCCGGCTGGCAACTGGCTCAGGGAGCCCGGCTCGGCTCCGAATCTGCTGCCCTGCCGGCAAACAACGGCCAAAGCATTTCAGCTTAAAGAACCTTCGCCAGCTCGGCGGCAAATGCGCTGCGCGGCTCCTGCTGGCTCCGCTTCGCCTTCTTAGCCTCGCGACGCGCCTTGGCCTCGGCCTTAGCCTGCGTTTTGGGTTTGGGTGGCTGCGCTTGATTGGCGCGCAGCAGACGACCCTCCAGAGGGGCGCGGTCAAAGCGACGGATGATAGCCTCCATCTCTTCCCGGTTGGGCGCCTCGATGAAGGCGAAACCCTTCGATTCCTGTGTCTCGGGATTGCGAATGACCTTGATTGCGTCGGCCACCAGGCTTTCAGATTCCAGCCAGCTCCGAATATCGTCTGCGGTCACCCAAGTGGGCAGATTGCCTAAAAAAACGGTGAAGCTCATCCTCTGGTTTTATTCACTCCGGTTGATAGGATTGTGAAGAGCAACGGGGGCGCTTCCGTTCTCCAAGTCTATCAAAGCGGGGCGTAGCTTGCAACGGGGCTGCTCGGCTGTCCCTGCTTTCGGACCCGGCCGGCATGCTCACCCAGCAATAGCCCGAGCAGGCATCCGGACTGGGTTGACCGCGGAGCTGTTCTGAACTACCAAAGAAGCTTGACCGCGAGCTGAATCTGCCGCGGGTAATTGGAGTTCGGCGCACTGATGGCAGCCTTGTTAACCGTGCCGAAGTTCGGGTTTTCCGGGTTGTTATTGAACTGCTCGCGCGTGTCGAAAAACGAATTTAGCAGGTTGAAGCATTCGGCGCGGAACTGGAGGCTCAAGCGTTCCGACAGGCGGGTGGTTTTGCTCAGCGAGAAATCCACCATTTTGACCGTCTGCAAGCGGATGCTGGGATCCCGGTCGGGCAACAAGCGCGGGGCGGTATAAGGGGGCACGATCAGCCAGTTCGGTTCCGTGCAACCCTGATCCAGGCTGTACTGCATCCAGGTAATCGTGTTGTCGTTGTTCCAGCGGATTACGCAGGGCTTGACTGCCCGGACCACCGGCTGGCTCCAGTCAATCGGCAGGCGCGGGTCCTTGAGGATGATCACGTTGGCGGGAGGTTGCCAGGGCTGGCCGGAAAATACTTGCACGATGAAAGTGCTTTGCCAGCCGCTCGCCAGGCGGTTCAGGGGGCGGCTCAAATGGCTGAAGAACCGGCGCCCGCGGCCGAAGGGCAGCGGCACGATGGCGCTGGCTACAAAACGATGAGGCTTGTCCCAATCATACACGGCCCGATACATGATGTTGTTTACGGGATCCATCCAGCCCGTTTGCCGCAGGTTCTTGGCGAACGTGTAATTCACGTTCAGGTTGGTTCCGTTGGGAAGCCGCGCGTTGTAGCTGCTCTGAAGGGAGTTGTACCAGGAATAGCCGTCATTGCGCATCAACTCACTGAAGGTACTGAACTGGGGGAAGGGACGCAGCAACTGTGCGCGGCTGAAGGTGTTGTTGGTATAGAAATTGGTGCCCTCGAAGGGCGCCAGGTTCTTGAACGGGTTGGGAAGCTGTTCGTCGCAATAGCGGCGATCGCCGCCCAGCATGTAATTGCAACTGTCGCGGAAGGATGCGTCCTCAACGTCGTTAAAGGGTTTGACCGTCTGCAAGCGCTTGCCGCGGCTGCCTGAATACGTGATTTCGAGCCTGGAACGGGCGGTGACGGCCCGCTGGATGCTGAAGGAGAACATATCCACGTAAGGCACCTGAAATTTGGGATTGACGAAATTGAAGCTTCTTCCTCCGTAAGTCAGCAAGCCGTCGGCGCTACCGCGCGGTTTGAGGACTACGGGGAAGGGGTTGGAGATTTTGTCCGGAACGGGCGTACGATTGCCGTCAGTAGACCAGGTCCCGGTAGTGGTTTGCGAGAAACCGTAGTTCTGCTGAAAGTCGTTATTCGGGTTCATGTAATAGCGACCCCAACCACCGCGCAGCACCGTGCGGCGAGTCAAGGCGTAGGCCAGGCCGAAGCGGGGTTGCCAGGTTTGCTTGTAAAGATCCGCCGCTTCTCGCGGTAGCCCGTTTTCGCCCGCGAAAAGCAGCCCGCCGCGAATGGTGGGGAAATCCGGGAAAGCGGTCCGGTCAATCATAGAATCCACGGGATTTACAACCTGGGGATCGAATCCCCGGTTCATACGATTGAACCGCTCGTTAGGAGGCCAGTTGAAGTCCATCCGGAAACCTGCGTTCAAGGTGAGTTTAGGGGTTAGCTTCCAGTCATGTTGGACCCACGGGGCCATATACCGGTACATGTAAATGGGCATGACGTTGTATTGCACGCTGCCGCCATTGGGCGTACCAAGCAGCCAACTGGCGATGGCGTCGCCGCTTGATTCGTCCGCCCGGTTATAAATTCGCTGGGTCCACGCCCTGCTGCTGCTGAGGCTGAAAACATAGCCCTGGTTTTGCAATGCGTACTGAATCCAGCGCATGTCCACGCCTGCCTTGATCGTCCGGGCTCCGCGCGCCCGCGTCAGCGAGGGATGAGTGGCAAAAGTGTTAGTGAAATTGTAGTTCTTGTAGCGCCCCAGGTTGATGTAACTGAAGGCGCCGTTGTTGAACGTGTAGCGGCCGAAGCGAGGGCCGTAGGGAAGCTGCTGGACAAGCTCTTTCGGAAACCCCAGACTGGTCAGATCAAAATTGCTGTTAGCGACCCCGTCGGATCCCTCCACGTAACGGCTGAACGACGAGCGGACGTTCACTATCATGGCAGGCGAGAGCGCGCCTACCCAGTCGAGCACGTAAGCGTCATTGATCCGCTTCAGGGGCTGGGGACCGTCCGCGCCCGGCTTGTTGTTTATGCCGTTTGTCGAGCGCCATTCGGTTCGGTCGTTGCTGCCATGCCGCAGAAAAATGTGGTGCCGGGAGCCGATATTGTGGTCAAACTTGAACACCAGGTTGTAAAACCGGTCTTTGGCCGGGTTCATGCCGCCCGAGACAAAGTAGTTGGATTGGGAGTAAGCCTGGTCCGGTGTCACCGTATTCGGCTGCGGGAAGTAGTCCACAATCCTGCGTGCCACGGGGTTGATCCGATCTTTCGGAATGACGTTATCCGGGAAGGGGTCCCGGGTCCAGGTGCCGGCCACGCTTCGCCCGGTGTAAGGGTCGTAAATGATGATTCTGCGTCCGCGAGCGTCAACCAACTTCGAGAAGTCGCCGTCGCGCATGTCCATTTCGGGGACGCTGAGCACTAAGGGCTGCGGGCTACCCTCTCGATAGCCCTCGTAGTTGAAGAGGAAGAAGGTCTTGTCTCTGCCGTTGTAAAGCTTGGGCAAATAAACCGGCCCGTCAAGCTGGATCCCAAACTGGTCCAGATAGTGCCCGTCCTTAGGAGCCCCGCGGGCGTTGTTCTGAAAGGAATTGGCATCCAAAGCGTTGCGACGCGCGAATTCGTATGCCGATCCGTGAACGCGGTTAGTGCCGCTTTTCAGCACCACGTTCACTACGCCGCCCCCAGTCTTGCCGTACTGGGCGTCGTAAGCGTTGGTCTGAATCTTGAACTCCAGGACCGAATCAACCGGCGGGACGTAAGCGAGATTGTTGCCGCCCGCCTGGGCGTTGTTAGGCGCCCCATCGAGCAGGAACTCGTTGTTTCGGTTCCCGCTGCCATTGACGCTCCAGTCGGCAATCGCCCCGTTGTCGAAGGGGCGCTGGTAGGCCAGGCTCCCGTTGTAGTCCACGCCCGCCACCAGCATCGAAAGCATGAACGGGTTGCGAGCGTTAAGCGGGTATTCCTTGACCGCTTGCCCGTCAATCAGCGCTCCCCGATCGGCGTTGCCCTGCTCAAGCAGCGGCGGCTCGGCGACTACCGTAACTTGCTGCGTAACCGCGCCCAGCTCCAACCTGAAGTCGAGCGTAGCGGTTTGGTTCACACTCAGCTCGATACCGGTGCGGGTTACCTTCTTGAACCCCTCCATCTCTACGCTCACCTCGTAACGGCCGGGCGGAAGCAGCGGAATAGTGTAGCTGCCACTGGTGTCCGTCTGGGCGGAACTGCGCTGGTTAGTGCCGGTATTGAGGGCCGTGACTGTTGCCCCCGCAACGGGGGCGTCGGTAGGGTCCACCACCCGCCCCGTGAGGGTGGCGCGAAATTCTTGGGCGAGAAGCCCCCCAGCGGCTAGAACGGCAACAAGTGCGATTCTCATAGGCTTAGCCCACCTCAAAGAGGCTTTGTGCCGGCCTTCGGCTGCAAAGACCCGCAACTGGAGTGAATCTTACGCCGGACGCCGGCTGCCTGTCAACCGGCTGGAGCGCCAGTCAAACGGCCGCAGGGACTTGCGGCGGAGAGCCTGGTCGTGTATATTTGTGCCGGATGGGCCCGGTGCGGGTCCAGGGTGCGCGCGGCTCCAAGGCCGCTGCGCAAGGCTAGGGTGAAGCAAGCGCCGACCTGATTTCAGGGGCTAGGGCCGGCAAAAAGGGGTGATGAGATGCGCATGATTCGCAGCTCCCTACTGACGGTGGGATTGTATCTGCTGGCCGGTTCGCTGCCGGCGCAGGAATTCAGGGCAACCATTACGGGCACCGTGACAGACCCGCAGGGCGCGGTGATCCCCAAGGTTCGCATCGAGGCTAAGAACCTGGAAACGGGCGCCGTGATCACCACGCTGAGCAACGATAGCGGCGTCTACGTGCTGCCGTTCGTACCAACGGGACTTTATCAGCTAAGCGCCTCGCTGGAAGGGTTCAAACGCGCGGTGCGAGAGAAAGTTGAGCTACGCGTAGGCGACCGCCTGCGCGTGGACTTCCAACTGGAGCTGGGCGGGGTGACCGAGCAGGTGACGGTTACCGGGGAGGTCGAGCTGCTGGAAACCGCCACCGCCAGCAAAGGCCAGGTGATTGATTCGCAGAAAGTGTCGGCGCTTCCGCTGTTGGGACGCAATCCCTTCATGCTGGCGGTAGTGGCTACCGGCGTCCAGTACACGCCTTCCTTGGCCAGTCGTTCCAACCGCCCCTTCGACAACGGGGGCATGGACAGCTTCTCGATTAACGGTGGCCGGCAGTTCACCAACGAGTTTCTGCTGGATGGGGTGCCGGATACCAACACGGAAACGACCCAGCCCTCCAATCTCAGCTTCGTTCCTTCTCCCGACGCCACTGAGGAGTTCAAGGTTCAGACCAACACCTACGATGCGCAATACGGCAGAACCGGCGGCGGGGTAATCAATGTGAGCCTGAAAAGCGGCACCAACAAACTGCACGGGACTCTTTATCACTACTTCCGCCATGACAAGCTGAACGCCAACAGCTTCGAATCCAACCTGGCGGGCGCGCGCAAGAGTGCCTTTCGCTGGGCGCAGCCTGGGCTGGAGTTCGACGGTCCGGTGTATTTGCCACGGCTTTATGATGGCCGCAACAAGACCTTTTTCATGTATTCCTGGGAAAAAATCAAAAGCAGCATTCCTTACCCCCAGACTTACACCGTACCCACCTTGGAGCAGCGCGCGGGCGATTTCTCGAAAACCGTACAGGCCAATTTGCAGCCTATTGTCATTTACGACCCGCTGACTACCCAGCAGGTGGGGAACGCCTACATCCGGCAGCCCTTCCCGGGCAATCGCGTGCCAGCGAACCGGTTCGACCCGGTGTCCGTGAAAATGCTCGATTGGATCCCGCTGCCCAACCAGCCCGGCGATGCGCGTGGCTTTTTCAACCTGATTTCCAGCCCTAACCCGCGCACCGACGAGTACGACCAGCACATCATCCGGGTTGATCAGAACCTGGGCGCCCGGCATCGCTTCTTCTCCCGTTACGTGCGCGGCAACCGGCACGAGCTGAACTCCGACGCCGGCTTCCGCCACGCCGCCTCGCCCTGGTACGGCCACTGGCGCACCAATCAAGGTGGCAACTTCGACCTGACCTCGACCATCTCACCAACCCTGGTGCTGAATTTCCGCGCCGGCTACATCCGCCACCAGTTCGCCATCGCGCAGTACGGGGACGGGTTCGATCCCACCCAGCTTGGTTTTCCCGCCGCCACCGTGGCCCAACTGCCGCGCAAGTTTTTCCCGCGCGTCTCTTACACCGACTACACCCAGTTCGGACCGCCGCGCTCGATCGGCAGCGAGTTTACGTTTTCCGACACTTGGTCGCTGAGCGAGACGGTTAACAAGGTGGTGGGCCGGCACGCGGTCAAATTCGGCGCCGAAGCCCGCGTCATGTTCAACAACCAGGCCCTGCCTACTTCTTCCTTCGGCAGCTTCAGCTTCACCAAAGGCTACACGCAGCGGGATGCGCTGCGGGCCGAGGCGGCCGCGGGCAACGCGTTCGCCTCCCTGCTGCTGGGCATCCCGGCCAGCGGCTCGGTGCCCATCAATGCCGAACCGGCCTATGGCAACCGCTATTACGTTGCCTTCTTGCAGGATGATTGGCGCGTCACGAGCCGGTTGACGCTGAACCTGGGCCTGCGCTGGGACTATGAATCGCCGCTGAGCGAGCGCTTCGACCGGCAAAACCGCGGCTTCGACGCCGCCGCTCCCAGTCCTTTGAAGGCTCCGGGGCTCGATCTGCGCGGCGGTTTGCTTTTTACCGATTCCAAGAACCGCTTGCCTTTCAAACGCGATCTGAACAACTGGCAGCCGCGCGTGGGCTTGGCCTATCAGCTCGGCCGGAGCACTGTATTGAGGGCCGGCTACGGCGTTAGCTACTTGCCTACCTTCGATACCGGCTACAACAACGGCTTCAGCGTGGAAACGCCGTATGTGTCTTCGGTCGACGGCGGCATCACACCGTCCGGGCGCTGGAGCAACCCGTACCCGGACGGCATCAAACAGCCTTACGGGCGGGCGCTGGGCCTGGCCACCATGCTGGGTCTCAGCTTCGCTTACGGCTACCCCCAGCGCGTGATCCCTTACGTGCATCAGTACTCGTTCGGGTTCCAGCAGGAGCTGCCCGGGCGATTGCTGGTTGACGCCTCCTACGTCGGTTCGCGCTCGCTGCTCCTACAAACCGCCAAAGGCATCAACGCAGTGCCGGCGGAAAAGCTCGCCCTGGGCAACGAGCTGCTGACGGCGGTGCCCAATCCGCTGGCGGGCCTGTTGCCGGGCACCGCCTTTAACGGCCCCACTGTGCCCCGTCAGCAATTGCTTCGCCCCTTCCCCCACTTCAACGACATTACGGAGGCGCGCCACAGCATAGGCAAATCCTGGTACGACAGCTTCCAGTTGCGCGTCGAGAAACGGCTTTCGCACGGCTTGCACATGCTTGCCAGCTACACTCTCTCCAAGAACATCGAAGCCGTCGGTTACCTGAATGCCCAGGACCGCTTTGAGGATCCGGCCAAGGTCCTCACGGCAGTGGATGCTCCCCACCGGGCTGTAATCAGTTGGGGCTACGAGCTGCCTTTGGCCAAAAACAGCCGGGGCGCGATACGGCAGGTCTTCGGAGGCTGGCAGATAAACGGCATCGCCACATTCCAGTCGGGCTTGCCGGTAGGGACGCCGGGAGGCGCGGTCTCAACCGGCGTCAATCCCAAGCTGCCGGGCAACGTACAGAGCCGCAATCGCTGGTTCAACACCTGCACGCTCACGCAAGCCGGGGTGCGTCAGAACTGCGCCAGCCCGGACGAGCCCGTAGCTTTCTTGGTCCAGGCGCCTTTCACCCTGCGCACCCTCAGCACGCGTTTCCCCAACATCCGCACGCGCCGTCCCGGCTTGGTGGATTTCTCGATTTTCAAGACCTTCCACCTGAGCGAGACGCTGCGCCTGCAATTTCGCGCCGAATCTTTCAACCTTTGCAACACGCCCTGGTTCGGGGGCCCCAACACTACCCTGGGTTCGGCCGCTTTCGGCACGGTTTCGCCTTCGCAGGCGAACGATCCGCGTAACGTGCAGTTAGCGCTGCGCCTGGCGTTTTGAAAAAAGTGGATGGGGCCCGCCGGAGGTTCACGGCGGGCCTTCCACCCCGCGCGACGTCCCGGGGCGTTGTTCGCCGCGCGCCAGGCCTTTATAATCGAAGTGGGGTGGATCTATGCAGTGGCGGGTTTGCCTGGCCATAGTGGCGGCGCTCGGGGTGCTGGCCCAACAGCCCGGATCCCGCGCCGAGCGACCGAAGGCCGGTCCGCAAGGCATCCAGCCTGAGGATGAACGCACGCGCATCATACTCGATGTCACCCGGGTCAATATCCTTTGTACCGTGACCGATCGCAAGGGGCGCTTCATCACTAACCTGGGCAAGGACGATTTCGAAGTCATCGAAGAGAAGCGACCGCAAAAGATCCTGGAGTTCACGGCCGAGAGCGACCTGCCCTTGCGCATCGCCCTGCTGCTTGATACCAGCAACAGTATCCGGCCTCGCTTCCGCTTCATCCAGGAAGCGGCAATAGAGTTTCTTAATAGCGTGATGCGGCCCCGCTATGACAAGGCTCTGGTCGTCAGCTTCGACACTATGGCCGAGTTGGTGGCGGACCTGACGGACGACCCGGAGAAGCTGGCGGCTGCGATTCGCGAGCTGCGCCCGGGCGGGGGCACGTCGCTTTACGATGCGATTTATTTCGCCTCACGCGACAAGCTCATGCAGGAGCAACCCCGGCACAAGTTCCGCCGGGCTATGGTCATTCTGAGTGACGGCGAAGACAACCAGAGCCGGGTGACCCGTGATCAAGCTTTGGAAATGGCCCAAAAGGCCGATGTGGTCATTTACACCATCTCGACCAACATCAGCCGGATGGAAACCGACGGCGACAAGGTGCTCCGCTACCTGGCATCGGAGACTGGCGGCTTGGCTTTGTTCCCCTTCAAGGTGGAGGATCTGGCCCAGTCGTTCGAAAACATAGCCAACGAGATGCGGCACCAGTACAACATCTTCTACCGCCCGGACCCGCTACGGACCGACGGGCGGTACCAGCGCGTGGACGTCAGGGTTAAGGACCGGCGCGATCTGGTGGTCCGCGCACGCAAGGGCTACTATGCGCCTCGCCTCTAGCCGGCCCGGCGCCCGCGTGCCCAAACGGCTATAATCGGTCTAGCCAGGCTCGCCGGCCAGGCAAAAGGACTTGCCGATGGACGAAAAGGAACGCGCACGCGCCCTGGGGCTCACCTTGAGCCAGATCGAGAAGCAGTTTGGTAAAGGCTCCATCGTGCGGCTGGGATCGCGCGAGGCTATAGTGCCCGTCTCGGTGATCCCATCCGGATCCATCTCCCTGGACGCCGCCCTCGGCATCGGGGGCTTCCCGCGTGGGCGCATCAGCGAGGTGTTCGGCCCTGAGGCCTCCGGCAAAACTACCATAGCCCTGCACGTGGTGGCCAACGCCCAGAGAGCCGGAGGCGTGGCTGCCTTCATTGACGTAGAGCACGCGCTGGATCCCATTTACGCCCGCCAGCTCGGCGTGGACGTGGATAACTTGCTGGTCTCGCAGCCCGACTACGCCGAGCAGGCCCTGGAAATCACCAGCGCCCTGATTAATTCGGGCTCAGTTGACGTGCTGGTGATTGATTCGGTGGCCGCCCTGGTGCCCAAGGCGGAACTGGATGGCGAGATGGGCGAGGCTTACGTGGGCGTTCAAGCCCGCTTGATGTCGCAAGCGTTGCGCAAGCTGACCGGCATCGTCTCCAAGTCCAACACCTGCCTCATATTCATCAACCAGATCCGCGAAAAAATCGGCGTGATGTTCGGTAACCCGGAAACCACCACGGGCGGCCGGGCGCTTAAGTTCTACGCGTCGGTGCGGGTGGATATCCGGCGTATCGCCGCCATCAAAGAGGGGGAGACGGTGGTGGGCAGCCGGACCAAGGTCAAGGTGGTCAAGAACAAACTAGCCGCACCATTCCGAGAGGCAGAGTTCGATATTCTTTACGGGCAGGGGATATCGCGTGAAGGCGATTTGCTCGATTTGGGGGTGGCCCACAACCTTATCGAGAAGAGCGGCTCCTGGTACAGCTACCAAGGGGAGCGCATAGGCCAGGGACGGGAAAACGCTCGCCAGTTCCTGCGTGACAACCCGGAGATGGCCGACCGCTTGGAGGGCGAGCTGCGTCGGGTGTTGGGGTTGGCACGCGCACCCGCCGAGAGTGCTGCTGCCGCTGAGACGCCGGCCAAACCCTCGGCCACCTCGGTCGCCCGCAGCCGCTAATTTTCAGCCGAGAATCGTCCGCCCGCGCGCCGACTAATATCAGTGTCGCGGGAGGTAAGCACATGCCGAAGGAAACGTCCAGTGACGAGCGCCGGCACTTGCTCGATCAGACTCTGGGCCAGATTGAAAGGCAGTTCGGCAAGGGGTCCATTCTGCGGCTGGGATCCGATAGCATCGTGCCCGTAGCCGTAATCTCCAGCGGTTGCCTGTCCATAGACGCAGCTTTGGGAGTGGGCGGCTTTCCCAGAGGCAGGATTGTGGAAATCTTCGGTCCGGAAGCCTCCGGCAAGACCACCATCGCCCTGCAAGTTGTGGCCGAGGCTCAGAAGGCGGGCGGCGCGGCGGCTTTTATTGACGCCGAGCACGCCTTGGATCCGGTCTACGCGCGCCAGCTCGGGGTGGACGTGGAAAACCTGGTCGTTTCGCAGCCTGACTATGGCGAGCAGGCCCTGGAAATCACCGGAGCGCTGGTGGCTTCCGGGGTGATGGACGTGATCGTCATAGACTCGGTAGCCGCGCTGGTACCAAAGGCCGAGCTGGAAGGAGAGATGGGGGACAGCTTCGTCGGCTTGCAAGCCCGGCTGATGTCACAGGCTTTGCGCAAGCTGGCCGGAGCCGTTTCCCGTACCAACACCTGCCTCATTTTCATTAACCAGATTCGGGAGAAAATCGGGGTCGTCTTCGGCAGCCCGGAAACGACCACGGGCGGCCGGGCGCTGAAGTTCTACGCCTCGGTCCGCATGGACGTACGGCGCACCGCTTCCATCAAGGAAAGCGATGGGGTAATAGGCAGCCGGACGCGTGTGCGGATTGTCAAGAACAAAGTAGCGGCTCCTTTCCGGGAGGCGGAGTTTGACCTGATTCACGGCGAGGGCATTTCGCGAGAAGCCGATTTGCTTGACCTTGGGCTCAGCCACAACCTCATCGAGAAGAGCGGCTCCTGGCTCAGCTACCACGGCGAGCGCATCGGGCAAGGACGCGAGAACGCCCGTCAATTCCTAAAGGAGCACCCGGAGTTGAGGCAGCGACTGGAGCTGGAGCTGCGGGGCCTGCTCGGCTTGCGAGCCGAGCCCGCGCCGGCCCGGGCCGCTAGCGCGGGCTAAAGGCTGCGACCAACGAGCATATAAAGCCGCTAGAGACCCCGCGGCGGCGCAAAGTACCTTTTCAGGCCCAAAAAAACGGCCTTCCCATGCATTTTTCTCTTTACTTCCGGCCGAAGTTTCCTTATCATTAAAGCGATTCGACATATATTGGCCCGGCGTGCGCTAGCCGCAGGGCCGGTTCCATCGGGAGAATCGAGAAGGAGGCTTATGGCTGAAGCCAAGCGCATGACGCAGACGCAACTGATCCGGGAAATCGCTACGACCTGCGAAGTGCCGAACAAAGTCGCCAAGCAGTTCTTGGAGACCTACGCCAGCATCGCAGTGCGTGAGACCAAGAAGAACGGGGTGTTCGTTTTGCCGGGCATCGGCAAGCTGGTCCGCGCGGAGCGCAAGGCCCGCATCGGGCGCAATCCCGCCACCGGCGAGACCATCAAGATTCCGGCAAAGAAAGTGGTCAAATTCCGGGTCGCTAAAGCAGTACGGGACGCTATCGTTCCCCCCAAGAAGAAATAGCCGCGGCGCCCGAGAAACCAAGGGCCCCGTGCCGTCCGGCGCGGGGCCCCATCCGCGGGGCAAGAGACCGGTGGGCAGGCGCGAGGCGTGCGCGGCGTCGGCTCAGGTCGTTTTCTTCTCTTCCGGCTTGTCCTCACCCTTCAGGGCGGTTTTGAAGTTGCGGATACCTTCGCCCAAGCCTTTGGCAACTTCGGGGATTTTCTTGCCGCCGAACAAAAGAACGGCGACACCCAGAATAATGAGCAGCTCGGGCAATCCAATTGAGCGGAGCATGGAGCCTCCTTTGTTCAATCCATTGTAGGCGCGGGCCGTAATCCGCGTCAACCCTGCCTCCAAGTCTAGCTCAAATCCACGCGGGCGGAGCCGTCCCAAACGACGCTTTCAGGCGCCTCCCTCGCCGGCATAAGGAAAGCGCAATAGCGCACCTGGACCCGGCGCCGCGCCCCAATCCAGCCGTAGCCAGGCACGCCGAACATGCTACCCCGCGCAATCATCTGGCGTCGAGTCTCGGGCATCGGGGAAACACCGAACTCCATGCCCCGGGTGAGCGTCCTCCCGTTCCAGGGAGGGTTCAGGCGACTGTAGTTCTCTTCCCAAATGCCCATCCAAGGGAAATCTCTCTGCCTCCATACGTAGCCGAAGGCGAGACGGAAAGCCGGCGACCACGCCAGAAAGTATGCTTGCTCGCGCGCCGGGTCCATCAAATGTGTGGTGAACTCGCCAGAGACCGGGGCGTCGGTGTAAATGCGCAGATCGGTTACACCGCCGTCCCGGCGCGGGGCCCACGGCCAGTCAAATTCAGCTCCGATCTTGAGGTAGCTGTTGCCCGGGCTGAAATCGGACTCGAAGACCTTGGAGCGGGTGGCCGAGGCGCGGAATAGGGTTTGGCCCTTGGCCAGGAAAGGAGGCCCCAGGGTAACGTGCTGGGTCCAGCCCACGGGGCGGTCGGTGGCCGAAACATTTTCGACTGTTTCCGTAAACTCCACCACGCGCCCTTCCGCCCGCAAACGGATCTCCCTTTCCACCCGCAGGCGCGCCTCCGGTAGCTCGGCCTGGGCCAGCAATCGCTCCCCTTCCACAGTGAGACGGTATGGGACCACCGAAGCCTCCCCGTGCACCGGCAAGCCAGCCGCAGCCTCCTCTTGCGAAGGCGGCCCGAAAATATCCAGGCACAAGTTATGACCCATAATGCCCGCCAGCAACCGGCTCTCGGCATTCTGGCCGTACTCGGGGTGCCGCTGGGGATCGTAAGCCGAGGGCTCGATGGAAGGCCAAGGCGGCGTCCACAAGGGGTTGACCCCGGCCTGATGATCGAAAATCTCGGCCACGTGCCCACCTTCGACCAGCACCGTGACCCTGAGTAGCCCGTTGTCCAACTGGCAGGCCCGACGGTTCCGATAGCTAACTTCTCGCATGGCTCCCAGCATAATCCATGCCGACTCGCAGTGCCCGGCCCACCGCCATCCTCAGTAAAGGAGCTGGATGCCCAAACCGACCATATTGCCCCGCCGGATCTTGCCGTCGTCGTAACCCGACAACGGGCACCCGCTCTGGCGCGTGTAGTGCACATTGAACTTGATGCGGGTCTGCTGGACATACCAGTTCACGCCCAAATCGGTCACCCGGTCACGCCCGTTCGCCCAAACCGACAGGGGGCTGCCGGTGAAACGCATCACAGCCACCACCGGCTCCACCCAGCCCGTTCGGGCGCGTATGTTGTAGCCCGTGCGCACGTGCCAGACGCGATCCCTGTAGCGAGCCCCATCCAAGCGGAGCCGCCTCAGGCTCTCGAACTCCGCGTCAAAGTTCAGGGGACCGTAATTGGCCAGCACGTCAAAGCCAGCCACCTCGTTCTTGCTAAAGACATTCGTATGGCCCTGATGCGAATAGTTTAGGGCTCCGGTAATTCCCCGGCGGCGGCCGAAATAGTTGATCTGATAGTCAATGCCGTAGTTGCTCATTTCGGGCTGACCCAGCGTCAGCGCCAGCCGACCCACCAGCAAAGGCGACCAGCGCTGGCCACCGTATGCCTCGCCGACCAGCTTTTCATGGGAGGCATCGAAAAAGCCCGCGTTATAGTTCACGCTCCAGCCCCGACCCAGATACAACCCGCCTGCGTTAATGCCTGTCTCGCGCCCATTCGAGCGGCCGATGGCGTGGAAGCGCAGGTAGTTCTGGGTGGGTAGCTTGTCCATGCTGGAGTTAGTCTGGACGCCGGAGGTGATGTGTTCTCTCCCTAACTGGGGTCGAAAGTAACCAATGGTCAAGTGCAGCCAGCCGGGCCGGGCCGACCACATCCAAAAGGCGTCCCAAATGCCCACGTTACCCTCGCTAGGAGTACCGCGGGTGCCGGTGAAGCGGTCCCGGCCGACGTTGTCGTAATAAAAGATCACCCGGAAGTCCAGGTCGTTGCGGATGCGCCCGCTAACGGTCAACCGGGCTCTGCGTATGCCCAGATCGAAGCGATCATCCACGGGCTCTAGCCGGCCCTGTTTGCTGATATCGGCCAGAGTTCCCCGCGTATAAATACCGGTGATCTGTACGCCCGCGCCGATGCGGAGTTCCTGGAGGCCCGGCAGTTGCACTTGCTGGGCGAAGCCAGGAAGGGAAAACAGCCCCAGCAGCCAGCGTTTCATGGGAAATGATCCCTGCTCAGTCAATGGGCGGTGCCTTACCCGCAAGCAGATTGCCGATGGCGGACACCGAGAAGTGATCGGCCCTCTCGTCCAGCTCAACCGCACGTCGAGCGTAGCGCAGGTCGTTGCCCACAAGAGCGATGTGCTTGCTGGCGCTGCCCGCGACGCGAATGAACAGCGGTGTCTCCGCGGCCAGCTTGGTGCCCGTGACCAACCCATCAGCGCAATTGCGCAACCAAATCACTGGCAGCTTACCCTTGACTGCGGGGGCCTGGAAGCCTGCTAGTTCGAAGCCGCGCACGTCCTCCATCACCACCGCCGGCCGTTCGTCCGGGGCGCTCCCGCGGGTCTCCACATCCCGCAAAACCAAGCCTTCCACGTGGCGGGCGTAAAGCCCATAGGCTGGCAAGGGGCCGAACATGCTCGCCTCCGGATATTTGGCCGGGTGTTCGGGCACCTGCAATCCGGTGAAAGCCCCGCCGCCTTCCATTTCGATGCGAATGCCGGACAGCGTTATGTTGCGCACGGGCTGCTCTATCAGCCCGGTAATCGAGCTGGCCAGCAGGCCGCCGCGAGCGACCACGTTGCTGATCAGCACGTCGCTCAAGGATCCAGGCTTGGGGGTCGCCATGCCACGGCCCCGGTTGCCTAGCCTTACGAAAATGGGAGTGCGGGCGCCTTCGACGGAAACATTGGAGACCGTCACACCTTGGATGTGAGCGCCATCCACCGATTCTATGGCCACCCCGCTGATGGCCGGCCGGCCAGAGTCCCGGTTGAGCATGACGCAGTTGGAGAGCACGATGTTGCGGAAGTCACCACGGCTCTCGGTCCCCAGCTTGAAGTGGTTGCAACTTGTGCGCAGCACACAATTGCTTATGGTCACGTGCTCGGTGGGACGCGGCTCGCCCAGCGCCTGGCTGGTCTTTAGCACAATGGCATCGTCCCAGGAATCCACGTAGCAGTTGGCAATGCGCACGAAACGGCAGCAATCCGGATCTATGCCGTCGGAGTAGGAATTCAGGATGCGCACCCCGTCAATCAGGACGTCCTCGCACCCGAGCAAGCTAATGGCGTAGTTGGGCGAGTTGCGGATGCTCAGGTCGCGAATAGATACGCGCCGGCAGCGCTTGAGCGCCACCGGCTTGGGGCCGCCGCGCTTGCTGCGGTTGCCGTCAATGACGCCGTAGCCGTATATGGCTACATCCTCCAGCTCCTCGCCGGTGATGAGCGCATGCCGAAAGTAAGTCGTTTCGTGATCATCTACCGGTTTGAAGGGCAGCGCCTCGTACTTGTCAAAATCCTCGGCGTTGGGGCTGGCCAGCAAGATCGCGCCGCGCGCGATCTCTATGGCTACGCCGCTGCGCAGGTGCAGGGTGCCGCAAAGGTAGCTCCCGGCAGGCAGCAGGACCGTGCCCCCACCCTGCCGCGAGGCTGCGTCAATGGCCTTCTGGATGGCCGCCGTGTCGCGCGATCGACCGTCGCCGCGGGCGCCGTAGTCGCGCACGTTGATGATGGCCGAAGCCGCCGGCAAGGCCACGGCCAGGCAAGCATACAGGAAAAGCCCTTGCCGCATAAAGCAGGCAGTATAGCGCGCCCTGGCGGCCGGGTGCTCTGTTTCAGGCGTCGCGCGGTCGCAAGTAAAATTCGATCGCCTCAGCCGGCGACAGCCCCTTCGGCTCGTTGCGAGCTTCAGGATGGGTTGTGCGAAACCGTTCCAGCATCAGGTTGAGCAAGCGCTGCACTACATCCGGATGCTGGCGAGCGACGTCTGTGAATTCGCCCGGGTCAGAACGGAGGTCGTAGAGGCGCATCCAGCGCCCGGGTGTGGGATTGTCGGTCTGGTAGCCGTCCTGGCGCGCACGGCGGCCGGAGCAGAAAACCAGCTTGAAACGCTCGGTGCGCACGCAGGCCTCTTCGTTTTCCAAATACTCGCTGAAAATGTGCTCCCGCGGGCGGGCCGGACGTCCGCCCTCCAAGTAAGGCCGCAGGCTGCGCCCGTGCTGCACAGGAAGCGGTTCGACGGACAGCAGATCAAGCACAGTGGGGGCGACGTCCACACCCTCGGTCAAATCGGTTACCACGCCCCGCCTGATGCGACCGGGCCAGCTAAAGATGAGGGGAACCCGGATGGCCGGTTCATAGCAGCAATGCTTTTCGAAACGGCCGTGGTGGCCCAGGCAGTAACCGTTATCGCCCATGTAAACCACCAGCGTGTTCTGTTCCAGCCCCAACTGCCGCAATTTATCCAGCACCACGCCGATATTGCGATCCAGAAAAGCCACCGAGGTATAGTAGGCGGCTATAATGCCGCGCTTGTCAGCCTCGCTCAGCTCGCGGAAAATCAGCGGGATCTGCCAGCCATCCTCCGGGCCGACCCGGGGCGGGGTGAAGCGCATGGGGTCGAAAAGTTCGCGGTCCTCTACGGGGAAGTCAAAGGGGGAGTGCGGCTCGTGGAAACTCACCCAGAGGGCGAAGGGACTATCCTTGTGTTCCTCAAGAAAACGGGCTGCGCGGCGAGCGATGTAGGTGCCGAGCATGTCCTCGCTATACCGCGCGAAAGGCAGCTTGTCGGCGTTAAGCCAGATGCGCGCGGGATCCTTGAAAGGCCGCCAGGGCGGCTTGGTTTTTATCTCCGGGGGAACCGGCTTGGGACGCACCTCCTGGTTCCAGGCCTTGGCCACCGCCTGCTCGGTCATGGGCAGCTCGAAGCCGTGCTGGCCGGGCTTGGGCGGCTGATTAAAGTGCATCTTGCCAAACACCGCCGTGTAATAACCGGCGGCCCGCAGTTGCCGCGCCAGCGTCGGCTTGTCCTCCGCTAGCGGCGTGCGAAGCACCGTGACCCCCGCGGCGTGAGGCATCTGCCCGGTGATAAGGGACTGCCGGGATGGGGTCGAAACCGGGGCGTTGCAGTAGTGCCGCGCAAAGCGCACGCCGGCGGCTGCCAGCCGATCCAGATTTGGAGTGCGAGCAAGGCGGTTACCGTCGGCACCCAGCACATAGCCGGCGTGATCGTCGGAAATAAGGAAAAGAAAGTTGGGCCGCCGGGCCGCGCCGCGAATTATGATCGCGGGCCCCGCGCCCGCGAGAAATTCCCTTCGCTTGAGCATCGGATGCCCAGTATATGCGAACCGGCGCGGCGGTGCAACGGCGGCCGCGGCGGGAAGCAGCGCGGGCGGCGATGTTCTACGCGGTAGGCTTGTGGCCCTTCAGTCGCGCCATCCGGCTCTCCCATTCCTGGCGCAATTGCTCGCGGCGCTGAAGCACATAAGCCTTGGCTTCCTCGAAGTTCTTGAACACGCGGCGGCCCTTGATCAAATTGCACGGCCGGCAGGCGGTTACCAAATTATGCGGGTCCTTCTTGCCTCCCCGCGCACGCGGCACAATGAAGTCCACGCTCATCACCAGATAGTTCTCGAAGCTGGCGGCACCGTCCAAGCCGCAGTACTGGCAACGATAATGGTCACGCTTGAGGATGTTCAAGCCCTCCTCAAGGGTCAGAGGCTTCGCACGGCGAATGAACTCGACGAGCTGGGATACCGGCATTGGGCACCTCCCGCTAATTAGTATGCTCCCGAAATCGCGAGTCGGCACAAAAAAATTTAAACGGGTGCTGCCGGCCCCGTTCAGGCGGCAGCGCCGGCCGGACCCGGAGCTGCTCCCGAGCCCGCCCCGCCGGAGCCGACGGCCAGAAAGTACGCCCGCCAGTACCAGTCCCAGCCCCCCTGCTCCTGAAGGCTGCGGATTTGACGTTCGCTATCTCGCAGGACGGCTTGCAGGCGTTCGGGCGCCTTCGGCCTGGGCGAGCTCTCGCGAATATGTCGGAACCCCTGCCAGCCCTGTTGCTTGCCCCGCAAGTAGGCGCCGAAGGCGCCGTGGCGAGCGGCCGTCAGACCCCACAGCCACTGGGCTGCCACCACCGCACGGCCGTAGAGCTTGAACCAACCGTCCGGGTAGTGCTTGGCGATAAGCCAGAGCTGGTTGCGCGCAATCAAGCGGACGCTTTCCCGACTCCAGCGCCCCAATGTAGCGCTGCCCGCGTGCCGCCCCCGGGCCGCCGGCACATAAACGCCATGCAATTCCGCCAGAGCGCAGCGCAGGCAGAACTCGACGTCCTCGAGGTAAGAGTGGAAACGCTCATCCAGCCAGCCAACCCGCTCAAACAGCTCGCGACGCAGCAACACCGCGGTAAAGCCGGCGAACTGCACGGTGCGCGGGCAGTTCCACAAAGGTCCGTCCGGCCGCCCGTGACCGGCTCGGCACGCACAGGCGCCGCGAGAAAGCAAATCGAAGGTGCCGTCAATGCGCCCCGCACGACGGAAATCGAGAAGCTTTCCGCAGGCGAACCAGGCGCGGGCGGCCTCTGCCGCCTCCAGTAGGCGAGCCAGCCATTCACTCTCCAGCTCCAAATCGTTGTTGAGCACAGCTACCCACTGATGACGGCTAGCCTGCACCCCGAGGTTGACCGCGCGCGCGAAGCCAAGCGCGCGCCCCTCGATCACGCGCGCACCCAGCTCCACCGCCGCCTCCGCCGTCCCGTCTTCGGAGCCGTCGTCCACCACGATGATCTCAGCCGGGGTGACGGTCTGCGCGCGCAGGTTGAGCAACAAAGCCTGGACCAGATCCCGCCGGTTGCGGGTGGGAATTACGACGCTAACCCTGTCCATGCTCAGCCTGCACGAGCCAACCGCCGGCGGGAGCGGCTGAAACGTTTCTTTACCAGAAACAGGAGGTTGTAGAAGCCGTCGCGCCAGGGGTGCAGCTTTTTTTCCCCGAGGCGCGAAGAGTAAAGAATGGAAATCTCGCCGAAGCGGATGCGGCGGTTCTTCAAGGCCTCGATCTTTATTTCCTCGGAAAAGGCCATGCCATCGGCTTCCAGCGTCATCTCATCCAAAATGGAGCGGCGCAGCACCCACATGCCGGACTGCGAGTCTCGCACCCAGCGCATATAAAGCAGGGACATGGCCAGCGAAAGGATCAAATTGCCGATCTTGTGTTTCAGGCTCATGGCCCTGGGATCGCGCACCGGGAAGCGGGAAGCATTCAGGAAATCCACCTCCAGGTGAAAAAAGGCTTCCAGAAGATAGGAAATGGCGTCCACCGGATAGCTGTGATCGCCGTCCAGGGTGACGATCAAATCGCCAGTGGCGTGAGCGAAGCCCTTGCGATAGCTCCGCCCATAGCCGCGCACGTCCTCGCGAATCACCTCGGCTCCGAAGCTCCGGGCGATCTCCGAGGTACGATCGGTGGAACCGTTGTCCACCACAATCACCTGGTCCACGAAGGACGGCATCTTGCGCAGCACTTGCTCGATGCCCTGCTCCTCGTTCAAACAGGGAATCACGACGGTGATCTTGTGGCCCCTGTACATTGTCAACTCGGCTCGACCGCAGCTTCCCAAGCTATCATAGTTATTGTCATGCCCCGCTGGCTGTGCCTGCTCGTGCTGCCGCTGTTGGCGGCCTCCAACCCGGAACTGGCCAAGATCAAAAGCGTCTATTTGCTTCCCATGGTGCACGGGCTGGACCAGTATCTGGCTGCGCGCCTGAGCAGCCTGGGTGTGCTGCGCGTGGTGACCGATCCCAGCCAGGCCGACGCCGTCTTCACCGACCAGTTGGGGGAGGCCTTCGAGAAGCGTTTGAAAGATCTCTACGCCTCCCCGCCCGCGCGCGCCGCAAAACCTGCCGGCGAGGAGACGGCCGCAGCCGCCAAGCAGCAGCCGGACGTTCGCATCTCCTCCTGGACCCGGGGGCACGGCAACGTTTTCCTGGTGGATCCGCGCACCCGAGCCGTCATATGGTCGGCTTATCAGAGGCCGCGAGATTCTTCCCCCGACCAGTTGAACCGGGCAGCCCAGCGCATCGCCGAGCGCCTCAAGCGCGATCTGAAACGCAACTGAGCGGGTCGCTCAGCATGGCCCCTTTCTGGCGGAGCGCGGCCCGGTAACTGGAGACCAGCTTCTCGGTAATCAAGTGGCTGTCCCAGCGCGCCACGACTTCCTGGCGCGCCCGCGTGACCATGGCGCGCGCTCGTTCCGGATCAACCAGAATTTCGACCACGCGGCTGGCAAAGGTCTCCGGATCGTCCGCCAGAACGCACAGCTCTCCGTCCACCCGGGCCAGACCCTCGGCGCCCAATCGCGTCGAGACCACCGGGATGCCGGAAGCGAAGGCCTCCAGCAACTTCACACGCACGCCTGAGCCGCTCAGAATCGGACAGACGAACACGGCGTAGCGCCCCAACGGCTCGCGTACGTCATCCACCATGCCCCGCAGTTCGATGGCCTCCAGCGGTCCCGCCAGGCCGTAGCGTGGCGGCGGATCCGAACCCACCACCACCAGGCGAGCCTGCGGCCTCCTCTTGCGCACCCGGGGTAGCACCTCGCGCACAAACCACTGCAACGCGACCTGGTTGGGCAGATGACGGAAGCTCCCGAGGAAAAGCATCGTGTCAGGCTCACGTCCCTCGGGCCGAAACACGTAGTGGGAAGTTTCTATGCCTGCGCGCAGGCCATCCTCTATGCGAGGCGCCAGCGCCGGCAGGAACGAGGCCAGGTAATCCCGGTTTTCCCGGCTACACACTTGGATGCGGTCGAGCTTGGGCAGCGTCCGCAGCTCGTAACGCAGCGCGCGGAGGTATTCGAAGAAAGCCTGGAACTTCCACCAGGCCCCGCGATCTTCCCTCAAAGCCCGCCCGATGGACTGAAAATAAACGTCGTGCTCGAACAGCACGCAAGCCAGGCGGTGGTATTGCCCGTGATACTGCGCCAGGGGCGTATATTCCAACTGGATCACGTCTATACGGTGGCGGTAGATTTCGCGCTGGATCAGCCAGGCCAGATCCGCGTTGGTGAACTCCCGCACCGCATGCGGCAGCATCGAGCCCGGCGCCGGCCGGCTTTGCAGGCGGACCAGAAATTCCAGCGAGGCGCACCAGGCTCGCAGCTCCTGTTGCGCGGCGCGCTGGCGCTCATCATCGAGCAGTGCGATCAGGTGCACATCCGCGTGCCGGGCCAGCGCGCGCAGGGTGTGCAGCATAAAAACGCCTCCCCCGTGCACCGGAGGACAAATCGGATAGGGCGAGACGAAAAGCACCCGCAAACGCTCACCCTCGGCGACGGGCAGGAACCGGTCCCGATAATAACCGGCCAAGGGGCGGCGGAAAGCCTCCTCATCGCAGATAGCGGCCGCGCTCCGCGCTCGCCAGCGTGAGCTGACCGCCCGGGGCAAGCGAAGGAAAGCGTCCCAAAGCGCCTCCAGGCTGGCGCGCTCGGGAGATTCGCCTAATGCCAGACTGACCACGCCATCGGCCAGCAGGTAAAAAAAGTGCTCAAGCAGACGTTTCCAATCGTGAATGTTTTTCCAGGCGAACAGCACGAAGTTGCGCTTGAGCACCCGCCTGATTTGCTGCTGGCTGAAACGCCGCCCGATGGTGCCACGGTGCTCGTGCCAAACCACGCTCCGCGGCTGATAAAGCACCTTCCAGCCGCGCTTCCACGCCCGGTAGCCGAGATCCGTATCCTCCAGATAAAAGGGCGCAAACAGCTCATCGAAGCCGCCCAGCTCCAGAAACTTGCGCCGGTCAAACGCGCACGAGCCCCCGCCGCCGTAAAAACAAGGGAACAAGTCAGTGACGGCCTCATCAATGCGGTGGCCCACGCGCAGCGCGCCGTTCTCCCACCAGCCTTCAGTCAAGCCAGTCTCCTCGCGCCGACGGCTGGAATCGGCCAGGAAGATCTGGCAGGAGACCGCGAAAACGCGCTCATCTCTAAAACCCTCCAGCAGCGGTGCCAACAAGCCGCGCTCCACGCGCATGTCGTTGTTCAACAGCACGACTACGTCGTTGCGCGCGGCCCGGACCCCGGCGTTGGCCCCGCCGGCGAAGCCCAAATTGCGCCCGGGCTCAATCAGGCGCACTTGTGGGAAGCTACGGCGCAGCCACTCGGCAGTGCCGTCCGCAGACCCGTTGTCCACCACTATGATCTCGTTCGCCGGGTTGGCGGACACAGCCTCGACGACCGAAGGGAGATATTTGGCCAGCAAATCCCGCGCGTTCCAGGTGGGGATCACTACGCTGGCCGCTCGGCAATCCGGCCTCGCCTCTTGCCGGGCGTCCGACAGACGCCGGCCGAAGAGCAACCAAAGCAAGTCCGTCGCAGCCAGCGCCAACATTGTCGCGGCGGCCAGCGGCACCGCCGCCAGCAACAGCCCCGCCGCACGCAGCACCGCCTTGATTTTTTGCATCAGCGATCCTTCTCCAGCCGCGGCCCCAACCCGAGTCGCTGGCCGAGGCGGAACCAACGGGAGGCCTTCACCGCCGCCAGCAGAGCTTCCAGCTCCCGGAGCTGTGCCTCGAGCCGCTGGGCCCAGTGGGTGCGCTCCACCACCGTGGCTTCGGCGCGATCCAGCAGGCGCACGCACTCAGCCAGCTCCGCAGTGCGAGTCTGTAGCTCGGCCTGCGCCGCGGCCAGCTCCTGAGTCAAGCGGCTTTCGATCTCGCGCGCCCACTCGGTGCGCTGGGCCAGCTCCTGCTGGAGCTCGGATATTTTGGCTTCGTAACCGGCCACCGCCCGGCGCGCGGCTTCCTGCTGTTGGGCCAGCTCCTGTTGCAGGGCGGCGATGCGGGCGCGTGCCGCGGCCAGCTCAGCGTCGAGGGAAGCGGCCCAGCGGTTGCTGCGTTCGAGCTGCTCGTGCTGGAGTCGGAACATTTCTATCAGTTTCTGTTTCTCCCGCCGCGCCTCTTCCAGCCAGCCGTCCTTCTGCTCGATCTCTTGCTGAAGCGCGGCAATGTGCCGCTCCCTCTCCCTGAGCACATTGGCCGCCCGGGGCGCCCAAAGCAGGCCCGGCGGCGGCGCCGCCTCGCGCCGCGAACACACCGCCAGCAGGTAGTGCGCTTCGCCCGGATCGGGCCGCTGCTGCTCGATGCGCCCTTCCACGGGCACCTCGGCCGCCACAGGCATGATCAGGAGGCCCGCAGCATGGTTCTCGACGTAAAGCTCGACCGCAGCAAAGACCGCTTTGAGCTCGACCATCAGCTCCTGCCAGTCAAACTCATGGTAATGAAAGGGATTGGGGCCGGAGGCGGCGCGCGCTTCCGCGTAGTAGCAACGGTTAGGAGTTGATATCAAGCACCGCCCCCCGGGCGCCAGCACCCGCCGCAGCTCGCTCAACAAGGTGCGCCAGTCCGGCACGTGCTCGATCAACTCGAAAGCGACGACCAGATCAAAGGCCCCCTCGTTAAAAGGAAGGGCCGTGGCGGAAGCTTGAAGGAAACTCAGGTTGGGCAGCGAGTAGCGCCCGCGGGCGTAATCCACCGCCTCGCGCGCCACGTCAACCCCGGCCACCCAGGTTGCCGTTTGGGCCAGCATGGCGGCGCCGTAACCAGTTCCACAACCCGCATCCAGCACACGCGCGCCCGCCGCCAGCCGCGCCGCAAAAGCGTAGCGAACTACGTGTTCATTCCAAAGATCGGGCTCCACCTCGCCCGGCACCGCACGCTCGCCCGTGAACTCAGCCAACTCGGGACTCCGTTTGCCGGCTCGAATCAGGCTGCGCCAGCCGGGCGTTCAGTTCCACGCGGCAAGGCAAGTGAATGTAGCCGTAAATCTGGCCTTCGCTGTGCCCCATCTGCAAAGCGATGGCGTTGTCTATCCAGTCACACATGCGGTAGCTCAGCAGGGTACCATCGGCGATGGCCGGCGAGAAAGAAAAGGAAGCCGGGTAGAGCTCGGGCAGGTCCAGATGAAAGTCCACCGTATAGATGTCGCCCGGCATCATGGGCGGCAATTCGAATCCCTCGCGAGCGGTGTTGGTTCCGGAGAAATCTATGCCCAGGTGATTGCGCAGCATGAAGCCCACAATCGGCATGGGTATCTCCTGCCTGGCGCGCACGCTTATGCGAACTACGATGCGCGAATTGGGCTCCAGCAATTGCAACGGGCGCCCGTACTCGTCCAGCACCGCGATGCCCAAGACCTCGGCCCGCCCGTCCCCGTAACGGTGGTCTATGTTGGGAATGCGCTCCACCACTTCCGGCGCCACGATGCGCCCGGCCGTCCGATCCCGCGCCGGCCGCTTCTTCAGGCTCAGATACGCCGAATCTTTTTCCACCATGGCGGCCAAATACTTGGCTACCACGCGGTCAGTGGCACCCAAATCCTTGATGCGGCCCTGCTCCAGCCACAGGGTCCGATCACCAATCGCCTTGACGTCCCCCATGGAATGCGACACGAACAAGATCGTCACGCCGCGCGCCCGCAGCTCGTGCACCTTGCGCATGCAGCGTTGCCGGAAGTAAATATCCCCCACCGCCAGGGCCTCGTCCACCAGCAAGATTTCCGGATCCACGTGGATGGCCACGGCGAAGGCCAGGCGCACGATCATTCCGCTAGAGTAAGTCTTTACGGGCTGATGGATGAAGTCGCCGATCTCGGCAAAGTCCTCGATTTCCCGGTATTTCTGATCTATCTCGCGCGTGGACAGGCCTAGAATGGCGGCATTCATGTAAACGTTATCGCGCCCGGTGAACTCCGGATTGAAGCCCGAGCCGAGCTCGAGCAAGGCGGAGACGCGCCCGTTAATTCTCACCTCCCCCGAGGTGGGGCGCAGTATGCCTGCCACCAGTTGCAATAATGTGCTCTTGCCGGCTCCGTTCTCACCGATGATGCAGAAAGTTTCCCCCTTGCGGACGGCGAAGCTGAGCTCCTGCAAAGCCCAGAAGTCGCGATGAAACTGCCAGCGATTGAGCGTGAGCAGCTCCTTCAGCCGGTCCAGCGGAGAATCATAGACCGGGTAGCTCTTGGATACTCGGTGGAACTCGATCGCGTTCACGGTGGAACAAGCCGCCCTCGGCCAACGGGCCGCGCGCTACATTACCACACTGTAGCGGGCGCGAAGGCGTCTGTCAAACGGCCGGGTTGCGCCGGGAGGCCATCCCGGCTGCGCCCTCAGCCGCTCATGGAAGCCAGGAACTCGAGGTTGCTGCGGGTCTTGGAAAGCTTGTCCAGCAGCAATTCCATAGCCTCGACCGGGGAGAGCGGCGCCAGAACCTTGCGCAGCACCCACACCCGGTTGAGCTCCTCTTTGGGCTGCAAGAGCTCTTCCTTGCGGGTGCCGCTCTTGTTGATGTCAATGGCGGGAAATATACGCTTGTCCACCAGGCGCCGGTCCAGGTGGATTTCCATGTTGCCCGTGCCCTTGAACTCCTCAAAAATCACGTCGTCCATGCGGCTGCCGGTGTCAATGAGGGCGGTAGCGATGATGGTCAGCGAGCCTCCCTCTTCTACGTTGCGCGCGGCGCCGAAGAAGCGCTTGGGCCTTTGCAAGGCGTTCGAGTCAATACCGCCGGAGAGGACCTTGCCGGAGGGAGGGACGATGGTGTTATAGGCGCGGGCCAAACGCGTAATCGAGTCGAGCAGGATGACCACATCCCGCTTGTGCTCGACCAGGCGCTTGGCCTTCTCGATCACCATTTCCGCCACCTGCACGTGACGCGAGGCGGGCTCGTCGAAGGTCGAGGAAATCACCTCGCCCTTTACCGAGCGCTGCATGTCGGTGACTTCCTCGGGACGCTCGTCAATCAGCAACACGATCAGGATGATCTCGGGGTGATTGGTGGTGATGGAATTGGCGATGGATTGCAGCAGCATGGTCTTGCCGGTGCGCGGCGGCGCCACGATTAGCCCGCGCTGGCCCTTGCCGATGGGGGTCAGCAAGTCCATGATGCGCCCGCAGTAGTTATCGCGCGTGGTTTCCAGCCGGATGCGCTGGTTCGGATACAGGGGCGTGAGATTGTCGAAGAAGATCTTGTTGCGGGCCTCCTCGGGCGGCTCAAAGTTGATAGCGTCCACCTTGATGAGGGCGAAGTAGCGTTCGCCCTCCTTGGGCGGCCGTATTTGGCCCGAGATGGTGTCCCCAGTGCGCAGATCGAAACGGCGGATTTGTGAGGGGGAGACGTATACGTCATCCGGCCCGGGCAAATAGTTGTACTCGGGCGCGCGCAGGAACCCGAAACCGTCGGGCAGGCATTCCAGCACACCTTCGGAGAAGATCAGCCCGCTTTTTTCGGCCTGGGCTTGCAGGATCTTGAAGATCAGCTCTTGCTTGCGCAGGCCGGAAGTGCCGGTGAGGCCCAAGTCCCGGGCGATCTGATTCAGTTGCTGGATGCTCATTTCTTTGAGCACACCCAAATCGAGGGTGGGCGCAGTGGTAGTCCCGGTGTCTTTGTTGCCGGCGCGCTCACCCTGCTTTTTCTTGGAAGCAGGAGCCGGCTCCGTGTGCGCCTTGGCTTCCGGCTGTGGCTTGCTGTCAGGGCCGGGGCCCGCAGCCGGCTTGGCTTCCTCCTGGACCGGCGTTTCGGGCTTGGCCTCCTGCGCGATGGGGTTGTTGGCTTTGTTCTGGCGGTTCTCGGTTTCGTTCGGCAACGCAGTCACTCCTGTGCTCAGGCCCAAAGGCCTGCCAGAGACGAATTACGCAGTGCTAATGAAGTTGCTCCTCGGCCGCTTGCGCGACCATTTCGACCGGCGCCGGAGCGGGTGCCGGCACAGCGAGTAACTCCCTCTCGAGCGCGATCTTGAGCACCTCGTCCATTGATTCGACGAAGTGCAGCTTCATCTGATTGCGGATATTCTCCGGGATATCCGGCAAATCCTTTTCGTTATCCTTGGGCAAGACAGCTTCCAGAATGCCGTGGCGATGCGCAGCCAGCAACTTTTCTTTCAGCCCCCCGATGGGCAACACCTTGCCCCGCAGGGTAATCTCCCCGGTCATGGCTACATCGCCGCGCACCGGGATCTTGGTAAGCGCGCTGACGATGGCGGTGGCGATGGTGATCCCTGCCGATGGGCCGTCTTTGGGAATGGCGCCTTCAGGCACGTGCACGTGTATGTCTATGTGGCGGTAGAAATCCTTGGGCAGCCCCAGCAAGGAAGCGCGCGAGCGAATGTAGCTCATGGCCGCCTGGGCCGACTCCTGCATGACATCGCCTAGCTTGCCGGTGGTGATCAGCTTGCCCTTGCCGTCCATGATGGTGGCTTCGGTGGTGAGCAACTGGCCGCCCACCTCGGTCCAAGCCAGTCCGAGGGCAGCGCCCACCTCGTTGCGCTTATCCGCCTCCAAGTCACGGAATTTGGCCGGCCCCAGGAACTTGGCTACCGTCTCGGCGTCCACAATCACCTTGTCTTGGGTGCCCGCAGGCTGGCTGCTGCGAGCGGTGACTACGGCGCGGGCCACCTTGCGGCAGATGTTGGCGATTTCGCGCTCCAGGTTACGCACGCCCGCTTCGCGCGTGTAGTGGCGGATCAAGGTGAGCAGGCCTTCCTCGGTAAACTCGACCAGCGCGCCGGTCAAGCCGGTCTGCTTCATTTGTTTGGGGACCAAGAACCGCCGCGCGATTTCCAGCTTTTCCGGCTCGGTGTAACCGGGCAGGCGGATCACCTCCATGCGGTCCTGCAAGGCCGGGGGTACCGTATGCAGGACGTTGGCGGTGCAGATAAAGAACACCTGGCTGAGGTCATACTCGACGTCCAGGTAGTGGTCCATGAACATGTGGTTTTGTTCCGGGTCCAGCACCTCCAGCAAAGCCGCCGAGGGGTCACCGCGGAAGTCCATGGACATCTTGTCCACTTCGTCCAACATGAATACGGGATTGCGCGTGCCGGCCTTGCGCATCATCTGGATGATCTGGCCGGGCAGCGCCCCGATGTAGGTGCGGCGATGCCCGCGAATCTCGGCTTCGTCGCGCACGCCGCCCAAGGACAAACGCACAAACTTACGGCCGGTGGCGCGCGCGATGGACATGCCCAGTGAAGTCTTGCCCACCCCGGGCGGGCCTACGAAACACAGGATCGAGCCCTTGGGCTGGCGGACCAGACGGCGCACAGCCAGGAACTCCAGGATCCTTTCTTTGACCTTCTCCAGCCCGTAGTGGTCCTCGTCCAGGACCTTCTCGGCATACTTGAGATCGCGGATTTCTCGCGTACGCTGCTTCCAAGGCACCGCCAGCAGCCATTCCAGGTAATTGCGCGAAACCGTGGATTCGGCCGACATGGGCGGCATGCTTTCCAGGCGCTTGAGCTCGGCCATGGCCTTTTCGTAAGCGTCCGGGGTCATGCCCGCAGCCTCGATCTTCTTGCGCAGCTCGTCAATCTCGCTTTTCTCGCCGCGGCCCAGTTCTTTCTGGATGGCCTTGATCTTCTCGTTAAGGTAGTATTCCTTCTGCGCCCGCTCCATCTGGCGCTTGACGCGGCCCTGAATGGCGCGGTCCACGTTGAGCTTTTCGATCTCGATGTCCAGCATCTCCGCAACGCGCGTGAGTCGGTCCACCGGATCGAAGATCTCCAGCAACTCCTGCTTCTCTTCGACGGTGAGCTGGAGGTTGGCGGCCACCGTGTCGGCCAGGCGGCCGGGATCGTCCACGCGCAAGGTGGCCACCATGGTCTCGTAGTTCAAATTCTGGCTGAGCTTAACGTACTGCTCGAACTGGGAAGTGACACGGGCGATCAGCGCGTCGAGCTGCGGACCCGGCTCCACCTTGAAATGGAAGATCCTCACCACGGCGCGGAAGAAGCCTTCCTCATCGCTGACGGAAATAATCCGTGCCCGCTCCAAGCCTTCTACCAGCACCTTGATGTTGCCGTCGGGCTGGCGGAGGCTCTGCACGATGTTCACAATGGTGCCCACCTGGTAAATTTCCTCCGGCCGCGGCTCATCCACAGCGGCATCGTGCTGGGTGGCCAGGAAAATCTTCTTGTCCCCCGCCAGGGCTTCCTCTAAAGCTCTGACGCTGGATTCCCGGCCCACGACGAAGGGGGTCATCATATGCGGGAAGATGACCACGTCGCGCACCGGCATCATCGGCAAACGGCGGGTCTCGGATTTTTCTTTCGAGGTAAGCATGCTTGCGACTTTCCGCCGGTCCCCGCGCCCGCCCCTGGGCAGCGGGACCCGGCCCTGGTTGGTTCAGTGATTGTGTCCGCGCCCTGGAGCGATCCTCCCCGCCCCGCGGGCCAGCTCGACTAGCCTGCTTTCTCCAGCAAGGCGAGGTTGATCTGGCGCGCCATGACCATCTCCTTGGTCACCACGAACTCGCGCACCTTGCGGTAGGAGGGCAGGTAGTACATCAACTCCAACATGAGCTCCTCCATGATCATCCGCAACCCTCGCGCCCCTACCTTTCTCTCCAAGGCCAAAGTAGCGATGGCCTCCAGCGCGTCCTCACTAAATCTCAGTTTAACATTTTCGAACTCAAAAAGCTTCTGGTACTGCCGAACTATGGCGTTCTTGGGCTTGGTCAGGATCTGTATAAGGGCCTCTTTGTCGAGCTCCTCCAGCACCGCCACCACCGGCAGCCGGCCCACAAACTCGGGGATGAAGCCGTACTTGATCAGGTCCATCGGCTGCACCTGAGCCAGCAGCTCCGTGTCCCGAGAGCGGCCCGCCACCGCGCCCTCTTGCTGTTCGGGCCCCAGAAAGCCAATGGTCTTCTTGCCCACCCGGCGGGCGATGATTTTCTCCAGGCCCACGAAAGCGCCGCCGCATATAAATAGGATGTTGGTGGTGTCCACCGGAGTGAACTCCTGGTGGGGATGTTTGCGCCCGCCCTGCGGCGGCACGTTCGCCACGGTCCCCTCCAGAATCTTCAGCAGGGCCTGCTGGACGCCTTCGCCGGATACGTCGCGGGTAATGGAAGGATTCTCATCCTTGCGGCTGATCTTGTCAATCTCGTCAATGTAAATGATGCCTTGCTGGCAGCGCTGCACGTCCCAGTCGGCGTTTTGCAGCAGGCGCAGGATGATGTTCTCGACATCCTCGCCGACATAGCCGGCTTCGGTCAGCGTGGTGGCGTCGGCGATGGCGAAGGGCACATCCAAGATGCGCGCCAGCGTTTGCGCGAGCAAAGTCTTGCCGGAGCCGGTAGGTCCAATCAGAAGAATGTTGGCTTTGGTCAGCTCGACGTCGGAGCTGCGCTGGCGGCTCAGGTGGATGCGCTTGTAGTGGTTGTAGACGGCGACGGCAAGCTTCTTCTTGGTGGCCTCCTGGCCGATGACGTACTGATCCAGGTACTCTTTGAGCTCCAGCGGCTTGGGCAGCTTGTGCGGCGCGGCGGAGGCGGTCTCGTGCCTGTCCTCCTCGAGGATCGAGTTGCACACGGCGATGCACTCGTCACAGATGTACACGCGCGGGTATTCGCTGGGCGAGGAGATCAGTTTGCCGACGACGTCCTGGCTCTTGTGGCAGAAGGAGCAGCGCAATGGCTCATCGGAACCGGAACGTCTCACCGCCTGGCTCCTTGGCCGTTGTTTCTAGCGGCCGGCGACATATTCTAGGCCTGCTTCTATTATCGCCGGATGGGGAGCGGCAAGCAATGCCGGTGTGGGGCAGGGCCGGTGGCTGACGGACCCACGGGGCGAGCAAGAAACGAGTTGAGCTTAGACGAGCAGATGTGCTATTGTTGTTTTTGAGCTCTTAAGATCTGAAGATCTTAAGATCCGAAAGGGCCTGAGCGCCATGCGCGGCGTCCTCGCTTACGGCACAGCAGCGGAGACCTCAAAAGGACCCCTGGCCCGCCTCAGAAACGGTTTCGCCCCTCCCCGCTTCACCCCCGATGAGTCAGGTCGGCGCCCAAGGCGCAACGAAGCTGACCGTGCTCCTTTCCTCCCTGGGCGGGGAGGGGCTTTTTGCGCCCCAGGCTAGCCGCGCGGCGCCGGACCAGGATAGTTAGGCGAATACAGGTAAGACTCCGGCCGCAACGCCAGCCTGCCTCCGCGCACGAATCGCTCGCCCCGCTCAGAGAGGTGCTCGATCAGACGCTGCCGCCACAGCCGCAAGGTCTGCGCGTGCCCCGCATCGCCAGCCAGATCGTCAAGTTCGCCAGGGTCCTGCTCCAGGTCAAAAAGCTGTTCCTGGCCGTCTCGCGCATGAAAAATGTACTTCCAGCGCCCGTCAGTGAGCGCGTTCCAGTGATTCTCCGGGCTGTAGCAAACATCGTGCTCGAGATCAATCCACTCCCGCCAAGTCTCGCTGTGCCCCTCGATGAGCTCGAGCAAGCTGCGCCCATCCAAGGCTTCCGGCGCCGCGGTACCGGCCGTGGCCAGCAACGTGGGCAGCACGTCACGCAGTTCGACCGGGCGGCGAATCACCTGTCCGCGCGCCGCACTGACCAACCCGGCAGGCCAGCGCACCAGCATGGGAATGCGCGCCGATCCTTCATAGGCGTACGACTTTCGCCAGTGGTGGTGATCGCCTAGCATGTCCCCGTGGTCGGCGGTAAACACAATCAAAGTTTCATCCAGCCAGCCCCGCCGCTCCAGCACCTCAAGCATGCGCCCAATTTGCTCATCAATAAAGCTGATCGAGCCGTAATAACCCTGACGGGAACGCCGCACCTGCCCCGGTCCCAGATCGCCGTGCCAAATGTCGTCTCGTTCCCAACTTCGCGGCGCAAAGCGCGCGGCCCAATGGCCCACTACCGCGGGGGGCAAGGGAGCATTCTCATAAAGCTTCCAGAAGCGCTCGGGCGGATCATAGGGGCTGTGCGGCCGAGCGAAGGATACTTTTAGAAAAAACGGCTGGGGACGGTTGTAAGTCTCCAGGAAGCGCACTGCGGTTTGCCCAGTCCAACAGGTGGGGTGGAGGCGCTCGGGCAGCGCATAAATGCCGGCGCGATAGCTGTTCCAGCCGATGCCGGTGGCGTCCGGTTCCAAATTGGGCGCCTCCGAGTGAAACCACGAGCGATAGTCGCTGCGGAAATCACGGGATTCCACCCGCCCAGACTCATCCAACAGGACTTGGTGAAAGCCATGCGGATTGCGTTGCGGGTGCCAGTGCATCTTGCCGATGGCAAAAGTATAGTAACCGGCTTCGCGCAGCAGGCGCGGCTTTTCCACTCGGTACTGCTCAGCCACGCGCCCGTAACCCAGCATGCCGTGCCGCCAGGGAGAAAGTCCGGTGAGCAGCGCCGCTCGGGCGGGAGTGCAGGTGGGCGTGGAGGAATAGGCGCATGCAAAGCGTGCGCCCTCCCGGGCCAGGCGATCGAGATTGGGCGTGCGGATCACCCGATTGCCGTCGGCGCCCAGACAGTCTCCGCGGTATTGGTCTGCCATCAATAGCAGGATGTGCGGGCGCGAGGTCCGACCCCATGCCGAGCGCCCGCGCAACAGGCCGGCAGTCGAACCACCGGCCAACAACTGACGACGACTGAGCCCTCGATTCATACCGGCATTGTGACACAGACCGGAAGTTTGGCAGTGTCTTGTTAGGAAAACGGCGCAACGGGACGGCGTGGTTTAGGCGGGCCCCCGCGGCACGGCGCAAGCCGCGCCGCCGGAAAACGCATGCGTCGGTAGCGTGGTCAAAAGGCCGGAAGGATCGCAGCTCTGACGGAGCCGCTCAAGCAAGGCTTACGAGCAGCCCCTGCCCAGCTTGAGCTTGCGCGGAGCGCCCGAGCCGGGTGAGGGCGGTGCGGGCGCCGGCACCGGCGGTGCGGGCATGGTCGGTTTCGCGGATGGCTCCGGTGGACCACCCATGAACCGTTCGCGCAGGGCCTTCGCCTGCCGGTAGCCCGATGGCGTCCGATTCTCACCGCGCAGGCTCTGCGGCGTCATCACTTGATCCCACCACGCGCTGATGCCTTCCTTGAGCGAAAGGGCGCGGTAGCCTTTCATTGTCAACAGGAGCTGGGTCTGGGCCGCGTGACCTGCGCCCAGGCCGTAGACCACGATGAGCTTGCCGCGGTCCAGTTGCTTCAATCCCTCCGGCCCGAAAAGCTGGCTCAGGGGAATATTGATTGCGCCGGGAATGTGATAGTCATCGTATTCCCAGGGCTCCCGCAGGTCAATCAGTTGATAGTCCTTGCGATTTTCCAGGATCCACCGCGCCAGCTCGAGCGGCTGCACGTGGTCCGTTTCAGCCAGCATCACCTCCACCACTGCTTCCGGGGAAGCCGGATTCAACCCCGCAGAGGACCGCACGGCAGAAGCTGCTGCCAGGGCGCCGGCGATGACGAGTACCGCCGCCGCAGCCAGAGTTTTGCCCTTCAGATCAATCTGGATTCTCACTTCGTCCTCCCGTAGGTTTTCTCATACAAGCGCCACCTGGTCTGGCTCATCTCGGCCGCCCAAAAGGCGCCGAGCGCTGTCAACGCCACGAGGAACGCGACTGAGCCAGTGCGCAAATTGAGCAACTGAGGGAGCGTCAGGACGCCGCGCGCACCGCTGTGGTGAAAGTCGTGAAGAGCGGGCTCCGCTGCCCCGAATATCCAGATACCCCCGAAGATTCCCGCCAGGAAAAACAGGGCATCCAGCTTGCCGGTAGCCGCTGCCACCACACCCGTGCCCGGGCAATATCCGCCCAGAATGAAACCCGCGCCCAGCAGCAGGCCGCCCACGAGCTGCGGCCAGAGGTACGTCTCCGGCACGTAGAGTGCGCCGAAGTCTAACACCCCGAGCAGCGCCAGCCAGGCCAGTCCCAGCATGGCCACCACGATGGCGCTAAACATGACCTTCAGCACGCTCCAGTCGCGGAAATAGAACTGGCCGGTAAGTTTGATAGCGCTGGAAAAGCCCGCCCTTTCCAGGAAGAAACCGAACAAGAATCCGAGGGTGAGCGAAACCAGCACAAAGCTGACGCCTGATAAATCCAGCGGAAAAATGGCCGTCATAACCAGACCCTCCTCAGCAAGTACGCGCCTGCGAATGCCGCTAGAAAGACGCTCAGCATGAACACGAAGGCGCCCACGGAAAGCGTGGCGCCGCCGCTGAGCGCCAGGCCGGACGTACAGCCGCGCGCCATGCGCGCCCCGAAGCCCGACAGTAGACCTCCAGCAAAAGCCAGGGCCCACCTTGTACGCGCCGGGATCGCCGGACCACGGTCCGTTGTCCAGCGCAACCTGCCCGCCAGCCAACCCGAAACGAAACCGCCCAGAGCCACACCGATCAGCTCCAGCACCAGGAAATCCATCAGGATCGGCCGGTCCGCCTGAACGTAGTTGCTCCAGTAAGGATGCGAAGCCGCGTAGTCGGGCACGAGCAGTTGAATGAGGAACGCCAGGTACCGCGTGAAGCCGCCGGAAGCGCCCAGCCCCTGTCCGACGAGCAGGAATGCTGCCAGCAGCGTCAAGCCGAGTCCCAGGCCGGCCCAGTAAGCCGGCCAGTACTCCCGCGCTCGCAACGCCGCCCACAGGCGGGATGGCGTACGGCGTGTCGCTTCTTCCAGCTCGCCTGCGGCGCGCTTGCGTTCGAGCATTTTGACTTCCTCCCACCATTTCCGGTGATGTTTGTACGCGTAAGCCTCCGGAACCACCCCGGTGATCATGGAAAAGAAAGCCGGTTTCTCCTCAGGGAACACCGCACCCATGTAGACGTGAACCATTAGCCCGCTCACCACCACGGCCACCGCCATGAAATGGACCACCACGGCCCAGCCCACCAGAGCCGCCGGGCCCCAATGAAAGCTCATGATGAGCCCGGAGGCGGCAATCAGCGGAACCATCGCGTAGACGGTCAGAGCGAACAGTTTCTGGCCCGCGTTGTAAATGCCTTGGGGAGGCAGGGGTTCATGGCTGCGGCCCAGCATTCGAAGAATCCGGATCCGCAACCAGTTCACGTCATCGCGGTCCAAGGCGATTTCCCGTTTCAGTACTTCTTCGCCGAGATACGTCCGCCAGCCGAAGATTCCGTAGACCAGCAGCACCCCGATCCACGTCAAGCCGACGGCGATGTGGAAACGCAGCATGTTGGCCCGCGTGCCGAAGACGCCGGTGACCAGCTCGACGTACCACTGGGGCGCAAAGCGGAACCGGTCGCTTTGGATCAACGCGGCTCCAGTCACCAGCTCCGCCAGCCACACCAAAGCATTGAACCAATGCAACAGCATGACCGCCACGTGATGCTTCTTGATCATGCGTTCGGAAAAGGCAGGGATATACGCAGCCGACTCACTCATCGAACTGGCTTTCTCCTTTGCTGAGCTGGGTGAAGAAAGCGATGGCCTGACCGAGGAAGGTCGCGCCGGCCATCAGAAACGCCATGGGCTTGAAGACGCGCTCCCACCACTGCCCGGCCGAGGGGATTCGCGGAGGATGAGGAGGGAATTTCTCCCGCACCAGATCAGCCTCACCCCGCGCCCCGAGGTAATACACATTCGGTCCGATCTTGACTTGGTCGGTTTCGACACGCTGTGCGCCGCGCCCGTAAACAAGCCGGTAGACTTCGCTGTTGGGGTCCTCCAGATCGCCGAAGAATTTCGCGTGGGCCGGGCAGGTGGTGGCGCAGGCCGGAGCCTGCCCGCGTTCCAGACGCGGCGCGCAAAAATCGCACTTGTCCACCTTCTGCGTGACCGGGTTCAGGTAGCGAGCCTCATACGGGCAAGCCGGAACGCAGTAGCCGCATCCGATGCACAGGTTGGGGTCAATCTTGACGATCCCGTCCGGACCCTGAAAAGTTGCGCCCGAAGGGCAAGCCCCCACGCAAGGTGGGCGGTCGCAATGATTGCACTGGGCCACGTAAAACGCGGCGCGCAATTTGGGAAACTCTCCGACCGGCCCGCTGGGAAGCACCCTGGTGCGAGCGTGGCCCGGCGGGACATCCCATTCGGCGCTGCAAGCTGCGGTGCAGGCCTCGCAACCCACGCATCGCATCAAGTCCGTAACCATGGCATAGCGGGCCACGGTTCAATCCTCCTCGGCGGGCAGCGGCCGCACGAAGTTGACGTGCATGCCAGTGGCGCCAGTCAGCGGATCAACCGCCACGCGGCTCAGCAGCGCATTGTCGGAAGCGCCGCGCCCATTGGCCCTGCGCAGCCCCGGCGCTCGCAGGCCGAAGCCGTGCGCCATGAAAGCGCAATCCGGCCGGATGCCGGGCGTCGTCCGCAGCAGCAGGGGCAGACTTTTCTGCCCGTCCTGGTTTTCCAGAACCACTCGCTCGCCGTCGCGCAGGCCGAACGAGCGGGCGGCAACGGGACTGATCCAAACCGCGTTCTCCGGCATCAGGCCAGCCAGCAAGGCGTTGTTTTGGCTGCGCGCGAAGCTGTGCACGGGTGCGCGCCCGTAAAGCAGCCGGAGCCAACCGGGAGGCGGGTCGCTTGGCGGCCGGTATACGGGCAACGGGTCATGGCCCAGCTCTTTTAGCAGCTTCGAGTACAGCTCGATCTTGCCGCTATCGGTGGGAAACAGCGGTCCGTCCTCTGGTCTTCTCAGCTCGATGTACGGACGGCCCTCAAAGGAGACGGCGCCTCGCGCCTTGAGCTCGGTCAGGCTGATGCCGAGCGGCTCGATGATCTTCGCCAGGTGCTCGTCGGGCGTTCGCCAGGGAAACCAGGCTTGCAAGCCGAGCCGGCGCGCCAGCTCGCGTGCAATCCACCAGCCGGGACGGCTATCGTAGAGCGGCGAGACCACAGGCTGGCGGACAGTGATGAAGGGCCGGGCGGCGGATTCGACAATATGCGGCGGGTCGTAACGTTCTAGGTAAGTAGCTTCGGGCAAGACAAGATCGGCATAAAGCGTTTGCTCTACGGGCAGGATATCCACCACCACCATCAGCTCCAGCCGCCCGATCGCCGCCAGCGTGCGTTCGCGCTGGGGCAGCGATTCCAGCACGTTCTGGCCGTAAACGATCCAAGCCTTGATCGGGTACGGCTGCCCGGTCAGGGTCGCCTCCACCAGCCCGTTGGTGACCCCTTGTTCTTCGCTGGCCAGCGGAAAGCGACTCCCGGCGCCGTCAGCACGGCCGCGTTTGGGCTCGGGAAACGGGGGCAGCTCGAACTGGCCGCGCGGCATGGGGGTCGGCAGCAGGATGCCGCCTTTGCGGCCCCAGGCGCCCAGCAGAGCGGTCAGAATAGCCATGGCTCGCGCCCGTTGCGTATCGTCGCCGTACCAGCTCACATGGCGCCCGGGATGGATGACGACCGCAGGTTTGGCGGCGGCCATCGCGCGAGCAGTCTCGCGAATCAGGCCGGCTGGCAGCTCGGTCTCCCGCGACGCCCATTCCAGCGTGAAGCGCCGGACGTGCTCGCGCAACTCATCCAGCCCCGTAGCGTACGCGGCCAGATACGCCTTGTCCTCCAAGCCCTCGGAGAGGATCACGTTCATCCAGGCGAGCAGCAGCGCGATATCCGTTCCGGGACGGATGGGCAACCACCAGTCGGCTTTGGATGCCGCCGTGGAGAATCGCGGATCCACCACGATCAGCTTCGCCCCCCGCGCCAGGCCCTCGGCGAATTGAGTGATCTGCGAGGTGAACACGTTCTCGCCCAGATGGGAGCCGATCAGCACAATCGCCCTCGCGGCAGCCAGATCGAGCGGCTCAGGCGATCCCAACGGCCGGCCGAAAGTTAACGCATAACCGACGTCGCGGGGGCCCCGGCATTGAGCGAAGGAAGGCTCAGCCGAATTCGGGGTCCCGTAAGCCTTCATAAGGGTGGCAAAAAAGCTGGAGCCGACGCCGTGAGGGAAGAAGGCCACTGATTCGGGACCGTATTTCTGCTTGAGCTCCATCAAGCGCGCGGCGAGCCAATCCAGCGCCTCATCCCAGGAGATCTCGCGGAAACGTCCCTCCCCACGTGCGCCCACACGCAACTGCGGGCGCTTGAGCCGGTCCGGATCGTATAGCGTGAAGTGGCCTGCATTTCCCCGTGCGCACAGGCGGCCCTGCGTGAGCGGATGCTGAGGATTGCCCTCGAGCCGCGTGACTTTGCCCTGCTGAAGCTTGGCCAGGATCCCGCAGCGCCAGAAACACATTTCACAGTTGCTGGCTATTTGCAGTGCGGCCTTTCCGGCACGCTGGCCGGGCGTAGCTGTGGCTGGCGCCCGCGGGGAAGCTCCGGTCAAGGTCGCCGTGCCGAGCAACCAGCGCCTGCGGCTAATACGATCGCTCACGCAAGGATCTCCTTGGTTTTCCGATGCAACCTAAGCGAAAAGGTGACAAACCTACTGGCCGCGATTCACACCGGTCTTGCCACACAAATTGCTCGGTCTGCTAGGATCAAGCATGCGAGGGGACAAGATGGACCTAGATCCTGTGAACCGCCCGAAGGTGTGGGCCGCCATGTTCCTGGGGCTAGCGGCCGCGGTCTTGTTGCCCGCGCAAGAATCGCGCGGGAGCATTATGGGACGCATCACCGACCCCAGCGGAGCTGCGGTTCCCGGCGCTCACGTAACCGTCACCAATGTGGAAACCAACACCGTTTTTCGTTCCCTCAGCAACAACGAAGGCAACTACGAGGTGCCTTACCTGCTGCCGGGGACTTACCGGGTTGCGGTGGAAGCAGCCGGATTCAAGCGGAGCCTGCGCGAGGGCATATTGCTGCGAGTGAGCGATCGCATCACCCTGGACTTCAAGCTGGAAGTGGGCGATGTGGCCGAGTCGGTCCTCGTGACCGCGGAAGCCCCGTTGCTGGAGACGGCCACAGCATCGGTCGGTAGCGTGGTTGAAGGCCGGCGGGCCCAGGAGATGCCCATTGCCGGCGGCAACGCTTACCACCTGGTGCGCTTCATCCCCGGTGCGGCGGCCACTGCGGGGCATGCACCCGGCAATCCCACCCAAGACCTCGTACAAGCGGTGGCGGTGAACGGTACGCGCAGCGGATCGAACGATGCCACGGTTGACGGCGTCCCCAACATGTACGGGAACGCTTCCACTTACACTGTGCCCCCGCAGGACATGGTCGAAGAGTTCCGCGTCCAGACTGCTGCTTACGACGCCAGCATAGGGCACGCAACAGGGGCGGTCATTAACTTAAGTACCAAGTCGGGAACCAATAACTGGCACGGGACGGGTTATTATCTGGATTCCCGGCTACGAGCCGTACCTTGGTTTTCCAACCGCTGGCTTTACGATCCAAACACAGGGCCTATCACGGAGGAGAAGCGCAGACAGGCCAATCCCGGCTGGTGCTACCAGCGCTGGGGAGCAACCGCCAGCGGACCCTTCGTGGTGCCGCGCTTTTACAACGGCCGCAACCGTACTTTCTGGAGCTACGGTTACGAAGCCATGCAGGTCAAGCGGCAGGCGACTTACATCGGTACCTTTCCCACCGCTGCCCAGCGCAAAGGCGATTTTTCCCAGCTTCTGGCGCTGGGTCCAATCTACCAGATCTATGATCCGGCCACCATCGCCCCGGCGCCGGGCGGTCGGTTCAGTCGCCAGCCCTTCCCCGGCAACTTGATCCCAGCCAGCCGCATAGACCGGGTGGCCGCGAACATCATCCCTTACTGGCCTGAGCCCAACGTGCCCGGCTTGCCCGACGGGCGGCAGAATTACTTCAAGATCCAGGACGAAAAATGGAAATACCGCTCGATGACCGGGCGCATTGATCACGTCTTCCACGACCGGCACCGCATGTTTTTCCGCGCCAGCCAATCGGAGTTCGATCAGCGTGTGCGCTCCTTCCCCTCGGAAGCGGTGGGGTATCGCAACAATCCGGCCGGCTACCGCGCGGCCCTGGATGACGTCTATGTCTTCAACCCTACACTGCTTTTGAACTTGCGTTACGGACTGGTGCGGCAAACCCCGCGCACAGTGCCGCTGAACCAGGGATTCGACATACTGAAGCTGGGCTTGCCCGCCAGTTTGCTCGAAGAGATTCGCCGCAAGCTGGACGTGGCCGGCCTGGCGTTCCCTGTTATCAGCGTGGATGCTTACAGCGGTCTGGGTTACGGCGGCGGGAGCCGCACTGCCTATACCTACCACACTTTCGGCACGACGCTCACCAAGATGTATGGCAACCACAGCCTTCGGGCCGGCGGGGAGTTCCGCCTGATGCGCGAGACGGGCTTCAGCTATGGGAACGTCGCGCCGTCGTTCAGCTTTAGCACGACGTGGACTCGCGGGCCTCTGGACAACTCGCCGGCCGCCCCCATCGGGCAAGGATTCGCGTCGCTGCTGCTGGGCTTGCCCACGGGCGGCACTATTAATAACAATGCCTCGCGCGCCGAGCAGTCCACTTTTTCCGGCTTTTTCCTCCAGGATGACTGGCGGCTGACGACGCGGTTGAGCCTGAACCTTGGCCTGCGCTACGAGGTAGAAACACCCATCACGGAACGTTTCAACCGCTCCCTGCGCCGCTTCGATTTCACCACGCCCAATCCTATCGAGCCGCAGGCGCGCGCCAACTACGCCCGGGCCCCCATTCCTGAGGTCGCACCCGAAGCTTTTCGTACGCTGGGAGGGTTGACATTTGCAGGGGTCGGCGGAGAACCGCGGGCCCTTTGGCGCACAGACAAGAATAACCTTGCTCCGCGCTTCGGGCTGGCCTACCAGCTCAGGCCGACCACGGTAATTCGTCTGGGCTACGGAGTGTTCTTCGACATGTTAGGGTCCGACCGCCAAAGCGTCAACCAAGGCGGCTTCAGCCAGGCTACCAACCTGGTCCCTTCACTGGATAACGGGCTGAGCTTCCGCGCCACGCTCAGCAATCCTTTTCCCGACGGCATACAGGATGCCCCCGGCGCCAGCCTGGGCCTGAGAACATACCTCGGTCGGTCGGTCAGTTTCTTCAACTCTACGCCCCGGCATGCCTACATGCAGCGCTGGTCCTTATCGGTGCAGCGTCAATTCCCGGGCCGGGTGGTGGCGGACCTTACTTATGTCGGGAACCGCGGAACCAAACTTGGCGCCGACACGCAGTTCGATCCCGTCCCTCGCCAGTACCTTGCCACTTCGCCCGAGCGTGATCAGCGCACCATTGACTTCTTGAGCGCGCAGGTGACCAATCCCTTCGCAGGAATAGCGGACTTTGCCGGCACCGGGCTGGCCGCGGCCCGTGTCTCACGCTCGCAACTGCTAAGGCCCTACCCCCATTTCGGCGGCATCTCAACTAGCTTGCCGGCGGGCTATTCTTACTACCACGGACTTCAGGTCAACGTGGAAAAACGCCTTTCGCACGGGCTGCTGCTTCAGGCGGGCTGGACCTGGTCGAAATTCATGGAGGCCACCACTTACTTGAATGACACCGATCCTCGCCCGTATAAATGCGTCTCGGACCAGGATTATACGCACCGCTTCGTTCTAAGCGGGTTGTACGAACTGCCCCTCGGCCGCGGGCGGAAAGTGCTGGGAAGGGCCGGCCGCGCGCTGGACTTGCTGGTGGGCGGCTGGCAGATTCAGTTTCTTTACGAAGGGCAGTCAGGACAAGCCCTGGGCTTTGGCAACGCCATCTTCCGAGGCCGCCTGGCCGACATCCCCCTGCCGGTCGGCCAGCGCAAAGCCGAGCGTTGGTTCAACGTGGACGCCGGTTTCGAGCGTAACCCGGCCCGGCAACTCGCCAGCAACATCCGAGCGTTCCCATTGCGGTTTAGCGGCGTACGCAGCGACGGGATAAACAACCTGGACGCCTCTTTCATGAAACGTTTCCGGCTCAGCGAGAAGGTGAGCGCCCAGTTCCGTATGGAGGGCATCAACGCGCTGAACCATGTGCAGTTCGCCAACCCGGATACGACCCCGACCAGCGCCGCCTTCGGGTCCATTACGGCTGAAAAGGGCCATGGTCAGCGGCAAATCAATTTCGTGTTCAAGGTAGTATTCTAAGCCGCAGCCGACTAAGCCGGCCTCACCAGGTCAGCCGCAAGGTCAGTTGCAACTGGCGCGGCGTGTTGGCCGAGTAACGCAGGCTGACGATGCCGGAGGAGGAATCAGGCTGGTTAAGGCCCGGCATGTTCAGCACGTTAAAGAAGTCGGCATTGAACCGCAAAGTCACGCGCTCAGTAATACGGGTATTTTTGAACAAAGAGGCATCCAAGCCCCAGCTCCGCGGCCCCGGCACGAACTGATTGCGCCACGGGTGCAAATTGGTATCGAGCGAAGTGCGCTGCACGGTGCCGTTCTTGAGCGTGATCCAGACCGTGTTGGTGCCGTACCATTGGTACATCGGGTCCTTCGGATCGGGGTTCTTGGGCCAGGGAATGAGTGGCTGATGCGCCGGTTTGTAATTTTCGGGAATGCCCATCACCCCGTTGGGCCGGCCCTTGGAATCGTAGCTATTGATCTGGTGTGCTGGAATGTAACCGTTGTACCAGAGGTAGCCTTGGTAGCAGACGCCGCTGCGACAATCCTCGATGGGGTACTTCTTGCCGTAGATTTCCACCTTGCCCAGCTCTCCCCAGTTCCCGGTGGGCAACGACCAGTAATTGCTGCGCACAGTTCCAAAACCTGCGATCTGCCAGCCGCCTGCCAGCCGGTCCAGCCAGCCGCCGGCGTTGCTGAGCAACTTTTGCCCGCGCCCGAACGGCAGATCTAGGATCCAGTTCCAGCGCAGCCGGTGCTTGGGAATCTCGGTGTCGCGGCGATAATTCAGGAAGCGATTGCGCTCCCGCATGCCCGTCGGCACGGCGCCCGGCAAGAAGACGTTAAGCTCGCGCACGAAATCCTCGCTCCAGCCCGCCCCGCCGGCACGGAACGCATTGCTCAGCACGTAGAAAATCTGGAACCCGTAGCCGCGGGAGTAGCGCCGCTCCATCTCCACGTGGAAGCCACTGTAGTTTGACCAGCCCGTCTTGCGGTATTCCTCTATGTCGCCGTAGCAGATCTGGTCAAAGCCGCGCCGGGCCACGCCCGAGTACTCGCCCGTGGGCAGGGGCAAGCCTGTCGTAACGAACCATATGTAGGAGTTCGGCGCCTCATTGTAAGTGTAAAACTGCTCCAGGCGGCTGCCGTGCGTCCCCACGTAAGCTGCCTTCACCACGGTATTGTGCATTATTTCGCGCTCCAGAGTCAGGTTCCACTCGTGCGCGCGGGTGGTGGGCTGGCGGGGATTGAAATAGCTGGTGCGGAAAGATCCCCGGCTGACGCCGCCCGGCTTGCTGGGATCCAGCACGTCGCGGCTGTTGACGCCCGCGATGATAGTAGGTGCGTGGCGCAGGAAATAGTTGGGCAAACCATCCGGACTCTGGGCCGAGCTGTTGAAATTCATCGTGAAGCGGGCGTTGGTAGGAGCATTGCTGCGCATGCGCGCATTGAAGGTGCGCAGGGGGATGGGGAAGCCGTAGACCGCGTACCCGCCGCGCAAAACCACGGGCCGGCCGCCGCTGGTCAGCTTGTAAGCCAAGCCCACCCGAGGACCGAAATCGTGCGGATTGGAATAAATGAGAGTCTCGGGCAAGCCGGCCTCGTGCGGCGTGATGAACTTGACGCCAATGTTGGTGAAATTCGCCGTGATCTCGGGGGTGGTGACCCCTAATTGGTACATGCGCTCCAAAGTCACACCGTTGATAATGGATCTTGTTTTGGGATCGAAGCCGGTGAGCAGGTTGTTTCTTTCCCGGATGGCGGGGTAGAACTCCCAGCGCACGCCTAAGTTCAAGGTGAGCCGCGGATTTACTTTGAAATTGTCCTGGAAGTAAAGAGCGTATTCACGGGCCCGCAGATGATACCACTTGCGCACGAACTGGGCGGAATAATAGCCGATCACACCCAAGAACAAGTTAGCGCTGTCATGGCCGGTCCGCGGAACCGCGGCATAAGTCGAACCGGAGGCCGGGTCGTAAAGGGCCGTGGCATAACTGGAAAAGTTGTGGCTGCCCTGCACTTGCTGCTGATCTGGCAGCACGTGCAACCTTTCGTGCCGGAAGCGGCCGCCGAACTGAATTTCGTGCCGCCCTCGGATCTTGGTCAAGTTCTCGTCCAGTGAGTAGATCCTGGTGATGTTGCGACGCTTGTTGTCGGCGTAAGAATAGACCATGCCGAAGCCGGTACCCGTCAGATTGGGGAAGCCCGTCTCCCGGAAGGGATTGGGAAGGCCGAGCCTGTCCGCGTGGTTGATATGATCGGTCCCCACATAAATGAACATATCTTCGTTGGAGCCGGTGGCGATCATTTCCCCAAAGAAGGTAGGAGAAAAAGTGTGGGTCCAGGAAAGCACGCCGCTGTCATCCTGGATGGGCCGGAAGGTGACGTTGGCGGCCTCATCCAGCAAAGTTGGGGAGCCGCTTTCGCCGGAGCGATTTTTGGCCCAGCGATTCCCGTGGGTGTAGCGAAGGAAAAGATGATCGCGGTCGGAGAGGCGATGATCTATGCGCGTGGTCTCGGTATGATCCAGGCGGTTGGAGACCGCCGGGCCGTAATAGTTGGCTGCCACCAGCGGGTTGACGTCGGGATGCGTGGGCGGTGGGGTGACGCTGTAAAGATACTTCGCCAGCGGGCTTTGCCTACTCAAGGGGATCGTGTTGTTTGGGAAAGGCTGGCGCTGCCAGGTGCGCGAGTCGGTGGTCCAAGGATCATAAAGCGTGATGCGGCGGCCCGCGCTGTCAATCAAGCCCGAGAAGTCGCCCTGACGCATGGCCATGGTAGGCATAGTGGTGCTGGTAGTCGTCGCCGACAGGTTGCGGTAGGCTTCGTAAGCGAAAAAGAAAAAGGTCCGGTTGCGCCCCTTATAGAGTTTAGGCAGATAAATCGGCCCCCCGGCGGAGGCGCCGAACTCATTGCGGACCAGATGCGGGGGTTTCTGATAGAAATCCTCGCGCCGCCGCGCCACGCCGAAAGCGTTGTTGCGGTGGGTTTCAAAAAGCGCGCCATGCAATTGGTTCGAGCCGCTTCTGGTATTGATAATGGTGGTGGCGGGCCGGTTCATCCGAGCCGAGGAATTGTTGGTCTCCACACGGAACTCCTCTATGGTGTCCAGGCCCGGCGGACGACCCGAAAGCTCGCCCGTATCGCGGTTGGTGAGCACAGCCCCGTCTTGCAAAAACTCCATGGCTGTAGCGCGCAGCCCATATACCCTGGGGCTGGAAGCCGCTCCTTCGATACCGGGCGTGGTCACCTGCACCAGCGTCTGAAAAAAACGGCCGTTCAGAGGAAGCTGCTCGATGCGCGTGCGCTCGAGGACGCTGCCCAAGGTTGAGCTGGTGGTGGTCACCAGGGGGGTGACGTCGCCCGCCACCGTAATCTCGGTTGCCGTCGCACCGAGCGTGAGAACGGGGTCAACCACCGCCGTCTGCCCGGTTTGCAACAACAACTCGCCCTCCCAATCTTTCATGCCCGCGGCCTGCACGCGGAGCCGGTAGCTGCCTATGAGCACGGAGGGAAACAGGTAGAAGCCGACTTCGTTGGTGGTCGTCTCTGACTGTCGCCCTGTCTGGGCATGCGTAAGCAATACCTTAGCGTGAGGAATCACGGCTCCTGTGACGTCCTTGACCGTTCCCTGGATGTTACCCGCCCCAGTTTGGGCCCACACGGCAACGCCCAGCCAGAGCGAGACGAAAAAGGCCATGCACTTACGGTTCATGTGCGCCTCCCCGCGGGGTGCGTAGTCGCTCTGCCCCTGCGATCCACGGAATTACCCCTGCATGCCGAATATACCCCCACTGTTTTCGACACGTCAACCGCCTCGCGGCTCCGGGCTGCACGAGAACAGGAACCACCTGGCCCGCGAGAACGCCCGAATTGGCAGGGAAAACCTCGCGACTCAGAATTGCTGAATTGGGGATGGTCAGGCGCGTATCATCCGGCGTGGTCAGTTTCGCGCTGCGCAGGCCGATGTGATCTATCCCGCCGCAGGCTTCGCCGATGCGGACCCGGTCGCCGAGCTGGGTTGACTTTTCAGCCTGAACAAGGGCCATACTGGCCTGGGAGGATTCCATGCGCCGCAGAAGCTTGTTAGGCGGGGCCGTGCTGGCGCCCGCTCTCGCTCTACCCGCCCTGCCTTTCCAGGGCGAAAAAAGCCGCTTGAAAATCACCGGGGTACGTTTGGTTCGCACCCGCCCCAAGCGACCGCTGCCCGCTTACAAGCCCGCGCCGGGCTCGTGGTCTACGCAAGGGGTAGAAGTAGCCAGCCCAATGTCCGTGTATCCCAAGTACAAGGCGCGCCGCTCGCTTTACTTCCCAGATCCCGGACAGCTTGACGGCTTCACCGTAGAGGTGTCCACAGACAAAGGAGTTAAAGGGTACGGCAGCGGAGGCCCGGGCGGTGGTCTGGTAGTGGAAAGGCACCTGACCAAGCTGCTCATAGGGGAGGATCCCTTCGACGTCGAGCGCCTGTGGGACATCATGTGGCGCGGCACCATGCATTACGGGCGCATGGGCCTTGTCATCAACGCCATCAGCGGCGTGGATCTGGCCCTGTGGGACTTGATCGGCAACGCGCTCGGCGAGCCCGTCTACCGGCTGCTGGGCGGGGCCACTAAGGACCGGATTCCAGCCTATTGCACGGGCAACGACATCGAGCAACACATCCAGTTTGGGTATCGCCGGCTGAAGCTGGCCATGCCGCACGGTCCCGCCGACGGGCGCGGGGGCATGAAAAAGAACCTGGAGCTCATCCGCCGCACGCGCGAGGCTCTGGGCGAGGACGGCGACATCATGCTTGACTGCTGGATGGCTTGGACCGAAGATTACACCATCGAGATGGCCGAAATGGCGGCCCCCTATCGCGTCTATTGGATGGAAGAGTGCCTCCCCCCTCACAACTACGCCGGTTTTGCGCGCTTGAAAGCCACCATCAAGAGCACGCGCATCGCCACCGGCGAACACGAGTACACCCGCTACGGCTTCCGCCAGTTACTCGAGCATCGCTCAGCCGATATTTGGCAGCCGGACATCCATTGGTGCGGCGGCCTTACCGAGTTGCGGCGCATCGCTGCACTGGCGGCGGCTTACGATATTCCCGTCATCCCGCACGGCGGCGGCAGTCGCGACGCTGTGCATTTCATCATGGCGACGGTTAACAGTCCCTGGGCCGAATTGTTCATGCCCGCGCCGGGCGGACCCCCGGAGGTTTACCGCCGTTACGAAGAGGACAATTTGCTCACGCGTGGCCCGGAAGGCATTTACACGCGCCCGTCGGACCGTCCCGGGTTTGGCTGGGACTTCGAGGTAATCTCTTGAAGCAGCGGGCGTCCGGCCGCGCAACCTATACTGGTAACTAGGTGATGCCCGCCGGCGTGCGCGAGCTTACGGTCGAGCAGTTTTTCGCGCCGCGCGGCTTGCTTTCTCGCTGTCACCCCAATTACGAATACCGGCCCGGGCAGGCGCAGATGGCCCACGCCGTCTGGGAGGCTTTCACCAAACGCCATCACCTGATAGTAGAGGCGGGCACGGGCACCGGCAAGACGCTCGCTTACCTGGTGCCGGCCATCCTTTCCGGGCGCCGGGTGGTGATCTCCACGGGCACCAAGAACCTTCAGGAGCAGCTTTTCTTTAAAGACGTACCCTTCCTGCAAAAGCATTTGGGGCGGCGGCTGGAAGTTTGCTACATGAAGGGGCGTAACAATTACGCTTGCCGCCAAAAAATATACGACGCCGAGAAGGAACTGCTACTGGAGGGTCTGGAAGAGCTGGCGGATTTTCAAGTCATACGCGAGTGGGAAAAGACTACCTCTACAGGCGACCGCGCGGAAATCCGGACCTTGCCCGAGGAAAGCACCGTTTGGGCCAAGCTCGACGCACGGCGAGAACTTTGTCCCGGGCAGAAGTGCCCCCAGTTCGAACGCTGTTTTCTCACCCTGATGCACCAGCGAGCCCTGGCCAGCGACATCATCATCGTTAACCACCACTTGTTCTTCGCGGACCTGGCCCTCAGGGAAACCGAAGCGGCCGCCATCATCCCCGAATACTCCGCGGTGGTACTGGATGAGGCGCACGAAATCGAGGACGTAGCGGGGCAATATTTCGGGGTGCAGATTTCCAATTACCAGTTTCAGGAATTGCGGCGCGATATAGCGGCTACGGCTCGCCGCAAGCAGTTCGGCTCGGAAGAGCTGGACCGCATCCTGGAGCAGTTGGAGCAACTGGCGCAGCGCTTTTTCTCGCTGTTCGGCGAGGATGAAGGACGGTGGGCCTTCAGCGAGCCGGAAGACTTCCTGGCGCGGCACGGGGAAACCTATCGGGATCTGCTGCGCGTTCTGGAGCTGGTGGTTTCCCATCTCAGCCTGATCGAAAACCCGCCCGAAGAAATCGCCCCCTTGGTGCGCCGGGCGGCTGAGCTGGCCCGCAATCTTTCCTTCTGGATGGAAAGCGGCGACCGGGCCTTCGTTTACTGGGTTGAACGTCGCGGACGCGGCTGCTTCCTGCAAGCCACCCCCATTGACGTCTCCACCATCCTGGCCGAGAAGCTTTTTGCACGTGTGGACACCGTAGTGCTGACTTCGGCCACCCTGGCTGTGGGCGGCAGTTTCGACTACATTCGCCAGCGCCTGGGTCTGGCTGACGCGCGCACCCTGGCCGTGTCCGGGCATTTTGATTACCGCCAGCAGGCGCTGCTGTACGTTCCCCTTCACTTGCCTGACCCGCGCGAACCGAGTTTCACCGAGCAAGCCGCCCAGGAGATCATACGGGTGCTCCAACTCAGCCGGGGCCGCGCCTTCGTGCTCTTTACCAGTCACCAACAGATGCGCCAGATTTACGACCGGGTTTCGCTGGCGATCGAATACCCTTGCTTGCTTCAGGGCACGGGGCCGCGCAGCGCCCTGCTGGAGGAATTTCGCCAAACCCCCAACTGCGTGCTCTTCGCCACCGCCTCCTTCTGGCAGGGCGTGGATGTGCCGGGCGAACAACTCAGTTGCGTAATTATTGACCGCCTGCCCTTCGCCGTCCCCAACGACCCCGTGGTGGAGGCCCGCATCCGCGCCGTTCGTGAACAGGGGGGCAATCCTTTCTACCAGTACCAGATACCTCAGGCCGCGCTAGCCCTGAAACAAGGCTTCGGGCGCTTGATCCGCTCCTCGAGCGACCGCGGCATATTGGTTCTGCTGGACAATCGCATCTGCCGCCGACCCTACGGCCGCGTGTTTTTCCAAAGCCTGCCCGAGTACGCCTTTACCACCAACCTCGAAGAAGTCAAGGGGTTTTTTGATGTTTGAGATCACCATCGTGGTAACCTTCGCCGCCGCCCACGCCTTGCGCGGACATGGTGGCAAGTGCGAAAACGTGCACGGTCACAACTACCGCGTCGAGGTCACGCTGCAAGGCGAACAACTGGATTCGACCGGCCTGCTGGTGGACTTCGCGGATTTGAAAGCCTGGCTGCGCGCCATTACGGATCGCTTTGACCACCGTACGCTGAATGACGTTCCGCCTTTCCATGAGATTAACCCCAGCGCGGAAAACATCGCCCGCTACTTCTACCAGGAAATGGCGCGCCACCTCGCCGCCGGCACGCTGGCGAGAAAGGCCCGAGTGGCGTGCGTCAAGATCTGGGAGACCGATACCGCAGCGGCAGCTTACCGCCCCGCGCAGGGTGGAACTTAGCCGTCGCCAGCCGCAGGCCGGCGGTAAAATGAAAGCAGACTGATGTCGGGTTACCGCACTTCAGGCGGCAAGGTGCGCCAGCGTGTGCACGGGACCACCATCCTCTGCGTCCGCCGCAACGGCAAGGTGGTGATGGCCGGCGACGGGCAAGTAACCATCGGTCAGGAAGTGCTTAAGGCCTCTGCACGCAAACTGCGCCGGCTTTACAACGACAAGGTGCTGGCGGGCTTTGCCGGCTCCACTGCTGACGCCGTGGCGTTGTTTGCGCGCTTCGAGTCCAAGCTGGAGCAGCACGCGGGTAATCTGACCAGGGCGGTGATAGAGCTGGCTAAGGAGTGGCGCACCGACCGCGTTTTGCGCCACCTGGAGGCGTTGTTGCTGGTGGCTGACGCCGCCAACACTTACATCATCAGCGGCTCAGGCGATGTTATCGAGCCGGACGAGGGCATTGCCGCCATCGGCTCCGGCGGTCCCTTCGCCAAGGCTGCCGCTACCGCCCTCATCCGCAACACCGAGCTGGATGCGCGCCGGATCGCCGAGGAGGCCATGCGGATCGCGGGCCAGATCTGCATTTACACCAACGACAAAGTTACTTACGAGGAGCTGGGCTGATGGTCATTTACCTTCCAGTACAGTCGGTGGAAGAGGAACCGGCCCTGGACGAGCTTACTCCGCGCGAGATCGTGCGCGAGCTGGATAAATACGTCATCGGCCAGACCGAAGCCAAACGAGCCGTGGCCATCGCCCTGCGCAATCGCATCCGCCGCCAGCGCCTCGAGCCGGAGATGGCCGAGGAAGTGATGCCCAAGAACATACTTATGATCGGTCCCACCGGGGTGGGCAAGACCGAGATTGCGCGGCGGCTGGCCAGGCTGGCTAACTCTCCCTTCTTGAAGGTCGAGGCCAGCAAGTTCACCGAGGTCGGCTACGTGGGCCGCGACGTGGAATCCATGATCCGGGACCTGGTGGAGATCGCCATTGACATGGTGCGCCAGGAGCGCGCCGAGGAGATCGGCGATCGGGCCGAACGCAACGCGGAAGAGCGGTTGCTGGATCTGCTCATGCCCGCCCAGCCGGAAGCCAGCGAGAGCTATGAGCGCACCCGGGAAAAGCTGCGCGAGCGCCTCCGCGCGGGCAAGCTTGACGATCGTGTGGTCGAAATTGACGTGCGCGAACCCGGGCCAACCTTCCAGATCACCACCAGCACGGGCGTGGAAGAGATGGACGTCTCCATCCGCGACATGCTGCCCGGGCTGTTCGGCGGCCGCACTCGCAAGCGCAAGATGCGGGTAAGCGAGGCCATGGACTACCTGATCCAGGAAGAGGAGCAAAAGCTCATTGACATGGACCAGGTGACGCGCGTCGCCCTGGAGCGTGTGGAGCGCAACGGCATCATATTCCTGGACGAAATTGACAAGATCGCCGGGCGCGAAACTGGGCACGGCCCCGACGTCAGCCGCGAGGGCGTGCAGCGGGACATTCTTCCCATCGTGGAAGGCACCACCGTCAACACCCGCTACGGCTTCGTGCGCACCGATCACATCCTGTTCATCGCCGCGGGCGCCTTCCACGTCTCTAAGCCCAGCGACCTGATCCCAGAGCTGCAAGGCCGCTTCCCCATCCGCGTGGAATTGAAGCCCCTGACCGAGGAGGATTTCATACGGATCCTCAAGGAGCCGAAAAACGCACTGGTCAAGCAGTACACCGCCTTGCTTGAAACCGAAGGCATCAAACTTACTTTCACCGACGATGCCCTTGAGGAAATCGCACGCTGCGCGGCTTACGTCAACCAAACCACGGAAAACATCGGCGCTCGCCGGCTGCACACCATCATGGAAAAAGTGCTGGAAGAGATTTCTTTCGAAGGGCCCGACTTGAAAAAGAAGCACGTCCGCATCGACGCCGCTTATGTGCGGCGCCAGTTGGCGGACATTATGAAGGACCAGGATCTGACCCGGTACATCCTGTGAGCCGGCTGTTTCCGGTCTTGGTCTGTGTAATGCTGGTGGCGGCGGGCTGCGGGGCGCCGGGCGATCCCCTGCCGCCATCGCTCAACATCCCCGAGCGCATCACCGATTTGGCGGCGCGCCAGCAGGGCGACCGCCTCCTGGTGAGCTTCACGCTGCCCGCACTGACCACTGACGGCGTGGCCCTGCGCAGATTCCGAGCAGTGGAACTGCGGGCTGGTCCGGCGCCCGGGGGCAACTTTGACATCGAGCGCTGGCTGGCCCAGGCTGCGGCCTTTCCGGTGCCCAACTTGCAACCCGGCCCCGTCGCCCTTGAGCTGCCCGCCAGCGATTGGGTCGGGCGCGAGTTGATCCTGGCAGTGCGCACGGCCGGTCCCAAAGGCCGCTTCAGCGATTGGTCGAACCTGGTGGCGCTGCCTATCCAGCCCCCCTTGGAAAGGCCCACGGAGTTGCAGGCTATGGCCACCGCCGAAGGCGTGAAGCTGAGCTGGCGCACCAGCGGCGGGCGGGCCGGGGTCCGTTTCCGCATCTTACGGCGGGGCGCGCAACAGCAACGGGAAGAACTCATCGGGGAGTCCGAGCGGCCCGAGTTTACCGACAGCACGGCCGGTTTCGGCGCGACGTGGGAATATTGGGTCCAAGCCTACGCCAAGGCCGGCGAAATAGAAGCGCTAAGTGAGCCTTCCGAGCGCGTCAGTATCACGCCCGAGGATCGCTTCCCGCCAGCCCCACCCCAGGGTTTGCGCGCCGCGGCATCATTGGGCAGCGTGGAACTGGCCTGGGATCCCAGCTCTGAGCCGGACTTGCGTGGCTACTACGTCTGGCGCTCGACGCCCGGAACCCAAATGACCCGCATCAGCCCATTGCTCGAGCTGCCCGGTTTCTCGGATCGCAAAATCGAGTCGGGCAAGAAGTATCTCTACGCGGTCTCAGCCGTAGATACCCGCGGCAACGAGAGCGCACTATCTACACCTGTGGAGGTTATTGCACCTTGAAGCTTGTTAGGTTCACTCTGGATTCCAGCCTTCCTGCCACCACCCCGGACACTTCACCGCTCGTCAAGTACGGCGTCGTCGAGAAAGATGTCGTGATCGAAACGCGGGCGGGCTGGGTGGAGCGTACGGGCGCCGAGTGGCCCTTGGCTCAGGTCCGGTTACTGCCGCCCTGCTGGCCCTCGAAAATTGTCTGCGTGGGACGCAATTATCACGAGCATGCCAAAGAACTGGGCAACCCGGTGCCTGCCGAGCCGGTGATTTTTCTCAAGCCGCCTTCGGCCTTATCGGCCCACGGGGATCCCGTCATTTATCCCGCCTTGGCCTCGCGCGTGGATTATGAAGGCGAGCTGGGCATTGTGATCGGCCGGAGAGCAAAGCACGTGCGCCCCGAGGAAGCGCCCGGTTACGTTCTGGGCTATACCTGCGTCAACGACGTCACCGCACGGGACCTTCAAAAAAAGGACGGCCAGTGGATGCGCGCCAAGGGTTTCGACACCTTCTGCCCGGTCGGCCCCTGGATCGTCCCGCGCCAGCAGCTCGAGCTAAGCCAGGTGCACCTGCGCACTTGGGTAAACCAGCAGCTCAGACAGGAGGCAAAGCTGGATGAGATGATTTTCTCGCCTGCCGAGATCATCGCCTACGTAACCGCGGTGATGACACTCGAGCCAGGTGATCTCATCGCCACTGGCACGCCTGCGGGCGTGGGCCCGTTGGCCCCGGGAGATTTCGTGCGCGTGGAAATTGAAGGCGTTGGCGTCCTGGAAAACCGAGTGCTCGCCCCCTGAGTTCCCCGCAAGCTTTGCATTCTGGTTAGGATGGGCACCATGAAGATCGTCGAGGTCCAGACCTATATTGCAGGCAATCCGTGGAAGAACTGGCTTTTCACCCGCGTCTTGACCGACGAAGGCATCTACGGCGTCGGTGAAGGTACCTTGAACTGCTTCGCCCGCACCGTGGAGGCCGCCATCCACGAATTGAAGGCTTTCGTAATCGGCATGGACCCCTTTCAAATCGAGATCCTGAGCCAGCGGCTTATCCGGGACGTGTACAGTGACGGGGCCCAGATACACATGTGCGCAGTGGCGGCCATTGAAATCGCCTGCTGGGACATCATCGGCAAGGCGACAGGTCAGCCCATCTATAATCTCTGGGGCGGCCGTTGCCACGAAAAGCTGCGTGCTTACGCCAACGGCTGGTACCGCGGGCCCCGCACCCCGGAAAGCTTCGCCGATAAAGCGGTCGAAGTGGTGCGCCGCGGCTATACCGCGCTCAAGTTCGACCCCTTCGGCGACAACTGGCGGGTGCTGCCCCGGCGCGAATTCGATCTCTCGCTCGAGATCATCCGCGCCGTACGGTCAGCGGTGGGCGACACGGTGGATTTGCTGATCGAGGGCCATTGCCGGTTCAACGTGGCTACAGCCATTGAGTTTGCTGAGGCCATGGCGTCCTTGCGGCCGATGTGGTTTGAAGAGCCGGTGCCACATACCAACATTGCCGCGCTGGTGGAGGTGGCGCGGCGCAGCCCGGTGCCCATCGCCACGGGCGAGAACCTTTTCAACAAGCAGCAGTTCGCCGAACTGCTTGCTTACAACGCAGTCAGCATTTACCAGCCCGAGCCCCTGAACCTAGGGGGCCTTTTTGCCGCGCGCAAGATTGCGGATATGGTAGATGCGCACTACGGCATGATCGCGCCCCACAGCGCGCAAGGCCCGGTCTGCTCGGCCGCCTGCGTGCAGTTGAACGCTTCCCTGCCCAATTTTCTAATTCACGAGATATTCGATGAGTTCAACGAGCCTTGGGAACGCGATATCGTGACGCATCCGGTCGAAGTGATCAACGGCTATGTAGAGATCCCGGAGCGGCCGGGCCTGGGCACTGACCTCAACTTGGAAGAGATCCAAAAGCATCCGTATCACCCGGAGAACTACTTGTCCCTGTTCAAGCCGGGCTGGGAGCGGCGCCGCGGATCGGCGGGCTGACCGGCAGGCCCAGCCGGCGCAGCTCGGACACCAGTTGTTCCCCGCTCAGCCGGGTGGCGTCGTATACCACCCGAAGCCTTCGAGCTGAGCCCTCCGGCGTGACACGGAGCAGGCCGTAAATGGAGTGCGCACGAGACAGCAGCTCGTGCTCGCGCGCCTCCAAAGGTCGGAGCAGATCCAGACAGACCTCAACCTTGCACATCAGCATTCCCCGCAAGTTTCCAGATTATCTGGCGCAGCATGCCCATGAGTATCTCGGCATCCCGTGCGGAAAGATCCAAGCGGCGGACCAGGCGGCGCGTCTTCAGCGTGGTGGAAGCGGCCGTGGTCGGATTCAGGTATCCGCTACGGCTGAGCGCCTCCAGCAACAAGGCGGTCAACCGCTCCAAGTCGGCGGCTGTCGCGCGGCGGGCACGCGCGGACTGCCGCTCGGCAATCGCCGGATCCCGCACCAGCTCGTAAAGGCACACGGCTACCGCCTGGCCGAGGTTCATGGACTCGTGTTCGGCGCGGGTGGGAATGTGCAGGAGCCAGTGGCAGTGACTCAAATCTTCGTTGGAAAGTCCGAATTTTTCCGAGCCGAAAAGCAACGCTACCCGCTGCCGTCCGAGGGCGCGGCGAATAAGCCGCGCTCCTTTCTCCAAGCGCCGGACCGGATGCCGCAGTTCGCGCCCGCCGATGCCCGAGGTTCCCACCACTAGGGCGCAGTCGGCCACCGCCTCAGCTACGGCGCCAAATTCCTCCGCTCGCGCCAGTAGTTCTGAGGCGCCCACCGCGGAGCGTGCCTCGCGGAAGGCGAGCTGGTATGGGTTGACCACACGCAAATGGTCAAAACCAAAATTACTCATGGCCCGCGCCACTGCGCCTATGTTCAGGGGATTGCGCGGTGAGACCAAAACCACTTTGAGGCGGTTGCGGTGGGCAGGCTCCAGCAACGGGTGTTATTTTAGCGCGCGCGTTACCAGGGAGGCAGCTCGGTGGAGGCCTCCACACGCACTTCGTCGCCGACCAGGTAGGATGGCAACGGGAGCGAAAGAGGCGCCGTGGAAATTTGCGGGCGGAAGGGTATCCAGGCCCGCAAATCGGGGCCTGAATAGATCTTGTAAGATCGGATCGGCTCGCTGCCCGCCAGCCCGGTCGTCCAGCGGATCCAAACCCGATCGCCGTCACGCTCAACCTGCGGTGCCGGTGGGTGGACCAAACCGCGCGAAGGATCCTGGAAGTAGTTGGTTCCGGTTCCGTGCCTGGCGGCCACAGCCTGCTCGATTCGCTCGCGTTCCCTCTCGGAAGCCCGGTCCATCACCGCGGCCGCGAGGTTGTACGCGATCTGATCATTCTCGGGGCGCTGCCTGTCAATGCGGGAGACGCCCGCTATGACCACCGCCACACCAGGTACGGAAAGCGGGTAGCGAATCAAGTCCGCGCTGTCCACGCCGCCGGGGACGCTGACCGTGCGGATAAGTTCGGCCGCCTCACGCGGTTGGCGCTGCATCCCCGTGTAGATACCCCCCGCCGAGAAAACCTTCATGGCGATGATGCCCATCCCCTTGGCGCGGGCCACCGGAATGACATTGTATTGATGGGACAGATAGTGCCGATCGTTCGCGTTAAGCGCCACCAGCAGCGTATCCAGTATATTCAGCTCGTCGCGCTGAATGGCTTTCATAAGCACCGGCGAGCTGAGGTGTCCCGTGATTCCGATGTGCCGGATCCAACGGCGGCACTCGGGATTCAAGCCCGTGAAATTGGTCCCGTCGCGGTAATCAAGCAGCCCGGCCAGGGCGCCGATGCGATCCGGCATTTTGCCGCCCCGCAGCTCGAGCGCTTCATAAATCTGATCCACCTGTTGCTCGCTAGTCAGGTTGTGAATCTGGTAGAGATCCAAGTAGGCGCCGTCAGGGACCCAGCCCTGGCCGTCACCGAACATCTGCGTGAGGGAACGCCGCAGATCGGTGATGGCGGTGGCTGCCTGAGGACGGCTGCGATCCAGCGCATAACGCTGCGCGGTCTTGCTCGCTATGAACAGGCTCTCGCGCAGAGCCGCGTCGTAGTCCGGGTGTCCTGGAGTTATGCGGAGCTTCCAAAAAGCCTGGCCATACAAGGACTGGCTGGGCCCGTAAGCGTTGGCGCAGTCCAGGTAATTCACGCCCAGCTCGATGGCGCGGACAATGATGTCCACCGATTCTTCTTCAGAAGTAGGGAACTGTAGTGCGGCCTGGCCGCCGAGCCCATAAGGGGTTACCCAGCGGCCCGTGCGCCCCAAGGCTCGATGGGCCAAGGCCGCAGGCGGCGGAGCTGCCTTGGCTTTGCCTGCCAAAGCCGCAGCGCCCAGCACCGAAACCAAATCGCGGCGAGTCAGCATGCGACCATTCTACAGCGCCTGCGCAGGTCGGGCCGCCGCGACGGCGGCCCGGCGCTGTCGCGTTAGCGGAAGTTGACAGTCTTGCTGTAAAGCGACCCCAAAATCACGCTGCCAGCGTTCAGTCCTGGCGCTGTAAACCAGGGCAAGTTGCTTAACTGCATGCTGCCCACAGTGAGGCTGCTCGAAGCATCCAACCCGGCCGCACCAGCAGGCGTTGGCGGCACCGCCGCCAGGACCGCAGCCGGCACAGTAAAGCTGCCCGCCGTCGCCGGCGCCAGACAGTAGAACGCACCCGACTTCTTGTTGGCTTCGTCGTTGGTCCCGCCAACGATGACAACCATCTGATCGCTTGAGCCGCCGCTCCAGGTGATGGTCAGATCCGAGTTGCGGTTGATGTCAGTGATCTGGGTGCGGTTTGTCCACGTGATCCCCGCAGGCATGGTGAAGCTCGCGGTAAACGGCCCCACATCCTTACCACCGGGGCCACTCACCGTAAACTGGCCCGGATCCAAGAACTAGCTTGGCATGCCGCTGCCGGCGAAACTGAAGCCCAAATCCGCCGGCAGGGTGCCTCCGAGCACACCGAGGTAAGGCCCTTTGTTGTTTTGCTGGTCCAAATGCACCAGTCGCCCGGTTCCCCGCGGACCGGTCACAGTCAGGGCGGAACCGGCGTCCAGTTCAGCAGCCACGTTGGGATCTATGGCGGTTAGGGAGCCAGCGCCTAGTAACTGCGTCAGCTCCAAGCCCACGGCCTGCGTGGTGCAGGATCCGGGCGGCGGCAAGTTGGTGAACGGGCTGAAGGCCAGTTCTCCGCCGGCCCGTCGTTCCTGGAAGCTGGCCAGCCCTATATCCACCAGCGGCAAATCCAGGGCTGGCTTGCCGGCTTCCAACTGCAAGTACGCCCCGGCCCGCAGCAGCACGATCGCTCCCGTCTTGCCGCCACTGACAGCCTGGGTGCTAAAAGGATTGTGTGCGTCGCTGCACGGCTGGCCGCTGGAGCTGATGGCCATATGGACCGTGTTGCTCAGCTTGCCCGCTGCCCGCACCTGCACAGGCACCGTGCAGCCTTCGGGCGCATCTGAAGGCACGCGCACGTAAACGTTGTCCACGCCTGCAAAACCGGGCGCGCGCCCTTTGTAAAGAATATCGGCGCGCTTGCCGCCCACTAGCACTTCAACCGGTGTGGGCAAGTCGCCACCCGCAGGCGGCTGATTATCAGCAGTGGGCAGCGGTCCCAGACCCGTGCCCCAGATAATGGCTATCTGACCTGGCGTCGCCGGCAACGAGCGCAAGTTCAGCGGCGATTCCGACGGCGAGACCCAGTTCTGGATGATACCGGGGCCCAAGCCGCCCGCCGCGCTGAAGATGCCAAAACTCACGTCCACCACCGTCGTCTTCATCGCGGCGCTGGTCTTGCCCGCTGTGATTACCGCTACCTCCACCTCGCCCAGCGGCGCGTCGGAAGGCATGATGGCGTTGATCTGTGTGGGCGAAACAAAGTGCAGGTAGGCCCACTTAACAGTCGCCCCCTGCGAGATTCGCACCCGCACCCCGCCCATCTCGTCCGGAATCGGATAAGAGGTAGCCTGCATGGGCGGAGCCGGCTTCAGATTGGCCCCGTAAATCGTGAAGAAAGACCCACGGGCGATCTCACCGCCGATGTTGCTGGCTGCATTCACGATGCCCCCGTTGTGAATAACCGGGACATCCGGGCCGCCGCCGGCGCCTTGGTTGACGCTGACTGTGATGCCGCCCACTGTCACCGTGCCGCTGCGCGGGTTGCTGGAAGGATTGGGATCCACGGTGAAAGTAGCGGTTCCCGAGGCTGTACCGGTGACGTTGCCCACCTTGATCCAGCTCACATTCGATGAGGCGGTCCAATTGCAGCCCGCCCCCGCGCGCACCGTCACGCTGATGGTTCCGCCGGCGCCTGAAACCGAAATTTGCGCGGGCGAGACCTGCACCACGCAAGCCGCCCCGCCCGGCTGCTGAGTCACCGTGTGGGTCTGCCAGGCGATAGTCAGGGTACCCGTGCGGGTGGAGGCGGTCGGGTTTGGATCAACGCGATAGGAAACAGCTCCCTGGCCGTTGCCCGAAGCCCCCGCAATTATGGTGATCCAGCTCGCATTGCTTACCGCGGTCCAGGTGCAGCCGGTGCGCGTGAAGACCTGCACCAGGCCGGTGCCGCCGGCCCCGCCGATGGTCTGAGTGAGCGGCTGCACGAAGTAGTCGCACCCGGGCGGCGGTCCGCCGGTTGCGCTGCACGGGCCCACGGTGCGCGTGGCAGTGGCCGTCTGCCCGCCGTAGCTCACCGTCACCTCAATCGTGTTGCTGGTGCTGGGACTCCCCGAGGTGTAGGAAATCTCATACTGGGTGGAAATCGCCTGCCCTATGCTTTGCAAAATCCGTTGCAGATCAGCCGAACTGGCCCCCACGCTGAAAGTGCCGCCCGTCTCCTGTGCTATGCGTTGCAGCACCGTCCGGTTGATGCCGTTGCCAAAGCCCACCGTGAACACCGGCACGCCCGCTTGCTTGGCCGCTGCGATCGCCTGATCCAGCGTCACCCCTCCTACGGTGTCCTCACCGTCGGTCATCAGCACGATCGCCTTGCGCCCCGTGCGCCCCGCCAGCGCCTCCGCACCCATCTTCACCGCCTTGTACAAGGCCGTCGAACCACTAATGCTCAACCCGTCAATGGCCGCATTGATCGCGTTGCGATCCGTGGTGAAGTTCTGCCGCAAATACACGTCGCTGGCAAACGAGTACACCGCCACCATGTCGCCGGCCCCCAACTGGCTCACCAGTTGCTTGGCCGCGTTCTTCTCGTTGGTCAAATCGGTGTTGGAAAGCGAGCTGCTGGTGTCAATCAAAAGCACCAGCGAAATGGCGCCCCCGGCGCCGCCGGCCCCCACCGGCGCCACCGTGATGGTCCGCGCCACCCCGTTCTCCTTCAGCGTGAAGTTCGAGCTTGTCAGCCCCGTGATGGGCTGCCCCTGCGCGTCCGTCACCGACACAAT
>Ga0315298_1000043_pt1 | contig 233023 bp, 199 predicted proteins | sample WHS_1_MG_FD_203077 | JGI IMG/M metagenome (GOLD analysis project Ga0315298, IMG submission 203077) | Extremophilic microbial mat communities from Washburn Hot Springs, YNP, Wyoming, USA - WHS_1_MG | ecosystem: Environmental > Aquatic > Thermal springs > Hot (42-90C) | place: USA: Wyoming... | reverse complement strand
GCTGTTCCTCGGTAAGGCAAGGATCGAGCATGGGGCCACAATAGGACAAGGGGAGGGAAAAGTCCAGAGAAAAATGCAGAAACGCAAAATTTCACCCCCTTACCCCCAAGATTGACGTGGCCCTGCCGCTCCCGTAGGCCACCGTTGCACGCGCCTTGCGCCAGCCGTAAGATGAAGGACCGCTCGGAGGGAATCAACGGGAAGCCGCGGGCAGAGACGGTCGAAAGGACGGGCTGACCCAGCAGGAGTTCCGCAGCGGCTTGGAAGGAGGAACGTCATGACCTTGCGCTTCGAAGGGATTTACCCCGTCCTGCCTACACCCCTCATGGAAGACGAGAGTCTCGACCTGAACGGGTTCAGGCATCTCGTGGACTTTTTCGTCCAGGCTGGCATGCACGGCCTCGTGGTTCTCGGCAGCGGCGGGGAGTACACGTACTTGACCCTTGAGGAAAAGGTCTCGGTCGCGCGGGCGGCCGCCGAAGCTTGCGGCGGACGCATTCCGCTCATCGCTGGCGTCGGTTTTCCGAGTCTGCGCGAGACGCTCGCTTTTCTGGAAGCTTGCAGGGGCCTGCGGATCGACGGATTCATGGTGGCCCTGCCCACATATTACGCGGTCCCCTTTGCTGAAGTCCTTGGGTTCTTTCAAGAAATCTGCAAGGCTTCCCCACAGCCCGTGCTGTATTATCACTTCCCGCAGGTGACGGGCCTGTTCTTCACCGCTTCGCAGCTCGGCAGGATTTTCGCCCTCGATAGGGTGGTCGGGATCAAAGAAAGCTCGGTCTGCCTGAGGGAGATCCGGGCGCACATCCGGAAGGCCCAAGGAAAACCGTTTTCCGTTCTGGCCGGCACGTGCTTCCTCCTCCGCCGTCTGATCGAACTCGGCGGGCACGGCGCCATTTGTCCTCTGCCGACCGTGGCACCCCGTCTCATCCTGGACTGCTACGAGGCAGCCAAGCGGGGCGAGTCGGGCAAGGCGAACCGGCTGCAACAAAGGATCCTCGACCTTCTGCCTCTCATGAACAGCTTCGAACTTCCCGTACCGGTCCAAAAGGTTTCTCTCGCTCTTCTTGCCCGGATGCCCAGACCGGCTCGATTCGCGGGCGTCCAGTCCAGACATGCCGTGTTCAAAGAAACGCTGCGGCAGCTCGGGCATCCGATCTCCGCCCGGGTGCGCACGCCCCTGCCCCAGATCACGGAACGCCAGAAGCAAGCCATCCGGTCCCTGATCGAGCGCAGTGGCGACCTGCGGAGCGCCCGGACCTCCTGAGTCGCTATTAGGTGAAAAGAGCTCTCCAAAACCTTGACTTTCGTGGATCCGTCTCTGTAAAAGATGGCTTGCTTCCGATCGGGCCGGACGCCGAGTTCCGTCCGTCGGGCTGGGCCTTCATTCGGCTTGCGCACAAGGAGAATCATCCATGGCGATCGCGTCCGACATCCGTCCAGGGGACGATCCCGTGCAGGTTTCGGAAAAGCTTGTCGGCAGAAAGCGAACCCAGGCCATGCGCGACCTGTTTGCCTCTTTCGGACTTCCCGAAGACGTGTTCCGTTATTTCTTCGGGACCTTGTACACCCGGGACGTTCTGACCCAGCGGGAACGGGAGCTGTGCGCGGTCGCGGCCCTTTGCGTGCTCGGCCGAGCCGAGCAACTCCGCACCCACATCATCGCGGCCTTGCGGGCCGGCGCGGCCCGAAAAGAAGTGGTAGAAGTCATCCTTCAGATGTCCACGTACGGGGGCATGCCAGTCACGATGGAAGGGCTGGCCCTTTGCCGCGAGATTTTCATGAAGTCCGATGCGGCGGGTCAAGGCGATCGAGCCGCAGGCTGAACAAAATACGGAAGGGAACTGTCCGCAGGAAGGCAAAAGGATCCTCTAGGGGGATCCCCTAGAACAAAAGGGGTTAGGCCGTGGGCACCTAACCCCTGCTTCGTGGAGCCGGCGGGCGGGATTGAACCGTCGACCTGCTGATTACGAATCAGCTGCTCTACCGCTGAGCTACGCCGGCACTCGTCTTTTTTTGGATACCACGATCGTCGAGGAAAGTAAACAAAAACGCTCCCGGTCGCCTTGCGAGCCGCACAGGCCGCCTTCGGCGCGGGGTCGCCCGGTTCTGAAAGAGCGTCTTTGCTCCAAACGCGGCGTTTCGCCGGCCTCTTTCGCCAGCCCGACGGGAGTTGGGGCATTTTCGCTCCGGAGATCCGATCCACAGGGAGCGACCCGGAATGCGTCCACGACTCCCGGCTAGAGTTTCAGCCGGAGATGCTGCCGGCCACGATGAGTCCGAAGACCATGGAGAACAGGGCGAAGCTTTCGGTGATGCCGACTGCGGCGAAGCACTTTCCGAAGATCTCCGGCTTTTTCGAGGATGCCAGAATTCCCGTGGCCGCGACCTTGCCCTGGTAAATGGCAGAGACCATGATCCCCAGGCCGCAGAAGAAGCCGATGGCGAAAATGGCCAGGCCCGCTCCTGTGTTGACCTTCCCGAGAAGAACGAACATGAGCACGATGCCGTAAATCGTCTGAGAGGAGGGCGCGGCCGACATGCCGATGAATTTTCCGTGCCCTTCGTCCACTTTGGCCATCACGCCGTGGGAGGCCGCGCCCGCGATTCCGCATCCAATCGAGCTGCCCAGCGCCGAAAGACCGAGCGAACAAGCACATCCCGCGTATCCCAGAAGCGACCAAACGTCCATTTGTTTCCTCCTCTGCTTTCCTAACGTTCCGCGATCCTCTGGAAGGGCCTGAAGGGCAACCCGTCTCCTTCGAAGCACCACCTGTACCATTCCAGGAAATTCAGCCTGAGCCCGTGAATCACGCCGCCCATCATGGCCAAAAGGAAATTGATGGCGTGCCCCGCAAGCAGGACGAGTCCAGCAAAGATCGCCCCGACCAGGGGGATGCTCTCCATGATGCGGCCGCCGAGCATGTTGAAGGTTTGCGCCATGTAGACCGTGGCGATTCCCAGGGCGAAGAGCCTCAGATAGGACAGAATGTCGCCGAAGATCTGCACGATGCCGATGAGTCCCTGCAACCCCTCGGCGATCCGGGTCAGAGGGCTCCTGCTCGTCGATGAAAAGAGAAACACGATCGCCAGGCCCGCGATGAGCCCGTAGAGGGCGACGGGGTTCTCGGCGCCCTTCCCCATGCGGCTCTGAACCAGGAAGTAGCCGGCCCAGATCACCACGATCCAGCCCAGGCAGCTCCAGTTCCGGCTCAACCGAAACTTGATGAGCTGGGAAAGGGAAATGTGAGCCATGCCGATGAGGATTGAAAGGATCATCACCTGGTTTTGGCCTTCCTTGGTCGTCATGTCGAACAGGCACACCCGGAGCAGGGGGCTTTGGGGATTCAACTTCACGCCGAAATAGCTCGCCGTGATCACGCCGAAGGCAATGACCGAAGCGCTCAGCACGTACAGAAGCCGGAAGAACCGAACCGCAAAGGGCGATCGGCTCGGAAACCTTCTGCGGAGCCACATCGTCAGGCCGAGCAGCACAAGCCCATAGCCGGCGTCGCCCACGATCATGCCGAAAAAGACCGCAAAACAATACAGAACGAACGGGCTCGGGTCGAAGTCGTTGTAGCTCGGGTAACTGTATACTTTGACCAGATCCTCGCCCGAGTCAAAGGCCGGCGGGTTTTGGAGCAGCACGGGAACGCGCTCTTCCGGCCTCGGGTCCTCCACATAGTGATACAAGAGGAAAGAGGAGCCGATCCGTCCGAGGAGTTCGTCCGCCGGCACGGGCGACCAGCACTGGACGACGAACAGCCGGTTGTCGAGCTCCCGGCGCGCGTTGAGCACGGCGCGCCGGTACTCGAGCAGATCCGTGAGCTCCGCCTCGGCCTTCTCGAGGGCCTCGAGATGCTCAGCCAGGGCGGCATACTCCTTTTCGATCTCCTCGAGCTTGGCCTGTTTGTATGAGATCTCGAGGTCGATCGCGGCGGCGCTCCGCGCGGGCGGGCGTTCGGGCGCCACGCCCAGATCCACGGGCTCCGAAGAAAAGGTCACGAAGCAGACCTCGGCAGCCGACTCCCGGGTCACCTGGTGAAAAATCTCCCCCAGGGGCAAGGATTCGAAGATCTTGCGCGGGACCCGGTAGAACTGCACGTGCAGCCCCTTGTTCCGAAGGACCTCGAGATCCTCTGCGTTGAAATCCCCCCAGGGCTCCGCCGCCACGCGCTCCTTCTTGAGAGCACCGATCTCGCTGACCAGACGCGCTTCGAGATGGCCCAGCTCCTCGCGGCGCGAGCAGATCTGCCGGGCGTCGAGTTTCTTCTCCGGTTTTCCCTTCTGTCCTTTCTTGGCCAGGAACTTTCGGGCCTCGGCGACACGCTGCAGTTCGCGGGCAAGGTCCTGGGCCTCGACGGCCTCCCGGGAGTGGATGAGGTGCGTGCCCCCGACCTGCTGAAGCCGCTCAAGGAAGCGCTCCTTTTCGGCCTCCAGGCCCACGAACGTGATTTTTCGCATCGGCGTGATCACGTCAGACGGCCTCCCTCTGCTCGATCTTGGCCTTGGCCAACTTCGCCCGCCCCACCGCGGCTGTCTCCTGATCGCCCAGAAAGATCCGGATCTTGCGGATGTTCTCCTTGAGCTCCGGAATGAGCTTTTTTTCGAAGAGGTTGCACCGCTGGGTCGTGGTCCGCAATTCTTCCCGGATGAGGGCTTCTTTTTCCCGGAGGATGCGCAATTCCTCGCGGAGCGACAGGATGTGCTGCAGGGCTTCCACGGCCCGGTCGAGCCAGCTCGGCGTGGCAAACAGCGAGTAGGGGCTCGGCTGGAAGACGACGCCGCGAAACTCGGGCACCTCCACACCGGCGATGTTGTCGGTTGCGGTCTCGACGCGATCGATCTGCAGAAAGTCCTCGAGGTCCACGGAGGTGTCCGAAAGCAGAAACGACCAGGGACGGACGGCCGCGGCCGCCGCGGCAATCTCTTCCTGCTTGGCCGAGATCACGGGCTCGAGCTGCCGCAGAACGATCTGCAACTGCATTTTCTTGAGCTGCAGGATGGGCAGAAACCTCTCGTACTTGGCCAGCGAGTCCCGCTGGGCCTTCAGAGCCGTCTTGTTGTATTTGACCTTCTCGCCCGCCATGGCGCCTCCGGCCTCCCCCTCAGGCGGCTTCCTTGGTTGCCGCGGGAGCTCCCTTTGCGGGCCAGTATTTCCGGATCAGGTGATCCTTGAGCCCGGTCTGGACGGGCTCGAAGTGTCGGCCCAGGATCTCCCAGCACAGATCCAGCGCTTTTTCGATCGGGATGTTCACGTTCAGGTCCATCAGCTCCCGCTCGAAGTCCGCGCCGTAAGCCAGGAGCACCTCGTCCCACTTCGACAGCTTGAAGCCCATGGCGATCTTGTTCCGGGACTCCCTGCAGTCCGCGTAGAGTCGGATCATGGTGTTCATGATGTCGTTGTGGTCCTCCCGGGTCGCCTTGGACACCACGTTCTGCTTGAGCCGGCTCAGGGACCCGAAGGGATCGATGACGCCGTTGTGGAGGTAGAACTGCCCTTCGGTGATGTACCCCGTGTTGTCCGGAATCGGGTGCGTGACGTCGTCCCCAGGCATCGTGGTCACGGCCAGGATCGTGATGTCCCCGAGCCCTTCGATGTCCACGGCCTTCTCATAGCGAGCCGCGAGCTGGGAGTACAGGTCGCCCGGGTACCCCCGGTTGCTCGGAATCTGCTCCATGGAGATCGAGATCTCCTTCAGGGAGTCCGCGAAATTCGTCATGTCCGTCAGCAGCACGAGCACCCGCCGGCCCGCCTCCGCGAAGCGCTCGGCCACGGCCAGGGCCATGTCCGGCACCAGAAGGCACTCCACCACAGGGTCCGAGGCCAGGTGGATGAACATGATGACCCGGTTCATCACCCCGCTTTCCTCGAAGGTGCGCTTGAAGAAGATGAAGTCGTCGAACTTGAGGCCCATGCCGCCCAGGATGATGATGTCCGCCTCGGCCTGCATGCCCACCCGGGCCAAGAGCTGATTGTACGGCTCGCCCGGAATCGAGAAGATCGGCAGCTTCTGGCTCACGACCAGGCTGTTGAAGACGTCGATCATGGGAATGTTCGTCCGGATCATCTGCTTCGGAATGATCCGGTTGGCCGGATTGAAGGAGGGGCCTCCAATGGGGATTTCCTCTTCCACCGGCTCCGGCCCGCCGTCGATGGGAACACCGCTTCCGTTGAAGATCCGGCCCAGCATGGAGGGGCCGTATCGGACCTGCATGGGATGGCCCAGGAACCGCACCCTGTCCTCCGTGGACAGCCCCTTTGTGCCTCCGAAGACCTGCAGCGTGACAAGGTTGCCGGACACCCGGATGACCTGTCCCAGGGTCTTTCGGCCCGCCGACTCGATCACGGCCAGATCGCCCAGCCCCACGCCCTCAGCCTCCAGGGAGGCGATGTTGCCGGTGATTTCCTTGATCCTGGTGATGATCTCTCTCACGGCTTCAGCTCTCCAGAAACGCGTTGATCTCGCCTTCGTACCGTTTGAAATCCTCGCTCGCCCACTCAGAGGAATTCCAGTTCTTGAACAAAGCCGTCAGCCGGAAGAACAAGTTCCGGGCGTCGTCCTTGTCCCGAGCCTCGATGTTCTTCTTGAGCACCGCAAAGACTTTGCGGAAAACGTAGACCTGCCGCTCCATGGTGTTGGCGGCGTCCACCTTGTCGAAGGCGTTCTGCTGAAGGTAGACGGCATCCAGGAATTCGGCCTTGAGGTAGATGAGGAAGTCCGCAAGGGAGGTCCCTTCTTCCCCCACCACATCCATGCGCTTCTTGACCTCGTTGCCTTCGAAAATCAGGCGCTGAGCTTCCTTGACCATGGAAACCCATTTGGGGTCGATCTCGTCCAGGGTCTCCCGCATCTGGTCGTTGTACTTGGACCACGAGATGAGAGGATCGATCGCCGGGAACCGCCTGGCGTTGGACCGCGCCCAGGTGAGACCCAAGAAGGCGCCCACAACGGCGAGTGTGCCCTGGGTGACCGGCTCCTCGAAGTTGCCGCCCGCCGGAGAAACCGTCCCGATGATGCTCACCGAGCCCTCCGACCCGTCCTCAAGGCGAACCTTGCCGGCCCGTTCGTAGAACTCGGCGATACGGGACTGCAAGTACGCCGGGAAGGCCTCGTCGCCCGGGATCTCCTCCAGGCGCCCGCTCATCTCCCGCAGGGCCTGCGCCCATCGAGAGGTCGAGTCGGCCAGCATGAGCACGTTCAAGCCCATCTGCCGGTAGTACTCGCCCAGCGTCACCGCTGTGTAGATCGAGGCCTCTCGAGCCGCCACCGGCATGGAGGAAGTGTTGCAGATAATGATCGTGCGGTCCATCAGGGTCTTGCCCGTGTAAGGATCGATGAGATGGGGGAATTCCCGCAGGGTCTCCACGACCTCGCCCGCACGCTCCCCGCAGGCCGCCACGATGATGATGTCGACGTTGGCGTACCGGCTGATCAACTGCTGCAGAACGGTCTTGCCCGACCCGAAGGGACCCGGGATGCACGCCGTCCCGCCCTTGGCCACGGGATAGAACGTATCGATGATGCGGCAGCCGGTGACGAGAGGCTCCACGGGGAGCAGGCGCTCCCGGTACTTGCGCAGAGGGATCTTGATGGGCCACTCCTGGACCATGGTGAGGTCATGGGCCTTGCCCGTCTCGTCCACGACCTCGGCCACGACCTGATCCACCGTGTACGAGCCCGGCGGCGCAACCTTTCGGACCTCGGCCGTGCCCACGAAAGAGAAGGGAACGAAGATCTTGTGCGTGAAGATTCCCTCCGGCACCGTCCCCAGCACGCTGCCCGCTTCCACCCGGTCGCCCACCTTGGCAATGGGCGTAAACTCCCACTTCACGGATCGGTCGAGGCCGTCCAGATACACGCCCCGTTTCAGGAACAGGCCGCACTTCTTGGCAAGCTCGGGCAGAGGATTCTGAAGTCCGTCATAGATCTGCCGGAGGAGTCCGGGCCCCAGTTCGACGACCAGAAGATTGCCGGTGAATTCCACGGAATCTCCGACCCGGATGCCCCGCGTGTCCTCGAACACCTGCATGTCGCACAAATGCCCGCGCACGCGGATCACCTCGCTCTTGAGCCGGCGATCGCCCGTGATCACGTAAGCCACCTCGTTCTGGCGCACGTTGCTTTCGAAGGAGGCGGTGATCATGTTCCCATATCCCGCCACAACCTTGCCCATGACAGCCATATCAGAGTTCCTCCAGTTTCCGCACGATTTCCATCCCCCTTTCCGCGCTGAGGGCAAGCCGCCTTTCCAGAAGATCGAGCCGGAGCACGTAGGAGAGGACCACATCGAAGGTGAAGTCCTCGGCCTCGACCCTCTCTTCGAGATAGTCCCAGAGGATCTGGTCCCGGAGGTCCTCAAAAACCTGGGGATCCGAGGCCTCCACGAGACGCTCGATCCAGGAGAAATCCTTCCCGAGGCCGAAATCCTCGGCGCTGCTCTTGCCGAGCGCTTCCACGACATCCCCCTCGCCCACGAGGTGGTCTGAAGGGGGAAGGCCGCGCCTGCGGGCCCTCAAAGCGGCAACAATGTTTCGGAGGTCCCTCTCGAATTGGAAGTACTCCCGAAGCAGGCGGCTCGACGTGTTCGCAAGGACGTAATCGTAGTAAAGGCCGTAAAGGCGATCCGTCTCAGCCGGGCCGAAAGGCCGCCCGGCCACGGACTCGAGAAACTCTGCAATGGGCTCCGCAACTTCCTTGGGCGCCCTCACCTGCTCCCGCCAGTATTCCTCTCCGTACAGGGTGTGCTCGACCGACCGAGCCTTGCCTCTCAGGAGGCCTTCCAGCAGGAACATGTCTCTTCCCAGGAGCAAAAGCTCCACCTCGCGCCAGTCCGATTCCGCGATCTGGTTGCGTTCCTCCAAGAAGTCGCGGAACCCGAATCTGACCTTTCGATCGTCCCGACGGATTTCGGGCAGAAAGGAAACCAGAAAATAGTACTTCATTTCGTTCCCGTGTTCCCAAGCTGGATGTCCTGGAACAGTTTCCGGAACCGGGGGGCGAGATAACGGAGGAAAAGGGCCAAGAACGCTTCATCCGTGAAATCGAGGCGCACCTTGCCGTCCGCCGGACTGAGCAGGAAGCCGAAGGGGACGCCCTCGCTCGAGAGCGAGACGCCGGTCGGCCTCTCGCCTCCCGCCTCCGCCCGCACCAGGTCGGCGACGAAATCCTCAAGCTTTTCCCTCTGATCCGGCGGCACGGCGACGAGCCACTCGGATCCACCCCGACTCCGTGCGAACTCGGTCACGGCGATGCGAATGAGTTCCTGGAGAAACTCCGTCTGCTCCAGAGCGCTGCGGATGCCTTTCTTCAAGGGAAGCACAAGGAACCGATCCTCGATGACTCGTTTCAAGTTCGTCATGAACTGGGAGGCCGCGATCTCCATGGAAGACTGGAGCTGCCGCATCCGGTTCTCGGCTTCTCGCTCGGCCTGCTCGAGGATTCCGGACGCCGTGGCCTTGGCGCTGGACACGATCGTCTCCGCCTCTCTCTTGGCCTCCTCTATGATCCTGCGGGAGGTCTCCTCGCCGCTCTCGACGGCCTGCTTCTTCAAGGTTTCAATGAGCTGCTGAAGCTTCTGGTCCTTCATGCTCCTGGCTCCTTAGTCCTCTCTTGGAGACAACCCGCGGATCCGGATGGGTTCCGCTCGCAAGCCTTCCCAGGCACACGCGGTAAGGAAGAACCCGAGCGCCAGCGAGAATAAGGCGGGTCACAAAAGGAATCTCCTCGCCGGCGTATGACCCGCACAGGATAAACTCCCTCTTTTTCTTTGTCAATATAACGGCCATAACGCCAGCGTTTGACCCCTTTCCCCGCCAGTGCTATTCTTACATAAAAAAGAGTCTTCAATGGGCCAAGCCCATCCCTTCCGTATCGCGTCTCGGCCTCCAAGGATCCATGGAGCGAGGCCGCCAAGGCTTTTCCCCGATGCTCTCGCACAACTTCCAGCTTCGTCCGGTTCGTCGGACGCCCCCAGTCCCGGCCGAAGGGACGCGGCTTCCCATGTGCCGGCGCCCGAGTTTCCCCGGCGTTCTTGCCCTTCTGCTGGGCCTTTGGGTCGGCGCCGCCGGATGCGGCCTCTACCACGCCCGGAGTCCCGGTGAAAGAATCAGTTACGAGGAAAAGATCGGCAAGGAGTTCGCCCTGGAGGCCTCGAGCCAGCTCCGCCTCATGGACGAGCCGGAGATCCTGGACTTCTCCAAGAGACTGGGAAAACGGCTCGCCTCCAACGTCTATGGATCGCCTTATACCTACAAGTTCTTCGTGGTCCGAAACCCCACGATGAACGCCTTCGCGGTGCCCGGCGGGTACGTCTACGTCTTCGCAGGGCTCCTGAGCACGGTTGAGACAGAGGACGAATTGGCTGCGGTTCTGGCCCACGAGATCAGCCACGTCGAGGGGAATCATTTCATCCGGGGCCAAAAGAAGCTCGACGCGGCCAACATCGCGGCCGCGGCAGCCATGATCCTGGCTGCGACCCTCGGCGGAGGACAGCAGGCAGCCGCAGTGGGCACCCTTGCCCAGGCGACTCAGATCACGACCGCCCTGCATTACAGTCGTGAGTTCGAACGCGAGGCCGACCGGGGGAGCATTTCTCTCTTGCGAGCTTCCGGGTTCGACACCAAAGGGATCCTCACGCTGTTTGAGCGGTTCCAGAGCCAGGCCCGTCTGAACGCCGCGGACCTGCCGCCGTACTTCTACACGCATCCCCTGCCCATGGAACGGCTTTACGAGGTCCGCTCCTGGATCGAGGCCACACCGTCGCCCGCGGCAAGGAAAGCTCCGATCCGGGGGTTCGACATCGCCAAGGCCACGGCCCGGCTCAGGATCGAGGAGCAGCAGGAGGTGCTCGCCTCTCTGGAAGACGGCGCTGTCAAGCACCCCTCGGATGCCCGCGCCCAGTTCCTGCCGGGCTACGTGTACCTCAAGACCGGCAATCTCACTCTGGCCCTCCCCTATCTCGAGAAAGCCCTCAACCTGGACCCCTCCCAGGCAGAACACGCCATGTACCTGGGCCGCGCCCACTGCCTCGCCGGAAGGCTCGATGCGGCGGAAGAATTCCTGGCCGGCGCCTCCCGGCTGGAGCCGGACAATTCGATTCTCGAAGTCTTCCTGGGGGACCTCGCAGCGCAGAGAGGAAAAACCGAGGAGGCGCTGCGCCATTACGAAAGGGCCGTGGCCGTGGACCCCGACTCTTCCTTCGCGGAGGCGAACCTCGCCATGGCCTATGGTCGCGGAGGTCTCACGGGCAAGTCCTACTTGCACCTCGCCCTGGCCTACAAGAATGCCGGCGAATACCTCAAGAGCCTCTATTATTTCAAAAAGGCTCGCCGCCTTCTTGACAAAAACAGCAAGGACGCCAAGCTCGCCGAGGAGCAGATCCTCTGGTTCGAGGGCTGACCTCTCAGGTGTCCGGGCCGGCCGCCTCCGAGCCGACTTCCAGAATCAGATAGGGAGAAAACTGCACGGCGTCACAAGAGGCCAGGACATATCGGATTCCGTTGCGGACGAAATCCCAGGTCTTTCCCCTTGGAAGGGGCAGGTTGTGAAGATGGCCGAACACGCAGATCCGGACGCCGTACTTTTCCAGGATCCGGGTGACGACCGTTTCGACGCCCCACTCGTTCGTGGGCGGGAAGTGCGTCATGGCGATCCGCACACTGGCTTCGGAATCCAGAGACTTTAAGGATTGCTCCAACCTGCCGATCTCGCGCCTGAAGATCTTCTCCTCGTGACTCCGGCTCTCCTCGCCCGGTCCCGCGGACAAACCGGCTCCGGCATTTGACGGTCGTTCTCCCGGAATCGCCTCCAACGGGTCGGGCGGCAGGCCTTCGGCGTCCGGCAGAGTCCAGAGACGTGTGCCGGCGACCGCAACAGGGCCGACCTGAAGGGAGTCATATTGGAGAGCCGCAATCGAGGTGCCTTCGAGCCTCCGCCGGAGCCTGGAAATGCTGGGCCACCAGTAGTCGTGGTTGCCTTTGAGAATCACCTTGCGGCCTGGCAGGCGGTCGAGCCACGCGAGATCCTCCTCGGCCTCCTCGATGCGCATGGCCCAGGAGATGTCTCCAGGCACCAGGACCAGGTCGGCCTGGGACACCCGCTCCCTCCAGTTTTCGGCGATGCGGTCTGCATGGCCCCGCCACTGTTCGCCGAAGACGTCCATGGGCTTGCCCGCCCGGTGACTGAGGTGCAGATCCCCGATCGCAAACACCTTCAAGGGTTCAGGTCCTTTCCCAAAGGGCGGTCTCCGGATTTCATCCGCGCCTGGCTCCCATTTCATCTCCCAAGGAAGAGCCGAAAGGCCAGCAGGAGGAGCACAATCCCTCCGGCCAGCTCTGCATAGGTCCCCACGCGGGCGGCCAAAAAGCGGCCCAGAAGCATTCCCAGCCAGGTCATGAGCCCCGCCGTAATCCCGATGAGCAGGCAGGCCCGAAACAGGCTCCCGCCCACGAGCCCCAGGCCGAAACCCACGGCCAAGGCGTCGATGCTCGTCGCGGTCGAAAGCATGACGAGGGACCATCCTTTTGTGGGATCCCGGGGCAGCTCCTCCCGGGCGCCCTTTCCCAGGGCATCGCGGAGCATCCGAATCCCCACCAGGATGAGGAGGCCCGATCCGATCCAGGCTCCGTAGGAGCCGACCTCGGAGGACACGACGCGCGCCGCCTGCCACCCGACGATAGGCATGGCGAACTGGAAGAACCCGAAATGCCAGCTCAGGCGGAAGATCTGTCTCCTGCCCGAAGCCGTAAGCCCCACGCCGATCGCCACAGAAAAGGCGTCCATTCCCAATGCCAAGGAGAGAAGAAGGATCTCGAAAGAGGTCAAAGGGATCCCTCCTCACGGGCGACCGTGCGAGCGGTCCCGCGGCATACGGCGCGGCCGGGCAAGGGACCGGCCGTCCGGTTCGATGTCCTCAGGGCGTGTATAGGCAAACGATCAACTCGGTCTTGTTGCGGGAAGGGTTGCGGAGGTGATGGGGAATCGAAGCGTCGAAATGCAGGCTGTTCCCCTTCTTGAGACGATGAAGATCCTCTCCCACCTTGATCTCCACCTCCCCCTTGAACACATACACGAATTCCTCCCCTTCGTGACGGTACTCAATCATCTTGTGGTCCTTGCGGGGATCGATCGTAACCCAGAAGGCCCGCAAATGCTTCTCCTCCGCTCCGGGCGTGAGGGTGCGATACGAGTAGTTTCTCGCCCTTTTCACAAAGCTCTCGGCCCGCCTTCGGTCCGACCGGATCTCGCCCGCCCGGGCGAGATACCGGGCCGGATCCACCCGGAACAGTTGGGCCGCGCGAAGGAGAAAACTCACGGACGGAGCCAGTTCTCCGGCCTCGATCCTCTCCAGCTCTGAAGGACTCGTCTGGAGGGCCTGCCCGGCTTCTTCCAGATCCAAGCCGCTCTGCTCTCGATGATCCCTGAGCATGGCGCCCAGCACCGAGCCAGCCGGCGCGTCGGCTTTTGCGGCCAATTCCTCCCGTGACTTTCCGTAGCGGCTCACCAAGACCGAGCGGGTCTTGCGGATCAATTCCGGCAGGATCTGCCTCACGTCCCCCACGATCCCGAGATCCGAAACACAAAAAACGGCCGACCTCGGATCCCGGTTCACCGAGATGACATATTTTGCGCGTTCGATGGCCGCGGTGAACTGGGACGCGCCCGAGATCCCAAACAGGAGGAGCACTTCGGGTGCGACGGACCGGCCGGTCTGGCCCACCATGCGGTCCTCCTCGATCCAGTGGGCGTGCACGGCCGGTCGCGTTCCACCCACCTCTGCACCCACGAGGGAGGCGAACTCTTCGAGCGACCGAAACCTCGCAGCAGACCCCATGCCCCGGCCCCCACAGACCACAACCCGGGCCGTCTCCAGCGCTGCTGCCTCGGCCGAAGCGTCCCTTTCCGAGCCCAACCTCCGCACCCGTTCCCGAACGGCTCCTTCCGGAAAAGGCACGCGCTCGACTCGGGCGACTCGACGCTCTCCGGTGGCCGGGCCAGCCCCCGCCTCTGGACCCATCGCACCGGGCCGCACCGTGGCCATCTGGGGTCTGCGGGTCGGTGTGACGATCCGGGCGTAAATCTGGTCCCCGAAGGCCGGCACGGTCTGCACGAGCAATCCGGTCTCGGCATCGATGTCCAGGTCGATACAATCCGCGCAAAGACCCGTCCGAAGACGGGCGGCGACCCTTGGCGCGAGCTCTCTGCCGCAGTCGTTGGCCAGAAAAAGCAGGATCTCCGGCCGGCGCTCTCTGACCAGCGACTCCAGAACGCCGGTGAACGTCTCCTGAAGGTACGAGGCGAGTCTCGAATCATCGGCCACGAGAACCCGGTCCGCCCCGCAGCGCAGCCAGGGAGCCAACCCGGCCTCTTCAAGCCCCTTTCCAAGGAGGACCAGGCTTAATTCCCCTCCGGTCTTTTCCGCAAGGCGCCGGGCAAGCCCCACGAGCTTAACAGAAGCCATCGCTTCCCGGGCGGACCGCAGGTCTCCCACGACCCAGACCGACCCTGTCCCGTGAGCCGGATCAGGACGGCCGCTGGCTTGGAGTTCCGTCAAGCTCAAAGTTCCGCCCTCCCTAAGACGCCGCGCCCGTCCACCCTCACCCCAGCACGTTCCGGTCCGCAAGAACGGACAGAATCCTCTCCACGGCTTCTGCGGTCTTCGCCTCCAGTTTCTCCCCGGACCTGGGTCTCTGCCAAAGCGCATATTCCTTCGCCCGAGTGGGCGAGCCTTCCCATCCCACGCAGGCTCCGTCCAGCTCGAGATCCTTCAGCCCCCATCGAGTCACGGTGCGAGATTCGAACGAATCCTCCAGAGCACGCAGCGAAAGAGCCCCGAGATCCCGGCCGTCTCCCCGAACCGTCAGGAGGGCCGGCATGTCCATGGCAAGCCGCTCCCGAAAACCGTCCAGGAGCCTCTCCACGAGGACTTCGTCCTTGCGCAGCTCGATCTTCACCACGCGAGTCGCCATCGGAAGGTCCAAGAACTCGGCCAGTTGAGGCCCCACTTGGCCGGTGTCGCTGTCAAGGCTTCTCGATCCGCACAGAACAAGCCTCCAACCCGGAATACGCCGGATTCCCGCTGCCAGAGTGTAAGCAGTCGCCAGGGTATCGGCGCCGGCAAAAGCCGGATCGCTGAGCAGCACGGCTTCGTCCGCTCCTGCGGCAAGAGTTTCGCGCAGGGCGGCCTCGGCCGCCGGAGGCCCCATGGAGACCGTCACAACCCTTCCTCCTTGCTCCCGGCGGATCTGCAGGGCCTTCTCCAGGGCCGCCCGGTCGTCGGGGTTGAGAACCCCTTCGGTCCGTTCCCGGTCCATCTGGAGGAAGCCCGCGTTGCGTTTGAAAACCGGTTCGCGGGGCACCTGTTTGACGCAAACGATCCAGGCCGGATTCATCGCTTCCCTTTCTCCCTCAAATGTCGAGCGATGACCATGCGCTGCATCTCAGAGGTGCCTTCGTAAATCTCCGTGACCCTGGCGTCCCGAAAGAAGCGCTCGATGGGGTAACTCTTGGAGTACCCGTAGCCGCCGTGGATCTGAACGCCCCGGGAGGCCGCCCGGGAGGCTGTTTCGCTGGCAAAGAGCTTGGCCATGGCCGAAGCGGCTCCAAAAGGCTCCCCTTGATCCCGCAGCCAAGCCGCCCGATACACCAGCAGACGCGCCGCCTCCAACTCCGTGGCCGTGTCGGCCAGAAAGTTCTGGATCGTCTGGAACTGAATCAGAGCGGACCGGAACTGGTACCGCTGGCTGGCGTATTCCAGAGACACGTCCAAGCTGGCCTGAGCGATCCCCAGCGCCTGGGCCGCGATGCCGATCCGGCCCACGTCCAGGGTCGCCAGGGCCATGCGCATCCCCTGGCCCGGCTTCCCGAGGAGGTTCCGGCCGGGGATTCTGCAATCCGTGAGCAGCAGGGAGCAAACCGGATTGCCCCGAACGCCGCACAGGTCCTCGAGGGGCCCGACCGAAAAGCCCCGCATCCCTCTCTCAGCAACAACGAGGCTCAGCCCTCCCCTGGGATCTTCACCGCCGTCGATCCGGACGAGCACGACCGCCACGTCCGAAATGGCTCCGTTGGTGACGAAAATTTTGTTCGCGTTTACAACGAAACCGTCCCCGGAGGGCACCGCGGTGGCCTCGATCGCCGAGATATCCGAACCGGCATTCGCCTCGGTGAGGCAAAAAGCGCCGATCCTGTCCCCGGAGGCCATGGCGGGCAAAAGACGCTCTTTCTGCTCCTGGTCGCCAAAGGCCTGAATCGGAAAGACGGCAACACCGTTGTGGACGCTCACTGCGAGCCCGACGGCCGCCGAGGCGCGCGAAAGTTCTTCCACGACGATGCAGGCACTGACACTGTCGAGCCCGGCTCCGCCGTACTCCGGCGGCACCTGGAGTCCAAACAGGTTCATGGCCTTCATCTCGTCCATGCACTCCCAGGGAAACCTGGCCTGCTGATCCAGCTCCTGGGCGATGGGGGCAAGACGGGTGGCCGCGAACTCGCGCAACGTTCGGCGCACAGAGCGCTGTTTTTCTGAAAGCCGAAATTCCAAAAGGGCACCCCGAATGGCGGAAGCGGACAGCCGGCCGCTGGAAGCGGCTGGGGATCGAGCCAATGCCCAGGCATCCCAATTCAGAGAAGCTGCCGGCACCTTTTCAACAAAAAGGAGGGGAGTTCTTTTCTCCCCTCCTTTCACGTTCACCCAAACTGCACCAGGCTTTGCTTCCTATTGGGAAAGAATCTTGAACTCGATTCTTCGGTTCTTGGCCCGGCCCTCCTCGGTCTCGTTCGAAGCGATCGGATAGGCCGCACCGTATCCCCGAACCGTGAGTCTCGACGGAGCGATCCCCCTGGAGACCAGGTAATCGCGCACGGCTTGGGCTCTCTGCTGGGAAAGCCTCTGATTGTAAGCAGCCCTTCCCCTGGAATCCGTGTGACCCCCGATCTCCACGACAACAGTCGGCTTCGATTTGAGCCAAGCGACCGCCTCATCGAGGACCGGATAGGATCTGGGATCGATCCGGGCGCTGTTAAACGCGAACGTGATCCCTTCCAGCACGCCGCCCTTAAAGGCAGAGCATCCCGTGGCGTCGACTTTGACTCCCTTGGGCGTGTCAGGGCACTGATCAAGACCGTCGCACACCCCGTCCCTGTCGCCATCAAGCGGACAGCCCTTGGCGTCCACTCGGCAGCCCTTGGGCGTATTGGGGCACTGGTCAAGGCCGTCCACCACCCCGTCTCCGTCCGCGTCGCTCGGGCAGCCCTGTTCATTCACCGTCACGCCGGCAGGCGTGTCCGGGCAAAGGTCCAAACCGTCCAGCACGCCGTCGCCATCGCTGTCCCGGGGGCATCCTTTTGCATCGACCCAGGCTCCTTTGGGCGTGCCGGCGCACTGATCGAGACCGTCGCAGACCCCGTCGCCGTCGCTGTCCAGATGGCAGCCTCTGCCGTCCACGCGGCATCCGGCAGGGGTTCCGGGGCAAGCATCCTGGTCGTCACGAACGCCGTCGTTGTCCTCATCCTTGGCACCGCCGCCAAAGAGAAACGTCAGGCCCGCGGTGACCTCGAGATTGTTGTAGTGCTTGGATCCCCGCTTCACAATCCCTCCGCTCGAGTCAACGGCGTTGCGGATCCACTTGTCGAACAGAATGATGTGACGGGCATCCGCGCGAAGAGCCAGGTCCTCCAAGATGAAAAGCTTCATGCCCAGTCCATATCCAACTTCCCCGTCCACCTTGCTGTCGATGGTGGCTCCATCCAACCTGGCAAACCCGCCGCCGATGGCGAGATAGGGGACCACCCTGTCCGCAAAGGTCGGCAGGTGGTACAGGGTTTCCAGCCGGAAATGGTAGATGTCCACGTCTCTTCCATCGAGGCCCGCGAACAGGCTCGAACGGGGCAGGTCGTACTCAGAAGGCGTAGCCGCGAAGGTGAATTCCATTTCGAGGTCTCGGGTAAAGAAATATCCGGCCCTCAACCCGGCGCTGTAGGTATCGGCCAGTTGCTGATTCCCTTCCATGACGTAAATTCCGCTGAACCCGCCGAACTCAAAAGCACCCTCCCGGACGTCCGCCTGGGCCGGCACCCCCCAAGTGAACATGCCCATAACCAGCCACAGCACCCAGACCCATCTGGAAAGAAGCACCCTTCTGCTCATCGCGTCCCCCCTTTTCCAAGAGTACATCCTCGGCGGGCCCTTCCAAGGAACCCCGCCAATCCACACTGTGCCGAGTGATTTTTATCTCTATAACATTTTCCGATTCAGATCAACCCGTTTCGCGACAGCCCTCTTCCCGCCAGCCCGTTCCGGCCCGGCCTTTCATTCCTCTGGTCCAAAGGCCACGACCTCTTCGATGTGAGAGCTGTTCGTGAACAGCATCGCGAGCCGATCCATCCCGAGGGCGATCCCGGCACTGGGCGGCATGCGGGAGAGATGATCGAGAAAACGGCAGGGCATTTCAATGGGTCCCTTGCCCAGGGCAGCCCTTCTCAGGTTGGCTCTTTCAAACCGCCGCCGCTGCTCCACGGGATCTGTCAGCTCGGAAAAGCCGTTGGCGAGTTCCAATCCCCCAACGAACAATTCGAAGCGCTCGGCTGTCCCGGCCTCGTCCTCTTTCAACCGGGCCAACGAGGCCGCCAGCTCCGGGAAATCGACCAGAAACACAGGTCTGGACCCGGCCAGCGCAGGAATCACCTTTTCCGCAAAGTCCAATTCGAATCTGTCCGGATCCGGCTCGAGCCAGGGATCCCACGACGCAAAGAGCCGGAAGGCTTCCCTCACGCGAAGGCGCTGCCAGGGCGGAGCCAGGTCGATCCGGGTTCCCTGATAGTGCAAGCCATCTCCAAAACACGCCTGGAGGACCTGGAAAAGCTTTTCGCAGTCTGACATAAGCGCTCGATAGTCGGCGTTGGCGCGGTACCATTCGAGCAAGGTGAACTCCGGCAGATGCCTGCTCCCCCTCTCCCCCTTGCGATGCCTGGGGCTGATTTGAAAGATCCTCTCGAAGCCCGCAGCCAGCAGGGATTTCATGTGGAGCTCCGGGGACGGAAGCAGGTAGCCGTCCTCGGCGGCGAAAAAATCGATGTGTTCTTCCGGCAGGAGCCACCGGGATTTCTGGGGCGTGGCAACTTCGAGAAAACCCTGCTCGAAGAAAAAAGCCCGCACGGCTCTGTGGAGAAGATCCCGCTTGCGCAGATTCTCTTTCTTGGCCGCGAGGCGTGCGAGATCGTCCATGGCGAGGCGGGGGAACCCTGCCTATTTCACGCGGGAGACGTACTGGCCCGTGCGGGTATCGATGCGCAGGGTCTCCCCTTCTTCAATGAAGAGGGGTGCCTGGATCACATAACCCGTTTCCAGCGTCACGGGTTTCGTCGCGCCTGTGGCCGTATCCCCTTTGACGCCCGGGTCCGCCTTGACCACCTTGAGCTCAACGAAGATGGGCAGACTGACCGCCATGGGCTTCCCCTGAAACAGGGTGACGGTCACAACGAGGTTGTTCGTAAGAAAGTTCTTGGCGTCCCCCACGCGGTCGGCGTCCATGAAAACCTGCTCGTAGGTGGATGTATTCATGAAGCAGTAGGTGTCGCCTTCCTTGTACAGGAACTCCATCTGCTGTTCATCCAGGTTCGCCGGCGTGAACCGGTCGCCGGAGCGGTAGGTGCGGTCAAACTGGACGCCGGTGATGAGGTTCTTGAGCCTGCACTTGTAAAGGGCCTGGCCCTTGCCAGGTTTGACGAACTCGAACTCGGTGAGGATATAGGGCTCACCGTCGATCTCGATCTTCAATCCTTTCTTCAGATCACCCGCCTCGTACATGGCTTCCTCATCCGATGACGGAACGACCTTTCACGGAGTCCCACAGGGACGACCGCCGTCCAGAAGAGCTGCCAGGCTGGGGGTGGAGCCGCACCTTCTGAGCAGTCGTTTGCGCGCCTTGCCCTGGCGGCTTTTTTTTCTTTTTCGGATCCGCTTGGTCTGCATGCTATCCGAGACCATGGCTTTGTCTCCGTGTGGCGGTGGAATCTCTCGCGACGCGTCCCTGAGAAATTTTATCATTATAATCTGACATAGGCCAGGGGTCAACTTCAGTGTCCTGTTTTGTCTTGTTTCGTGTGCCTCTTGCTCCGGGGCTCGTGCCGCAAGGAAAGGAGTTCGCGCGCTTTGGCTTTTGACTTGTCGGGGCCTCCTTTGCTAGCTTCTAAAATCGCCTCAGGACAGCGCCTTCCCGTCCGTGGAACGGGCGAGATCGGGCCTTGCCGGGGAAGTTCCCCGTAGCCTTCGAAAGGAGAAAAGCCGTGACTCGACGCTTCACCATCCTTTCAGCTTTCGCTTTGGCGATCCTCACCTTATCGGCAGTCGGCTGCGGCTACAACCGTCTCCAAGGCCTGGACGAAGAAGTGAAAGCCGCTTGGGCCGAGGTGTTGAACCAATATCAGAGGCGCTTCGACCTCGTGCCCAACCTTGTCCGGACCGTTCAGGGTTATGCTGCCCATGAAGCCGAAACTCTCCAGGCCGTTGTGGAGGCCCGGTCCCGGGTCGGCGGCATCCAACTCGACGAAAGCGTTCTTCAGGATCCCGAGAAATTCCGAGCCTTCCAGGAGGCCCAGACAGGATTGGGTTCCGCCCTCCAGCGGCTTCTCGTCGTGGCCGAGCAGTACCCGAATCTCAAGGCCAACGAGAACTTCCGGGATCTCCAGGCCCAGCTTGAGGGCACCGAAAACCGGATCGCCGTCGCCCGCAAGCGCTACATAGAGGCCGTCATGGCCTACAACAAGGCGGTCCGCTACTTCCCGACAAACTTGACGGCCAAGTATCTTCTGCACCTCGAGCCGCGGCCGACCTTCCAGCCCGACGCACAACCCATCGAAAGACCGCCCGAGGTGAAATTCTGAAAATGCACAAGCCTCTGCGGCTCCGAGCCACGCTGGTCTTGCTCCTGGCGGCCCTCGCCTTCCCTGCCCGCGAACCCCGGCTTCTGGCGGCCCCCCTGGCCGTGCCGCAGCCGAAGGGCTACGTGAACGATCTGGCCGGCCTCCTTACCGAACGCCAGCGGTCCACTCTCGAGACCCTGCTGCGCACCTATGAAGAGAAGACGACAAACCAGGTGGTGCTTCTCGTGATTGACTCCCTTGAAGGGGAGGACCTCGAGTCCTATTCCTTGCGGGTGGCGGAGGAGTGGAAAATCGGGCAGAAGGGCAAGGACAACGGCGTCCTTTTCCTGGTTGTCCTCAAGGACCGCAAGGCCCGCATCGAAGTCGGGTACGGCCTGGAAGGGTCCCTGCCCGACGCTGTTGCGAGCCGGATCCTCCGGCAGATCGTGTTCCCCGCTTTCCGCCAGGGCAACTACTTCGGAGGCATCGCAGGCGGCCTCGAGGCCATCCTGCAGGCGACCGAAGGCGAATTTCAGGCGCCCGCGGGAGAAACGGGAGCTTCGGACCGGAGGGCGCGCATTTCGGCGAGCACCGTCTTCTTCTTTTTCGTTCTCTTCCTGCTCCTTTCTTCCAGGATGGGTCGCCTCTTGCTTCTTGGGTCGCTCTTGGGAGGCGGCAGACCCTTGGGCCAGCCTTTGGGAGGCCGAAGGGGCGGATTCGGCGGGTTCTCGGGCGGAGGCGGACACTTCGGAGGGGGCGGCGCCTCCGGCAGCTGGTGATCCGGAGCCGACCGGAAGAACAAGAGAGAAGGCCATGCCCAAATTGAGCCCAAAAGAGGAAGAGGCTATCCGAGAAGCCGTGCGCCGGGCCGAGGAGAAGACCTCGGGCGAAATCGTTCCCATGATCGTCCCGGCTTCCAGCACGTACGCCGAGGTTGACCTCATCGCGGGGCTCATCGGACTTGCCGGAGCGTCTTTGGCCGCGGTCTGGCTCCTGCCGGATCCGCAGTACTTGATCCTCTTTGCCCTTCAGCTCGCAGGATGGATCGTGGGCGTTCTGGCGTGCAGGCTTTTCCCTGCCGTGAAGCGGACCTTGCTTTCCCAGCGGGTCGCGCAGGAGGAAGTTCTCGAAAGGGCGCTCAGGGCCTTTCAGGATCTGGGTCTACACAGAACTCGGGACCGTACAGGCGTTCTGATTCTCGTCTCCTTTCTCGAGCGCCGCGTACAGGTGCTGGCCGACACCGGAATCAATGCACGGGTCAAACCGGGAGCATGGGACCGCGTGGTCCAGACCGTGCTCGACGGAGTCCGCAAAGGAGACCTCTGCGCAGGCCTTTGCGAGGGGATCGCCGTGTGCGGGGAAATCCTCGCCGCCGAATTCCCCATCCAGCCCGGAGACCGCAACGAACTCGCCGACGATCTCCGCAGGGCATGATCCCGAGCCTGCTAAATCACGGAGCCCACGCTGGCGTAATGTTTGTCCCGGGCCGCCTGGGGCCGGGCAAGAAAACCGTCGATCTCGGCGAGCATCCGGTCCCGATCGCGCTGGAACCTTCCGTGCACCGGCAGGTAGTTGTTGGCATGGTCGCAGAGCAAGGTCGGCCCGTCCACCAGGACCTTCTCGATCAGCAATCTCAATTCCCTGACTGTCCCTTCAGGGGTCTGCTCCGCGAACGTGCCCGCCTTCACTTCCCGGGCCAGCCGGGACAGGGGATGAATCCAGAGCCGGCGAATGCGGATGAATTCTGGCGCAGTCTCGTTGATCACATGGGCACTGTCCCGAGCATGGGCTTCCCAATGCTCCCGGCCGCCGAGGCCAAGGAGCACGTAGAAGCTCAATTCCATTCCCGCCGCCCGGACCCGGCGACCTGCCTCGATGAGGACTCTCTGACTCGCTCCCTTTCTGTGGAATTTCAATGCCTCATCGCAACCTGACTCCAGACCCACGTGCACGCGGCTCAGACCGTGGGCGGCCAGCTCGCGCAGTTCCTCGACAGACTTCCGATACAGGCTGCTGGCCCTGGCATAGGCGGTGATCCGGCCGAGCGTCGGGAAAACCTGACGAAGCCGATCCAGGATCGGAACCAGGAACTCCACAGGCCTTTCCAGGGGATCGGCGTCTCCGAGAAACGCGCTCTCGGCTCGGTCTCCCCAGTACAGCTTGAGGAGTTCGATGTCCCGCAGAACATCCTCAAGCGGCCTGAGCTCGAAAGGCTGCTCGTAGAGGTCGTAGATCCCGCAGAACTTGCAGCGATTCCAATGACATCCCCGCACGACCCGAAGCAGGAGACTTCCGGCCTCGCTGGGCGGTCGGATGATGAGCCCTTCTGGAACCTGCATTCAATCCTCTCTCTCAGGTAGGGGAGCTTTTGACATTTTTTTTACTATACCATATGGATCTGCCTTTGTCAGAGCGGCTCGGGCCGGACGAAACGGACGAGAGCCCCGGGCAGCTTCTCCGGATCTGAGAAAAAGGAAACAGGTCCACCAAGATGGAAGACCCCTTCGACGTCTGCGTGGTGGGTGCCGGTCCCGCAGGCTCTCTTGCCGCCGCCGAACTCGCCGCTGCCGGGTTTCGGACCCTTCTTGTGGACCGAGCCGATTTCCCCAGAGACAAGGTCTGCGGGGACGGAGTCAGCCCCCGGGCAGTCCGAATCCTCAAGTCCGCGGGCCTTTACCAGGAAGACGTCTTTTCCCGCTTCTCCCGGATCGAGGGTGTGAGGATCCGCTCGCCAGAGGGCGCCGTGCTCGAGGTCTCTTTTCGAGGGGACGAAGAAATCGGTGAAGGGTACGTCATTCCGAGAAAGATTTTCGACCAATTCCTGCTCGAAGGGGCCTTGCGACGGGGAGCCGAGTTTCGCGGCCGTTGCGAGGTCGACCATGTCGAATCCGGCCCCGCTCAGGCGCACATCCGAGGGACTTGCGGCGGAGCCGCGTTTTCGGCCAGGTGCCGCCACGTCGTGGCCGCATGGGGCGCCCAGGGCGGAAGACTGAGCGCAGATTTTCCTCCCTGCCCGAAGGCCTCTCTTTTCAGTTGTGTCGCGGTCCGGGCGCATTACGAGGGCTTGAAGGGCCTGGGTCCTTTCATGGAAATCCATTTCGACCGGGGTCTCGTTCCAGGTTACGGCTGGGTTTTCCCCACCGGCCCTGACAGCGCGAACGTCGGATACGGGATGCGCCTGGATTTCCTCCGGCGGACGAACGTTCCTCTCCGGGTTCTTTTCGAGCGGTTCCTGCAGCAAAACCCGGCTGTCAGAAGCTACATGGAACGGGCCAGGCGGATTTCTCCTCTCCGGGGAGCCCGAATCCCTTTCCGACGACCCTGGCAACCCGTTGCCCGAGGCCGAATTCTCTTTGCCGGAGATGCGGCGGGATTCGCCGATCCTCTTAGCGGCGAGGGAATCGGGACCGCCCTTCAGAGCGGACTCCTGGCAGCACGCAGTCTGGCCAAGGCCCTGGCCGGCCCGGATCGTCCGGACGAGGCGGCGCGCCTTTACAAGCGGGCCTGTCGCACCCAGATCCAACGCGACCTGCTCTGCGCCCTGTTTCTCCAATCCGCGATCATGCGGCCCCGCATCACCTCGACCGAGAAGCTCTTAAACCTCTTCGTGGAAAAGGGGAAAAGAAACGCCCGAATGGGCCGGGCCATCGCAAGAGTCGTCATGGGCGACCTGCCCAAGGACGTGATCCTGCGAGCCGAGACCTGGAAGAAGCTCGCCCGTGCCCTCATGGGCTCCTGAGGAGTCCGGCCTCACCCTTATGAGGTAAGGCCAGGACTCTTTTGGCCTGAGGCAGCCGACCTGGCCCGCACGTGCCTCTGCTCCACCTGCTTCCAGGGGATGTGCCGCAGGAACTCCTTGACGTAATCGCCCCGTCGGTTCTGGTAAGACAGGTAGTAGGCGTGCTCCCAGACATCGCAAACGAGGAGAGGCGTGCTGTCCCAGAGAGCGATGTTCTGATGCTTCTCGCAGGGTAGAATCGTCAACCGGTCGGCCAGGGGCGTGTAAGCTAGGATTCCCCACCCGCTTCCTTCGATGGGAACGGTAACCGCCTCGAACTCCTCCAGAAACCTCCGATACCCGCCGAAATCTTCCTCCAGGGCCTTAGCGATCTCACCAGCGGGCACTTCCCCCACGGCTGGCTGCATGCTCTGCCAGTACAGGTGGTGCAGGACATGCCCGCAGCCGTTGAAGGAGAGGGACTGATACAGGGGGATCAAATCGGAAGTCTCCTGACGGCCCCTCTTCTGGCTGAGCTTCTCCAGGGTCTGATTCCATTTTGCCACGTACCCGGCGTGATGTTTGCCGTGATGGATTTCGAGGGTTCTCGCATCGAGGAAAGGCTCCAGCGCAGTTACGGGGTAGGGAAGAGGCTCCAACGAAAGCTGGGGCAACGCCCCCTTGGGCGGCTCAGGGTCCGGAGAGGCCGCCCAAGCGCGGGCCGTGGTGAGAAAAGCCGCGAGCGTCATCAGGCCGCCGGCACTTCCAAGGCACTCCCTTCTGGTCACCCGCCAAGACATGACCCTCTCCTTTCCGCAGTCAGGGGATAAGGCTTATTCATTTCCGGCTCTTGGATTTCCCTTTGGACTCCTTGCCGCGAACCGTCCCTTTCTTGGGATTGGGAAGCGACCTGGGCTTGCACAGGAGGGAACGCGTCGTCGCCACGCGCCCGCAGCTTTCGCAGAAATAGCTGAGTTCCACTCGTTTCGGGAAGCACACATGCCGAGGGTCGGTCGCGGTCATGCCGCAGTATTCGCAGACCGCCAAAGTCGCGTCCTCGATCGGGACGGGCGTACACAGATGCCCTTTTTTCGTGGTGACCTTTCCGCAGGTGGAGCAGACGTGAGCTTGAGCTTGCGATGCCTTTGCCATAACGGGTTCCCTCCTTTCGTGTTCGAGCCAGCCTGCGCCGGCCCTCTGTTTGCCCTCGGGCGCATCCAGAGAAGACAAACTTGCCATTTCCAACCGATTCTGGAATAGTCACAGCCTGTCGGCCAGAATCTTCGGTGTTTCGCGGGCGACTCGCATACAGGGCGGAAAAGACAATCCGCCCGCGCCCGTAACACGCTCTTTCGATGTTTCCTGCCCGGCCAAGGTTTCCCCACGGATTTGCCAATGGGGCCGCGCAGGAAAAGGCGAAAGGAAACGGCCATGCGTGCAAAGAGCCCTTGGTTCGATATCCGCTGCCGGATCCCTTGCAGGAGCGTTGCGTTCTTCGCCGTGATGCTCCTGGCAGCGCCCGCCGCCTCTAGAGCGTGGGCAGGCATGGTCCTGCAAGAGGAAACCACCCTCTCGGGCGTGACACCGCCAGCAGGGACCCAAGCTCCGGCTCAGAATACGAGGCTCTCCGTGGTCTATCTCGAGGGCAGGCGCGTCCGAACCGAAACCGAAAATCAAGTCGTGATCCTCGATTTTACGACCGGCAAGGTCTTTCATCTGAACCCGGCGGCCAAGAGTTACACGGAACTCACCCTCGAGCAGATTCGGGAAGCCCAGAAACAGGCCGCCCAATGGATGGTCCATCTCAGGGATCAAATGAAGAAGGAGTTGGAAAAAGCTCCTCCGGAAAAGCGGGCCGAAATGGAGAAAAAAATAGCCTCCCTTCCGCCCGAACTTTCGCCGCCGGACAAACCCGTCAAGATCTCGGCTAGGGAAACCGGCAGGAAAGATCAAATCAACGGTTTCCCTTGCCGCGAGGTCGAGATCCTTGAGAATGGACAGAAAACGGCCAGCTACTGGCTCACCGACGCAGTCCGAGCCAAGGAATTCGAGACATACCAGACCGAGATGATGAAGTGGATGGAAGGAGTGCCCCCCATGGGAGGCGAGCGGTTCCTCGAGTGGCCCTATGTGCGCGACAAGGGCTTCCCGATCCGCATCGAGAGAACCAAGCCCGTGCTGGGAAAGCTTCTTTTCACTTGGGACGTGAAGCAGGTTCGCGAAGAGAGCCTCTCCGACTCCTTGTTCAAACCTCCGGAAGACTATACGAAGGCCGAGGCCCCTCCCATGCCCAGCCAGCCGCAGCACCCGCCGCAAGGGACAGGGGCCGCTCCCCCTGCCCCGGCGCCCGGGCAAAAAGACACGGGCCCGCCTGCCTCCGGGACATCCCATCCCTGACGCGTAGACCGGGGAGAACCACCAGAGAACTTGCTCTAATCGAGGCGGAGCCCACTGTCACCATGCCAGGAAAAGCTCTCGTTACGGGCGCGACAGAATTCCTCGGCCTCCACCTGGCCAAGCACTTGCTCGAGGAAGGGTGGGAAGTCCGGGGCACGGACTCCCCTTCGGCGGCCTTCAACAACCTTCCTCAGGGCGCCTCGTGGATCCCGTCGGATCCGGCGCTACCGGGCAGCCTATCAGATGCGGTCGCGGGCATGGACACGATCTTCCACGGGGCCGCCCTCTCCTCGGGCGGGACGCCCTGGGAACGCCTTTACCGGACGAACGTTCTCGGCACGGAAAACCTTCTCATCGCAGCGCGGCGCGCCGGCGTGCGTCGGGTCGTGGTTTTCTCGAGCTTCGCCGTGTACGGCTTGGCTGGCTCCGAGCGCTCTGAAATCAACGAAACCTGCCGGATCAAACCCCGGAGCCCTTACGCACGATCCAGGGCGATCCAGGACGCGCTCGTGTGGCGTTACCACGAGGACGGGCTGCCGGCAACGATTCTTCGGCCAGGGCTTCCTTACGGGGTCGGAGGCTACAGCGCCCTCGGCCATCTCGTCGAGCTTTTCGGCCGCCTGCCGGCCGTGCCCATCCCCGTGAACTTGAAAAGCCGCGTTCTGTCCATCCACGTCCAAGATTTGGTCCGGGCCGCATCGTTCGTGGCGGCCCGAGACGAGTGCGCTGGCCAGGAGTATCACATCGTGGACGAAAGCTGCCTCAGCACTGGCCGCTTCCTCGTCCTGCTCGCCTTCGGACTGGGCAAGAAAACCGTGCCCTTCCCGATGCCCCTGTGGATGCTGAAAGCCTTTGCCCTTCTGGCCGGCTCCGGGTCCCAGACCGGCGGCCGCCTCGCCCGAGCCTTTCCGTTTCTTCAGCCTGAAACGTTCTGCTGCATGGCAAGCCGGAGCTGCGCCTCCAGCCGGAAGATTCGGTCCCTGGGCTTCTCTCTGCTCCATCCAGACCCGGCCCAGGCCCTTCCTCCCCTCGTTCGCGAACTCGCGAAAAGAAGCCCTCCTTGAGCTGGCACGGGGTTTGCTGAATCGTCAGGTGGACACATGCACGGAGCCTTCCTCCGTCGTGTTGTCCCCCCTCCTTCGGGTCCGGGGTCCGCGAATCCTCCGGTGGTTCAGAGGCGTAACGGATCCCGGATCTTTCTTTTCCGTACGCCCGCGAAATCCCGCCTGGAACTTTTTGCATAGAAATGCGCGCAAACTGTCAATCCCCTCGGCAGCGGCGGTGCGCCCCCGCTTACGGCTTGGCCGATTCGCGGGTCACGGCGCGGTAGGCCGAAATAAACCTCATGCAGTACGAGTCATGGCCCATGAGAAGGTCCGAGATCAGGGCCGCCCTTCTGACCTCCCATACCGTCGGGTCGATGATGCAGCAGGTCAGGCCGCTTGCAGCCGCCACGGCCAGGAAAATCCCGTTGACCGCGTGGCGTTCCGGCAGACCGAAGGAGACGTTGCTCACTCCCAGGGTCTGGTTCACCCCTAGACGATCCCGGATCGCTCGGAGGGCCTCGATCGTCGCGCGGGCGGCCAGGCTGTCGGTGCAGACAGCCATGGCCAGGGGATCGATAATCACGTCCTCGGCCGGGATGCCCCGGGCCAGGGCCTCGTCTAGAATCTTCTGCGCGATTTCCAATCGGCGTGATGCCTCCGGGGGAATCCCGGCATCGTCCATGGTCAGTCCGATCACTGCGGCTCCGTAGTCCTTGACCAGGGGCAAGACCTGTTCGAGCTTTCGCTTCTCCCCGTTCACGGAATTCACGAGGGCCTTGCCCTCACACGCCTTCAGGCCCGCCTCCAGCGCCTCGGGCAGGGCCGAGTCGATGCACAATGGCACGCCTGTGACCTCCCGTATGGCACGGACCGCCCTTTCCAGCGCCTTGGGCTCGTCGATGCCGGACACTCCTACGTTGACGTCCAGCACGTGGGCGCCCTTCTCGACCTGCCGGACCGCCTCTTCCTGGAGCAGACGGAAGTCCCCTTCCTCGACCGCCCGGGCCATTCGCTTTCTGCCTGTCGGGTTGATTCTCTCCCCGATGACCACCAAAGGAAGTCCGTGCCCGATCTTCACGGTGCCGGCAGGACCGGCGAGCAAAGTTTCCATGCCCATTCCTCCCAAACGCCTCGTGGATGTTCTCGACCCTTTCAACGCCCCAAGGACGGACCGCCTCGCAGGGGTACAGACGATCCCAAGAGGAGATTTTTTGAAAAGTCTAGGCCAAATGGCCTTGGCGGTCGAGACCTGGCCCGCGCCCCTTGCTCCATTGACAACAATTGAGCAGGATGGGAGACTTTTTTCCAACGATCAAAAGCATCCTTCCTGTCCCGGCAGGCATAGAACGATTGGGCTCGTCAGGCCAAGGACGAAAGAAAATCCCTTGTGGAGGGCTCCCTCGATGCCGTGGAGAGGCAGACCCGCGTTGCGCGCGCGGTCGGCAGCGGTAGGCCTCCAAGGAATCTGCGTCCTCACCTTCCTTTGTTCCGGATTCTCCCTTGCGGCCTTCGCAGCAGACACGGCCGAAATCTATCGCAGCCCCTCCGAAGGGATCCTTCTCCTGCGCGTCCAAGAAGGAACCCTGAGTCTGGAAGTTCGAGACGCACCCCTCGACAGGGTGCTTCAGGAAATCTCCAGGCTCGCGGACATCGCCATCACCTCGGACGGGCCGCTCCAAGGAAGAGTGACCTTTCGCGCCGAAAAAATCGCTCTCGATGCCGCACTGAAGAAGCTCCTCAAGGGCAAGGACATGACCTGCCTGTACGGCCCGGTGAACCGCCCGGGGTCCCGGGACTCCTTTCGACTCAAGACAGTGAGGATCTACCTGCCGGAAGGCAACGAGGCAACCGGCCGCCTTTATTCTTACGCCAGGCCGACTCCTTCTGCTCAGAGGTCGCGAAAAGCCGAGGGTGCGCCCCCTGCGCCGGCGGTCCAAGGAAGCCAACCAGAACCGGCTCCTCCACCTCCACCGCCGCCTCCGCCTCCTCCGCCTGCAAGCATTCGCTCCCAGGAAGAAGCCAAGCGATTCATGACCGAGATCCTGCAGGGCAGCCCGGAGCAGCTCGACGACATTGTGGAACGCCTGAAGCGGGAGAATCCCCAGGTGGAGGAACAGATCGACCAGTTCCTGGAGTCGATCGAAGAAGCCCAGCAGAGAGCCCGCGAGACCGGACGACCCTTCCCGGCCATGGAAGACTTGGGTGAACTCGGTTCTCTTTTGCAGCGGAACCTGCAGAACCAGCCCGGACCTGACGAGCGGGACGACGAAACCGATGAGCCTTGAAAGCCCGTGACTCCGGCGAAATCAATCTCAGCGGTCCGACCTGACCCGCTCCACAGCAGCCTTCCATCCTGCGTAAAGTCTCTGCCTTTCCTCCTCGGCCAGAAAGGGATGAAAGACCCTGCCCGTCTTTCTCGCCTGCTTTAGGTCCCGAGCGCTTTCCCAAACCCCTGTGGCCAAACCAGCCAGGAATGCCGCCCCCATGGCGGTCGTTTCGATCATGGCGGGCCGATCAACCCGGACGTTCAGAAGATCCGCTTGGAACTGCATGAGAAAATCGTTCGCGCTCGCGCCGCCGTCCACCCTAACCTCCCGGATCTCCAGCCCCGCGTCCTCTTTCATCACATCGATCACGTCGCGGCTTTGGTAGGCGATCGATTCCAGGGTCGCCCGGACAATGTGGGCGCGGGTCGTGCCTCGAGTCAATCCGAGGATGGCGCCCCTGGCCCCCATATCCCAGTATGGGGCGCCCAGCCCCACGAAGGCCGGCACCACGGTCACCCCGGCCGTATCAGGCACGCTGCGGGCCATTTCCTCGCTTTCAGCGGCATTGCGCAGAATCTGCAGCCCGTCTCGAAGCCACTGGATGGCCGCGCCCGTCGTGAAGATGGATCCTTCCAGAGCATAGGCAGGCCCGCCCGAGGCGGAACAAGCCAGGGTTGTGAGCAGCCCCCTCGAGGAACGGACTGGCTTGTCTCCTGTGAAAAGCATGAGAAAGCAACCGGTGCCGTACGTATTTTTCACCATTCCCGGCTCCCAGCAACCCTGGCCGAAAAGAGCTGCCTGCTGGTCTCCGGCGATACCTGCAATCGGGATTTCCACGCCGAAGGGTCCCTCCGCCGTCGTGCGGGCGCAAACGCCTGAAGAAGGATTCACCTCGGGGAGCAGGCAAGCCGGAATCCCGAGAAAGGACAGGATGTCCTCGTCCCAACGCCGCTCGTAAATGTTGAACAGTAGGGTCCGGGAGGCGTTGGTGAAATCGGTCACGTGGGCCCTGCCGCCAGTTAACTTCCAGATGAGCCACGTGTCGATCGTCCCAAAGGCGAGTTCGCCCTCCTCCGCCCTCCTAGAAGCGCCCTCCACGTGATCGAGCAGCCACCGAAGCTTTGTTCCGGAGAAATAGGCATCGACGACCAGGCCGGTTCTTTCCCGAAACCAAGGCTCTCGCCCCTGCCTTTTCAGGTCCTCGCAGATCGGCGCGGTCCTGCGGCACTGCCAGACGATCGCGTTGTGGACCGGCCTGCCGGTACGGCGGTCCCAGAGAACCGTTGTCTCCCTCTGGTTCGTGATGCCGACGGCTGCGATCTTGGAAGGATGGATCCCGCTGCTCGAGACCGCCTTGTCGATCACGCCGGCCGTCACCTCCCAGATCTCCTCTGGGTCGTGCTCCACCCAGCCCGGTTGCGGGTAGATCTGCCGGAATTCCGAGTAGGCACGGCCTACGCATGTCCCTGTCCTGTCAAGCAGAAGAACGGTTGTCCCGGTCGTCCCTTGGTCAATGGCGAGCACGTATCGATCCATCTGGTCCTATTCCTCCTGTGCGCGAAGACCCGGATTTTCTCGTTTTGCGCCGCCTCCTTGTGCGCCCCGACAGGCCGGAGCGTTCGCCCAAGCGTTCGGCTTGGACTCGCTTGCGCCTTTCTGTTAGGATCGGCCCTGATTGGCGGCTCCGTCCCCTGGGACGGCCGGCGCTCCTCCTTGCCAAAGACCCTGCGAGGGCCCGAAGCCGAACATGCCCCCATCTCCCAAGGCGATCCCCAAATCTCTTACGGCCGCTGCCCTGCTGGCCCTGCTGATCGTAGGCGGGTTCTTCCGTTTTTACAAGCTCGACCGGTCGGGGCCTTTCGTTTCCGACGAGTGCGATTATTACCTGGAGGCCCAGTTTCTCTATACAGGCCTTTCAAGCCTGGCCAAAAGCTTCGAGTTGTTCCTCAAGGAACGCAGGACCGGTCAGGATCTGTGGAAAAGACAGGAACAAATCGAGGCCATCCGGCAGGGCACCAAGGGCAAATCCCCCTGGCGCGGCCGAATCGGTCACACCTATCCCATTGCCCTGGCCATGGCATTCGTGGGACCGGACGTCCGGATCGGCAACTACGTGTCCGCCACCTTCGGAGTCTTGGTCGTAGGGATGGGGTTTCTCGTGGGACGCCGCTTGTACGGCGAGGCCGCCGGCCTTTTGGCTGCGGCGCTTCTGTCTCTGTCGGGCTTCCTGACCGTTTACTCCCGCTCCGCACTGCTCGACGTCAATATGAGCTTCTTTTTGCTCGCTGCGCTCTACACATACCTCAGAAGCCGCGACGAAAACAGCGAGCATCCTCTTTTCTGGCTTTCCCTCTGCAGTGTCGCCCTCGGCATGGGCTTTCTTGTGGTGTACCGGACCCTCTTCCCGCTCGCCGTTTTTTGGGCCTTTGAACTCAGCGAGGCCCTGTCGCGCCGCCAGGAGAAGCCGAGTCAATGGCCCGGCCGTGCCGCGGCCCTCGGCCTTCCCATGTTCTTTCTTTTGCTTCTTGCGGAGCTTCCCTACTACCTCGGCTTCATGGCCTGCCAGCTTCTTTCCGTAGTCCCTCCTTTCATGACGTATTTCCAGCAGGTTCTGACTTCCATCGTGTTCGTGGGCGGTTTCTGCCTCGCCTCCACACGTCGGGCTTTCGAGGCGGCCAATTTTCTCTCCTTTCCCTATCTCTTTGGAAAACTCAGTGGCCCGCTCGTCACCGCTGCTTTTCTCGGCGGCGTTCTCTTCTGTATCCGCCGGCGCAAAAGGCAGGACCTCCTGATCGCCGCCCTCTTCCTTTTCGACCTCTTTGTCTACTCGATCCTTCAGCCCCGAGCGCGCTACGGGTGTTTCGCCGCCTGTCTGGGCGCCGTCATGGCCGCAGGATTCCTGCATGCCCTGGCGCGCCGGGTCCGGAGGACCGGCGCCCGGGTCGCAGCGTGTCTTTTCCTTGTTCTGCTCGTCGCGGAAGGAGGCCTGCACACGTGGAAGGCGATCCTGCCGCCGCCCGGCTACCGGGAAGCCATGGCGTACATGGCGTCTCACAAGGGTCTCAAACACATCTCCTCCTATCCGACCGCAAGCCAGGCCTACGGGGGCATGGAAAATGTTTGGCCCGGCTGGCCCGAGACCGAAACGGAACTCCGCGCTCTTTACGAACAGGGGTATCGCTACGTTCTGCTGGACTTTCTGGAAGTCATCGCCGGAAGGTTCTATGCCTTGGTGCCGGAAGGGGAAAAACGGGAGCGCCTGGAGAGGAGCCTCGCTCTTCTGGCCGAGATCCGCCGGAGCGGCCCTCCGGTGTTCGAATGCCCCAACCCTCCGGTGGCTTACGTGCAAAACATCTTCGAGGTGAACCACAATTTCTCCCTGTCCCTGGAGGCGGCCCGCAAGGCACGGCAGAACGAAGGCAACATCCAATCGATCGATATTTACGATCTGGAGGCGTTCTTCGAGAAGCGCCCCTCTGCCGGGGACTCGAGCGCCGCCCTCGTGAACCCGACTCCAGCGGACCCCACGCTGGAGGGTCGCGGCGTGAGGCCGCCAGGTCCCTGAGCCTGCACGGAGTCTTCTTGGGCCTGGGGGGATTTCTCCGCCGGGCCGGAAGGAACGAAAAGCCATGCCGGATAGGGCCGTTCCGAAGCTATTCCTCATCGACGGCAGCCACACGCTGTATCGCTCCTATCACGCCATCCGCGGACTCACCACCTCCAAGGGATTCCCGACCAATGCGGTTTATGGTTTTGCCCAGACCCTCCACAAGATCCTGAAGGAACATGCGCCCGATTATCTGGCTGTCGTGTTCGACATGCCCGGCCCGACGTTTCGGCACGAGATTTACCCAGAATACAAGGCGAACCGTCCACCCATGCCCGAAGACCTCTCGGTGCAGATCCCCTGGATCAAGAAGCTCTTGGAGGCCTATCGAATCCCCTTGGTGGAACTGGCCGGATACGAAGGAGACGACATTCTGGCCACCCTGGCCAGGCAGGCGGTTGAAAAAGGGATCGAGGCCGTGATCGTGAGCGGAGACAAGGATCTCTGCCAGCTCGCGGGACCTTCGGTCCGCATCCTGGACCCCAAGAAGGACGCCCTCCTCGGCCCGGAGGAAATTCGCTCCGAGTACGGGATTCCTCCCGAAGCGCTGCCGGACCTTTTCGCCCTGACCGGGGACAGCATCGACAATTTGCCGGGCGTCCCGGGCGTTGGCCCCAAGACCGCGGCCGCGCTTCTCAGAGAATTCGGGAGCCTCGACGAACTCCTCAAAAGAACGGAGGAGATCGAAAAAGAAAAACTCCGGGACCTGATCGAAAAATACCGGGAGCGGATCCTCCTCAATCGCAGGCTCGTTCGCATCGCGCCGGACGTACCCCTCGAGATCGGCCTGGAGGGGTTCCATAGAAAGGAGCCGGACGGGCCGAGGCTGCGGGAGATTCTGGTCGAGCTGGAATTCCAGCGTTTCCTCGAGGACGTGCCGGCCGAACGAACCCTGTCCGATGCGAACTACAGGCTCGTCCTGGACGAGAAGACCCTGGTCGAACTTGTCGCGCTCCTAGCCCAGTCCACGGAGGGGTTCGCCCTGGACCTGGAGACAACGTCCAAAATTCCGATGCAGGCCGAGCCGGTTGGAATTTCTTTCGCCCTCGAAGGAGATCGGGCCTTTTACATTCCGGTCGGGCACCGGTATCTGGGGGCTCCGGCCCAGCTCCCCCTCAGGTTGGTTCTCGACAGGCTCAGGCCGGTCCTTGAAGATCCCCGGATCCCAAAATTCGGCCAGAACATCAAGTACGATCTGCTCGTGCTCAAGCGCCAGGGTATGACGGTGAAGGGCGTGTCCTTCGACACCATGCTGGCCTCTTACCTTCTCGACCCTTCCAGGAAGAGCCACCGCCTGGACGACCTGGCTTTGGAGTTTCTTCGCCACAAGAAGATTTCCTACGCAGAAGTGACCGGCGGCTCGGCCGGCAGGGAGGTCCTATTCGACCAGGTGGAGGTCGAAAAGGCGCTTCGGTACTCCTGCGAGGACGCCCACGCCACCCTTCTGCTCACCCAGCTTCTGGGCAAGAAGCTCGAGGAGGAAGGGCTCTCTCGGCTTTTCCACGAGGTGGAGATCCCGCTCATCGAAGTGCTCCTGGAAATGGAATTCCGGGGGATCCGGATCGACACGGCCTTCTTCGAGTCCCTGGCCCAGGAGTTTCGCGCAGGCCTGGCCGCGCTGGAGAAGCAGATCCACGACCTTGCCGGCATGCCGTTCAACGTGAACTCTCCCCAGCAGCTCGGCAAGGTCCTGTTCGAACATCTCAAGCTTCCCTTGTCGAAGAAAACGAAGACGGGCCATGCCACAGACGTCACGGTCCTCACGCGTCTGGCGGCCGTGCATCCCCTGCCGCGGCTCGTATTGGAATACCGGAGCCTGTCCAAACTTCTCACCACTTACGTGGAGGCACTGCCCAGGCTCGTCCACCCCCAGACCGGACGGATCCACACGAGCTTCAATCAGACCATCACGGCCACAGGGAGGTTGAGCTCGAGCGATCCCAACATCCAAAACATTCCGGTCCGCACCCCTGAGGGAAGAAAAATCCGGGAGGGGTTCATACCGGAAGAGGGCATGCTCCTGGTGAGCGCGGATTACAGCCAGATCGAGTTGAGAATCCTTGCGCACGTCTCGCAAGACCCAAAACTCTTGGAGGCGTACGAACGGGACGAAGACGTCCACGCCCTTACAGCGAGTCGGATCTTCGGCTGCGATCCCTCCGCGGTCACGCCGGACATGAGGCGGCAGGCCAAGGTGATCAATTTCGGCGTCATTTACGGGATGGGCCCTTACGGTCTGGCCGAGGAGCTCGGCATCCCCCGGAGCGTGGCCCAGGCCTTCATCGAACAGTACTTCGCCCACTACCAAGGAGTCAGGGCCTGGCGGGAAGCCTGCCTGGACCAGTGCCGCAAGAACGGCTTCGTCACCACTCTTCTCAACCGGAGGCGGCCGCTTCCGGAGATCGTCTCGAGGGATCCTGCTGTGCGGGCTTTGGCCGAGAGAACCGCCATCAACACGCCCATTCAGGGCACGGCCGCCGATATCATCAAAATGGCCATGATCCGAATCCACCGGCGCTTGGGGCAAAGCGCTCTCCGGACCCGCATGCTGCTGCAGGTCCACGACGAACTGGTCTTCGAGGTTCCGGAGGAGGAGATGGTCGAAGCCCGGCAGATCATCCAGGAGGAAATGGAAACGGTGCTGCCCCTTAGAGTGAGGCTCAAAGTGGACATCCAGGCTGGCAGAAACTGGAGCGAGGCCCACTGAGACGCCCAAACCGGAGGATCGGATGCGGAGCGGACGTTTTCTCTGGGGACTCTTCGTCGGGCTGGTCCTGGGTTCTTCGCTGGCCTGGGTGCTTCTCGGGGCCGAAAGGCCCCTGCTCACGCCTGCGGGCGGAACCCCGGCAAAAGAATCCAGGCAGAGCCTCGTCACGGTCGCCGATGTGATCGACGGCGACACGTTCCGCTTGGAGAGCGGAGAGTCCGTGCGCCTTCTCGGTGTGGACACGCCTGAAAAGGGTGAGCCCTTGTTCGAAGAGGCCAAGGCCTTCGCTCGGGGTGCCCTCTGCGGCCACCCGGTGCGCCTGCTTCTGTGCGACCGGCAAGAACGGGACCGCTACGGCCGCCTGCTGGCCTTCGTAGAGGCCGCAGCACTGGACCCCGGGTTTGAACTCGTCAGGCAGGGACTTGCCCGCACCCTTTTCATCCCGCCCTGCGGCATGGAGAGAGCTTTGTCCTACCGGGCGGCCGAGCGGGAGGCTTTTCGCAAAGGCCTGGGCATTTGGGCCTTGCAGCGCCCCAGAACCGTCCCGCATACCGAAGCGTACCGCTACATCGGCTCTCTCATGACGGTCACGGGCCGGGTCCTTTACGTTCATACCGGCCCAAAGGCCGTGCACCTCAATTTCGGCGACGACTACCGAACGGACTTCACGGCCGTGATCTTCCGAAAGAACCTACCCCAGCTCCTGGAACAAGGCCTTGCGCCGGTTTCTTCTTACGCGGGCCGCCCCGTGGAAGTGACCGGAGTCCTCAAGTCCTACAAAAACCAAGGACCCGAAATCATCGTGGAGGCTCCAGACCAGATCGCAATCGTCGAAAGCCCCTGAGAAAACTCGGACTCCGTCCGGACCTGGGGCCTTCCTGGCGCGGCGCGGACTTGCTCAGTGGGGCACCGACTTGGAGAACACATTGAGCACCCCAATTCCCGAGCCAATCAGGCCAAGACCGGCCCGTCCAGAGACTGACCGTAGACGTTCCAGCCGATGAGCGAAATCAAAGCGATTCCCACGCCGGACCAGACCGCGTAAGCGATTCCGACCGGAATGGTTCTCAGGCTGAGCGAAAGGAAGTCGAAAGGGGTACCGAAGATAACCTTACCCGCCCTTTCCTTCAACGTCGTCCGTCCCCAGGACCGAAAGTCCTGTGAACGACCGTCCTCTTTTTTCTTTTTCCCCGGTCCGCCCTGAGCAGGGCTGCCTCGGCCTCAACCCGCCGAATCGAAAGCAGGCCCTGCCTTTTGGACGGGCATGGCCGAGGGATTGCATCGAGAAAGTCCGTGGAGACTCCCACGGGCCTGGAAGGGACGTTGCACGGACCGGTTTTGGGCCCTCACGTCCCGTGCCGTCCGGTTCCATCCAGTTCCCGAAAAGCAAGACTCGCTCATGATCTCAACTGTCTTGAGCGCGGCTCTCGTGGGCATCGACGCCTATCGGGTCGAGGTCGAGGTGGACGTGACCAACCGGGGCCTGCCCAAATTCACCATCGTGGGCCTTCCGGAAGAAGCGGTCCGGGAAAGCCGCGAACGGGTGAGAACCGCGATCGTAAACACGGGCTTCACCTTTCCCTCGCATCGCATCACGGTGAACCTCGCGCCTGCAAACCGCAAGAAAGAAGGGACAGCCTTCGATCTGCCCATCGCTTTGGGCATTCTCTCGGCCTTGAACGGCGCGGGCGGCCAAATCCTTCAGGAACTGCTGTTCGTGGGAGAACTCGCCCTGAACGGAGAGGTCCGGCCCGTGCGAGGCGCCTTGTCCATGGCCCTTATGGCCCGGCAGTGCGGCATGAGAGGCATCGTGGTCCCGACGGAAAACGCAGGGGAGGCCGCGGTCGTTCAGGAAATCGAGGTCTATTCCGTTCCCGGGCTGGCGGAAGCGATGGAGTTTCTCGCCGGTTCTTCCCCCCTCAAGCGCCACCACACTGACACCTTTTCTCTCCTTTCGCAGGCCGGTCCAAGCGGGCAGGACCTGTCCGAGGTGAGAGGCCAATCCCTGGCCAAACGGGCGATCGAGGTCGCAGCAGCGGGCGGGCACAATGTGCTCCTCGTCGGACCGCCCGGGTCGGGCAAGACCATGCTCGCCCGAAGGCTCCCCACGATCCTACCGCCCATGGACCTCGAAGAGTGCCTGGAAACGACGCGAATCTACAGCACGGCCGGGCTCCTGGACCCCAAGCGACCTTTAATCACGGAACGCCCCTTCCGCTCGCCTCACCATCACGCCAGCGACGCCGGCATGGTCGGAGGAGGCTCCTACCCGCGGCCAGGCGAGATCAGCCTTGCCCACAACGGGGTTCTCTTCCTAGACGAGTTGCCGGAGTTCCGCAGATACGTGCTCGACCTGCTGCGTCAGCCCCTGGAACAGGGGGCGTTGTGCATCGCCCGCTCCGGGATTTCGGTGGTCTTTCCCTCGAGGTTCCTGTTCGTGGCTGCGATGAATCCATGCCCGTGTGGATACCTCGGCGACCCGATCCGCCCATGCTTCTGCGACGAAGCGCAGATCCAGAGATACCGAAGCCGGCTGTCCGGCCCCCTTCTGGATCGGATCGACATCCAGGTCGAAGTCCCCAGGATCCGGTGGAAAGAGCTGAGCCACTCCGCCTCGAACCAGGTCCATTCCGAGGAAGTCCGCCAAAGGGTCATCCGAGCCCGCGCCATTCAGAAGGCGAGGCTCCCGACATCGCCGGCCCCGTACAACGCCCAGATGGGTTCCCGCGAGATCGCCGCCTTCTGCAGCCTCGGGGCCGACTCGGCCCGGCTCCTAGAGGCGGCTGTGGACCGGCTGGGCTTCAGCCCCAGGGCCTGCCACCGGGTGCTCAAGGTCAGCCGCACCCTGGCGGATCTCGAAGAGACCGAACAAATCGAGGTCCGGCACGTTGCCGAGGCGCTTCAGTACAGAATTTTCGACAGGCCCGTCCAGGACCCGGACAGAGCCCGGACGGATCGGTCTCCTGCCCCAAGAACAGGAGGTGTGGCATGAAGGATGTTTTCACGGTCATCCGCAAGGAGGAATGGAACCAGGACGTCTGGAGGAAGGTCGGCGCGGCCTTCGAGAACAGGGACGGCTCTCTGACGATCTTCCTGGACGCCGTTCCTCTGAACGGGAAACTGCTCGTCCGGGAGCGGAAGGCGAAGGAGGCTTCCCAGGCCAGCCAGGAGCCCCGCGAAGAGCCTTGAAAGGCAACGGGTCCTTTTGGAAAAGGAAGGCGCCCGCCCCACGCCCGGGGCCGCCAGGGCTTGACCCGCTCGAGGCTCGCACCGGCCTTTCTAGCCAGCCAGCGGTCCGGGTCGAGCGAAGAAGAACCCCTGGGCCAGTCGGGCGCCGGCCTCAAGCAGGTACTGCTTCTCCGGATGCGACTCCACGCCCTCGGCGATGAGGTCAAGCCGGTTCCGCTCGCAGAAGTCCAGGAACCGCCTGAAAACTTTCTGCTTGGCCGGATCCTTCTGGATGTCCCTCGTGACCGAAAGGTCGGTCTTGACGTAATCCGGCAACAGCTCCAAGAGGGTCTGCAGGCTCAAGGTCCCGGCCTGAGCGTCGTCGAGGGCCAGACGGATCCCGAGTTCCCTGAAAAAGGAAAGAGATTCCCGAAAACGCCTGAAGTCCAGGATCCTTCTCTTGCGTGTCACTTCAAGAACCAGCCTGCCCGGATCCAGCGTTTTCCCCATCCCGCGGCAGAGTTCCCGGAAGAGAGGGCTGAAGAGGCTTTCCGGGCTCACGTTGAAAAAGACCCGCGCGCCCGCGGGCAGGGAGTCGGCCCCTTGGAGCAGACTCCGCAGGCTGACAAGATCGAGTTCATGGGCTCGCTCCATTTGCCGGGCCATGCTGAAAAGAGTGACCGGACTTTCGAAATAGGTTCCCTGCGGCCCTCGCAAGAGAGCCTCGTAGCCGAACACGCCGCCCGTCTCAAGATACACAATGGGCTGAAACACGAGCCGGACGGACCGAGTCCTGAGGATCTCCTGAAACAGCCCGGTGTGGTCCTCCTCTGGAGGAAACAAGGAGGATTCCTGGATCGTCCGCCCGGAGACGGGCCTGTTTCCGCCTTTCCCTGCGCGCCTTCGCTCTCTGACCCAGGCGCTCTTGCGGCTCTTTTTCGCCAGGGCGAGAAGTTCCGCCCCTTGCTCCAGCAGGCCTGCCACATGGGCAGGTCGTTCGGACTCGTCGGTGATCGCGGCAATGGAGAGGAACAGAAGGCCGGACCGGACCGTCTTCCCCGACCGGTCGACCCCAAAAAAGCATCCTCGCCGCACGTCGGCCGGCTCATAGAGCGGAATCATAGAGGAATCAAACTGCCTCAGAATCTCGGCCAGGAGCCCTTCCAGGTCTTCCGGATCTGTAATGAAGATGAAGTCGTCGGCGCAAGGATGCCCAAGGAAGTCAAGCTCCCGCCCCCTGGCCTGCAGGGCGCAGGAGACGACCTGGGCCGTCAATCGGAGCACATCGTCGCCCTTGGCGTACCCATAGCGGTGGTTGTAATGCCGGAAATTGCGGATGTCCAGGAAACAGACGGCGAAAGGCCGGTCCGCTTCGATCGTTTCCTGGATCCGCTGATAGACCGCATTGAATCCCGGAAGCCCGGTTACGGGATGCCGGTTCACTCCCATCACGCCCCGCAGGAAGGTCTGCTGGATCTTTCCGTCCAGCACTTCCGGGTCCACCGGGTAGGAGAGACAGTCGTCCGCCCCGGACTCACGTGCCGCCAGCTCGGCTTCCAGGAGCGCGCCGGCCTCGAAAACGAACACCGGCAGATGCCGCAGAAGAAGGTCGTTCTTGAGGGCCGCGCACACATCGAGACCGTCCAGATCCGGCAGGTCCCGGGTCAGGAGAACCAGGTCGGGCTTGTCCCGGTAGATCCTTTCCAACCCCTCTCGCGCGTCCCCTGCCCGATGGACTTCGTAGCCTCGCTCTGCCAGCGGATTCAGGACCTGAACGGCCCGGGCAGGATCGCTGTCAATCAAAAGAACCTTGAGGGAGCGGCTCATGAGAAACCTCACCAGGCGACCGGGCCTAGGCATCACGAGTGCGCCCGCAGCCAGGAGCCCTTGCGGCGCTGGAAGGCTGTTTCAACCGCTGGACTGCGCACTTTTTCCGAAGCCGACCATTCTACGGCGGATTTCTTCTTCCTCGCAGGCCTCCACGCGTACCGTTCCCCCTTCTCGGCCGGCTCCAATCCATGCAACCTCGCACCGGGTCCCCGGGGGAGCGTCGCTGTATCGGACCGCGACCCGGGCCGCAAACTCGATCTCCTCCCAAGGGGGATCCCCTCTTCCGGTCCAGAGCGCGGTCGGGCCTGGAACGCCACGGACTTCAAGGAGTACGTCCCCCGGTGCCATGAGTGCGGCAATTCGCTTGTTCTCCTCTTCGCGCCTGCCCACCACGACCTTGGCGTGCGGGCTGACCCGAAGGTGACGGCCGATCTTGAGGAGCTCCAGTTCCGAGGGCCTCGGGTCGGGCACGTGGTCCAGCAGGTCCCGCAAGCGCCTGGAAAAATGGAGATCGGTGAGGAGGCATCCGCCGGCAGGACTGGGAAAATCTTTGAGACCGTAGAAGGCTGCCAGCTCCATCTGCCTGCGCCTGGAACGGCCCTGGATGTTGAGCAGCCTCCGCCGGTCCACCCAGCCGGCCCGCTCGGGTTCGGTTTCTTCGAGGAGCCTGGCACTCAAAGGCCGAACGATGCGGCCTTCGAAGCCGGACAACCTTGCAACAGCGCGCAGGGCCGAGCGGTTCTGGCTGAAAGGCCGCTGCCCCAGGACCTCGCCCGAGAAAAGAAAACGGGCGCCCTCCGCTTCGAGTCTTTGCCCCAGCAGGCGGAACATGAAAGCGTGGCAGTCAACGCACGGATTCAGATTGCGGCCGTACCCGTACCGCGGCTTCCGTAAAACCTCCAAATAGGAGTCCGTTACATCCACGAGTTCCAGCCGGATCCCAAGCTGTCGGGCGGACCGAGGAGCCGCCCCTGCATCGAAGAAAGGTGACACAAACTTGTATGCGACGACCTCTATGCCCTGCTCCTGAAGAACCCGGCAGGCCAGCATGCTGTCCAGGCCCCCGGAGAACAGACCAAGAGCTTTCACTCGCTCCTGCATGCTTCCCTCATCTTCCCAGGCGTGCGATCCTCATCCGTTCGGATTCGGCGCAGCCGGACTTTGTTTCTATCAAGGACACGGAAAAAAGGGAACAAAAAAATGCGCTTCGGCTCTGAATAAGTTTTTTCCCAAGAAGTTGATGGCCTCCCACGGCCATGGTATGAGATCAAATAGAAAGGTGCCTCCTGCCATGCCGCTTCGCGTCGTGTTTAGCGCTGAAAGCCCTTCTGGGTGCAGCCCTCCAAGCCCGGAAATCACCCTTGCCCTTGCCGCCGCCCTGCTGAATCAGTGCGCCCGAGCCGCCGACGTCTCCGAGGACGTGCTCCACTCGGCCCCCAGGCGTTTCACCCTGGGTCTGTTTCTCACACAGCCTCAGCGCGGTCCGTCCATTGGTCACCCGGAAATCCTTACCGACCCTTTCCTTCCGGGCACGAAGCAGGCCCAAGGCACACCATTGCGGTTAGCCATCTCCTGGCTCTGCGAAACCGAGGCCCTCCGGCTGCTGGGTTGGGTGAGGACCCTCCACCACAGCCCCCTATCTGTGACGACAGGCTCGCTGTGTTTCAGAGTCGCCCCGGTTCTCCGGGATCGGGAAAGGGACCAGGAAGAGGCATGGGTATCCTATTCCACGATCCTTCGAGACGCGTCTCCGAGTCTCAGGCAGGTGACCCTCAAATTCTGCACCCCGACATTGCTCTGCCGGGATGGGCGACCGTACCCTCTGCCTGACCCGGTCCTCCTGTTCCGGGGGTATCTTGACCTGTGGAACGCTTTTTCCGGTCTTCCCCTTTCTCCCGATCTAGGGACGGCCATCGACCGCGATCTTCAGCTTACGGATTTCCGGCTCAGAAGAAGATCTTTCGGGATTCCTCCCGGGGGGCAGGCCGCCTTTGGGGGTTCCGCAACTTTCTCGCTCCAGGGAAGACACCCGGAGTCGGTTCTGAAAGGCCTCAACTGCCTGGCCGACTTCGTTGAGTTCTGCGGCACCGGCATCGGGACCGACAGGGGCATGGGACTGACAAGGCGCGTCCGGAGGGCAGCCTCGGAGACTGTCTGAATTCCTCTATTTTCATTGACAGTTCTGCCTTTCTTCCCTATGCTGTAATTTTGGTGCCTGATCGCGCGGGCGCAGATCCCTGCCAGTTCTGACGGCGAGAAACCCAAGTCCAAGACGATCATCCCGCCAGCCCGACTCTCGGCTTCATCGGGCAGGACATCGAGTAAGGGTAGAGGGGTGGGCTCCAAGAAAAACAGGCTACAAGAGACCCTGGAGGACCCAGTACCCCCCGGATCCGTAAACGGGAATCTCCGGTGGATGCCAGGCCTTCTCGTGCTCTTGCTTGCGATCTTTCTGAGCTTTTTCGAGCAGTACTTTCTGCCCGTTCGTCTTCCCTCGGTCGGACGGCCCTCACCACAGCCCATCCGGGCCCCCTACGATTTCCTCTTCGATGAAGACACGTACACGAAAAGAATCATCGAGCAGGAACTTCAGGAGTTCATCCCTGTCTATGAGTACGACGCCGATGAATCCCGCAGGATCCTGGAGAGGCTCGAGTCTTTCTTCGAGAAAGCCCTTCAATGCAAGGAATCGGCCCAGGCTGGGGGCGAAAAAGCCGAGAAGTGCCTCCGCGCGGCCCAGGATATCCCGCTCCCAAGCGCTGGGGTCGCGGAGTTGCTCCGATACCCCCACCTGGAAAAGCTCGGAGGCCTGCTGCGCACGATCGTGGCCAACATCCTGGAGAGCGGAGTCTACGCGCCGGAGGAAATCTCTCCCGGCGCGGAATTTATCCTCATTGCAGACTCGACCACAGGGAAGCAGGCCAAGAAAGCCGTCACGGATCTCATGAGCCTGGAGCAGGCCCACGGAACGATCAAGGATAGGTTGGATCTCCTCAAGATCGACCCGAATCTCCGAGACCTGCTCGTACAGGAGGCCAAAGCGCTCATCGTGCCCAACCTGCGTTTCTCCCTGGACAACGAAGAGAAACTTGCCGCCATCCGGGCCCGAAAAGCATCACAAGGCCGAGTCCTCTACCGTCGGGGAGACCTCCTGGTGCCCAGGGGCAAGATCGTCGACTTGCTCGACTTCTATCGGGTGGAAGCCTGCCTTTCCCAGGAGAGGCCGGACTTGCTCCTGGTGGGCATGGGATCTTTCATTCCCTTCTTCATCCTCACCTTCTTGTTTCTTTTGTCCCTCCAAAGAGTGCCTCTGCCTATCCATGCGAGTTCTTCCCGGCCGTACCTGCTTGCCTTTTTCGTGATTTTGGCCGTTCTGGCGATCGTGAGGGCCGCCTATTTGTTCACCAACCTCACCGGGTACGCTATGCCGGTAGGCGCCGTGGGAGTCGTGCTCGCCTTGCTCCTGACTCCAGCCGTCGCCCTCCTGGCAGTGTCGCTGACATCGGTCTACGCCACGTTCCTGACCCATCTGGATATGGGACTTTTCGTATACTACCTGGCTGGCGGGATCTTCCTGACCTTGTGCGCCCGCCGGAATTCGCGCCGCACGGCTCTGCTCTTCTGGTCGATTCTCGGGGGTGGCCTGCAGGTCCTCCTGCTGGTCTGCATCCTCCTTCTGACACGCGAACAGCCCGGCCGGGAGGCCTTGCTGCATCTGGGCCCGCAGGCTTTTCTCGCCGCTCCGGGAGCCTGGGGGATCGCGATTCTCCTTCTGCCGCTGAGCGAGCGAATTTTCGGACTCGCTTCGGCGGACCGGCTGAGGGAGCTTGCCGACTTGAACCATCCGCTCCTCAAGCGCCTGTTAGAAAAGGCTCCGGGAACGTACTATCATAGCCTCTCGGTGGCGAACCTCGCCTGCGCCGCAGCAGAGGCCATCGAGGCCGACGTGCTCTTGACGCGCGTAGGGGCCTATTACCACGACATCGGCAAAATGATGGAGCCCGGTTATTTCATCGAAAACCAAAACGGCCCCAATCCCCACGACGGCCTGGAACCCATGGCAAGTTACGAGATCGTCAAGGCCCATACCCGGGACGGCGCGGAGCTGGCATCTGAACACCGGTTTCCAAGGCCCATCATCGACCTTATCGTCGAACATCACGGCACGACCGTGATGGAGGTTTTTTACAACAAGGCGCAGCAGAACGTTCCCGACGCCCTTTGCAGCCGCGATTTCTTCCGGTACGATGGCCCGAAGCCGAGTCGGCCCGAGTCCGCAATCCTCATGATCGCGGACGTTGTGGAAGCGGTAGCCCGGGTCAACAAAGAGGACCATCCCGCCAAGGTCCGGGAAATGGTGCACAAGGTCATTGTCAACAAGTTCGAAGACGGCCAGTTCGACCACTGCGGACTCGACACGACCGCCCTCGCCAGGATCGAGACAGCCATCACCCAGACCCTGCTCGGGTACCTCCACAAGAGGATAGAATACCCGCAAGACAGGGAGGCTGCCGAGAAGGTCCTGCCCGCCTAGGGAGCCTGTCGCAAGAGGCTCTGGAAGGGGAGGTGCAGCCCATGCTCACCCAACTCGAAAGCGCACGTCGGGGCATTCTGACCGACGAGATGAAACGGTCCGCCGAGATGGAGGGAGTGGACCCCGAATTCATCCTGGACGGAATTCGTTCGGGCGTGATTCTTCTCTTGAGCAACATCAACCACCGGGAGGCGACTCCTGTGGCCATCGGCCGGGGCCTGCGGACCAAGGTCAACGCGAACATCGGAACCTCCCGGGACCTTGCCGACCCGGCCCTGGAAAAAGAAAAAGCCATCCAAGCCTGGAAGGCCGGCGCGGATACGCTGATGGATCTGAGCACGGGCGGGGACATCGACGCCTTTCGCCGGGATCTGCTGAGATCCATCCCCATCCCCTTGGGCACGGTGCCGGTGTATCAAGCCGGCATCGAGACAGTCGCTTCCGGGCGCCCCCTGAAGGAGATGGATCCGGATCTGCTCTTTTCCGTCATCGAAAAGCACGTGCGGGATGGAGTCGATTTCCTCACCGTTCATTGCGGCGTGACTTTGGCGTGCAAGGAACGGATGCAGGCCGAAGGAAGGCTCATGGACGTTGTCAGTCGGGGAGGAGCCTTCCATCTGGAGTGGATGGTCCACCAAGGCCGGGAAAATCCCCTTTACGAGCAGTTCGACCGGCTTCTCGAGATCGCCCACGCCTTCGACGCAGCTCTGAGCCTCGGAGACGGCTTCCGGCCCGGCTGTGTGGCCGACGCGACTGACCGCGCCCAGATCCAGGAACTGATTGTCCTGGGCGAACTGGCTGAAAGAGCCCGCAAAGCGGGCGTTCAAGTGATGATCGAAGGACCGGGTCACGTCCCGCTGGACCAGATCGCCTCCAATATCGCCCTCGAAAAAAGGTTGTGCCACGGTGCCCCATTCTATGTCCTGGGCCCGATCGTGACCGACGTAGCTCCGGGCTACGATCATATTACTGCGGCCATCGGAGGAGCCCTAGCGGCATTCCACGGGGCCGATTTTCTTTGCTATGTGACCCCCTCCGAGCACCTTCGGCTGCCGAGTCCCGAAGATGTCTGGGATGGCGTGATGGCTTCCCGCATTGCGGCCCACGCCGCAGACCTCGCCAAAGGAATCCCGGGGGCGGCCCAATGGGACCGCCGGATGGCCCGGTACAGGAAGTGCCTCGACTGGGAAGGGCAGATACGAGAAGCCATCGACCCGGAACGTGCCCGTCGGCTCAGGGAGAGCAGCCGGCCAAGGGACGAAGAAGTTTGCACCATGTGCTCTGAGTTCTGCGCCATTCGCAGAGTAAGAGAGGCCGGCTTTCAGGCGAAGGAAGGAATCTCGTAAGGAGGGGGTTCTGCTTACGGCGACACGGCCTCTCCTTCCATTCGAGCCTCGCTGCCTCCGCGAAATCCTGCGTGCGCCCCTCGCCGCCGGACGTCCTTGTCTGGAAATCGGGCTCGAAAAGACGGGCTGAGAAAAAACTCGAAAAAAAGCTTGACAGCGGGAGCACCATCCGTTATATTTCCAAAAATGAATACTGAATCATTATTCATTTTAAGCGCCCATCCCTTCTGATTTCAGCATAAAGCGTTCGAGAAGAAGGTCTTTTTGTTGTTCTATTTCCAAAAAATGAACAATGAATCACCGTTCATTGCCTAAGAACAAACCCTTGGAGGGCCCAACACGATGAATGCGGAATTCCTTGCCGAACGCGTCCTTCCCGCCTCCGGGGCGGGCGAAGCCGAAGAATCCGTCTCGCCGATTCAGGCCGAGCTCGGAAGGAAGACACAGTTTCTTCACTTCCTGCAGAGGGAGATGACGGCATCCAAGACCGAAACCGAAAAGGAAGCGGTCCGGTCGATCCTCGTCAAGACCAAAATCCAGATCCTCGCCCTGGAAAAGGAGTGGAAGCAGATTCAAGCCCTCGGCAGGAGCTCCTTGCGCGAGCCCTCTCCCCTGGCGACCGTCGCCCCTCCACGGCTCCAGTAAACCGGAATCCTCGACCCGATCCCTCTAGGCCCTTGGGGGGAGAGATCTTGGGCACAGGCCGAGAATCCGCCTGGATCCTCGCAGTGCCCGTGGTCTGTCTTCGGCAGCCTTGAGCCAGGCTTTGATCTCCATGAAGCATTGCTTTGGCACGCAAACAATGATAGACAACAACTTGAAAGAGCCACCCTCATCAGGAGGTGCGCTGCCATGCCGATCGAGGAAAAAAGAAGATCTTCTCGGCTGCATCTTCCGATCGAGATCGAGGCCTTGTCCGGAACGTTTCGAATTGGAACCTTGAAGAACATCAGCGAAGAGGGAATGTTCATCCAGTCCACGGACCCCAAGGAAGTCGGAACCCGCCTGGACCTGAGCCTCGTCCTGCCTGGAGGCGACAAGAAAATCCGCTTCGTCGCGGAAGTGGCTTGGGTGAATCCCCCTTTGGAGCAAATCGATCCTTCGTTACCCAGCAGGAACAAGCCGGTAACGTACAACCCCGGCATGGGAGTGCGAATACTGTCCATTCCGCCGGAAGATCGCGACCTGTTCTTCCAATTCGTCAAGGATTCTATTGCCGGAACCCAAGATCGGCAGGCCGATTCTTGAGCTTCGAACTCCATGCCCGGCGGCGGCTCCCAGATCGCCCACGACCCTCGGGCCTCCGTCCATGCGTCTGGTCCTTTTCAAGATGACTCCATCCGACTAAACTGTGCTTGCGTCCAGCGAATGCCGAAGAACCGCAAAGGGCTGAAGACGGGATGGAGGCTTCCGGCCAGGGGTTTGGTTCCACCCTTTCGTACGACGGCACGCGTATCCGGTTCCTCACGGAAGGGAAAGGCCTCCCTCTGGTTCTGTGCAACGGCGTGCTCTGCTCGATCGGGTACTGGATCCACTTGAGGACTTTCTTCAAGAGACGCGCCCGCGTGATTCTCTGGGATTACCGCGGTCACGGGATGTCCTCGCCGCCCCGCCATCTATGGAACGTGACCGTGGGAGCCCATGCCAGGGACCTGCTCGCTGTCTTGGACGCCGCCGGGGTCGAAACCGCAGTGCTGGCCGGCCACAGCATGGGCGTGCAGGTCATCCTTGAGTTCTATCGCCGCCACCCAGAAAGAGTCGCCGGCCTGATCCCCATCTGCGGAACCTACGGGTATCCTCTTCGTACTTTCTACGGCACGCCGTGGAGCGGCCGCGTCCTCAAGCCTATGCTGAAGCGGGGGGAAAGGTTCCCCGAAGCCGTGGGAAGAGTCCTCAAGCCCCTTTTCCTCTCGCCCCTGGCCGTCCCGCTGGCCCGGCTGAGCGGCGCCGTCCACTGGTACCTCTGCCCGGGCGAGGCCATGAAAGTGTATTTCCAGCACCTGTCGACTCTGGATGTCGCAGTCGCGCTGCGCCTCGTCCAGGCCATGGTGGAGCACAGCGCCGAGGACGTTCTCGGATCTGTGGCCGTCCCGACCTTGATCGTGGCGGGCGAGCAAGACCCGTTCACGCCTGTCTGGGTCGCGGAAAAAATGGCGGCTGCCATAGCCGGATCCGAGCTTCTCGTCATCCCGAGGGGGACCCACACCGCGCTCGTGGAGCATCCCCTCCTGCTCAACTTGCGAATCGAGCTTTTTCTACGCGACCACTTTCGTCACCTGGGATACGATAGGCGCCGAGGGCCTCTCGACGAGCCTGCGCGCCCGCGCCCGGACCGAGGCAGGACAGGACGAAATGGGACCCTTCCAAGCGGCGGCGCACCCGGAGCCGTCCAGGGGGCTCGGCCCCTCCGGCCTCATTCCCAGGCCAAGGGGCGCCAGGTGCGCAAACGCGAAGAGGCCTTTCCCGGCGACCCTGCGACAAGGAGGTTCCCATGACCGCCCATTTCCAGATCGATTATTCCGCCTTCGACAGACCGGAAATCCTCATGTTTCTTTTTCATCCCCGGCCCGAACCCCGGGGAGCAAGAGGCGGTCAGGCTCCCTTCGAGGAGTTCCTCGTCCCAGTGGAGAGAGACGTGGTCGTGGGAGCCCGCCTGTACGCCTGCGGCAAGCACCAAGGCGCCACGATTCTCTTTTTTCACGGCAACGGAGAAATTGTGGCCGATTACGATGACCTGGCGCCTCTCTATACGGAAAGGGGGATCCACTTCCTTCCCGTGGATTACAGGGGCTATGGCCTTTCCACTGGCAGGCCCACCGTCTCATCGATGATGAAGGATTGTCACGGGATTTTCGATTTTGTCAGAGCGAAGCTGCGGGAGCGGAACTTCTCAGGTCCTCTCATCGTAATGGGAAGATCCCTGGGAAGCGCGTCGGCCCTTGAACTGGCCGCCACCCACGGCGATCAGATCGATGGCCTCATCATCGAGAGCGGCTTCGCTTTTGTGGGGCCCCTGCTGGAGCTGCTGGGAATCCGGCCGGAAACCGTGGGCATCCGGGAGGAGCAAGGCTTTCGAAACGTGGACAAGATCCGGACCTTCCACAAGCCGACCCTTGTCATCCATGCCGAATATGACCACATCATTCCTTTTTCGGACGGCCAGGCCCTGTTCGAGGCTTGCCCAGCCAGGCAGAAGCGCTTTCTCAAAATTCCGGGAGCGAACCACAACGATATCTTTCTGCGGGGGATGCACGCCTACCTGGAAGCAGTGAAGGATCTCGTGGATTTGGCGGCGCGCGCCAAGGAGGCACACCAGCCAGCCCGGACCGGCGGATCTCCCAAATAGCTTCTACCGGGAGGGGATGCCGGAGGCAGGAGGACTTTCAAAGGATTCCACGATCGCCCTTCGGACCCGCTCTGCGAGCTGATCAAGAGGACTGACCCTGACTTCCTCGGCCGAAATGGGATCCAGCACCTCCACCTCGATCGTGCCCGGGCGGAAGTCCAGGCTCCCGCTGGGCAGGACCTTGCGGCTTCCATGGACCACGACGGGCAGGATGGGCCATCCGCTCGCCTTGGCCGCGCGAAAGCCACCCGTCTTGAAGGCGCCGACCCGGCCGTCCCGGCTCCGTGTGCCCTCGGCAAAGAAAAGGAGGGAAGCCCCGGCAGGGAGCCTCCGCAACCCTTGTTCGAGACTGGCCCTCGCAGAAGCGGGATTCGATCGATCGACTGCCACGTTCCGCATGCTCCGAACGGCCCAGCCGAACAGAGGGATCCCTGCCAGCTCTTTCTTGAACACCCACCGGATGCAAAGGGGCAGTTCGAGCACGAGGGCCAGTACGTCGAAGTGGCTCTGGTGATTGACGATGATGACATAAGAGACGCCGCGCTGGATCTTCTCGACGCCCCGGGAACGAGTCTTGACGCCCGTGACGAAAAGCAGCATGCGGGCCCAGGCCCGGCAGATCCAGTCGGCCACCCGCTGGCTCGAATCGAGGCGGGCCGCAGCCACGACCGGCACAAAAACAGCGATCGTGCCGAGGATCGCCCAGAAGCCGAGCCAGACGGCTTTGAGCCAGACGATCCAGCGGCGGGTCTTCGAACGGACCTCAGGCTTCTCCATCTCGATCCTCCGTGGCGGGCGATGGGCCCGGGAGCGCTCCCCAAGCCCTGTATACCCGAAGAGCTCGTTCTTGACAAGCGCGAACATTCGTTTTATCTACAAAACTTCTAAACCGCTTCGTGTTCCAGCGAGGAAGGAGCGAAATGGAATTCAAGACGGTCCATGAAATGTACAGGCACTGGGCCGAGACCCGTCCGGGTCTGCCCGCATACTACGTCAAGCGCCAGGGCGGCTACGTGCCGGTGTCGTGGCAGGCGTTCGGACAGAGCATCCAGGACTTCGCCGTCGGGCTGATGGCGCTTGGCATGGAATACCGGGATCCGGTCAGCATTCTTGGCCTCACCCGCCCTGAATGGGACATCGCGGACAAGGCCGCCATGAGCGCGGGCGGCATCGCGGTGGGCGTGTACCACTCGAACACGGCGGCACAGGTGCACCATGTGGTTCACCACTCCGAATCCCGGTTCCTCATTGTCGAAAACAGGCAGCAGTGGGAAAAGGTCCGCACGATCCGAAACGATCTGCCCCACGTCAAGCGGTTCATTGTCATGGACCCCTGGGAGGGTGCAGCCGAGGAGGGCCTCGTCTCCTTCGAGGAGGTTCTCGATCTCGGCAGGAGAGAGCGCCCGCGGCATGAACAGGAATATCGCAGGCGTTTCGAGTCCGTGGCCCCGGACGACACGGCGATCCTTTTCTACACCTCCGGCACGACGGGCCCGCCCAAGGCTGCCATGCTCACGCACGCCAACGTGCTTGCAGCGTGCGAGTTCATGCGGGACCTGAAGATCTTCACGGCCCAGGACACGAGCGTACTATGGCTTCCCATGCCGCACATCTACGGCCGGATCGCCATGATCGCCGGCACGTACACCGGCACCGTGGGCTATTACGCGGAAAGCCTCGACAAGATGCTCGAAAACCTTCAGGAGATCCGGCCCACGATTTTTTACAGCGTCCCGCGGATCTTCGAAAAAGTCCACAGCAGGGTCCTCAGCCAGGCAGCCGAAAGCTCGCCCCTCAAGCGAAAGATCTTCGCCTGGGCCCTGGCCACGGGCCTGCGGCGAAGCCGCAGGCTGCAGGAGGGCGCCCTCCCTCCCCGCTCTCTCGAGTGGAAATACCGGCTCGCGGACCGCCTGGTCTTCCGCAAGATCCGCCAGGTGTTCGGAGGCCGAATCCGCATCCTCATTTCGGGAGGCGCCCCGATCGCCAAAGAGATCCTCGAGTTTTTTCACGGGGCCGGCATCCTGCCTTTGGAGCTTTACGGCATCACCGAGGTCCTGGGCTGTACCATGAACCGGCCGGACCGCTACCGGCTCGGCTCCGTGGGGCCCCCAGGCCCAGGCGTGGAACTGCGGCTCGCCGAGGACGGAGAGATCCTCATCCGAAGCAAGATGGTGTTCAAGGGGTACCTGAAGGATCCGGAGAAGACAGCCGAGGTCCTCAGCCCGGACGGTTGGTACGCCACGGGCGATATCGGCACGGTGGACCAGGAGGGATTTGTCTGGATCACGGACCGCAAGAAGGACATCCTGATCACGGCCGGAGGCAAGAACGTCGCACCCCAGAACATCGAAAACATCCTGAAGACAAGTCCTTACATCAGCCAGGCACTGGTATGCGGCGACCGCAAGCCTTACCTGACCGCGCTGATCACCCTGGATCCCGAGGAAATGCGCAAATGGGCGCAGGCCCAGGGCATCGAGGCCTCGAGCCTCAAGGAATTGGCTTCCCATCCCAGAGTGAAGGAATTCATCGATTCGATCGTTCAGGACAAGAACCGGGAGCTGGCCCAATACGAGCAGATCAAGGCCTTCCGGATTGTTCCGGAGGAATTCTCCCAGGACAGCGGAACGCTCACCGCGACCTTGAAAGTGCGGCGGCGAGAAGTCGTGAAGAAGTACGGCCACCTGATCGACGAGATGTATCAGAGTTAAGCCTCGATCGGCCGCCTGGGCCTTTCGGCTTTCTCCGACCCCTTGCGGCGCAAGGGCGCTCCTGGTTCTCTCGCTCGAGCCAGTCGGCCAAGGGCTCGAAGACCCAAGGGCAGGAGATTTCGCTCACGAACAGATCTGCGTGGGCCACCGGCACTTCAGCAGTGCCCACTCGAAGAACTTCCTTGGAGGCCGAGCCTGCGCGCTCGTATGCGCTCAAGGCTGCGGATTCCGGGACGATGCCGTCGGCGTTCGAAAGGACGACGAGGAGAGGGTTCCGAACCCGAGCCAGCGCCTCGGTCACGTTCACGCCCCGCACGTGAAGATCCCTGTTTCGGATCCAGCGGGCGATCTCCCGATTGAGCTTGGGGTTGGGGGTTTCCACGGTACGGATCATCTCGGGCATTTTCGACAGATCGACGATTTCCGGATGGAGATACAAACGCAGCAACCTCGGCGCCTTTGTGAGGATTGGCATGGCGACCCGGGCCAGACGCCGGATCCCCCGCAGGCGCAGGCGGCCGAAGACGCGGGGAGACCCGAAAACGGCTCGAAAGACAGGCGATACCTGCCGCCACTCCAGGGGAGCGCCGATCGCCACGATCGAGCCCAGCCGGGCCCCGGCTTCTGAACAGGTCAGACAAGCGTAGAGATAGGTCCCGCCGAGACTGCAGCCGACCGCGTCCACTCTGTCGCAGTTCGTCTTGGTGCGCGCCGCAACGTAGTCCAGGACACAACCAAGATCCGTCACGGCCGCTTCCTCGAAGCCGTAGTCGCGCCTTCCGCCCACGCAACGAGATCCCCCCTGGCCCCGGAAATTGACCGACCAGACTTCGAAGCCCTTCTGCGCCCAGTAGGCTTCCATGGAAAGCCCTGTGGGATGGTAGCCGAAAATGAAGGCGTTCATGCCGTATCCCGGAACGATCAGGACGGGTCGAAGATCTCTGCGGAGTCGGTCCTCGCTGTATGTCTGCTTCACGGCCAGGAGCCATCCTTCGCCGTTGGGCACATGATGGAGGCGCTCCACAAGTCCCCTGTTCTGGTCAGGCTTCACGTCCGTCCTTTCCACCCGCGCCCGGGGCCAAAACTGTTCGGTGCCCTTGCCCGTCAGGCCACGCAAACAAAATCCCTCTGCTCCAGGCAGCCCCGCGCCAGAAGGCGCCTGCGAATCTCTTCCCTGGCTCCCCGACTCCCCACAGCAGCCAGAAGAATCGACCCGGCATACTGTCCGCTCCCCACCTCGTCGTATCCAATGACCGGAATCCCGTGCGCCCGGCGGCCGATCCTGGCGGGATCCAAATCAACGAAGGCGCGAATCTTCACGCCCCGGTCCTCGAGAAGTTTTGCCAGGCGTTTCGCTTCCCGGTTTCCAGCCAAAAGAACGGAGCGGCCCGGACCCATCCACTCGGCCAAGTGCTGAGCCCTGCAGCTGCGGAAGGCTTCGCGGCTGTAATCCGAGCTGCGCCGGGTGGACCGTTCCAGGCGCTCCCTCCAGAAAAGGAGCACCCGCGGAATCTTGGCAAACCGTTTCCCGGCAAGGTGCAGTCGCAGCCAGAGGTCGAAATCCTCGGGCCCCTCACAGCGATACCCTCCGACAGACTCCAGGACTTCCCTTCGCATCATCACCGAGGGATGAACCAAGGGGGCATCCACGAAAATCTCCCGGGCGATCTCCTCCGGGGTCACGAGGCCGTTCACCCACCTCTCGTACTCGAGCATGCCCTGGGGCACGTGAGCGCGGGGAAAGAGACGCACGAGGCTCCCCACGACCGAGATCGACGGATTCCGCTCGAGGAAGTCCTTTTGAAGGGAAAGCCTTAGAGGGTGGCTGACATCGTCCGCGTCCATCCTGGCGACGAACAGGCCCCTCGCCCGGGCCAGGCCCTCGTTCAGTGTCTGGGCGATTCCACGATGGGGGAAGCGAAAAGCACGGATTCTGGGGTCGGCGCACGCAAAGGCTTCCGCGAGGCGGGCGGTCTCGTCCTCCGAGCCATCGTCAAGAAGAAGAAGCTCCCATGCCGGCAGAGTCTGCCTCTGAATGCTGGCCACGGCGGCCCCGAGGAATCGGGCAGCGTTGAAGGCGGGAAGAAGGACGCTGACCAATGGATCCAAGGCTGGCATAAGGGCGCGGCCGGACTTCCTCGTCCAGACGGACAAAAGACCCTGACCGCAGGCAGTTCGGGCAGGTCTTCGTGTCAGAAGGCCGCAGGAGGTTTCCTACCCTGCCTCGGCCCCCTCCTTCTTCGACTTCTTCTTTTTCCTCGGCCGGGTCTTGCCGAAGGTCCCGCGGAAAAGCTTTCCCCTGCGCGTCCTGCGGTCTCCTTTTCCCATCAGACGTTCTCGCTCCTTTCGAGGTTGACTGCCGGCCTCAGCGCTCTTCTTTCGGGCCGGGGACGACGCCGTTTATTTTACAGGCTGGCCTTCGCGCCTTCAAGTGCGAGCCGGGGCTGTGTGCTGCAAGGGCAGTGGCTTGCGCCGTGCTCCTGCGGACAGCCGTTTTCCTTCCTGGAGAGCGGATTCAACCTGTTGGCGGCCGCGGCGGCTTCGTGCGTTCAGGATCCTTCTTCCCAAGCGACCCTGCCCGAAAAATAGGCCTGCGGATCCTCGATCCACTGCTCGGGCCTCGTGCTCCCGGGGTCCACGAGGGGAAGAACGAGCCTCGAGGGGTGAGCGGAGTCGTGCAGAATTTCGCTCTCGGAAGGATACGGGCTGGGAGCCAGGTGGGGGTAGTCGGAGTTGGCGAGGTCGATCCGGATCTGGTGCCCGGCTCGGAAGAGATTCGAGGTCGGCCAGATTTCGATCACGTATTCGTAGAGCTCTCCGTCCCGCGGCGGGACTGGATTTTGATCCTCCGGGTACTCGAAGGGATCGTACCCACTCTGGGTCCAGTCCGGCCGCGAAGGATCGGGCCGATGCGATGCGGCGAGCCAGCCCGAGGTCAGGTTCACCACGCGGCCGTCCGGGTACACGTCGTTCAGATTGACGATCCAGTGCACGTCCGGCTCTGCGGACAGGCCGGCCGGAAGCGTTTGAGCCGCCTCGGGCACGGCCGGGCCGAACCAAGTCCGAGCCCACAGTCTGAGCACCGCTGGCCCGGTGACCTCAAGATCCCGATCGAGAAAACCGGTGGAAAAGGTCAGAGTGAGCCGTTCATTCTCCCGCTCGTCCTGCGAGGAGGGGTGGAAGGCCGTCAACCCCATCAGCCAACGGCAGGTCGATCGGCTGTAGCGGCCCGCATACGAGGGCGGAGCATGGGTGATCCGAGACCTTGCGGCAGGTTCCTCCGGGTCCGGGGCCAGCAGCGCCCACTCAGAAGGCCAGAGCAGCGTTCCGTTGTGAAGCGAAGGATTTCGGTCGGCCGGCTGCTCGAGTCCGGAAAGATAAAGCTCCGTGTAACGGACTCGATCGAGGGGCCAGGACTCTTCCTTCCTCCATTTTTCGGCGCCCATCACGTAAAGGAGCACAGGGTATCTCGGGTCCAGAATGTCGTAGAGGCTGTAATCCGGATCTCCGCGGGCTTTGAGGTGCCAGTCGAACCATCTCTTGTGGAGGACGGCAGCCGGCAGCCCATCGAGCATTGCGCCGCCCAGGTGGTACCAGGGGCCGACCACAATGCGCCTGGGAGCCGGCGCGCCGGCGAACCTCGCAGACCCGGCCGAGGCTGTCCCAGTCAACCCGATGTGGTTGAGAAGAGTTCCCCGGGTGAAGATGTCCAACCAGCCTGCCGTGGCGAAAACCGGAACATCCTTGAGATCCGCCCAGTAGGTCATGGGCGAGCGTTCCCGGAAAAAGGGCTGGTCGGTCGTCATCTCGAGCAGGGAAAGAACTTCTGGAACCGCAAGGGCGTGTTCGAAAAGCGCGACCAGAGCGGAAACCGGATCCTTGAAAAGCTGAGTGCCCGGCAGGAGGGAGAGCCCCATGGTCGCCGCTGCCCAAGTCAGGATGAACTCCTGGTCGAAGATCCCGCCCTGGTAAAAGATGTCCCGGTAGGCGTCGGCCATGGCCACTCCGGGGAAGATCGCCTCGAGGTGCCTCGGGTTGCGTGCAGCCACCCGGTACTGGAGGATTCCCATGTAACTGGGGCCATACATGCCCACCTTGCCGTCGCTCCAGGGCTGGGCGGGGATCCAGTCGTCCACGAGCCAGACGATGTCCGAGACTTCCTCCTCGGAAAAGACGCCCCAGATGCCCTGCGAAGATCCGGTCCCGCGGGCGTCCACGATCGCCACCGCGTACCCCAGGGAAGCCAGCCAGGCAGGGTCGGGCTCCGCGTACTGGAGGATCTCCCTCCGGTAGGCCACAGCCTCCAGGAGAGAAGGAAACCGTCCCTCCACAGCTGGCCTGAACAAATCCAGGTAAAGAATGACGGACGGCGACCCCGGCCGGGCCACGGCCACGCCCCGTTCCACAGTTACGGAATAGGGCGCTGGAGGATCCAAATCCGGCAGGGGGATCTTCTGCCCGATCTCGCCGGTCGAGCCGGTTCCGGAATCCGAGCCGCATCCGCACAAACTGGCGGCGCAAGCCGCCAGGCACAAGAGCAGCAGGACCGGAAGGCAACTTCTTTCCCGCGCCACAGCCCCATTCCCCCAGCAACAACCACAATGGAGCTTTCGTCAGCTCGGCCGCGTGGCCAGCAGCGTCTCCACGACGTGGGGATCTGCCAGCGTCGTGGTGTCGCCCAGGCGGCCCTGATCGGATTCGCCCTCTGCGATCTTGCGCAAGATCCTGCGCATGATCTTGCCGGAGCGCGTCTTGGGCAGAGCGTCCGCAAAGTGGATGATGTCCGGAGCCGCGATGGGCCCGATCTGCTTGCGGACATGGTCCATGAGTTCTTTCTTGAGGCTCTCGCTTTTCTCCACGCCCGCGTTCAGAGTGACATAGGCATAGATCCCCTGTCCCTTGATGTCGTGGGGGAACCCTACGACAGCGCTCTCGGCCACCAGGGGATGGGAGACCAAGGCGCTCTCGATTTCCGCGGTCCCCATCCGGTGCCCGCTCACGTTGAGTACGTCGTCCACACGCCCCATGAGCCAGTAATAGCCGTCCTCGTCGCGACGGGCGCCGTCGCCGGTGAAGTAGTATCCGGGAAACATCTGAAAGTAGGTTTCCTGCATGCGCTTGGGGTCTCCATAGACCGTACGCATCATGCCGGGCCAGGGCTCCTGGATGCAAAGGAGTCCGCCTTCATTCACGCCGGCTTCGGTTCCGTCCTCCTTGAGGATGATGGGCTTGACGCCGAAGTAGGGAAGGGTCGCGCTGCCGGGCTTCAGGGGAAAGGCCGCTGGCAGCGGGGTAATCAGGATTCCGCCTGTTTCGGTCTGCCACCATGTGTCCACGATCGGGCATCGGCCTCTGCCCACAACCGCGTGATACCACATCCAGGCCTCAGGATTGATGGGCTCGCCCACCGTGCCCAGGAGCCGAAGACTGCTGAGATCGTGCTTCTCCACCCACTCGTTTCCCTCCCGGGCCAGGGCCCGAATGGCCGTGGGAGCCGTGTAGAAAATCGTCACCTTGTATTTGTCCACCACATCCCAAAACCGGCCCGGATCCGGGTAGACGGGAATCCCTTCGAACATAAGGCTCGTGGCTCCGCTGCAAAGGGGACCGTAAACGATGTAGGAATGGCCCGTGACCCAACCGATATCGGCCGTGCACCAGAAAAGATCCTCGTCGTGGTAGTCGAAGATGTGCTTGAACGTGGTTGCGGTGTAGACCATATAGCCGCCCGTGGTATGGAGAACGCCCTTGGGCTTTCCGGTGGATCCGGAGGTGTAGAGAATGAAAAGCGGGTCTTCTGCATCCATGGTTTCGGCCGCGCACTCCGGCGAGGCCTTTTCCATGAGGGCGTGCCACTCGAGATCCCGCCCAGAGACCATGGAAACCGCCTCCCCGGTGCGCCGGACCACGACACATCGTTTCACTTTGATGCCCCGGCCGGCTGCGAGCTCGACGGCCCGATCCGCGTTGCTCTTCATGGGCACCGCCTTGGCGCCCCGAAAGACGCCGTCACAAGTGACCAGGGTCTCGCTCTTGGCGTCCACGATGCGGTCGGCCAGGGACTCCGCGCTGAAGCCTCCGAACACGACGCTGTGAATCGCACCGATCCTCGCGCAGGCCAGCATGGCAATCGGAAGCTCCGGGATCATGGGCAGGTAAATCGTGACCCGGTCTCCCTTGCCGACCCCCAGGCTCTTGAGCACATTGGCGAAACGGCACACAAGATCCTTAAGTTCACTGTAGGTGAAAGACCTGCCGGGCTCGGCCGGGTCGTTGGGCTCCCAAACAAGGGCAGTCCGGCCGCTCTTGCCGGCCTCCACGTGCCGGTCCAGGCAGTTCACGCTGAGATTCGTTTGCGCGCCTTCGAAAAAACGGACATAGACCTCTCCGTTGAACGAATACGAACGCACCTTGTCCCACTTCCTGTACCAGAAGAAGTCCTCGGCGATTTCGCCCCAGAAGCCTTCCGGGTCTTCGATGGACCTCTTGTACATCTCTTTGTACTGGTCCATCGTGCGGATCCAGGCCCGCTCAAATCCCCGGCTGGGTGGGGGAAAGACTCTCTCCTCTGTGAAAACCGACTGGATGCCCTTGGGTTCGACCATGCTGACCTCCATCACGACAGGGTGGGGAATGGGAAAATGCCTGTTCTTTTTTTCATATTAAAAGAATCATTTTTTGGAATGCAACTGCTCGTGCCCCAAACTCGAGCCAAAAGCCCCGAACCCGCCCACACCTTAGACTCTGGCCCTTTGTCCTGGGGCCATGTAAGATAGTTGTTGTGAGCTTTGAGGGTCGCCCCATGCACGAGGGACGGGAAATGCCTGCCATAGTCCGGATTCACCTGCTCACACCCAAAGGGATGCTTCAGGAAAAAGTCGAGATTCCGGTCAAGGCCGGAACGCGGCTTGACCGGTTTTTCGACCTCCTGGACAAGCGATGCCCGGTGGAAAAAGGATTCTTCCGTTCGGTCCTGAAAGGACGCCGCGCGGTCACGGTGCTTCTTAACGGGGAGAGACTCGACATTGAGGAGAATCGGAAGATCGAAATCCGGGAAGGGGACGAGGTCGTCGTTCTCTCTCCGGTCACGGGCGGCTGAGCGGATCGCCGCTGCCTTGCTTCTCGCCTGCGCCTGGGGAGCCTGTGGGGACGACAAGCATCCGGACGAGGGCGAGTTCGACCGCTGGGACGCCTGTGAGAGAACGGTGAGCCTGTGCGGATACGAGCGCAGCGACCTTCCAGCGTGCGTGGAACGGATCGAGGCGCAGTACCCGGACCGGCAGGACCGCGTGGATCTCGTGCTCTGCGTCCGGGACGCTCAGACCTGCCAGGACATTCTCGAGGGCTGCGGACTCCCATTCCCGTGAGCTCCCAAGACCGGGGAAATCCCGCCCCGGAAGGAGAACAGGCCCGCCATGGCAAGCGCCCGCTTCGAGGGCCAAAGCCCAACCCGCACGTTTCTTCTCGCGGCTGTCCTTTGTTTCGTCTGGATTTACGGCTACCGGATTTCGACCAACCCCTTGGTCTGGGAAGAACCCCGCAGGTGCCTGGTCGCCATGGAGATGATCGAACGGGGAGACTATGTGGTCCCCAGACTTCTCGGAGAAGTCTACCGAAACAAGCCTCCCTTGCAGAACTGGCTCCTGGTTCTCTTCTCCGGAAACCGGGTGGAGCGAGTCGGAGCCGTACCCTTGCGCCTCATAAGCCTCCTCGCCATAGCCGGGACCGCGATCCTCTTGCGGTCCTTCTGCCGGACTCCGGGTTGTCCGGAGCCCGGCTGGGCGCCTGCCCTCGTGTTTGTTTCGATCGGCATCGTGATGCAGTACGGCCGCACCGGCGAGGTGGATGGGCTCTTCGCCTTCTGGGTCGCGGCCTCTTTGTGGTCCTTTGAGACCGGTAGGAGAAAAAGATCCCTCTGGAGGCAATGGTTTCTCTCTCAGGCCCTGCTCGCTCCAGGCATTCTCACCAAAGGAATCTCCCCGCTCTTCTTCTATCCGCCCGTCCTCTGGCTGGCCGTGCGGAGCAGGCGTGACTTCCCCTTCTCGCTTAAGGCTTTCCTGGCCGGGCTGGCCGCCGAGGTATGCCTGGTCGCCGCATGGCTCGTTCCTTACAGCTCCGCAGCTTCTCTGACATCCCTGGGCAGGAACCTGTGGTCCGGAGAAGTTATGTCGAGAACACCGTTCGCCTCGACCTTGGGTGCCTTGCTCGAGCATCTGCTCGCGTTTCCTTTCGAAGTCCTGGGCAGTCTGCTCCCGTGGTCCGGGGCAGCCCTATTGTGGCTCGCGCCCGGGATTCGCTCTTATTGTTTCGGCCGGATCCGTGAGAACGCCGCCTTGCGGCTTTGCCTCGCCATGTCTTTTTGGGGCTTCGTCCTCTTTTGGTTCATGCCAGGAGCAAAAGGTCGATACCTCATTCCGGTCTATCCGTTTCTGTCGGTTCTCATTGCCCTGACCCTAGAGAGCGCATCCATCGAGAGCACCTCGGTGATCTTGAAGCTTCCTGCCTATGCCTCCCGTTTCCTGAACAAGCTCTTTGTCGAGGGATGGACCGGGTGGGCTTCCCTGGGTCTTTTCTGGGCTGGGGCGCTGGGCTTGGTCCGCGCGACCAACCCGAATCTTCTGGTGGCCCAGCCTCTCGCAGCGGGCCTGTTCGTCGTGGCCGCAGGCGGCTGGTGGGTTCGAAAGACCTCTTCTCTCAGGATCCTGCAGGCCTTGCTTCTTTGCTCCCTCTTATATGGAACGGCTTACGCAGGACTTGTGGCGGTACATCGGGCTCAGAAACAGGAACGGTCCCTTGAGCCTGTGGCACAAATCCTTAGGGGGATCCAAGAAGATTTGCCCGTGGTGTGCGGAAGGGGAATCAACCGGGGCGGCGTCCACCTGCTCGCGGTCCGGCTGGGTCGGGTGCCGCGTCAATCTCCGCCGGATCAGGGAGCTTACTACCTGATCGGCTCGATTTCTGAGCCAGCCGGCGCCGAGGGCTCTCTCGTCGCCGAGGTCCCCCCTCTGGCGCTTTGGCGCGTGGCCAGGCAAAACGGCTCCTAGGGCCGGGTCCTTCAGAGTTCCTCTGGCCTTGGGATCCAGCGATGCTTCTGGTACCAGGCCATGGTATGCTCCCAGCCTTTCCGAAAACTGGGGTACCGCAGCCGGAAGCCCAAAGAGCGGAGCTTTCCGCAATCGAGAACCAGATCGCGTTTTCCGAAAAGAGCGATTTCCCGCTCAAGACCGGCTGACAGGGCCTTCTTCAGGGCGCGCTTCCGAACCATCCGTTCCCAGAGGGTCTGACCCACACGATCCAGGGGATCGAAAATTTCGCCCGGCTCGGCCCGGGGCAGGATTGAGTGGAGAAGAGTGGAAGGGGGATACGGAGTCCCCGGCTTCAGGGGCTTGAGGCCGTAGACCTCCATGGCGACGTTGATGCACTCCCCCAAAGACAAAGGCTCGCGGTCTGCCACGTTGAAAATCTCTCCGTACGAATGGGGGTGAAAGAGCAAGAACAAAGCGGCACGGGCCGCGTCCTCAGCATGGACAAGGCTGAGTCTTGGGCCTGTGCCAGCCGGGATGTATCGGGGCCCCATAGCCTTGGCAAGGGGAGGCAGGGTGGCCAAAGAGGAAAAAAGAGCCCTGTTTCGAGGGCCGTACGGCACGGCTATCCTCAACACGGTAACCAGAGGCAGCCCCGAGGCAGGACCGGCCAAGAAAATCCGCTCTGCGTCAAGAAGAGTCTGCTCGAAATCGTTTTCGGGCTCGAGCATCCCTTGCTCGGCGATCGGCCCCTGGCCCCTCTTGTAGACCAAGGCCGAGCTGAAATGGAAAAACCTCCTGACCCCTCTGCGACGAGCCTCTTTGTAAAGAAGGCGGGGAACCTCCACGTTGAAGGGCGCCAGAGCGCCGTACGCCCGATTCGGTTCCGCCACGCAAAAGGCGTGCAAAACCGCATTCACCCCTTCAAGGCACTCTGATACAAAGGAGGGGTCCGCCAGATCCCCGGCCAAGACCTTCACCCGGGACTCGGGCCGCGGAATCGGGATTTCCGCGCCTGTCTGGTCAGCGGCCACGACCTGGTATCCCTCCCGGGCCAGGTGGGAAACAAGACAAGCGCCGATCGGGCCACCCGCGCCCGTGACGAGAATCGTCGAGACGTCCCTGCGGAGATCCTGAGAAAGCGAGTCAGAAGGCGGACCCGCCAGCCTTGAAGCCCGGCTTTCCTGCTTCCGGCCCGCTTGGCCGCGTCGAGAGTTGCGAGCGACAGGGCGCTTCGCCCGAGAAGATTTGCCTGCCGGCCCCATGGCTTCGTCATCTCCTCCCGAAGGGAAAGTGGGCGCGTTGACTTTTCAGCCTTCGCTCCCGTATATTGATCAGCCCGAGAAAACCCGTCGAAACGCAATCATCCGCCTTCGGCAAAAGCAATTCAAGGTCCGTCATGAAACCTGTTCCGCTGCTTGTGGCGTGCTGTCTGTTTCTCGCAATCTCTGTCCTGGCACCCCGTGCTGGGACGACAGTCGATCCGAAACCCGGCGTCGGAGCGGCTCCGCCGGAAGAAATCTTGATTCACTCCCAGGCCTGGCCCGAGAAGAAGCATCAGGATAGTAAATTCCCCCACAAGAAGCACGCCGCCGAACTGCAGATTTCCTGCACAGAGTGCCATCACCTGTACAAGAACGGGAGCAACGTCTGGAAACAGGGGGATCCCGTCGCGAAATGCGAGACCTGCCACACAAGCCCCAAGACCGGCAAAGCCTTGAAAGACGCCCCGCCGGAAGAGCAAAAGCTCAGTCTCTACAATGCATTTCATCGAAATTGCCTGAACTGCCACAAGGAGCAGGCCAAAGGCCCGACCAAGTGCCTCCAGTGTCATCCCAAGAAGGAGTAGGGGCGCCTGTTCCAGCGGTCTCGGCAAGTGGAGCCCGGGCCGGCGGGATCTCGACCGAATCAAAAAAGAAAGGCTCGATACCGTGAGCGTCAACATCGTGGACAAGATCGACGACGCTGTTCCGGTCCGCCACGCCCTCGTGAGCGTTTCAGACAAGCGCGACCTGGACTTTCTTGTCAGAGAGCTTCTGGCGATCGTGCCGGATTTGAAAATCCTTTCGACCGGAGGCACATTCTCCGCGATCCGGAGCGTTCTCGGCCCAGCGGCTTCCCAGAACCTCATGCAGGTGTCGGATTACACCGGGCAACCCGAGACCCAGGGCGGGCTGGTCAAGACCCTGGACTTCAAGATCTATCTGGGCCTTCTCACAGAGACCTACAACGAGGCGCATCGCCAGGACCTGGAGCGGACCCGGTCGGTCCCGATCGATCTGGTCGTGGTGAACCTTTACCCCTTCAGACGCACCATCGAAGAGCCGGGCGTGACCGTTGAGAAAGCTCGGGCGAACATCGACATCGGAGGCCCGTGCATGATCAGGGCCGCAGCCAAGAACTACCTTCGGGTGGCGGTCTTGGTAGATCCCACGGACTATGGCCCGTTCCTGGCGTCCCTGCGTGAAAACCGCGGCTCGACCCGGCTGGACCAGCGGTTTCGGCTCGCCGCCAAAGCGTTTCAGCACACCGCGGAGTATGACCGCGTGATCGCCGGTTACCTGGGGGCCGTTCGGTTCGAGCAGGCCTGCGGATGCTACCAGATTCAAAACGCGGAAGACCCTGTCCGGGACTAGGTACGGTCGAGCGTGCTCGAAGGGGGCAAAAAGACAACCCTGGGATACAGAAGCGATGGAGCGCGTCCCTTTCGTGTGCCCATGCCCTAAGCCGGACGAGGCGGAGCGCATCCCCCCCCAGGAGCAGTTGTCAGATGTCGGGGATCAGGTATCGGCGTCCCGCGCAGCCTCCTTTAGGACAGTGGATCCCGGATCAACGCCGGGATGACCGGGTTTCGTTGGAGGGGCACGCCCTGTCGTGCCCGCAAACGAAAAATGGATCCCGCACCGACTGCAGTCCGGCGAGTGGGCTTAGACCCCGGCGGCAGGGCGTTCCGCCAAAGGGAGCTCAGGGCGACTTGCAGGGGCCAGGACCGAGCTCCTGCGAGGCCCGCCAGAGTGCGGGACAGGAAGTTCCGCACCGGCCGTGGAGCATGAATGCCTCGTGCGCCCAGTCCGGGACGAGGGGGACGAAAAGGCCGGAGCGTTCGGAGCCCGGGGACACCGGAGGCGGATGCCGCACCGCGCATCCGCGCGAATCCGTAAAATGAAGGACTGACCCCTGATGGGAAAAATGGCCGAAGATCTCAAGAAAGCCTACAGGACATTCGCAAAGGAAGACTTCCCGGAGCGGATGGAGATCGCCTTTGTTGAAGGAGGCGAGCGCCGCACCCTCGTGTTTGAGAAGGTCACCTGGGAAATCGGCGGCGAACGAAAGGGCCTCCGCTACGGCGAAAACCCTGGACAGCCCGCCGCTCTCTACAGGCCCCTGAACGCGAACCTCAGCCTCGGAGACGTCGTGACCCTGCAATACGGCCGGTACCTGGTCTCCGATGCCGAAATTCTCCAGTCCGGGAAGCACCCGGGCAAGATCAACCTCACGGACGCCGACAACGCCCTCAACATTCTCCGCTATCTCCACGATGCACCGACCGTGGCGATCATGAAACACAACAACCCGTGCGGAGTGGCCCAAGCGGATACTTTGGAGGAAGCCTACCTGCGCGCGGACCGGGCGGACCGGGTCGCGGCCTTCGGGGGCTGTATCGCCCTCAACCGCGCGGTCGACCGTGCCACGGCAGAGGCGATCGCCTCCCGGTACGCCGAGGTCGTGGTCGCCCCGGAGTACGAGGAAGGCGTGCTCGACGTGTTCCGACGCAAAGGGAACCTGAGGGTGCTGAGAATCCGCGCCATGGAACGGCTCGAAACCTTTCGCACTTTCCCGTACCTGGACTTCAAGAGCCTCGTGGACGGCGGGATCGTGGTTCAGACATCGTTCCAATCCAGAGTCCGTGGAAAAGAGGACCTCCAGATCGCCGCCTGCGTCCACCGGGGAAAGGAGTACCGGGTGAACAGGACTCCCACCGAGGCGGAATACCGAGACATGCTCTTTGGTTGGTGGGTGGAGCTCGGCGTCACGTCCAACTCGGTTCTTTACGTCAAGGACCGCGTCACGGTCGGAATCGGCACGGGAGAGCAGGACCGGGTCGGCGTGGCTGAGATTGCCCGCGACAAGGCCTATCGGAAACTCGCGGACAGAATCTGTTTCGAAGAACGCGGCATCCCCTTTAACGATCTCAAGGACGACGAGATCCGAGGCGAGATCCTGGAACGGGTTCGAAAGGTCAAGGGCGGTCTCGAAGGCTCAGTCATGGTAAGCGACGCCTTCTTTCCTTTCCGTGACGGCATCGAAGTCGGCCTCCGGGAAGGCGTGCGGGCCGTGATCCAGCCCGGCGGTTCGGAGCGGGACCACGAAAGCATAGAGGCCTGCAACGAGTACGGCGCCACCATGGTCTTCACGGGCCAGCGCTGCTTCAAACACTGACAGCTACGGAGTGCCCCATGTGCGAGTCCCACGCGTATGTGCTCCGGGGCGGAGCGGAAGAGAAGATCCTCGACGACGTGACCTTTCTCAAGCCCGAAGACGGATCGATCCTTTTGAGGAACCTGTTCGGCGACGAAGTGAGAATCCGGGGCCGGGTGGAAGAGATCCGGTTCATGGACCACAAGATCCTCCTGCGGGAGGAGGACGCCCCCTCGAAGGAATGAGGTCTCTCAGGCTCAGGCCGGGCGGGCTCCGGCCGGCTCCATGAGCCGATCGATCATCTTGCTCGCGAGCGCGACGAGATCCTCGGCGCCGTCGAAGGGAGGCCGGGACTCCATGTCGGCCCGGATCAGGGACTCCCGGAACGGAATCACCCCGATCAACGGAATCGTTCCGAGCTGCGCCTTGAGGTACGCCTCGTCCTCGGGACCCCGAACCTTGTTCCCCACGGCAGCGATTTTCTCCAGCCGGATGTGCCGAGCGAGTTCCCGGATCTTTTCCGCGGTCTCCACGCTCCGCCTGCCTGGCTCCACCACCACAAGCAACCAGTCGACGAAACCGGACGTACCTCTGCCCAGGTGCTCGATTCCGGCTTCCATGTCCATGAGGACCACGTCCTTCCTCTCGATCAGAAGATGCTGAACCAAAGCCCGCAGAAGCGTACTCTCTGGGCAGGCGCATCCGCCGCCGCCTCTCTTGATGGTGCCCATGCGCATGACCCGGATCCCGTGGATCTCGGCGCTGAGCTTGTCCGGCAGATCGTCCACCTTGGGATTCAGCCGAAACACGCCGCCCACGGTTCCCGGCTTCGCACCGGTCCGCTCTTCGATAAGTTCGCCCATCTCGGCGATCGGATGGATTGCCTCGGGGTTCGGATGACCCAAGGCCGCAGCGAGGTTCGCGTCAGGGTCCGCGTCAATGGCCAGGACCCGGTATCCTTTCTCGACAAAAGCTTTGGCGAGCAAGACCGTCAAGGTGGTCTTGCCCACCCCACCCTTTCCGCTGATGGCGAGCTTCATGGAGAGTTCCTCCCCTCTTTGACCAGCCCGGTCTGAAACCTTTTCAGGGACCTAAACCCAAATTGTCATCGTTCTGTTCCGTGGCCCCTTGCAGCCTTTCGCCGAAACGCCTAGAATTTTCTATATATTTAGGGCATCTGCCTTGTTCCTTCGCCTGTCCCTAGCAGAGATCCACTGTGGCATAACGCTTGCAGAAAGCCTTGAATTGACGCTCAAACCTTTTCGAAAGGCAGGAGCCCGGCAGGCCGCCGCAACCCAGCATGTTCTTCGAAGGGGCCTCACGTCCATGAAGTTCTTCACAGCTACAGCGGTTTGCGTACTCGTCTTTTGCCTGCTCCTCGCGCTGAGCGGCACAACGGATCTTCCGCCGCAAAATGCGCCTTCCCCATCTTTCACGAGTCCTTCGACCCCGTCTCATGAGGCAACGACCGCCTCGGGCGTCGCACGCCCCACCGCTGCCCGCCGCCTCACGGAGTGGACCGAAGAAAACCGTTCCCTCCCTTCGGGTCTTGCGACGCTTCGGGAGATCAGCCGGAACCGGCAGATCCGCCTGATCGGACTCTTCTTCATCGCCGGCTGGATCTTCCTGAGTTTCAAGCTCCTCTCGGCGGACTAGCGGCCCGTTCTCTCGCCAAACCCACAAGACGGAACGCAAGCATCTGGCTCGCTAGGACCACGTCCTCTGTCGGCAGGTAATGGGGGATCGATCTGTCGAAGAGCAAAGTGACCCGAGCCGGGAACTCCTCGTCCGCCCTCCAGAACACCACCGTGACCGGAACCCTGGGAAAAACCGGCACCGTAACCGCCAAATCACCAAGGTCCACAGGCTTGCCGCCGAGTGCCTGCCCGCACAGGAGCGCCTCCCCGGGGTCGGCTCCAAAGGCCGCAAGAAGGGGTTGAACGGCCCGCTTCTCGAAATTCGGTTGGTAAAGCCTGCCGTCCGGAATCTCCTTAAAGCTGATATACCTGCCGGCAAGAACCGTGCCGTCGGCCTGGTTGAAGTAGTGGAGCACGATGATCTTTTCCCACAATGCGGGGTCCTTCGTCCTCCCTTCCGCCGCCCCATATTCCACCTCTCCGTCCGGCGCCCATACGTGATAGACGGTTCCCAGGAAAAGGACCTCTGCGCGGCCCCTCCCAGACCCGGCCCCGGCATCCGGAACCCAGTTCACACCGGCCCTGGCCGCCTGATGCGCGGGGTTCCGCTTCCGAAAGGCCTCGCGCGCCAACTCCAGGGCCTGTTCGAAATCTTCCCGCGTGGGCATGGGGCAAACTCCGGTCCGCAAGGCAGGAAAGGCGCGCGCCTTCCCAAGGGGGCGCCTTTTCCCTGCGCACAATCAAGCAGGGACGAACCCAACGGAGCGCGTCCCTGAAAACGCGCTTGTCCCCTGCACGAAGACAAAAGGGGGAGCAACCCCTCGTTGCCCCCCCTTACATCCCATCCGGTCTGGGCATTCGGCTCACATCACAGTTCAAGCCACGAGTCCGAATACAAGGATTTCCCGAGAAGAACGTTGACCGTCTTGTAGTAGTCGAGCTCTTCCTTGGAAAGCTTGTCCTTGTCCACGGGCTCGCCGGCCATGACCTTGCCCACCAGGTCAAGAAGTTCAGGCCTCTTGCCCCGGGCGATGTCCCGGAGATCCTTGTCGAAGGCGTCCACGATCGCCCCTTCCACCCCGCAGTGCATGAGCATCATGAGGAACGTCTGGTTGAGAATCGGGCGCAGATGGTCGGGCGCTCCGTTGGACACGTTGCTCAGGCCGTTCGTGGAGCGGCAGCCCGGCGTGATGTCCTGCTGGTTGCGGTAAAACTCCATGCAATGCTTGAGCTGCTCCTGCTGGACGTTGACGGGCGTGATGATGGGATCCACGTAAATGTCTTCTGGAGCGACGCCCGCCTCCGTGGCGGCCATGTAGAGCTGGGAGGCAAACAGGGCCCTTTCGTCCGTATCCCGGGGCATCCCTTCGGGTCCCCACAGAAGGGCGACCATGCCGGCGTTGTACTTGACGGCAAGGGGAATCAACGCGTCCATGCGCTCCTGGCGAGCCATGACGGAATTGATGATGGCCTTGCCCTTCTTGGGCTTGTAGACTTTAAGGCCCGCCTCAATGGCTTCCACGTTGCTCGTGTCGAGGAACAAAGGCAGATCGGTCACTTCCTGAACCGTTTTCACGATCCATTCCATGAGCTCCGCTCCGCCCTTGCGGGCCGGCCCGATGTTGAGATCGATGAAGTCCATGCCGGCCTCGGTCTGCTGCTCCGCCATTTGGCGGATCGGCCCCGCGTCGCGATTCTTCATCGCGGGCCCAAGCTTCTTGGAAATGACGTTCAGATTTTCTCCGGTCAGATAGACATATTTGGCCATCTTGCTCTCCCCCCGATTTCAGAATACCGGAACCTGCGGGCCGATGGACTCGGGGCCTCGAAGCGCACCGGCGTCCCTTCCGGTCACTGTGCGTATCTCTCCCTCAGGAACGGCGGAATATGGGCCGCCTCCCTGGGTCCGATGAGGATCTCCCAGCCCGGAAGCTCCTCTTCCAGCTCGCCGCTCATGCCTGCCGCGTAGCCCGGGATGATAAGCCGTTTGGTCTTGACCTTGTCCGCGATGCCGCATTTCTTGACGAAAATGCCGATCGCGTCTGCGGCGAACTTGCCGGCCGCCCACGCCGTCATCACCGAAAGGCCCTCGGTGTTGAGGATGAGGAGGTAAGAAGGCACCCGGCTGCTCTCGATCTCTCCCGAGACAATGAAATAGGTAAGCGAGAAATTGGTCGTAATGAGGACCGGAGAGTTCTCGTTGGGCGAATTGATCTCGTAAATGCCTTCCTTGGTCGCCATGGGGCGCTGCGGGTCGGTGAAGATGTTCAGCCGTTTGACAAGGAGCGGGAACAGGCTGTGCCCCTGAAAATCGCTCAGCACCACGATGCCGCCGTACTTATTGATCATCGTGGAGGCGTAGAGGGTCTCCATCATGGGGTCACTCGTCATCTCGCATGGGAAGGTAATGGTCGGATACCCCAAGGGGGCGAACTTCTTCTCCAGGGCCAGCCTGCGGACTGCGACCTGATCCCGGAGAAGGCTCTTGAGATCTCGGGCTCCGGTGTCGATGACCAGGTCTTTGAGGCCCGCTTTGCCGAGTTTCTCGGTCACGGAGGCCACTTCTTCAAGGCTCGACCCCTTCACGGCCAGGGGGCATCCCGTTTCCTTGGCCAGGGCTGCGGCCTCGTCCGCGTTTGCGGCCGTAGCAGCGTAAAGGAGCGGTTTGGCGTCTTTGATCGCCACGGCAGCGGCTTTGAGAGCCGCCATGTTCTCAGCCATGAGGATGAGGTTCCGGGACGTCATGGCCTTGACCTTCTTCACGAAGGCCTCGAACTTGGCCGGGTCGCCGGAAGCGCACTTGCAGGCCACCAGGTTGGGCTCAAGCATAAGGCCCACCCTCTCGTAGACAAGCTTTTCGGCCCGCTCCACCTTTCCTTTCACTTCCGCCTCGTCCATGGTGTCCGTCACGAGAACGGCCAGACCCGTGGGGTTATAAAACGTTTTCTCGTGACGGAAAAGCACCAGTTCTCCACCCGTCTTAAAAGCCTTGTCCCCGGTTCCGATCTGCACGGTCCGGATCGGAGGAGCCGAGGACTCGGCGAGCTTGGCCTTGGCGTCTTCCGACACGTGCGGGCACTTGGCCAACTCTGTCTTGCCTGACGCCAGCGCCATGGCAAAGGCCAGGCAGGTGGGAAAGCCGCAGTCCTTGCAGTTGGTCTTCGGCAACAGCTTGAAAATTTCGATCCCCGTCATGGCCATCCCAGAATCTCCTTTCTGTCCTTTTCCTTCTGGTATCTGGCCGTCCGCGGGTCCGTGCCGGACCCGCGGGCAGTCACGTCCTCTACATGATCGGATCCATGCTCAGGGCCGGGTGACCTTTTTCCGTCAGCCAGGGCAGGATTTCTTCCTCGGTCGTCCCCACGGTTTCGTCTGCGATCTTGTCCGGAAAATCCGGCATGCCGAGTTCCTCGGCCCGGGCCTTAAGCCTCGGCATGATCTCCTCTTTGAGATGCTTGGGCATCCACACGAGCCTGAACAGACCGCCCTCGGCCCGGAGGAACTTGCGCTGGGTGATGTAGTACTTGCTGTGGCCCACGAACCCCGGCGTGCTCACGCCGCCTCCGACCGTCCCGGCCAGGGTCGTGAATTTCATGCCGCAGGGCGTCTCTCCGCGGTAATCCCGGTCCACGGTCATGATGCCGTTGCAGCTCGGCAGAACCGCGGCGATGCACTCGCAGCAGCCGCAAGTCGTCATCGGTTCCTGCATGATGCTGTACATGTTGTAGGCTTCAATCTTCTGGCGCGAGGCCTTGTACACAAACTCGTTGACCCCCTTGAACCGACCCATCCTCTCGTCCAGCACCTCCCCCTTCTCGATCGGCTGGTTCGGTCCGGTCGGGTTGATTTCATAAGAAGCCTTGCAGTCCATCCAGTTGTAGGCACCGCACAGACCGGTCCGCTCCGGGCTGATCACGCACACGTGGCTCGGTGCAAAGGACTGGCAAAGGGTGCATGAGTAGTAAATGTTTTCTCCCTCGTCCGTCATGCCCTCGACGCGCTCGTCCCGTTTCTTGTAAACGGCCCGGGCAACCGCGGTCAGCTCATCCACCGGACCCTTTTCCGTGTAAATCTTCACCTGCACCTTGTCGAGAATGCTGCCAAAGTCCTGGTGCAGCTTGGCATGCAGAATCGACCCGATGTGAGAAAGGGTAAAGCCCTTTTCCACGGCCTGTTTGGATACCCGGTACCAGGCAATGTCCCGCTGGCCGATGTGCATGACTCCCTGGGCGTAGTTCACCAGGTGGTGGATCTGCCGCTCCAGGATCGGCTCGAAATCCTCCTGCATCTTGCGGCCCGCCACTTCCACGAGAACGCCCAAGGGCAGCTTGGCCGGCGGCTGGACGTCCTTCAGATCCGGGCCGAAAAGTTCGATCTTGCCGTCCTCAACCTCGTTCATTTCCTTCATGCGGACAAGCTCGACCGCCTGGGTCCTTCCGCCGCCGGCTTCGAGGTAGATGTCCTCGCCCCGGACACGCTCGCCCTCGAAAGCCGGCCCGTAGGCCACGGGCACCGGAACCTCGGCCACCTGGACCTTCAGGCCCCGCACCTCGATCGCCTTGCTCACGATCTGGTCATACGGCACGTTCGACACCACGTGCTCGTAAGTGCAGATTCCGGTGGGCAGGATCTGGGGAATGGGCGTGTCCGCGATGATCGGGAATCCGTAGTTCACGCAGCCCAGGCCATTGGCGTACCACTCGTCGGTCACCTCGCCAAAGGTCAGGGCAAAGGCGAAGATCCGGTTCTTGTTGTAAAGCAGAATCCGGGTGAAGTCGCCCGGCTGCACGCCGCCGAAGCTCATGGCGGCCCGGGTGGCGAACCCGATCGCGAAGACCGCGGCGCTCACGTCCGGTCCGAAAGGCACGAGCCGGGTCGGCCATCCGATCTGCACGCCCGCCTCGATGAGCTGATGGGTGAAAGTCGTTCCATGATCATGAGAACACATGAAGACATACAGATTTTTCTGCTGAAGTTCCTGGGCGATCTTCGCAGCCGTCTCCTTGTCCGGAGCCGCGCCCAGGATGGCCGCGAATCCAGGGGCCGTGCCGTCCACGAACTCCACGCCGCGCTTGCGCAGGATGATGTCGTCGGCGGCTCCGAGCCAGATCCGGTCCGGGGTCGGCTCTTCGCCGGGCATGTAGAAATCCGGCTGCTCAATGTACCGGATCGCCTCCTCGCACTCCTCGGCGAAAAAGGTCGCCATTCCGGCGTCCAGGGCCGGCCCGAGGTATGGGAGGTGGTGCTTTTCCTGCGGCAGCGGAGGCAGAAGCTCCTTGCACTTGTCGAAGACCGGCTTCATGTCTTCAAGCGTCTTAACCGCATGTCCCGTAATCCCGTAAATGATGGGCAGATAGTAGCCCGTGTTGGGGAAGGCGACCTCCTGCTTTCCCCCATACTTGTCCATGGCCTGCTTCCACTTTTCCTCGGCCCTCTTGACGATCTTGTGGGCCCCTCGAATTCCTGCGGTGGCGATGATCTTCGACATTCTGTCTACTCCCCTTTTGCTGCCGGGCTTCAAGCCGGGCGGTTTCATTGGCTCAACGACACAACCAGCCTCACAGGGCTTCCTTGGCCCTCCTGGCCTCGTGAAGCCATTACGCCATGAGGGCCTGGATGTAATTTCGAATGAGCTTCACGCTCTCCGGGTGCCGGAGGATGACGATGTTGGCCCCGGCCAGGAGGAACGTTTCGGCCGTGATCGACTCGATGAGGATCCCTCTCTTTGAAGGATCCCCAAGGTCCGGCGCCTCCTCGGCCGACAGCTTGGACTCCTTGATCTTCCAAACCTCCTTGCCGATGTTGCTGATAATGGGAAGCTGAAGCTTTTCGTCCTGCTGGGTCAGGGCGGCCATGCGGATGCGCTCCATGACCGAATAGGTGTATTCGAGGCCGTATCCGAGCGCGCCGGTCGTGGGGTCGATGAGAATCTTGTCTTCCGGAACGCCGAGGTTGCCCAAGAGGATGTTGAGCTGCTTGGCCAGGTTGATGTCGATGGGCGTGTTGGCGATGACCGTGTGCTTGTAGGCAATGGCCGCGGCGCCGATCTTCTTGTAGTTGCCCTCCTGCACAGGCCCGACAATCAGCGACCTGCCCTCGCAGGCCTCGCAAACGGCCCGCAGGACTTCGCTGTCCTTCTCCACGTTGGAGCAGCCGTACACGATCAGGGGCACGTCGACCGCGGCCGCCACCTTCTTGACGACCTCGACCGCTTCCTGGGGCGAACGATTCATGCCATTGGGGTCGGTGCTGGCCAGTTCGAGGTCGATGAGATCGGCTCCGTACTCCTGGACGCATTTTTTCGCCCATGCCGCAGGATCGTTCAAGACGTCCTGAAAGGGCTTCAGCACGGCCTCGGCCCAATCCTGGGGCGGAGTGTCCGGCACTTCCATGGCAATCCTGGGCGGGTAAGGAAACTTGCCCTCGAAGGTGTAGAAGGGATAGGCCTCGTCCCCTCCCACGATCACGTTCTTGGCGGGGTCACCGAGGGGGATCGCCTTGATCTTGCCCGTGTAGGAAATTTTCGGAATTTCGACGGCCATCCTGCTACCTCCTTCTTCGCAAGGGGTTAAGTCGAAACGGGGAAAAAGTCGGAACAAGCCTTTCCGGATCAAGCGACGCGCCGGAGGACGGCTTCGAACGCGACAGACGGTTAAGAGGGTTGCGGGGGACAGCGGTCATTCTAGTGATCCAGGCAGGGCGAGTCAATTTGACGCTCATGGCCGCACCGCGAGCTTTCTGTCGGAAGGAGCCGCCGACTCCAGAAGGGAATTCAAGATTTTTTCGCAAGCCACGACTGCAGGGTTGGAGTCGGAAAGGTCCGTCAAGGGCCTGCGGGCCAAGTCAAGGGCCTCGATTTCGGCGTCCGCCGGTACGGTCCCGACCCACGGGAGCCCCAGCCGGCCGATTTCCTCTTCCAGGACACCGGGCAGCGGGGTGGAAGCCCGCGACAGGACGAGGGAAATCCGGGCCACATCGAGCTTGAGCTCCCGGATGAGTTCGTGGATCCGGCCGACCGACCGAAGGCCCCGGATCGAGGGATCGCTCACAAGCAGCATATCGTCGATCCGTTCCGAAGTGCGGCGGCTCAGGTGCTCCATGCCCGCCTCGTTGTCGAAGACCACGTAGGCGTAATTTTCGGCCAGTTTCTCCACGAATCCCCGAAGCATCAGGTTCGGATAGCAATAACACCCCGGCCCTTCGCCCCGCCCCATGGCGATCAAATCCACTCCCCTGCCTTCGGAGATGGCCGCGTTCATCTTGACCTGGAGAAAACTCTCCTTGGTCATGCCGGAAGGAATGGACGTCTTGTCTTCGATGAACTGGGCCAGAATGGACCCTACGGTCTGTTCACAGGGCAGCCCGAGCGCCTCGGGCAGGTTCGTGTTCGGATCGGCGTCCACGGCCAGAATCGGGGTCCTGCCCTGTTTCAGCAAGGCCCGAATGAGGAGAGCGGCCAGGGTGGTCTTGCCGACCCCTCCCTTGCCGCCGACTGCAATCCGATACGCCATAGGAATTGTCGTCCTCAGGGAAGACCCGACTCGCCTAGAGAAGCCCGTGGTGCAACTTGCACGCCTTGACCGTGTTCATCATGAGCATGGTGATCGTCATAGGCCCCACACCGCCCGGAACAGGCGTGATGAGGCTCGCTTTCTCCTTGACGGCGTCGAAGTCCACGTCGCCGCAAAGAATGGCCTTGCCGCTTTCGGTCTTGCCGATGCGGTTTACGCCCACGTCGATGACCACTGCGCCCTCCTTCACCATGTCCGCGGTCACAGCCTTGGGCGCACCGGCGGCCACGATGAGGATGTCGGCCCGCAGGGTATGGTCCTTCATGTTCCGGGTGCGGGTATGGCAGATCGTGACGGTCGCGTTTGCACCCTTCTGCTTTTGGATCAGGATGTTCGCAATCGGTTTTCCCACGATGTTGCTGCGGCCCACGACCACGACCTCGGCTCCGTCCGTCTCCACGCCCGAGCGGATGAGGAGCTGCTGGATCCCGGCAGGCGTGCAGGGAAGAAAGATCGCCTCCCCGATCATGAGCTTGCCCACGTTAACCGGGTGGAATCCGTCCACGTCCTTGTCAGGGTTGATCGCATAGAGCACCTTGGTCTCGTTGATGTGCTTCGGAAGCGGCAACTGCACGAGGATCCCGTGGATCTGGGGATCCCGGTTGTATTTGTCGACCAGAGCCAGCAGCGCGGCTTCGGAGATGTCGGCGGGCTGGTTGTCCTGGATGGAATGGAACCCCAGCTCCTTGGAGGTTTTCTGCTTGGCCGTCACGTAGCTGACCGATGCAGGGTTCTCTCCGACCAAAATCGTGACCAGACCAGGAACCGCGTTGTGCTTGGCCTTGAGGTCCTTGACCTCCTGAGCGAGTTCCTCTCGGATCTGCTTCGATATCTCGGTACCGCTGATGAGCTTCGCCGCCATGGCTTGGGCTCCTTTCTGTGAAAAAAGATCTGCGAAGGCCTTTCGGAAAACATCCGGACGCAGCCGCTTGGGCGGGCGGCAGGCGCCGAAAAACCCCAAAAGGGGCGCAGGCCCGCTTGGCCCGCGCCCCTTGCCTCGCTAGAACAGCCCCTTGACTTTGCCGGTCTCCACATCCACGTCCACGCGCCGGAAGGCTGGGTTCGAGGCCGTCCCGGGCATGAGGCTGATCTTTCCGGCCACCGGCACAATGAAGCCCGCGCCGCCATAAACCAGTACGTCCCGCACGGCCAGTCTCCATCCCTTGGGCACTCCCTTGAGATTGGGATTGTCCGACAGAGACAGATGGGTCTTCACCATGCACATGCCGAGCTTGGAGATCTCGGGATCTTTCTCGAAGCGCTCGAGCTTGCTCTTGGCGTCCGCGGAGTAATCGACGCCGTCGGCTCCGTACACTTCCTTGGCGATCAGCTCGATCCGCTGCCGCAGGGGCATGCTGAGATCGTAAAGGAATTTGAAATCGTTCGGCTCGTTGCACGCATCGATGACCGCGTCCGCCAGCTCGAGCGCGCCTTCGCCTCCTTTGAGCCAGTGCTCGGACACGGCCACGCGTGCGCCTGCAGCCTCGGCCAGCTCGCGGACCTTCTTGATTTCGTTCTTCGTGTCCGTATAGAAGGCGTTGATGCAAACGACCGGGTTGATGCCCGCCTTTTTGACCGTTTTGATGTGATGAACCAGGTTGGCACAGCCTTTCTCGACCCACTCCACGCTCTCTTTCTTGTACTCTTCCGGCATAGGCTTGCCCGGCACCGGAATCGGTGCGCCGCCGTGGCATTTCAAGGCCCGGATCGTGGCCACGATCACGGCCGCGTTGGGCTTCAAGCCAGAGAATCGGCACTTCAGGTTCCAGAACTTCTCGAAGCCGATGTCCGCACCGAAGCCGGACTCGGTGATGTGATAGTCGGCAAGCTTCAGGCCCACCTGGTCCGCGATGATCGAACTCTGGCCGATCGCGATGTTGGCGAAGGGGCCGGCATGGACGAAAACCGGCTGGCCCTCGATGGTCTGAAGGAGGTTCGGGTTGAGGGCCTCGACCATCCAGGCCGTCATGGCGCCCGCAACCTGAAGATCCTCGGTGGTGATGGGCTTGCCTTTCATGTCATAGGCCACCACGATCCGGCCCATCCGCTCGCGCATGTCCTTCAAGGACGTGGACACGGCCAAGATGGCCATGACCTCGGACGAGACCGCGATGCCGAACTTGCTCGCCATCATGTACCCGTCCATTTTCCCGTTCACGCCCGGAATGCCGATGATGATGTTTCGGAGCGCCTGGGCGCAAAAATCGATGACCCAACCCATCTCCACGTTCGTGGGATCGATGTTGAGGCGCTTCATGCCCGAAAGCTTTTCCAAGGTGGCGTCGTCGTAGTTCCGTTCGTGCTGCAAGCGGCTGGTCAAAGCGACCATGGCGAGGTTGTGGGCGTTCACGATGGCGTTGATGTCGCCCGTGAGGCCCAGCGAGAAGGGCGTGAGCGGAATGCACTGGGAGAGGCCGCCCCCGGCGGCCGATCCCTTAATATTCATGGTCGGACCGCCCGAAGGCTGCCGGATCGCGGCGATTACGCGCTTGCCGCGCCTGCCCATGCCTTGCGTCAGGCCCATGGTGGTCGTCGATTTCCCTTCTCCGAGGGGGGTCGGCGTGATGGCCGTCACGTCGATGTACTTCGCCTGGGGCCGATCCTTCAGCCGGTTCAAGACCTTCCGGTAGTCCACCTTGGCCACATAGTGACCGTGGGGCAGCAGTTCTTCCTTTTCCAGTCCCAGTTCTTCCCCGAGCTGGTAAACAGTCTTCATGTACGGCTCGCACGCCTCTGCGATCTGCCAGTCCTGAAGTTTCGTGGGATCCAATTTGGGTCGCTCTGCCATGCCGGTACCTCCTGCTGCTGTTTTGTGCCCGAACCTTTGCCATGAACATGAAAAGATCAGGGGGGACGCCCCCCGCAAGCCGCTCCACAAAGAAGGAAGCCTGCCCTTTCCTTCTCCCCGGAGATCCTAAGGAATGTCCGGACGCTGCCCTTGGTGCCGCTCTCTCCCAGGACACCACCCGCGTCTGGACAAACAGAAAGCCTCTGCCGCCCTCGGTTCCGTGGCTGGGCTCCCATTTGCTCGATCAGACGCCGAAAGGTCCCTGATCGTAGGCTCCGTCAGGAAAAGCACAGAAGGGATACAGACAGCCCGTTCGAGAGAACTCGCTCCAGAATGTCACGCTTTCCGGGCCCCTCTCCGGTGAGGGGCCAATGCCGCAGTCGACACGGCGGCTGGCACAGACCCGATGTGCCTGAATGATTGTTCATTCAATTTACCACAAGACGGCCGTCGAAGCAAGGGACCCGGAAGGCTTCGTGCAGGCAAAAAGGCTCGGGAACACTCCTTTCCGCAGCCCCTGCCCGGGCTTACTCCCTCAATTCGGGCAGGTCCTTGTATTCGTCCAGGGCCCACGGATTGGCCAGGGCGTCCCGGTTGAGGACCGGCTGATTGTGGATGATCTTGCGGACCGCCAACTCCACCTTTTTGCCGTTCAAAGTATGGGGAATCTCCTTGACTTCCAGGATCTTGGCTGGCACGTGCCTCGGCGAAGTATTCTCTCGGATAAGCTTGCGAATCTTGTTTCGAAGCTCATCGGTCAGCGCCACACCGGGGTTCATGACAACGAACAGGATCACCCGCACATCGTTCTGCCAGTCTTGGCCCACGACCAGGCTGTCCCGGATCTCGGGCAGATTCTCCACGACCCTGTAGATTTCGGCCGTCCCGATTCTCACGCCTCCGGGATTCAAGGTGGCGTCCGACCTGCCGTAAATGATCACCCCCCCGCGCGGCGTGATCTCCGCATAGTCCCCGTGATGCCAGACGTTCGGGAAGACCTCGAAGTAGGCGCTCCGATACTTCTTCTGGTCCGGATCGTTCCAGAAATAGATCGGCATGGACGGAAACGGCGCCGTACAAACAAGCTCCCCCTTTTGCCCGACCACGCTCCGGCCCGTGTCGTCGAAAACCTCCACCTTCATGCCGAGCCCTCTGCATTGCAGCTCCCCTGGGTAAACCGGACCAATGGGGTTTCCGAGGGCGAAGCAGGAGATGATGTCCGTGCCGCCCGAGATGGAAGACAGGCAGAGGTCCTTCTTGATGTCGCGGTACACATAATGGAAGCTCTCGACCGAAAGGGGCGAGCCCGTGGAAAGGACCGCCTTGAGGTGCCGCAGATCATAATCCCGGCCGGGCTTCACCCCCTCGTTCTCGATGGAAGCCAGGTATTTCGCGCTCGTCCCGAAGACCGTGATTCGCTCCTCCTCGGCGATCTTCCAGAGCGCGGCCGGGTCCGGATAGAAGGGGCTTCCATCGAACAAGAGCACCGTGGCGCCCACGGCAAGGGAACTCACGAGCCAGTTCCACATCATCCACCCGCAGGTGGTGAAGTAGAACATGGTGTCGTCCCGGGTGAGGTCGGTGTGGAGCATGAGTTCCTTGAGATGCTGGACGAGGGTGCCCCCGGCTCCGTGGACGATGCACTTGGGAACGCCGGTGGTTCCGGAGGAATACATGATGTAGATCGGGTGGTCGAAAGGAAGCTGCTCAAAAGAAATCTCCCCGGGCGAACCGGCGGCGAGGAATTCATCAAACATCACGGCCCTGCCGATGCCGTCGATCCGCGGATTTTCTTCCGTGTAAGGCACAACCACGACCCGCTCGACCGAAGGGATCTTGCGGACGATCTCCACGACCTTTTCCAGGGAGTCGAAGTTCTTGCCGTTGTAAGCGTACCCGTTGGCCGTCAGGATCACCTTGGGCTCGATCTGCCCGAACCGGTCGAGTACGCCCTGGATGCCGAAATCCGGGGAACAAGAAGACCAGATGGCCCCGATGCTCGTCGCGGCCAGCATGCCGATGACGGTTTCGATCCGGTTCGGCATGTATCCGGCCACCCGGTCCCCGACGCGCACGCCCCAGCTCCTCAGGGCGCTGGAGGCCCGAGCGACGCGGTCGTAGAGCTGGCGGTAGGTGATGCGGACCGGAGGGCGGCCTTCGCCCCTGAACACCATGGCGGTCCGGTCGTCCCGGTAGCGAAGGAGGTTTTCGGCGAAGTTCAGGCGGGCGCCCTCGAACCACTTGGCTCCGGGCATCTTGTCCAGGTCCCTGGCCACGGACTGCCAAGGGACGGAGGCCCGGACCCCGCCGAACTTCCACAGGGAAGACCAGAAATCCGGGCTCTTTTCGATAGACCAGGCGTACAGATCCGGATAGTCCTTGAGGGCCAGCCCGTATTCCCGGTTCACGTATTCCATGAAACGGGTCATGTTCGCCCTTCGAATCCTTTCCTCGCTGGGTTGCCAAAGCGGCTGCGTCATGATCCTCCTCCTCCCTGGGACACCCTGCGGTTCCGACCCGTGTCACCAGGCTTCTGTACTGGCCCTGACGGCTGGTTCAACGAAGATGATCCGAAACAACGGGAAAGGCGGGGGCGAAGAGCGTTTCGGGTTTTTCTCTATCATATGGAGGCTCTGATTTCAAGCCCGTCCCGCCGAGCCCGGCCGCGCAGAAGGCGGCTCCTTGACTTCGGGCCCTCTCTCCGATATTCGTAAACTCTCCACTGAAACGGCCCTCGACCCAGGCGGGAACTCCATGTCCTTTCCCACGGCTCAGCCGAAAAATCCCTTTCCTGCGCCCGGCCCGGATGCACAGGACGGCGAAAGATTCCGTACCTACGAAGAGGCGGAACAGTACCTCGCCGAGTTCACAGACTACGAACGGATGGTCAAGGGGACACACTACCCGGAGGACTTGTTCGACCTTCGCCGGATCGAGGAGCTGCTCAAGAGGGTCGGAGACCCCCATCGGAAGCTCAGGGGCCTCCACATCGCGGGCACCAAGGGGAAAGGTTCGACGGCAATTTTCTCCGACGCCTTGCTCCGGGCCCATGGCCTGGTCTCGGGCCTTTACACGTCCCCGCATCTTGTCGACAAGGAAGAACGCATCCAGGTCCAGGGCGAACCTTTGCGAAAAGAGGAGTTTCTCGCCTGGATGAACGTGCTCAGGCGCTCTTTGCTGGCTCTGAAAGATTCGGCTTTGGCTCCCACGTTCTTCGATATCATGACCACGGTTTGCTTTCTCCATTTCCAGGCCAGGGGAGTGGAGGCCGCAGTGCTGGAGGTGGGGCTGGGAGGAAGACTCGATTCCACCAACGTGTTCCAGCCCGACGTGTGCCTGATTACCCGCCTGGGCATGGACCACATGGAGAAACTCGGCAACACTTTGGCCTCGATCGCGGCCGAAAAGGCAGGAATCATCAAGAAGAACATCCCGGTCGTCAGTCTTCCCCAGGAACCCGAGGCCGAGGCCGTGCTCCGGGACCGTTGCGCTCAAATGGAAGCCCCTCTGTACCGCCTCGGCGAGGACATCCGGGTCGAAGAAGACCGTAATGCCGGGGCACGAGCCTTCCGCGTTGAGACCCCGGGTGGGATCTATCCGGCTCTCGAACTGACGGTGCTGGGGAGGCACCAGAGGCTCAACGCCGCAGCGGCCATCGCCGGCGTCGAGATCTTCTTAAGTCGCACGGGCACGATGCCCCTGGAGCCGGACCGGGTCCGGCAGGCCCTCCGGCACGTGAGGATCCCGGGCAGGATGGACTTGCTTGGAACGAGCCCGCTTTTGGTCGTCGACGGGGCCCACAACCCTCTCTCCATTGAGACGCTCATCCGGGCGGTCCGGGAGGAACTCCGGTTCGAAGACCTCCACGTTGTCTTCGCCTGCTCGAAGGACAAACCGATCCGAGAGATGCTGGCCCTGCTGGCGCCGCAGGCTCGGCGCTGGACCCTGGCCTGGCTCGATTTTCCCCGGATCGAGGATCCGGAGACCGTCCGGCGATGGCTGGAGGAGATCGATCCGGCAGCCGCCTGCGCGGTCACGCGGAGCCCGGAGGCGGCCCTGCAAGACGCCTTCGCCCGCTCCGGGCCCGAGGACTGCATCCTTTGCTGCGGTTCATTTTATCTTGTTGGAGAAATCTTCAAGAGGCTCGATGCATCCAAAAAGGTCGTCCAGGCCTGACTCGGACTCGAAACAAGAAAGGCATCCGAAGGGAAGCACGGGCAACAAGGAGGAATCGATTTCATGAGCACAGAACCCCTGTACCAGGAGATCATCCAGTTCGCCATCGACAAAGAGCAAGAGGCGATCGACCTCTACAGCCGAATGGCGGCACAGACGGAAAGGGCAAGCGGGAAAATTCTCTTTCAAGAACTCGCGGACATGGAGAGGGGCCACAAGACCAAGCTTGAGCGGCTGGACAGAAAATATTTCGAGTCCCAGAAGCTCAAGCCGATTCAGGATCTCAAGATCGCCAATTACTTGGTCGACACCGAGCTCCGCCCGGATTCGACCTATCAAGACATCCTCCTGTTCGCGGCCAAGAGGGAGAAGGCGGCCTTCGACCTTTACACCGATCTGGCCCGTGTTTACGCTGCCGTGCAGGACGTGAAAAAGATCTTCGAGGTGCTCGCTCAGGAAGAAGCGACCCACAAGCTCAAGCTCGAGCGAGAATACGATGAGAACATCTTCAAGGAAAACTGAACCGGCCTCGCATGGCCCTGTCCGGCCTTGCCGGGTGCTCGCCCTGTATGGGAGCCCGAGAAGGGGAGGAAACTCGGACCTCCTGCTCAACGAATTCGTCCGCGGATGCACGTCCGCCGGGGCGACCGTCAAGCCTCTCTATCTTTCCCAGTTGCGCCTGAAAGGCTGCCAGGGGTGCAACGGATGCGCCGAAAAGGGACGGTGCGTGGTCCAGGACGACATGGAAAAAGTGTACAAGGGGCTCGACGAATCCGACCGGATCGTGCTGGCCTCGCCGATCTACTTTTACGGGGTTACAGGGCAGGCGAAGCTTGTCATCGATCGCGCTCAGGCTCTCTGGTCAGAGCGGATCCGTGCCGGAAAAGGCAAGCCCCCTTCGGGACGCAAAGGGTTCTTCATCAGCGTGGGGGCGACCCGGGGCAAAAGGCTCTTCGACGGGGCTGTGCTCACGGTCCGGTATTTCTTCGACGCCATCGGCGCACAGTACGCCGGAGATCTTTTGTACGCCGGCTTCGACGAGAAAGGCGCCATCCGGCGCCATCCAACAGCGTTTCAGGAGTGCTTTGAGGCAGGCAGAGCTTTCGTGTCATGAGGGCGCCGACGCCTTCCCCGGCCGGGGAAAGGCAGGACCGCCGATTTCAGAAAGGGGTGCAAGGGAAATGGAACGCTACGTCATTCTGGGCTCCGGGGCTGCGGGCAAGAGAGCGGCCGAAATCATTCGAAAGGGCAAGCCGGATGCCGAGGTGCTGCTGATCGGCGACGAGCCGGATCCCTTCTATTTTCGCCCCATGCTCGGGGAGTTCCTGGCCAGGGGCATGAAGACCGAACAGATCCGGTCCCGGGATCGGGAAAAACTGGAAGCGCTGGGCGTGCGCATCTTGACCGGCGTGCGCGCGAGTTCTGTCAGCGCCAAGAAACAGGAGGTCGCCCTGGCCGGAGGCGAGCGGATCCGTTTCGACCGGCTTCTGGTCGCAACCGGCAGAAAGACGGCCCGGCCCAAGATGGCGGGCACGGACGCCCGGGGCGTTGTCTTCCTCGACACTCTGGAGGACGCCCTGAAGATCGCAGCCTTGGCCAAGGGAGCCAGCTCGGCCGTGGTGGTCGGATCGAGCATTCCGGCCTTGGACGTTCTTCGAGGCCTTCGGGGCCAGGGCCTGGCCTGCACCCTTCTCGTCCCCGAGAACAGGTTCTGGCCCGGCGTTCTCGACGCGGTCGCTTCCTCGATCCTCGAAAAACGGCTCAATCAGGAAAAGATCGACGTACTGAAGTCGACAGGCTTGCGGGAGATCCTCCCGTCCGACGGACGCCTGGAAGGCGTAATCACAACCGCCGGAGACCGGATCCGAACCGATCTGCTGGTGCTGGCGGCTCCCCAGGTCGCCCACCTGGACTTCCTCGATCCGGCCGAGTTCGCCCTCGATCGAGGCGTGGTCGTGGACGATTCCCTCCGAACGCGCCACGAAACGATCTTCGCGGCCGGTGACGCGGCCCAAGCGCCTCTGGCAGACGGCAAGGCGACGGTGCCCCAGCCGGGCTGGCTCAATGCCTGGAGACAGGGAAACGTCGCGGCCCGCAACATGATCGGAAAAGAAGCTGCCTACAAAGGCGTGCTTTCGCTGCGGATGAAAGCTTTTGATCTGGACGTGGTCTGCCTGGGTCTGAGCGATCCTTCCCCTGGGCCGACCGTGCGTGAGGAATCGGGGGGGTATCCTTACGAAGAGCTGCCCTACATTTACAAGAAGCTCACCTACGAAAAAGGCAAAGTGGCTGGAGCGGTGTTCGTGGGAGACGTGGCCGAGGCTGGAAAAGTCGAGCATTGGATCCGGCAGGGGTTCACGGCCGAGCAGTGCGAAAAGAAAGTCCTCGACCAGATGTTCCAGCCCAGGATCATCACGGCGCCTGCTTTGGGGGCCCTTTGTCCGGTCTGCAAGTTCCAGATCCAGCTCGGAGAAGGGGACCGGGAGGGCGGAATCGTCACCTGCCCGGCCTGCGGCTGCGAATTCCGACTCGAGCGGATGCCCAACGGGGTCTTCCGGGCGGTTGCCGCCGGCTGAAGCTGAATCCGCGGAAAATCTTGCAAATGGGCACCTTGCTCGAAGACCTGGATCTAAGCGGCAAGACGGCTGTCTTCAAAGACAGACGGGAAGCAGGGCAACGACTGGCCGCCCGGCTCTCCGACCGAGTGGACGGGTCCGCCATCGTGCTCGCCATACCAGCCGGTGGCGTGCCGGTCGCCCTGCCCATCGCCCAATCCCTTCGGCTACCCCTGGATGTGCTGGTGGTCCGCAAGATCCAGATCCCGGGAAACACCGAGGCGGGCTTCGGCGCCATCGGACCGGACGGGACGGTTCTTCTCAACGACCGGATCGTCGAAGACCTGAGACTGTCGGCCAAGGAAATCGAAGTCCAGGTTTCCCACGCCCGCGAGGTTCTCGAGAGGAGGGAAGCCCTTTTCCGCCGGGGGCGCCCCTTCCCCTCTTTGGAGAACCGCCAGGTCATCCTGGTGGACGACGGACTGGCGTCCGGCTACACGATGCTGGCATCCGCAGCCCTGGTGAAGGCCCGGGGCGCGAGCCAGGTGATCGTTGCCGTGCCCACGGCCTCGCGAAGAACCGCAAACTTTCTTTTGCCCGAAGTGGACATGCTCGTCTGCCCCAATATCCGGACCGGACCGATCTTCGCTGTGGCTGACGCCTACCGGCACTGGTACGATCTCGACGACCGGGAAGTGCTCGATCTCCTCAGGGAGGCAGACGCAGCGGAGATTGCGAAAAGCTGAATTTGCCGGCCGCCCTGGGAAGGTCCGCCGACTCGCCGTCAGACAAAGAACAAGGGGGCGAAGGCCCTGCAGGGCGTCTGGTTCGTGAACGCGCCGAGGTAGACCCGGCCGCCGGCAAACAAGAACCGGCCGTCCAGCACGAAAACCCGCACATCCCATTTCCAGGTCTCGCGGTCTCCCCCCGCCCTCGGCACAGCGATTTCGGGTGGAGCGACGAGTTTCATGGCAACATACTGGGCAGGGTCGATTCGGGCCAAAACACGCCTGAACTCGTCTGCCGTAGGCGTATCGACCGGCCCGTAGAGAACCCCCTTGGACGCGTGAGACGAAAGCGGCTTGAGAACGATCCCGGCCGGCGGGCCGAGGCGATTAAAGAGCCTTTCCACGCCCAGCCCGTCCGATCCGGAGTGCACGAAATCCGCAAGGTACACCGTGGGGGGCACAAGGGATCGCAGCGCCTCCAGCTCCTCGTGCTCAAGGCCCAGAGTTTCCAGCGTGGCATCGTCGGACAACATCACGAGCGAAGCCTTGTCGCCCAGGTACCAGAGATGGGGGTGGTGCACGAAAAACGCCGGAGCCTCTCGAAGGATTCTCGTGTAGTCCGTGAGCACGTCCAGGCGGTCCAGCCAGTCCACGAGGGTGAGCCGATTGAGAATCCGGTCAACGGGCGTCCCTTGGACCAGGACTTCTCCGTTTCTCCAGACGATCTCCCTGGGATCCGCGATCACGGCCTCCAAGCCGCACATCGAGCGGACCCTATCCGCGGTGTACAGGAATTCCCCGTAGGTGATCTGCCGCTTCGGCTCCCAGTCGACGATCGCGAACCGTCTGCAGACTCGGCCGGTTCCTTTTAGGATGTGAGCGGCCATGAGGGCTTCGCAGCTTCTCCGGTCCTGTCCCTCTCGAAAAGCCCGGATCCTGCAGCCCGGTACGAGCCGGGCCAGGCGCTCTCCGTACCTTTCGAGCAGGCCGGGATAAATCCCTACCATGCCCGGGGGCAAGACCATGAATTCGATAAGCCGGGGCTCTGGGCCCTCGAGGTGCAGGTCCAGGCACCCGATGCTCGACGAGGCCTCGAAGGGAAGGGTGCCGGCCCCGCAGCCCGAGAAGGGACCGGAAAGCGCCCTGGGGACCCGCTGGGCCGAAAGGCGCCTATACGGTTCGGCGCAGAGAATCTTCCAGAGGAGCCGCACAAGCCCAGCGAACTTCTCCTCCCAGCGCCTGTCCAGCAAAAGGGGAACCGGCGAGATCGGAATCACTCGTTCTGGGTTGGCCTTGAGATGAAATTCCTCCGAAAGAGCATCGTAGAAACGAAGGAACCCATCCGGGTCGTACCGGTCCAGGTACGCTTCGGCCAGCCGAGAAGCTTCGGTTCGCCCCCCGGAAGCCATTTGATCCTTGCCTCCCCAAAATCCGCGGGCCCCGGGCCAAGCCGACCCCTCAGGGCGCCGAAATCCCTTGCCCCAACAGGAGGGAAAAGTGTATCAGGGAGCCAGGAAAATGAAAAAGGAGGCGGGCATATGGGTCCTTTTCAGAAAAGAATCGCTCTGCTTTTGACGTGTCTTCTCTTGTTGGCGGCATGCTCGTCCGAAAGCGAAAAGCGCGAGGACCGGACCGCCTTTTTCGAGCCTCCCCTCGAGGAGCAGGGAGTGAGCGGCCAGGAAATCCCTGTCTTCGAACAGGCGCTGCAAGCGTTGCTGGCAGATCCTGTCGTGGATTTCGTGGCCACGCGAAAGGGAGACCTTTACGAAGTCCACGCGGCCAGGGGTTCTGTGTTTTTCCGGAGGCTCCGTTCCGAAAGAGGAACCGAATATCTTGTGGAGAAAACCGAAGGAGAGAACCCAATCGGCCGCCAGGACCCTGCGTGGATCCCCACATACGAAGAAGAGCTGGCCGCGGGCTCGAACCCCAACGGGGTCGCCTTTCCTGAAGAGGGGTACGAACCCGGCGACCCCCGGATCTCGTTCGTCGAGCCGCAAGACGATTCCTATCCTTACGGCTACGAACGGATCGCCGCCTACTTCGACCACCCGGACAGTGCCGATTTTATCGTGAACCCCAAAAGCTATACCCACGCCACAGGAGAACTCGGCGGCCATGGCAGCCTCGGGATCGTGCAGAGCCGTTGCCCTCTTGTCTTCTGGGGAGCCGGAGTGCGGACCGGCCGACAAGAAGGACATCCCCGTCAGGTCGATATCGCTCCCACAGTCGCGAGGCTGCTCGGGCTGCCCGAAATCTCGGGCGTGGACGAAACCGGCCTTTGGAGCCAAAGGGTGAACCTCGGCTGGCAGGACGGCCACGCTCTGGAAGAAATCCTCGACGGGACGACCTGCCGGCATGCGCTGGTCCTGGTCTGCGACGGGCTCGCCCACACGGAATTCCTTCACCAGATCGAGACCCGGCCCGGAGCGCTCTCCAACCTGCGCCGCCTGGTGGAGGAGGGAGCCTGGTACGCTTACGGCAGCATCACGAACTGGCCGAGCGTCACCTATCCGAGCCACAACACAATCGGCTCAGGCGTGTACAGCGGCCACCACGGAATCGTGGACAACACCTATTTCCTCCGTTCCCGAGGGGAAATTGCGTCTCCGATCGGCCAACTCCTCCTGACGGAAGAACTCTTCAACCCCTCCGGGCCCGCGGAGTCCCTGCACCAAGCGGTCCATCGGGCTTTTGGCAGTTGGGATCCCAAGGCAGCCACCGGCGCCTTTACGGCGAGTCTTTTCGACCCGAGCGTAAAAGATGCGGACAAGGCGGATCTCGAGTTTCGGGACCGATTCTACCCGGGAATCCGTTTTCCCCCTCTTTTCCTCGAAACGCCGGCGGGAGTGCCCGAGCCAGACCCTTCGCTCCGCCACACGACATCGACCTTGGAGCAGATCACGGAAGAGGTCGCGCTCTATGAGCTCTACCATCTGTTCACCCGCCAGGGCGGAGCAGTCCGGCCCAGGTACGTCATCGTGAATTTCATCACGACTGACGGCACCGGGCACGCCAACGGTCCTCATGGCGACGACATGAAACCGGTCCTGGACCACATCGACGCCAGTCTGGGGGTTCTGCTGGCATGGCTGGAAGCCTGGGGAATCCTCCAGCAGACTGCCATCGTTCTCACGTCGGACCACGGCATGCAGATCGGGGATCCGACCCGGTCGGCCCGGCCCACGAGAAAACTCGACGAGGCCGGGATCCCTTACAGACCAGGAACCGGAATGGGCGTCTACCTTCTCACACCTTGAGTCGAACCTGAAGGGTTGCGGGGGCCTCGTGCGGTTTTTCTTGACAGGGCCGAGCGTACTCGTCTAGATTTTGAGTCGAGAACGGTTTTCTAGTCCTTGCCGTCGCCCTTCAGGTCTCAAAACAGATCGAGTGCCGCGTCGCACCCCAGGGGCTGGGACGTCGGCGGGAAGGGAGGAGCCATGAGCGTGGCGAGAATCCTCAAGGGGCAGGAACTCTTCGCGAATCTCAGTCTGGAAGACGTCAACAAGATCAGCGGATTTTCGGAGCGCAAATCCTTCAGGAAAAACCAAATCATCTTCAAGTACGGAGACAAGGGCGAGCACGTGTTCGTGCTCCTCGAGGGAGGAGTCCATCTCAGGCTTCCAGCCAGGCCCCACGCCTTCCGGATCGTCGTGTCGAGCGTGGCCAAGGGCGACCTCTTCGGCCTCTCGCCGCTTCTGGGATCGGAGCGATACACGCTGGAAGCCCAGGCGGTGGGGCCGACTCAGGTTTTGGCCATCGACGCTCTCAAACTGAGGAACCTCCTGGAGAGCAACAGCCTGGCCGGGTTCACGATTATGACCGAGGTCGCCCAGGCATATTTCAACCGGTACATCGAGATTCTCAAGAGACTTCAGGGAATTGTGACCCAGATTCCCCTGATCGCAGGCGTCTAAAGGCGCCTCGCATCCACGACAGGACCAACTCTCGCCTGGCAGACCCGCCCCGGGCGAAACACTGGAATCCGTGTTTCGGCCCGGGGAGGTTCGTTCTCCTGCCCCGCCCGTTGATCCTCTCTGCCCGCTCAGTTCATCATAGGAAGTATCCCTTTACCCCCAGAATCACGGGGAGGCTGCCATGGCGGGCGCCTTCATCGGCTCCAGAGAAGAACTTGCCTCGTTCTTCACCGAAACCTTCAAGCCCCGACAAGCCTGGAGGATCGGCTGCGAATTCGAAAAACTCGGCGTCCACCCTTCGAGCGGAAGGGCCTTGCCTTTCAGCGGACCGGACGGGGTGGAAGAGGTCCTGAGCCGCTTAGCCGAGCGGTTCGGCTGGCAGCCCCGTCTCGAGGCTGGACGGGTCCTGGCCCTTGAGAGAGGCTCCAGCCACATTACGCTCGAGCCGGGTTGCCAGCTCGAGTTGAGCAGCGCTCCTCACGATAGCCTTCACGGCTTGGCCGAAGAGTTTCGGGGTCACATTCGGGAACTCCTTGCTGTCTCCGACCCCGAGAGGATCGCCTGGCTGGGGTTGGGGATCCAGCCGGTCTCTTCCTGGGAAGAAACCGAGCTGTTGCCAAAAGCTCGGTATGCGATCATGACCCGGCAACTACCCAAATGCGGGCCTCTGGCCCTTTCCATGATGCGGGAGACAGCCGCGACCCAGGTCAACCTGGACTACGAAAGCGAAGAAGACGCGGTGAGGAAGTTCCGGCTTGCCATGGCCCTCTCGCCCCTCTTCACGGCCTTGTTCGCCAATTCGGCAGTCTCCAGGGGAAGGGCCAACGGGTTCCTCTCCCGGCGAGCCCACATCTGGCTGCACACAGACCCCCATCGGTGCGGCTTCGTGGAGAAGCTCTTTCGAGAGGACGCAGGATTCTCCGACTACATCGAATACGCCCTGGCCGTGCCCATGCTTTTCATCGTCCGGGAAGGAACTTGGATCGACTTCGAGGAAGCGGTGACCTTCGGGCAGTTTTTCGAGAGCGGTTTCCGCGGCTTCCGGCCGACCCGCGAGGACTGGATCCTCCACCTGTCTACCCTCTTCACCGAAACGCGGTTCAAACCGTTCCTCGAAATCCGCGGTGCCGACTGCCCGCCGCCAGATCTCGCGCTCTCCTTTCCGGCGCTCGTAAAAGGAATCTTCTACGATTCCGAGGCGAGCCGGGAAGCCTGGAATTTGGTCAGGGCCTGGGGCGCAGAGACGCTGAAGGAGCTTCTGCGCGAAGTGAGCGTGCGCGGGCCGAGCGCCGTGGTGCACGGAGTGCCTTTGGCCGAGCCCATCCGGGAAATCGTCCGGATCTCGGCCCAGGGGCTCAAGCGTCAGGCGAAGTTGGACGTCCATGGCCGGGACGAGAGTCTCTTTCTCGAGCCGCTTCAGGAAAAAATGGAAGCCGGATGGCAATGTCCGGCCCAGGAAGTGCTCGAAGCCTGGAGCGGCTCCTGGGGACAGCAGGTGCAAAGGCTTATCGAATTCGGCCGGTTCCGGTAACTCCCCGTTTTTCCCCACTCCCCAGAGCAGCGGTGAAAAGGCAGGACCTTGATTTTTATTCAGACGTAACCTACTCTTAACACTTGCGCGCGGGGCTATCCTTTTTCCAACCACAGGACCTGCCACAAAACTTGCTGCAATGAAACGTTTCTCGTTTCGCTCCGTCCGGCCCTGGCTCGAGTCCCACGCGAGACTTCCTCTACGACTCCTCCTCTGTCTGGCCGCAGGCCCCGTGTTCCTGCTCTTCCAGGAGACTGCTTCGAGATCCAGTCTGATCAAGGCCCTTCTCTGGTTTTACTACTACCCAACAAGCGCTGCGTTCAATCTGGTTCTCATTTACAGCATTCTAGCCCTCTGCCTGGCTTTCCTGGGCAAGACAGCCATTTCCCTGATCCTGACGGGAACGCTTCTCGGGCTCCTCACCCTGGTGAACTTTCTCAAGCTGGCCTACCTGCAAAGTCCCTTCTATCCTTGGGATCTGCTCGACCGGATGGGAATCGAACTGCCGAACCACTTCGGTTACCTTCTTGCGGGCCTGAAAGAATATCCGGTCATTCACCGGGACTTCGTCATGACCGGTGAGGACGGAAGCATCGACGCTTTCGAAAACCGCAAGTCGAGCCCGTTCCTGCAGGCTCTGAATCTGTTCCAGTACGACCTTCTCTTCGGCTCCCGGTTCTGCCAGAACGTCCTGCCCGAGCCGCCGGCAGAAGTCCTGACCTCCGCTCCTCCCACCCAGCTTTAGACCTTCGACGCAGAGAAGACACCGGGCTGCGCTACAGATCCACAGCAGCCAAATACCCCTCGTGGACCGCATCGATGATCTTTCGGGGAGCGTTGCAGTCCCCCACGGTCTTGTGCGGGATGCCAGCAGCGGCCAGTTCGTCGGAGAGCCTGCGGACCGCTTTGGAGCCCACGGCCACGATCACGGTATCGAAAGGCTCTCTCTTCGCCTCGCCGTGCTGGACGTACCGGATTCCGTCCGGCTCGATCGCCTCGACCCTGGCATCCGTAACGATCCGGACGTTGCGCTCTTTGAGTTCCTGCATGAGCACCCACCGGGAGGACTTGCCCACGTCCTGGCCCACCCGGGAGAGCATCTCGAACACGGTCACCTCCTTGCTTCCGCGGCGGAGAAGCTCGTGAAGCTTTTCGTCGGTCTCGGCCCTGTTGAACATGAGGAACTCGAGGGTCTCGGCGTTGATCGTTCCGATCTTGGCCACCTGGAGGGCGGTCTCCAAACCTACGGCCCCTCCTCCGATCACCGCCACTCTTCGGCCCAGCGGCGGCTCTTTGGCGAGCAGTTCCCAAGAGGTGATCACATGGGGCAGGTCAATGCCGGGGATCGCCGGCACAATGGGCTCGGCTCCTTCGGCCACGATGACCACGTCGGGTGCGAACCGCCGCACCGCCTCTACGTCCACCGCAACGCCCGTGTGTACCCGGACCCCCGCCCGAGCCAGGGCGGCCTTATAATATTCGACAAGACTCAGGAACTCCTTGCGACCCGGCGGGGCTCCGGCGATTCGAAGCTGTCCACCCAATCTGGGCGCCTTTTCGTACAAGTCCACCTCGTGACCCGCCAGCGCCGCCACCCGGGCAGCCTCCATCCCGCCCGCCCCTGAGCCCACGACCATGACCTTCTTCGGCCGCGCGGCTTTTGGGATCCGGCGCTCGCCCTCGAGGCCCGCCTCGGCGTTGACCAGGCAGCACAGAGGCTGGCCCGTGAAGATCCGGTCCATGCAGCCCTGCATGCACCCTACGCAAGGCCGGATCTCTTCGGGCCTGCCCTCCCGAGCCTTTGTCGGCCAGTCCGGATCCGCGACCAGGACCCGCCCCAGGGCCACCATGTCCGCGAACCCCTCTTTGAGGATCCGCTCCGCCGTAAAAGGGTCCGTGATGCGGTTCGAAGCAATCACCGGAACCTTCACGGCACGCCGGATCCCGCCAGCCAGGTACGCGTATCCGCCCCTGGGAACCTCCATCGTAAGCTGGCTCACAAAAGCCTCGTGCCATCCTCCGGTCACGTTGAAAGCGTCGATGCCGGCTTGCTCGAAAAGCTGGCAGAACCGGGCGATATCGTCGTTGGTATTGCCGCCAGCCACAAAATCGTTTCCCGGCACGCGCATGGTCACGGTGTAGTCGTCCCCTACCGCGGCTCTGACCTTGCGGATCGTCTCGAGGGCGAAGCGGGCCCGGTTTTCGAAGGAGCCCCCGTAGGCATCCGTGCGCTTGTTGGTGACGGGCGAAAGGAACTGGCTGATCAAGTAGCCGGCCGACCCGATGATCTCCACGCCGTCGATGCCCGCCTCCCGGGCCCGCCGGGCGGCCTGGGCAAAGGCGTCCTGGACCTGCTCGATCTCCTCCAGGGTCATCTCCCTCGGCGTCTCGCCTGTGTAGCGGGATTTCACGGCAGAAGGGGCCAGGGCCTGCTGCCCGTCGATGAAAAACGAAAACGTGTACCGGCCTCCGTGAAAGAGCTGGACCATGAGCTTGGCCCCTTTGGCGTGCACCCGGTCGGCCAGGTGCCGGAAGTCCGGAATATAGGCGTCGTCTCGAAGGGAGAGGCAGATCGCACCGGCCCCGAGAAAATCCACGCCCACAGGCCCGGCCACGATCACGCCGGCGCCTCCCTCGGCCCTGCGTTCATAAAACCGATAGTGCCTCTCGTTGAGCTTCTGATCCATCGAAAACAGCGTGCCGAGACTGGGCATGAGGATCCGGTTGCGACTTTCCAGGGTTCCGATCCGGATGGGTTGGAACAACAGCGGAAACATGAGGGCCTCCTCCTTTGTGGGCTTTCCGTCTCCGGAACGTTCGAGCGACCCGGGCCGAACCCAGGCCGTCGTTCAGTTTCCCGAAGGGCCTTCTCGCCCGTTCCCGTGGATGAACAGGATGCACATCACGAAGTTTCTTCCGGTGCTAGGGACTTGGCGGGCTGATCCGTCTTGGGGGGTCTCGACGAAGAGCGCCTCTTGGCCCTCCGGCCCGAGGCGCTCCGTTCGATCTTCTTTCTCCCCGTGCTCGTCCCGTACCCCGAGATCACGTAGGTACCGCTCCGAGGGTCCACGTTGAGTTCCACAAGCCCGTTCGCCTCCGCGTCCTCGAGGAGCTCGCTGAAGCTGCGGTAGCCATGGTAGCTTTCGTTGAAGCTCGGCTTCTTTCTCTTCATGGTGTCCTTGACCATGGAAGAATAGAGGATGGGCTTGTTCTCCCGGATCAGGGCTTCCACAGATTCCAGGAGAAGCCGGAAAGCCTCCTGCTTCTTGGGCGGAAGGTCCTGGGCCACCGGAGGCGGCTGGCCCGCGGGCCTTTCCAGGTCGTCGTAGAAAATAAATTCGTCGCAATTGTTGATGAGCAGTTCCGACGTGGACTCCTTCACGCCCAGGCCGATCACGTGCTTGCCGTTCTCCTTGAGCTTCGCCACCAAGGGCGAGAAGTCGCTGTCCCCGGAAACCACGACGAACGTATCGATGTGCTCCTTGGTATAGGAAAGCTCGAGCGCATCGACCACCATGCGGATGTCGGCGGAGTTCTTGCCCGAAAGCCCCCGCCTGGGGATTTCGACCAGTTCGACGCCGGTTTGGTGAAAGGCCACCTTGTAGTCCCCGTACCGGCTCCAGTCGGCGTAGGCTTTCTTGTAAACGATTTTCCCCTTTTCGACCAGTCGCTCGAGAACCTTGCGGATGTCGAAATGTCCGTCCTTCTTGTCCTTAAGCCCCTGGGCCAGATTCTCGAAATCGAAAAACACGGCCAGGGTCCGCTCGGTCTTATCGGATTCGGCCATCCCAAGCTCCTCTGTTCCCGATCTTTCCCGGAAAGCCTGCGGGCTCCGGGCCGCTTCGATCTTTCTGGATCCTCCCTGGGTCGAACTATACTCCGACCGAAAGGACAGCGTCAACAAAAGGCCTTGTCCGGCGCGAAGTCTCAACGGTTGAAAAACGAAACGGTTCTGGTAGGTTGACGGACAGGGCCGGAATCTTCGGCCGAGCCGGCGCAATCTGAACAAGAACGAACCGAAGAAATTCAGCCTGCCCCTTGAAAGCGAGAACGAAGAATGGCCGAAAGCCCCGTGGAGAACCTGCAACTCGGACGCAAGCTCGACGCCGCACCCCCGGGCTGTCCTGCCCTCAAGCTCGTCGGGGTGACCAAATACTACGGCTCCCTGTGCGCCCTGGACCGGGTCGACCTCACGGTCCGGCAGGGCGAGATTTTCGCCCTGCTCGGCCCCAACGGCGCGGGCAAGACGACTCTCATCTCGATCGTGGCGGGCCTGGTCAGACCCACGGCCGGATCGGTGGAAGTCTTCGGGTACGATCTCAAGAAGCACCCCATGAAGGTGAGGGCCTCGATCGGGCTCGTGCCCCAGGAGATCAATTACGATCCGTTCTTCTCGGTAAACGAAGTGCTCCGGTTCATGATGGGCTACTTCGGCCTCAAGCCGGACCAGAAACGGATCGACGCGATCCTCCAGGCCTTTGATCTGTTGGACAAGAAGCACAGCAACACCCGGGCCTTGTCGGGCGGCATGAAACGGAGGCTCCTCATCGCAAAGGCTCTGGTGTATGACCCCCCTCTGGTCTTTCTCGACGAGCCCACGGCCGGCGTGGACGTGGAGTTGAGGGAGGAGCTCTGGAAGTACATTCTGGGACTGAAAAAGAAGGGCACCACGATCGTCTTGACCACCCATTACATCCACGAGGCCGAACGGCTCTCGGACCGGATCGGCGTTCTCGACAAGGGCCGCCTCGTCCGGGTGGGCACCCGGGACGATCTTCTGGAGGAGTTCGGGGAACAGGTCCTCCTGTTCGAACTCGAGCGACCGGTGGAGCGGTTGCCGCACGGGCTCGCCGAGCTGGGCGTGACGCGGCAGCCGGACGGGAGACATCTCGTCTACCGGTACCGCAACGGCAACGGCCGTTTGAACGAGGTCATGGACCTCATCCGCAGCTCGGGTCTCTCGGTGCGGGAAATCCGGGACCGCCACACCCAACTGGAGGAGGTCTTCCTAAAGATTCTGGGCCGGGCAGGAGGACTGCCGCAATGAACTGGATCGGGTTCGAGACTCTTCTGTGGAAAGAGGTCAAGCGGTTCCTGAAAGTCTTCGGCCAGACCGTGATCTCGCCCGTGATCACGACGCTCCTCTACCTCGTGGTCTTCGGCCTTTCCCTGGGCAACCGCCTGCCCAACCAGGAGGGCGTGGGATACGTGGAATTCCTCGTGCCGGGCCTGGTCATGCTCATCATCATCAACAACGCCTTCATGAACACGACCTCCTCCCTGTTCATCTCCAAGCTCCAGGGCACCCTCGTGGACCTGCTGGTCGCCCCCATCTCCAACGCCGCGGTTCTCACCGCCTATGTCCTGGCCGCGGTGCTGAGATCCCTGCTCTGCGCAGGCGCGGTCGTGGCGGCGGCGTGGCTGGCAAGCGGCGTGACCATGCGATTTCCCTCGCAGGTGCTCGGGTACGCTTTTCTCGTGGCCGTCTGTTTCGGCCTTCTCGGGATCGGAACGGCCATCCTCTCGGACAAGTTCGAACAGCTCAACCTCGTTCTTACCTTCGTCATCACCCCCCTTACGTTCCTGGGCGGTGTGTTCTACTCCATCGAGGTCCTGCCCGAGCCCTGGAGAACGATCACTCTTTTCAACCCGATCCTGTACATGATCAACGGGTTCCGGCACGGATTCGTGGGCATAAGCGACGTTGAGCCGCTTCTGGGTCTGGCCTTTGTGGTGGGGTCCTGCGTGGTCCTGGCCGTCTGGGACCTGTGGCTCCTCGCGCACAGCAGAAAGCTGAGACCGTAAAAACGAATTTCGTCAAGGAGGACTTCCCGCCTTGAGCATTTTCCCCCGCTTGTCCATGGCGGCTCCTCCCCTGTTCCGGTAGGGCTCCATTCTATCCGCTGCTTTCACGGCACAGCAATCGCAGACCCATGAAACCTGGTAAGCTCCCTGAGTCGTCGCCTGCAGAGGGAGGTCACCGTGGAGGCCCTAGCTTTTTCGGGCTCTCAACCTGACAAATCGAATCGCCGCGGCAGAGCCGAAGGCCAATGTCAGGATCCCTGCCCAGTTCCACGGGACCGAGGGGCCGGGCGCTGCGGGGGAGGCCGGCGCGGCTTCGGCTGGTGCGGCAGCGCCCCACACGACGTCCCACGTGGAGGGATTGCAGTCATCGTCCACCCCGTTCCCAGGGATCTCGGCCGTCCCGGGATTCACGGCCGGGTTCGCATCCTTGCAGTCGCAGTCGGCGCCGTACCCGTCGCCGTCCCCATCCTCGCTCTGCGCCAAGGGGTGGGGATCCCAACCGTCGGGGCAGCCGTCGTTGTCGTCGTCATCGTCGCAGACATCCGGCTCGCCGTCGCTGTCCGTATCCACGGGCGAAGCTGTCAGCGCGGCAGCCAAGTTGAGCCTGCCGCCCGTGACCGTCTTTCCTGAAAGAGACCCGAGTGGATCCACAGTCTCCATCAGAAGGCTCTTGACCTCGCAGGGCGTCAAATCCGGATGATTTGCCCACACGAGGGAGGCCGCCCCGGCCGCGCAGGGAGCGGCCATGGACGTGCCGGAAAGGAAGTCGTAATTCAACGAGTATCCGTATTGCGTGTTCAGGATGACCTCATAGGTGGGCATCGTGCTGAAATACCCCACGCCCGGCGCGCCGACATCCACGCTCCGACGCCCGTAATTCGAAAACGAGGCCAAGGTGTCCGTCCCATCCGTGGCAGCCACACTCAAAATCGTCTTCGAGTCAAACGCGGCCGGCCAGCTTCCCTGGAGCAGGGGAGGGTTGTCGATATTGTCCCCGACCGCATCGAAACCGCCGTTCCCTGCGGCGCAGACGAACAGGATCCCGGCCGCGCCTGCGGCCTCGATGGCCGTCTTCATGGCCTGAAGCGGCGCGAGCATGGCCCAGCTCGCGTTGACGACCCTAAGGCCCGGCTCTCCGTGAACGGGCCGAGTCTTCAACTCGATGAGGTAGTCGATGGCCTCGATGGCCATAAGGCTGTTCAGGAACTCGGAGTCTCCCCCGATCTTGATGGGGAGGATCTTCGCGTGGAAATTCACGCCCACGCCCCCGGTAGCGTTGGAAGCGGCTCCGACGATGCCCGCCACGTGAGTCCCGTGCCCGAACAGATCCAGGGGGTCGTTATCCGGGATCGGCAGAAACACGTTGGCTCCCACGAAGTCCCAGCCCTTCCAGTCGTCCACAAGCCCGTTGCCGTCGTCGTCGACCCCGTTGCCTGTCGATGGATCCAGGGGATCCGACCAGGGATCTTCGCCCGGGTTTGTCCAAATCCTGCCGGCCAGATCCGGATGGGTGTAGTCGATTCCCGTATCGATCACAGCGACGACCACAGGCTGCGAGCTGCCGTCGTCGATGTCCCACGCCTCGACCGCGTCGATATCCGCGTCCGCAATCCCTCCGGTCTGCCCGACGTTGTTCAAGGGCCACTGGTTCGGGAAATCCGGGTCCGGAGGCACGAACTGGCACAAGGCAAGGGGCACCTTTTCCGCCCATTCCACCGAGGAATCCCCAGCGAGAATCTCAACGGTGCGGTCCAGCCCCGGGCCGGACCGACCGACCTCGAGGACCGAGATCCCCAGATGCTTGAGCCTCTTCACCTCCCGCACCGATGCCCGGCTCAAGGCCGCGGCTTGTGAAGCCTTCGTCGTTCCCTGCCGGTATTTCACGAGGATCCGATCCGGAAGATAGACCGGGGTCCCCTGCTTCCCCCGCTCTAGGACAACCGCCTGAGCAGGCTCTGCCCGAAAAACGCAAGCCCCGGCCAGCGCAACCGCGGCGAGCACGAACACTCTTGCCGTGGAACGAACCCATTCCATTTTCAGGCCCTCCATTGAAATCGTTATATTTAAACTTACTCAATTTCAAGAGTCTCCGTCAAGGCGCTCCTGTCTCTCAACTCCCCAAGTCTCTTCGCGCGGACCCGTTGACTTCCCGCAAGAGGATCTCGTAGCGTGAGCGGGAAATCCCAACCCCGAAGGAGCAAGTCAGCAAGTCATGGAATCCGCCTTTTCCTGGGGCACAGAGCTGATTTTCTGGCTTCAGCGGTTCAGCCCGGCCCTGGATCCCGTGTTCGTCGCGTTCACCCTTCTGGGGGAAGAGGGCTTTTTCATGCTCCTGCTGCCACTCGTGTACTGGTCCGTGGACCGCAGGACCGGGATGAGACTGACCGTTGTGTTCCTCGTTTCCGCTTATCTCAACGCCGCGGCCAAGGCATACTTCGATCTGCCCAGGCCTTTCGCGTGGGATTCGAGAGTCAGGCGTCTCTATCCCGCAGGCGGCGCCGGATTCCCGAGCGGCCATGCCCAGGGCGCCGTGGTGGTGTGGGGGTATCTCGCCTGGTCGGCGCGAAGAAGTTGGGCCTGGATTCCGGCAGCGGCGCTCATGCTTTTCATCGCCCTGTCCCGGATCTACCTGGGCGTGCACTTCCCTCTCGACATCCTGGGAGGCTATGCCTTGGGGGGTCTTGTCCTCGGAGCCTCAGTGCTGCTCGGGCCGTCCCTGGAGAGGTGGATCGGCAGACAGAGCTTTTCTGGTCTGACGGCCCTCTCGATTCTGGCGCCGGCCGTCCTGCTTGTCGCCGCGCCTCAGGCGCCTTCGCACGCCGTCACGACGGCTTCGGCGCTTCTCGGGATGGGACTCGGGTTCTCCATCGAAAACCGGCGGGTCCGGTTCGATTCGGGCGGAACTCTCGGCCGCAGGGCGGCGAGGTTCGCCGTAGGGATCGGTCTTCTCTTCCCGCTTGTTTGGGCGCTGGAAAAACTGGGCGCCCTTTGCGAACCCTCTGTCGCCCTGCGGATCCTCCGGTATTCAGTCCTGGGGCTCGTTTCGTCCGCGGGAATGCCCTGGCTGTTCGTCCGGCTCGGCTTGGCCGCAAGACGGGAGAGAGAGGTCTCCAACCTCTGAACGGGTCAACTTCTCTGCCCAGGGCCGCGCTTCTGGGCGGATTCCCTGCGACTGGAGGCCCGTTCCTCCTCGATCGCCTTCTTCTCCAAGGCCCGCCGGATCCGGTCCAGAAGATCGTCCGGCTCGCAAGGCTTGAGCAGATAGTCGAAGGCGCCCAGACGCATCGCTTCCAGGCCTGCGGAAACCGACCCATGACCCGTCAGGACCACGACCTCGGTCAGGGGAGAAACCTCTCGGGTCCTCCGCAGGACTTCGAGGCCGTCCACATCCGGCATGAGCATGTCCAGGATCACGACGTCGACGCTCCCCGACCGCACCCTCTCCAAGGCTTCACGGCCTCCAAGAGCGACCGCCACCTCGTACCCTTCGGCTTCAAGGGTCGGGCACAGGGACCGGACGAACGATTCCTCGTCGTCGACAAGCAGGATCGACTTTTTCGTCACGGCAGGCTCCCCGAAGATCCGGGCTGGCCGAAGAAGTCGTATCGGCCGTTGAGAAAAAGGTTCGCGAAATACTCCACGTGGGCCGGGCTTTCCATGACCACGTCCAGCTGCCGGGCACAGCCCATGAGTCTGCCCAGCATGGCAAGAGCCGCCAGCGTGTCCTCGACGGAGTATTTCTTGTAGTTGGCGTTCACCAGATCGCCCTGCTGGTCGACCCAGAAATCCCGGGCTTTGAGCACCCGGGCGATGAATTCGGCCCTCCGTTCCCGCCGGTCCTGGGAGGCCGCGCCCCCTTTGAACCGGAACGTGATGTAGTTGCTGTTGGACGTTTCTCCGCAGTAAGCGTCCACGGTGGAGAAGTGATACCCCAGGCGAGAGCTGAAATTCACGTACCGTTCCGAGACGATGGCATAACTGCGCGCGCCAAGCTCCCGCTCGTGCTTCAACGGGTCGTACAAGGTGTTGGCGAAAACCGACACAAAGTCCCGCAGTCCGATCGGCACGTGACCGGCCCACCGGACGCCCTCGGTCGTCATGCCCTCCAGAAGGGCCCGAAAGGGGATAGAAGTCACCTGGTCGCAGTTCACTTCCTTCTGTTTCTCCTCCAGGCCCGCAAGCCCGCCGCCCAGGTCAACGACGAAGACGCTCAGCGGCACCGGGATCTTGAGTCGAAACACCCTGCCCTTCCGTAGGGTCTGGGTGTCGTTGAAGGCGAACATGCTGTTGATCGCCTCCTCGTGGCAGAACCGCATGATGTCGTGGAGGGTCTTGCACGAAGAAGCCCGGAAGGATCGATCCCTCGGGTTCGTGAGGTTCAGAGGGGCAATGCGGGAAACCAGAAAGGCGAGGCTCTTGTAAACCGGACTTTCCTTGATGGGGCCGTGTTCCTGGGCGTCCTGAATTTCAGGCGCCTCGATCCGTCCCCGATACACGATCCGGTGGGTGGCGTCCACCGTGACCCAGATGCCCTCGGGAATCTTCTCCACCGCTCCTCGGGCGTTGACGATCATCGGCACACGAAACTCCCTTGCGATGGACGCCATGTGACCCGTCGGACTTCCCACTTCGGTCACGATGGCCTTGACACGGCCGAGAAGGCCGATCCACTCCGGCATGAGCCTTCGAGCGACCAGGACCCCGCCCATCGGCGGAAAACGTTCCAGGTCCGCCGCATCCTTCACCCGGTGGCTCAGGCCCGAGCCGACCCCCCCGCAAGCGGTCTCGGCCTCGGCCGCCCGGAGCAGCACCGCCTGTTCCGGAACGTCGGCCAGAGCCAGCCCTTTGGTCTCTGGAGTCCGGACCGGCGCCAAGGGACGGGTCTGCAAGAGCGAAAGACGGCCCCGCTCGTCCAGGCTGAACTCCACGTCCTGGGGGCAGCCGTAATGGGCCTCGAGCTTCCGGGCGATCTGCACCAGCACCTCGAGATCTCCGGGGTTCAGACAGGCCTCGTCCGCCTGGTCCCTGGGCACCGGGAGCTCGAGAGTGCCTGCGTCCTTTCCCGGGACGAGCATCACGGACTGATTCGATCTCCTCTTCTCCAGAAGGGAGCCGGTCTTCTTGTCCAGAACATAGGTCTCCGGGCTCATTTCCCCCAAGACGATCGACGGCCCAAGTCCCCACCCGGCCGTGACGAAGATCCTGTCAGGGTGGAAAGGGTCCTGGGTGTACAGAACGCCGCTCGCCGAGGCATTCACCATTCGCAAGCAGCAGACGCACATCGGGATGTCCTCGTCCCGGATGCCTTTGTTCGCCTTGTAATAAATGGCCCGCACGCTGTACTTGCTCGCGAGGACCTTCTTGTATGCCTCCAGGAGCCCCTTTTCCTCCACGTTCAGGACACTCTCGTAGAGCCCGGCAAAAGAGGACTGCACGCTGTCCTCACCCAGTGCGCTCGAACGAACCGCAAGCCGAAGCGGAGAGCCGCACTTTCTGCGCAAGTCCCGGTACGCCTGCAAAAGGGCTTCGCCGAGGTCTTGGGGGACCTCGGCCTCCAGGATCCGTCCTTGGATCCGCTCGCTGGCGGCCCGAACACTCGCAGGGTCGTGGATGTCCAGGTTCATTTTTACGCTGTTGATCCAGCCTGTGAGCCGGTTGTGCTCGTAAAACCTCTGATACGCCAGAGCCGTGATCGCGAACCCCTCGGGCACCGGAAGGCCGAGGACGTTTTTCATCTCGGCCAGGTTGGCGCTCTTGGCGCCCACGGCGTCCCGCATTTCGGGCCGGATCTCCTCCAGGGGCACTACGAATCTTTTGGTGTCGACCACGGCCGACCGGCCAAGCTCCTCCTCCATTTCGCGGCAAAGCCGATCGAAAATCCTCTCCAGGGTCGGGTCTTTTCTCCCCGCCAGAATTTCGAGATTCCGGATGATCTTGAAGACCTCGACCGCGATCCGGGTGCACCGGGTGCGCTGGTAGCTCATGGTGAGGAATTCGGGATTGAGGAGCTTGTCCTCTAAGTCGGCGATGATGCGAAGAGCCTCGTTGTTCGCGTTGAGAAGTTCTTTGAAAGAAAAATACTTCTTCCTTAGCTCGTGGAACACCGGTTGGCGGCGCTTCCGGGCAAGTCCCAGCCGGCCAAGCAAGGTTTGCTTCTTTCCCCCATTCCGCGCCAACGGGGATCCCTCTCTCATCCGCCTCGTCCCTCTTCCCGGTCCTCGCCTGTTGCGTTTTGCAACCAAATAGGCTAAAAGAAACCGAACTTTCGGCCCCTTAACTGCATTCTACCCGGCCCCGGGCCGGCCTTCAACGACTCGACTTTGGCCTCACGGAGAACCAAAACCATGTTCAATGTCTACCTCCCCATCGCAGACATGAGCATCAACATCTTTCTCGTCATCGGCATCGGAGGGCTCGTGGGCTTCCTGTCTGGCCTGTTCGGCGTGGGCGGAGGCTTTCTGCTCACGCCCCTCATGATGATGATCGGTATCCCGCCCGCGGTGGCCGCGGCGTCGGACTCCAACCAGATCGTGGCCGCCTCCTCCTCGGGCGCGTTCGGCCACTGGCGCCTCGGAAACGTCGACATGAAGATGGGAGCGATCATTCTCGCCGGAGGCATCACGGGCGGCACGATCGGGGTTCATTTCGTGAAGTACCTCCGGGCGGTCGGGAATTTCGAGTTCACCATGAAGCTCGTTTACGTGATCATGCTCGGGACGGTCGGAGGATCCATGTTCGTCGAGAGCCTCCGGGCGCTCAGGCGGTACAGCCCTTCAACCCCGCACGCGTCTGCGCCCATCGAAATGAGCGGTCCTCGCCTGAGCTTCTTCGCCAGGCTCCCCCTTCAGACGAATTTTCCCAAGTCCCACCTGCGGACATCGGCGATCTTTCCCTTCTTGGTGGGCACCCTGGTGGGGATCCTGGCCGCCCTTCTCGGCGTGGGAGGCGGCTTCATCATGGTGCCGGCCATGATCTACATTATCGGCATGCCCACGATCACCGCCATCGGAACCGACCTTTTTCAGATCGTCTTCACGAGCGCCAACGTGACCCTTCAGCAGGCAATCACGAACCACACGGTGGATATCGGGCTGGCGTTGCTGCTGCTCATGGGATCGGTGCTCGGCGCCCAGTTCGGGGTGAGGGCTTCCAAAAAGCTCCGGGGCGAGCAGATCCGAATCCTCCTGAGCCTCATCGTGCTGGCCCTCATGGTCAAGCTCTTCCTCGATCTCGTTCTGGCTCCGGACAACCTGGTCAGCTTTGCCAAGGCCGCAGGAGGACATTGATGAACCCCATCGCCCTTCTTCTTCTGTTTTCTCTGGCATGCGTCCCTGCCACCGCGGAGGCAGCGGTAGAACCTGCAGCCGGCGACTCGGCCATCGTCACGGATTCCACGAAAGGGCTCATTGAGATCGACCTGAGCTACCACGGAGAGCGCATCCACTTTTTCGGCACCCTGCAAGGGATCGAGGCCGACGGGGTCGTCGTGAAGCTCACCTCCCCTGCGGAGCGGGTCAAGCTGAACATCGCGGGCCGAGTCGGTCCCCTGTGGATGAACGTGAAACAATACGAAGTGGACAACGTTCCTTTTATGTACAAGATCCACGCCTCGGCACCGATGGATACGCTTGTTCCCCCCGACGTCGCTCGCCAGCTCGGACTCGGGTTCGAGACCGTCAAGGACCAGATGAACCTTCATCTCGTCAAGGGCCAGGCGGCCGAAACGGACAAGGATACGCTCTTCGACGGACTCCTCAAGCTCAAGAAGAAAGCCAACCTGTACAAGATTGACGACGAAAGCCGGATCCGAATCAAGAACGGCAAGATCTTCCAGCACTACTTCACCTTCCCTTCGGCCGCCAAGGCGGGCGAATACCAAGTCGAGTCCTTTGTGTTCAAGGACGGCAAGCTCGTCGCCAGGGCCATGGACACCATCCAGATCCGGAAGGTGGGCCTGGAAGCGTTCGTGGCGAACGCGGCGCAGAACCACCCCGTTCTCTACGGAATCAGCGCCGTTGTCATCGCCCTCGGGGCGGGACTCGTCGTCGGATACCTCTTCAAAGGCGGAGCGCACTGATGGAAGCAAAAAAAACCATCCTGGCGGCCGTGGACGGTTCTCAGGCATCGGAGAACGCCATCCGATATGCAGGGGCCTTGGCCAAGCTTTTGAACGCCCGGGTTCTCCTCTTTCACGTGGTCGAATCCGAAAAGGTCGGGTACTGGCTTTTCATCGACAAGCACTTCGTCAAGGAACTGGAAAAAGCCACGGCCCAGATCCTGGACCGAGCCAAGGAGCTTCTGGACGCCATTGGCGTCGAGTATACCGTGGAGAGCCGTCAACAGAAGCAGGCGACGTATCTCGAGATCGCCTCGGCCCTGGAGGCAAACCCTTCGATCGTTGCAGCGACCCTGGGGGACCGCGGGCTGGGCCTGAGAGAGCACAAGGCTCTCGGAAGCACCACGGACCGGGTGATGCACGAAGTGTCCAAGCGGGGGCTTCCCATTCCGGTCATCGTGGTCCCGGCCGCCGGTTTCCGCCCTCTGGCCACATAACTCCTTCTTGCCGGCAGCGGACCGACTCACGAGCCGAGGGAACTCACAGGAGGCTTTTTGGACACGCCGAGATTTTTCCGAGTCCTGGCAGCGCTTCTGCTCGTCGCCGCCGGGTGCGGAGGCTCCGGCGGAGGCGGCTCCCTCTCATCGGTCACCATCGAGATCACTGCCGGGGACGACCAGACAGGCCGGGCAGGCACTCCCCTCCCGGAGCTTCTGACGGTTCTTGTTCGTTCCGAAGAAGGCCGGCCGATTGAGGGTGCGACCGTCTCCTTCCGGGTCACGGCCGGCGGAGGCAGTCTGGACAGGGATTCAGCGGTGACCGACGAAGCCGGCATGGCCTCGGTCTGTTGGACTCTCGGCTCTCCGCCGGTCTGGAACAGGGTGCTGGCAGAAACCCAAGGCGCTTCGGTCGAGGCCCGAGCCTGGGCCGAACCAGGCCAGGAGCCCGCGAAAGAACTGCTGGCCCTGGCCCCTGCAGGCACGGAAAGCGAGGGGCTTGCCTTCTGGGAAGGAAGGGGGCTGTTCCTCGGGAGTCCCGGAGCGCTGCTCAACCTTCCCGGCCCTGGCGCTCTCCTGTCCGAAGTTCCTCTCTCGGGCCGGAGCGTCCTGAGTCCGGTCGGAATGGCCTTTGGGCCGACCGGAGACCTCTTCGTGTGCGAGAACCATGTCGCGGAAGGCGGCTCGGTCAAGCGGATTTCGCCCGCAGGAGTCTGCACGGTCCTGACGGCCGGCTTCCAGGGATCCCCTTTCGCCCTGCCCAATTCCATCGCTGTAACCGACGCAGGGGATCTCTTCCTGGCCGCGACTTGTGACGGAGCCATCTACCGCGTATCGACCGAGGACGGCTCGACCGATCTTTTTGTTTCGATCCCGGGGCCCAATGGGCTCGCTCTGGACGCCGGCGGCTCCCATCTGTATTTCACGACCGAGGACGCGGGCATATTTTGCGGCCGGTCCGGAGGCCGGGGTGGCGGCCTCTACCGCGTCGCGATCCAGCCAGACGGCAGCCCGGGCGAGGTCGAGCCCCTGGTCGAGGATTTCGCTCTCGCCGGGGACGGCCTGACCTTCGACCGAGAGGGAAACCTCTATGTGATCTTCACCTCGCTCAAGCGAAGGGGCCTTTCGGGTCTCCTGACGAGCGCCCTTTACGTGCTGACGCCGGACGGCAGATTCAACCCGTATGCCTCGGTCAATCTTCTAGCCGGAGAGATCTTCACCAACGTCGCTTTCGGCCTCTATCCCTTTGATCCGTGCAGCCTTTACGCATACGGCTTTTCCGGCAAGGTCTATCGGCTCCCGGTCGGGATCCGGGGACTTGCTCTGCCCTGAGCCTGTCGTGCGGTCGGCTTGACAGGCGTGGGCTTTTGCCCGGATACTGGATGGAAGAGGTCCAGTTTCTTCAAGCATTTCAAAAGGATAGCGCTCCTCCATGGCGACCCGCCTCGATGCAGACCAGGTCGATCAGGTGGGCTCCACTTTCGCCGGCGAGTGGACCCGCCACGGCCACGAGTATTTCCAGCAATTGCGGCGGAAGCTGCGCTGGCAGCTTCTGGTGGCGTATGTGACGCCTCTTATCGTTCTGTCCGTCTATTTTCATTTTCAGTATAACGCAACCCTGAGCAAGGGCGTCGAAACCCACCTGCGATCCATTGCCGAGAACCAGCGGAACACAGTCGATCTGTTTCTCCAGGAGCGCATCTCGAATCTGCGAAACGCCTTCGACGCGATCGCGCCGGGCAGAGCCCTCACTCCCGACGAGATGGAGAACGTCCTGGCAGGACTCCGCGGCGAAAGCGCGACCTTCGTGGACGTGGGCCTTTTCAACCCGGACGGCACACTCGTTTCTTACGCAGGCCCTCATCCATCCCTTCTCGGCAAGGACTACAGCCACGAGTCCTGGTGGACACAGCTTCTCAGCCAGGAGCGGGAGTCCTTTGTCAGCGACGTGTATCTCGGGTTCAGGGGGAGGCCGCACTTCATCATCGCCTTGCGGCGCGTCGTGGAAGGACGCCCCTGGGTTCTCCGGGCCAGCCTCGACCCTGAGAAATTCGGCGAGTTCGTGGGAAGCTCTTATCTCATGGAGGAGGCCGAAGCCTTCATCGTGAACGCCCGCGGCCAGCGCCAGACCCTGTCGGGCGCATCTCCTTCGGACGAGGAGCCGACCTTCGTGCCGGAGCGCACGGCCGAAAGCCGGGTCCTGGAGGTCGACGCCGGCGGAAAGCGCTATCTCAGCGCCTATGCTTGGCTGGCCGAGCACGACTGGGCCCTGGTTGTCAGGATCCCCACGGAAAAGGCTTATGCGCCCGTCCGTCGGGCGCGCCTCATCCTGGTGGCCATCGTGCTCGGCACGCTCTCGCTGCTCGTCGTCCTCGTTCTGCGGAACACACAGAAGCTCGTGGGAAAACTCGAGGCCGCGGACGCCGCCAAAGAGGATCTCCGGCGGCAGTTCTTTCACGCCGCCAAGCTCGCCTCGGTCGGAGAGATGGCGGCAGGCGTCGCCCACGAAATCAACAATCCCCTGGCCATCATCCATGAGGAAGCAGGCATCATGAAAGACATCCTGAACCCGGAGTTCGGACAGGCCTTCGATCCCGAGGATTTCCGGGAACGACTCGACGTGATCATGGCCACCACGCTCCGGGCCAAAACCATCACAGGCAACCTCTTGGACTTTTCCCGCAAGCACGATCCGGTCCTGGAGCTCGTCGACGTCAACGACCTGATCGAGGAAGTCCTTGCCATCCGGGACGTGGAGTTCAAGGTCTCCAACATCGAAGTGTCCAAGGAGTTCTTCCAGGGCCTGCCGCCGGTCATGGCCAAGAGGAACCGCCTCGAACAGGTCTTGCTCAACCTGCTCAACAACGCCCGGGACGCGATTTCGGGCCCGGGCCGGGTCACGGTTCGGACAAGGCTGGCCGATGGATACGTGCATATTGACGTGGAAGACACTGGCTGCGGCATGACGCCGGAACAGATGGAGAAAATCTTTTTCCCCTTTTTCACCACCAAGGCTGTGGGCAAAGGGACCGGTCTGGGCCTTTCGATCAGTTATGGAATCGTCAAGGCTTTGGGCGGCAAGATCGAGGTGAAAAGCGAACCCGGCCAGGGATCCACCTTCACCGTCATGCTGCCGGTCGCCGCGGCCGCCGAGAGCCGGACCGAGGACCGCATGCGGTCCGGGCCGGCCCGGGCCGCGGGGTGAAATCCCCCAGAGGAGGGGCAGCTTCGGAAAGGGGCGTGCGTTCCGTCGAAAAGTGCATTACAATTCCGGCGGCTGTCCCGCAGCGAGCGTGTTCCCATGCAACCTATTCGATGAGGCAAGAACGCCATGGCGAACAAAATCCGCGTTCTGGTGGTGGACGACGAAATCCGGTTTCTCAAGACCCTGGCCCAGAGGCTCGAGCTGCGCGGCCTAGAGGTCGAAGCCGTGCCCGACGGCCAGCAGGCCGTGGAAGCGGCCCGGAAGCAGCCCTTTGACCTGGCCCTGCTGGACCTCAAGATGCCCGGCATGAGCGGCGAGCAGGTGCTCGAAATCCTCAAGGCGGAACACCCGGACATGGAGGTCGTGATTCTCACGGGCCATGGCTCGATCGATTCGGCCGTGGCTTGCACGCGCCAGGGCGCTTACGGCTATCTGCAGAAGCCCTGCGACGAGGACGAACTGTTTCGGATCCTCAAAGAAGCTTACCAGAAACGGGTCCAGCGAAAGCTCCAGATCAGCCGGGAAAAGATGGAAGAGCTTCTGGCGGTCGCTCCGGGCCAGTCGGCCCTTTCAATCCTGCGGAAGCTCAAAGAAATCGAGGAAGGCAAGCCCTGAAAAGCGGGGCCGGGTTCCCCATGAAGTGGTTGCGCGGTCTCTTGAGCAAAAACCTGGGCAGGGCCCCCGAGGATTCCCTCCGGTCCCTCCAAGAGAAGTTCGCCCGGTTTCTCGACATCCTCGAGAACAACAACGCCGTCCTGGGGCTCGTGAGCGACATGGAGGAGAAGTCCCAGGGAGAGTACCTCTTCGACATCAATTATATCCGGTCGAGTCTCGACAAAATCCGCTCAGGGGTCCTCCGGATGATCGAGAGCATGATCGCTCTCGGAGGCGAAGAGAAGTACGGGATCCTCCGCGAGGTCTTCGGATCGATCGACCGGGAGATCGAGGCCATCCTTCCCGGCGGCCGACCGCTCGAAAAGGACGCGTTCATCGTTTCCCTGGAGCGGCTCGGCAGGCTCAGGGCTCCGAGCGTGGGAAGCAAGAACGCCAACCTCGGGGAAATGAAGGCCTTGGGGCTGCCCGTTCCCGAGGGATTCGCCGTCACCGCCTGGGCCTATCAGCATTTCGTGGAGTCCAACCACCTTCAAGCGAGAATCACCGAGCTTCTCCGATCGGTCAACTTCAAGCAGTACGAGGACCTGGTGCGGGTAAGCCGCGAAGCCCAGGCCATGGTGCGGTCAAGCCCGGTCCCCGGGGATCTGGCCCGGGCGATCCGGGAAGGCTACGAGGCGCTCGTTTCCCGCTCCGGTTCGCCCCAGGTGGCCCTCCGTTCGAGCGCCATCGGCGAGGACACCCTGTTCAGTTTCGCGGGCCAATACGCGACGTTCCTCAACGTGACCGGCGACGACATCGTGGAGCGGTACCGGGATGTCCTGGCGAGCAAGTTCACGCCCCAGGCAATCTACTATCTTCTGAGCCACGACCTCTCCGAGTCCGAGCAGGCCATGAGCGTCTCCTGCGTGACCATGGTAAAGGCCGCTTCCGCAGGCGTGGTCTACACGCGCGATCCTCTGAGGCCCGACCAGGACGACATCCTGGTCCATTCGGTTTTCGGGCTGGGCAAGTACGTGGTGGACGGCACGCTCACGCCGGACGTGTTCCGCGTCTCCCGCAAGGACGGCGCCGTCCTGGACCGGCGTCCGGCCAAAAAGCCCGTGCGCCTGGTGGCCAAGCCTGAGGGCGGAATCGCGGAGGAGCCCGTCCCGGAGGCCGAACAGGAGGCTCCCTCCCTGGACGAAGAACTGTTGCGCCGAATCGCAGAGACCGCCGCCCGGCTCGAGGAGCATTTCGGCTGCCCCCAGGACATTGAGTTCGCCGTGGACGACCTCGGCCGCCTCTATCTCCTTCAGACCCGGCCTCTGCGGGTCCTCAGGCCCAAATTCCAGTGGCAGGATCCAGGACCCCTGCAGGCCGACGTGCTCGTGGCCGGCGGGACCAGCGTGAGCCCGGGCGCCGGGTGCGGTCCGATCGTTCACGTTTCCTCGATCCGCGATCTGCAGCGGGTGCCTGAGGGTGCGGTTCTCGTGGCGCCCCGGCCCTTCCCCGGACTCATTACGGCCATGGAAAAGGCGGCCGCCATCCTGACCGAAGCCGGAAGCGCCGCCAGCCACATGGCCACGCTGGCCCGGGAATACCGCATCCCGACCCTTGTGGGTCTCGAAGGCGCGTGTGGGCTGCCTGAGGGGGAAGAAGTCACGGTGGATGCCACGGCAGCGGTCGTCTACCGGGGTCTCCATCCGGCCTGGGTCCAGGCCCGGCGGCCCGATTTTGAACTCTTCAGCGACACGGCGATCTTCGGGCTCCTCGAGCGGGTCCTTTCCAAGGTGTCGCCTCTGAACCTTCTCAACCCTTCCGACGAATCCTTTGTGCCCGAAAACTGTCGCACCGTTCACGATGTCACCCGGTTCTGCCATCAGAAGTCCATGGAGGAGATGTTCCTAGGCGCCACCCGGATCGACCACAAGGACCAGATGAGCCTGCGGCTGAAGAGCAACATCCCTTTGCAAGTGAACATCATCTTCATCGACCGGGATCCCTCGGAATACCGGAACCGGAGGGAGATCGAGGAAGAGGAGATCCATTCCCTCCCCATGGAGGCCCTCTGGAAGGGCATCAAGCAGGAGGGCTGGCCTTCCCGGCTGCCTCCGGTCGACTTCAAGGGCTTTACCGCGGTCATGGCCACGACCATGACCCAGGGAGCCAGGCCCGAGTTCTCGGAGAACAGCTTTGCCGTGCTCGGCCGGGAGTACATGATCCTAAGCTTGCGCATGGGTTATCACTTCACTACGGTGGAGGCCATGTGCGCGGCCGAGTCCAGCAAGAACTACATCCGGATGCAGTACAAGGGAGGCGGTTCCTCGACCGAGAGAAGGATCCGGCGCGTCCATCTCCTCACCGAGATCCTTTCCCGCCTCGGGTTTGAAAACAACAACAAAGGGGACTTTCTCTACGCAACGCTCGCCTATGAACCTGCCGAAGCGGTCCGGGAAAAGCTCAGACTCCTCGGGCGGGTCATCATGATGACCAAGCAGCTCGACATGGCCCTCTCCAGCGACGCCATCACCCAGTGGTACGCCGAGGACTTCCTCAAGAAGCTCGGCCTGCTGAAGCCGGAGGAAACGCGGCCATGAGCACGGTCCTGGACCGGCTTCGAAAGTTCACGGACGCCCTGGCCGATTTCCGGCATCTCGTGGTCATCAGCTCGGTCGTCTTCTTTTTCATCATCGGAGTGGCGTTCTTTCTCGTGTACCAAAACGCGAGGGTGATGCGGGACCAGATCAATTCCGACTTCAACCAGCAGCAGCTCATCCTCGCCCAGCAGGCGGCCTCCCAGATCGACGCGAATGTCCAGGACATCGAGGTGGAACTCACCAGCCTCAGAGGCTGCCTGAAAACGGAGTCCCCGGAGTCCTGCGACCGAGCCATGGAAGGGGCCCTCGAACGGACCCGGCCCAAAGGGCTCGTCGAGATCGGATGGGCCGATGCCGAGGGTCGGATCCTCAAGACCCATCTCGCCGAAGGGGTCCCTCCCATGGAGCCGGGCCGCATCCGGGAATCGTGCCGGTGGGACGGGTCGGGCAGGATGGTCCTAGGGCCTCTTACCGTGGAGAATCCGGAAACGAAAGACCTCCGCATCACCGGGCTTCTATGCTCGAAAGTCGGCCTTCCCGACGGAGGCGAGGGCGTCCTGTTCGGCCGACTCGATGCGGCTCAGCTCGTGGCCAGGTCCACCCAAGAGATCCGCTCGGGCCGGACCGGGTACGCCTGGGTCATCGACGAGAAGGGCATGTTCCTTTTTCATCCGGAGCGGGATTTCGTGGGCCGAAACGCTTTTACGGTCCGCAAAGAGCGCAAGCCCTACATCAGCTTCGTCGAGATCAACCGGATCATGAAGGAGCAGATGCTGCGTGGTGAGCAGGGCACGGGGGTATACGTGAGCGGCTGGCACCGGGGCATCGAGCACCAGGTGACGAAGCTCATCGCCTTCACGCCGGTCCGGGGCGAGGCCGTTTCTGCGGCCCACACCTGGTCGGTCGCGGTCGTGGCGCCGATCAGCGAAGTGGCTGAGGCGGTCCACGGGGTGTACCTGAGGCACTTCGCGGCCGAAGCCGCTCTGATCATCGGCATGTTCGTGTTCGGGCTGGTCGCCCTTCTCTATCAGCAACGGATCTCCAAGGCCCTCAAGGAGCGGGTCAAACAAACCGAGGCGGACCTCCATGAGAGGGAGCGGATCTACCAGCGGGTCGTCGAACAGGCCACGGACCTCATTTACATTCTGGACCTGGACATGCGGGTCGTCCTGCTCAACCGGCACAGCGTGGAGACGTTTCTGCACCTGGTGGTGCGGGAGCCCGAGGGAGGGGTCCCGGCCGATCTCGACATGACCAATCCTGAAAACTGGATCGGCCGGCGCCTGGACGATCTCTTCCCGGCCCAGGACGCCTCCTTCATGCGGCGGCAGATCGACCGGCTGCTCGAGCAGCGCTCGAACCTCTTCTACGAGCACACCATCTCGGTCAAGGGACGCAAAGTGCACCTGAGCACCAAGCTCATTCCGATCCGGGACGAAAGCGGAACCATTTACCAGGTGCTCGGGATCAGCCGGGACGTGACCGAGAAGATGGAAATGGACCAGCGGATCTACAACACCGAGAAGCTCGCTTCGATCGGCACTCTGGCTGCGGGCGTGGCTCACGAGATCAACAACCCCCTGGCTATCATCCTGGGTTTCGCGGATCTTTTGCTCGAGCGCTTTCCCGAGGGGTCTCCCGAGCACGAAGATCTCAAGATGATCGAATACAACGGCAAGCACGCCAAGAAGATCGTGGAGAACCTTCTCGCCTTCGCCCGGATCACCGAAGGCCTCGAAGACACCGTGGACATCAAGCGAAGCGTCCAGACCGTAATGAACATTGTCCGCAATACCCTCATGACGAAAAAAATCGAGCTCGTCCTGGACCTGCCGGACGGGCTTCCCCGGGTCCGCGGAGACGATCGGGAGTTTCAGCAGGTCATCTTCAATCTCGTCAACAACTCGGTGGCGGCCATGCAGAAGGGCGGCGGCCGTTTGATCCTGTCGGCCCGGCAGGAGGGAGAATGGGTACACGTGAGCGTCACGGACGACGGGGTGGGGATTCCGGACCGGATCAAGCCGCAGATTTTCGATCCCTTTTTCACGACCAAGAAGGTGGGGGAAGGGACGGGACTGGGGTTGTCTCTTTGCTACGGGATCGTGAAGAAATACGGCGGCCGGATTTCCTTCGTGAGCACCTCCGCCGAGGATCACCCGGACAAGCCGAGCGGTACGACCTTTACGGTCTCCATGCCGGTCTGGCACGGCGAAGAAGCATCGGAAGGAGCGAACCCATGAAACAGCGCATCCTGGCTGTGGACGACGAGCCGCACATGCTCAAGCTGCTCGAGCGCATCATCACCGAGAAGACCCCTTACGCCATCACGACGACCAGCAACTCCCTCGAGGTTCCCAGGATATTGGAGGAGGGGGTTTTCGACCTCATCATCGCAGACCTGAAGATGCCCGGCCTGGACGGCATGGACATCCTGCGCATGATCAAGGAGAAAAAACGCCCCGAGGAAGTCATCATGATCACAGCCTTCGGTTCCCTGGAGACGGCGATCGAGGCGCTCTCTCTGGGCGTGTTCGACTACATCACCAAGCCTTTCAAGAAGGAACAGATCATCTTCACCGTGGACCGGGCGATGCGCTGGCAGCAACTCAAGAAGGAGGCCGCGCGCATCTCCGTGCTCTTCGAACAGGAGCCCTTCGAGGAGGCCCGCCGCGCTTTCGAGAGGGAATACATCCGGAGGCTGGCCGAGCGGTGCGCCGGCGACCGGGCAGCCATGGTCCGGCGTTCAGGTCTGAGCGAGGCGGCGATCGAGCAGGCCATTCAAGCCGAAGCCGCCCCTGGAGGATGATTGGCAAGGAGCGGCCTTCCGGCACGGGCCGACCGAAAAGGAAAAAACCCTTTCCCGAAAGAGGAGCGGACGATGATTCGAGCCAAACGCGCAGCCGACATCATGATTCCTCTCGACAAGTATCCCCACGTCCCCTACTGGTTCACGCTCCGTCAGGCCATCGCGGAATTCGAGAAGTCCGAGTTCGACATCCACGGCCGCAAGTCCCTGCCCCGGGTCGTACTCGTCTTCAACGAGGCGTACGAGCTCCTGGGCATGGCCCGCCGCAGAGACATCCTCCGGGGGCTCGAGCCGGAATTCCTCTTGGGCAAGCCCCTCGATGCGCGAAAGGAGATGTTCGACGTCAAAGTGGATCCGAATCTCTCGGAACTCTCCTACGACAAGCTCCTCGAGGGCATCCGCAAAAGGGCCGAGCGTCCCGTGAGCGAGGTGATGCTTCCGATCCAGGCCACGGTGGACGCCGACGACCACTTGATCAAGGTGATCTATGAAATGGTGGACAACAACGTGAGCCAGCTCCCGGTGCTCCAAGAAGGGAGGGTGGTCGGCGTGGTTCGGTCCGTGGACGCTTTTCACGAGATCGCTCTGCTTCTCCTCTAAGAACGTTCCATCCAAAACCCGACCCGGATCCAAGGGATCGGCCGGAAACGCGATGCTCTGGAGCCGCAAGAAGCCCAAAGAGCCCAAACGGCACCCTGACGGCCTACCGCCCATGCCCGAAACGGTCTACCTCGCCAGAGCGGCCCGCGAGGTGGACTGGAAAAGGCTCCTGTTTCTCTGCCTCGGCGGAGTCCTGTTCGTCCTCGTGTATTTCTCTCCTCCCTGGCCCTCTGCCCGGAACGTCGACGGAAGCCCCTTCCCGCTCACCCCCGAGGGGAAGACTTCTCTGGCGCTCGTCCTGCTGGCCCTGACCTGGTGGATCTTCGAAGTCGTTCCGGTCGGGATCACGGGCATCACGATCGGCGTGGTCCAGGCTCTGTTCGGCATCCGCGATCCCAAGGCGGCCTTCGAGGATTTCCTGCATCCCTCGGTGTGGTTCATTTTCGGCTCTCTCGTCATCGGGTTGGTCTTTACCAAGACCGGCCTCACCAAGCGGGCCGCATACCGGATGCTCGCCCTGGCGGGCGAGCGAACAACCGTGATCTTCCTGGGGTGCATGCTCCTGACCGCCGGGCTCGCTCATCTCATGCCCCACACCGCCGCAGCCGCTTCCATCTTTCCCCTGCTCCGGGCCGTCTACGTTCTCTACGAGGATGAAAACAGACCCACCCGCTTCGGCAAGGGCCTCTTCATGGGCATGGCTTTCACCTGCGGCGCGGGCAGCATCGTCACTTTGCTCGGTTCCGCCCGGAGCCCTTTGGGACTGGGATTCTTCCAGGAAATGACCGGCCGGGAAATCCTCTTTCCCGCTTTTTCCCACTACCTGCTCCCTCTCGGATGGACCCTCGTCCTGGTCCTCTGTGGATACCTTCTGCTTCTGTTCCGGCCCGAAAAGAAAACCATTCCCGGCCTTCGCCAAAGGGCTCAGGGGCTCCACGCCCGGCTCGGCCCCATGTCCGCTGCGGAGCGGGCCGCGGTCGTCGTGGTCCTGGCGACCGTCGTGGCTCTGGCTGTCCTTCCCTTCACGACAGCTTCCCGCAACCTGGACAAAACCGGCATCCTGCTGGTTTCCACGATTCTGTTTTTCGTGCTTAGAATCCTCACCGTGAAAGATCTCCAAGACCTCCCCTGGAACCTCGTCCTCTTCTTCGGAGGGGCCATGAGCGCGGGCTCCTGCCTGGTCAGGACCGGAGCTGCCGACTGGCTCGCCCTGTCTTACATCCAGGCCCTGCCGGATCTTTCTCCGCTGGCGCTATTGGCCGTAACGGTCTTTCTTGTGTTCCTGACGATCAACTGGATGATGAACGTCGCGGTCGTCGCGATCGCGATTCCGGTGGGCCTGGCCGTGGCCCTGCGGGCCGGGATCTCCCCGGAAGTCATGCTGTTCGCGCTCCTGGCCGTCGCTGGGACGCCCTTTCTTCTCCTTTACGGATCAGCTCCGAACGTGATCGCCTACGGAAGCGGCCAGTTCTCCCAGGCCGAATTCTTTCGAGTAGGCGTCGGAGCCACACTGCTTTTTGCCCTGGTTCTGGCCTCGTTCGTTCTTTGGGTGTGGCCGCCCTTGGGACTGCCGCTTTTGAGCGGCCCCTAAGCAGGCCCAGCAAGTCTCGGAACTCCGGCTGGTTCGCTCCCGCTCCCGTTCCCAACAAGAGGTGACAGCGCATGTTCAAGAAAAAAACACCCACAGCCGAGAAACCCCTGCCCTCCGGCGGGCTCCCGCCCATGCCGGAGACCATCCGCATGGCCAAGCCTCCGAGGCGGATCGATTGGAAACGGATTCTTTTCATCTCCCTCGGGGTCGCCTTGTTCTTCCTCGTCTATTTCTCGCCCATGTGGCCGGACGCAGTGGATCCCAAGGGCGAGCATTTCACGCTCAGCCACCAGGGCAAGGCCGCCATCGCCCTGTTCCTGCTGGCCGGCACCTGGTGGGTCCTCGAAGTCCTGCCGATCGGCGTCACCGGGATCGCCATCGGCGTCCTCCAGGCCCTGTTTCTCATCCGGCCGGCCCAGGCGGCTTTTACGGACTTCATGGACCCTTCGGTCTGGTTCATCTTCGGCTCGCTCGTCATCGGCATGGTCTTCACCAAGACCGGCCTCACGAAGCGGCTCGCCTACATGATGCTCGCCCTGGTGGGCGAGAGCACGGCCCGGATTTACCTCGGCTGCATGGTGATGACAGCGGCCCTGACGCACCTCATGGCTCACACGGCCGTGGCCGCGACGATCTATCCCCTGCTCATGGCGATCTATTCCCTCTACGATGAGGAAAACAAGCCCACCCGGTTCGGAAAGGGCCTCTTCATCGGCATGGCCTACACGGCCGGGGCGGGCAGCATCATCACCCTCCTCGGCTCTGCTCGTGCCGCCGTGGCAATCGGCTTTTTCCGAGATTTCACGGGCCGCGAGGTCGGCTTCTTCGAACTCTCCTACTTTCTGTTCCCGCTGGGCTGGGCCATGGTGATCCTCCTGTGGCTCTTTTTCCTCATTGTCTTTCCCCCCGAACGGAAAACGATCCCCGGTCTGCGGGAAAGGGCCCAGAGTCTCTACGCGAAGCTCGGGCCGATCACCCGGGCCGAAATCCTGGCCCTTGTCATCGTCTTTTCCGCCATCGCCGTGCTGAGTCTGAGGTCCTTCGTCCCGTTCCTGCAACCTCTCGACAAAAGCGCCATCATTCTGGTCGCCACGCTCCTTTTCTTTCTCACGGAGATTCTCACGGTCAAGGATCTCGAGGAAATTCCCTGGAACATCGTCCTTCTCTTCGGCGGCGCCATGAGCATCGGCTTCTGCCTCTGGAAGACCGGCGCGGCCAAATGGCTCGCGGTCCAGTGGCTGGCCATGTTCCAGCACGCCCCGGCCTTTGTCTTCATTTTGGGCATCGCCTTTTTCGTGCTGGTCATGACGAACTTCATCATGAACGTGGCGGCCATCGCGATCTCCTTGCCCGTGGCGCTCGTCATCGCTCCGTATCTCGGAGTGGCTCCGGACGTCGTCTTTTTCGCTTCTCTGGTCACGGCCGGGATGCCCTTCCTGCTCCTCGTGGGCGCCGCCCCCAACGCGATCGCGTACGGCAGCGGTCAGTTCACGTCCGCTGAGTTCTTTAAAGCAGGCATAGGGGCCAGCATCCTCCTCATGTTCGTGCTCGCACTTTTCGTCTGGATCGTCTGGCCCCTGATGGGGATGCCCGTCCTGCTTCCCCATTAGCTTCTCTGCGTTCCTGGCCCCTGGGACGGCCGATCTGGTAAACTACAATCTTGGCCCCGTGCGGAAAGGCTTGCGACCGGGCGATGGGGCCGTACGGGGCGGCAGGATCTTCTTCAACCGCGAGCCGGGGCCCGTACCGCATGGATCCAGCCCGTCTCCGAGAACCGGACACGCGCCTCCGATTGTCCAGGCGGATCTTTGCGGCCCTGGCGATCTGTTCCGCCCCGCCTCTGGCCGTGGTCTGCGGCATCGTGGGCACCCGCTTTCAGGCTTGGCCCCTGGCGCTCGGCCTTCTGGCGGCCGGCGGCTTGCTCATGGTGCTCCTGGCCTGGTTTCTCTCCCGACGGATGGTGCCCGCACGCGCTGTGTCCGGGAGCACACCCGAGTCTTCGGATGCCGCCGGCATGGATCGGGAAGCCGCCAGACCGCCCCAAGGACAGGGCCAGGATGTTTTCCACCCGGCCCGCGTGGGCTCTTTGGCGGAACTGGCCGGCGGCATTGCCCACGAGATCAACAACCCGGTTGCCATCATGGTGGAAGAGGCGGGCTGGATCGAGGATCTTCTCGACGAAGAGGAGTTCCAGCAAAGCCCAAACCTCCAGGAGTTCCGCAGGGCCTTGAAGCAGATCAAGACGCAGGGAGCCCGCTGCAAGGAGATCACCCAAAACCTGCTCAGCTTCGCCCGCAGGACAGACCCCAAGGTCAAAGAGATCCAGCTCGACGATCTTCTCAAAGAGGTCGTCCAGAACTGCGCGAAGAGAATCGACAACCCGAATGTCCGCCTTTCGGCGAACCTCGCCGGCAACCTCCCGCCCCTTCGGGTCTCGCCGACCGAGATGCAGCAGGTCTTCATGAATCTCGTCAACAACGCTCTGGACGCCCTTGGGCCCCGCGGCGGCACCGTGGAGATCGCCAGCAGGCTCGACGGGGGCCGGATCGTGGTGGACGTTTCCGACACGGGCGAAGGGATCCCCGAGGACATCCTCGGCCGGATTTTCGAGCCCTTCTTCACGACCAAGCCTGTGGGAAAAGGTACGGGACTCGGCCTGGCCATCTGTTACGGAATCATCGACCGGTTGGGCGGCCGGATCAGCGTAAAGAGCCGGCCGGGCGAGGGAACGACCTTTCGGGTCGAGATCCCGATCGGAGAGGCCGCGGCCGAGGAAAAAAGGCTCGAAACCGAGACGCCTACGCCGGAAGTCGGTCCCGAGCCGGCCCCGGCGGCCGGCGAGGGAATTTTCGGCGAGCCCCCGACCACGGTGCTTGTGGTGGACGACGAACAGGCCTTTGTCGACGCCATGGCCAAGAGACTCTCCAAGCGGAACCTTTCGGTCCTCAAGGCGCTGAGCGCAGAGGAGGCGCTCCGGCAGCTCGCGGAGAATCCCAACGTCGACGTGGTGATCCTGGACGTGAACCTGTCCGGAATGGACGGCCTCGAAACGCTCGCCGCAATCCAGAGAGCCGGATATCTCGCAGAAGTCATCCTCCTTTCAGGCCACACCACGGTCGAAGCAGCCATCGAGGGGATCAAAAGGGGCGCCTTCGACTACCTCATGAAGCCTTGCGACATGGCCCTCCTGTTCGGGCAGATCGAAAAGGCCCGGGCCAAGAAGAGGCGCAGGGAGCAGACCCTCCTCGAAGACAGGATCCGGGATATCACCATGCGCCGGATGTAGCGCGCCGTTCCGGTCAGGAGGCAGGATTGCCTTTTTTGCCGGAGCATGGTAAAGGATTTCTGCAAGAAGCGCGTCTCCCGCCTTTTGGTGAAGCGCCTGCCGGGCAGGCATCCTCCCTTCTGCTGCGGTTCGATACAGAAAGCCCCGGAAGTTTCGAGGGCGAAACAAAGGGTCGTCTCGGGATCCCGCTTCCCTTTGATCGGGGTGCGGGGCCTCGACCTATGCGTCTTTTTTGTCTTCCCGGAGGGAAAAGAAGTGGAAGAATTCACGGTCCTCCTGGTGGACGACGAGGTCGAGTTTCTCGACGTTCTCGTGAAAAGACTCCGCAAGCGCAAGCTCTCCCTTCTCAGCGCGTCCAACGGCGAGGAGGCCTTGAGGCTCGTCCGGGACCATCCTGTGGACGTGGCGGTCCTGGACGTCAAGATGCCCGGCATGGACGGCATCTCGGTCCTCAAGGAGATCAAGAAGATCAACCCGTCCATCGAGGTCATCATGCTCACCGGGCATGCCAACGTGGAGGTGGCCCTGGAGGGCATGGAACTCGGCGCTTTCGACTACCTCATGAAGCCCGTGGACTTCGACGAGCTTTTATACAAGCTCCAGGATGCGTACAAGAAAAGGACCCTGCAGCAGAAGAAAGAGCCGCCAGGCTCGTGACAGGCAGAGGCGTTGGAGCGGTTTCTCAGGCGTCAACCAGCGAGGGGAACAGGGACATGGAAAGGGCGAGAACACTCTACCGGATGCTGTGCGTCGCCTCGCGAGCCCACGCGAGGTGGGAACTGGAGATGGCAGCGACCATTTGCAGGAGCAGGAAGAGGCTCTGGATCCTGGGTCTTCTCTTGATCCCGGCGCTCCTTTTCGCCCTGGCCGAGGCGTCGGACGAACTCCCCCACATTTTGGGAGGAAAGGAAGCCTACACTCCGGCCTTTTACTCCATCCGGATTTTCCTCATCACGATCCTCATCGGCCTTGCCGCCGGCCTGGTCACGGGGTGCATCGGAGCCGGGGGCGGCTTCATCATCACCCCTGCCCTGATGAGCGCGGGCATCAAGGGCATTCTGGCCGTGGGCACGGACCTTTTCCACATCTTCGCCAAGGCGATCATGGGAACCGCCATCCACAAGAAGCTCGGCAACGTGTCCGTGGGGCTTGCGATCGCCTTTCTCGTCGGATCCGGCCTCGGCTCCACGGCCGGAGGCCTGGTCAACCGCACCCTGTACGCGAAAAACCCGGTCCTGAGCGACACCTTTATCAACATCGTCTACGTGGTCCTGCTCGGGTTCCTGGGAATCTACGCCCTTACGGACTTCCTCAAACTCAGGAAAAGCTCGGCCGATGTCGGCGCCCACATGGGAGAGAGCCCTCACGGAGCAGAAGCGGCCACCGGGAAGGTGGGGATTCCCGCCCGACTGCAGGCCATGAAAATCCCTCCCCAGATCACCTTCGACGAGGATCTCGTGCCCGGCGGCAAGAAGATCCCTGCCCTGTTCGTGGCTCTGTGCGGGGTCGTCGTGGGAGTTGCAGCCTCCATCATGGGCGTGGGAGGAGGATTTCTCACGTTCCCGATGTTCGTTTACATTTTGGGCGTCTCCTCCTTCACCACCGTCGGGACCGATATCCTGCAGATCATCTTTACGGCCGGTTACGCCTGCATCAGCCAGTACGCCATCTATGGTTTCGTCTTTTATACCCTGGCCATGGGAATGCTTCTGGGAAGCCTCGTCGGCATTCAGCTCGGCGCCCTGACCACCAAGGTGGTCAAAGGCATCCACCTCCGGGGCTTCTATGCGATCACGATCCTGGCGGGCTTCATCAACCGGCTCTTCGCCCTTCCGGGGAAATTGGGCGAAATGAAGATCCTTTCGATCTCCAAGCCTCTGGCCGACGGCCTGAACACGGCCGGCATCTGGATCTTCTTCGTGGTGGTGGGCATCTTCGGCTTCTGGGTGCTCAAGGAATTCTTCGGGAACCTCAACCAGCTCAGAGGGGAGGGCTGATCCATGCTCGTCGTCCATCAGAAACGGTTCACCTTGGGCATCGTTCTGACCGTCACGTTCTTCGGTGTTCTTTTCGTTATGTTCTCTCCTCTCTTCGGGGGCGGCAACGCCTTCGAGGCGGCCGACAAGCTGTTCAACTCGATCTCCAAGGGTTCAAGCTATTTCGTGGACAAGATGCGCGCTGAGAACCGGGCCTTCGAGGGAAAGACCATCGAGGTCCGAATTGCCGTCAAGGAGCCCTGGCGGGACAAGGCCCGGACGCTCCTGGCGACTGCCGGAGCCGAGGTGGAGGCTCTGGAGGGAGGCAAACTCCGGGTATCGGCAGATCTGGGGCGTCTGGTAGCCCTGGCCCTCGACGATTCGGAGTCCCTGTTCCACAACCGGGGAGAAGAAGTCGCGAACAAGTACGGCTTCCCCGAAAAGGAGGCTCTGTTCCTCTGGTGGAGCGCCTTCAAGGAGATGACCAAGAGCTTCAAGGAGCAGGAGAAGTTCGCAGAAGCCGCCTTCCTCGAAGAGGTGATGAAAAAAGCCGTGGAAGTGGGTTACAATTATTATGGGATCGAGCCCAAGAAGGCCTCGGCTCACATGGGGATTCTTTCATTCGCCCTCATCTTTTACGTTGTGTACACCCTCTGGTGGGGCTACGCTATCCTCTTCCTGTTCGACGGCCTGGGCCTGGAAATGAAAGCTGGAGCCAAGAAGGAAGTCTGAGGACCCGCCAAGCAAGCGGACCGCAGACCGCATCCTTTCCTCTCGCCCGGCTCGAATCAGAGCGCGAGAGGTGCCGGGCTTCGGGGTTTCAGGTTTCGCGCGAAGGGTGGGGGGAAGTACGGATCCCTGAAACCGGATACCCGACACCTTTCATCTGGACCCTGGCAGCCTTTCCATGCCCTCGATCAGCCGATTCGTGAGAAGGATCCTCGGGAAGAGGCCCGAACCCAGGGTCCTCTCCGACCCTGAAGAATTACGGGCGGCCTTCAAGATCCGCTACCACCATTTCAAGCTTCTCCTCAACGCCAACAACAAAGCCCTGGAGATCATGAGCGACCTCGAGGAAGCGCTCCGGGGCACCCGTCCCTTCGGCATGTCCTTCATCCGGGCAAGCACGACCGCGGTCTGCGTCAACGTCTTCCAGATGATTCGCCATCTGGAGGCTCTGGCGCCGGGCAAGTACTCGGAGCTGACCGACCGGTTCCGCCGGATCGAAACCGCGATCAACGAGATTCTTTCTTCGCGGAAACTTCCGGCCGGCGACCGGCTCGTCATCCCCCTGCGGGAGGTGGACAAGAGCCTGGCGGACCAGGTGGGCAGCAAGATGGCCAACCTGGGAGAGCTGTGGACCCATTTGGGCCTTCCTGTGCCGGACGGGTTCGTCATCACTTCCTTGGCCTACCAGCGCTTTGTGGAGCACAACGATCTCCAGGCCGAGATCGAACGGCGGCTTCAGGCCTCAGACGCGCAAGAGACGGAGGAAATGTACGGCCTGAGCGCATCGATTCAACAACTTATCATCCGCAGCCCCATTCCTCCGGAGGTCGAGGAGGCCATCCGCAAGGCTTACGCGGACTTGGAGGCCGAGGCCGGCCCGGGCGTACGGGTCTCCATGCGGAGCAGCGCCCTGGGGGAGGACATGGCCGGCACCTCCTTTGCCGGCCAGTATCGGTCGGAGCTCAACGTAAGCCGTGACAGCCTGCTCGACGCTTACAAGGAGGTCGTGGCCAGCAAATACACACCCCATGCCATGAGCTACCGCCTCCACCGGGGCATCCGGGACGAAGACGTTGCCATGTGCGTGGGCTGCATGGTCATGATCCATCCCCGATCCGCCGGGGTTCTGTACACGCGCAATCCTCTCGACGTCCGGGACGACTCGATCTGGATCAACTCGGTCTGGGGTCTGGCCAAGGCGGTGGTCGACGGCACCGTGGCTCCGGATCTGTTCGTCGTCTCCCGCAAGCCCGTTTTGCGCCTGGTCAGGCGCGAAGTCGCCACAAAGGAATACAAGTTCGTCTGCGACCCGGAGGAGGGAGTGCAACGGGTCGAAACCTCGCAACAGGAACGGGCGTCTCCGTCGCTGACCGAGGACCAGGCCCTGGCCCTGGCGGAAATCGGCTCGAGGCTCGAGGACTACTACGGCTCGCCCCAGGATATCGAATGGGCCATCGGGGCAGACGGCTCGATCACCGTTCTTCAGTGCCGGCCCTTGCAGCAGATCGAAACACGCGGCAAGAGCGCTCCCGGGATCTTTGCGGCCCTTGGGGACGAAGCGCTCCTTCTCGAAGGCGGCGTCACGGCCAGCCCGGGCGTGGGAGCGGGTCCGGTTTTCCTCGTGGAGAAGAACGCCGATGTCCTGCGTTTCCCCGAAGGAGCCGTGCTGGTCGCGGCTCAGGCCCTGCCCAGGTGGGCCGCCCTTCTCGACCGGGCAGCCGCTGTGGTGACCGAACAGGGAAGCGTCACGGGCCATCTGGCCAACGTGGCCAGGGAGTTCCGGGTGCCGGCCCTGCTGGGCGTGCCCGGCGCCGTGGCGGCGCTCAAAGAGGCCGCCTATGTCACGGTGGACGCCGACGGCCGCAGGATCTACCGGGGCCGCCAGGACACCTTGCTCGCACAACGCGAAGCCCGGGGAAGTCTCATGGAAGGCAGCCCCGTTCACAACGTCCTCAAGGAAGTCGTGGAGCACGTGGTTCCCTTGAACCTTCTGGATCCGGACGCCCCCAGCTTTCGGCCGGCGAACTGCCGCACCCTCCACGACATCACCCGGTTCATCCACGAAAAGTCCGTAAACGAAATGTTCCACTTCGGCAGGGAGTTTCGCTTCAGCGAGCACTCGAGCAAGCAACTGGTCGCCGATGTCCCCATGCAGTGGTGGGTCATCAATCTGGACGACGGGTTCAAAGAAGAAGTCCAGGACCGCTTCGTGCGGATCGACAACATCGTTTCTGTGCCCATGCTGGCTCTCTGGGAGGGCATCCACGCCGTCCCATGGGAAGGGCCTCCGCCCATGGACGCCAAGGGGTTCATGTCCGTCATGTTCCAGGCCACGGCCAATCCCCATCTGGATCCGGCCATGCGGTCCCAGTACGCCCAGCGCAACTATTTCATGATCAGCCGCAACTTCTGCACCCTCCAGTCCCGCTTCGGATTCCACTTCTCCACCGTGGAGGCCCTGGTGAGCGAGCGGGCTCTGGAGAACTACGTGAGCTTTCAGTTCAAGGGAGGAGCCGCGGATTTCCAGCGCAGGCAGAGAAGAGTGCTGCTCGTTTCCGAGATTCTGGAGAACGCCGGCTTCCGCGTGGACATCAAGCAGGACGCCCTCTTCGCCCGCCTCGAAGGGTACGACGAGTCCTTCATGAAGGAGCGGCTCAAGATCCTGGGATACCTCATCATCCACACCCGGCAACTGGACATGATCATGTCCGACCCGGCCTCGGCCGCCCGGTACAGGGCCAAAATCCTGAAGGATCTGGAGAGCCTGCGGGCTCAGGCCCAAAGGGCCTGACCGAGATGGGAACAGTCTTGAACCCAGGGCCTTCCCACCCTGGATCACGAGGAAACAGGCAGCCGCACCGTGAAAACGGAGCCCTTTCCCAGTTCGCTCTGCACGTCGATCCGGCCCTGGTAAAAATCCACGATCCGCTTGACGATGCTCAAGCCGAGGCCGGTCCCTGTGACGTGTCGGGTTTCCTCCCGTTTTTCGCGGAAGAATTCGGAAAAGAGCCTCTCGAGACCCTCCTTGCTGATTCCCACACCGGTGTCTCGCACCTCGACCCGAAGATAACGCCCCTCCAGGCCCGCGGTGACCCGAACCGAGCCTCCCTTGCGGTTGTATTTCACGGCGTTGCTCACGAGGTTCGTAAAAAGCCTGACCATCTCCTCCCGGTCCGCTGCGACAGGAGGGAGCTCCCCCTCCGCAGAGAGATCCAGGGTCACGCCGGACTTTTCGGCCGTCGGAGTCATGAGGTCCGCAACCTCTTTCAGCACGGCGACAAGATCAAGGGCCACAATCTCGCGTCTGGTGGTTCCGGTTTCCATGCGCGAAACGTCCAAAAGGTCCGCCACCAGATCCAGAAGGGCCCGGATGCGCTGCCGCGAGCGGTTTAGGACTTCCTGCTGCTTGGCGGGCTCGCGCACGTAACCCTCCTCCATGGCCGCGAGGTAGCTGTCCACGGCCGCCAGGGGGGCCCGGAGCTCGTGGGTCACCATGTTCACGAACTGCGCCTTCAGATGTTCCACCCGTTTCAGTTCGCTTACGTCCCGAAGAACCGAAACCGTCCCGAGAAAGGAGCCGGAGATCGGATCCAGCACCGGGGCCACGTTGGCGAGAACCCACCTCTCGGCCGGTCCAGACCCCAGCTTGATTTCAGCCGAAAGATGTTTTTTCTCCCGGGAAGCTTCTTCGAGCAGAGAGACAAATCCCGCACAAGGCAGATCCCGCGCAGGAAGCGGCTCCTCTGCCACGGGAGCGAAATCCAACATGTTCAAGGCCGCAGGGTTGAACAGGACGAGTCTCTCTTCGGCGTTGCAGACCAGCACGCCGTCGGCCATGCAGTCCACGATCGTCCGAAGCCGTCCTTTTTCCGCAGCCAGCTCGAGCAGCCGCTGCCTGCGCTCGGCCTCAAGACGGTTGCGCTCCCGGATGAGGGTCACCCGCTCGAGGGCCCGGTTGACGAGCCTCAGGAGATCGTCCGGGGTGAAGGGCTTGGCGATGAAGTCGTAGGCTCCCCGCTTGGTGGCCTCCACGGCGGATTCGATGGTGGCATAGGCGGTGATCACGGCGAAGACGGTCTCCGGCGCAAGGGTCCGCGCCTCATCGAGGAACTCGAATCCGCTCATGCCCGGCATCCTGAGATCCACCAGGACGAGATCGATTTCCGGATGGGCCTTGAGGATCTCGATTCCTTCGGCGCCCCTTTCGGCCAGCAGAACCTCATGGCCCTCTGAGCGCAGGACCCGGTCGCAGCCTTTGCGGATGCCGATCTCGTCGTCCACAACCAGGATCTTGTGAGCCGGAGGCCTTGGGTGTTCCTGCCTTTCGGATTCCTCCATGGTCTTTCTTTTCTCCTTGTTGCGGCCCTTCCCCTTTCCGGAGCACGTGTCACCGCCGGTCGTCCGCACCGGGTTTTTCATCGCTCCGGCCGACCTCCAGAAGAGCGTCGGGCACGGGCAGCGTGAAGATAAAGTCGATCCACCGCCCGTACTCGCTTTCAGCGCGGATGTCCCCCCGGTGGCGCCTCAGGATCTCTCGGGTGAGGAAGAGGCCGAGCCCGGTCCCCCGTTCCTGCTCGACCTGGGAGGGTATGCGAAAGAACTTCTCGAACAGACGCCCCAGTTGATCCGCCGGTACGCCAGGGCCGTCGTTCCACACGTGAAACTCCGCCCAGCCTCCCGCGACGCGGCGTCCCGAGACTCGAACCCGGCCTCCCTGCTTTCCGTACTTGGCCGCGTTGCCCAGCAGGTTCTCCCAGACGATCTGGAGCAGGGAGGGATCGGCCTGAACGATCAGATCCTCCTGGCAGTCCACTTCCACCTGCATCCGCCTGGCCTCCAGCCGGCCTCGCAAGTTGCTCAGGACCGGCCGGAGCACGTCCGACTCCACGTGAACGGGCCTGGCTCGGACCTGAAGCTCCCCCTTCTCGATCCGGGAAAGGTTCAAGTAGTTGAGAATCATCTCCTCGGCCCTGTGAATCGCCTGCCCCACGTCGTCCAGGGCCTCTTTCTGCTCCTGGCTCACCCGGCCCACGTACCCGTCCCGCACGGCCAGCAGGTTGATCTTCATGGCCGCGATCTGGTTCTTGAGCTCGTGGGTGATGAATTCCAAGGCCTCGAGGTAGTTCTGGACCCATTGCTGCAAGGCGTTCGCGGTTCTCTGGAGATCGTCCCGGCTGCGGCCGAGCTCCTCGGTTCTCTCCCGAAGGGCGGCCACCATCTGGTTGAAGGCACGGGTGAGCTTGTGAATTTCGTCCCGTTCGGCCCGGGAAGGCCCTGGGAGCTGGTAGCTCAGGTTCCCACGGGCGACCTCGGCAGCGCCCGCCGTGAGCCGAACCAGGGGCCTGGCCAGCCTCGAGGAAAGCCAGAGGGAGAGAAAGACCGCGCCCACCACGCCGACCGCGGACACCAGCAGAAACAGAGCCACGGCCTGGTTGCGCATGTCGTCGTAGCGCTTCTTGAGAATCCCCACGTAGAGCATCCCCAGGATGTTTCCTTCGATGTCTTTGAGAGGCTCATAAGCCGACAAGTACCAACTGTCCACCACGAAAGCCGGCCCGGTCCAGGTCCTGCCTTCCACCAGAACCCGATCGTAGACCTCGGCCGAAACGCGCGTCCCGACCGCCCGCTCTCCGTCCGGGCCGATCACGTTCGTCGTGATTCGAACGTCTCCCTGGAACAGGGTCACGGTCCCCAGGTTCTTCCCGTCGTAGGTCGCGGCCGTGAAGATGTTCTCCCGCACGAAATCCACGAAATCGAAGTTCCGGTTGAGAATCGTCCCGAGCCGGACGGCTCCGCAGATCCTGCCCGCTTCATCCCGGATAGGGGAGGCCGCCTCGAGCACAAGGGCTTCCGTGAGAACCGAGGGGCCTCCGGGCCTGGCGTGGGGAGTCGGCAGAATTCGGATGGCTGCGCGGGACGCGAGCCCGGCGGCATCCCCCAAGCTCTCCAAGGGCACAAGGCACAGGCCAGCCGCAGGCGCGCCGTCGCGAAAAACCTTGCGCAGGACCGGGCTCGCCGAAACGGACTCCTCCCCCTGCCGGGGTCCATCCGCACGGCATTGGATCTCGACGAAGTCGTAGCCGAGCCTGTCCCGGAGATCCCCGTTCTGCTGGCCGCTCCAGAGGCGTGACGCGCAAGGGCCGCCCGCACGCCCCGCCGCCACGGCCTGGCTCACCCGGAGGGCCTCTTCCAGCCTGCGGTCGAGCATGGCATGGGCTGTCTTGAGCGCAAGGTCCACCCGGCGCTGGGCTTCCCGGAGCACCATCCGGTTGAGAAGGAACGTGCCGGCCAGGATCATGCTCGCGCTGCAAAGAAGCACCACGCCCACCAGAGCGCCGAGGAGCCTGTTCCTGAGCGGTACGTCCAAGGGGTTGTTCCCCCCATGCGCATCAGATTTCCCGGCAGGCTTCCGGGCAAGACCCGTCGAGCCTTTCCGGCGCAACCTTCACCTTTCCTCGAGGATCTTCACGGACCTGCCTTCCTGGCCGAGCAGGGCTTTCCGGACTTCTTGAGCGGTCGGCTCCTTAAGCTTGAGAAGGGTCGAGTTCGTCATTTCTTTGAGCCTGTGAGCGTCTCCGGACTGCACCATCCCCAGACCTCGCAGAGAGGGGAACCTTCTGAGCGCCTCTTGCGGAGCGATGTTGCGGGAGATTTCCACCCCGGGGAGTCTTACGGTCTCGGGCAGAACGCCCAAATTGGCAAACAGACTGTACCGGGGCCGGTCCACGTGGGCGGGGACAGCCAGAACGCCCCATTGTTCCGCCAGCCAGAAGAGCTCGTCGAAGCTCAGATCCGTGGAAGTCTGAAGAAGCCTTTCGTTCGTCCGCACGTAGGCACCCGTGGCGTCCACCACGTACTGCTCTCCAAAGAACTCCGGCCGGTTGGCCATGCCGGGCAGGCGCTTCCAGATCATCTCCTGCCACTGCTCGGCCTGGACGGTGTCGTCGAAGTAACACACGACGTGCACCTCCTCCCGGGTCTGGACCTCCATGCCCGCCAGCACCTCGATTCCGACCGCCCGGGCCGCCTCCTGCACGGCGGCGGCATTCTCCACGCTGTGGTGGTCCGTGACGGCGAGAAGCTCGATCCCGAGTTCACGCGCCCGCCGCACGATGAGCGGGGGGATCATCTCCACCTCCGCGCAGGCCGAGGCCACGGTGTGGAGATGGAGGTCCGCAAAGATCGGACGAAGCGAGTTCATGACCCGGGCCCGCTGCGAACGCCCCGGACCCCCAGGCGCGCCAGCTCCGCGACCAGACTGAACGTGTCCAGGCCGGTCGCCAGCACGGGCACGCCGTTCTCCTCTGCCCGCTGGAGGGTCGCGGGATCGACCGGGGAGTCCTCGGTCACCACCACGGCCGCAAGGCCCAGAAGGGAAGCCACGGCCGCAACGTTCGGATGCCCCTGCATGGTCACCCAGACGTTGCCCGCCTTGGCTCCGGCCATGACCAGGCTCAGCATGTCCGAGGCATATCCGCCCGTGACCGGGCGGTCCAGGAAGGAAGACCCCGCCAAAACCTTCAGAGGAACCGCTTGAACCATCTCTCTGACCGTCACGGGTGGACTCCTTTGCAAAGCCGGGTCTGTCTTTCGACAGGTTCTCAGCCCTTTGCGGGTTCAGCCTTTTCCGACCGGGCGTTCTGGCCGTTTTTGGCCTGAAGGTAAACCACGATTTCCAGCCTCGTTCCCACCCCTGGGGTGGAACCGAGCTTCATCTCGTCTGCGCATTTCTGGATATTGAGAAGGCCCATGCCCGCGCCGAAGCCGAGCTCCCGAATCCATTCGGGCGCGGTGGAGTATCCCGGCTCCATGGCCTTGCGCACGTCCTCGATCCCCGGCCCCCGATCCGTGGCGATGATCTGAACGCGCCGGGGTTGGATCTCGGTTTGGATCTCGCCTCCGTGGGTGGTGTGGATGATGATGTTCATTTCGGCCTCGTAGGCGGCAATCCCCACGCGACGGATCACCTGGGGATCGGCGCCGAGCCTTTTCAGGGCCCGGCGGATCTTGCTGGAAGCCTCCCCGCCCCGCTCGAAATCGCAGGCCCGGATCCGGTAGCGGAGGATCAGGCTCGTGTCCTCGCTCTCGATGTCCTCGAAGATGTGGCTCGCCCGGTACCGGCGGATCTCGTCCTCGTGGTAGTCGAGGCCGATCGCTGTGAGCAGGCCCCGGGTGATGTCGGTGGCCGTGAGAATCCCGCTCAAGCGGCCCTGACTGTCCACGACCGGCAGCCGGCCCACCCCATGCTCGGAGAACTTCTTGACCGCCTCCACCACGCTCTCCTCCTCCTGGACCGTGATGACATTTCGGGTCATCCTCTCGCCGACCGAAAGGTCCGGCCTTCCGTCCGAAAGGCACTTGATGAGATCTTCGAGGCTCACGATGCCCACGAGCCGGCCTTGTTCCACGACCGGCGCTCCGGAGAACTTGTGCGTCCGAAGGAGCTCCCTGAACTGGGACATCCGCGTATCCGGCGTTACGGTGAGCACAGGAGACGTCATGACCTGCTTGATCTTGAGTTCATAGATCAGCTCCTGCACCCTCGTGATGCCGGAAGGCGCAACGGAAGACACCTGAATCTCGCCGTTCTCGGCCATTGCCGCCTCTCTCCTTCAGGGGACCTTCCTCGGGCGGCTACAAGTCGCAGCTCGCCATCCCGGCCTTGTAGAGTCTCCCGCACATCTCGAACATGGTGTAGGGCGCGGCGATGAGCGGAATGCCCTTTTCCCGCGCCAAGGCCACGGTTTCGGGAGGAGGCATCTTGCCGCGGACGAATACGATGGCCGCGATGTCCGCCACCTCCGCGGTCCTCACCACTTGGGGATTGGTCAGGCCCGTCAGGAGAAGAGCCCCGGGCTTGGTGTGGGTGAGCACGTCGCTCATCAGGTCCGCCCCACAGGCGCAGCGGATCTCGGCCTCGAGGTCCGCCTCGTTCGTGAGAAGCTTGCCCTCGAGGATCTTCAAGATTTCCCCCAACTTCATGGCCTAGGACCTCCTTTCAGCAGATCCGGGGCAGCTGCGCGCCGCTCAGCATGTCCAGGATCCGCCGCCCACCGTAAGCCGTCTCCAGGATCACCCGGCCGGTCGGTCCGGCCGTCACGCGGCCGATGCGGGCCGCCTGCCTGCCGAGTCGGTTTCGCCGCAGGGTCTCCAGAAGGACCCCTTCGCTTTCCGGAGACGCGACCGCCACCAGCCTGCCCTCGCAGGCCGCGTACAAGGGATCCAGGCCCAGAAGTTCGCACGCCGCCCGGACCCCTTCGGAGACGGGAACCGCAGACTCTTCGATCTCGATTCCCACGCCGCTCTGAAGAGCGATTTCGTTCAGGGTCGTGGCCAGGCCCCCCCGAGTGGGGTCCCGGAGGCAGCGCAGCACGCCCCCGCAGGAAAGCATTTCGGCGACGAGCTCATTCAGGGCCGCGCAGTCGCTTGCGAGGGGAAAAGAGAACTCCAGGCCCTCCCGCACGCTCAGAACCGCGAGCCCATGCTCGCCCACGGTCCCGCTCACGAGAACGACGTCGCCCGGCCTGGCGTTGGCTCCTGAAAGGTGCGTTCCGTCCCGCACCCGCCCGACCCCAGCGGTGTTGATGAAGATCTGGTCCGCCTTCCCCCGGTCCACGACTTTGGTGTCACCGGCCGCGACCGCCACGCCGGCTTCGCGAGCCGCCTCGGCCATGGAAGCCACCACTTGCTCGAGGTCCGACAGGGAAAGGCCTTCTTCCAAGATGAAGCCCGCAGTGAGGGCAAGCGGCTCTGCGCCGACCATGGCCAGATCGTTGACCGTTCCGCACACCGCCAGCTTCCCGATGTCGCCTCCGGGGAAGAAGATGGGGCTCACGACATAGCTGTCGGTCGTGACGGCGAGTCGGCCCGTTCCCAAGCCCGGCACGGGCCAGACCGCGGCGTCGTCCCGTGCTGCCAAAAGGGAATTGCCGAGGTAACGCAGAAACAGGTCCTGCACGAGCTCATGCATGAGCCTGCCTCCGCTTCCGTGGGCGAGAAGGACCTTGCCGCCAGACCCCATGGAATCCCTTCTCCGCAGCCGTTGTTGGCCTCTAGGTTTGCTTTCTCCAGCCTCAGCACGCCGCGTATCGCAGGTACGCCGCGCAGCTCCCTTCCCCGGAAACCATGCACGGTCCCACAGGCGCCTCAGGAGTACACCGTTTCCCGAAGAGCGGGCACTGCGGAGGCTCCAGAACTCCCCTCAGCACTTCCCCGCACCTGCAGCCAGGGGGTTCGACTCCGTCCAGGGGCGCCTCTGCCGGATGGCGGCGAGCGGCGTCGAAGGGAGAAAACTCCTCCCGAAAACAAAGGCCGCTCGCGGGCAGACGACCGAGTCCCCTCCAGTCCGCATCCACTACCTCAAAGACCTCCTCCATTCGGCGCCGGGCTTCCGGGTTGCCGTCGGCCCGCACGCTCCTCGTGTAAGCATTGCAAACGGCGGGCCTGCCCGAAGCGGCCATTTCCACGAGGGCAAGAATCCCCCGAAGAATGTCCGTGGGCTCGAACCCGGCCACCGCGCAAGGGATCCGGTAGCGTCCGGGCAGGAACTCCCAGGCGCGCGCTCCGATGATCGTGGTCACGTGGCCGGGGCCGAGGATCCCGTCGAGGTCCACTTCGCCCGCCTGCAGGATCGCTTCCATGGCCGGCGGCGTGAGCTTGTGAAGGCTCAAGACCGAGAAATTCCGGATGCCCTGCGCGCGGGCTGCCAGCACCGAGGCTGCCACCGTGGGCGCGGTGGTCTCAAAGCCCACGGCGAGAAACACGACCTCGCGGCCCGGATGCGCCTTGGCCAGAGCGAGCGCGTCCAGGCACCCGTATACGATCCGGACATCGGCGCCCTGCGCCTTGGCGTCTTGAAGGCTGCCCCGGCTGCCGGGAACGCGCATCATATCGCCGAACGTGGCCAGGATGAGGCCCTTCGCGCCAGTCAGGGCCAGGGCTCTGTCCATGTCGCGGGCAGAAGTCACGCAGACCGGGCAGCCAGGCCCGGAAAGCATCTTCACCTGAGGAGGGAGCAGGGAACGGATTCCGAACTTGAGAATCGCGTGGGTATGGCCTCCGCAAAACTCCATGAATCGCATCGGGCGGTCCGCCCGCTCCTGGATCCGGTCCAAGAGACGCCGAACCGACTCGGGGTCCCTGAATTCGTCGACGTAACGGATCACGGTTCTGTCTCCGGAAGCCCGAGTTCTTTGAACAGCTCCAGACTCTCCCGGGCTTCCTCTTCGTCGAGCACGCTGATCGCGAACCCCGCGTGGACAAGCACGTACTCGCCCGGCCTCACTTCCGGCGTGAGAGCCACGCTGATCCTTCGCCGGACGCCGCCGATCTCGGCCTCGGCCTCCTGGCCCTCAACCTCCAGAATTCTTGTGGGCACTGCTAAACACACGAGCCGCCTCCCTCCCCTTTGTCTCTCCGCGCAGCCGCGATCGCAGCCTGGCCCAAAGAAAGGCCGCCGTCGTTACAAGGGACCTGCCGGTGCAGGAGCACCTCGAAGCCGGCCGCCGCAAGACCCTTCACAACCAGGCGAAGCAGGATCCGATTCTGGAAACAGCCTCCGGAAAGGGCCACGGTCGCCAGGCCCGTCTCTTCCCGCATCCTTTCGCACATGGCCTCCACCATACGGGCCACGGTCGCGTGAAAGGCCAGGCTTACTTGTCCGACAGTCTCTCCTCTCTCCAGGTCCTCCACCATGGCCTGGAAAAGTCCTTCGAGGCACAAAACCCTTCGATCCCGGTCACGGGCCATGGAAAAAGGATAAACCCGGCAGGGGCCATCCCAGTCCAAGCCGCACGCGGCGCTCTCGAGTTCCATGGCCGCCTGACCCTCGAAGCTCGCCTCCAGGCAGACGCCGGCCAGAGCGCTGACCGCGTCGAAAAGCCTTCCGCAGGAAGAAGTCCGGGGCGTGTTGAATCCTCGGGCCAACATCCGAGAGACGGTTCTGCGCTCCTCCTCTGAAAGGGTCCGAAACGGAGCCAAGTCCGGAACGCGGCCGAGAAGAGTCTGGCAGCAAGCCAGAGCCAGACGCACCGGTTTGCGGATGGCCGCTTCGCCTCCCGGCAGGGGCAGGTACTGCAGATGCCCCCACCGCCGGAACCCGTCGTACCCGGCCACCAAAAACTCCCCTCCCCAGATGGTGCCGTCCGGCCCATAGCCGGTCCCATCGAGGGACACGCCGAGCACCTGTCCTCTTTCCGGCGGCCAGTCGTTGTCCGCAAGGCAGGATGCGATATGGGCGTGGTGGTGCTGGATTTGGAACAGGGGCAGGCTCTCCTTTTCGGCCCGTTCGCGGGCGTATCGGCTGGAAAGAAAGTCCGGGTGCAGGTCGCACGCAACAGCTTCGGGCGTGCAGCGGAACAGATGTTCGTAGATCTTCAGGCTCTGCTCGAAATGTTCGAGGGTCTCCAGATTCTCCATGTCCCCAATGTGCTGGCTGACAAAGGCGTACGTGTCCCGGGTCAGGCAGAAAGTGTTCTTGAGCTCCGCGCCGCAGGCAAGCACTTTCCCCAGAGAACGGCTCAGGCGGATCGGGTAGGGCGCGTATCCCCTGGCCCGCCGGACCGGCTGCGGCCTTCCCGGCAGGGGAACGAACCACACGCTGTCGTCGTAGCGGGCGTAGATGCCCCGATTGTGCAGGAGAAAAGCGTCCGCGATCGACGAGAGCCTTCTTAGGGCTTCCTCGTTGTCCCTGGCAATGGGCTCCTCGGAAAGGTTTCCGCTCGTCATGACCAGGGGCCTGCCGGCCTCCTGCATCAGCAGGTGGTGCAGAGGGGTGTATGGAAGCATGACCCCCAGCCAAGCCTGGCCCGGAGCGACGCCTGCCGCGAGATTGGATTCCGGCCGGCGCTCGAGAAGCACGATCGGAGCAGAGGTCGAAAGGAGCAATTGTTCTTCTTCTGCGTTCACGCGGCAGTGCCGTCGGATCTCCTCCATCGATCCCATCATGACAGCCAGGGGCTTGTGAGGCCTCCTCTTGCGGCGGCGCAGGGTGGAGACCGCCCCGGGATCCGTGGCATCGCACGCGAGCTGAAATCCTCCGAGGCCCTTGACCGCCAAGATGCCGCCCGACCGAAGGGATCGGCCGGCCGCAGCGAGGATCTCGGAATCCCCCATCAGGGAGTGCGAAGGGCTTAAGCCCGTCCCTTGTCGCGGCCCCTCCACCCACTCGAGATGGGGGCCGCAGGCCGGACAGGCGTTGGGCTGGGCGTGGAAGCGCCGGTCGGTCGGATCGTCGTACTCGGCCTGGCAGGCCTCGCACATCCGGAAATCCCGCATGGTCGTCCGAGGACGGTCATAGGGGATATCTTCGATGATGGTGAACCGCGGTCCGCAGTTCGTGCAGTTGATGAAGGGATATCGGTGCCGCCTGTCCCTGGGATCGAACAGCTCGGCGAGGCAGTCCTTGCAGGTGGCATGATCCGGCGCCAGAAGCTGGTAGGCCTCCAGGCGGTCGCGGCTTTCGAGGATCCTGAACCCTTCGTGGCTGTCAAGAAGGCTCTGTTCGACCCGGATCCAGTCTATGCGAGCCAGCGGAGGCGCCCGCATGCGAAGGTCCGAAACGAAGCTCTCCACCTCGTCCGGCGGGCCGGCCACCTCGATCTCGACCCCTGCTGAAGTGTTCCGAACCCAGCCTCTGAGACACCGCTCCCTGGCAAGGTTGTAGACGAAAGGCCGGAATCCGACGCCCTGGACCACGCCGCCCAGCTCAATGTGTCTGGCCGTTTCCCGGCACCCGGGTTCACCTTTCACGCCGCGCCCCAGACCCCGACTTGTTTCCAGCCGTCGGATTTCGCCTGCCAGGTTCCAGCGCCCTCCCTTCAAGCCCCAAGCTGCACTTTGTGATGATATCGTCAGACCGAGAGATTCTCGAGGATCTTCTCGACGGCAGGCCCCACGAGAGCGCCCGTCGCCTCCGACAACCCCCGGCAGAAATCGAAAGCGTAGCCGCGGACCGAGAGAAGATAGCCGGCAGGAGCACGATCGTACAAGGCCCGCATGAGCGCGAGAAACGTGGCGGGGGTCAGATGGTGGGTGAAGGCGGAAGGAACGAACTCCGGGGCAACTTGCCTCCAGGCAATCTCACCGTCTCGCTCTCCCACATGGGCGTCCACGAAAACAAGCTGGTCATATTCCACCGCCGTCTCCATCAGCTCCGGGACGAGCTGTCTCAGAAAGACCGTGTCGGTCTTCCCGCCCAGATCTTCGAGCCCTGTTTCCTCCTCGTCCAGAGCCTTGCGGAACAGCGCCTTCCTCAACTCGTTCACGATCGCGTACGCCACGCCATCGTCTCCGCGGTCCAGGTTGCCGTAACCGATGACCAAGGTCCGCATCAATCATTATACCCTTGTGTGGGGCAGACGAAAAACCCGCCGCAGGGCACGCGGAGCCGGCCTCCTGCCTTCGCACTCCACCCTCATCCGAAAATCAGCCGAATCCTTCCTTCCGGTCTCCTGCGCCCCTGCGGCGGCCGTCACGCACAGCGCCCTTTTCGCTCCGCGCCGACAAGGCGTGGCCCCCTCCGCTTTCAACGGGCCATCCGGTCCAGCACCGTGCCGTCCGCAGCCACGAGCTGCACTTCCAAGGGCATCTCGCCGATGGCGTGAGTGGCGCACGACAGACATGGATCGTAGCAGCGGATGGCGGCCTCGACCCGGTTGAGAACCCCCTCCGTGAGCTTGTTTCCGTTCACGAAAGCCTTGGCCACCAGGCCGGCCGAGGTGTGCATGGCCCAGTTGTTGTTCCCCGTGGCCACGATCAGATTGACCCGCGTGAGAAGTCCGTTCGAGTCCGTCGAATAGTCGTGGAAGAGTGTCCCCCGAGGCGCCTCGATGACGCCGACCCCGTGCCCGGGCAAACCATTCAGCGGATACGCCCGGATCTGGCGGGACAGGATGTCTTTGTCTTCCAAAAGCTCGCCGATCCTTTCGAGGGCGTAAAGCAGTTCGATCAGCCTGGCGTAATGATAATAAAGGGATCCTTCGACGGGCTTGCCTCCGCCGAGCTGCTTGAACTGCTTGAATTCCTCCTGGGCCAGAGGCGTCCCGATCCTCTCCGCCACGTTCAGGCGGCCCAGAGGTCCGACACGGTACGTGCCCTCGGGCCAGCCCAGCTTCCGATAATAAGGAAACTTGAGAAAAGACCAGCTCTCCACATGCTCAGCCACATACTCGAGGTATTCGTGGCCGTCGAACCGGGCGAGCAGCTTGCCCTGCCGATCCCGGACGCAGAGCTTGCCGTCGTAAAGCTGGAGTCTTCCCTGATCGTCCACCATCCCCATGTAGTTGGACGGAAAAGAGGCGAAGTTCGCAGCCAGGTCCGCGTTCGCCTCAAGCCATCCCTTGGCGATGGTGAGAGCCTCCCGGGCATAACCGATCATGGTCTCCCGCTCCGCCGCGATGGCGTCGCGATCTTCGGGCCGAAGCGGTCCATTCACCCCGCCCGGCACGGCCAGGTTGGGATGCACCCGCTTACCCCCCAGCCTTTCGATGATCTGCTGGCCGTAGCGTCTCAGGTTCACGGCCTTTAAGGCCAATTCCGGGTTGGCTTTGACGATCCCGAACACGTTGCGCGTGGCCGGATCGGCGTCGAACCCGAAGACGAGATCCGGAGCGGCCAAATGGAAGAAGTGCATGCCGTGGGATTGCACGAACTGGCCCATGTGCATGAGCTCCCGCAGGAGCTTGGCCGGCCTGGGCGGGTCCAGTCCGACCACGGCGTCGCAGGCCTTGGCCGAGGCCAGGTGATGGCTCACCGGACAGATGCCGCAGATCCGCTGGGTGATCTGGGGCATCTCGAAATAGGGCCGGCCCTCACTGAACTTTTCCAGTCCCCGGAACTCGTCCACGTGGAAGAAGGTCTTTTCCACCCGGCCCGCCTCGTCGAGGTGGATCGTGATCCGGGCATGGCCTTCGATGCGCGTCACCGGCTCGATCGTGATCTTGCGGACACCCATGGCGGTTCTCCTTCAGTCGTAAACGAAGTGCTCGGGCGGCAGCACGACAGGGACCCGGCCGGCCAGCAGTTCGCTCAAGGCGTAATAGATCGCATCCGCCCGCGGCGGGCAACCCGGTATAAACAGGTCCACCTTCACCACATCGCCGACGCCGGTCACGGTCTCCAAAGGCACCCCAAGCTCGGGCGAGTCCGGGATCACGCCCTCCACCACGCTCTCGGCCTCGAGGTACGCCCTTTTGAGGCATGCCTCGGTCCCGGCCAGGTTCCGGGTGGCCACGATCCCGCCGAAGGTGGCGCAGTCCCCCAGGGCGATGAGGATCTGGCAGCGCTCCCGCATCCTTTTGGCCACTTCGATGTTGTGGGTGTTGGCGATCGCGCCCGTGAGGATGCCCACGGTCACGCCCTCCTTGGGCGGATGCTTGAGGTCGGTCACCGGACTGGACGTGAATTCCACCAGGTCCAGGAGACCCACGATCCGATCGTCGATGTCCAGCAAAGACATGTGGCAGCCCGCGCAGGCAGCCAGCCAGTCCGTGGCCACAGTTACCTTGCCCATCTTCCGTCTCCTTTCATTGGAGCTGCCGGCTCGCGTGCACCGCGATCTCCTCCAGCGAAGCCCCGGGCTTGATCCCCAATCGCTCCCCGAGGAGCGCCAGGATCTCCCAGTCGGGCCTGGAGGCCCCGGCCGGTTCTGTCGCGGCCCGCACCTCCTGAACCAGACCTGCCGTGTTGGTGAGCGTGCCGGACCGCTCGGCCCATGCGGCCATGGGCAGCACAACGTCGGCCCGGTCCGTAAGGCTCGATTTGTAGCATCCCTGCACGATCAAGACCGTGTCCTTGCCGATCTTTCCGAGAATCCTGTCCCCCAAATCCTCCTCGCCCGCCAGAACGTAAAGCACATCGAGTCCAGAAGGATCCGCGACTCGGTCGAGCCCGAATTTCGCGGCAGCGAACGTATTGACGCCCGGCTGGAGAGGCAGAAGGAGCGCTTTCCCTGCAAGGGGCTTCAACTCTTCGAGCACCCCTTCGGACAGGCCCGCCCCATAGAGAACCGCAGGCCGAGACGCGGCCCGGGCGGCCTCCACGGCTTTGCGGATTTCTTCCATGCCGAAGCTTTCGTCGGCCAGTTCTGCGAGGGCGCTTTCCGGCGCGCCGACCACGATCACCCTGCCTTCCGCGTCGAGGGCGCGCTTCACGAAGAAAGAAGCCACAGGCTGGTCCCGAGCCGGATCCGCGCCCACCACCAGAACACAATCGCTCTTGGCGATCTCCTCAAGGCGGTCAGGGATCTTGTCCGAAAAAACCGGAGCGACCGGATGGGAAAGGCCAGCCTGGCCGGCCTTGAGCTCTTTGACGAACAACCTCGCCAGCAGGTACAGGGCCTCGTTGGTCGCCCGGGTGGATGCCATGGCGCCGAGTTTTGCGGCAGGCGTCCGGCGGATACGATCGGCCGCAGTCTGAAGCGCCTCGTTCCAGTCCGCCTGCCGGTGTCCGCCGTCCCGGGTCCGCACGAGAGGGGCCAGCAAACGCGTCCGCTTCTCGTAAAGAGGCTCGAAACGGCCCTTGCGGCACAGCAGACCCCGGTTCACGGGAGCCTCGGAATCCCCCTGGACCCTCAGGAGATTCCCCGCTCGGGTCACGACGTCGATCCCGCACCCCAGGCTGCACTGGGAGCAGACGCTCCGGACGTGCTCGGTCTGAGCGTTCCGGGCCATGAAGGCGCTTCTCTTGTCCACCAGGGCGCCCGTGGGGCACACGTCCAGACAATTGCCGCAGGCGATGCACGAGGATTGGCCCAGGGGCAAGTTCATGTCCGCGTGCACCATGGTGGATGCGCCTCGCTGGCGCATGTCCAGCGTGTGGTTGGCCACGAGCTCGCCGCAGACCCGGACGCACCTCCTGCACAGGACGCACCGGTTGTGATCCAACAGAAAATAGGGCGGGCTCGCGTCCACCGGATACCCCTTGACGTACGTGGGATACGTCATGTGATCGAGTCCGTACTTGTATGCCAGGGCCTGCAATTCGCAGTCGCCGCTCATCTCGCAATACATGCAGAAGTGGTTCCGCTCAGAGAAGATGAGCTCCATGACGAACTTGCGGACCTCGACGACCTTCGGGGACTCGGTCTTGACGTCCATCTTGTCCGCCACAGGAAACGTGCAGGCCGGCTGTAGAGTCCTCTGGCCCGCAATCTCCACCATGCAGAGCCTGCAGGCGCCGATCGGCTTGACGGCCGGATGGTGACAGAGGGTCGGGATGTCGATCCCGGCGGCCCGAGCCGCCTCCAGCACCGTCTGGCCGGTCTGGGCCGGGACCTTCTGACCGTTGATCGTGATGGTAATCGAAGCCATGGGTGCTCCTCCCCGTTCGACCGCTGCCTTCTCGGATCAGACGCCTTCTGCGGCGCGCTTCCCTTCCTGTTGCCTGGCCGCCGGATGGCTCTCGAGCCATTCCAGGTCGCAGCGCAGGCAGCGTCTGCACTCTTCCCGGATCGCCTGTTCCGGCTGTCCGAGTTCCACTTCCCGAAAGGTGCCCCTGCGCTCCTTCACCTCCAGGTACCGGGGCCGGATGCGGCCCGCCTCGCCGTACTTTTCCATGTCCCAGGTCAGCTCCGGGAAGTGAACGACCGGCCTGGAATCGTACTTCTCCTGCCTGCCCGTTCTCAGGTACGTGTCCACGGCCCAGGCGACCCGGTTTCCCTGAGCCACGGCCTCGATGACCGATGCGGGACCCGAGACCGCGTCCCCGGCCGCGAACACCCCGGGTCTCGATGTGCCGAGTTCGCCCGACACCTTGAAGGTGGAATCCTTCTTCACCTCCACGCCGGAACCGTCGATGCAGGCGCTGTCCGGCCTCTGTCCGATGGCAGCGATAAGGAAATCCACCGAAAGCTGGAAGACCGCCCCTTCCACCGGCACGGGCCGCCGCCTGCCGCTCGCGTCGAATTCGCCCAGTTGCTGGTGCTGGACCTCGACCGCCGTGACCCTGGCCGGGCCGAGCACCCGGACCGGATTAGAGAGAAAGTGGAAGAGCACCCCTTCCTCCATGGCGGCCTCCACTTCCTCCTCGTAGGCAGGCATGTCCTGGCGTGTCCTGCGGTAGATCACGTTCACCTCGGCTGCGCCCAGGCGCAGGGCTGTCCGAGCGGCGTCAATCGCCACGTTGCCTCCTCCAACCACCGCGACCCGCTTGCCCTTCACGTCCGGCGCCTTGCCCAGGGCAACGTTCCGCAGGAAATCCACGCCCTGGCAGACGCCCTCTTTCTCTTCTCCGGGCACGCCCAAACGCATGCTCTTGTGGGCTCCAATGGCAAGCACCACGGCCCGGAACCCCTGGCCGTCGAGAAGATCGTCGATCGTGAAGTCCCGGCCCAGTGCCTTGTTGCACACGATCTCGACGCCCGCCCTGCGGATGTTGTCGATCTCTTCGTTGAGCACGTCCCGAGGAAGGCGATACTCCGGAATGCCGACCGCCATCATGCCTCCGGCGACCGGCAGGGCCTCGAAGACCGTGACCGGGTATCCCCTCTGGGCCAGCCTGAGGGCCGCCGTGAGACCAGCAGGGCCGGAACCCACAACGGCCACCCGTTCGGTTCTGGCCTCTGCGAGCCGCCGCGGGGTCCAAGGATTCTTCCGTTCATGGTCGGCCATGAACCGCTTGATCGCCCGGATGCCCACCGCCTCGTCCACGTCGCCTCTCCGACAGCGCTGTTCGCAGAAGGCCGGGCAGACCCGGCCGCAGATCATGGCAAAGGGATTTCGCTCCCTGTGGATCTCCAAAGCCTCGGCATAGCGCCCCTCGGCGGCCAGGCTCACATAGGCGGGCACGTCCACTCCGGCCGGGCACGCGTTCAAGCAACGGGCGGCCACGAGCTCCTTGCAGGAGCCGGCCTCGCACCGTTTGTCCTCGATATGGGCGATGAACTCGTGCTCGAAGTACCGAAGGGCGGCCATGACCGGCCCAGGGGTGAGCTGGCCCAGGGCGCAAAGGGCGCCAGCTTCCATGCCCGCTGCGATCTTGCGGATCTTGTCGATGTCCTCGAGCCTGCCCTTGCCTTCGCAGATTCTCGTGAGGATCTCGAGCATCCTCCGGCCGCCGGCCCGGCAGGGAATGCACTTGCCGCAGCTTTCCGCAGTGGCGAACTGGAGGAAGAACTTGGCGAACTCCACCATGCAGGTATCTTCGTCCACCACGATCATGCCGCCCGAGCCCATCACGGCTCCCACCTCGCGCAGGGAGTCGAAGTCCACCTTCACGTTGAGGTGCTGGGCCGGGATGCACCCGCCGAGGGGCCCGCCGGTCTGGACGGCCTTGAACTTGCGGCCCTTGAGAATCCCGCCGCCGATGTCGAAAATGATCTCGCCCAGGGTGATTCCCATGGGGACTTCGACGAGCCCCGTGTTGTTCACCTTGCCGGTGAGAGCAAAGATCGCGGTTCCGGGGCTCCGGGCCGGACCGATGCTGTTGAACCAGGACGCGCCCTTCAAAATGATCTGAGGAACGTTGGCGTAGCTCTTGACGTTATTGAGATTCGTGGGCTTGCCCCACAGGCCCGAAACAGCAGGGAAAGGGGGCCGGGGCCTCGGTTCTCCCCTCCGCCCTTCGATCGAAGCCAGAAGCGCCGTCTCCTCGCCGCAAACAAAGGCCCCTGCCCCCTCTTTGATATGGAGATGGAATTCGAAATCCGTGCCGAGAATCTTTTCGCCCAGCAGACCGTATTCCTCGGCCTGCCGGATAGCGACCTGAAGCCGCTTGATCGCCAGGGGATACTCGGCCCGGCAGTAGATGTACCCTTCCCGGGCCCCGATGGCGTACCCCGCGATCGCCATGCCCTCGATCAGGCTGTGGGGATCCCCTTCGATGATGCTGCGGTCCATAAAGGCGCCCGGGTCGCCCTCGTCCGCGTTGCACACAACGTATTTGGGCTCGCCCGGAGATCGCCTCGTGAATTCCCACTTGAGGCCGGTCGGGAAGCCGGCGCCGCCCCGGCCCCGAAGGCCCGACTCCTTGACCTCGGCGATCACCTCGTCAGGTGTCATTTCGGTGAGCACCTTGGTCAGAGCGGCGTATCCGTCGTGGGCGATGTATTCCTCGATCCGTTCCGGATCGATCATGCCGCAGTTGCGCAAGGCGATGCGGAGCTGCTTCCGGTAAAAAGGGATCTCCCCGTAGTGGGGAATCGCCTTGTGCTGGGCGGGCTCTCGGTAGGCCAGTCTCTCGACCACGCGCCCCTTGACCAGGGTCTCCTCCACCAGGAGCGGAACGTCCTCTTTCTGCACCTGGCAGTAAAAGATCCCCTCTGGGTAGATCATGATGACCGGGCCCATGGCGCAGAAGCCCCGGCAGCCGGTCTGAACGACCCGGACCTCTTCCCGAAGCCCCCGGCGCGCGATCTCCTCCTCCAGAGCTTTCAGCACGCCCTCGGACCCGGAAGCGGTGCAGCCAGTGCCGCCGCAAATGAGTACGTTGGCTCGATACAGCGTTTCCACCATGACGGGTCCCTCCTTCGCGAACCTGGCCGGGAGCCTAGAATTCTTTGTAGATCTCCTTCTCGTAAAGCCCTTCCACGTACAGCTTGTGCCTGGATTCTTCGTTCGAGAGAAGTTCGAACAGGTCCTTCTCCGGACCCGGATCGAGCAGGGCTGCCATCTGAGCATAGAGAGCTCCGCTCGCTTCCTCCCGCTTGATCGCCACGGTGAGCACGTCCTGGAGATCGGACGACGGACCGAGCGGCCTGGCCTCCAGAGGTCCTCCGATCTGGAGATCCTGGGCCTTTTTCCTGGATAGAGCCGTCCCCCACTTCAGATCTCCGGAAAGCAATTTCTCCAATTTGGCCTTATGCTGCTTCTCCTGGCCCGCCAGGTCCGCCAGGCCGGCTCTGGCCGCAGGGTCTTTCACACGGGCTGCCGCGGCCGTGTAAAGCTCGAAGGAGTTCTCCTCCATCCGGATCGCGCGCAAAAGGATTTCTTTCACCTCTTCCTGTGCCATGGGACTCTCCCGTCTCGACTCGATTATTTCTCGATCCGGCCCACCACCCAGTCCTCGACCACGCGGCCGTTGACCAAATGCTCCTCGATCAGCCGGGGGACCATGTCCGCCTTGACGCGGCCGTAGGTGATCCGCGCGCCGCCCGCCTGCTCGATATCGACGAGGGGCTCGACGGCGCACATGCCGATGCAGCCCACGGTCGTGACGTGGGCCTCGATGTCCCGCTTCTTGAGCTCCTCCAAGATCGCGTGCATGGTTTCCCGGGCCCCGGCGGCGATCCCGCACGTGCCCATGCCGACCGTGATCTTGGTCCCGGTGTCCAGCCGCACCCGGATGTCCCGCTGGGCCTCTTCCCGAAGCTTCTTGAGATCGTCCAGAGACTTCAGTTTGGGCATGGCTTCAACCTCCTTGCCTCGGCTCGTGGCTCATGGGCTCTCAGAGGCCAAGCCCCGAACCGCCTGCTCGCCTTCCTCGATATAGGACTCCAGCCACTCGCGGACCGCCGGGTGCGACAAGGGCACCGGCCCGAGTTCCCTTCGGACCTCCCGCGTGTCGAGATGGAAGATTCGATCCGCGCACCGGTGGGTATACACCAAATCGCAGGCCGGCTCGCCCAACAGGAACGAAAGGATCGTAGCCGCCACGTTGCCCAAAGGCGCCCGGTCGATGTGCCCGAGCCGGAAAACGGCGCGGATCCGCGTGCCCCGGCCGGGCTCGGAATCGATCTCCAGCCCTCCGCCGCACTGTTGGGCCGCAGCTGCGAACAGGGGCAGACCGAGCCCCACATGCCGCGTTTTGCGGGTCGTGAAAAAAGGATCCAGCGCTTTTCGCACGGTCTGTCGGTCCATGCCCTTTCCGTTGTCCCTCACCTCGATCACCAGCCGGTCCTCGGTCGGATCTTCCTCCACGGTCAGCTCCACTCGGGTCGCTCCGGCCTCCCGCGCGTTCTGCAGCACATCCAATATATGCAGAGCCAGTTCGCGCACTATTTCAGGTCACGCAAGAGAGAAACCATTTTCTCGGGCACCAGCTTGCCCACCACATTGCCGTCCACGACCGCCACCGGAGCCAGGCCGCAAGAGCCCAGGCAATAGACGACCTCGGACGTGACCCGGTAATCCGGGGTCGTTTCCCCTGGCCGAATCCCCAGCTCCTTTTCCATCCTGTCGATGATCTTGGCCGCTCCCCGGACATGGCAGGCCGTGCCGTCGCACTGGCGCACGATGTGCCTGCCCCGGCGGGTGAGATAAAACTGCGCGTAGAACGTCACGACCCCGTAAATGCGGCTCAAAGGGACCCGCATGCCTTTGGCGATCCTCTCGAGCACGGGCCGGGGCAGGTATCCGTAAACCTCCTGGGCCTTCTGCAAGACCGGGATCACGGCACCTTTGCGGCCCCGGTATTCCCTGAGAATCTCCTCGAGCGGGGCAAGATCGATCGTTTCCTGCTGCTCCATCTCTCGACTCCTTCCTCGCGCGGAAGTTTTCGCTTTTCCTGGCCCTCAGCCCGCGCCGCAGCCTGCTGGCAGATGACGCTTCGGGGCCAGGATCGCCCGCGCCCGACTGCCTCGGCCCGGCGCTTTCCGGAAATCCTGCTTTTCCGCTTCCACGAGCCTGCGCACAAACTCGACCGCCGCTGCGGTGCTTCGGGCAAGGGGCTTCTTGCACTGGCCGCCTCCGGGCCCGGCTCCGTCCTGCGGCTGCCCGCGGCCTGCCTCGGGCTGGAGCCGGGAGTCGCTTTCGCCGTTGTCTCGAGGCCGCCGGTCGACCGGGAGAAAGACCACGAAGATCGTCCCCAGGCCTTCCTCGCTCTGCACCACGATCCGGCCGCCGTGCTTGTCCACGATCTCCTTGACGATGGGCAGACCCAGACCGGTTCCGTGGGCCTCGATCGCCTTGGCGTTCTCGCCCCGATAGAACTCTTTAAACAGGTTCGGCAAATCGGCCTTTGGGATCCCGATGCCCGTGTCCCCCACTTCGATCCGAACGTTTCCGGCCCCTGAGGAGAACGTGACGCAGACTTTGCCTCCCTTGGGCGTATACTTGATCGAGTTTGAGACCAGGTTCTCGAGCATCTGCTCGATCATGGCCGCATCTCCGCGGATCGCGGGCAGCCCCTCGGGCACGGTCACTTTGAACTCGATCCCTTTCTGGACCGCCTCGTCCCGGAACGTGCGGTCCACCCTGCCGGCCACGACGGCAAGATCCACAGGTTCCTCGGCCACCCGGATCTTTTCGCTGCGGCTCTTGGCCAGGGCCATGAGCTCGCTGATCATGGTGAGCATGGTGCTCACCCGCCGATGGAGCCTTCGAAGGTACTCGCTCTGTTGCTCGTTCAGTTCGCCCAGATAGCCCCCCCGAACTACGTCCAGGATGCTCTGCATGGCGGCCAGAGGCGCCCTCAAGTTGTGAGCCACCCGCATGGTGAACCATGCGCGCTCCTTGACGAGGCTCTCGATTGCCTCGTAAGCCCTGGCGTTTTCCAGGGCGATCGCCACAAGGCCGGCCGCCAGTCTGAAAAACTCCACTTCCTCGGCTCCGAACCGGTCGGGCCGGACGCAGTAGGCGCCCAGGATCCCGATCACCCGTTCCTCCACGGTCAGGGGGACGAACAGGACAGACTGGAGATTCGCGGCCGCCAGATCCTCGCCGAATTGGAACATCTCGCGCTGGGTCACCTGGCCGGTCACAAAGGGCTCCCCCTCCACGATGCGGCGATTCAGGGGGCTCTTTTCCACTTCCACGACGCGGCTCCGAAAGATCGACTCCGGGAGTCCGTGGGCCGCGGCGTAGCGCAGATACCGGCCGTCCTCGCTCAGGAGCTTGACCGAAATGCCCTTGACCTCCATGACCGAGGCGAGCTCCCGGACCACGGTCTGAAGAACCACGTCGAACTTCTGGGTGGATCCAATGGCCTGGATGACGTTGTACAGAGTGGTGAACCGGTCATTGAGATCGCTCACCTTCTCGGACAATTCCACGAGATTGTCGATCCTTTTCCGCACCATCCGCATGATGGAACTCGTGGCAAAGGCCGTGATGCAGACCGTGGCCGAAAAGAAGCCCCAGGCCGCAAGCAGGTGGAAAGGCCGGTCCAGGAGGTCCACCGCCCGGCCATGAAACAAGATCGGCCGATGGGGAATCCAGCCCGTGAGTTCCCCGAGGGCCACGAGCCCCATGCCGACCACCACGAGGGCCGAAAAGCCGTAGGCGGACCTGGAGGGCAGAAGAATCGAGGCGAAAATGATGTGGAAAATGAAGAAGAAAGTCAGGGGGCTGGCCACCCCGCCCGTGAAATGAATGAGCAGGAACATGGCCGCGTAATCGAGACCGACCTGCCAGTGGGCAAAGCGCCTGAGAGAAGCGGCGTCCCGGAGAAGATCCTCTCCAAACCGCTTGCTCCAATACAAGAAACCGAGATTGTAAGCCAGAATGAACCCGGCAACCGCCACCACAGCGGCCAGAGCGAACTGGGCGCCGATGAGCCGAGCGGCGAGAGAGCCCACGAGAATGCTCGGAGGCACGAGCCACCGGAGCCGGACAAACCAGTACGCCCGCTCCCTGAGCTCCCTGAGGAGGATCCGCTTGCGCTCCTCGAGCTCGCCGGGCAGGCCCGGTCGAGCCGTATCCTGGCGCTGAGGGTTCATTTCCATCCTCGGCCGGCCCGCACCATGGGTCACGTCTCCTTGAGAATGCCCTCAATCTTGGCCAGGAGCTTCTTGGGGTCCACGGGCTTTTCGAAAAGCCAGTGGGCCGGCCATTGCTCGCCCAGAATAAACTCGAAGGGGCCGGGGCCTTCCTGCCGGACCTTGTCCAGAAAGCTCGTGAGCATAAGGATCGGAAGGTTCTTGAAGTCCGGATTGTCCCGAAGTTCGTAGGCCAAGTCGAAGCCCTCGGTATCGGTCGTCATCATGATGTCCAGGATCATGAGGTCGGGCATCTTTTCCTCGAGGGCCGCCTTGGCTTCACGGCCGTTCGAAGCGGTCCGGACCTGGTAGCCGTTGCCCTCCAGGATGATTCGCAGGGAATCCAGGATGTCCGGATCGTCATCCACCAGCAGAATTTCGCCTTTTTCGCTCATACTCGCCTCCTTGGGTCGTGGAGTCCCCGTGCGTCAGCGTTTTAGGTAGCAACTCCTATGCCACCCATCGGAAGATCGCCAGGCCCAGCCAACCGGGCGTTCCGCCGTCCAGGCGGCCCTTGGTTGCAGGGCCAAGCACGAAGAATCCTGTCAGGTTTCTTTTCAGCCTGTAAAGTTTACCGGCCCGAAAGTCCTCCCCGGCCCGGCGATTTCTCCCGGCAGACTGTGCAACCCTTTTTTTGCCTTCTAACCCAGCATGGCGCCGCAAGTAAAGGAAATCCTGCGGCCCCGGCTGCCAGCCCCCTGACGGCTTGCGCCCAGGACAGCTCTTCTCTATAGTTTGTACGGATTGGCCTCCACCCAGGAGCACGGTCGGCAGGAGGATGCGTCCCATACATTTCTTGGGGCTGAGAACCCGCATCTATCTCCTTCTTGCAGGCCTCGTCGCGATCACCCTCGGCGGCGGGGGGGTGACCTTCTGGTATACCTACCGCATGGAGAGACTCCTTGGCTCCATCACCGGAAAGGATCTGGCCCTTTTCCACATCGCCGACGACCTGGAAACAAGCCTGATCCAGCAGAAGGGTTTCGTCTCCTATTACTTCATGGACCGTGACCCCAGGTGGCTTGTCGAACTCGCCGAATACAGGAAGGATTTCAAAGAAATTCTGGCCACGGCCCGGAAGGAAGCCGCGAAAGAGGACCTAAAGCTTCTCGACAGGATCGAAGCCGAATTCGAGACATACGCGGCCAACAAGGACCGCGTGATCGAACTTTATGACCGGGGCGAGACCGAGGCCGGCGTCACCATGCATCGGCAGACCCGGGAGGATTTCTCGAAGCTCATCTCTTTGACCGAACAATTCAAGGATCGTTACCAGCAGAAGGTATGGGAAAAGAAGGAACAGAGTGTTGCAGAAGCGGGCCGGCTCCGCCTCGCCGCGGCCTCTGCCGTGGGGGTTTCGCTCGTGCTCTTCACAATCCTGGCATCGGTACTGGCCTTCCAGGTGCTGGACCCGATCCGCAGGCTCGCCCTGGAGACAGGCCGGGGGCGAAACCCCGGCGAGCCGGCCAACGAGGTGGCCACTCTGAGCCGGCGCGTCAAGGGCCTCATCGAAGACCGCAACCTGACTCTGACCGAGCTCGAGCGCAGCCGAGAGAGGCTGCTCCAGTCCGAAAAGATGGCCCTGGTGGGCAAGCTCGCCGCCGAGGTGGCCCACACGATCCGCAACCCCCTGACCTCGATCAAAATGCGGCTTTTCTCTCTGGAGCGGACCCTGGATCTCTCCGCGACCCAACAGGAAGACCTGGACGTGATCTCCCAAGAGATGCGACATCTCGACAACATCGTGAAGAATTTTCTCGAGTTTGCCCGGCCGCCCAAGCTCAAAATGCAGGCCTGCAACATATCGGACATCGTGGACCTGAGCGTCCAGCTTCTGGAAAAGAGGTTTGAGCACCAGGGGATTCGGCTGGAGCGCAGGCGCGGGGTCTGGCTCCCCCAAGTGTACGCCGACCCGGACGCGATCAAGGAAGTGCTGGTCAATCTGCTGCTCAATGCGTGCGACGCCATGAAGGAAGGCGGTTCGATCGCAATCTCGGAAGAGGAAGGAATCGCGGAACGAATGGGCCGCGTCGTCCTGGTCCGGGTGAGCGATACCGGCCCCGGCATTCCCATGCACCTATGGGAAAAAGTCTGGGAGCCCTTTTTCAGCACCAAAGAGGACGGCACCGGCCTGGGCCTGGCCATCGCCCTGCGCACCGTGGAAGAGCACGGAGGCCGCCTCGAACTGAGGCCCTCGGAGGGCCGGGGCGCCACCTTCGTCATGACCCTCCCTGTGCACACGGAGGAATCGTGAGTTCCATACTCATCGTGGACGACGACGACCAGCTCCGCCAAAGCTTCCAGAAGCTTCTGACCGAGGAAGGCTACGAGGTGCGCACCGCGGCCACGGGCGAGGCCGGCCTGGAAGCGGTCCGTCAGGCCGTGCCTGACCTCGTGATCATGGACGTGCGCATGCCCGGCATGAGCGGCCTGGAAGCGTTCCAGGCGATGCGGGAAATCGAGCCCAAGCTGCCGGTCATCATCATGACCGCCTTCGGCACAACCGAAACCGCCATCGAGGCCACGAAACGGGGCGCTTTCGACTACATCCTCAAGCCCTTCGAAATTCCGGAAATCCTGCGCCAGATCGAGCAGGCCCTCCAAGCGGGCCGGTTCATGCGCTCCCGGGTCGAGATGGACGTCAAGCCTGAGTCCGCGGTCCCGGACGCCCTCATCGGCCGAAGCGAGGCCATGCAGCAAGTTTACAAGGCCATCGGCCGGGTCGCGCCCACGGACGCCACTGTTTTGATCCGAGGCGAGTCCGGAACAGGCAAGGAGCTTGTGGCCCGGGCCATCTATCACCACAGCCTGCGGGCCCACAAGCCGTTCCTCGTGATCAACTGCGTCGCCATCCCGGAGACGCTCCTCGAAAGCGAGCTTTTCGGCTACGAAAAAGGCGCTTTCACCGGCGCCACCACCCGTAGGGTCGGCAAGATCGAACAGGCCAACGGCGGCACCGTGTTCCTGGACGAGATCGGGGACATGCCTTTCAACATTCAGGCCAAGATCCTTCGCCTGCTCCAGGAGAAGAGCATCGAGAGGCTCGGCGGCCGGGAGCCGATTCCGGTGGACGTGCGGATCATCGCGGCAACCAACCGGGACCTCGAAGCCTCTCTGGCCTCGGGTCATTTCCGGGAGGATCTCTATTACCGGCTCAAGGTCGTCACCATCGAACTGCCCCCGCTGCGGGAAAGGAAGGGGGACGCGGCGCTCCTTTGCGACTACTTTCTGGCGCGCTTCTCGGCGGAAATGGGCATCGACAACCCGGGCATCACCGAAGAAGCCAAGGCCTTGATCGAAAGCAACCCGTGGCCGGGCAATGTTCGCGAGCTGGCCAACACCTTGCAGAAAGCCTTGATTTTCAGCCGGGGCTACCCGATCCGGCCCGAGGACATCTCGAAAGCCGTCCAGGGCACGAGCGGGCACGGGCAGGTGAACAACGAGAGCGCGGACAAGATTCTGAGACAGTGGGTCCGGGAGAGCCTCGCCGCCGGCATCCGCCAGGACATCTTTGCCTTTTTCATGGATCGCCTCACCCGGATCCTCATCACCGAAGCACTCGACCTGACCAAAGGAAACCGCTCCAAGGCCGCCAAGATCCTGGGCATCTCCCGTCCCACCCTCCACGACAAGATGGAAAAGTGCGGCCTGACGGAACCCGGAGAAGAGGGCCAAGCCTGACTGGTATGAGGCGGGGTGGGCGCCAATGGCCCGCTCCTGCCTCCGCAAAACCAGGCAACCCGGCAGCCATGCCCTTTCCCCGAAGGGAAGGCGATGAGCCCGCACCCTGAAACCCGAGACCTGAGACCGATTCCGAACGTCCGGTTCTCTTACACCCTGTAAAATCCTCCGGCAGGCCGGAACGTTGATCGAACTACGGCTCTTCCGGCCCATCCTCATAACCTGCGCTTTCTTTTGCAGTTGCCCTCTGGAGCTTCCACGGGCTGGTGCTGGCATGGCGATTGCGTCACTGCCTGCGATGGCCAGACCAGGAGCGCCCATGTCCACGCCCGCAACGCCTTCTGACAAGTCCCGTGGAACAGGCTCGAGCCCAGGCGAGGGGCCTGTCAGCGGCCAGCCCGAGACGAGAGAGTATTTCCGCAAGCTCCGCAGGCGGTTGCAGGTCTTTCTCGTCGCGGCCTTCGTGATCCCCCTTCTTCTCCTGAGCGGCTACTTCCATGTTCAGTTCAATACGACTTTAAAGAAGAGCGGCGAGCTCCACCTCACGACCCTGGCTGAAAGCCAGCGCAACACCATCAACCTCTTCCTTCAAGAACGGGTGGTAAACATTTTCAATCTTTTCCGGAGTTCGGATTTCCGTCTTTCGCCGAGCCCGGACGACATGCGGCGTTACCTGCAGTACCTGAGGGAGATGAGCGACGCTTTCGTGGACGTGGGCTTCCTGGACCCCTCGGGCATCCAGATCGGTTACGCAGGCCCTTACGGCTACCTGCAGGGGCGGGACTACAGCCGAGAGGAATGGTTCCAGGCCCTCCAGGGGCACAACTATTTCATCAGCAACATCTACCTCGGGTTCCGCCAGAAGCCGCACTTCACCATCGCCGTCAAACAACTCATCGACGGCAGACCCTATGTCCTGCGCGCCACCTTGGATCCCGACAAGTTCTATCTCTTTCTGAGAACCATCGCCAAAGGCAAGGGCGTGACCTGCGCGCTCATCGATCACGAGGGGATCTACCAGGTCGTGGACCCGGACGAGGGAGAGGTCCTTTCTCAAAGCGGCTATCGGCCGCCCAAGGATACAGGCTCGGGGGCCCACAGGATCACGGTCAAAGGTTCGCCCGTTCTGGTCGGCTATGCCTGGCTCGAAGAAGTTCCCTGGGTGCTCGTGGCCAGACAGCCCCTGGGCATCGCGTATGCCGAGATGTACCGGGTAAGGCGCATCCTGGTCTGGGCCAGCCTCGCTGTGGTCCTTTTCCTGGGGACGACTGTCTGGATCACCACCGACCGGCTTCTCAAGAAGGCCGAGCAAACGGAACTCTCCAGGAAGGAACTCAAGTCCCAGCTTCTCCACGCGGCCAAGCTCGTCTCGGTCGGGGAACTGGCGGCCGGCGTGGCCCACGAGATCAACAACCCCCTGGCCATCATCGCCTCCCAGAGCGGCGTGATCCGGGACCTTCTGGATCCTCAATTCGGCCTCGAGTGGACGCCCGAGGACATCCGAAAGGAACTCGACCAGATCGACGCCGCCGTCTACCGAGCCCGGGACATCACCCAGAAGCTCCTCAAGTCGGCCCGGCGAACCGAGCCCAAGATGGTTCGGTGCGACGTCAACCAGTTGCTCGAGGACGTGGTGAGCGGCGTCATCGAAAGGGAATTCGAGGTTTCGGACATCCGGCTCGTCCGGGACTACGACAAGGACCTCCCGAAAATCCTCCTCGATCCCGAGCAGATGCGCCAGGTCTTCCTCAACATCATCAACAACGCGGGCGACGCCATCCAGGGCGGCGGCACGATCACCCTAACGACGCGCCACGACAGCGAATCCGTCCGCGTCACGATCACCGACACGGGCGTGGGCATGACGAGCGAACAGATGGAAAAAATCTTTCAGCCTTTTTACACGACCAAGGAAGTCGGCAAGGGGACGGGCCTGGGCCTGAGCATCAGCCTGAGCATCGTCCAGTCCCTGGGAGGAAGGATCGAGGTCCAGAGCATGCCGGGCGCAGGCAGTTCCTTCACCGTGGTACTTCCCATTGTTCCGCACGAGGAGAAGATCGATGACAACAGAGCCTGAAACCATCCGAGAAGAGCAAGAATCCGGAGCCAAGGTCCTTCTCGTGGACGACGAGGAGCAGTTCCGAGCTGCCATGAAGAAGCAGCTTGCCGTGCGGGGCTACCGGGTCCTGGACACGGACAACGGCGAGGACGCCATCAAGCTCGTCCGGCACCGGAACCCCGAGGTCGTGATCCTGGACCAGAAAATGCCCAAGATGGACGGCATCCAGACTCTCAAGGAAATCAAGAAGATCCGGCCCGAGGTCCAGGTGATCATGCTCACCGGCCACGGCAGCACCGAGGCGGCCCGCGTGACGGGCAAGCACGATGTTTTTCACTACATGCACAAGCCGTGCGGCATCGATGAACTCGTGGACATGATCGAGGCGGCCCGCCAGGAGCGGGTCTATGCCCTGGCCCGCCACGAGATCCCGGAGATCAAGCGCAGAAGCCTCTGGGAATGGCTCGTGGGCGCCCACAATTTTCGACCAGGCGTCATCCTGCTCGGCGCCTTGATCTTTGCAGCCCTGTATTTCATGCCCGCACCTGAGCGGCTCATGACGTTCGTCACGGCCAAGAAAACCGATCCCAAGACGGACATCATCACCGGCTATTCAGACTATCGAAAAATGAAGCCGGGCCAAAGCATCGCGGAATACTATTCCGAAAAAGCGAGCCTCTACCAGACCGTCGTGGGAGAAGACGGAAAGGAGGTCAAGGTTCCCCTGGGGCCCGAAGCCACGGCCCGGCGCGCCCGAGTCATGGTGGGTGTTCTCGCGGTATCGGCCCTGTTCTGGGCCACAGGCGCGATTCCGGTCGGCATGACGTCTCTGCTCGTGGGCGTGTTCATGTACTTTTTCGGCGTTCTGCCGCCGGATAAGGTGGCTCAGGCCTATGCCAAAGACTCGGTCATCTTCATTTTCGGCGTCCTTTCCCTGGCCACGGTCATCTCCAAGACCGGACTGGACCGCAGGATTGGCATTCTTCTGCTCGGAACGAGCACGTCCATTCCCAGGTTTCTGTTTTTCTTCCTTCCCATGCTCGCCGTGACGGCCTCCTTCCTGTCCGAGCACGCTCTCACAGCTTTCATCGCTCCGATCCTGCTCATGGTGTACGCGGCCGGCGTCCGGGGAGCGGGCGTCGGAAAAGATCGGGCCCTGGCTGTGGCACTTTTCCTGTCCCTTACGTTCGCGGCCAACGTGGGTGGACCTGGATCTCCAGCCGCCGGAGGCCGCAACGCGGTCATGCTCGGCATTCTCGCGGATTATGGGATCCACGTTTCCTTCGCCCAGTGGGTGAAGATGGGTCTACCCTACGTGCCCGTAGCCGCCTTAAGCATCGGGCTCTACTTCTATCTGTTCTGCCGCAGGGGGATCAAGGTCAAAGAACTCAACATCGCCGAGAACGTCCGCAGGGAGAGCGAAAAGATCGGCAAGATGACCGGCGCGGAATACCGGACCGCAGCGGTTCTCATCGGCCTGATCCTTCTCTGGTCCACGGTGTCGGACAAGTTCGGCATGGGCGGTCCGGTCATCCTGGCCCTGGTGACGCTCAACATCCTCGGCATCCTGCGCTGGAAGGACATCAACTCGATCCACTGGGACGTCGTGGCCCTGTATGCGGCCGCCACGGCCATGGGAACCGGGCTGGCCGCAACAGGAGGCGCCCTCTGGATGGCCGATTCCTTCGTGGGGATCCTGCCGGACTTCCTCAAAAGCGGCGAGGGCTTGTGCGTAGCCACGAGCCTTATTTCCGGGTTCATCACGAACTTCATGAGCGACGGCGCGACCGTGGCCGCAGTGGGCCCCATTACGGTTCCCATGGCAACGCTGTCGGGCACGTCGCCCGTCATGGTGGGCCTGGCCACGGCCTTCGCTTCCTCCTTTGCCAACATGCTCATCATCGGAACGCCGAACAACGCCATCGTGTACAGCTTCGCCAAGGACCCGGAAACCGGAGAGCAACTCGTTACGATGAAAGACTTCCTCGTGCACGGCGCCGTGATCCTGGCCCTGAATTTCCTCCTGCTGTGGTTCTGGGTCATTTACGGGTACTGGCAATGGCTGAACCTTTAGGAACACGCCGGGATCTCCCGGCTTCAACCCCAAACGCGAGAACCCTCTGAAAAGAGGAACGGAGCCCGTCATGGAAAAGGATCCGATTCATCTGCTCATCGTGGACGACGAGGAGCAATTCCTCGAGTCCATGAAAAAGAGGCTCAGCGTGCGCGGCTTCGACGTGATCACCGTAAACCGGGGGGAAAAGGCTCTCGAGGAAGCCCGCCGCCGGCCCGTGGACATCGCCCTGGTGGACTTAAAAATGCCGGGCATGAACGGCGAAGCCACTCTGGAGGCCTTGAAGAAAGAGCATCCCTGGATGGAGGTCGTGATCCTGACAGGCCACGGCTCGATCGACTCGGCGGTCGAGTGCACCCGAAGAGGGGCCTATGAGTACCTTCAAAAGCCCTGCGAACTCGAGCGGCTTCTGGAAGTGCTCATGCGAGCCTACAAGAAACGCGTCATGAACAAAATGAAGATCAAGGAAGAACGACTCGAAGAAATCCTCCAAAGCGCGGCCGGAGAGTCCCCTCTTGCCACGCTCAGGAAGCTCAAGGACCTCGAGAAGAAGGAAACCTGAGTTGCCGGATCCGAGGAGCCGCCCTGTGGGAACCGAAGTCTATCGCCGCACCCGACGGATGATCTTGAGCCGCGCGCTCACCGCGCCGTTTATCGTCATGCTGCTCGTGTGCGGCACGCTGGTCTATCACTTTGCCGCGAGCCTCCGCCACCAGGTGACGGCAAAGCTGGTGCGGATCGTGGACGGCCACAGGCGGATCATCGAGCAGTTTCTGGACGAGCGGATTCAGGATCTGCAGTTCGTCGCAGCGTCCTCGAGCTATGAAGAGCTCACCCGGGAAGGCGAGATCGACACGGCCCTCAAACGCCTCCAGGCGACCTCCCAGGCTTTCCTGGATCTCGGCGTCTTCGACGAAAACGGGATCCACGCCGCTTACGCAGGGCCCTACACGGACTTGGTCGGCAAAAACTACGCCGAGGCCCGCTGGTTTCAGGAAGTCCAGGACAAGGCTGTCTATGTTTCCGACGTGTTCCTCGGATTCCGGAACATTCCCCACTTCGTCATCGTCGTGCGCAGGCAGGAGGGAACCCGAAGCTGGTACCTTCGGGCCACGATCGACTCTTTGTTTTTCAACGACCTCGTGGGCAGCGTGCGAGTTGGCAGGACAGGAGAGGCCTATCTGGTCAACCGGGATGGGATCTTCGAGACGCCCCGCCGGTCCGGCGGTGCTCTCATGGAGCCCGATCCCGACTACCCGACCTATCTCGCCGACGATCGGGAACCTCTTTCCTTTTCCGCACCGGACCGTTCCGGCGAGCGGTACGTGTATGCCACGGGCCGGCTGCGCCAGACCGGATGGCTGCTCGTGGTGCGGCAGGAGGCAGACGAGGCGTACGGTCCCCTCACAAGGGCAGTGTGGATCGCGGTCGGCCTGATCGTCGTGGGCGGTGGAGTCGTCGTATTCACGGCTTTCGTCCTGGCCTCGGGCCTGGCCAACCGGCTGCGGATCGCGGACCTCGAGAAACAAGAAATGGGCACGCAGCTCATCATGGCCGGCCGGCTGGCCGAGGTGGGCGAGATGAGCGCGGGGGTGGCCCACGAGATCAACAATCCCCTGCAGGTCATGAAATCCGAGTACACCCTGATCCAAGAGATTCTCAAAGATGCCGAACGCGCTGGCGGCGCGCCCACGCCGGAGGACCTCCGGCAGATCCGGGAGTCTGTCGAGGAGATCAACCAGCAGATCGACCGCTGCAAAGAGATCACCCAGGGCCTGCTCAAGTTTGCCCGAAAGACCGAACCCACGATCCAGCCCATCGACCTCCCTTCCTTCGTGCACGAAGTGGTCTCCATGGTCGAGCACGGCGCCCTTTTGGAAAACATCCGGATCGTGGAAAAAAGCCAGCACGGCCTCGAACCGGTCGAGAGCGACCCGGCGCAGCTCCAGCAGGTGTTCCTGAACCTCCTCAACAACGCCATTTACGCCCTCAAGGGGAGGGAGAACGCGGAAATCCGCATCACCGTGGGCAAGGAGGACGGATACGCCACCGTGGCCGTGGCGGACAACGGCTGCGGCATCCCGCCGGAAAACCTGGAGAAAATCTTCCTGCCCTTCTTCACCACCAAGCCGGTCGGCCAGGGCACAGGTCTGGGCCTGAGCACTTGCTACGGAATCGTGGAAAAACTCGGAGGCCGGATCGCCGTTTCGAGCGAATTGAACGTGGGAAGCGTTTTCACCGTGTACCTGCCTCTGGCAGGCCCCCCTGAGGAGGTCAGGCACGGGGCCAAGATCAGCGAAAGGAGAGGAGACACAAGATGAGCAAGATGCGCCTGCTCCTCGTCGACGACGAGGAAAGATTCCTGGCCACCACCCGGATCCTTTTGGAGAAGAGGGGGGTGGAAACCTTGACCGCGACCAACGGGCCCGACGCGCTGGCCCTCCTGGACGAGAAGCCGATCGACGTGGTGATCCTGGACGTAAAAATGCCCGGCATGGACGGCGTGGAAGTGCTGAGAAGAATCAAGCAAAAGCACCCGCTCGTCGAAGTCATCATGCTCACCGGCCACGGCTCGGTGGAGTCGGCCGTGGAAGGGCTCAAGCTCGGCGCCTTCGACTATGTCATGAAGCCCACGGACATCCCGGACCTCCTGACCAAGGCGGAGGAAGCTCACGCGAAGAAACAGAGCATGGAGGAGAAGATCCGCAGGGCCAAGGTCGAGAAGATCATCAGCCATCCCATGGCGGTCTTCGGCAAGGACAAAGAGGATGAAGACTGAAGGAGCCCGACCATGGAGAGCCCTGTGCCCATCCGGGTTTTGATCGTGGACGACGAGGAGCGCTTTCGGAGAACCACCGAAACGATCCTCCGGAAAAGGGGGTTCGCCGTCCGGTCTGCTTCGGACGGTCTCAAGGCCCTGGACACGCTCGGCCGGGAGAGCTTCGACGTCGTGGTCCTGGACCTCAAGATGCCCGGGAAGGACGGAAACGAGATCCTGCGGGAAATGAAGCAGCGCCACCCCGATCTGCAGGTGATTCTGCTCACCGGGCACGGCTCTTATGACGCGGCGGTGGCGGGCCTGCGAAGGGGAGCTTTCTACTACCTTTCCAAACCCTGCGACATCGACGTGCTGGTCGACCGCATCCGGGAAGCCTTCGCCCGGAAGGAGAGCCTGGCCGAGGCCGAAAGGCGGGTCCGGGACATTATGGTGCCCCTTTCGGAGTTCAGCCGTATCCGGGAGGACCGGCCCGTGGCCGAGGCCGTGGAAATCCTGGCCCAGTCCTTTGCAAAGGCCGCGGCGGGGAGTCTTCTGGCCGAGACGGTGCACCGCACGGTTCTCGTCCTCGACCACAGGGGAGCGGTCATCGGCGTGCTCAGTTTCCAGGATCTCTTGAGATCCCTGCAGCCTCCATACCTCCGCAAGGCTCTCGAAAAGCCTTACCCGCGGGAAGCCGTGGCCCTGGAGCCTCCGAGCCATGCGGGCATGTTCACGGTCATGGCCCAGGAGGTGCTCAAGAGGCCCGTGCGGGAGCTCATGTCCGCCGTTCCGCCCCTCATCGACGCCGAGGCGAATCTCATGGAAGCGGCAGGCCGGATGCTCGTGCTCCGGGCGCCCAGGCTGCTCGTGGTGGAGGCCGAAAAGCCCGTGGGCGTCGTGCGCGAACAGGATCTCTTCTTCGAGATCGTCCGGATTCTCAGGGAGCAAGGGTAAGCCGAAATGGACACAGAGCCGATTCGGGTCCTCGTCGTGGACGACGAGGCGCTCTTCGTGAAAACGCTGGCAAAGATCCTCTCCCGCAGGGGGATCGCGGTGGAATGCGCTTATGAAGGCGAGGGCGCTGTCCGGGCGGCGGCGAACAGAACCTTCGACGCCATCCTGCTCGATCTTCGGATGCCGGGCATGGACGGCCTGGAGGCTCTCAAGGAAATCCGGAGACTCGACCCCCTCACGCCTATCCTCGTCCTCACGGGCCAGCTCGATCTGGACAAAGCGCGCCGGGCCATGAAGGCCGGAGCCACCGAAATCCTGCTCAAGCCCTGCCCGATCGACACCATCATCTCCGCCATTGAGAACGCCCGGGAGTGGAAAGCCATACACAAAGAGGTAAAAGAACAATCGTGAAAGGCGAGTCCCCGCTCTAACCGTTCCTGTTATTCTTGGCTTCCCCCTTGTTCGTCAGCCCCTTGAAATCGTAGTCCCCTCGCAGGAAGGCCTCCTGGAATCTGCGCACGCTCTCCTCGTCCACCATGGCCGCATCCATCTGGCGGAAGAACTGCAGGAGCGCTCCGATCGTCTCCAGACCCGCCACGGATTCTTCGAGGCTTGCCTTGTTCATGCGGGCCATGACGGTGTCCTGCCGGACTTCGACGGCAAATCCTTTTTCTTTGAGAATTCCCGCGATCGCCCGGACCCTGCGGTTCCTGCGCACCGGATCCGCAGCTCCGCCTCGAAACAGCAGGTTGATATAGTTCTTGTTCGCCTTTCGGCTGCAATAGGTGTCGACCACGCTGAAGTGATATCCGACCCGGGCCGTGTAGTTCAGGTAGCAGTCCGAAACGAGCGCGTAACAGGGGTCCGAGAACGTCGCATCCTGCTCCGGATGGGTCACCGCGTGCCGCATCATGATGGAAAAGAACCCCCCGAGGTCCATGGGCCTGGGGCCGAACCGGGGAATCTTCTCGTCGAGCATGCCCCTGAGGAGCGCCCGCAAAGGCACCGAGGCCACTTCCTCAGGCTTGATCCGGTTCCCCTTGGGCTTCCCCTTGCCGTTCCCGGCGGGTTTGAGTCCCCCTCCGAGATCCAGGAGATAGAGGTCGATGGGCAGGAAAACGTCGAGCTTGTAACTGGCGCTCCGGACATCCCCGAGCCTTTCACCCATGCCGAACATCTCGGCATAGGATTTCTCGTGGATGAAACGAGCTAGGTCGTGCAGGGTCCGACACCGGTCGGCGCGGAAAGAAGAAGACCTCGGGTCCGTCAGGTTGAGAGGTGAAACCAGGGCCAGGACCTTTTCCAAATACTTCGCTTCTTCGGTCCGCCTGCGGCCGGAAGGACGCTCTGCCTTCGCCTTTTCCCCGTTCGCGGGCCCGCCGACCGCTGTCAACTCGGGAATCGCGCCCTCGTACACGAATCCGTTCGTCGCATCCACGGTCACCACAAGGCCTTGGGGGATCGACCGCGTGGCGGTCTTGGTATTCAGGAGCGCCGGTACACCAAGCTCTCTTGCCAAGGAGGCCATGTGGCCCGTGGTGCTCCCCGCGTCCGCAACGATGGCCCTCGCCCTGTCCATGAGGCGGACGAACTTGGGGGAAGAACTGGGTGCCACGAGGACCGCACCCTCGGGAAAGTTCTCGAGGGAATCGTTCTCGTCCATATGGACAGCCGGCCCGGTGCCCGCGCCCGGGCAGGCTGTCTCCCCGCCTTTGAGGAGCACTCGGTATCCTTCCAGGGGCCCTCCGGCACGGGCCACTCTCGGAGACACTCGCAGAGGGCGCGCCTGCAGGAGCGTAAGCCCTCCGTCTCTGCCCAGGGCCCATTCCACGTCCTGGGGACACTGGAAGTGAGACTCGATTTTCTCGAGCCAGCCGGCGAGTTCCAGGGCCTGCTCGTCCGAAAGGCAGGAGGCACCGGCAGCCCCCGCCGCAGAAGGCTTGTCAGGGCCCACCCCTTCTTCTTCGCCCGCTGCAGAGGCTTCCCTGAACCGTGACGGCGGTCGCAGGACTCTCCTGTTGTCTCCCTCTCGAACCACCCGAATCTCCTCCGGCGAGGCCCTTCCTTCAACCAGAGCCACCCCCAGCCCCCGGACCGCCTGGATCAGCACGACAGGTGAATCCGGCTGACCAGGATCCCTGGAGAAGGCCACACCAGCGGCCTGGGCTTCGACCATGGCAAGCACGCCCACGGCCATCTCGGCCGACTCTGCCGGAATGCCGTGAAGGAGCCGGTAGTGGAGCGCCTCGGGCGAAAAGAGACTCGCCAACACCTCGCGGTAGGCGTCCAGCAAACCTTCGGCCGGCACGTCGAGCAGGGTGACGTACTGGCCAGCAAAAGAAAGATCGCTGTCCTCTCCCAAAGCGCTCGATCGGACAGCGAGCCGCGGCATCCTGCCCACACGAGCCGCAAGCCTTTCGCACGCTTCCCGAATCGCTCTCTCCAAGTCCGGCGGAATGCCTACCTTGCGTAGGAGATCCTGGACTTGCCGGCTGGGAAGGTCCAGATCTCCGCCTGCGGCAAGCAAATCCATCTGTTCGCTCTGAATGAAAGACCGGAGTCCTCCCTCCTCCAGAACCAGACGAAAGGCTTCGGTGGTGACGGCGAATCCGTTCGGCGTAGGCAGACCCAGCCGGTTCCGGAGTTCCCCCAGGTTGGCCATCTTGCCCCCGACAAGATCGGCGTGCTCCGCGCCAAGTCGAGACAGATCGAGAACGATCTCCGAGGCTGCAGGACCGGCGTCCTCCTCGAGCACACGGGTGAGGTCAGAGGAAATGCGCTCGAAGCTTTCCCGAAGCGAGGCGTACCGGTCGCCCGAGATCCTGTTGATGCTTTCGACCATGGTGTGAATCTCGGAAGCGGCGCGAACGACCCGCCTCTTCACGTAGGCGCGGTCCAGGAACTCCCGGCTCTGGAGCTTGCGGGAAAGCTCGGCCGTGATTTCGAGAAAGCTGTTGTTCGCGGCCAAGAGGCGCCGAAACTCCGCGTGGTAAAGCCTGAACCTCGCGAGCTGGGCCGCTGGATCCACCCTCCGGTCCGACCGGAGGCCGATGATTTCGAGGAAGACGAGGATGCCTCTCCAGAGTTTCTGCAGCCCTTTGCGGACCCAGAGCGCAATAAAGCGCAGCCGGTTTGCGATGGCTGAATTCCTGGACAAGGACGGAACGCCTCCAGGGACATTCTATCCCAGAAACAGCAGCGCTGGAACGAATCAGCGGACCCGCGCCTTTTCGCGCACGACCTTCAGGAGCCTGCGGCCACTTTTCTTGCGCAGCGCGTACACGGCCATGGGCTCTTCCGGAGGCGCGCCTCGGATCCGGACCTCGATCCAGCGGGTGGGAAGCAGAAGCCCGTGAAGCACGCCCAAGGTGCCCAGCAGCATGAGAAGGGGGCCGGTCACGGAAAGCCAGTTCTGGAAGGCGGCCGCCACCGCGATGAGACCCAAGCCGACGCCCACTTCGCCCGAACGCACCCGCCTGCGGGTTTCAAGCGATTCGATCCGGTCGTAAGAGGTCGAATCGAGCCGGGCGCCTCCCGTGTCGTCGGCCAAAGGGGGCAGGCCTGCCCGAAGGGGAGAGCGGACCCTCCAGAGGCGCTTGTCCGTAGCGAAAAAGCTCACGGCCGTTTGCTCGGGCTCCCGGAGCATGGATTCGGTCAGACGGGTGTGGGAGAAAACGACATGATGTTCGGCCAGGATGCTCTCGCCCTGGTCCAGTCGCCTCTGGACGAGCGCACGGTAGAGGCCTACCGTGCGCTCGGCAAGGGCGGGTTCGAACTCCTTGTCCCGGATGTCTCCCCGGGCGTGCTTTTCGGCGAGACTGCGGATCTCGCCCCGAAGCCGGTCCAGATCAGTCGTCATAAGGATACTCGCCCGGCGAGACCCGGCTCGCATGGAGCCCCGGCATAAGCATCAGAACAACAGCGACCAGGATCACGAAGGCCACGACAAAGGCAAACCACGGATCCCATTCCTTGATGGTCGAACCGTACAGAAGCCAGAGAAGAAACCCGTAGAGAACCGCATTCGCAAGAATCTGCCAGAGCTTGTTCATGGCGTCACCCCGAGAAAGCCGCCTGCTTCAGCCAGAGCAGGTACACGGCCGCAGCCGTTCCCATGGAGATGGCCAGAAGCAGGATCCAGTAGCCGAGCATGGAATCGATGAACCAACGCATTGCCTTCGACTCCTCTTCCATTCGTTCACTCGGCGGCTACGACCAGGGGGGGCACCCACGGCGGCACCCTCTTGCCCTGCTTGTGGCGCACCGAAAAGACCACAAGGGAAACGATGAACAGGCAAAGGAAGAGCATCTCCCCCAGCGTGAAGACCACGGCCAGGAACGACAGAAGCTCAATTTTTTGCCCGGTCAGGACGTAGATGAGCCGCAGACAGGCTCCGGTCGTGGCCAGAATCAGGGAGTAGCTCAGGATGTAGCGGATCGCGGGCCCCCGCACATAGGCCGTTGCGATCGACCCGAACTGGGCGCCGATCATGGCTCCGACGATCATGAAGAGCACGGCCATCATGTCCACGTTTCCGGACATGGACTGCCGGAGCGCGCCGTAGCCGCCCGACACCACGATCTCGACGAGATCGGTCCCGACCGAAATGTGCGTGGTGGCGCCGATGAGATACACGAGAGATGGTACCCGGATGAATCCTCCCCCAACCCCGAGAAAGCCCGCCAGAAGGCCGGTGGCGATGCCGATCAGGACCACGACCCACATGGAGACCACGACCCGGGCCGTGCGGCACCGCACGATCGGGTAGAGGGGGATTCTCTGAAAGAAGTGGTGCAAAGTGCTTGTCTTGAGTTCCCGTCCCACGGTTCGGCCCGCCTCCGCCGCCTCCTCGATCTTCTTGTGGGCCCTTCGGGTTTCGAGCTGGGTGTACAGGAACAGGAAAAACATCACCACGACCGAGCAGGCGAGCAGCACCACACCGGCGATGCCGAGCTTCTTCGTGTAGTTGAGAAGCCTCACGCCGAGCTCCACGCCCAGCATGGTGCCGCCCACCATGGTCAGGGCCAGGGTCCAGTCGATGTTGCCGAGCTGGCGGTGCCGAATGCTCGAGATCACCGCCTTGCCCGCGATGTGGGTGGCGTCGATACCCGAGGCCATGTAGCCCGGGAATCCGAACACGATGAGGGCCGGAGTCACCATGTACCCGCCGCCCACACCGATGAATCCGCCCACGACCCCGACGGTGAACCCGGTCAGGACGAGCAGAAAGATGGGGGCATGAATACCCGCAATGACGAAGTCGAACATGGCTCCCTCCTAATGGCCTTCAAAGTGCCGGATCTTGTGGATCTTCCAGCCGAGGAGATCCGTGAACCCTTCGGCCATGAACCCCAGGGTCGCACCCAGAAGGATCACCATGGCCACGTTCCAGACGCCCGACCAGGGGTCGGTCTTCACCCCCTTGTGCTTGAAGGTGTCCTTGTATTTGAAGCCTTTCGATTCCTTGATTTCCCAGGGCACGAGCACCTGGATCGCCTCTCCCTCCAGGCGGGCCCGCTTGCCGGCTTCCAGAACCTCGTTGCTGATGATGCCGTTCGCGTTGACCGGCAGCCGGTCGCCTTTCTTCACAGGCACCGCCACAGGCCCCTCGATCTTGTCGAAAGCCCCGATGGTGAGAGCCACGGGGTTTTCCTTTGTGGCCTGGCCGAAGGTGTTCGAGTTGATCGCGTAGCCGTCCACGGTCGCGGTGTGGTAGTAAGCCGAAGCCATCTTGCCCGTGGCGTAGTACTCTGCCACATAGACAATCACCGCTATGGCCGCGGCCGTCCAGAACAGAAACTTGATCGCCGCCCTTCCCTTTGATTGCTCAGCCAAGATCTTCACCTCCCTTCCCCGACTCTGTTCGTCTTGGGAAAAACCATTCAGCACCCACAGGCTCTTCGCCGGACGTATCACCCCCCTCCGAGCTCGAGACTCCGCTGCATCGATGTGGCGTAAGGCAAAACCCGTACCATCGGAGATCCGACGCAGCCCTCCACGAGAAACTGCGAAAAAACACGCTGCTTCCGTCGCGGAACCGAATAGGGATTACGAGCGGCCGCAGATCGGACTGTCGCGCTTCTTTCCAGAAGACCGCCGAGCGCAGCACATGGTGCCGCAAAAATTCGTGAAAGATGCAGCAAGGCAGCCCCAGACAAAAGCCTCCTGCATCCTGCCCGTGGGGAGAGGGGAAAACGCTCTTGTTTCCAGGCGGCGCTGCCGCATCGGGACGCTCGAACCGCTCCTCGGCCGGCCCTCTGGTCCCGCGAGAGATTTCTCTTTTTCCTGCGGCATCGGCATGGCTTTACAACTTGTAAAAATCCTCGACACGACCAAAGGCTGCGCAGAGGCGCGGCCCGCAGAGCCGCCGGAGACGATCCATCGCGTTTTGAAGGGCTTTCGGCCGACCCGGGCAGCCTCCAATCTGACCGCACCCGTGGCACAAAAGATGCTAGCCCCCAAATTCTCCAGAGACAGGCTCGTCGTCTCGGAATCCGGAAAAGCGCAAGACAAAGAACAGCGATCGCCCGCAGCGGAACGGTACTCGCGCGCAAGGGTCGGTCCTGCGAAGGAGATCGTCAACGTGCCCTGAGGCGCGCACACAACGAGGACGAGGAGGAAGACAACATGATGCAGAAGAAGATCTTGGCGGTTGCGGCCTGTCTGGCGGTTCTCCTGGGCTTCGGGGTTCGAGCATCGGCCCAGCAAGGGGCCTCCCAGCAACCTGCCGAGCTCAAAGCGTCGAATCCGGCCGAAGAACTCATTCAGAAGCAGAAGGCCATCCCGGTGGTGGCCTATTGGAAGAACGCCTTCACTCTGTCCACCCCGGACGAGGCCTATTGGCTCAAGATCCGCGGCAACGTCCACCTCGACAGCCGCTTTTACGGAGCCAACAGCGCCAACCCGTCCAATTTCGACATCCGCAGGGCCCGGATCGACTTGCAGGGGCAGTTTTACAAGTTCATTCAAATGCGCCTCCAGGCCGAGTTCGCCGACAACCCCTATATCCGGAACGCATACGTGGATTTCGCCTTCCGGGACTGGCTGCACCTGAGACCCGGCCAGATGAAGCCGCCCTTCAGCACCTCCTGGTGGACCCTGGACAACAACGTGAACTTCATCGAGCGCGGCGCGGGAACACCCATCTACCCCTTCTTCGACCGCGGCTTCTGGATCTGGGGTGATCTTTTCGAAAAATCCGTGACCTACAACCTCTCGGTCTGGACCGGAGCCGGCATGGACCTCGACTACCAGAGGGGCGACATCGACGACCACAAGGACTTCATCGGCAGACTTTTTCTGGCGCCCTTCATCACCCTGAAGGACTACTCTTTCCTCCAGAACACCTATGTCTGCGTCGAGGGCAGCTACGGCATGCAGTCCATTCCCACAACCCGGTTCGAGACCAAGGGGTACCGGGCCGCTGTCTACGACGACCTGTACTGGACCTGGGAGACCCAGAACCCGGGCTACGGAGAGATCGGCGGCCGCAACCGGTGGGGAGCCGAGTTCCATTACATTTACGGGCCCTTCAGCGTGAGCACCGAGTACCTCGTCGCGGAGTACAAAGACATCGACGTCTTTGACAAGAAGGACGGCGCTCTCGTGATCCCGAACGCTTACGGCAAGGTCAAGTCCTGGAGCACCTGGGTGAGCTTCTTCCTCACGGGCGAGAGCAAGACCCTCTCCAACGAGGGCTGGAGACAGCCCAATCCCAGGAACGACTTCGATCCCTTCCACTTCAAGGGCCTCGGCGCATGGGAAGTGCTCGTCCGGTACACCCACACCAAGACCGACGAGGACCTGTTTCAGACCACGTCCTTCGGAGGCAAGGACTACCGGATCCTGGCCGGCGCCGACGATGTGTACGAATACACGGCAGGCGTGAACTGGACCTGGAACGCCCTGGTCAGGTGGCAGTTCAACTACGTGCACCTGGACGCCACGGGCGAGGGCATTCAGACGGGCGACAAGAACTACAAGGAGGGGATCAAGAAGGTGAAAAACGAGGACCAGTACGCTTTTCGCATGATCTTCAGATTCTAGTCAGATAGGAGCAGGGCCCGGGCGCGTCTGCACCCGGGCCCTCCAAACGTATAAGCCATGAAGACCCGACCGCTCCGCCTCAAGACCAAGGAAAGACGCATTTTGGAATCTTGGGCGAACGAAGCCGAGACCGACTACAGACTCCGCCTGCGGGCCCGGATCGTCCTGGCCCTGGCCGAGCGCCGCAGCCACTCCGACGTGGCCGCTGCGCTCGGGATCCGCATGGCCACCGTGAGCAAGTGGCGAAGGCGCTTTGAACGGGAGGGGCCAAAGGGCCTCAAGGACGCGCCCCGCTCGGGCAAGCCCCCCAAGTATGGAGAGAGCACCGAAGAGCGGGTGTTGTACCTCCTCACCCAGCCGCCGCCCAAGGGTTTCAGGAGATGGAGCGGCCGCCTGCTGGCCCGGGCGCTCCGAAACGTCTCCAAGGATCAAGTCTGGAGAATCCTGAGAAAACGGGGGATCCGCTTGGGCGGAAGCCGCGCCGGTTCGGCCGGGCGCCTCTCGCTCTGACTCGCCACCCCCGCCTACAGCCTCCCGGAATATTCGAATCCGCAGAAGGCGCCCCAGGTCACGGGTTTTCCCCTCTGCGCTTTCAAGCAGACCCGTGCTGGCACGATTGACCCAAGCCTCATCCAGCCGTATGATTCCATCTCGGACGCATGAAAACCAGGAGGGAGATATGAGTCGGGCCACTGTGGGAAAACGGTACCAAGTCGTTATCCCCCTCAAGGAACGAACACAGCTCGGCATCCGTCCGAACACGAAAGTGGAAGTCGTGGCCGAGGGCGACAAGCTGGTCCTCTATCCCCTATCGCCCTCCAGGCTCAAAGGAATCGGCATCGAGATCGCCGACGGCTCGGACGCGACCGACTATGTGCGCAAGCTCCGAAAGGAATGGGAGAAACGGCGTTGAGCCGCCTCGGAGAGCTAAAGGGAAAACGAGGCGTCGTGATCGACACCATGGTCTTGATCTATCTCTTCGAGGCTCACCCCGCCTACGCGGACCTGTGCGAGAGCCTCGTCGAGCGCATGGACCAAGGTTTCTTTTCCGGCGTGGTCACGCCGATTACGGCAGCCGAGATCCTCGTCAAGCCCCTCACGCAGAAGCGCCTTTCGATCGCAGACCGGTACCGCATGGCCATCCGAAGCCTGCCGAATGTCGTCCTGGCCCGCATCGACGAAGAGATCGCCTTCATGGCTGGCGCATTGAGAGCCAAATACCGAATGCCCCTGCCGGACATGCTTCAGGCGGCCGTGGCCCTTTCCTTCCCGGCCCGCACGCTGATCACGAACGACCGGGCCTTGCGAAAGGTCAAGGAAGTCCGGGTCCTCCTCCTGGACGAGTTGTCCCCGTGACCCCGGGCAGGAGGTCGCAGAACCAGAACCGACCTTCCCTCACCACGACCTCGCCTCGCTCGATCGGAACGGGCCGGGCAAACACCGGGCCGTCCCAGACGAAGGAATGAAATTCTCCGTTCTCGCCGCACGGGTCCACGCCAGCCGGCAGGTCTCGGAGAAACGACTCGTCGAAGTCCCTGCCCGCGAACCAGCCGTCCAGGGCTTGCGAGTCCACGCAGGTGACGACCGCCTTGAACCCGAGCTGCACGAAGGAGCGCGCCAGACTCCGCGTGTCCCGCTTCCACAGGGGGAAGACAGCCTTCATCGAAACTTCGGCAAGACGGCTCTCCCGGTACTGCCTCAGATCCTCGAGAAAAATATCGCCGAAGGCCACCGTGAAAACCCCGGAGGCCGTCTGCTCCTCGAGAAGTTTCCGCATCCTTTTCTCGTACACCTCGTTCGAGCAGTCCGCGGGAATCGTCACGCAAAGGAGGGCAAGGCCAAGAGCCTCGGCCTGCTCCGCAAGGAGCGCCTCTCGCACGCCGTGCATGCTCACTCTGCCATAGTCCTCGGTGACCGTCGTGACCAGGCCCACCACATCGTAGAGGCCCGTGCGCCGAAGCTCGTAGAGAGCAAGGGCGCTGTCCTTGCCGCCGCTCCAGGAGAGAATCGCCTTTTCCACCGGTTTCTCCATCGATCGTCGTGGCAGCACACCGAACCGGACGCGACAGAGCGCGTCCCTCCACAATCGGAGGGCCACGATCCCTCGCGGCCGCAGCAATGGAGGGCCACGCTCTGTCCTGGCCGCGTGTCCCCGGCCTGCCCATTGCCCTGCATTGGGGCATCCCTCAAAGGGACGCTCTAGACCGCGTCATCTCCTTTCCCTGAAGGCCGAAAGGCAGAAAGCCACGCCCGGCTCAAAGGAGGACGAACCGGCCATCCGGCTCCTCTCCGACCACCCCCTCCCGCTCGAGCTTGCCGAGATGGCTCGCCAGCAGGGCCGCTCCCGGAAACACGTGCTGGGAAGGGGACCGGAAAAGCTCGGCCAGCAGCTCGTGAAACGTTCTGGGGCCCAGGCGAAGAGCCTCCAAGAGCCTTTCCTCACGGCGTCCGACCTTGGCCAGAGCGTTCTCGACGGCTTCCCGAGGGCTCTCGATGGGATCGCCGTGAGAAGGGAGGATCCGGCGCACGTCCAGGGCCAGATACTTCCGAAGGCTCGCCGTGTATCCCTCCACGCCCCCGGAACTCGGCGTGTAGAAAGGAACCTCCATGCCCACCATGTCCCCCACGAACAGAAGACCCAGCCGCCTTTCGTACAAGGAGATATGGCCCGGGTGATGCCCGGGCGTGTGGAGGACTTCAAAGGCGTAGTCGCCGCATTCGATGCGGTCGCCCTCGACCACGGTCCGGTCCGGCTCGGTCTGGCTGATCGGGCAGAAGGCCGCGTAAAAATCGAGAATACTGAATCGGGTCCCCGGGAAGCGCTCGGCCACGAGGTCCGCGTCAAAGGCTTTTTCCAGAAGCGAGTTGTCTCTGAGATAGGGCGCGTCCAACGCGTGGTCCACGACCGTCAGAGCCGGCCGCAGCCCGCGAAAGTGGGCGATCGCGCCCATGTGGTCCGCATGGGTGTGGGAGATGATCACCGTGTGAAGGTCCTCAATCGCAAGTCCTTCGGCCTCGAAAAGCCTGAGGGTCTGCCGGATGTTCGCCTCCCCGCCCCCGCCGATTTCCACGCAGGAGAAGCCCTTCCGGTCGCGGATGGCCAGGAGGCTCGAGGAATCCACGACTCCCCGCTTTTCCACCTTGAGAAAGTGAAAACCTTCCGAGATCTCCATGGTCGGCGCTCCCTCCAGAATCGTCGTAGGCCGAAGTATACGCTACGCGCCGGTTCGCATCCACAGGAACACAAGAAGGACGCGACCGGGCTCGTCCCTCTCCCTGTCTTGAGAGACCGGCTTGCGCCGAACCTGCCTTTTCAGGTATTGATCAAGGAAACATCCGGAGGGCCAGGACGATGAACGAGACCATTCTCATGATTCACGGTATGTGGGGCGGCGCCTGGAACTGGGACAACTACAAGAAGTTTTTCGAGGCTCGGGGATACGGGTGCGTCGCTCCCACGCTTCGCTATCACGACATGGACCCCAAGGGCGTGCCCGACAGCCGCCTGGGAACGACGAGCCTCCTCGATTACGCCCGGGACCTGGAGGCCGAGATCGCCAGGATCCCTGGAAAGCCCGTGATCATGGGCCACTCCATGGGAGGCCTCCTCGCCCAGATCCTAGGGAGCAGGGGCCTGGCCAAGGCCCTGGTGCTGCTCACGCCCGCGGCTCCGGCTGGAATCATGATGCTGAAACCCTCTGTCATCAGGAGCTTCGCGAGCGTCATGTTGAAGTGGGGGTTCTGGCGCAAACCCCACAGGCTCCCTTTTGAAGCGGCCGTGTACGCCATGTACCACCTGGTCCCTAGGACAGAACAACGGCCTTTGTACGACCGCCTCGTGTACGAGTCCGGCCGGGCTGCGGCCGAGATCGGCTTCTGGCTTTTGGACCCGACCGGGGCCGCCCGGGTCGACGAGGCCAAAGTGACGTGCCCGGTCCTGGTCGTAGGGGGCGGACAGGATCGGATCACGCCACCCGGGGTCACCCGCAAAATCGCGGCCAAGTACCGGGCCGTAAGCACCTACCTGGAGCTGCCCGACCATGCCCACTGGGTGCTCGGCGAGCCCGGCTGGGAGAAGGTTGCGGAGTCCGTCGCCAAATGGCTTGAAGAAAAACGAAGCCAGACGCCCCAAGGTCCCTGACACGACCTCATCCTGTCGGCAACCCGCGCTCTTCGAGGGTCCTTAGGTTCATCTCGATCATGTTTTCCGGCACGCTGACCGGCTCGGGCTTTTCCACCATCGAGATCGCATCCACCGGGCAGGAGGGCACGCAGAGGCCGCAACCGATGCACCGGGCCGTTTCCACTTCATGGACCTCACCGGCCTGCCGTATCGCATCCATCTGGCACCGCTCCAGGCAGGTGCCGCAGGCGGTGCAGAGATCCGGATCGATCCGGGCATGGAAACGGTTCGCCACCTGTTCGGCCGGCCGTTCCAGCTTCCGGAGCGTTCGCAAGAGCCCGCAGCAACAGCCGCAGCACAGGCAGATGTTCATGATCTCCTTTGCGTTGGTGGGACAGAGAACCAGAGCCTTCTCTTCCCCCATCTTGAGAAGATCCATCAGTTCCTCGCGGCTGATCTGGCGGCTCATCCCGTTCTCGAGGTAGTACTGGGCCGCCAGGTCGAACTGGATGCAGCGCTCAGCCGGCCGGTCGCAGGAGCCGCCTACCAGGGTCCGCTCCTTGCGGCAGATGCAGGGAGCAACCGAAATGAGCTGTTTCTCTTTGACGAGCTCCCGGATTTGCTCGTAACTCGCCACCGCATGCCCTCCGGGCAGGGCCGACTGAATCGGCACGACCCGAAGGGGTCAGCCCAGGGAGCTGTCAAAGCGACCCCGCAACGCGACGGAGCGCGTCCCTCCACGGGAAAGGCCGATGGAGGGTCACGGTCCCTCGTGGCCGCCTGCAATGGAGGGCCACGCTCTGTCGTGGCCGCAAGGGTAGGATGCGGGGTGGCAAATCCAAAGACGGACGCGACGGAGCGCGTCCCTCCGGTGTGGTCAAGACCCTTTCAGGGCCTGTGGCGACACCGGGCGAGCAGCTCGGCCAGGGGCACGACCCGATAGCCTCGGGACCGGATTTCCTCCAGGATCAAAGGCAGGGCATCGACAGACCTCGTCCTGTCATGAGGCCGGTTCGCGAGGCCGTCGTGCATGGCAAGAATGCGGCCCGGCCTGAGGGCCGCGCCGACTTCGGCCGCGATCTCGGCCGGCGTGAACGGGCGATTGTCCCTGGCCAGGAGCGAAAACCCGACCAGGGTCAGCTTGTCTTTCCAGAGGGCCCATCCGAGAAAGGGATTCAAAAGCCCCAAAGGCTGTCGGTAGTAAACGGGCCTGACACCCGCGGCCCGCTGAAACTTCTCCTGGGCAGCCCGAATCTCTCGGAGCGTCGCCCCAGGGCCCAGAAGAGACATCCAGAACAAGTGGCGGTCGCTGTGGTTTCCGACTTCGTGCCCCCGGGCCAGGATCTCCCGGACGAGCTCGGGATGTCGTTCCACTCTCCAGCCAAGGCAGAAGAAGCACGCCTTGGCACCGTACCGGTCCAGGATGTCGAGCACCCGGGGCGTGAAATCCGGGTGCGGGCCGTCGTCCAGGGTGAGGGAGACGATCTTTTCGCCCGTTTTCACGCCCAGGAGGACCGGGGCGAAAAGGCCCGAATTCTGAAAGCACCCGGCGAACGTCACGGCAGGGAGGATCAGAAGAGGAACCCAGCAAATCCAGGCCGGGCGCGCGGAAAGCTGGGCCAGCAGAACCGCCGCGGCCAAACAGGATGCGATCAGCGCGGCAGCGAGGAGCCTTCGATCCCGCATCCTTTCCTCCGAGGCCTGCTCTTCGATCAGATTCCCCGCATCCTTCAGGCAGGGGGAGCACCGAGCTGGGCTGTGCCGGCCCTTGCCTTTTCAGGCCGCCGAGGAGGACCCCGGAGCCGGGCGCCCGGCTTCCCGGGCGCCCTGGCAGCGGCTACTTTCTCAGGGTGAATCTCTTGTCGAGCTTTTCCATCTTGTCCACGATGCCGCCGTACTCGAGTTCGCTGTATGGAAGCATAGCCGCGCCGAAGAAGCCCTGCTTGCGGATCTCCAGGGCCTTGCGGGAGACCTCCTGGCGCACGTAGTCCCAAAGGGGGTGGTCGAAGGCGTCGACCGGCTCGGTCAGCCTTCCGTTGTGGACGCAGTAGGCGGCGCAACTGACCACCGGAGGGCCGTCAAAATAGGAAATGGTGGAGTTCCGCTTGACCGGCATGAAAGGCCCGTTGTGGCTCCCCCGCATGAAGCCGGCCACATACGGAGCAATGGAGAAAGGTGAGAGGACTTCCCCGGTCGCCGGGAAATTCCCCTGCACGCGCACCAGCATGATAGGGTCGTCCTTGCCCACATATTTGCCCGCGATGTTGTGGAGCCTCGTGGTGGAGACCGCTGCCGCGATCTCGCCATCAGCCCTGGAATGGATGCTTTCCACGACGAAGCGCTCCGGGTCCCGCAGCAGGGCCGCGATGTCGTAAATCTCCTCGGGCGCACACAACTCGATCACCCGGTCCGCCTCGGTGCAGGAGACGTCCATGATCGTATACTTGAAGCCTGAGGCCATCTTGGGCGAAAGGATCAGGCCCGAACAGTGCATGGGGTCCGCAAAAGCGAGGTACAAGGGCAGATTGTATGCGCCCGGATCCGTCTTATCCGCGGCGAAAAAGAGGAACGGTTCGTTCGGCCTCTCCTCAAAGGTCATTTCGGCCACGGCGGGTCCCATGCCCTTGACGTTGCCGGAAAAGGAGTCCTTGAGCAGATCCTGCCCGGCTCCGTAAAGGCCTTGCTCCTTGGCCACCTGGGTGGCGGCCACGAAGGCGTCCCATGCGAGCTTGTGAACCTTCGAACTCGCCGAGCCCTGCTCGTGGGTGCACAGGATGGCGAGGTCGTCGCCGGTGTGGCTCACATCGAAGTCAATGAGCATGCCCTTGGAATTCTGCTGGATGTACTCTTTCAGCCGCGCTTCCAAGGCTTCGCTCGGACAAATATGTCCGCCCACACTGCCGATGTCCGCCTTGAACACACTGAGCGTGATCTTCATGGCACGATTCTCCTTTCCTGCGCGGGTCCTTCTTGCAGAGAGGTCCTCCTTTCAGGGGGCATTATCCGCACCGGAGCCCGTTTTGGCAACCCACTCCCTCGAGGCGAGGGCCAGGTGGCGCTGGCCCGCCGGAGCGAGGTCAAGGAAGATCGAGAGGCGAGAAAGTTGATCTTGCCGGCCGGATGTGCGATAGAAGCCATTTCAGCCGGCATCATCTCGGCCCCTGCGTCTCTGCCCCAGCCTCTGCAAGTTGGCTTGCCGGCAGGACCCGAGCCATCCGGCCGATGCTGAAAAACCAAAAACCCGCCCGGAATCTCGGGAGAGTTCATGCCAGGGGCCCCAAAATCCTCGGCCGGCTGTGAGCGGAAGATGTCCCTTCCTTCACCGATCGAAGGCCCCGCGCATCCAGGCCCCAAGGAACAGCCCTGCGCCCGGCCGCTGCCCGGGTGGAACGAGGCCCTCCGGAGGTTCTGGCTGCCTCTTTTCTTTTCATTTCACATGCTTTTCACAGCCGTTTGCATCGGCCTGAGAACCGAGCATGTCCTCATTTACCTCCTCGTGCTCGCCCTCTGGGCCGCAAACGACAGAACCCGGCTTTTCCTCAAGACCGCCTTGCCCTTTTGGGTGTTCGGGGCCTGCTTCGACGCCCTGCGGCTGATCCCAAAAGCCTGGACCCGGCAGATTCACGTGGCTGAACTCTACCAAGCCGAGAAATTCTTGTTCGGCCTCGATTTGAACGGAGTCCGGGTCACGCCGAGCGAATACCTCTCCAGCCATGCCACGCCCATTGTGGATCTTCCAGCCGGGATCTTCTACCTCACGTACCTTCCTGTTTTCTTCGCCTTTTTCGTCTATCTTTTCTGGAGAAATCTCGCGCTGGCCCGGCGCCTTGCGTTGTGTTTCCTCTTGCTCAATCTGGCCGGAGTTCTCACGTTCCAGATCTTTCCCGCAGCTCCTCCCTGGTACGTGACCTATTACGGCCTCGGGCCCGCGGATCCCGCAACCCCACCCCATCCGGCCGGCATGCTCAGGTTCGACGCTCTCGTCGGGCTGCCGATCGCGCAGACCCTTTACAGCAAGAGCCCGGACGTCTTCGGCGCCCTGCCCTCCTTGCATGTGGCGAACCCCGTCCTGTTGTTCCTGTACGCCCGGCGCCTGGGCCGTTTCTGGGGGCTGTCAGCTCTCGCGTACGCCCTGGGCGTGGCCTTTTCCGCCCTGTACCTGAATCACCACTACGTCCTGGACGTCCTGGCCGGAGCCCTATACGCTGGGATTTCCTACTGCCTGATTCCGGCCGGGGCCGCGAGAGCATCGCGCGCAAGGCGGCCTTCACACCGGAGCGCACTGGCCGTCGGGGTCATAACGCTTTGGAGAGAGAACCGCCGGAATCAGAGAATCCGGTTGTAGAGGGCCCGCACGACCAAGTCCGCGCAATCGATTCCGCTCTGGCAGGCAAGCTCGGTGCCGATGCCGGCCGCTCCCGCGCAATCCCCGGCCACGTACAAGCCTTGAAGAGGAGTCACGTTCGGGTGTCTCTTGGGCCCGACCTGGCTCGTATCCTGGGCCGTTGAGATGACCGGCCCCCCTGTCTTGCCCAGCCACTGCTCCAAGAACCGGTTCTGAAAACGATCGATCCAGACCACCCGGGAGCGCGCTTCGGGGTAGAGATCGAAAAACGCCTCCAGCATTGCGTCGATCCACTGGTCCTGGGGATCGGCCCCCTCTTTGCCGGCCACGGCGCAGGCCGAGGTGAGCGTAAGAAGCTGTTTGCCCGGCGGTGCCAGCGAAGAGTCGAAGTTCGAGGGAACCGGGCAATAGAAGGAGAGGATCTCCGGCACCCTGCCCTCCTCCACATCTCGCCACATCTTCTGGACATCCTCGATCGATAGGGGCGTCGTTGGATCTTTTCGCTTGTCCCGAATCCCTACGAGAACGCCTTCCCGGACTACGGGCTTGTCGAGGAGGATCTTGGCCTGCACAGCCCCGAGAGAGCCCCGGACCGCGTTCACATGCTCCACGTACTCAGGAGGAAAATGTTCCCTGCCCACAAGGTCGATCGTATCCCTGAGGGAGGTCGTGCTCACGACGGCCCTTGAGGAATAGAAGTTTCCGTCGGTTGTCTCGACCCCTTCCACTCTCCCATCCCGAACTCGGATCCGGCTCGCGCGGGTGTTGACGACCACCTTGGCACCCCGGCCCTCGGCTCCTTCGAGGAAGGCCCGCGGCACAGCCACAGCGCCTCCCTGGGGGTATCCGAAGTCGCGGGCTTGGAAGGCCTTTTTCACGCACCACAGGGCCTCGCCGACCGAGGCGTCCCGCTGGGGAATTACGAAGCAAAGGCACATCATGACGCTCGAAAACAGAAAAAAGGAAGGATTCCGAGTGGCCTCCAGAACCTTTTCCTCCATTCGCTCGGGATAGAGCCCGTGAACGGACTGTCCGCCGGACCAGAAGGGCTCGGTCATTCTCTTGGCCATGGGAAGCAGTTCCCGAGCCTGAAACCGAAACTGGCGCAGGGCCGTAAGCCCCAGCAAGGGCATGGTCCAGCCCTGGTAGTTGCCTACGAAATCAAAGGTCGGCCCGCGGATCCGCATCATGGGGTCCCGGCGCCGGAACCGGACCCGGCCGGCCGCGCCCAGGCGGCTTAGAACCTCGCCAATGGGCCCACGGTTGCCCCGGGAGAACATGTGGGCGCCTGTGTCCACGTGGGCCCCTTGGCGGTTGTAAAAGGAACAGGCGCCGCCCACGCGCGGGTTCTTTTCCAGCAGGAGAACCCGAAACCCCTCCCGGGCGATCAGGGCGCCAGCCGCAGCCCCGCCCATACCGGTTCCGATCACCACGACGTCGAAGTCGCACGAGTTCATGGCGCAACCTCCTTGGGATTGCTGCGCGAGAAGCCTCCCCCTGTCTTCAGGTCAGCATACCCAAAGGAGACGACCTGGACAACGAAAAATCCACGGACGGAGCAACATGAATTTCTCTTTGCGCGGACCCAAAGACGGACGCGACGGAGCGCGTCCCTCCAGGGGGAAAAACCCGGTGGAGGGCCACAGTCCCTCGTGGCCGCAGCGCAACCATGCGGGCCACGGCGGACCCAAAGACGGACGCGACGGAGCGCGTCCCTCCAGGGGGAAAAACCGGTGGAGGGCCACGGTCCCTCGTGGCCGCAGCGCAACCATGCGGGCCACGGCAGACAAAAAAACAGGGCGCCGGTCGCCCGGCGCCCCACAAAACGACGCGCGCAATCCATAGGATTCAGGACTTGATGCTCACCTGGATCTGCTTGGGCTTGGTCTCCTCCTTGACGGGCAGGACGATCTGAAGAACCCCGTTTTCCAGCTTGGCCTCGATCCGGGCCGGGTCCACCGTGGCGGGCACGTGGAAAGAGCGCTCGAAAGATCCATAGGGCGCTTCGATCCTGATATAGTCATCCTCCTTGCGGTCTTTGTCCATCTTTCGGTTGCCCTTGACCGTGAGCACGTCCGCGTCCAGGTGGATGCCGATGTCCTTCTTGTTCACCCCGGGCAGATCCATGGTCAGGATAAAGGCGTCGGGATCGTGAAAGATGTCGACAGCCGGAGACCAGTCAGCCCCGCTCCCTTCGGCCTTCTCCTTGCGCATGCGAACCAGAGAATCCTCGAAGACCTTGCGAATACCTTCCCGGATTCCTTCCATCTCCCGAATCGGATCCCAGCGAATCAGAGCCATGGGTCTTCCTCCTTGTAAGCTGCGGGTTGCTTTAGTAGGGCGCGACCCGAATGGTCACGACCAGATAGAGGTTGTGAATGCCAAACCGACCAAGGCCGTATCGAAACAAAGAACCGTCGCGCACGCCCGGCGGGATCTGGATGGTGACCTTCCTCGCCGCCCATTGCCAGCCCTCCCCGCCACAAAGGGCGCAAAGGAACGGGAATTCGCCCCCGCTTCCTCCGCACCGCTGGCAACGCACGCACATGGGCACCTCAAGGGGAAGGTCCCCTCCGAACGCCGCCTCCTCCGGATCCAGAATCACCTCGACACGAAGGTCCCGTACGGGTTCCACCTTGCGAGACGGGCCGAAAAAATTCCTCCGAATGTGATCGAGGATTTCCTCCAGTCCGGGAACGATGGTCCCGAAATCTTCGAAAAGCCGAACCGGCGGCTGGCCGTAGACGAGTTCCGCGGAAGCACGCCGGCGCTCTTCGAGAGTCTTGCGCTTGTGGTTGTAAGCCCTTCGCTTCTCTTCGTCGCTCAGAACCTCGTAGGCCTCCTGCACCTCGCGGAATTTCTCCACGTCAGGCTCGCCGCTCGCGTCCGGGTGGTACCGAAGGACCAGCCTCCGGTGGGCCTTGCGGATCTCCTCCTGGCTCGCGTTCGAGTCGACTTGCAGGATGAAATAGTAGTCTTTCATCTCGCCCGTCCCCGACGAATCCCGGAGCTTACCTGAGCCTGCCCCCGCCGGCCATGGACCCGGTTCGGATCCACGGCCGGAACGTCTCGGCAGGTGCGGAGAATCATTTCACCTTGATCTCGATCTGCCTGGGCTTGGCCTCCTCGCGCTTCGGCAGATGGATCCGAAGGACGCCGTTCTCCATGTGGGCTTCCACCTTGTCCGTGTCCACCGTGTTCGGAAGCGAGAAGGACCGGCTGAACTTCCCGTAGAACCGCTCGATCCGATGGTAGTTGTCCTTTTTGTCTTCGCGATCGAGCTTCCTCTCCCCGGAAAGGGTCAGCACGTTGTTGTCGATGTTGACCTGCACGTCCTTCTGGGTCATGCCCGGCAGATCGGCCGAAATGTTGATGCCATCCTTGTCCTCATGGATGTCCACGTTGGGCATCCAGGTCGCAACGCGCTCCTCGCCCCTGAGCAAGGGTCTGCCAAGGGCCTGGTCGAAGAGCCGCTCGATTTCCCCGTGCAGGGACTCCATCTCTCGGAAAGGATCCCATCGTACCAACATGGCAGCCACCTCCTTTGTTAACTGGTTTATATTGAAAGGCAATTTGCCTTTGCCGCCCTTTAGGTAATCACCCTGGGCCGGCCGGTCAAGACCCCTGGACGCGAACAGCCCTTGGCCACCGCCTCCCGGGGAGCCGGCAGAAAAGGTCAGGAGAGGCCAGGGAAGACCTTGACAAGTCGGGCACCGGACGAGTAAATGGTATATACTTTTGATATAGCTGTCCGAGACGGCCACCCCCCACGGAAGCGCCCCATGTCCGTCAAATACGCCATTCTTGGCCTTCTCCACTACGGCGACCTCCACGGCTACCGGATCAAAGCCCACCTCGAGGCGCACTTTGGCTACATGTGGTCGGTCAATTTCGGCCAGATTTATCCTTGCCTGAAGGAACTGGAAAAAGAAGGCCTGGTCCGCAAGACCACGGTGAACCGCACCGGAAGTCCCGATCGCAAGCTCTACTCGATCACGAAAGCAGGCAAGGAAGCCTTCGCCCGCTGGCTCGAAGAGCCGGTCGAAAACCGGATGATCTTCCGGGACCCGTTCCTTCTCAGGTTCGTCTTCTCGGGGTTCGGCAAGACAGAGCACGTCCTCGAGTCCATCGACAGACAGATCCGCCTTTACGAAAGCCAGCTCGAGAAACGGCGCGCAAACCTGGCGCGCTGGAGGCGGTACGGCCTGTATGTGGGTCTCGTCGCCCAGTTGGGCTTTCTGTTCAACGAAGCCTTTCTGGCCTGGCTGAAGCAGGCGAGAACCGAGGTCGCTCTGAGCGAAAAGCGAAAAGGGCGCGGCCGGCTCCGGTGGCCGCAATTCCTGGAGGACAGCCCGTCCCGTGGCGCGAGGCAAAGACCGCGCAGGTCTGGGTCGGGAAAAGTCCGGGCCGCAGTCCAGGCCGGCAGCGGTCCAAGCTGAACAAGGGGAGCTGACATGGATCAGGTCGTCGTCATCTCCGGACTCGCCCAAGGCATGGGCCGCGAAGTGGCCAGGCTCGTTGCGGCCAAAGGGGGAACCGTCGCCGGCTTCGATGTGGACCGGGAGGGCCTCAAGTCCCTCGATCAGGACCTCGGCGCCAGAGGCTGCCGGAGGTTTCTGCTGCCTTTGGACATCTGCGACCGCCCGGGCATCCTTTCCTTCCGGGACGATGTTCTCGACCGATTCGGCCGGGTCGATACGGTTCTTTCCAACGTGGGCATCGGCTTTTTCGGCCCCTTCGAGGAAGTGGACCTCGAAGGGGCCCTGCGGTGCCTGGAAATCAACGTGATCGGCGCCGCCGCCCTCTTCCAGGCTTTTCTCCCCTCCATGCGGGCGCGCGGCCGGGGCAAGCTTATCGCCATGTCGTCTCTGGTGGGCCAGATTCCGTTCCCTTTCGAGTCCGTCTATTCGGCCTCCAAGTTCGCTCTCGAAGGTCTGGTGCTCTCCCTGCGTTACGAAGTCGAGCCTTTCGGGATCCAGGTGGCGCTCGTGGAACCCGCGCAGGTCTCGACCACCTTCGCCCAGAAGATCCATCGGCTTCCGCCCGAGGGCTCACCCTATCGGGAGCGGGTCAGGCGGTTCATCGAGAGAGACCGGGAGCTCATCCGGAATGCGCCGGACCCCCAGAACGCGGCTCGACGCATCGTGGCGCTCATCGAATCGGAGCGGATGAGGACCCATAACCAGGTGGATCCCATGAGCACGGTCTTCTTGTTTCTCAATCGGATCCTGCCCGAGGCGGTGAGGGACCGAATCCTTCTCCACCACATGCGCATCCGGGTTTAGGCGAGGCTCGAGGTCGTGGGAAAGCCGGAGGGTTTCAGGAGCGCGCAACAGGAAATCCAAGGAGGCACGTGATGGTTTCCACAAGCGCTGCTTGCGCACAGTCGCGACCGTCCTCCCGGGTGGAGAGGCTTAGGGAGCGCATCCTCGACGCGCCCCAGGAGGTGTGCGTGGAGCGGGCCGTGCTCGTCACGCGCGCCATGGCCGAAAACCAGCACGAGCACCCGCTCACCCGGATGAGCCTCGCCCTGGCCCGCGTGCTGGACGAGATGACGGTCGTGATCCGGGACGGCGAACGCATCGTGGGCTGCAGGACTTCCAAGCTCAAGGGCGCGCCCCTGTTTCCCGAAAACAAGACCCGGTGGATCGAGACGGACCTCGACAATCTCGACCGGAGGATCCTCCAGAGGGCTCTCATCACCGAGGCCGAAAAGCGCATCCTCCGACAGGAAGTCCTTCCGTTCTGGCGGGGCAGGACGGTCGAGGACCGGTTGGCCGAGATTCTGCCCCGGGACGTGGCCAAGGACATCGAAACGTACGTGTTCACCATGATGCTCGAGATCACGTACGGAATCGGCCACTTCACGATGAACCACTCAAAGGTCCTTGCGGTCGGGATGCGCGGAATCATCGAGGAGGCGCGCGCTCGGCTTGAGGCGCTCTCCGCCGGGGAACGAACCGGAGAAAAGGGCCTTTTTTACGAAGCCGTCATCCGGTCACTGGAGGCGGCGATCCGCTTCGCCCGCCGGTACGCAAGGCTTGCAGCCGATCTTGCCTCGAAAGAACAGGACCCGGTCAGGAGAGAGGAGCTCCAAGAGATTGCCCGCGTGTGCAACCGGGTGCCCGAATACCCGGCCCGGACCTTTTGGGAGGCCGTTCAGGCCGTATACTTCGTTCATCTCGTCGCTCAGATCGAGTCCGGCGGCAACTCGGTTTCTCTCGGCCGGATCGACCAGATTCTCAGGCCGTACTACGAGGCCGACCGCAAGGAGGGCCGCGTCACCGAGGAGGAGGCGCGGGAACTTCTGAGCCTGCTTTTCCTCAAGATGAACGAAATCTGGAACGTCCTGGAAGAGGCGTTCATTCCGGGCGGCGAGGGCCCGGAGGGGAAGACCACGCAGAACGTCGTCGTGGGCGGCCTGGGCAGGGACGGCCGGGATGCGACCTGCGATCTCAGCCGAATCGCCTTGGAGGCCTTTGCCGACATTCGGACCGTGCAGCCGAACTTCGGGGTGCGCATAAGCGCCCTGTCTCCTCCAGAGTTCTTCCACAGGGCCGTCGAACTGGCCCGGGACGGCCTGGCCCTTCACTTCTTCAACGACGATGCGATCGTTCCGAGCCTCGTGGACGCGGGCCACAGCCTCGAAGACGCCCGGGACTACGGAGTGGTCGGATGCCTGGAGCCCAACGCGCAGGGAAAGACCTTCGGCTCCACCTTCGCCGTCCAGATAAACGCCTTGAAGTGCCTGGAACTGGCCTTGAGCGACGGCATGGACAACGCCTTCGGAACCAGGGCAGGCCTCAGGACCGGCGATCCCTCCACGTTCCAGTCCTTCGAAGACGTGTGGAACGCCTACCACAGCCAGCTTTCCTATTTTCTCGGCCAGATGGTGCGCGGAATGGCAGCTCTGGATCAGGCCATCGCCGAACGAGTCCCTTCCCCCTTCGCCTCGGCCATGATCGAAGGGCCCTTGGAGAAGGGACTGGACCTCACCCGGGGAGGCGCGGTTTACAACTCCACGGGCGTGGAACTCATGGGGTTCGCCAACACGGCCGACGGTCTCTACGCGGTCCGCAAAGCCGTGTTCGAAGACCGGGCCTTCTCTCTGAAAGAACTGGCGAGGTGGCTTTCGGGCAACTGGCAGGAGGCGGAAGAGAAAAGGCTTTACCTGCTGCGCAAGATCCCCAAATACGGTAACGGGGATCCGGGCGCAGACGCCATGGCTGCCCGCGTTCTCAACCATTTCTGCGACGAGCTTTCCCGCTACCGGAACTTCCGGGGCGGCCGATTCTGGCCCGGCGTGTTCTCGGTGGGGTTTCACATCGCCATGGGCGCTTTCACGGGCGCAACGCCGGACGGCAGGCCCTTGGGGGGGATCCTCGGAAACGGCCTTACCCCCACCACGGGCAACGCGGTTTCCGGCCCCACAGCCGTGATCGAATCCGTGACCCGGCTCCCCCTCAGGCGCATTTGGAACGGCGCCAACCTCAACCTGCGTTTTCACGGCAGGAAACTGCGGCCCGAAAACCTGGCCGCTTTTCTGAAGACCTATTTTCAGAGGGGCGGGCTCCAGGTCCAGTTCAACATGGTCGATTCCGCGGTCCTTCGGGAAGCCCAGCGCGACCCGGAAAAGCACCGGGATCTCGTCGTCCGAGTGAGCGGATACTCGGCCCTGTTCGTGGGGCTGAGCCCCACGGCACAGGAAGAGATCATCAGCAGGACCGAGTACGAGTTGTAAAGGAAAGCGAAACGGGCGCAACGGAGCGCATCCCTCCGGCGCGGTGCATCCACGCCCCGCCGCCAAGCGCAAAGCCATCGGGGTCCTATCCTCAAGACGTTTCCAAACTTCTGACAAAGGGGGGGCAAGGTTGAGCACGGACAAGGTCACGACCATGAAGGCCGCCATCGCCGAACACGTGCGAGACGGCGATTTCCTCTTTATCGGGGGCTACATCTGCAGGACGCCCTTCTCGGCCATCCACGAGATCATCCGTCAGGGCAGAAAGGACCTCACGATCACCCGCAGCAACGCGGCCGACGACTTCGACATGCTCATCGGCGCCGGCGCGGTCAAGCGCTTTATTTCGACCTTTCTTTCCCTAGGGTTCCGGGGCCTCGGCCGGTGCTTCCGCCGCTCCCTGGAGCGCGGCATCCCCCACAAGATCGAGATCGAGGAATACTCCAACCTCTCCCTGCCCATGATGCTCATGGCCGGCGCCATGGGCATGCCCTTCGTGCCGGTCCGGGACATGGTCGGCTCGGACCTCCTGCGGGTGAAATCCTTTCTGGGCGACAACAAGTACAAAATCATCGAGTCCCCGTTTGACGGCACGCCTACCCTGCTCGTGCCGGCTCTCAAGCCGGACGTGGCCATCATCCACGTCCAGCAGGCCGACCCCTCGGGAAACGCCCAGATTTGGGGTATCGGCGGAGACTGCAAGGTGGGAGCCAACGCGGCGCGCAAGGTGATCGTAAGCTGCGAGCGGATCGTCTCCCGGGAGGTGATCGGCAAGGATCCCTCGAGAACCATCGTGCCGGATTTCAAGGTTGTCGCCGTGGTCGAGGAGCCTTTCGGCGCTCACCCGGGCTACACCCCGGGCTTTTACGACGTGGACTTCATGTTCGGAGGCCTTTACCAGGAAGCTTCGAACACGGTGGAGGGATTTCAGGCCTTCCTGGCGGAATGGGTCTTCGGCGTGGAGGATCGGACGCAGTACATCCAGCACTACATCGAGCGGTTCGGATACAAGACGTTCCGGAACCTGGCGGCCGCCTTCGATTACGGTTACCCGGTCAGTTACGCCTACTAAGGAGAGCCGCACATGGACGAGCATCCTTCGGACTACATCAAACCCGAACTCATGGCCTGCTGCGGGGCCCGGGAAATCCGGAACGGCGACCTCGTGATCGTGGGAACCGGCTTTCCGACCGTGGCGGCCAACATCGCCAAACTCACCCACGCGCCGCGGGCCATGATGATGCAGGAGTCCGGTGTTTACGACGCCAGGCCCAAACGGGCCGCCCTTTCGGTCGGAGACCCTTGCCTCAACCCGGGTGCGGCCATGATCGGCGGCCTCGTGGACATCATGGCTATGTTCCTGCAGGCCGGCTGGGTCGATTTGGGATTTCTCTCCGGAAGCCAGGTAGACAAATACGGCAACATCAACACCACGGTCATCGGCGATTACCACAATCCCAAGAGCCGCCTGCCCGGAAGCGGCGGAGCCAACCCCATCGGGTCTCTCGCCAAACGGGTCATCATCATCGCTTTGCACGATTCGCGCCGCCTGGCCGAACGGGTGGACTTCATCACCACGCCCGGCTACATCGACGGCCCCGGAGCCCGAGAACGCTGGGGACTGCCGGCCGGCACAGGCCCTTCGGCCATCATCACAAACAAGGCCATCCTCCGGTTCGACCCCGAGAGCAAGGAGGCCTACCTCGCCTCTTATCACCCGGGCAGCTCCGTGGAGGAAGTCGTCAGGCTGACCCCCTGGAAGCTAAAGGTGGCCGACGATGTCCACGAAACCGAGCCGCCCCGCAGGGAAGAGCTCCGGGTGCTCCGGGAAATCCTCGATCCAGCCCGGGTGATCCGGATTTACGAGCAGCGCGGATACGTCTGAAGGGAAAGGAGACGCGATGGAGGAAACACGGACCCTGGCCGCGTTCTGTGCGGACCTGTCTTACGAAAACCTCCCGGCCCCGGTCGTGGAAAAGGCAAAGCTTTGCCTCCTGGATTGTCTCGCCAACGTGTATGGATCGTTTGAACTCGAGACTTTTTCCGCTCTCGTGCCCGTCTTGCGGGAGCGGCGGGGGCCCGAGACCGCAACAGCGATCGGATGCGGATTCAAGACCGGCCTCCGGGACGCTGCCTTCCTCAACGGCACCGCCGCCGAGGCGATCGAGGCCCAGGACGGACTTCGGTTCGGCGGCAATCACCCCGGCGTGGCCGTCATCCCGGCCGCCTTGGCCGTCGCAGAGGAGACGGCCGCAGGGGGACGCGCCTTCCTGGAGGCCGTTGTGGCCGGCTATGAGGCGGCCAACCGGATCGCGGCATCCGTGCACCCGCGACACACCCTCTCAGGCTTCCTGCCCACCGGAACCTGCGGAACCTTCGGGGCCGCCTGCGCAGCCGCTCGCCTCATGGGGTTGAACGCAACCGGGACGCTCGGCGCTCTGGGCAACGCGGGGTACCTGGCGCCTCTTTCCATGGCCGAGCAACTCATGGGCGGCCACCCGATCAAGATCGTCCAGGGCGGGCAGGCTGCGGCCTGCGGCATCCTTGCAGCCGACCTCGCTCGCGCCGGAATCCAAGGCTCCCCTGTCGTTCTGGAAGGGTCCGCGCTCAAAGGCGGATTCCTCCAGATCACCACGGGCGGGCAGGCCGCGCCGGAGCGGCTCACGGATCGCCTCGGCGAGCATTACACCCTGCTCGACGTGTACTTGAAGCCCTACACCTCCTGCCGGCATACCCACGGGGCCGCCCAGGCGGTCCTCGCGCTCGTGCAGGAGGAAGGCTTGAGGCCGGAAACAATCGAGGGCATCGACGTCTACACTTACGGGATCGGCGCCCTGGCCGTTGGCAAGGGCGTCTCACGGGAAGACACCTTTGTCTCGGCCCAGTTCTCCATCCCTTACGTGGTGGCCTGCTGCGTCATGGACCGCGAAATGGGACCTGCCCAGCTTCGCCGGGCGCGACTGCGTGATCCGGCCCTCCTCGACTTCTGCGGCAAGGTGTCGGTCCGATACGATGAAGAACTCAACAAGCTCTACCCGGACAAGACCGCCACCCGGGTGGAAATCCGCCTGAAAGAGGGCGGCACAAGGGTCCGGCAGGTGGAGACTCCCCGGGGAGACCCGAGGGACCCCATGACATTCGAGGAGGTGGCGGAAAAACTGAGGCGGTTCGCCCGGGGCCGGAATCCGGAAAGACTCGAACAGATTGTGCGCCTCGTGCACCGTCTGGAGGAGGTCAGCAGTATTCGAAGCCTCACGGCCCTTCTGTAAACGCGGTACGCCCAGGACAACTCCCCAACCCACCGAACGAGCGGAGAGGAGCGCGCCATGGATTTTGCCTTTACGGACGAACAAAAGATGCTCATCGAAACCTTGCGCACCATGGGGGAGCGCGAAAACTTCCGGGAACTGGCCAAGCACATCGACGCCACGGGCGAGTTCCCCGTTCACCTCATCCCGAAATTCGCGCAGATGGGCCTTCTCGGTATGGCTCTTTCGCCGGATTACGGGGGCGGCGGGCAGCCTGCCATCAACGCGATTCTGGCCATCGAGGAGCTGGCAAAATTCAGCCCGGTCATCGCTTCTCCGGTTTTCGAATCCAATGTGGGGCCCGTGCGGGTGATCGATCTTTTCGGAACCGAGAAACAGAAGCAGGCCATTCTCCCCAAGGTTTGCAAGGGCGAATACAGCGTGTCGGTGTGCATGACCGAGCCCGAGGCGGGCTCGGACCTCACCTCGCTCAAGACAAGGGCCGTTGACGCCGGAGACCACTACATCCTGAACGGAAGGAAGCTCTTCATCTCGGGCGGCGGACACGCCAGCCACTACCTGGTTTACACCCGTTTCGGCGACACGCCGGGGTATAAGGGCATCGGCGGGCTTCTGGTCGAGAAGGGCATGCCGGGCTTTAGTTTCGGGAGGCAGGAACAGTTCATGGGGCTCAGGGCCATGCCCTCGTGCGAGCTCGTTTTCGAGGACGTCCGGGTTCCGAAGGAGAACGTGGTGGTTCAGGCCGGGGATTTCGGCAACCTCATGCTCACTTTCGACATCGAAAGGTGCGGCAATGCGGCCATGTGCTTGGGCGTGGCAGGAGGAGCCCTGGAGGAAGCGCGCCAGTACGCCCAGGTCAGGCACGCCTTCGGGCGGCCCATCTGCGAGTTTCAGGGCGTCCAGTTCCCCATCGTGGACATGGCCATGAAGCTCGACGCGGCCCGGCTCCTCGTGTACCGGGCCGCTTTGGGCGCAGGCAGGGGCTTCCCTTCCATTTACGAATCCGCGATGGCCAAGTGCTTCGCCAACCAAATGGTCACGGAAGTCACAGACGCAGCCCTGCAGATCCTCGGCGGATACGGATACAGCCGCGAGTTTCCTTTGGAAAGGATGGCCCGGGACGCCAGAGCCTGGTGGGTGGCCGGCGGAACCGTGAACATGCTCAGGATCACCATGGCCAGCATCCTTTTCGGCAGGAGGTTCGACCAGCGCAAAGGAAAGTAAACCTTTGAGGGGGCAGCCCGGGTACTCCGGTTGACTTCCGCCCCGGGATGCTTAAAGATAAGAACTTGAAAGGCCAAAACGACAAGGCCCGAGGGTTCCGCAAAGATGCTCTTCGGCCCCGAACACATCGCGTGTACGCGCAGCGCGTTCCAGTCGGCCGAAAGACTCACGGGGAAGCACTTCGGATTCGGTCCGGACGGCTGGCTGCGCCATCCCTACGACGTGCGGACTCTGGCGCTTTTGCGGGAGCACGAAGTCAACAGCAGCGTATTCGCACAGCTTTTTCGGTACGGAGCCGGCCATCCCGAGGCGGGGCCCAGACTGAGGGGCAGCGATTTCTACCGTGTCTGCATCCAAGACAACCGAATCCTCGACGCCGTCCATAGAAGCGGCTCGTTCATCCGGCTCGTGCCCCTCATGCTCTACATCGCGGTCCACGAACTTGTCCACATCGTCCGGTTCTGCCGCGGGGAGAGCGACTTCGACATGCCAGCCCCGGAGCGCATCGCCGAAGAGAAGAGAGTCCACGAAATCACGCGCCAGGCATTGAGGCCCGTCGCGAGTCCGGAGCTTGATTTGGTGCTTCAGTGCTTCAGCGACGACTATGTGATCGAAGGGATCTACAACTAGGCAGCAGCGTCGGAGGTTTCCCATGCCCATCTACGAGTACCGATGCCAGAGTTGCGGCAAGGAGTTCGAGCTGTTCCGGTCCGCCTCCGGCTCCGAGGAGCCGGCTTGCAAGTTCTGTGGCGGCACGACGAAGAAGCTCATCTCGAGGTCGAGCTTCCACCTGAAAGGCTCCGGCTGGTACGTGACCGACTACGCTCGAAAGGGAACTTCCCAAAGCGAAAAGGGCTCGGAGTCTTCTTCGAGTTCCGAAAGCAAAGACAAAAGCTCTACCAAGACCGAATCCTCGTCAAACAAAGATTGAACCCGTCTGCTGGCGCGCGGTCTCGCCTCTGTCCTTCCCCCGGTCCCTGCTCCCAAGGACCTTGCAAGGGGTGACTATGCCCGGGACCGAGCCCAACTTTTTCCATAAGGGAACGTCGCCGGCCTACCGCCTTCAATCCAGGTCCGTCCGGGACCTGAGAGCCCCTCTGCGGATCATCCTTCCACGTGCTCTCACACTGCGCGCTCCCAGTCTGCGCGCTCCCAAGCTTGACGGCCGCCCATGGCTTCTTTAGACTCCGCTCTTTCCGGCAGCCCTAGCCCTCTCGTCCGGAACCGGATTCAGGATTTTTCCCCCTAAGGGCTTGCTTCAATGCGGCCTTCGGACGCGACAGGGAGCTGTCTCATGAATTTTGATTTCGACCAGATCGACGCGATCATCAATGCCCGCTCCATCGCGATCGTGGGCGCGTCGGGCAAGCCCGGGAAATTCGGCCACGCCCTTGTGGCCGCCCAGCTCGCCATGGGGTTCGAGGGGGCCCTGTACCTTATAAACCCCGGGGAAACCGAAATCCTGGGCCGGAGAACCTATCCCAGTCTGGAATCGCTGCCCGAAGTGCCGGACCTGGTGTACCTGACGATTCCGGCGCCGCTTTCCCTCGACGTCCTGAGGGCTTGCGGCCACCTGGGCGTTCGGGGCGTGGTCATCATCGCCGCAGGGTTCCGGGAGGCCGGGCCGGAAGGCGAGGCCCTCGAACGAGAAGCCTTGGAGCTGGCGCGGCGGGGTGGTTTCCGCATCATCGGGCCGAACTGCTTCGGGATCTACAATCCCCGCAACCGGCTGACCCTTCTGCCTGGATACGACCTTTCCCGGACTCCGGGCGATACGGCTTTCTTGTCGCAGAGCGGAGGATTCTCGCTCCACCTCGCCCGCATGGGAAAGAGCCTGGGCATCCCGTTCCGGGCGGTCGTCAGTTACGGCAACGGCACGGATCTCGACGAGTGCGATCTGCTGCGGTATTTCGGCCGAGATCCCGGCACCCGGTATGTCGCCGCCTATCTCGAAGGGACCCGAAAGGGCAGACAGTTTCTGGACGCCCTTCGGGAAGCCTGCACGCAGAAACCCGTGCTCGTCTGGAAGGTCGGCAAAGGGGAGGCTTCGCGCCGCGCGGTCTCCTCCCACACCGGCTCTTTGGCCGGCTCTGCAGAAGTCTGGCGCTCGGCACTGGCCCAGGCCGGAGCGATCTCGGTATCGGGTATCGATGAAATCTTGGACGTGCTGCTGGCGCTGCGACACCTGGGCCGGAATTGGGGCCAGCGCATCCTCATCGCAGGCGGCGGAGGAGGACTCGGAACCTACGGAGCGGACTTGGCCGAAGTCGAGGGTCTCTCGGTGCCTCCCTTAGAAGCCGGCGCCAGCGCGAGGCTCGGCGAGATCCTGGTCAGGGCCGGCGCGGTCGTAGGGAACCCTTTGGACCTGGGGACGCCCATGATCCCCCTTCCCCTGTTCGCAGCGGCCATGAGAGAAGCGGCCGCGAACCCTTCCACCGACCTTCTTGTATTCGACCTGGCCGTCAATTTCGCCCGGGACCTGGTGGGAGACTCAGGCATCCTTGAAGCAGCGGACGCGCTCGCCCGGGCAAGGAAGGAGACCGGCAAGCCCGTGGCTGCTGTCCTCTATTCGAGGGCCTGCGATCCCGAGGACATGAACGTTGAGGATTTGCTGCGTCGCGTCCGGGCACGGCTGCTCGAGCAGGGAGTCGCCGTGTTCCCTTCCATGGCGAGAGCGGTCCGGGCCCTATCCCTTGCCAGGGGACCGACTTGTCACAGGAGAAACTGAGCAGGTTGAATGCCCAAAGCGGATGGGTGGCAGCAGCCCGTCACGCGCCTGAGGTAGGATCCGGTATGCGGATCTTTTTCGGCCAAGTCCACGATTTGTCCCCGGAGCAGCACACCCTCTCCGTTGTCCACCAGGAGAACGACCTTGGGCAGCGGGGACAGGCGCCTGGCCGACGATTCCGCAACCAAACCGATCTCGCCGGTGTCGAGCCTCACCAGCGTACCGATCGGATAACGGCCCATCATGGCGGCGAACACCTTGACCAGGATCGGGTCGAACTCCTTCCCGGCTCCTTCCAAGAGCATCTTCAGGGCTTTGTGCGGACTGAACGGAGCAGGCCGATACGGCCTGGGCGAAGTCAGCGCATCGTAGAAATCCGTGATTTGAAGGATCCTGCCGAAAAGGCTCACAGCCCGAATGGAGGACATCCTGGGGTATCCGGAGAGGTCCCACCGGAGATGATGTTCCAGAGGGGCCAAGAGAACCTTGGATTTCAACCCATGGGAGGCCCTAAGCCTGAGCACCTGTTTCAGACTCGAGACCGGGTGCCTGCGGATGGTCTCCCATTCCTCCTCCGTAAGGCCCGAGGGCTTCTGCAGAATTTCGGTCGAGATCTCCACCTTTCCCAGATCGTGGAAAAGACCGCAGATGCCCAGATGGGTCAGAGAGGCGGGCGACAGCCCGATCCGTTTGCCGAGGCAAAGCGATAGAATCGCCACGTTCACCGAATGGGTGAACGTGTACTGGTCGTGGTCCCGGATGGTGCTCGCGGCCAGCACCACGGTCTCATCTTCGAAAAGAAGATCCACAAGATTCTGGACCATTCGCCTGGACTTGCGCACTCCTGCCCCCCTGTCCATGGAGAGCTTTCGGCTGATCTCTCGGACAGACGCATTGGCATGGGTGTAAACCGCCCGGGTTCTCTCCTTGCGTCGCTCCGCGTCTCCGCCAGGCATCCGGTCCACGGCGCGCACGAGTTCCACCCAAGGGAAGCGGTCTCTGCCCATCGCTTCGACGAGCCAATCGTAAGGGTCCTCCTTTTCTGCGCAGTGCAGGAGCAGGCGCAGAAAGGCGACCACTTCGCAAAGCGGAGCCTGTTCAAGACCGGCCGAGAAGACCAGGCCTTTCAGGTTCCGTCTGCTCAAGAAATCCGCTACGGATTGCAGAACCCTGACGAGCCCTTTCCGGTAGCGTACCCGTTCCCCTTGGACATACAGGTATCCTTCGGAAACCAGACAGGGGATCTCCCCTTCCGGGAGCAACTGGCCGGCTCCGTTCACGAAGCGCCTCGTCGCTTCGAGAACGGCCTCGCGGTCATCCTCATACAGGCGCACGGCCTGCAAGACTCGAAGGAAGGCCACCAGAAAATCCTCGATCCTCCGGGTTCCTTCCTCTTCCATGCCGTTTTGGGGCCCCGTCATGGGTCCTCCTGTCGGAATCAACCTCAAACGAACTCCTTGGCCTTCTGCACGGCCCTGCGGATTCCGGGAAACACGCTGCTGGCTGCCCGGTCCAAGGCCTGCCTGGACTCCTCCAATCCAAGGAAGTACAAGCCCACGGCAGCGCCGACTCTCTCCTGAGACCCGAACAACCTCGAAATCGGATTGCCGCCCAACAGGAGCTTCTGCAGAAACCGCCCGGACCGGACCGAGCCACAGCGCCCCAGAGCCCGGAAGCAATCGAGGCGGTGCACTGCCTCAGGTGTTCCCGAAGACGGCTTCTCGAGGTACTGGAGAAAGAGATTCTCGGCCGTCTCGCATCGGCGGGACCCGAGATACTCCAGGGCGGCCTTGCGAACGGCCGGGTCGGGATCTTCGACCAGAGGAAAGAAAGCTTTCGGATCCCAGAATCCGCCCTCCATCGCCGCCTTGAGGGCTCTCTGCCGGACCCGCTGCGACGGGTGACGGCGCACGAGACCCAGAAGCAGCTCGAATGGTTTCTGCCCTTTCAAGGACCCAAGAAGTCCGGCCAGAATCCAGCACAAGTCCTCGCTCGCCTCTTGGAGCACCTCCTCCAAGGGGCCCGGATCCCGCGCAGCCAAGGTGCGGATGGCGTCCACAAGGAGCTTGCGGCTTTGGAGATTCGCCGCTTTCTCGGCCATCCGGCTTAGCGTGATCAGCGCGTGGGGGTTCAAAAGCGCCAGCACACGCCGAACTCCGTCCATGCACTGCGGATCCGCGAGATATCCCTTTTCCTGCAACGGCAAGAGACAATCCGGGCCAGAGACTCCATCGAGGATCTCATCGATTGCCTTTACGATCCAGAAGCCATCCCTCTCGAAGGCTGACCGGACCTGCCACAGCCCAGCAAGGATCTTGGCGGCGAGATCGAAGTGCCCCTGGCGGAATGCATCCTCGACTTCCTGCCTGAAGAACTCCACGATCAGGCCGACGAATCCCTGGTCCTCCTGGCTCTGAAGCATCTCTTTCAGAACTTCGAGTACCGCTTGAGAGGGGTCCCGCTCCTCCTCCCGCAGGACCGTTTCGTCCAGAAGCGCCGCCTCTTCGAACGTGAGTTCCAGAGCCTCTGGATCCAGCCGAATCGCGACCTCTTCGGGACGGACCGCAGACCCATCCAGGTCCTCTTCCTCGCGGTCGTCTTCGCTCTCTTCCCAACGCAACTGGCCCGCCGGCCCGGGATTGGCCTGATCGATGCTCCAGCCGGCCGCGTCGGCGTCGACCTCGAGATCCGAATCGACCGCTTCGTACTCGATGTGAGGGAGCCGGGCCTCCCAGAGGTCGGTTACGAGGTCTCCGTCAGGCTCTTCAGGAAGATTGCCGTACTTGTGGAGGATCTCCAGAAACGTTCTGGTCTCCCAGAGTTCGAGACCGTTCAGGAAGGTAAGTCCGCGAATCCCGTCCCGGTAGAGAGCCAGGATCAGATACCCCTCATCCGGCTCTTCGGAGTGGACCACCTCGGTGCCGGAGAGAATCTTCCCCCTTTGCACCGAAAGAGCAATCCGTCCCTCCGCGGCAAGCGAAGCCGTCAGGTTGGCGTGAAGCCGCTCCAGGGCCTGCTCGCGGACCGGATGGGTGCTGGCGTAAATCGAGTAGACTTTTGCGGCCTGAACCAGAGAGGCGACCACCCTCTTGGCTGCCCCCCCTCCTCCCGCCCCTGGCTCGGCCTGCGCGACCGGAAGGGTCATGGCGGAACCGCTCCTCTTACAGTCTTTTCGTCCGAACCGCGACGAAATCTTTAGGGACTAGACGAAGTGCGGCGCCTGGACAGAGGTGCGCGGACGCAAATTGGACCCTGGCGAACCCTGGATGGGCGAGGGGGAGGGAGAACCCGTTCGGGACTTTGCGGGCTAGCGCTCTATCTCAACCCGGGCTTTTCTTGAATTCCTCGTTCGCCAGGAGCTGCTCGACAGCCGTTGAGAGAGCCTCGTTGAGCATGCCTTCCACGAGGTCCGTGGAGAAGCGGATATCTTCCCGGTCCAGGGAACAGTTGAGGTTGAGCGTACGGGTCGCGCCGGTCGCCCGGTTGTGCAAGGAAGCGCCGATCTGGAGATCGACCTTATAGTTGTCCCGGACGGCTCTGGAAATGACGTCTACCCAAAGCTTCTTGATCTCGCCTCCGATGACGATATCGACTCCCGCGGACTGGGCTGCCGCGGCCGCAGCCTGCGTGCCCGGCAGGTCCCGCACGACGAACCCTCTTCTCTGAAAGGCCTCGCGGAAGCTGGCAGTCACGGTATCTGCGACCGTGCCCTGAACGACCAGATCGTTCTCCTTCTCTCCGCTGGCATTGGCCTTTCTGCCGACCACGGACTTCCCTGCCGTCCGGCTGTCCTGGAAGGGCGCGATCCCGATAATGGGCTTCTGGACCGAGGACACAAGTCCAGCGGGGGGCTTGTATCGCATGTTCACCAGGATGGGGCCCTCATGGGCGCATGCAAACAGAAAGCAACCCACCACAAGCGCCGCCAAAGCACGAACTGCGTATTTCATGGGATAGGCTCCTCTCTCGAAACCCTGCCCGGCGCGACCGCCATCGGCCCGGGCAGGAGAGGTTTCAATTGTCCCGCACTCCGAGGCACAAAATCGTACTGGAGAAAACCAAGGATGTCAAAAAAGCCGCCAACAAGAAGCCATCAACCGGCTGACCCTCCCGGCGCCGCGCTCAGAAAGAACGGCCGCCCCCGGACGGCTCGCAGCCTTCCGGCTTTTCGGGCGCGTGGAACAGACCCAAAACCGAGGCCATCCGACTCGGATGGCCCAGGGCGAAGAGCACATCGTCGCCCTGAATCCGTGCGTCCGCATCCGGGTTCGAAATCATCTTTCCCTCCCTGCGGATGGCCAGGATCGAAACGCCGTGCTTTTTGCGAAGCTCGAGCTGGCCCAAGGTCTTCCCGGCGGCCGGAGCCCCTGGGCAGACCCGCAGGGTTGCGATCTCCACATCCGGCAGATGGAGGCGAACATCGGACAGAGACACAATGTCCCAGGACGGCGAACGCAGCATTTGATAGCCGTCGGCCCGCACCTCGGCAACGAGCTTTTCGATCTCCTGTCTGGGCACGAGGTACTTCCTTAGGACGAGCGTGAAGATCTCCACCGAGGTTTCGAATTCTTCGGGAACGACCTCGTCGGCTCCGAGCTCGTACAAAGGCTTTACCTCTTGAACGAAGCGCGTCCGGGCAATGAGGTGGACTTTCGGGTTCAAGGCGCGCGCCAGTCGGACGATCCGTCGCGTGGCCGCGGGGTCAGAGACCGCCACCACCACGACACGGGCCGTCTCGACCCCCGCGTGGCGCAGGACCATCTCCTGACTCGCATCTCCGAACAGGATCGGCGTGCCCTTCGCCTTTTCCAGACGCACCGTATCGGGGTTCATCTCGATGATGACGTGCGGGATCCGAGCCACCCGGGCCGCCCGGGCCAAGTTCCTGCCATTCACCCCAAACCCGACGATGATCAAATGGTCCTTCTCCCTCGCAGGCTGGATCGCCCTGGTCTCCAGGGTGCCGTATTTCCAGCGATCTGGAAAGGGAAGCCTCGCCACCGCGTCCGCAATCCGCGGCGCGGAAACGATCAGGAACGGCGTAAGACCCATGCTGAGAATGGCCGTGTCGAGCAAAATCTGATAACCCCGGTTGTCCATGAGACCGTGCTCGATCCCGACCCCGGCCAGGATAAAAGAGAACTCTCCCACCTGGGCCAGGGCAAGGCCGACCATCACCGCCGTGCGCAGAGGAAACCCGAGAACCACCACGGCTCCAGCCCCGGCCATGACCTTGATCGCGATGACGACCACGACCACGCCAAAAACGGCGGCGGGCTTGGCCAAAAGAAAATCCAAGTCGAGAAGCATCCCGATCGAAACGAAAAAAAAGCTCACGAAAACATCCCGAAAGGGAAGGATGTTCCCCAAGGCCTGCATGCTGTAATCCGACTCGGAGAGAACCAACCCGGCCAGAAAGGCCCCAAGAGCCAGGGAGAGCCCAATGCGCGAGGTCAGCCAGGCCACGGCGAAGCACAGGGCGATCACGGTCAAGAGAAAGATTTCGCGACTGCGCGTGCGGGCCACCTGGAACAGCAGAGCCGGCACCGCCCATTTGGCGCCGAAAACGACAAGGACGACCACTCCCAAACCTTTCAGGAGAACCCAAAGCCCTGTCCCGGCCTTGCCTTCGGCTCCGGCCAAAAGGGGCGTCACGAGCATCATGGGAACCACGACCAGGTCCTGGAAGATGAGAATGCCAAGTCCCACTCTCCCGTGAGGGGCGTCCGACTCGGCCCTTTCCTGCAAAAGCTTGAGGACGATCGCCGTGCTGCTCAGGGAAACGAGAAATCCGATGAACACCGCCTCGTTCCAGGGCCTGCCCGCCTGCCAGGCCAATCCGGAGGCAACGGCCGAAGAAAAAAGAACTTGGAGAAAACCTCCGAGGAGAACCGACTTGCGGATCTCGAGCAGTTCTTTCAGAGAGAATTCCAGGCCAATGGCAAACAGGAGCAGAACCACCCCGACCTCGGCCAGAGTCTTGACCTCGTGGACGGCCGTGACCAGGCCGAGACCGTTCGGACCGGCAAGGATCCCCGTGAGAAGGAAAGCCACGATCGCGGGGATCCTGAGGCGGGCGCAGGCGAGCAGCACAAGGACCGAAAGCGCGAAGATGACCAAAATGTCGCCGAGGAGCGGAATTTCCATGACAACCGGATCCAACCGTTCCGGGGGCGCAAGGCGCCGTGGGCCGCCGTTTCGCGGCCGGGCGAAAACCCCCTCGCATCTTCCCACGCCCCGGAGTCCCTTGCAAGCCGGCACGAAAGCGACTGAGCGCGCCCCTCGAAAGAAAGGTCCTGAAGGGCCACGGTCCCTCGTGGCCGCGGGCAATGGAGGGCCACGCTCAGTTGTGGCCGCAGGGGCCGGGTTTTACAATCCACCGTATTTCCACTATTGTTTTCATTGTTGAGGCCCGGATCCTTTTGTTCCAACGGCGCCAGCGAGGAGGCAGCGAATGAGCACGCCGGAAAAAGAACGCAAGAAGAAAGAAGACGAGTATTTCGCCAGGCTCGAGTTCGAGCGGAAGAAGAAGCTCATCGAGGAGCGTCAGAAAAACATGCAGAGCGCAGAAAAGGAGAAGCTCAAACAACTCCACTGGATGCGTTGTCCCAAGTGCGGCATGGAAATGGTGGAAATCGACTTCGAAGGGATCCGTGTAGACAAATGTTCGGCCTGCCTGGGCATCTTTTTCGACCACGGGGAAGTAGAGCAGTTGATTCAGAAGAACAAGCCGGGCTTCCTCTCTCGTCTTTCCTCTGTCTTCAAGGATTAAGACCCCAGCCGGTTGAACCGGCGCCCGCCGGGATTCGGGGATTTGCGCCTGGGGAGAAAGCCGGATGAGGGATACGCTGTTGGCGGTTCTGTACAGCCTCCGGGTCCAGGACCTGTTGGACATCGCCGTCATTTTTTTCCTCGTCTACGGGATTCTCCTCTGGTTCAAGCAGACCGCGTCACGGTTCGTGCTGATCGGGATCGCGCTTCTGGCCACGGTCTACGGCTTGGCCAGGTACTTTCAGCTCTACCTGACCGCCATGATCCTCCAGGGGTTCTTCGCAATCCTGCTGCTCGCCCTGGTCGTGATCTTTCAGGAGGAGCTGCGCAGGTTCTTCGAACGCCTGGCGACCTGGGGCCGGTTCAGGAAAGAGAGGATCGGCGCACCCTCCCAAAAGGAAGTCGACGTTCTGGTCGAAACCGCCGCCAGTTTGGCCCGCAAGAGAATCGGCGCCCTGATCGTGGTCAAAGGAGAGGAACCCCTCGATCGCCACCTAGAGGGGGGCGTGGAGCTGGACGGGGCCCTGAGCCAGCCTTTGCTCGAAAGCATCTTCGACCCCCACTCGGGCGGACACGACGGCGCTGCGGTCGTCCACAAGGGACGAGTGATCCGATTCGCCTGCCGCCTGCCCCTTTCTCCGCAAGCGGACCGATTCGGGCTCATGGGCCTGCGGCACACCGCGGCCCTCGGCTTGTCCGAGCGCTCGGACGCCCTTTGCATCGTGGTCTCCGAGGAGCGGGGCACGATTTCTCTGGCCCAGGGGGGACAGATCGTGGTCCTGGCCGGCCCGAGGGAGCTCAAGGAGGCTCTGGAGAAGTTTTACGGCCCCAGACCATCGGAAAAGCCCCCAAGCGGCTTCGCGCGGGTTTTGAAGAGGAACTTCTGGGAAAAGGCCGCGGCCTTGGTCGCGGCCTGCCTTCTCTGGCTGGCCTTCGGATACCAGAGGGGGCCGGTGGGAAGGCACTTCGTGGTACCCATCGAATATAGAAATCTGCCGGCCGAGTGGATCATCGAGGAACCCAGAGTCTCGGAAGCGGAAATCCTCCTGACCGGGCCCGAGCAGGCCTTTCTCCTGCTCGATCCGGCAAGGCTTAGGATCTCTCTGGACTTGTCCAACGTGAAAGAGGGCAAACAGAAAATCCCCCTGAGCCGAGAGATGATCCCCCTTCCTTCGAGTCTGACCCTGGAGAGCATCAAGCCCGACAGCATCCAGATCGCCGCATACAGGCTTCTTCGTGTGGACGCGCCGGTCGAGGTGCCGACAAAGGGCGCCCTTCCCAAAGGGCTCTCTCTGGTCAGAATCGAAGCCGTTCCGCCCGCGCTTACGGTTCTGGTGCCGCCGAATCTCAAAGACAAGGGAGTAAAGATCCAGACCGAGCCCGTGGATCTCGCCGAAATCGCCCAGAACACCGTCCTGTTCCCCAGACTGGTCCTCCCTGCCGATGTTCGCTTCGCGGACCCCAAGCAGCCAAGCGTGCGCGTGATCGTGGAAGTCGCGCCGAGCGGTCAGGGGAATCTCCGCCCGTAAAGATCCAGGACCGCCCCCGTATCCCCGGGCACCTGCCAGGTCCGGCGCACCACTCTGCCCGGAGTGCGGCCGGTGAGCTGGCCGTGGTCCACGACCACCTGGCCGGCCACGAGGACGTAGGCGATGCCATCCGGGGGCAGGTCCAGCATTCCGGGCGCCGCCTGGGCTCGGTCGATGATGGCGTCCGGATCGAAGATCGTGATATCGGCGTCGCACCCCTCTTGAATTCGGCCTTTTCTGTCCAGCCCGAGCCAGAGAGCCGGAGCGATCGTGGCCTTGAACAGGGCCTGCTCGAGGGAGATCGCGCCTTCTTGCCGCGACCAGTGTCCGAGCAGTCTCGAAAAGCAGGCATAGCTCCTCGGCTGGACGGAGAGCGCGCCGGTCTTGGGGTTCCTGGAAACCCCTCCGTCGCTCCCCATGAAAACAAAAGGCCGCTTCAGAGCCAGTTTGGTGCTCTCCGGGGATACGATGTTGCACCAGACGCCCACGCTGATCGACATGGAATCCGGCCCCGCGGCCGCCCGGCCTTCCCGAAAGGCCTCGGCCAGGGTCTCGGCCTGTTCGACGGTCTGCATACGCTCGTAGGCGGCCATGTACAATTGGCCGTCGACGAAAACGTCCTCGGCCATCCAGAACTGGGAGGGCTCGACACCGGCAAAGATCATGAGAAGCCGCACCGGGATTTCTCCGAACCGGGTCAGGGCGAAAAAGTCGTTCATAAAGGTATCGTAGCCGATAACGTCCGCGGCGACCGGCAGGCCCTCCCCGCGGATTGCCCCCTCCACGCGATCCAAGGTCCACAGGGTGCTTCCGTTGTACGCCATGTCCGTAAGGTGCGAAACAATGAGAGGCGCGCCGGACTGCCGGCAAATGTCGATCGCCTCGGTTATGGAGTCTCCGAACAGAATCCAATTCGGCCCCGGAGCCTCGCCCCAGCCAGGGACCAGCACGTTCCACAGGTTGAAGGTCGGGTTGCGCGTGTGGATGGCTGCCATCCCGCCGCGGGCCCTGCTCTCTGCGGCCAAGGCGATCATCGCCTTCGTGGTGGACCCGGGATCGTAAAAAGGTCCGTAGGAGATGCCGAACGAACCCGCGTCGAGTTCCTCTCGGAGCGCCTGGACCATGTGTTCGATCTGCTGGTCGCTTTCAGGCTGCCCGTGCTCGCACCCGGCATCGCCCCGAAGGCTGATGTGTCCCGTGAGGGTGCCGTAATGGTTGTAAAGACCTTGCCGGTCCGCATCCTCCAGATATTCGGCCAGGGACAAGCCCATCAGGTTGTCCAGGACCACGTCGCCGAACTTGAGGCGCACGCCGGTGGCTGAAAGACCGCAGTTGCCGCCAAGCCAGAAGGTGACGCCATCCTGCACGAAAGCCTTGCCCGATTCCTTGACCTGGTTGCTCCCCGTGAGGTTCGTCTCGTGCGTGTGGGTGTTGATGAAACCCGGCGCCACGACCAGTCCAGAGGCGTCGATGACCGTAGCCCCTGGAGCTCGAGGCAGATCCGCCCCGTCGCCCGGCACAACGGCGCGGATCACGCCTCCTCGAACGCCGACGGTTGCGACTTCGTCCCTTCCGCTCTCGGGATCGATCACCCGCCCGCCAGAGACAATGAGGTCGAAACCCTCTTCCCCTTGGGCCTGCCCGCCTCCTCCGCGCGAATCGCCGCAGCCCCCGTAGGCCCAGGCCAGAAAGAGGGCGGTGAGCAGCAACGGCACGACCGATCGAACAAGCCTTTTCATCTCAGTCTTCCTTTCCCTTTCCTGCGGTTCCGGATTTTAGCTTCGCCCCGGATCCCGGCCTCACCTGTGGCCAAGACCTTGCAAAGGAGCTCTTCGAGTTGTTCGAAGCGGAAGGGCTTCACGAGAGCCCCGACAAGCCCCTGTTCCCGGTAACGGCCCAAGAGATCCTCGGTGGCTTGGCCGCTGCAGACAATCACTTTGACCCCTGGGTCCACGGCGCGAAGTCCCGCCAGCGTGCCCGCTCCGTCCAACCCTCCCGGCAAGGAAACATCCAAAAGAACAACGTCGAACCCGGCGCCTCTCCGAAAGGCCTCCCGGTAAAGGTCGATCGCCCGACCTCCCTCCTCGCAGCACTCAACACGGCAGCCCATTTTCGCAAGGCTATGGCATAAAGCGCTCCGGACCCTTTCGTCGTCGTCGACCACGAGGACGCTGGGCCGGGCAACAGCCGCTGTCCCGGCCGCCGGGACCCGCTCTGAAACAGCGGGCCCCCCGTTGTCCGAGGCCGGCACGTACATGGTGAAAGTAGCGCCCCTGCCCGGCTCCGAGGCCGCCTCCAGAGCGCCCCCGTGGGCCTCCAGGATCGAGCGAGAAACCGCCAGGCCGAGCCCGCTCCCGCCGGGCCTGGTCGTGAAATAGGGATCGAAGATTTTCGAAAGATTGTCCTCCGGAATGCCGGGCCCTTGATCCCGGACCGAGATTTTCACGTACCGGCCTGCCTGGAGCCCGAGCCCTGCGTCCCTTGCCGCAAGCGTGACGTTTTCCGCCTCCACGTGGATCTTCCCGGTCTCAGGCATGGCCTGGCGGGCGTTGAGCACGAGGTTGGCCAGGACCTGCCCGATCTGCCCCTCGTCGGCAAAAACCGGCCAGAGGTCGCCGGGAAGATCCACGACACACCTGGGCCCGGCCCCTGGAATGCGCAGATTCGCGGTCTCCCGGATCAGCCGGTCGAGACGGATTTCCTTTCGTGCCGGCCGGGCCGTGCCCCTCGAAAGCTCCATGAGCTGGCGGGCAAGCCCCCGGGCTCGCGCGACTGCGGTCTGCGCCTCTGCAAGAAACCCCCTGAGCCGCGGGCCCGGGCTGTCCAGTTCCTGCTCTGCAAGCGACAGGTTGAGGTCAAGGGCCCCCAGAAGATTGTTGAAGTCGTGGGCGACCCCTCCGGCCAGAATCCCGATGGACTCCATTTTCTCGGCTCTTGCCGCGGCCTCGCGGGCTTTTCGCGCTTCGGTGACGTCCCGAACGTTCCCGATAATGGCCCGCACGGCTGGGTTCTCGAGGTGGTTGCTCGTGAGACTCTCGAGGACACGCCACGACCCGTCCCGGTGCAGGCCCCTGTACTCAACCCAGACGACCGCATCCGGAGGGCTGGCCAGAGTTCGCTCAAAGGCCTCCTGAACTTTCGGCAGATCCTCGGGATGGACGCCCTCGGCCCAGTGCCTGCCCTTGAGCTCCTCCGGAGCAAGGCCCAGGAGACGCTCGCAAGCCGGGCTCACGAACTCCAGCCTGCCTTCGGCGTCGCACATAACGATCATGTCTAGGGCGTTCTGCACCAGGCGCCGGAACCGTTCCTCGCTGTGCCGGAGCGCCTCTTCGGCCTCCCTGCGCTCGGTCACGTCCCGAGTGGTAAGCACGATGCCTCCGATCGCCGGCTCATGGATCAGATTGGTCGCAGTGCTTTCGAAGAAGCGCCAGGAACCGTCTCTGCGCCTGGCGCGAAGTTCCATCTGAACCTGCCCGCCGGGGCTCTTGGCGCACTGGGCCAGAGCGGACCGGACGCGATCCAGATCTTCGGGATGGACCGACTCAAAGATACTCCTGCCGAGCATCTCCTCCGGAGCGTACCCCAGCCACCGCTCGATGGCCGGGCTCGCATAGCGCCGCGTGCCGTCCGGGTCCACGATGGTGATGACATCCGAAAGGTTTTGCACCAGGGCCCGAAAGCGCCTTTCCCTTTCCTGGAGCGCCTCTTCGGCCCGCCTGCGCTCGGTCACGTCCCGGGTGTTGACCACGATGCCCGCGATCGCAGGATCGTGGAGCAGGTTCTGGCACGTGCAGGAAAGTGCCCGCCACGATCCGTCCCGGTGCCGGGTCCTCAGATCGACCGAGACCGTCTCGCCCGGTTTTTGCGCAAACTCCTTGAGAAAATTTCTGAGTCGATCGACGTCGTCCGGATGCATGATTTCAAAGGAACTCCGGCCGACGAGCTCTTCGGGCTCGTATCCCAGCATGGTCTTGGACGCTGGGCTTACGTATTGCCTGACGCCCTTGTCGTCCAGGATCACGATCGCGTCCGAAAGATTCTGGACCAAGGCTCTGAAGCAGGTATCCTCGACGATGTTTCCCCGCCTGGCCTGGGCATGCGGGCACTCGACAGCGCAAAGGTCGAAAGAACGAGCCTCTTTCGGCCGGTCCTTCATCTTGTTTTTCTCCTTCCTTTGGTCGATCCTTCCAAAGAACTCCCCCGGATAAGGATCAAGAACCTCCTGGCGTCCCGTGCCATGGAGTCGTTGTTGAAGAGGACGAAATTCGCCTCCTCCCGCGTCAAGCGCCCTTGCAGAAACTCCAGGTCTCTTTCGGTATACGCATAATGATACGCGTAACCCGGCAGGCCGTGGAGCCGATAGTAGCGGACGGACGGCCCTGGTCCTTCCACCGGCTCCCGAAGAAACGGGTCCACACAGTGAACGAGGCCCAGTTCCTCGACGAGCGGAGCGACGATCCGATCTGTCCACGCCTCGCCTCTGGGCTCGAAGACCATCCGGCGGCCCCGGCGATCAATCGCTTGGAAAAACTTTCGGATCCTGCGGAGGTTCTCGGCCGTGGGCCCAAAACTCCGCGGCGTCTGGAAAACGATCCCCCAGGCATCGAGCGCTTCAGCGATCTCCAGGGTCCTTTCCCAGGCCATACGGGTCACGTCGTTCGATCGGAAGCCGCCCGCCTGGGCCAGGGAGCCTGAATGAAGCTCTTCCTTTAGGCGCCGATAGGTCGGGCTCGAAGCCTCGTGCGTGATGAGCTGCCAAGCCTTCAGGGTGAAAACGAAGGATGGGGGCGCCTTGGCTTTCCAGCGCTCCGCCGTAGCGGGCGCCGGCGGCTGGTAGAAAGTCTGCTGCACCTCGAGAACGTCGAAATCCCGGAAGATCCGCTCCTGGGACTCCGCAAACCCGCAGATACCGACAAACGTTTTTCGCCCGGAGTTACCCGGCATACGGCGCGCCTCCCACATCTTTCTATCCGCCATCAAGAGATAACAGTCAAGGGTTATCCATGCCTGAACCCGACCCGATCCGCAATTCGAAGGGGACAAAATCATTTTTTCTCTTGCCCAGGACCAGTAAACTGGATTATAGAAGTGAATAAGTCTGATTTTTCGTCTTCTCTACCTCTACGGATCCAGGAGGCTGCCATGAGCGTCGAGAAACTCAAATGGGCCGCCATCGTAAGCTTCATCGTGTCCATGGGTGTTCTTCTGGCAGGAGGGTTCTTCTCCCTCGATCACCTGCCTCCCTATCCTGGCAAGGTCGCGGACCCGGAAGGGAACGTGCTGTTCACCAAGGCCGACATTCTGGCGGGCCAGGACGTCTACCAGCGGTACGGGCTCATGGATCACGGAAGCGTCTGGGGACACGGGTCCCAACGGGGGATGGAGTTTTCCGCCACCACCCTTTATCTGTTGGGCTCGTCTCTGCGCGAACGAGCTGCCCGGCAGGAATATGGAAAAAGCTTCGAGGAGCTCGACGATCTTGAGAAAAAGCTCGTGACGGTCCATGTCACCCAAGAGATCAAGACCAACCGTTACGACGAGGGAACCGACACCCTAAGTCTCACCGCGGGCCAGGCCGCCGCCTTGGACGAGATCCGCGCGTTCTGGGACACGACCTTCCGCGATGGAGAAACCCGGTACGGCTTCCTTCCGAAGACCGTCCCCACCGAGGAGGAACGACTCCAGATCAGCCGCTTCTTCTTCTGGACCGCCTGGGTGGCCTCGACCCTGCGCCCGGGCACGGACCACACCTACACCAACAACTGGCCGGCCGACCGCACGGTCGGCAATGTCCCCATGGCCGGCACTTATATCTGGACCTTGGGCGGAGTGCTGGGCCTGTTCATCGTGCTGGGGATTTTCATCTTCTGCGTGCACTACTACGGGCTGTGGTACGGCCCGGTAAAGGGCGTGCCCCTCTCCCAGAAGCTCGTGGACATGCCGCTTACGCCCAGCCAGTTCAGCGCAGCCAAGTATTTCCTGGTCGTCATCCTCCTGTTCCTCGTCCAGACGAACTTCGGGGGGTTGCTCGCCCACTACACGATTCATCCGGCGAGCTTCTATTTCCCGATCGTGGCCAAGATCATCCCTTACAGCTGGGCCAAGAGCTGGCACCTGCAGCTAGCCATCTTCTGGATCGCCACGACCTGGGTCGGCTCTGCGATCTACCTGGCGCCGATCATCGGAGGGGTGGAGCCCAGGAAGCAGAACCTGCTCGTGCAGCTCCTGTTCGTCGCCATCCTGATCGTGGCCGCAGGCAGCCTGCTCGGCGAGATTGCGGGGATCAAAGGGTTCCTGGGGAACCTCTGGTTCTGGTTCGGCCATCAGGGCTGGGAATTTCTCGAGCTCGGCCGGTTCTGGCAGATTCTGCTTTTCGTGGGCCTGATCGCGTGGCTTCTCATCGTGTACAGGCCCATAGGGCATCACCTCAAACTCGGCCACAAGGACGAGTTCAGCTCTCTCATTCTTTTTTACGTGCTGAGCGCCGTGCTCGTCGTGGCCTTCTTCGGGTTCGGCCTTCTCTATGGCAGAGGCTCCCATCTCACGCTGAGCGATTACTGGAGATGGTTCGTGGTCCACATCTGGGTGGAGAGCATTTTCGAGTTCTTCGGCGTTGCTGTGATCAGCCTGCTCCTGGTCACCATGGGGCTCGCTTCGGCCCGCGCGGCCCTCATGGTCGCCTACTTTACCGCCACGATCGTGTTCCTGAGTGGGATCATCGGAACAGCCCACCATTACTTCTGGTACGGCGGGCCTTCCTTTTGGGTGGCGCTGGGCGCGGTTTTCTCCTCCATGGAGCCGGTGCCCCTTTTCGGGATCGTGGTTCGGGGGCTCATGGAGTACCGCTCGATCCGCAAAGAAGGGAAAGAGTTCCCATACAAGTGGCCCCTGTACTTCATCGTGGCTTCTTCTTTCTGGAATTTCATGGGCGCCGGCGTGTTCGGGTTCCTCATCAACCTACCGATCGTGAATTACTACGAGCACGGTACATACCTCACCATGAACCACGGCCATGGAGCCCTGTTCGGCGTTTACGGCATGCTCTCGATCGGACTGTTGCTCTTTTCCTGGAGAGGCATGGTGGACAAGGCCCATTGGAAGGACGGCGTTCTCAAACTCTCCTTCTTCGGGTTCAACGGAGGGCTGGTGCTTCTCACTTTCGGCACCCTCTTTCCGGTCGGGATCCTGCAGGCCTGGACGAGCTTCCAGAAGGGCCTATGGGCAGCTCGGAACGCTTCCTTCTTCGAGCGGGGCTTCGTCCATTTCCTGGGGACCGTGCGGATCGTGCCGGACCTCATGATCATCGTGCTGGGCGTTCTGCCCTTGGCCTACTTCTTGTTCACGACTTACCCGCATCTCAAGGCCCGTGCGATCCAGGAGGGGGAATCCGTCTGGGAACGGCTGGGTGTGAAGCTGTGAGGTCTTGGCGCAGCCGGCGCGGCTTTGACAATCCTTGGTGCGGGTGGTAGGCAGATAAAGGCCGGCCCAATGATACACAAAGAATTCGCCGGCCTTTGCCTTGCCGCGCAAGCGCAGGGAAACCGGACGCCGCGGAACGCGTCCCTCCGAGGGTTCGATCCGCTGCGCCGGGCCGAGCACGGGCGAGGCGCGGGCGCGAGCCCGCGGGACAGTCACACCGTCTCTTCAGCGGATAGGCGCTCGTGGATCCAGCTTCGGTCCTGGAATCCGCCCGTTTCATTTTCGTTCTCCACCGAGGAGACGCCTGGGAAGCCACCCTTCTGGCCGCGGTCGGGAGCCTTCTGGCCATCCCGGCCGCCAGGTTTCGGGTGGCGGGCCTGCTGGCCCTGCCCCTTTTCCTGTTCCGGCTCGCCCGCAGGATCGTGGGCGAACAGGCGAATTTCAGGATGGCCGGCTCGATCTTCGCCTTCAACGGGACCGCGATGTTTCTCTACATGGCCTCTGGAATCCGCCCCGTTCTCCCGGCGGCGATTGCCTTTCTGACCGGCTTCAACCTGACGGCGATTCTCATCGCGGCCGGAGACGAACGGTCTGGCTCTTTGAACCCCTCCGTTCCGGCAGGGGCCTGGGTGCCGGGAGCCCGGCTCACGGCTTTTTGCGGGCTTGCAGTTCTGGCGCTGGAACTTCCGTGCTTTTTCTTCTCCACGGCCATGGGGATCCGGCTCGGCGCGGAAATCCAAGGGGGGCTTACCACATATCTGGCCGGACTGGCGCCAAGGGCAGCGGCGTATGGCCGGGTCGTGCTGCCCCTGCTTCTCCTGAGCGCGGTTTGCGAGACCCTGGCGATCCGCGGCTTGAGCAGCCGCAGAATGTCTTAGCACGCCTGCCTCTCAGCGGCCGGCGGTAGGTCCTTGATTTTGCCGGCGATACCTCCGAGACCGTCCCCAGGTTTTCATCCAGCTTGTTCTTCCCCGGTTCGCCTCAATCGGGATGTCCACATAACGCTCCCGAGACATCTCGGCGCCATAGGCAATGCGGGCTCGGATATCCGCCTCCTCGATCCCAGGGTAGTTTTCCAGGATGTCGCCCGCAGACAGTCAGAATCTCCTCCCAGTTGGTTTTTCCGTGGGACCCGGGGCAACCTTGCGCAATAGCCGTTTTTCCGGGCCGGTGCATCTAAGCGAAAAAACCAAGGCCCGGTCCTGAGCCCTAGCAAGAACCCAGCCGGCCCTTGGGCCGCTCGGCAAAACCTCTGGCGACCGACCCGTCAACCCTCCGGAAGAGAAAATCTCCGATGTGCGCGTTCCGGCACAGCAAGCGCTTTCTGATTTCTGCTTCGTGGGTTCTTCTCTTTGCTCTTTCGGTAGAGCCTTCCGCTGCAGCCTCACGACCGGCGGTGCGCATCGGCGTGGTCCTAGACGGGCCCTGGGAACGAAACGAAGAAGTCCTCGGGTACTTCCAGCAGGAAATCTCGGATCTCCTCTCCGGCGAATTCGACGTGCGGTTCCCGCCGGGATCGATGCGCGTGGACGGCTGGACCGCGCCCGGAGTCCGGGAAGCCTTAAGCGGCCTTCTGGCCGACCCAGAGGTGGACATGGTCCTCGCCCTGGGCGTTCTCGGCTCCAACTGCGCCTGCCTGCGCGGAAATCTGCCCAAGCCCGTTCTGGCGCCGGTCGTGCTCGACGCGGACTTGCAGGGGCTCCCCCAGAAGGACGGCGCGAGCGGCGTAAGGAACCTGAGCTACACCGCTTTCCCCAATCCGATCCGCAGGCACCTTGAGGTCTTCCGGCAGATCGTGCCGTTCCGCAAGCTCGCCCTGCTCACGACCTCGTATTACATGGAGGCCCTCCAGGGCATCCGAACCCGCTTCCCGGCCGTGGCCCGGGAGATGGGCATCGGCCTTCAGGTCATTGTCGTCGAAGACTCCGCTGACCAAGCCCTCAGCCGGATCGACCCGGACGTGGATGCCGTTTATCTCACTCCCCTTCTGCATCTGAAGCCCCCTGAGTTCGACCGGCTCGTCCAAGGGCTTATCGAAAAGGGCCTGCCGAGCTTTTCCCTGCTCGGCCGCAGCGAGGTGGACAAAGGGGTTTTTGCGGGCGTGAACGGCGACGACCTGTTCCCGCGCCTGGCGCGCCGCGTGGCCTTGAACATCCAGAGAATCCTTCTCGGCGAGGAAGCAGGGAGTCTTCCCCTGGCCTTTCCCCCCAGAGAACGCCTCTGCGTGAACATGGCCACGGCCCGCGCCATTCGCGTCTGGCCTCCTTTCAGCGTGCTCGGAGAAGCCGAGCTGCTCCACGAGGAGGCCGCCGGAGGGGAACGGAAGGTGTCGCTGTTCGACGCGGTTCAGGAAGCGGTCCGGGCCAACCTCGATCTGGCAGAGCAGGAACGCGCGGTTGCTGCAGGCGCCGAGGAGGTGAAGAAGGCCAGGGCGCGGCTCCTGCCCAGCCTGGAACTCCAGGCCGCAGGCCGAATCCTGGACGCGGACCGGGCCGAGGCAAGCTTCGGCGCCGAGGCCGAGCGAAAGGCAGAGGCCACGGCTGCGCTCTCCCAGGCCCTGTTCTCGGAACCGGCGTGGGCAGCCCTTTCCATCGAGAAACGCCTGCAGGAAGCCCGGGAGTTCGAGCGGGACGAGCGCCGCCTGGACGTCGTCCTTCTGGCCGCCACAGCGTACCTCGACCTGCTCAGAGCCAAGACCTTTGAGCGCATTGAGAAAGAAAACCTGAAACTGACCCGTTCCAACCTCGAACTGGCTCAGGTTCGCCAGAGCATCGGGATCTCGGGTCCTGCCGAGCTCTACCGATGGGAAAGCGAGATCGCCCGAAGCCGTCAGGCTGTGCTCAAGGCCGTGGCAAGGCGGGAACAGGCGGAACGGGCCCTAAACCGGATCCTCCACAGGCCCCTGGCCGAGCCCTTTGTCACAGAGGAAATCGACCTGGCCGACCCGAAGCTCGCAACTTCGGACCCCCGTCTGGCCACGATGGTGAGCACGCCGTGGCACCTGGAGACATTCCGGGATTTTCTCGTCGCCGAAGGGCTTGCCGCCTCAGTCGAGTTGCGCCGGGTGGAAGCGGCCATCGCGGCTGCGACGAGAAGGCTCGAGTCGGCCCGGCGGGCCTGGTGGGCTCCGAGCCTCGGAATCCAGGCAGAGGTCTCGCGGATCCTGGCCGAGGCAGGGGCAGGCAAAGAAGGGCCCTCGATCCCCGGGTTCAGTTCCGGGCTGGTTCCGCAGGCGGACGACACGAACTGGAGCGTGGGCTTCAAGGCGTCTCTGCCCCTTTTCCAAGGAGGCGCCCGGCTGGCCGAACAGGAGCAGGCTGCCCAGGAACTCCTGCGGTTCGAAACCCAGAGAGCCTCCTTGCGGGAAAAGCTGGAGCAGCGCATCCAATCCGCCCTGCTCCGGGCCAAGGCGAGCTTCCCGAGCATAGGCCTTGCCCGGGATGCCTCCGATGCGGCCCGCCGGAACCTCGATCTCGTCACAGACGCCTACTCGCGGGGCGTGGTTTCCATTCTCGATCTGCTGGACGCCCAAAACGCCGCCTTGGTGGCCGACCAGGTCGCGGCCAACAGCATCTACGACTTCCTGCTCGATCTGATGGAATTGGAGAGGGCCACGAATCGATTCGATTTCTTTCTGAGCCCCGAAGACCGCGAATCGTGGTTCGAGAGACTGGATGCGTTTGTGGCGGAACGAAGGAGGGAAGGGTCATGAGAAAAGGCCGCAGCCCTCGGATTTCCAGCGCCGCGTGGCTGTTCAGCCTCGCGCTGCTCGGCCTGGCTCTGTCCGGCTGCCGGCAAAAGGAGCCCGAACCCACGCCGGTCATCCGGCCGGTGCTGACCCGCCAGGTGTTCGCGACCGGAGGGTCCAGAATACGAACGTTCCCGGGGGTCGCGCAGTCGGAGCGCGAATCCCGTCTGAGTTTCCGCGTCCCGGGCAAGATCCAGCGCCTCGAAGTCAAGGTGGGCGACAAGGTTCGGCCAGGCCAGCTCATCGCGGCGCTCGATCCGGAGGACTACCGGCTCCAGGTGGAAGAAGCCGAGGCATCCTTGGAGCGGGCCCGGGCCGAGAGCCGCAACGCAGAGGCCAACTATGCCCGCGTGCGCGCTCTGTACGAAAACCGCAACGCGTCCCGCAACGAGCTCGACGGAGCGCGGGCGGCCGCCGAGTCCGCGGCTGCCCAGGTTTTGGCGATCCAGAAGCGGCTAGAGCTCGCCCGGGCCCAACAGAGCTACACCCGCCTCGAAGCGGCCGAAGAGGGAGCCGTCGCAGAGGTGTACGTGGAGATCAACGAGAACGTCCAGGCCGGCCAGCCCGTGGTTCTGCTTACGGGAGGCTCCAGCATGGAGGTGCAGGTCGGAGTCCCCGAGTCTCTGATCTCGCAGGTCCGGCCCGGCGACCGGGTGACCGTGACGTTCGACGCCGTGCCGGACCGGAAACTCCCTGGTTTGGTCGTCAAAGTCGGCGTAGTCTCCGGCGCGAGCACCACCTACCCGGTCACGGTGCGGCTCGACGTTCCGGTTCCGGAGGTCCGCCCGGGCATGGCGGCCGAGGTCGCCTTTTCCTTTGCGTCCAGAGAAGGCCGGGAGCGGTTTCTCGTGCCTGCGGCCGCCGTCTGCGAAGACAGGCAGGGCCGATATGTCTTCGTCGCCGAGCCGCGCGAGGGAGGCCTGGCAGCGGTCCGCAAGCAGCCCGTGCGGGTGGGCGACCTTCGGGAGGAGGGTCTCGAAATTCTTGAGGGTCTCCGGGACGGCGATCTCGTGATCGTTGCCGGCATGAGCCGGATCGCGGAAGGGGAGATCGTCAAGATTCTCGAAGGCGGAGGCAGGCGGCCGTGAACCTAACGCGGGCAGCCATCGAAAAGAACCGGGTCACGATCGTAGCGGCCCTCATCGTGCTGTTTGCCGGGTACGGCGCCTTTCAAAGACTGCCTCGAGACGAGGATCCGGGCTTCATTATCCGGACCGCTCTGGTCATGACCTATTTCCCGGGCGCAAGCCCGGAACGGGTCGAACAGCTCGTGACCGACCGCCTCGAAGAAGCCATCCAGGAGATCCCCGAGATCGACTACGTCTCCAGCCTTTCCAAGACCGGCGTTTCGATCCTCTATGTGAACATTCAAGAAAAGTACCGGCAGATGCGTCCGATCTGGGACGATCTGCGCCGCAAGGTCGACCGGGTGAAGCCGGATCTGCCCGAGGGAACAATCGGTCCCTTCGTGAACGATGAGTTCGGGGACGTCTTCGGAATCCTCATCGCCCTGACAGGCGAGGGCTTTTCCTACGCCGCCCTCAAAGAGGTTGCCGACCAGGTCCGCAAGGAGCTCCTGCTTCTCCCGGACGCGGCGAAGGTGGAAATTTCCGGCGCCCAACAAGAGCGGGTCTTTGTGGAGTACAACAACGCGCGGTTGGCCGAGTTGGGCCTGTCCCCTTACCAGCTCGCCCAGATCCTGAGCACCCTGAACATCGTGCTGCCTGGCGGCCACATTTCCACAAAAGACGAGAGGATCGTGCTCGAGCCCACGGGGAGCTTCGAATCCATCGAGGATCTGCGCAGGACCGTGATCAATCTGCCGGGCAGGCCCGGGGCCGTCTACCTGGAGGACCTCGCCACGGTCACCCGAGGGTACATCGATCCTCCCGAATCCAGAATGCACTTCATGGGCGCCCCGTGTCTGGGCCTTGCGGTCAATCTCCGGGAAGGCGGAGACATCCTTCGCTTGGGCAAGGACGTCAAGGCCCTGATCCGACGGCTTCAGGGGATCTACCCGATCGGGATCGAATTCGACTTGGTGGCTTTCCAGCCCGAGCACGTGGCCCGAAAAGTGGACGATTTCGTCTCGAACCTTCTGCAGGCCGTAGGGATCGTCCTGGCGGTCATGCTGGTCGGCATGGGAATCCGGGCAGGGCTGGCCGTGTCCCCTCTCATTCCCCTCTCCATGCTCCTGAGCCTGCTCGTCATGTCGTTCCTCGGCATCGGCATTGACCAGATGTCCCTGGCGGCTCTCATCATCGCCTTGGGCATGCTCGTGGACAATGCCATCGTCATGTCGGAATCCATTCTCGTCCAGATGGGCGAGGGCAAGAACCCGGTCGAGGCCGCGGTCAATTCCGGCGCCGAGCTTCGAATCCCCCTGCTGACCTCCTCCCTGACCACGGCGGCGGCGTTCCTGCCCATCTACCTGGCCGAATCCAGCACCGGGGAATACTGCGCGCCCCTTTTCGAAGTGGTCACGATCGCCCTTCTCTCCTCCTGGGTCCTGAGCCTCACCCTGACGCCCCTCCTGTGCGTCCGCCTGCTCAAGGCAAAGCCTGCGGGCCGGCAAGGCCGCCTCGCCGCGGCCTTTTACGATGCCTATCGCCGCGGCCTCCTGGCGGGCCTGCGCCATCCGGTTTTGGCCCTTGCCCTTGCCTTGGCGGCTTTTGCCGGGGCCATGAGCTTGTTCCCGCTCGTTCCGAAGATCTTTTTCCCCCCGAACGACAAGCCCATTTTCACGGCCAAGCTGGAGCTTCCGCCCGGGACACCCTTCGAACGGACCGAGGCACTGGTGAACGAGGTTGAGACCTTTCTCCGGAACGAGCTGCTTGTCGGCCCGCTGCGCTCCGAGGGCGTGGTCAACTGGGCCGCTTTCATCGGGCAGGGCGCGCCCCGGTTCGTGCTCAATTACGCCCCGGAGCAAGCCAAGCCCGAGTACGCCATTCTCGTCGGCAACGCCACCTCGGTCCGGTCGATCCAAGAGGAGATCATCCCCAAGCTGGAGGCATTCTGTCTCGAAAGGTTCCCCGACCTTTCTGCGTCCATCGAGCTTCTGGTCACAGGCCCGCCGCCCACAGCGCCTGTGGAGATCCGCATTTCCGGAACCGATCAAGACAAGCTCTTCGCGATCGTCGAGCAGGTCAAGGCCCGGCTCAAGTCCCTTCAGGCCACGAAGAACATCCGCGACGACTGGGGAGGCAGGACGAAAAAGCTCCTCGTGAACGTGAACCAGGCCCGGGCGCGAAGGGCCGGGCTGAGCAACCGGGACGTGGCGCTCTCCCTGCAGACTGTGCTGAGCGGATACGCCTCCACGCAGTACCGGGAGGGGGACAAGGTCATTCCGATCCTCTTACGCTCCATCGAGGCGGACCGTAAGGACATCGGCAAGCTCGAAGGTCTCAATATCTACGTTCCCGGCACCGGCCAGTCGGTCCCTCTCAAACAGATCGCCGACATCGAAGTGGCCTGGGAGCCGGACAAGATCCTGCGCAGGAACCGGGTGCGGACCGTGACCGTGGCATGCGACGTGGCCAGCGAGGCTAGGGCGATCGCCGTAAGCTACGAAATGGACGACTGGCTTCGCCGCCTGAAGGCAGGGTGGGACGTGGGATTCCGGTACGAGCTGGGAGGGGAGATCGAGAAATCCGAGCAGGCCAACCGCTCGATCGTGGACAAGCTTCCCGTGGCGGCTTTTCTGATCCTGTTTCTCCTCGTGGCCCAGTTCAACAGCATCCGCAAGCCCCTGATCATCCTCTCGACGATTCCCTTGGGACTGATCGGCGTGGTCTTCGGTCTCCTCGTTGCGCGGTCCTACTTCGGCTTCATGACGTTCCTGGGCGTGATTTCCCTCGCCGGGATCGTGGTGAACAACGCCATCGTGCTTCTGGACCGAATCCGCATCGAAATCGAAGAAAACGGCCTGTCGCCGCAGCAGGCGATCCTGGAAGCGGCCAGACGAAGGCTCAGGCCCATCCTGCTGACCACGCTCACGACCGTGGGGGGACTCGTGCCCCTCTGGCTGGGCGGCGGCCCCATGTGGGAACCCATGGCGATCGCGATCATCTTCGGTCTGCTCTTTTCTACCTTCTTGACTCTAGGGATCGTGCCGATCCTGTACAGCCTATTCTTTCGCGTGTCCTTTTCGCGTGCCGATTGGGCCTCCCCAGCAGCCGGGCCACCCCGTCCCGAATCCTCCAGCCCGTCGTTCAAGCTCTGAACGGAGGCCTTTCGGCTTCAGACCAGGGTGAAAGGCTCCCGGGCCTAAAGGCCGACCGGACAGGACGATTGTCCATGGAGCCCCTCTGGGCCGCCAGCCTGGCCCGGCAATGCTCTTCGCCCATTCCCATGAAGAGACGATTCCCGGCCCGGACAAGAAGGGCGGGGCAAACGGGTTGTTTTTCATGCCTGTTTGTGTTAGAAAAACTCTTCCCGCATTCCGCCGCGGCCGCCGGTCCCGGCGACGACAAGATTCGGAAAGAGGGCCATGGAATCACAGTACATCCCTGTGGCGGTCGGCATCGCTTGGGCCGTATTCCTCTCGGCCACGCTTATTCTGGTTTCCCACTTGTTCGGGCCCAAGAGGTCCACTCCGACTAAAGACGCCCCCTACGAGTGCGGAATCGAGCCCACCATCGGGGACGCCCGCAATCGCTTTTCGATCAAGTTTTATGTCGTGGCGATGCTCTTCCTCCTTTTCGATATCGAAGTCGTGTACATGTACCCTTGGGCCGTCCTGCTCCGGCAGCTCGGGTTCCCGGGTCTTGCCGCCATGATGACGTTCATTCTCATCCTGGTCGTCGCCTTCGCGTACGTGTGGAAGAAAGGGGCCTTGAATTGGGAATAGAAACCTCCCGGCTTTTTCGAGCCGAGCCGGTCGCCAAGACCCTTGACGCCATCCTCAACTGGTGCCGCGCCTACTCGCTCTGGCCCTATCCCTTCGGCACCGCCTGCTGCGCCATCGAGTTCATGGCCGTGGCGGCCAGCCATTACGACATTTCGAGGTTCGGAGCCGAGGTGATCCGCTTTTCGCCCCGGCAGGCCGACCTGCTGATCGTCTCCGGCACCATCAGCCAGAAAATGGCCCCGGTGCTGCGCAAGATCTACGATCAGATATGCGAGCCCAAGTGGGTGATCGCCCATGGTGCCTGCGCCTCGAGCGGCGGCATTTACAACAATTACTGCACGGTCCAGGGGATCGACACCCTGATCCCTGTGGACGTCTACATCCCGGGCTGCCCGCCCACGCCCGAGGCGCTGTTGGACGGCATCCTGCAGATCATGAAGATCATCGAGGGCGAATCCGTGCGGGATCCGAAATACCGCGGACAGTAGGGAGTCCAAGACCGACATGAGCACCACCGTAGCGCAGGCCCTTGTCGAGAGGTTTCCGGGGGACATCGAGCCCCTGCCCGCCTTCCGCGACGAGGAGGCCTTCGTCGTCCGGAAGGAGCGCTTGCTGGAAGTCTGCCGGTTTCTTTTCGACTTTCCCGGCAGCGCCTTCGAGCTTCTCGAGGACATCTGCGGCGTCGATTATCCGGGACGGCAGAAGCGCTTCGAAGCCGTCTACCACCTGTACTCGTTGCAGGCCCGCCGCAGGATTCGGCTGAAGGTGCCGCTGGAGGAGTCGGACCCGACCGTTCCGTCTGTCATCGGCATTTGGAAGGCGGCCGACTGGTTCGAGCGGGAGGCCTTCGACCAGTACGGAATCCGATTCGAGGGGCACCCGAACCTGCGCCGGATCCTGAATCACGAGGAGTTCGTCGGTCATCCCCTGCGCAAGGATTACCCCATCCAGAAGCGGCAGCCCCTGTCGAAGCCCACGAACTTCGGCTGGGATCAAGGGGGTCCGGCCGGAAGGGGAGAACCTGCGAGGTCTTGAGGGCCTGCCCGGCCGGGCGCCCGGGAGCCGGCCGCGACAAGAGAAGAGAACGCGCGCCATGCTCGAGCAAACCGAACAGAAAGAGTGGATGGTTCTCAACATCGGTCCCGCCCATCCCACGATGCACGGGACCCTGAGAATCATGGTCAAGCTCGACGGCGAGACCATCCTGGAGGCCGTGCCGGAGATCGGATACCTCCACCGCGGCTTCGAGAAGGGAGCCGAGCAGCTCAACTACCAGCAGGTCATCCCCCTCACGGACCGGCTCAATTACTGCTCGGCCATGATGAACAACGTGGGGTACTGCCGGGCCGTGGAAAAGCTGCTGGGCATCGAGGTGCCGAGGCGCTGCCAGTACATCCGCGTGATCGTGAGCGAACTTTCCCGGATCATCGACCACCTGGTCTGCATCGGCGCCAACCTCGTCGACCTGGGCGCGCTGACGCCTTTCTGGTACTGCTTCCGGGAGCGGGAATACGTCTACGAACTTCTCGAGGCTCTGTGCGGCGCGCGGCTCACCACGAGTTACACCCGCATCGGAGGGTTGGCGCACGACCTGCCCGCCGACTGGGTCAAACGCTGTCGAAAGGTCATGCGGGAGAACCTTCCCCAGGCCATCGAGGAAGTGGAGACCCTTATCACGCGCAACCGCATCTTCATCGACCGCACCCAGGGCGTGGGCATAATCGGAGCCGAGGAGGCGCTCAATTACGGCTTCACCGGGCCCTGCCTGAGGGCGAGCGGTGTGGCCTTCGACCTGCGCAAGGCCGATCCCTATTACGATTACGACAAGTTCGATTTCGAGATCCCGGTCGGCCGCAACGGAGACACGTACGACCGGTACCTCGTCCGCATGGAGGAGATGCGCCAGAGCCTGCGCATCCTGGAGCAGGCCCTGGACGGTCTGCCCGAGGGGCCTGTCAACGTGCAGGACAAGCGGATCACCCTGCCGGAGAAGGAAAAGGTCTACACCCAGTTCGGCTCCCTGGTCCGGCACATCAAGCTCATCGTCGACGGGATCGTCCCGCCCGCGGGCGAGGTGTATTCGGCCACCGAAGCGGCCAACGGCGTGCTGGGCTTTTACATCGTCAGCGACGGCACCAAGACCCCGTACCGCATCAAGGTCCGTCCGCCCTGCTTCGCAGTGTACCAGGCCCTGCCCCGGATTGCCCGGGGCAACCTCATCGCGGATCTCATCGCCATTATCGGCAGCCTCAACATCATCGCCGGAGAACTGGACAGGTAGTCGAAGATGCTCACGGACTATGTGGTCTGGACTGTACAGTATGTGCTGCTGCCCGTGACCGTGCCCATCCTGCTTCTGACCGGGATTCCGATCGCAGTCTGGATCGAGCGCAGGGGCGCGGCCTTCATCCAGGACCGGGTGGGCCCGAACCGGATTCCCTTCTTCGGCTTGAGAAACGCCGGGCTCCTCCAGCCGATCGCGGACGCCTTGAAGCTGCTCGTCAAGGAAGACTTCGTGCCGGCCAAGGCCGATAAGTTTCTGTACTACCTCGCCCCGGCCTTTTCCATGACGCCGGCCCTGCTTACGTTCGCCGTAATCCCCTTCGCCGACGTGCTCGAGGTCGGCTCCTACCGGATCCCCTTGCAGGTGGCGGACCTCAACGTGGGCATCCTGTTCATTTTCGCCATCGCCTCCCTCGGGGTTTTCGGCATCGTGTTCGGCGGCTGGGCTTCGAACAACAAATACTCCCTGCTGGGCGGCCTGAGGTCCTCGGCCCAGATGATCAGCTACGAAGTGGCCATGGGTCTTTCGGTGATCGGCGTCCTCATCGTCTTTGAGTCGGTCCGGCTCAACGACATCGTGCGGCAGCAGGGGGAGCTTCTGTTCGGCTTTCTGCCCCGCTGGGGGATCGTGGTCCAGCCCCTGGGGTTCCTGCTGTTCTTCGTGGCGGCCCTGGCCGAGACCAACCGCATCCCCTTCGACCTGCCCGAGGCAGAGGCGGAGATCGTGGCTGGCTATCACCTCGAGTATTCCAGTTTCAAGTTCTCCATGTACTTCATGGCCGAGTATGTGAACATGCTGGTCGCCTCGGGCCTGCTCGTAAGCCTCTTCCTGGGAGGCTGGCAGATCCCCTGGCTGCCCACGGCCACTTTGGTCTCGTGGGCCGGTCCTTGGGTGACGGCCGCCCTCCAGGCGACCGCTTTTGTGGTCAAGCTCTGGTTCATCATGTGGGTCATGATCTGGATCCGATGGACCCTGCCCCGGTTCCGGTACGACCAGCTCATGGGCCTTGGCTGGCGCGTGATGCTCCCGCTGGCCCTGATGAACCTGTGCGTCACTTCCCTCGTACCCTTCCTGCTGGGGATCTACGGCACATGACCAAGGTCAAGAACGTCACACCCGCGGTCCGGTACAAGCCCCAGGAGAGAATCTACCTCCTGGAGATCTTGAAGGGCCTGGCCCTGACCTTCCGGCACCTGCTGCGCAACCTGGTGACGTACCGAACCAACCGGCAGACGATCGTCACCATCCAGTACCCGGACGAGCGACGGACCTACTCGCCCCGCTTCCGGGGGAGGCACCGGCTCAAGAAGAATCCGGACGGATCCATGCGCTGCGTGGCCTGCAAGCTCTGCGAGGGGAACTGCCCCAGCCGGTGCATCCACATCGAGCCAGCCGCGTATCCGGACCCCAGCAAAGGGAACTACCCGGCCAAGTATGAGATCGACATTCTCCGGTGCATCTTCTGCGGATACTGCGTGGAGGCATGCCCCAAGGACGCCATTGAGATGACCCAGGTGTCCGAGATGGGCACCCGAAGCCGCACCGTTTACGATAGGGACTTCCTCTTGAGCGCAGAGGAGCAGACCCGATGATCCAGGCAATCGCCTTTTACGTGTTCGCGGCCACGGCCGTCGTGTTCGCCCTCATCGTGGTCGCGGCTCGAAACCCGATCTACAGCGCCCTGAGTCTCATCGGATGCCTGTTCGCGGTCGCCGGTGTCTTTGCCTTGAACGCGGCCCACCTGGTGGCGATCCTGCAGGTTCTCGTGTACGCGGGCGCCATCATGGTCCTCATCCTGTTCGTCATTATGCTCCTGAGCCTCACGCCCGAGGAATTGGGCAGGCCCGTCATCAACTGGCGCAAGGTTCTGGCCGTCTTCCTGCTGGCCGCGGCCGCCGTGGTGCTGGCAAGCAGACTGGGCACGGCTCCCCAGGCCGCAGTCCCGCCCGCGGACCCGTCGTTCGGCACCATCGAAGGCGTCGGCCTGATTCTCTTCACCCGGTACCTGCTTCCTTTCGAGATGGTTTCCCTGCTGCTCTTGGCCGCGATCCTCGGCGCGGCGATCCTCAGCCGCAGGGGCCCGGGGGATCGAACATGACCCAACAGACCCTCGTTTTGAGCGTTCTGCTGTTCGCCATCGGAGCCGTGGGCTTCCTCGTCCGGCGCAACGCCATTGTGGTGCTCATGAGCGTGGAGCTCATGCTCAACGCGTGCAATCTCGCCTTCGTCGCCTTCAGCCGCCAACTGGCGGACATGACCGGTCACGTCTACGTGTTCATGATCATGACCGTTGCCGCGGCAGAAGCGGCTGTGGGTCTGGCGATCGTGGTCCTCATCTTCCGGACCCGCCGGGCCGTGAACTTGGACGAGATCAACCTGATGAAAGGCTAGAGGGACGACTGCTTTTTCATCAGACTGAAAGGAAGATTCCGTTGGAAGAGGCAACCGTTTTCACCTTCCTGCGATGGATTCCGGCGCTGCCCCTGGCCGGGTTCCTCCTGAATATTTTCGGCGCGCGCACCGAGACGGCCGGCCACGGCAAGGCGGCCCGGGTGCACTGGATCGCCTGCCTGGCGCCCTTCGGGTCCTTCCTGGTCGCCCTTTGGGCCTTCGCCAAACTGCTCGCGCTGGAGCCCGAAGCCCGGCGCCTGACCGACACGGTGTTCACGTGGATCTCTTCGGGCGATTTCTCGGCAGCCCTTCGCTTCAGCATGGATCCGTTGAGCGCGGTCATGACCCTGGTCGTCACGGGCGTGGGCTTTCTCATCCACGTCTACTCCGTGGGCTACATGCACGGCGACCGGGGCTACGCCCGCTACTTCGCCTATCTGAATCTCTTCATGGCGATGATGCTCCTGCTCGTGCTGGGCGACAATCTTCTGCTGCTCTTCCTTGGCTGGGAGGGTGTGGGGCTGTGCTCCTACTTCCTCATTGGCTTTTGGTACGAAGACCCGGAGAAAGCCTACGCCGGCCTCAAAGCTTTTGTCGTTAACCGCATCGGGGACTTCGGCTTTCTGCTGGGGATCTTTTTGCTCTTCTGGACTCTCGGCCAGCACGGCATCTGGACGATCGACTTCTCGGTGATCCGGCAGCACGTGCATCTCCTTGGCCCGACCGTGATCACGGCGATCTGCCTGCTCCTGTTCATGGGGGCCATGGGCAAATCCGCTCAGTTCCCCCTGTACGTGTGGCTCCCGGACGCCATGGCGGGCCCCACGCCGGTCAGCGCCCTCATCCACGCGGCGACCATGGTGACCGCAGGCGTGTACATGGTGGCAAGGATGAACTTCCTTTACGCCGCCTCGGACTTCGCCTGCCAGTGGGTGGCCTGGTTCGGCGCGTTCACGGCCCTGTTCGCCGCCACGATCGGCATCTGCCAGAACGACATCAAGAAAGTCCTGGCCTACTCCACGGTCAGCCAGCTCGGGTACATGTTCGTGGGTGTGGGCGTGGGAGCTTACGCGGCGGGCATCTTTCACCTGATGACCCACGCGTTCTTCAAGGCCCTGCTCTTCCTCGGCGCGGGCAGCGTCATGCACGCCGTGGGCGGCGAAACCGACATCCAGAAGATGGGGGGCTTGAGGTCCAAGATGCCTTGGACGTTCTGGACCTTTGTCATCGCCACCCTGGCCATTGCGGGCTTTCCGCCCTTCAGCGGCTTTTTCTCCAAAGACGAAATCCTTTGGATGGCCTTCTCCTCGGCTCACGGCTCCCCCGCCCTCTGGGCCGTGCTCTGGGTCGGCGCGGCGGTGACGTCCTTCTACATGTTCCGGCTCGTCTTTCTCACCTTTTTCGACAAACCCAGGGATCACCACTTGCACGAGCACGCCCACGAATCCCCTGCGGTCATGACCGTTCCGCTTGCCCTTTTGGCCGTGGGGGCCGCGACAGCGGGCTTCGTCGGCATTCCGGAGTCCTGGGGGCTCGGCCACAACCTGTTCGAGACCTGGCTGGAGCCGGTCTTCGGCAAGCCCCACCACGGAGCCCATTTCTCCCACGCCACCGAGCTGCTGTTCGTGGTCCTTTCGGTCGCCGCGGGCGCCGGAGGATTGCTCCTGGCCTGGATCTTTTACCTGCGCTCCAAGGACCTGCCGGTCCGGGCCGCCCAGGCGTTTCCCGCGCTCTACCGGCTTCTCTACAACAAGTACTACGTGGACGAAATCTATGATTTCCTCTTCGTACGGCCCATCCGGACGATCTCGGAAAAGGTCCTCTGGAACCTCATGGACGCGGGCTTTGTAGACAACGGATTGGTCAACGGAACCGCCCGCTTCTTCCAGGGCGCTGCCCGGGCGCTGCGCCGGCTCCAGGTGGGCGACGTCCAGAGTTACGGGTTCGCGATGATCCTCGGGGTCCTGGCTATCGTCGGCTTCCTGCTCTTCAAGTGAGGACCGGTTGACCCATGGAATTCCTGAATGAACACCTTCTCTCCATCCTGATTTTCCTCCCCCTGGCAGGAGCCTTCTTCCTGTTCCTTTTTGTGGGGAAAACGGCCGAAGAGGCGATCCGCAAGATCACCTTCGTCGTGATGCTCGCCGGCTTCGCCTTGTCGTTGAAGCTCTATTTCGATTACGACGCCTCCTCCGGCCAGACCATGCAGTTTCTGGAGACAGCGCCCTGGCTGCCCGAATACGGGATCGAATACAAGATCGGCCTGGACGGCATGAGCCTGCTCCTGTTCCTCCTGACCACCTTCCTCGGTCCCATCGTGATCCTGAGCTCTTGGCGGTCCGTTGAGACCAGGGTCAAGGAATACCACATCTGCATGCTGCTCCTTCAGACCGCCATGCTGGGCGCGTTTGCGGCCCTCAACCTTTTCCTCTTCTACATCTTCTGGGAAGCGATGCTCATCCCCATGTATTTCATCATCGGGGTGTGGGGCGGTCCGAGGAGGATCTACGCGGCGGTCAAGTTCTTCCTGTACACCCTCATGGGCAGTCTGCTCATGCTGGTCGCCATCCTCTATCTCTACTTTCAGCACCACGCGCAGTTCGGCACGTACTCTTTCGATTTGTTCGATTTGTACAAAGTCCAGCTCGCCCTTTGGCCCGAGCGTCTTGTCTTTCTCGCCTTCGGGCTGTCCTTCGCCATCAAGGTTCCCATGTTCCCGTTCCACACCTGGTTGCCCGACGCCCACGTCGAAGCGCCCACTGCCGGCAGCGTGATTCTGGCGGGCGTTCTGCTGAAGATGGGAACGTACGGCTTCCTGCGGTTTTCCATGCCCCTGTTCCCGCAAGCGGCCGAGACGTATTATCCGCTGATCGCAGTGCTGGCCCTCATCGGAATCGTCTACGGCGCCCTGGTCTCCATGGTCCAGCCGGACCTGAAAAAGCTCGTCGCCTACTCGTCCGTGAGCCATCTGGGATTCGTCATGCTGGGCCTGTCGGTCCGGAACGTTCCCGGCGTGGAAGGCAGCGTCATCCAGATGGTCAATCACGGGCTGTCCACCGGGGCCCTCTTTCTTTTGGTGGGCATGATTTACGACCGCCGCCACACCCGCCTCATCGCCGACTTCGGCGGGCTTTCCAAGGTCATGCCCGTCTACGCGGCTTTCTTCATGGTGATCACCCTCTCTTCGGTCGGCCTGCCCGGCCTGAACGGCTTTGTGGGCGAGTTCCTGATCCTGCTGGGCACGTTCAAGAGGAACCCGGCTTTCGCGGCCGTGGCCGCCTCCGGGGTCATCTTCGCCGCCGTGTACCTCCTCTGGATGTTCAAGAGAGCCATGTTCGGCCCTCTCACCAACGAGAAGAACCGTTCCCTGGCGGACCTATCGGCGCGGGAGATCGCCACCCTGGTGCCCATCGTGGTCCTTGTCGTGTGGATCGGCGTGTATCCCCAGACCTTTCTCCGGAAAATGGACCGGTCCGTGGAGGCGTTTCTTGCCCGGACCGAGCGGATCGAGCCCATGGCTTTTGAGCTTGCCTCGGAAGTGGCCGCCCCCGCAGAGGAGGCGCCGACGCAGCCAGATGAAAGAGGCCCGTAGATGGTTACCCAAGACCTCGTCGCATCCCTGGGAGTGATCCAGCCCGAGTTGATTCTGGCCGGGGCTGCCGTGCTCTGCATCCTGGCGGACTTGTTCTGGAAGGACCCGGACAAGAGCCTTTGCTGGCTCCTAGCCGCTCTTGGGATCGTGGGCGCCCTGGCCGCCACGATCCTTTTGTGGGGAATCCGTCAGACCGGCTTTTACGACCTCGTTCGCATGGACAATTTCTCGAATTTCTTCAGCCTCATCTTCCTCGCCTCGGGGCTGCTCACCCTGTTCCTGTCCGACGGGTTCGTCCGGCGGGAGAGAATCGCCGCGGGCGAGTACTACAGTCTGCTTCTCGTCTGCCTGTGCGGCATGCTGTTCATGGCCTCGGCCAACGACCTCATGACGGTCTTCGTGGGCCTCGAACTCATGTCGATTCCGGTCTATATCCTGAGCGGCCTGCTCAAGAGCGAGCCCAAGAGCCCGGAAGCCGCCCTGAAGTACCTCCTGCTCGGCGCGTTCGCGTCGGCGTTCCTGCTCTTCGGCATTGCCCTCACCTATGGCGCGGCCGGCACGACGAACCTGCCGGCGCTGCTCGAGAAAGTTTCCGGTGGCGGTCTCGGGGCCTCCCCGATGTTTCTGGCCGGAGCCGGGTTCCTCCTCGTGGGACTCGGGTTCAAGGTTTCCCTGGTGCCCTTCCACATGTGGACCCCGGACGTATACGAAGGCGCGCCCACTTCGGTGACCGCCTTCATGTCCGTAGCGGTCAAGGCCGCGGGATTCTCGATTCTCATCCGCATCGTTGTGCTTTCCTTGCAACCCCTGGTCGCGGACTGGTCGAGGATCTTCTGGTGCCTCGCCGTGGCCACCATGGTACTGGGCAATGTGGTGGCCCTGGTGCAGGAAAACATCAAACGGATGCTCGCCTACTCCAGCATCGCCCATGCGGGTTACGTGCTCGTGGCGTTGACGCCGGGCACGGAGACCGGAGTGAAGGCCGCCCTGATCTATCTTTTCATCTATTTCCTCATGAACCTGGGCGCCTTCGGCGTTGTCATCGCCTTAGGCCGCAAAGGAGACCGGGGGGTCCAGATTGAGGAATACGCGGGCCTCGCCCGGAAGCACCCCGTATACGGGCTCGTCATGGCCGTCTTCATGTTCTCCCTGGCCGGCGTGCCGCCCACTGGAGGGTTCATCGGCAAGTTTTACGCTTTCAGCGCGGCCGTTCAGGCAGGATACATATGGCTCGCCGTGATCGGCGTGCTCATGAGCGCCGTATCCGCGTATTTCTATTTGAGAGTCCTGGTCGTCATGTACATGCACGAACCGGTCGCGCAGGCCGAGGCGCCGGAGCTGAGATTCGCCGACCTTCCCGGAGCGGCTTTTGGGCTTTCGATATCCCTTCTCGTTTGTACGGTGGCCGTGCTGGCTCTCGGAGTCTGGCCCGGCCCGCTCACCCAGATCGCCCAGAAAGCCATAAACGGCCTCCTGCCGAGCCTCTAGCCCCTCGGCAAACCTGTACAGAAGGCATCCACGAGAGAGAAGCCCGGCCGTGATACCGCTTAGGGATCACAATCCGTCCGGAACGTTTCCCTATGTCACGATCAGCCTGATCGTCGTAAACAGCCTCCTGTTCCTCTATGAGGTGTCCCTCGGTCCTTCCCTGGAGCGCTTTCTGCTGCGATACGGGCTGGTCCCGTTTCTGGTCACCCACGTGGACCAAATCCCAGGGCTTTCTTTGCTGGATGTGGCGCCCACGTTCCTCACCTCCATGTTCCTCCACGGCGGCTGGCTCCATGTGATTGGGAACATGTGGTATCTTTGGATTTTCGGCGACAACGTGGAAGACCGCATGGGACACGGCCGATTCCTCGTTTTCTATGTCGCCTGCGGTCTGATCGCCGCACTGGTGCATTACAGCTTCAATCCCCAGAGCAAGCTGCCCACGGTGGGCGCGAGCGGCGCCATTGCCGGCGTGCTGGGCGCGTATCTGCTCTGCTTCCCCCGGGCGCGAGTGGATTTGCTCGTTGTCTTCTTCCTTTTCATCGACGTTGTTTCCGTGCCCGCGGCCTTCGTCCTCTTCTTCTGGTTCATCATCCAGTTCTTCAACGGCATGCTCTCCCTGGGAGCCGCCACGGCGCAGACAGGCGGAGTGGCCTGGTGGGCCCACATCGGCGGGTTCGTGGCAGGCTTTCTTTTTGCCCGGACCTTTCCAAGGGCCAAACGGTCCCGCCAGACCGTCTACAGGGTCTGGTTCGACCGCTGAAAAACCGGCCCTTTCACCCCAAGCCCCACTCCTGCGACGCGGTCCCCCCTGCTTGATCCGCCCTTTGCAGCCGTTATAATGTCCTTCGCGCAAGATCCACCTTGAGTCGGAGGACAGGCCCATGGCCAGAGGGGATCATCTCGCGAGGCTCCTGCAAATCGTCCAGGCTTTCGCTTCCAGGAGAGGCGGTGTCACGGTCGGGGAACTCGCCCGCCAAGAAGATTGCTCGCCCCGGACGATCTACCGGGATCTGGACACATTGCAAAAGGCGGGGTTTCCCCTTTATGTCGACAAAGAAGACGGCGGCCGGGCCGTATGGAAGTTCGTAGACGGCTATCGTCTGCACACGCCGATCCCCTTCGCGCCGGACGAACTGATGGCCCTTTATTACAGCCGCGGTCTCTTCCAGTATTTCCAGGGCACGGTTTTCTCAGAGGCCTTCGACAGGCTTAGTAAAAAGATCATTGCCTCCCTGTCCGAGGAGACGCGCAGTCTGGTCGAGCAGTTCGAAAACGTTCTGGAATTCGGATTGAGGCCCAAGAAGGATTACAGCCGATACCGGGAGATTCTCCACCAGGTCAACAAGGCTTGCAGCCAGCGGCGCCGGATCGAAATGGTCTACTACACGTTCAGCCGCGACCAGGAGACGCGGCGACGCCTGGATCCCTATAGAATCTGGTACTACGACGGAGCGCTCTATGTCGTGGGCTTCTGCCATCTGAGGGGCGAGGTCCGCGTGTTCGCCCTGGACCGTATCCGTCTGGTCAACGTCACGGAGCAGGTCTTCGAACCGCCGAAAGATTTCTCCATAGAGAAGTTTACAGCCAACTCCTTCGGGATCATCCAGGATGAGCTCGTCCAGGTGAGAATCCGATTCACAGGCGAGGCAGCCAGGTGGATCCTGGACCGCATGTGGCACCCGAGCCAAAAGATCGAGCAGCAGAACAACGGCCAGCTCACCGTTTCCTACCAGGTGGCCGGCACGAGCGAGATCAAACGGTGGATCCTGGGGTTCGGCCCGCTCGCCGAAGTGCTCGAACCAGAAAGCCTTCGCAGGGAAATCGCTTCGGAAAGCGCCCGCCTCGCCTCCCTGTATGGAGGCGTGCGCCAGGAGCGGGGACAGCCTTCCTCGGAACAGACAAGAACCAGAGGAAAAAGGTAAAGATCACAGGGCCAGCCGAATCGCCCGCGCCAGCCTGAAAGACGGACGCGACGGAGCGCGTCCCTCCAGCCATGGAGGCCCAGGGCCCATCCTGGCGACCCCGATGGAGGGCCATGCTCTGTCATGGCCGCAGGGGATCCACGTGGACGGCCATGCTCTGTCATGGCCGCTTCTTCTCCGAACGCCACACCTCACAGACCGTAAGGCCTAAAGACCTACGCGACGGAGCGCGTCCCTCCAAATAGATTTGCCTGTTCCCTGAATCTGCCTCAGCCTCGCGCGATGCCATGGATGAGGCTGGGCGGAACGCCCCCGCCCTCGGGGGCGTTCCGCCTTTTTGGCCTAGGACTCGGACCTACCGCGCCCGCCTCTCTCCGCCGAAGCGGCGCTGCGGCGCGAGGGTCGCGACATGTTGGAATGGGTGCCGCGAGAGCCGTTCGTGCCTCTCCGAGGAGCGACAAATACAGAGGCGTGAAGCACGCAGCCCTCGTACACGAGGGCCTGTCCCACGAGGCCCTCCTCGTCCAGGCGGCAGTCCGTGCCCAGGCCCACGGACGGGCGGGTCTCCCACAGGGATCGCGCGGGAATCCCGAGGAACCGCTCCAGATCCTGGATCCCGTAGCGTTGCGTCTGGGCTTCTCCGTCTCCTCCTCTCCGTCCTTCCATGTCGATCGCGTCCAACGCATAGCTGCCGAGAAGTTTGCGGAACATTCGGAAAAAGCTGCGGGCCTTGCCGAAACTGTCCAGGCCCACGATTTCCTCGTTGATGGCAAAGGCCGCCCCTACCTGCCCGTCCATGGCCTGGAAACGGGGAATGAATTCCTCGATCCTGTTCGACTGCTTTTCGTAGATGTGGGCCATGGCCATGCTCGGGGAGGCGGCTTGCATCCGGGATGCCTTACAGGCGATTTCTGCCCAGATTTCGCCCTGATTCGACCTGAATTCCCTGCTCGTGCGAACCGACTCGTGCACCTGCCGGGCCTTGCGTGCCCGAATGTCGGCGCAAAGAATCCGCTCTCCGCTGCTGAAGACCACGTCTCCATAATCCCACCGACCCTGTTCCACGCAGCTCACCGGCACCACGAGGGAAGCGTGGGGAGCCACGAGAATCGTGGTATTGACGACCCGGTTCTGTTTGGCCCCGACAAGCTCTTCGCCGTCCACGATCAAAACCATCCGGTCCCCCTTGTTGGTGACTCGGATGTCCGGGACCGCGCCCTGGCGGCTCACTTCGGTCACTTCGATTTCGCCCGCCCCTATGGCCTCATCGAGCAGGCTGTACTCGAGGCCGTCGTCGCAATCCGCCAGAATCGGAGCCATCGCAAGGTTGCGAAAACGCTGCCAATCTCCAAGACGGAGCCCCTCAAAATACTTCGTTGTCGCCTGTGCTTCCATGGAAATCCTCCTCCTGTTTGGTTTTCCTGCCTTGCGGCCATCCTATCAGGGGGGTGTGACAGATCCGGTCACACCCTCGGCAAAAAAAATGAAGCAGCCCTGGCGGAAGCGCTTTTTCCGTTGACACCGCCTTTTTTGATTTCCTATGCTGCAACAAAAAACGAAAGGAGCTTGCCATGATGCGATTTCTTGTTGCAGCCGGTTTGATCTTGTCCGCCTTGTGCCTTCCTGCCCTCTGCCTGGCCGGACTGTCGGCTCAAGAAAAAGCCTGGGTCCAAAAAGCGACCTCTTTCGAGCAGGATGGATGGATTTACCTCTACGTGACGGGCAAACCCTTTGAAATCGGGTTCCAGAACGGCTACCTCCTGGCCAAGCACATCGACGAGACGATCGAGATCATCTCGTACTACCTAAAACATACGACGGAGAAGGACTGGAAATTCTATCGGGACGCGGCCGAGCAGATGTTCTGGCCCAAAATGGAGAAGCAGTACCAGGACGAGATCAAAGGCATCGTGGCCGGCATGAAGAAGGCCGGAGTCCAGAAGTACGACGAAATCGACCTGACCGCCTACAACGGCTGGATCGACCTTGCGTGGTACTACCTGCCCACGACCAAGGCCCACGGCTCTTGCAGCGCCTTCATCGCCACGGGCAACGCCACGACGGACGGCCGGATCGTCATCGCCCATAACCTTTGGTACGAGTACATGTTCTGCCGCAAGTGGAACGTCATCCTCGACCTCAACCCGGACAGCGGCCATCGGCTTATCACGCAGGCCTTTCCCGGCTGGATCTTCGGCGGCACCGACTTCTGGATCAACAGCGCCGGCCTCGTCGTGGCCGAAACCACCATGAGCGGCTTCGTGGGCTTCGATCCCCAGGGGATTCCGGAATTCCACAGAATCCGCAAGGCTCTGCAGTACGCGGATTCCATCGACAGCTTCGTGGCGATCATGCTCGAAGGCAACAACGGCGGGTACGCCAACGACTGGCTCGTCGGCGACATCAAGACCGGCGAGATCGCCCGGCTGGAGCTCGCCCTCAAGAATCCCCACCTCTGGCGCACGTTCGACGGCTACTACACAGGCTCGAACGTCGCCCAGCATCCCAAGGTGCGCGCCGAAGAGGCCACGGGGATGGACTACAACGACATGACCTCCTCACCCAACGGCCGCTGGGCAAGGTGGCAGGAGCTCATGCGCGAGCATTACGGAAAGATCGACTGCGAAACCGCCAAGAAGCTTCTCGCGGATCATTACGACACGTACGAGGAAGCGTACAACCCCTCCTCCCGCACCCTTTGCGGCCACGTGGAGTACGACCCCTATGGGCTTCCCGAGTGGGGTTGGGGCCCCTTCTATCCCGGCGGCGCCATCGACGCCAAGGTCACGGACTCGGACCTGGCGAGCCAAATGAAATTCCACGCCAAGTTCGGCCACTCCTGCGAGATTCCGTTTCTGGCAAAACCGTTCCTGCAGGCCCATCCGGAATACAAGTGGCAGGAGCCGTATTTGAAGGACTTTCCGTCCTTCCCCTGGACGATCTTCAAGGCAAAAGATTACAGCAGCATGCTGGACATGGTCCACATGAAATACATGAAGCCCAAGCAGTAGCCGGCGGGCCGGCTCACGCACGCCGGCCGGCGTTCTCTGCCGGACTTTCCGGGCCTCTCAAAGGCGCAGGATCAGATAGAGGTACACGGGCAGGCGGCTGGTGAACTTGACCTGCCGGAACGCGTCCAGAAGCCGCTTTCGCTCACGGCCGTCCGGCCGTTCGCCCCAGACAAGGGGGGAGAGGTAGGCCGCTCCTTTCACGCAGGTCCGCTCGGGCACCTCGGAAAGGAGTTCCCTTACAGCGGGAAGGTGACCCGGGGGCAGCCCCTGCCCGAAAACGAGGTTCGCCGTCACCTCGATCCGGCTGTAGCGCCGGTTGACGTCCAGCATCCGTTCGAAAGCCTCTTTCACCACGGCCGGCGAAACAGGCTTGCCCAGTTCCTTGAGCGACGCCTCGTCCGGAGACTCGAGGCCCACGTTGATGTAGGTGTTGAAAGGCAGCCTGTCGAGCTTTTCGAAAAGGGCCTCGCTGGAGCGGGCCAGCGTGTCAGCGCTCCCGAAGAGGAAAAGATTGGCACCGGCCAGGCGCGAGCCGGCGAGGGCCAGCCGCTCGTAGGCTTCGAGGGCGGCAAGTTCCAGCATGTCTGGGCCGGCCCTGAGCGCGTCGTGGTCGGCCAGAAAGACCGAGTTATAGTTCACGAGGTCGTCCCGGAAAAGATCCCGGATCCCTTGGATCTGCTCGAGCACGTCTCTGCGGTCCCGGACCCGAAAGGCCCGACCTGACTTCACGCGGCAGAACCGGCAATTGGAGGCGCAGCCGTCGGCCACAACGACCGGCAGCACGTCGTAATCGGCGTGGCGCGCGTCAGGAGGCAGCACGCTCGGCCGGCAGCGCAGAACCTCGTGGAGGCGCTGCGCCCGGCGCCGCAGGCAGAGACCGTCGGCCTGTGCCGCCCTTGCGAGAAACTCTCGCGCCTCCAGAGGGGAAACGGCCGCGGCGAGCCTTTGCAGCCGCTTCCACAACGGCCCGAGCGAATCCAGGGCGGCCCGGACCGCTGGCTGCGAGAAAGGATCGCCTCCCAGAAGAGCGTTGGATGCGTACGATGGGCAGGGCAGATAGAATTCGCCGGTCAGATTGTGGAGTTCAGCGTATTCGCCCGCGCTGTAATAAAGCCAGTCGTTGCCGGGCGTCCTTTTCAGCCACTCGGCAGGGTGCGGCCATTCATCCGGCCGGCCCTGGAGAAACTTGACCTCGCCGTTCAAGTTGAACTGGTAAACGAACCGGGACGTTGCAATTTCCCAGTACAGGCCGTACCGGACTGGGTAGCTCACCTTGCGGTATTGCCTGGCGCCCTCGCAATCCAGGGTGACGCGAAGATCCTCGATCTCAAGGGTTTGCATGGTAGGACGGGATGTGCCGACGGGTGAAGAGACCGGACGGTCCGCAGCTCTTGCAGGTCGAGGCGATGAGGGCCGCCGATTCCCTCAGAGCGCCTCCGCTTCGTAAGGATAACGAAAAGGGGCCCGAATTTCCACAAAGAAAAACCGGCCATGACAGAGCATGGCCCTCCATTGGGCGGCCACGAGGGACCGTGGCCCTCCATGCAAATCCTCCCTGGAGGGACGCGCTCCGTCGCGTCCGTCTTCTCTTCAAGAATCCGCGGCGAACGGAAACGAAAAACCTCTGCCCCTAGTAGTCTTGACCGAATGATTTTGATTTTTGAAGTCGAGTTTTTTAAGCGGCAAGGTGGACCTCCTGGAGGAGCCTGCCGACGGCGCGCTCGAGTTGGCTGAGAGGAGCGGAAGAGCGGGTAG